>Ga0308160_10000229_pt1 | contig 135726 bp, 95 predicted proteins | sample PhyFR1_FD_201036 | JGI IMG/M metagenome (GOLD analysis project Ga0308160, IMG submission 201036) | Phyllosphere microbial communities from UC Gill Tract Community Farm, Albany, California, United States - DLSLF.R1 | ecosystem: Host-associated > Plants > Phyllosphere > Unclassified | place... | reverse complement strand
ATTGTATTTTGAACTTTAAATATTTGCTTTATATTTACCGAAACCAAAAACCAACATCAATACCAACCATGGGAGAATTCGACAACAAGGAAAGAGAAGAAGTTTTTTCAAAGAAAGTAAGAGCAGGTAAGAGAACTTATTTCTTCGACGTGAAGGCTACTAGATCGGGTGATTATTATTTAACAGTTACCGAGAGTAAGAAAAGATTAGAAGACGGTGTGTTTGTAAAACATAAAATCTTTTTATACAAAGAAGATTTCGAAAAATTTGCAGAAGGACTAAATGAAACTGTTGATTACATCAAAACTCACCAAGATGTGGTTGAAAAACGTTATGAATATTCTGAAAATGGAGAACATAGCACTAAAGCAAGCGACGATTTTACTTTTTAAGTAATATAATTTCAATAAAAAAGCCTCCTGATTTTAAAAGTCTGGAGGCTTTTTCGTGTGCATAATATGCTATTTTATGCCTCCACCTGAGAGTACTGCCAACAGCAAAAGAAAATAACTGGCTATCAATACAATGGTAATTACACCCCAAAATTTAAAGAGCGATTTTACATGGGCAATGGCATCATTTAAATTTTCCTGATCGCCGAACAAAACCCCTTGTTTAACTTTGGCCGAAAAGCGCAGCAGCAATAAACTTGGGTAAAAAAAGAACAAAGCCAACAGCAGGTAAAATATGGTGATGCCTGTGGCGCCGATACCGCCCAATGGCCCCAATTGATTGAGCATCCCTGGATTAGCCGTTACCGCAGCCCCTATTCCAAATGAACCCAGGGTTAAAAATGCCGAGATAACAAAACCCACAACTGATAAAAATCTTGCCCATTTACTCATATCGTAAAAATAGCTCCGCATTTCTTCGGTAACAACCAACTTTACTTCCTGGGGCACTTCATTTTCAAAATCTTCCATTTATCTCTATCTATTTTGGGCTAAACTTAGATAAAATATAGATTTGATACAATAGCAAGGGTTTAAATAAAGGTTTTAAAAGCTTATCTTTGCGCGGAATTTAAGGCGGAAGGCGGAAGGCGGAAGGCGGAAGGCGGAAGGCGGAAGGCGGAAGGCGGAAGGCGGAAGGCGGAAGGCGGAAGGCGGAAGGCGGAAGGCGGAAGGCGGAAGGCGGAAGGCGGAAAAGGTAAAATGGTTGATGGAAGATGACCAAAACTAAAGCTTGACAACGAAACACAATGGCTATTGACCATAAGACTATGGACCAATGGCCAAAAACTAAAGATATAAAGACTAATAAATAATGGCATTACAATGTGGTATAGTTGGTTTACCAAATGTTGGGAAATCGACTCTTTTTAACTGTTTATCAAATGCAAAAGCGCAGGCAGCAAACTTTCCCTTTTGTACTATTGAGCCCAATGTTGGCGTAATTACAGTACCTGATGATAGATTAACCAAACTGGCCGAGTTGGTTAAACCAAACAAAGTACAACCAAATACAATCGAGATTGTAGATATTGCAGGTTTGGTAAAAGGTGCATCGAAAGGTGAAGGCCTGGGAAACCAGTTCTTAGGAAATATCCGCGCTACCAATGCAATTATTCACGTTCTACGTTGTTTTGATGACGGAAATGTAATTCACGTGGATGGTTCTGTTGATCCGATCCGTGATCGTGAAATTATTGATACTGAGCTACAGCTTAAGGATTTGGATACCGTTGATAAACGTATTCAAAAAGTTGAAAAAATGGCAAAAACAGGCGGCGATAAAGATGCTAAACGTACTTATGAGATTTTAACGGTGGTTAAAGCGCATTTAGAAGCTGGCAAATCGATCCGTACCGCGGCATTGGCTCAAGATGATTTCGATTTTATTGAAGATTTAGGCCTGCTTACGCAAAAACCGGTAATGTATGTTTGTAATGTTGATGAGGCATCGGTAATTAACGGCAATAAATATGTTGATTTGGTTAAAGCAAATGTTGCTGATGAAAATGCTGAGGTTTTAGTGATCTCTGCTAAAATTGAATCGGAAATTGCTGAACTGGACAGCTACGAAGAGCGTCAGGAGTTTTTAGCTGATTTAGGCTTGACAGAATCTGGTGTAAATAAATTAATCCGTGCAGCTTATACATTATTAAACCTTTACACTTACTTTACCGCTGGTGTACAAGAAGTTCGTGCCTGGACGATTACAAAAGGTTTTACAGCACCACAAGCTGCCGGCGTTATCCATACTGATTTCGAAAAAGGATTTATCCGTGCTGAGGTAATCAAATACAACGATTTCGTAACCTTAGGTTCTGAAAATGCCTGTAAAGATGCTGGTAAATTGGGTGTTGAAGGAAAAACCTATGTAGTGGAGGATGGCGACATTATGCACTTTAGGTTTAATGTATAATCCCTAAAGGGACTTTGAAAAAGTATAATAATAATACAGCCATTCTTTCGAATGGCTTTTTTGTTTGAAGACTTTTTGCCACGGAAACACAGAAAGCACGGATTTCCACTCTATTGTCACGCTGAGCGGAGTCGAAGCGCCTTGAAACGCTTAATTAACCACAGATAATACAGATTGACACTGATCAACCATGAAAGATCCTGAAATAAATTCAGGATGACGAACGAGCAGGCACAGAAAATCGGAATTATATTACTGCACCCAACCTAAAATATTAGCAGCTAAATTGTCAATAAACCCGATTAAAATGGAAAGCCCGCAGCGTAGCGAGGACTTGTAATGAAAAGCGGGAAGAGACTTTAAAATAAGCTTTATAACTGCTTTTCTATCAAGAAATATTTTTGCCTCTGAAAAGCACTCGTAGCTTCTCACAATTCTTTTTTTGAGTTTGGTGTCAGAATCGAACTGACTACACTGGTTTTGCAGACCAGCACACATCCATTGTGCATACCAAACGATTATAAATAAAAAAGCCGCTTATTACATTTGTAACAAGCGGCTTTAAATCTTTTTATATTTCTTATCAGATAAATAAAGTCAACCCGTTACTTTCTAAGTAACAAAAACACGAGTTTAAACAATATTTTTCTGTTGTATTTTTCACGGAGTAAAGATAAATATACTTTTTTAATTAGCAAGTATTCTTAATAAGAATTTCCAATTTAAAAGTAGGGCTGGCAAGAAATTTAAGATAGCTCTCTCCCAAAAGTTCGCGACTGCTCTTAATCCGATAGCTATCGGATCGAGATGACAATCCATTTATTAAACCTCTAACCCATAAGCGGCCAACTGTGCCTTGGTATCTTCGTAATCGGTATGATGAATGCCTTTTAAGCCTAAACCTTCAGCAACCTGTACAAAAAGCATCCTATCGTCGATATATAAACTCGTTTCTACATCGCTCTGCGAAATATCGATGGCTACCTTAAAAATATCGGCATCGGGTTTGCGGAAATGTACAAAGCTAGATGAGACAAAGAAATCGACAAATTCGTTCAGTTTAAAAGTATTGATGCGATATTGGTTCAATTCTCTGCCCTCGTTGCTGATTACGGCTACTTTTAGGTTATATTTCTTTTTTAAATCGCAGATCAACTGAATCATTTCTGGATAAGGAAGTGATTTTTTGAACATAAACTCTTTAAAATCATCATAGCTAAAATTCCGCTCTTCGAAGAAAACGATACGCTCTAAATATTCATCAAGCGTTAATTTACCCACTTCATAAGTATCGAAGGTAAGGTGATGCCGCTCTTCGAGATCAACAGAGTCGAGGTTAAAAAGTACTGAAGCCTCCCCTCTCGCATGCCTGTCCCAGCCATTGGTTAGTAAAACGCCACCGATATCGGTAAAAAGTGTGGTAATTTTCTTTTGCATGATTTAGATTTAGAGTAAAACGCCTTTTAAAATTAATACGGCAACACTGAAATAGATCACGATCCCGGTAACATCAACCATAGTGGCTACAAATGGCGCTGATGAGGTTGCAGGATCGAGTTTCAGTTTTTTCAAAATAATTGGCATCATCGAACCGATTAAACTGCCCCATAATACAATGCCAACAAGGGTAAAAAATATAGTAGCTGCAATTAAAAACCAATGCGGGCCATAGTTGTAAAGGTGTAACTCTTGCCAGGTTACAATGCGGATAAAGCCAATTGTACCTAAAATAATGCCGAGCAAAGCACCAGAAACCAATTCGCGGCGCATTACGCGCCACCATTCAGCGATGGTTACTTCGCCTAAGGCCATGGCCTGGATAATTAATGTTGAAGCCTGAGAACCACTGTTACCCCCACTACTCATAATCAATGGAATAAAAAGCGATAATACTACTGCTTTTTCGAGTTCAATTTCAAAGTGCTGCATGGCTGTTGCAGTTAACATTTCGCCTAAAAAGAGTACGATTAACCATCCTGCACGTTTTTTAACCAGTTTTAGGATTGGGATATCGAGATAAGGTTCATCCAAAGCCTCAGTCCCCCCAATTTTATGCATATCTTCGGTATATTCTTCGTTGGCAATCCACAGAATATCATCAACGGTAACAATACCTAAAAGAATGTTATTTTCATCTACTACGGGTAAAGCCACACGATTATTCATCCTGAAGATATTGATTGCATCTTCCTGAGGGTCGTTTGCTTTTAGGGCAATAAAACGTTTATCGGTAAGTTCGCCAATAATTGCTTCAGGATCGGCCAGTAAAACCTCACGGATCCTGATATCATCCAGCAGTACCCCTTCTTTATCGATCACATATACTACATCAATGGTTTCGGAATTTTTTCCATAGCGCCTGATGTGTGCCAAAACCCTGGTGATAGACCATTCGGGTTTTACGGCGATGTAATCGGGCGTCATTAAACGGCCAATACTATCTTCTTTGTAGCCTAAAAGTGCAAGCGATTCTTTACGTTCTTCGGGTGGTAAAAGCGTAATCATCTTTTTTACCACATCGCCTTTTAACTCGCTAAAAAGTGCGGTACGATCGTCTGGCGGCAGATCTTTGATAATCTGATTGAGTTTATTGCCCGAAAGTTTTTTAATGATACGCTCTTGCGTAGGAAAATCCAGAATCCGAAAAACGTTTACCGCCCTGTTAAGGGACAAGGTTTCGATAAATTTAGCTGCATATTGTGGAAGTTCATCAATCAGTTCTTCAACATCCGAAATATTCAGTTGATCGAGATATTGCTTTAAAGCCTTATCATTTTCTTTTTCAAGCAGTTCCTGAATCTCTTCCACAACCAATTCTTCCATAAAACACAATCTAATTTATTACATGCCTAAACCTCTATTAACGGTTCGCAAAGGTGCATTTTTATTTCTTAAAAAGCCAACGGTGTAGGTTTAAAATTAGCCAGAAAGGTTTCTTAAATTAAAAATAAAGGGGAATAAACTCAATAAAGCAGCCCGTTGCTTTATGATTTAATCATTTTTTAACATAAAAAATATCTCAACAGCAGGAAGTGAATTTTGATATGAACTTACAGATTAAAAATAGACTTGTTTTTGTAATGAAATGATTTTGATTTTTCTATATTTGCAGCCTTATGCTCCCGTAGTTCAATGGATAGAATTATGGTTTCCGGTACCATCGATATGAGTTCGAATCTCGTCGGGAGCACTTAAGGAGACAACTCATTTTTGTTGTCTCCTTTTTTTTTCTGCATAAAATCCTGAAGCACAAATCGTTACAACATCAATAGATTAGATCGGGCATTTGCTCAAAAATTTAATGAACCATATTGAAAATCGGTTCAAAAATACACCTACTAGGAATTACATAGACTATAAAGAGTTCGAATTATCCTTAGGGTTCCGCTGTAAGATTCATTGAAATACAAAGGCCACCAATAAGGTGGCCTAATGCACAAATTGTATCACATTTTTTTTCTTTCATCACTGACGCTATAGCTATAAAACGGTAAGCGCGCCACTTTTGAGCGATCAGAAGATTATGGCCATACTGGAAGACGATTCCAAAAACCTCTGGCTAAGCAGTAGTCAGGGCCTTTTTAAATATAGTATTGAAAAGAATATAGCAAAATTTAAATGAGGCTGCCTACAAAAACGAACAGGGCGTTATGTATTTCGGGGGTATAAACGGACTGAATTACTTCCAGCCAAAAACAATCAGAAACAACCCTTTCCGTACAAGCGCAGCATTTACAGAATTCCGGGTATCCAATAAAACCATAAAAATCAATGACAAGGTTGATGGTGAAACCGTATTATCGGCAGACATCAATTACACCACAAAGATCGTACTTTCCTATAAACACAAAGATTTTGCACTGGCTTTCTCTTCACTGCATTTTGTTGTCCCTGAAAACAATAAGTTCCATTACAAGCTTGAGGGTTATGATAAACACTGGATCACAACAGGTTATAACCAAAGGATCGCTACCTATTCGAACCTTGATCCCGGCCAATACAGGTTCCTGTTAAGTTCATCAAATAATGATGGAACTTACTCTAAAGAAATCCGGAGCATTGATTTTGAGATTACCCCGGCTCCATGGGCAACCTGGTGGGCCAAAACATTTTATTTTTTGGCTTTTGCGGTGGCAATCGCCCTTGTAATCAATTACTTCGTAACAAAGAACAGGTTCAGGAATGAAATTTTTAAAGAAAAATTAGAAAAAGAGAAAGTAACTGAACTCAATGAAATCAAGCTTAGTTTTTTCACCACCATTACACATGAAATCAGAACGCCATTAAATCTTATTGTAAGTCCATTGCAAGATCTGCTCAGTGTTTCAACAGTATACGACCACTTTACGGCGATGCGCTTGAAATTATACAAAGGAACACCTTAAAACTGCATGCGCTAATCAACCAGGTACTGGATTTAAGAAAGATCGCTTCCGATGCCGAAAAATTGGTGGTAAGGGAATCCGACCTGGTCTTTCGACTGGCAGGCAAGTCAGCACAATATCCGTTTTGATTTTAAGAGCCCAAGGACGCTGAGCGCATGGTTTGACCGGGATAAAATCGAGAAAATTGTCTTCAACCTAATTTCGAAAGCATTTAAATATACCCCTTCGGGAGGCAAGATCACCGTTACGCTGGAAATAAAAGGGAAACAGGCTATTATTACCATTCAGGATACCGGAATTGGCAAAGACGAAATAAACATCTCAAAAAAAACAATATTGATCATAGAAGACAACGAGGATCAACGGGCCTACCTCTGGGAATGCCTTTTACCACACTTCCATATTTTAGATGCAAGCAATGGGATCGACGGTTTTGAAATTGCCCAAAAACACCTCCCCGATATTGTGATCACAGACCTCATGATGCCATCATTGGATGGTACCGATGTTTGCAGGCGGTTAAAATCAAACGCCAAAACCAGTCACATTCCCGTAATCGTACATAGCATAAATAATACCAGCCAGAGCGTAAAAAATGCCCTATTGGCAGGAGCTGATGATTTTATTTCCAAACCATATGATTATGCCATGCTTACCCTTAAGGTAAATAATATCCTTAAGTCGAAAAACCAATTGGTACTGAATGTCCATAAACAGGATTTATCAACACCTGGCGAGGTGAACATCCCCTCCCTGGATAAAGAACTGCTCAGCAAAATTGTAGCCTATGTTGAAGAGAATATGGCCGACAATAACCTTAGTGTAGAAAAAATGTGTGATCATATCGGCATGAGCCGGATGAACCTGCACCGTAGATTGCATGCTATTATGGGAAAAACCACTTCAGAATTTATTAGGGAAATCCGGATGAAAAGAGCTGGCCAGCTGTTATCTAGCGGCTCAAAAAGGATATCTGAAGTCATGTTTGAGATTGGTATATCCAGCAATGCACACTTTAACAGATATTTCAAAGAAATGTACGGTATTTCTCCAAAAGAATTCATCAAAAAAACATCAGGGGGTGTAAAAAAGGTATAACAAAATGACCAAAAATATAGCCACAGTAGTCATATTAATGAGCCTGGGTTTTCCGATTTGGGCACAAACCAGAATCAATTTGGTCGACTGGGGCATTGAGGCCAATGGCGAAAAAAATATTGTCCCAATCTAAAGAAGATTTTGGAACATCACTCGAAAGACCAGACCATAACACTAGGCTTCCAAAAAGGAAGATATGGATAATCCGCTGGGAAACATTTTTTTTGGCAAGGCTGAAATATAGCAAAGAACATTATGAGATTTTAGGGAGAAACTACTTTTAAACCTGAAAATTGCATTATCGTTGCCCTTTATCACGGGCGTTAAATTATCCCTAACAAACTGCCAATCAGCTTTAGCGTAGAAAACATTTCCCTCATAACATGAAAAACAGTGAACTATTAACGAATATGAATTGATAAGTAATAATACCACATAAGAAAAACATTCGCATCATGAAATAAATTTGGACCTGCAGCATCATTTTACAGGAAGAGAACCTAAGTTCAAGTCTGGGACCGTATTGGTGGGTTTATCTAAACCTATCGGCCATAAATCACATATAATATCGAAGCATTATCTATATTTGAAATTAAAACAAACAACTACCTTAACCATAAGCTAGCGCTGAATACCTTACGTAATGATAAAAAGCAATTTATTCATCTTAACGGAAGCATGCTCAAAAGATTGGAACCAACATAACAGATTATTTAAAACAATTTGCGGTAAAAAAAATAGTGACTTAAAATCAGCAAAATAAAATAAGTATCTTAATATAAATTATAGTGTTTTGAGTTTAATCTTAGCAATAAAAGGAGGAGATGAAGTCGCTTTTGAGCTTGCCTACAAACAGTGGCGGGCGAAGGGCTACTATTATTTTTTGCGGAAAACCAGCTCAGAAGAGGACGCCAAAGATTTACTCCAGGGTACATTCTTAAAACTATGGTTGTACCGCAGCTCACTCAACAACGACTTCTCTTTAGATCAGCAGTTGTTTCACATTGCCCGCACCGTACTGATCGATCACATACGGAAAGCCAATAAACAACAGGAAATTAATTTAAATGTTAGTACAGCAACTGAACAAAAGAGCCTGGAGAATTTACAATCCATGGAATTTGATACCAAGCAGCAAATGCAGCGTATTTTAAATGAGATGCCCGACCTGCGGAAAAAAGTTTTCCAGTTACATAAACTAGAAGGATATAGTTACAAAGAGATTGCCCAACAGTTAGGGATTTCTGAAAAATCGGTGGATAACCACCTGGCAAAGGCATTAAAAAGATTACGCAGGGATTTCCCGCTCCCACTGTTCCTGATTTTGCTTTTGATAAGATAATTTCAAAAAAAAAATCAATCCACCGGAGGACTTTTATCTTTTCTCACGTATTACAATATAACAACCATTAGTATATGCATGTAACCAACGATCTTATTGAGAATTTTTTCATGGAAAAGTGTACCCCAGCAGAAGCGCAAAAAGTGGCGAGCTATTTACACCTTCATCCGGAAATTCTTGAGCAGTACCTAAGCAAAGCCGAATGGGACCAGGAAATCACAGCAGATCATAAACCAGAGCAATTCTGGAATGAAATCTGGAACCAGATCAGGCCCAAGGATAAAGAGAAAACACGTAAAATATCGTTTTTGAGATATGCGGTGGCGGCCTCTCTTATTGCTGCAATGGTAGTATTTGCGGTTAACTATTTTTCAAAACAAGTTGAGCAAAAGACCAAACAATCTGCCATTCTTTTTAAACATAGGGTAATCAGAAATACTGGTAGGACCAGTAAAGAAATTATTTTGAGCGACGGCTCAAAGATAAATTTATATGCAGATGCTAAAATTGAATATGATGAACCCTTTCAGCACAACAACCGTGATATTTACTTAGAAGGCGAAGCCGTTTTTAAGGTGGCCAAAGACAAGACAAAACCTTTTACCGTTTTCAGCAGTCATATTTCTACCACAGCCCTGGGAACTTTATTTAAAGTCACGTCAATACCGGGCAGTGAACAGATAATTGTGCATTTATATGAAGGTAAAGTTCTTGTTAAATCCTCGCCAACGGCACAAAAGAAAATCAATAAGAATTTTTATCTGTTGCCAGGAGATGAATTGATTTATAATAAACTCACTGCCACGGCAAACCTAACCCGTAAGACCAACAGTAAAGAGACCGGACAGAGCCATCTACTGGTATTTGATAAAGAACCCCTTTCAGAGGTTTTTGATCAGCTTGCCAGTAAGTACAATGTTCATATCCAGTACTCAAATGATGATTTTGCAAATATGTATTACATAGGCAGTTTTGACCGGACGGATTCCATTGAAAACATCTTGAACAATATTATCAAGTTAAACGGCCTTACACTAAAGAAAAACAGCGATAACGACTATATCATTCAAAAGGAAATAAAAAAACCTTAAGCCAGATAGGCTGAAAAAGTCCAGATCTTGCCATTCAACCACTCAAACAAAATAAAATATGAAAAAAATGTTACTCCCGCATGCCAGCCTAAACTTATCGGGCTAAATTTCAATCGATTAGCTCCTCATTTTAAAAAAACCGACTGGTCATTGCCAACTTATGAATTTGGCCAGATACAAACAACACTGTTGACAGTGCCGGGATTTCTATGCCCAAAAAACCAAATATAAAACATATGAAATTGCTTTACTTAAAAATCAAGCGCTTGCCAGTTATTGGCATGATCGCTTTGTTACAGCTTCTGATTTTCCAAATTGCAATGGCCCAAAACACTACTTCCGTAAAAGGCCTGGTCATCGATGAACAGAATAAGCCACTGCCGGGGGTATCCGTTACGGCAAAAAACTTAGACGGGACTGCTCCCCTGACAACGCAAACCGATCCTGATGGAATTTTTCAGTTTAAATCACTCGTACCCGGATCATACACATTTATTATCCGATATATCGGCTACCAGACACAGACCTTGAGCGGCTACAATCTTAAAACCGGGGATATCATATCCCTGAGTGCCAAGTTAAAAGAAGAAAGCAGTGCACTGAACGACGTCGTTGTTGTCGGCTACGGCACCCAGAAAAAGGTCAACCTCACAGGTGCTGTCTCCACCGTTAAAATGGATGAGATTTTAGGTGACAGGCCAGTAACAAGTACATCTCAGATTCTGCAGGGCGCAGCTCCTGGATTGCAGGTAACGACAAACAGTGGGCAACCCGGTGCTAAAAGCGCTTTAAATATCAGAGGCTTTACTTCCATCAACGGGGGATCGCCATTGGTACTTGTAGACAATGTTGCCATGGACATGGATGATATCAATCCGAAAGACATCGCGACAGTGACGGTGCTCAAAGATGCTTCGGCATCTTCAATTTACGGCGCAAGGGCGGCATTTGGTGTAATCTTAATTACAACAAAACAGGGCGCACGCAACCAGCCTATTAAATTTGAATATTCCGGTAACCTGGCCAACACAAGTCCAAGTAGCCTGCCTCAAAAAACTACAGTAAGCGAATTTGTTCAGGCACTAAGTGATTTCGGAACGACTTCTTACTGGGCAGGGCAAAACGTGGCTACCTGGCTGGGCCTCTTGCAACAATACGACCAAAACCCTGGCCAATTTCCATCAAATGGCATTGCAACGGTAGGTGGTATTCAATATCCACTGGCCCAGACTGATATTTATAAATCTTTTATGCCAGGTGGATTTGAACAGTTGCATAACCTATCTTTTAGTGGTGGTTCTGAAAAATCAAATTTTAGGGTATCCACAGGTTACACCAATCAAGATGGTATTATGGCTACAAAGTCTGATGCCTTTACGCGCTATAATCTAAATGCTTACCTGAACACCAATCTCACTTCCAAACTGATCGCGAGCGTTAATGTTCTTTACCACAATTCTATCACAAATACACCGAGAGACTTTGGCGGGTTATTTTATAATGCGATAACTTTTGGCCCGTACGCACCTACAGATTATAGCACGGCTCCCAACGGATCCTTATTGCCCTATAATACACCAAATAATATTCTGGAAAATGAGCCTTTTAAAATCAGTAAGGACAATAATCTAAGGTTATTCGGTAAACTGCAATATAACATTATAAAAGGGCTGAAACTGAACGCAGAATATACCTTTAACCAGATTAATAGCAACCAGACCAACCAGACCACCATAAACCAATATATCAATCCTTTAAATTTTACGGTATCGCCAATCAGTGTAAATTCCAGTTATAACCGGTATAATAGCAGCACAAACTATAATGCTGTTAATATCTATGCTAACTATTCTACCATAATCAAGCAAAAACACAATTTAGACCTGGTGCTTGGTACCAATCAGGAAAAAAGCGTACAGAACGATTTTAACGTAAATAGGTTAGGCGTAATCAGCGAGAGTTCTCCATCCATTTCGGGTAGTACCGGTAACATTAACAGCAGTGATAGCTTCGCTTCATTTGCTGTATCAGGCTATTTTGGCCGGTTAAACTATAACTACGATGGCCGGTACCTTCTGGAAGCTACCGGACGTTATGATGGTTCTTCACGTTTCCCATCCAACGGTAGATTTGGATTTTTTCCTTCTTTTTCTGCCGGTTGGAACATCATGGCCGAACCGTTTATGCAAAAAGTAAAATCAACCATCAGTGCGCTCAAACTTAGGGCATCCTATGGTGAAATAGGCAATCAAGTGGTGCTATTTCCAAATGGCAACCAAAACTATTATCCATACATCCCCGCCTCTACTCCAAATAATTCTACCTGGATAGATCCCATCACCGGAGTGTTAAGGGTTACCGTTCCCCCTCCGTCTTTAGTTAGTGCTAGCTTTACCTGGGAACGTGTACAGACATCGAATCTGGGCCTTGATTTTGGTTTTCTAAACAATCGCTTAACTGGTTCAGTTGAAGGCTATATCAGAAAAACGCTCGGCATGCTCGCGCCAAGTAATGAGCTGCCTGCGCTATTGGGCGCAGCAGCACCGCTACAAAATGTTGCCGATCTGAAAGTAAAGGGCTGGGAGGTAAACTTAGGCTGGAATGATAAAATTAACGACTTCCGTTATGCTGTAAACTTTAATCTCTCCAACAACAAGGCCTATATTACCGGTTACAACAACCCGGGAGGCCTGTTGAATTTTAATGCAGATGGAACAATTGCAAACTATTTCGTAGGGCAAAAGATTGGTGATATATGGGGTTTTGTTACCCAGGGCTTTTTCACCAATGGCGATTTTGTTCCAGGTTCGCTTAACGCAGGCCTACAGGGTGGCACCTTAATTACAGGCGTGGCGCCCTATAGAGGAGTAAATCAAAATCCAGGAGATATCAGATTTGTGGATTTAAATGGCGACGGCACTATATTTACAGGCAATAACACCCTTTCAAATCCGGGAGACAGAACCATTATCGGGAACAACAACCGTCAGCTGCAATTTGGATTTAACGGAAATGCTTCCTATAGGAATTTTGACTTTTCTTTCTTTATCAACGGAGTGGGCAAACGGGATATCTGGATCAGCAATCAGGTATTTTTTCCTTATTTGGATCAGTTCAGCGGCATTTTTACCAACGAACTGAATTACTGGACGCCAACCCATACGGATGCTTTTTTCCCAAGGTCTTATTCCAATGCATCGGGAAATACAGGAACCAGCAGGCTTGTACAGACCAGGTATTTATCTAACGGCGCTTACCTTAGGCTGAAAAATATTTCACTGGGATATACCCTTCCGGCAAAGTTGTTTAAAGATAAAATAAAAGCAAGGGTATTTTTATCAGGTGAAAACCTGGTAACCTTGGACCATCTGCCTGATGGACTGGATGCAGAATCTCAAAACCTGGGCAGCGGTGGTATCTATCCATTTATCAAAAAATACAGTTTTGGTGCAAATATCAGTTTCTAACAGATCAAACTTTAAAGAGAGAATTATGAAAAAGAATATTTTATCGATTTCGAATATAAAAGGGGTCTTATTGTGTGGTATTCTTACCGCAATACTGGGCTGTAATAAATTAGAGCTAAAACCTGAAGGTCAGCTTACGCTCGAAAATACACTTTCAGACTATAACGGTTTTTTAACTTATTCATGGCAGTTTTATAATGCATTCAGTGGTTATACCAATGAGATGCTGGATAAAGAGCTCAATAGCGATATGTTTGCCATCGCAAACCCAAATGGTCAGTCCCAATGGATCTGGCAGCAAGTTACCATTCCTTCATCCGCCGATTCGTACTCAGTACCTTATATCAATATTAGAACGGTTAACCTGATGTTGGACCGCATTGATGACGCTGCATTAAGCGCCGCAGATAAAGAACACTGGCGTTCTATAGGTTATTTCTTTAGGGCATTTAACTATTCCAACCTGGTTAACCTTTATGGGGATGTTCCGTATGTGGAACATGCCTTAAATGATAAATCGGAGGAATTAACAATGGCCCGTACACCACGGGATATAGTAGCATCTAATATTTTAAAGGATCTGCAGTATGCAGAAACCAACCTAAAAAATGGCGATGGGGACAATACTGTAAATGTACACGTTGTAAGGGCCTTAATTTCACGTTTCGGGTTAAGGGAGGGAACATGGCGAAAATACCATAACCTGAACGATGCCGAAAAATATCTGAACGCAAGTGTAGATGCATCAACTAAATTGATGGCTGCTTTCCCCGCATTAGGATCTAGTTATGATTTAGATTTCAACAGCGTATCTTTAGCAGGAGTTCAGGGGATCATTTTATATAAAGCTTATGTAGCCAATCAGATTACCCATGGCCTCTCTACGCAAAACCGAAACTCTTCCGGTCGTTATGACCTGACCAAAACTGCCGCAGATATGTTTTTGATGACCGATGGCCAGACCCGCTTCACCAGTCCACTGTTCCAGGGTGATAAATCTCCTTTTACAGAGTTCAGAAACAGAGACAGGAGATTATATTTCTGTGTACCCCCACCCTATAATGTAAATACGTCACCTCCAAGTTTAAATTTCACCTATACCGCAAACCCGGTTGATACTTCTTATTTTGGCACGATGAAAGCAATTTCTGATGCTACACACAAGACCTTGCCATCACGTAACTGGAACGGTTTTGTTGTAAGGCAAGAACCTCATTATGTTGATTTCCCAAATGGTCAGCCCTACAATGTGACCTATACCGGTTACAGGTTTTATAAATATTACAACCAACAGGTACAGGATGCGCAAGGTCAGGACATAAGCGATTGCCCTTTGTTCAGAATGGGAGAGGTATTGGCAAACCATGCTGAGGCTACCTATGAACTGGGAACTTTTACGCAATCAACGGCGGATGCTACCATCAATAAACTAAGGGCAAGAGGTGCTGTTGCGCCCTTAAATATAAGTTCGATCACCAACGATCCAAACAGAGATCAGACCATTAATCCTATCCTCTGGGAGATAAGGAGAGAAAGAGCGATTGAATTAATTGGCGAAGGATTCAGGTTTGATGATCTGCGCAGATGGAAAAAAATGGATTATGCACTTAAAGAAAAACTCGGAAGGTATCTTACAAAGGGAACAGACGTACCTGCAAATAGCATTATTCCGATTCAGAACGGAGCAACTGCCGGTTATATCTCCTATTTAGGAATACCTCCAAGTCCATTTCCTGAATACTACTACCTGTACCCCGTTCCATCTAACCAAATTGTACTCAATCCAAAAATCGTGCAAAATCCCGGATGGAAATAATTTAAGAAAAACCACTACCCTATTTAATTTAGGGTAGTGATTATCTTATGCTACATAGCTATTTTATCATGTCCTTTTATTTTAAAATATGAAAAACCGTAAAAGCAACACACTGATCCTTAGTTGCCTCATTATTTCTTTTTTCTCATTCAATGTTGATGTATTTGCTCAGCGAAAACCAAACATCATTTACATTTTAGTGGATGACCTTGGTTATGGCGATCTAGGCATACTGTTTCAGAATCAAAGGGATAAAAGCCTTCCTGGTTTAATGTCCCCACATTTAGATGAAATGGCAAAATCAGGAGCTATATTGACCCAGCAATATGCAAATGCTCCTGTATGTGCACCATCAAGGGCGTCTTTAATGACCGGCGTCAACCAGGGTAATGCCATCATCCGGGACAATCAGTTCGATAAAGCACTGGAAAACAATCATACCATAGCAACAGTATTAAAAAATGCAGGTTATGCTACTGTTGCCATCGGGAAATGGGGTTTACAGGGGACCGATGAAAAACAAAAACCAAACTGGCCTGCACATCCCTTAAAAAGGGGTTTTGATGATTATTTTGGCTATATGCGCCATGCTGATGGCCATGAGCACTATCCTGTGGAGGGTACATATAGGGGCAAAAAGGAAATTTGGGCGAATTATGAAGAAGTTTCCGAGGGGTTACAAAAGTGTTATACTACCGATTTATGGACTGCAAAAGCAAAGGATTTCATTATAAATTTTGAGCAGAAGAATCGGGACAAAAAACCCTTTTTCATGTATCTGGCTTACGATGCACCACATGCAGTACTCGAGCTGCCAACCCAAGGATACCCGACAGGCGGCGGGCTAAGGGGAGGACTGCAATGGACCGGTCAAAAGGGAAAGATGATCAATACCGCCTCTGGCACTGTTGATGGTTATGTTCATCCTGATTATGCGGGTGCTACTTATGATGATGATAAAGACCCAAATACCCCGAAGGTTCCATGGCCAGATACCTATAAAAGATATGCAACAGCAGTAAGACGTCTTGACGATGCCGTTGGCGATATCAGAAAATTATTGTCAGATTTAAAAATCGATGATAATACAATGGTCGTTTTCACCTCTGACAACGGTCCATCGATAGAATCCTATCTACCCAAATCTTTTGTAGCTGTTAAACCAACTTTTTTCAGCAGCTATGGTCCCTTTGATGGAATAAAACGTGATTGTTGGGAAGGTGGAGTGCGTATGCCATCGTTAGCGGTTTGGCCAAAACGCATTCCTGCAGGCAAAGTGGTAAACACTCCCTCAATGCTCTCCGATTGGCTACCCACCTTTGCAGGAGCCGCTAAAACCTTTGCACCGGTAAGGACAACTGGTGTATCCTTGCTTCCTTCATTAACCAATATCGGAAAGCAGGATAAAACTCTGGTATATAGTGAATATTTTGAGGCTGGCAATACACCGGACTTTGATCAATTCGAACCTGGGCATGCTGGCAGAAAACGCAATCAGATGCAGCTGATCAGAATGGGAGATTTTGTAGGGGTACGGTATGATATTAAATCAGCTAGTGATCAGTTTGAAATTTATAATGTAGTAAAAGATCCAAAGGAAAAAAATAACCTAGCGGGTCAGGACGGTTTCGGGAAGCTGCAAGCTAATATGAAAGCTAAGGTATTGCAGCTAAGAATTTCAGATCCAGACGCATCCCGCCCTTATGACAATACACCTGTACCGGGTGTAGATTTGCCTAAAAACGCGAAAAAAGGTATAAAATGGTTCTTTTTTAAGGGGAATTTTTCATTTATACCATCATTAAACCCTCAGCGTGCTGATCAATCTAGAACCACTAAATCACCCGTTCCAATTAAAACAACCAAGGGAATGATTATGTATAAAACCTATATCAAAATACCAAAAAGAGGATTATATACCTTTAAACTTGTTTCTGACAACCGAGCATTTGTCAAGCTTCATGAATTTAATTTGCTCGATGCTGATTTTGATTATAAAACCGGCGAAGCTATCCAAAAGAGCGTCACACTTGATGAGGGGTATCACCCAATCACCATTTATTATTTACAAGATCAGATTGTTAAAGGAGGTTTCAAGTTGCAATTTAAAGCGGTACCGGGAACATGGGAAGATTTAGGACAGAAAGATTGCTTTTATTAGTATAAGGTTTTCTATATTATCCTAAAATAACCTGCAATTATAACTATTATAGAACGCAATTAACTCATTTTGAATTCATAAGTTGAATAATGTGTTAGACTTATTTCGAAATTTTCAAATCCGCAATCCGCTTCAAATCTTCAATAAAAAAGTTCGTTAAAGGTCTCGTCGGGAGCACCTCACGAGACAAATCAGTTTTTAAGCTGTTTGTCTCGTTTTTTATTTTACGTAACTCATATTAATCGACATATTAACTCCACCCCTTCATTTAATCTAGGTGTTCGATAACCATCTCGTAATTCACCAATTTTTCGGGAAAATTGTTGCTATAGTTTCACGTTTCAGGGCTATTTCAGCCTCAAAATATGCTTACTCGAGAAATAAAACCAATTTGTTTTACCGCTTTTCCTGCTTCCCAATAATATTCGTCTTTAACAAGCGCTAACTCGTTGGCTTTTTTTGAAATGAAATCTATTTGTTGTTGGTTCAGATTGCCAAACTACAGAATATACCTATAAATTCTTTCATTAGCGAAAGTTACTAATCGTTACTCTAGGAACATTTACCATTTGGTAAAAGTTTTTGATGGCATATAAACTGATCACCAGTCACGAATAATCCTCTCACTATTGTCCTGGCTCACAACTACATAATCTCTTTTTAACGCAACAAATTCCTTGTTTTCTATTTCATTTCCGCATTCCTTTTTAAGCTGCCATCTGGCCCGATAAACTTAAACTCAAACTCTTCCAGCACCCTTCCACCCATGGAAACAAAGGTACCCCATAGTCCCCTCCAGTCTTCGGTGTCCTGCGCTTTTTCTGTATCCCACCTCACCAGTCCGTAAAGCCCGTCAGGGGCGTCCTTTAACACCAGCCCATATTCTCCACTTAGCCAAACAATACTGCCCGGCAGGAACTCCTGGTTGCGTTTCCACCAGTCAGCCCTTTTAAAAACAGACCTGCCCAGTTCAACCCCTTGCCTTCCCATCAGCCTATCCCAATCGGCGTTTGGCGCAAACCATTCCCGTACCCTTGAAAAATCAGGATTGTTTGCTCCTTCAAGCTCACCCAGTTCTTCTGTAAACCAGTCCTTAAAAGCAATAAAATCAATACGGATATCGTCTGTATGCTCCAGAACAGCCTTTACCCTGTCCAGATCATCGAAAAGTGCAAACAATTCAAATGCCTTCCAATAGTCTACTTTGGATAAAACAGGTGTAGTTTTTTTCTTACCGAAGAGCCAATTGAACATGGAGTGTTAGTAGAGTGAGCAGATAAAAGATCAATAAATATACATCAATTTGCGTTCCATCCGATAAAAAGTGTTTTACATTATGTGGCTTAATAAGCCCTAAGATTTTATGATATTTGCTAGATCAAGATTATAGCAACTGTGAAAATCGCAAAATATTATATGGCCGCTATATTCGCTTATGCGACCTGGGGCTTTTTTAGTTTAGTTTTAAAACCTTTGAGCGGATATTCTTCGGTAGATATTTTATTTTACCGCATTTTTAGCTGTGCAATATTGATGCTATTCATTACCGCCTTATTTAGACGCGCCGAATTGGTTAAAACCTTTTCTAACTTTAAAGCCTTACCTGCTAAGCAGAGACGAAATGTGCTTTTGCTGAATGTAGGCGGAAGTATCTTTTTAAATATCAACTGGTTCTCGTTTATTTATGTGCTTAACCATGTAAGCATTAAGGCTACCTCGCTTGCCTACCTGGTTTGCCCCATTATTACCACATTGCTTGCTTACTGGCTTTTGCACGAAAAGCTCAATAAAGTACAATGGGTGGCTGTTGCGTTAAGTATACTTGGGTGCTTAATGCTATCGTATGCCAATATTATGGATATGGTTTACGGCATTGTTATTGGGTTTACTTATGCGGCTTACCTGGTAAGCCAGCGTAAAAGTGTTGGGTTTGATAAATTTATCTTGCTCACGTTTCACATTTCGCTTTCTGCATTGATGTTGCTGCCCTTTTACCCTGCCTACAGCGGACCGGTACCTACAGCAACGCAATTTTGGTTACTGATAGAAGTAATAGCAGTCGGTTTTACCGTGATTCCACTGTTTTTGAATTTATATGCCTTAAAGGGATTAAACTCATCAACAGTGGGGATGTTGCTTAACATTAACCCAATTATTGGATTTGCTATAGCAGTTTTGGTATTTCATGAACCAATTACCCCATTACAAATGGCGGCATACAGTATCATTTTCATATCGGTTGTTGTTTTTAATGTGCATTACCTTTTTAAAAAAAAGCAAAGGCACCTGCCTGGTAGGGATAATCCCGATCTTGCCAAAAAGCCTGGTTACTTAAAAGAGTAAAAATAAGGTTGCTTTTCATTATGAGCGCATAAATCAGGCAGGCAATTAAACCTTAGTATTAACGTGCTGAAACCATTGGTTCCCATGGAATAGTTACTGTTGCTTCTATTAAATTTTTAGATCAAATCTACCTTCAGTAGCATTTATGATTTCGCAGCCCTGTTTTTCAAGAACAAACTCAAAGGAACCAGAAATTACTTTCTCAGTCAGGTCCAATTTGGTAATTTTCAGGACACCTTTTGGAACAATTTCATGGGAGCTGTAAGTGCAACTTCCTGTTTTATAAAAGCTCACAAGAACTTTGTCTTTATCAATAGAATAGGTTCCTGTTTTACTGATATTGTAACTGGCGATCGCTACGCTTTGAAACTGGTCTCCATCCAGATACCGATGTGCAGTAATATTCAGGGTTCCACCATTGAAATTTGCATCATACGTAATATTTATCTTATCCTGGAGCAACGCCCCTTTTGGCAGCCATACCTTTCCATTGAGTACAAAGCCGAAAATGTTAGCGCCCTTCTGGGTTAATGCAGGCAATTCCTCCTCTTTGGTTAATGATGTTTCTTTTTTGCATTTCACGCCACTCATAGAAAGGCAGCAGACTGAAATGATCAGTAGTGTGAGTTTGTTGATTTTCACGCGCTTTAGATGTGACATAAAAATAAACCAAAAAAGTTACCGATTGGATTTTTTAACGTTAAGTTTTTGTTAAATCATTCCATTAATAGATACACTATTATTCGGAATACCCGGCAGCAATGCTTAAAGTCCTTTTCTTATGCTGTAAATACACGATAAAACAAGAAAGCGGGAAAAACCAAAGGCTCTTCCCGCTCATCTAAATTAACGCTCTCAGAATATAAACGCCATTGCTAGCAATATGTTTTGTGCGATCTAAAAAAAATCAAACTAATCTATCTCCATCCAAGTCCCGGTGCAACGTGTTCCAGAATGGCAGATAGCACATGGATGTTGTAATCTACGCCCAAGGTATTTGGAATGGTCAATAGTACCGTATCTGCTTCCTGTATTGCCTCGTCGGCAGCCAATTCCCTAATCAGCTGGTCTGGTTCTGCGGCATATCCCCGACCGAAAACCGCCCTTTGGGTTGGCTCGATATAGCCAAAACTATCTGCCCCTTTCCCCTGCTGCCCGAAATAATACCTGTCCTGATCGTTCATCAGCGCAAATATTGAACGGCTTACAGAAACCCTTGGTTCGCGATCATGCCCTGCTTTTCTCCAGGCTTCCTTGTATAGCCTGATCTGTTCGGCCTGCTGGATGTGGAACGGCTTACCGTTTTCATCAAACTTCAAGGTAGAACTTTGCAGGTACATCCCGTTCTCTGCCGCCCAAACAGCAGTCGCATTGGAAGCGGCTCCCCACCAGATACGCTCACGCAGTCCCTCCGAATACGGCTCGAGCCTCAAAAGTCCAGGAGGATTGGGAAACATGGGATTGGGATTAGGCTGTGCAAATCCTTCGCCTTTCAATCTTTCCAAAAACTCCAGCGCTTTTTGCCTTCCCATATCAGTATCGTTCTCCCCATCCTTTGGTGCAAAACCGAAATGCCGCCAGCCTTCGATCACCTGCTCGGGCGACCCCCTGCTAATGCCCAGTTGTAACCTGCCACCAGAGATCAGGTCGGCCGCACCAGCATCCTCAACCATATATAAAGGGTTTTCATAGCGCATATCGATAACGCCCGTTCCGATTTCGATCTTAGAAGTCTTTGTGCCAATGGCCGAAAGTAGCGGAAAGGGTGACGCCAATTGCCTTGCAAAATGGTGTACCCTGAAATACGCTCCGTCGAGACCGATTTGTTCGGCTGCAACGGCAAGGTCGATAGATTGTAGCAAAGTATCACTAGCGGTACGCGCCTGATATGAGGGATGTTCCGACCAATGCCCGAACGATAAAAATCCGATTTTCTTCATTTCATTAATTGCTAAATCCAAAGTTACCATTACTCCTATAACGCAAAGGTCATTGTGTAGTCATAACCTATACCACCCTTCAGCAAACAATAGCCTAAGCTAATTGTTCCAAAGTCAGTCATGTCAAGAAGAAAACAGATACGGTCAAAGGAGCAGTTCGCTGCTGCGCTCGAACTGGAAAGAGCGGGCGATAATGCTGCCGCATTAAAACTTTACCAGAAATCTTCAATGACAGATCCTGCTAATTCCCACGCCTGGAACAGGCAGATGGTGCTTTTGCGCAAAGCTAAATCAAAAGAAGATGAGGTTAAGCTCATCAAACTGGCCATAGCCGAATACCAGAAATCTCACGAAGCCAAACAACAAGATTGGCTGAAAGAAAACCGGGCCAAGGCAGACAGCACCCGAGAACTTGCCCATGTACTCGGTCTTTTGGAACCAACAGGCCTTCCGAAAAGCGACGACACCATCATCGAGAAATGGCAGACCAGGCTGTACCTGCTTGAATACCGCATCAAAAATGCACGGAAGAAAAAAAACTCGTCCAAAAAGCCTGTAGGTAAATCGCCAAAAAGTGCAACGCCTGCACCTAAAAAGCTTAACAAAAACACCACTACTAAACCCAAGTCAGCAAAAAAGCAATAAAACCAATCCAAACAGGTCCTCATTACCCTTCGCCAGCAACTCTCCGAACCTGATTTTTAACAGCTCAATTCTCCAGGCATTGAAAACAAGCCCAGTTCGGGCAGATATCTACGCTCACTACACCCTAACATAACGGCGCAATACCCATATCCGCCTTGTGATCTTATAAAGGCAGCCCAAGTCTGCTTTTCCCGGCAAATATTCAGCAAATACTAATAGGTATCCCTAACGATCTGGCGCAGCATATTTAGGTTGGCATGCGCCTCTCCCATGGTGTTATTGAAGTACACGAACACCTTTTTGCCCTCCGAAAGCCACTCGGTCACATAGCTTGCATACTCATACAATACGTCGTCAGAATAGCTTCCCCTATAGTTTCCTCCCGGACCATGAAACCTAAGGTAGATAAAATCGGGATGGCTTTCTCGCACAGGAGAACTGGCAGGCGACTTATCGTGGACCACCATACCAAGCTCAAACTCTTCCAAAAGCTCATACACCTCATCTATATATAAAGAAGCATGCCGAAATTCCAAAGCGATCTTCCATTCACCAAAAGGATCATTATCCCTAAGCACCGACATCAGAAAGCGCAGCTGCGCAAAATGAGAAATTCTTACGCTCGGGGGGAACTGTACCAAAAGACAACCCTTTTTCTCCTCAACATTCGAAATGACCGAAAAGAACCTGGACACGACCTCTGGATCAAAGGCCAAGTCCTTGTTATGGGTAATCTCCTTGAAAAGCTTAAAGGTAAAACGAAATTCTTCGGGCACATCCGCCGCCCACTTTTTCATCGTGGAAACCTGCGGCACCTTATAAAAGGAAGAATTGATCTCGATAGAATCCATCAGCGAGGCGTAATAGCACAGTCTGCTCTTTTCCTGGAATTCTTTCGGGTAGTGCAATTTATTGGGAACCGGTAACAGTAGCCCACTGGTACCCGAGTAATAGTTTTCAAAGGGGATGTCCATATTCTCCAAACAACCAGGACAGAAAATTGTTGAGTGGGCCAGATCAGAAGAAAACAAATCCTGTCCGAATGCTATTTATCCCTCACCTAAGCTAATCGTTTCAGCCTTACCAAGCGGAAAGCTAGTAACGGAATAGATTGTGATTTCGCTCATAAATAGGTTGACTAGTGAACGTAAGGTTAAGGTTTCACTGTTGTTTAATGAAATTAATAAATAATCTTGATTTCATCACTTGTTTTAACAATTAACTAAATAAAAGGGTTGTGCCACAATAAGGCAGATGGCGGTCGAACGCTAGTTTGCATGGCTGAACTTCTACCGTAAACTAAGCAAAGAATATGAGAAAACGGCCATATGTCCGTTCGAAGTAGTAGTTTTAGAAACAGCCTCTATTTAAGCGTTCTATATTCTCCATCATAAAGTGCTGTTGATGTGTGTTTTAAAACGCTTAATATTAATCGGTTGGATTACGATAATTCTGAAAGAAAAACAGGCAGATTTCTTTGAAAAATCTGCCTGTTTTGAATTTAGTAGCCAGGGTTTTGATATGCTTTCTTTGCCTCGTCAGACATTTGCATGCCATCTATCTGCCCTTGTGGAATTGGACGGAGATAAAGATTTGGTGTAATCGTTCTGGTAACCGTTACTGGTGTATGGTCGCCATATCCTGTACCACAAATACTGAAAGTAGTGGATAACTCTGCCCATTTTTGTGTTCTAATGAGGTCGAATCTCCTGTATCCTTCCGCATAATATTCTCGCGATCGCTCTGCTAAAATATAATTGATATCAATTGTTGCCGGGGTTGCGGCAATCATGGCTGCACTATTGTCGGCTACTTTTGCCACATTACCATTATTATCCCAACGCCATTTTCCGGCACGGGCCCTCACCACATTGATCAGTTCGCGCGCACTTTTACCTGCTTTGGGTGTAGCACCTTTTACAGCTGCTTCGGCAGCTACGAAGTAAAGTTCAGAAAACTTTGCAATAGGGTAAGGCCGGGTACTGCCTGCATTTGGCTGACCTAAACCTGTGCCATTATCTGTACGGTAAGGCCCCAGTTTCCAAAGGCCCGGATAAACGATCCTGCTTATTCCCGATGGGGAAATTACATAATCTGCCCTTCCTGGCAATGTGCCTGCGCCAACATTACTTGTTCCGGCTCCGCTTGGATAACTTACAGCGTTATTATCAGCATCCAGAAAGGTTAAAACGGCATTTCCAGGAACGATAGACAAGCCATTGGCATTAACCAAGGAGGCAGGGGCCGATTCTGGAGGGTTATATCCTTTAGGCCAATTTCCACGATATACGGTTGTAAAGGTACCATCATAACGTGAATCCAATGTTTTATCGGCAAAAGTATTTTTAAACACTTCAATAGGTGGAGCCATCCGGTTCCACGGCCTGCCAAGGTGTTGCTCTGCTTCACGCTGAACCGAACTAATTCCTCCGCTTCTGATATTGGTGTAATTCCAGGTCATCATCCAACCTGCAAAATTATCAGGCGCCCCACCGCTACCGAAGGTTAAACTACCACCATTAAAACGTTCGCTCGTTTGGGTATGATCAGCATATAACAACATTTCTTTGTTACGGTCATTCGATCCTAAATTCACATCGTAATAGGTATCTACCAAACCGTAAGATCCAGGACTTTCGATAGCAGCAGTTGAAACATCATAAGCTTGCTGAAAATACCAGTTTGCATCATGCCCGTCAGGATCAGTACGGTTTGCTGCAGGATAGGTTGGGATATTGTTAGGATTTTGCAGCCACCACCCATAAGTTAGGTAGGCTTTTGCCAAATACAGTCGTGCCAAAGTTTTGGTTACTCCTCCCGTAACGCGGGCTGCAACTGGTAAATCGGCAACGGCTGTCAACAAATCAGGAAACACGGCCTTTGTATATACCTCGGGAACTGTATTGCGAACTGATGTTCTTACGGGGCTGGTATTGAATTTAAGTGGTCCGGCACCTAAATCGAGTGGTACCCCTCCAAAGGTCTGTACCAACAAAAAATAATCAAAGGCGCGAAAGAATCTTGCTTCAGCAACCAATGAAGGGGCAATACCTGCGGCACTGGCATTCTCAATTACACCACTTGCTGTATTAATATTCGGAAAAGCTTCTCCCCATAGTACGCTACTGGGATAACTTGTAGAAAGTATTGAGCCAACACCTGAACAATCCATATCCTTAAAATTGCCATCAGCATCTTTGCCCCAAGTAGCCTCATCGGTACCGGTAATTAGCGAATTATAATAATAGGCCTGCCCATACATGTTGCGGAGGTGACCGTACATGGCTGTAAGGCCGCCATTTACGCCTGTTACGGTTTTAAAGTAATCTGGAGTAAAGATACTGCGGGGTTCTTCTTCAAGAATTTTTTTACAGCCTGAGAAAACGACCATCCCAAGCCACACACTCAATGTTATATTTAAATGTATACGTTTCATATCGGTATATTAAAATGTTAAATTAAGACCAGCTACATAGTTACGGGTAGACGGGGTATTGGTACCAATGGTTAAAATTCGCCGAGGATAAACCGATGCTACTGCAGCGTTTTCATCGCCATATGAATTTGTTTCAGGATCCATGCCCGACTCGCGATGATATGGAGAGAACATCACGAAAGGATTTTGAACGGTTAAATACATCCGAAGCTTCAATCTAGAATCTTTTAACAAACTTCGATTGAAATCATAGCCTAAAGAGATGGTCCGGATTTTTAAGAAAGAAGCATCAAAATAACCTAATGTACTTCCATACTTAGGGTTATCACCACTTGCAATACCGCCAGGTTTTGGATACTTTGCTCCTGTATTTTCAGGTGTCCAGTAGTCAACTTTAACGTTGTTTCTTCGACCAGATAAGAGATTCAGGTACCCGGAAGAACCATATAATGTACTAAGCAAAATCCCGCCGTCTTTAAATAATCCTACTACATTGAGGTCAAATCCTTTATAAGCTACTCTTGTATTGAATCCTCCTGATAATTTAGGATCCACATCCATGATCTGTCTATCTGCTGCTCCGATAGGTCTTGTTGGTTTGCCGGTCGCATCAAAATCGCCCGTGTATTTTACTTTAATCATCCCCACATTACCGCCTGGCTCTAAAACATTCAGATATGGATCTCCGGCCTGCCATAAGCCTACTTTTTCAAAATCAAAAATGGCATTGATGTTATGGCCTACGAACCAAGCATTCCCTTCGTCTCTGGTTTGGCCTGATGCAAGGGCAACGAGTTTGTTTCGGTTTGCATAAAGATTAAATCCCACATCCCACGACCAGCCTCCTTTATCGTTAAAAATATTACCGTTAACACTCAGTTCCCACCCTTTATTCTGTGTTTGTCCGATGTTTGCGGTATAACTGCCCACACCTGCGGTAGAAGGTAGTGCAACACCTAATAATATATCTTTTGTGTTGGTTACATAGTATTCAAATGTTCCTGTCAGTCTGCTTTTTAGCAAGGAGAAATCGAGGCCATAGTTCCAGGTCTGTGAATATTCCCAGCCTAAACCCGGACTTGGTAACTGAGAAACATAATATCCAGTGGCATAGTTGTTATCGCCAAAATTGTAAGGGCGCGAATTTAGTAAACCAAGGGTTTGATATGGATTTACCGCCTGGTTTGATGTTTGCCCATAGCCCACTCTGATCTTCAACCTGTCGATAGCGGTTATCCCTTTCATGAAATTCTCATTCATCAGGTTCCAACCCACAGAAACAGCCGGATAAGTATTCCATTTATGCCCTGGCGCCAAGCGTGATGATGCATCAGATCTGATGGTTGCACTGATTAAATAGCGATTATCATAGGCATACATCACTCTTCCCATGTAAGACATCAATCCACTTAAGCTGTAGTTCCCGTTACCGATCGTTAATTCTCCATTGGCCTGGCCAAGATTGTAAAACTGAAAAGCATCAGACGGAATATCACGTGCTGACATGGATGAGGAATTGAACTTATTCTGTTCAGCAGAATATAAGGCCACTACATTGATGTTGTGCTTTTCTGAGAAGGTTCTGTCATAAGTCAATAAATTCTCAAGCGTCCAATGGTAGGTTTGCGAATTGCTAACCCCTGCGGTAGAAACCGTAGTGGCAGTGGCACTTCCAATTCCAACGCCTGTATAGTTACCATTGTTGCTCTGGATAAAATCAAGGCCGAGATTGGTACGGTATTTTAGTCCTTTTACCCATGGAATGTTAACTTCACCATAAAATGAATTATAAGTAGCAAAGCCACGCGTTTCATTAAGCCATTTATCACTGAGATTCTTAGTGAGTTCGCGGGTGTAAATCCACGATTCATCCTGAGGCATTCTGATTGTTCTTTTCAGGCTGCCATCTGCATTGTAAGGATTTGCAATAGGCGAATTGCTAAGGATTCCATAAACGCCAAGTTGATTGCCTTCACTTAAGTTGTAATTGTTATTGGTGGTAAATCCAATCCTTAAGAAACTGGCAATCTGTTGATCCATGGATGCTTTCATTGAATACCGGGTGTACTGTTGGGTTGGGATCAGACTTTGATTCTGATAATAGCCTCCCCCAAAACTGTAGCTGCCAGTAGTAGATCCACCAGATACACCAACATCATGACTGGTTACAACTGCCGATTTATTATAGAATAAATCTTGCCAATCGGTGTTTACGTCGTTTGCTTCATCTGGGCCATTGGTTGTAAATAATCCAGCTGCCTTGCGCAGGGCCACAAATTCTGGTCCATCCATCATTGGATATTTGGCAAAAAGGGTTTGTAAACCAGTATATGAATTATAGGATACTTTGGCAGGAGCTCCCTGTTGGCCGCGGTTAGTGGTGATCAATATCACTCCATTCGCTCCCCTTGAGCCATAAATCGCAGTAGCGGAAGCATCTTTCAAAATGTCCAAACTTTTAATGTCGTTGGGATTGATATCGCCAATGGAACCTGGAAATGGAATCCCATCAAGCACCACCAAAGGGTCGTTACTCGCTGAAAGTGAACGCTGACCGCGGATCAGAATCTGCATGGTTGCACCAGGTTTGGTAGAAGTTTGTGAAATGTTTACTCCCGCTATTCGACCTTGGATAGCCTGCGCCACATTGGGTGCGGGTATTTCACGAACTTTATCGCCCGATATGTTTGCCACAGAACCCGTTACCGATTCTTTGCGCTGGGTTCCATAACCCACCACTACAACTTGTTCAAGTTCGGCTGCGCTCGGGAGTAATGTCACATTGATTTCGGTTTGATTTCTGACCGGAACCTCGCGACTTGTAAATCCGATGTAAGAAAATACCAGTACCGAATTGCTTGTTGGAACCGCAATACTGAAGTTTCCTGTACCCAGGGTTGTTGTACTGGTTGAGGTTCCCTTGACCAGAATACTTACGCCTGGAAGTGGTTTTCCCTGATCATCCACAACCCGCCCTTTTACTTGGGTTTGTGCATGTGCAGCAACCACAAAAAGTGCAAAAAAAGCAATCAGTGATAGTTTGGCTAGACATTTGGAAAGTCCTGCACCAGGCTTTACAAAAAACTGTAAAAATTCATTCCTCATAAAAATTTGGTTTATAATGGTTAAAATTCATGTTTCACTCAGTAATGAGCCGACTGGTTATCCATAAACTGGATAAGGAGTATCTCTAAACAGGAGCAGACAAGCATGATAGAAGTAAAGTTATTCGATGAGAAGAAAAGTGTAAGAGTCAATTGTTCATAAATATGGAATAAATGTTCAAAGGAAGGGATTGACTAAAAACGATTATTAAACGAGATGAAGTCCTTCGGCCACAAAATAGGAAGCAATTTTATGCAATCGATTGTAAACTAAACAGATGTAATAAAAAAGTCACTTCACAATCTTTAACGACAACAAATATTGAGGGAGACCGCTTCGATTATCTATTTTTTCGAAGCTATAAAAAATTGTAGTACGACCTTTTCAAAAACTCGGAAATTTCGAATGTTGTTGGTGCTATAAGTAAAGATGGCAACCCGTAGCTCAAGGGTGAATTGCACTTAATTTTATATTTATAAGAATTTATTGTTGGTTAAATCATAACAGGATAACCACGTAATACTTACCCGGGGTCCAGAACAAGTTTGCGGCCCGATCTATCATTTGACAGCTGACAGGCGCTTGCCCTGAATCCGAGAAGTACGCTAAACCAAATTTAATTTCTTTTTCTCCATGCGTCTTATTTTCAGGCGGTTATTTACTCAAAAACAGCTACGAAGCCATCATTCTTTTTGAGGCCGATTTTCAATTCTCCAAAAGCTGATATTTTTACTTCTTTGGCAACAAACCCGTTATGGCTGTCGTTATGGTTTCCTGAAGAAATAAGTTTACCTGTTTTGTTTTTAAGAAAAGTAAGATTTAACGCAAGGGATTTGTCGATTGGTTCTCCATTCAATCCTGTAACGTACCATTTGGAACCCGATTTTCTGGCGACAACATACAACTTGCCTGGGTATCCATCAATAAATTTTACATCATCCCATTGCGCAGGCAATGCTTTTAAAAAATCTTTAACCTCAACAGGCACATGGCCCATTCCATCCGGTGTTTCGGCATAGTGCTGTATGCCCGATAAAAAGGCCACTGCTGTAGCCAATTCGAATGCAGCGGTTGTTTGCCGTTCAATATTGGGGATCTTGTATAAACACATCGGCGTGAAATCCATCGGATCAAAGGCATTTCTGATCATGGCACTGGCAACCATGTGTTGAGGTGCTTTGTTGGCCGCATCTTGCCCGAATGTGATCATTTCGTATCCCAGTACGGCTTCTGCGGTCATTAAATTTGGATAAGTTCGTTGTAATCCCCTGGGCAGTGTAGCCCCATGAAAATTGACCAACAAATGGTGGGTGGCGGCATCGGTTAAAATATCATGGTAGTAAGCAATCATAGATTGTCCGTCGCCACCAAAAAAATCGATTTTGATGCCTTTAACGCCCATATCTTCGAGCCTGCTAAACTCCTTCACCCGTTTCTCATGCGTTAACAGCTTATCTCTCGGTGTAAATTTTACGGTATTCCAATCACCTGCTGAATTATACCAGAGCAACATGCCCACATTTTTTTTTCTTGCGTAGTCAACCAAAACCGCAACCGAATCATATCCAATAGTCTGATCCCAATTTGCATCGATCAAACAATACTGCCAGTTCATATCGGCAGCATAATCAATATATTTTTTCTGAACCGGGTATATCGTTGCCTTATCCTTTTCCAACACCCAGCTCCATGCGGCTTTTCCAGGTTTTACGAACGATAAATCTTTTAATCTGGATGCGGGGGCAAGATCTGTACCGAGGGTCGATTCCATAATTGTAGCCAAATCGCCTATGGCAATGATCCGCCAGGGCGTAATCCATGGAAGCGTAGATTCGGGATAAAGGGCTCCTCCTTTTATTTTTTCAGCTTCTTGCGGAAAATTGATCCGATATTCGCCGTTAGGTGATAAACGTTGCAAAGAAGTTCCACAATAATTTCTCTCCAGTCCTGCTTCCGTAAGCATCACCCAGGTATCGCCTGTTTTAAATAAAGCCGGATATACCCACCCATTAGCACTGGAAGATGGCGTGCCTACCGGGATAGCCATATTGTAATATACCTCGTAGGAAGGATTGGTATGTTCAAATCCCGTTTGTGCCTCGGCTTTGGCCTGTAACCAGGCCAAGGTACCTTCGGGAAAGTGAAAACTGGTATGTTCTGACTGTATTTTTCTCAGCGACGAATCTTTTTCCGGAAATTCGTATCGAAAGGCGGCCCCATCATTAGAAACACGAAAAATAATATTCATCCTTTTGCCTGTTGGCGTTTTGGTCGATATCGCCAATTGATTTGCGGTATAGGTAATCGATTTCTTTTTTGCATTGCGCATTACATAGGTCTCTTTCAATTTTCGTTCAGCACTACCAACAACTTTTAATGATCTCGTAAAGTCTTCATCTTCTCTGATAACGCCCAGTTTAGAATTTTGTAAGATTGTTTTTTTACTCCTGGCAATGCTGTAGGTTCCCTGAGGGGGATTACAGGTCAGAACAATTTTCCCATCAGGACTGGAAACATGGTAGTTTACTGCTTCCTGCGCATAAATGGAGGTATTTACAATGGCAAAAATGATAAATAAACGGATAAATTTCATAAGGTTCTAATTATTTGAGCAGCAGCGTATATAACCTGCCTGGTTTGGTTGATATATCGTAAACAAAAGTCTTTTTCAATGGATTAGCGATTAAACGGGTTTCGGGCGCTACAATAGGTTCCTGGGTTTCGGCAATGGAATAGAACATATTTGGATTAGTACCAGCTGCATTTTTCAACTCAATAATGTCGCTTTTCATTTCATTTGGCACCCTCAACCGTAAATTTCCGCCAAGCGTTGATTTAATTACGGCTTTGATTACCTGCCCATTAGACCATTCGAGGCTGATTACCTCAAAGCCTCCCCTGGCCCTTAACCCCCTGATGGAACCTTTTTCCTTCCATACATCAGGCAAAGCAGGCAATAGATGCAATGCCTCATCGGCACTTTGCATCAGCATCTCGGTAATACCAGAGGTACAGCCAAAATTACCATCTATCTGAAAAGGTGGATGGGCATCAAAAAGATTATTGTAAGTGCCACCACCGCCCGGATTAACGCCTAGTGGTGTGAGTTGGTTTTGAATCAGTTGGTAAGCATGATTTCCATCCTGCATCCTTGCCCACCAGTTTATTTTCCAGCCCATACTCCATCCGGTAGATACATCGCCTCTTTGAAGCAAAGTATTTTTTGCAGCAGCATAAAGTAAGGGCGTACGGTAGGCAGAAATCTGGTTGGAAGGGAATAAACCATAAAGGTGAGAAATATGCCGGTGTTTATCATTTGGACTGTCTATATCATCCAACCATTCTTGTAATTGACCATATTTACCAATGTGCATAGGCGATAACTTATTGCGCATTTGCAATAAACTATCGGCAAAAACATTGTCAACTCCCAGTATTTTGGCAGCACGGATGGCAGCAGAAAACACATCGAAAACAATTTGATTATCCATGGTGGTACCTGCATCAATAGAGGAGCCTCCATGTGCCGCAGGGGCATTTTCAGGAGAAGTACCTGGATTAACCACCAAATACTTCAGTGTTGGGTGCAGCACCAGAAAATCTTTGTAAAAAGTTGCTGCTTCTTTTAAAACAGGATAGATGCTTTTAAGGTATCTGCGGTCTCCTCCATAAAGATAATGTTCCCAAAGGTGCTGACTGGCCCAGCCACCTCCACCGTTCCAGATTCCCCAGAAAGCACCATCCACTGGGCCGGTGCTTCTCCAGATATCGCTGTTGTGATGCGCCATCCAGCCCCTTGCGCCATACATGTTTTTAGCAGTGGCCTTGCCCGTTTCAGCCATTTCACCTACCATTTTAAGAAAGGGTTGGTGCAGTTCAGACAAATTGGTCGGCTCTGCAGGCCAATAATTCATTTGAGCGTTAATATTAATGGTGTATTTACTATCCCAGGGCGGGTAAAGCTTATCATTCCAGATGCCTTGCAAATTGGCAGGCTGCCCCTCGGGTTGAGAAGAACTGATTAACAGATAGCGGCCAAACTGGTAATATAGATTAACAAACTGAAGATCTGTTGTATTCCTGAAATTCATTAGCCTTTTGTCTGTTGGTAAGTCTGTACCATCGCTCTCCCCTAAATCAAGCTGAACACGATTGAAGTATTTGTGATAGTTGGTGAGATGGGTAGCCAGGATTTTATCATAAGATTTCGCGGAGACGCGGTTCAGGTATTCCAATGCCCGTTTGGCCGCATTGCCGCTGATATCATTATAATGGTTAAAATTGGTAGCTATGGAAATGAAAATGGTTACCGCATTGGCATGCTCCACAACAATACTCGAATCGGTAGCTTTTAATGTACCCCCTTCATTGCTGAATCTGCTGATTACGTTGTATTTTACAAGTCCTTTGACACCTTCATGATCGCTGGTCAAACCTTCCATTACCAGATCTTTAACGGCAGAGGTACTAATTGAAACCTTTTTGTGCGGTGTGGTGTAATTTGCGGTGAAAGAAATGCTGCCAGCTTTAGTGGCGGTAAGTTTCATGACCACTACGCGATTGCCATGCGCGGCAAAAGCCGTTCGGGTATAGGTTACATCGCCAATGTTATAGCTTGTTTTACTTAGGGCGTTTTCGATATCGAGTTCTCTATAGTAGTTTTGATACTTTTCATGGCCAGGAAAAACGAGTTGAAGATTGCCTGCTGGCTGAAAGATCTGTCCGGATGATTTTTTCCCAAACATGATTTTATTGGCCAGATTTTCTGCTTCCTTATGCTTCCCCTGAAAAATGAGTGCGCGGATTTCAGGTAAATTGCTCAAAGTTTCGGGAACATCATTTTGATAGGGGCTACCACTCCAAAGGCTATGTTCATTGAGTTTTATTGTTTCTTTTGCCACGTTGCCATAAATCATTGCCCCTAAAAAGCCATTACCAACAGGAAGGGCATTTTCCCAAACAGCACCTGCAGGTTGTTCGTACCAAAGCTTTAATTTCGATTTTACAGGCACCTGCGCAAATGCCAAAGTGCCTGTAAAAAGCAATAAAATTATCTTACTGAATCTTAGTACCATGTTATGGATATTCATTGACAAAGGGATCTAATTATTAAATTTATTAATCGTTATTTTGAAACTGCTGCATTAACACGTTTGATATCCACCCGTCTAGAGTGATTTTTCTTGATCCACAGGACCACTCAGCGTTCAAAACCATGGCTTTCATCCCTTAGTTATTTCTTTACCAACCTCACATAAAATACCCTTGCCGTTGATTTTCCATCTGAAGGTGAAAATTTAACTGAAATCCGTTTTTTGCCTTTTAGCATTTCTGCAGGGATTGGGTATTCCTGGTTGTAGAAGCCTGTTTTTTGTGGCCCCTGGCCCGCATCTACACCAACCAGTTTTTGATCATCAAGATAAATATCAAATTTATCTCGGCCACCACTTGTATGGTAACGAACATTCAGGGCCAGCTGCTCTGCACCCTCGGTGTTCATTTCGTAGCTAAAGAAACCATTTCCTGTTGCATTGCGCCAAAATTGATCCAGGTAAGATCCGGTGTGGGAATTGTTATTTTTCATCTGGTGATCTACCTCTGGCTGCTGTTCTCCAGGTGCAACAAAATCTATTGTACGGCTTTCCAGTGCAAGTTTTTCATTTTCTACACGGGTAGCAGAATCAAGGTAAGCGGCATATTGGCCAGGTGTGAGCGCCATCCAGTACATCATGTAGCGTGAATCGTGAATGCGGTAAAATGGCTCCAAAGTAATTTTTTCAGGGTTTTCTATCCGCTCATTCACAAAAGAGAACTTCATCGACTGCCCTTTTACGGGCTCGATTTTCTTGCCGATATCGTCAATATGCTCATCAATGAGAATAGGTGCCTTATTGATTGGCAGTTTCTTGCCACTGGCGATATGCCCCCAACGGCTATTGCCTGCTACCAGTCCGTTAAGTGCTTCCGTCCCGGTTTTAGCACCCAGTAAAATCGGTCCGTGCATAATTGCCACATATTCAGGCAAATTGGGCATCCGTTCAACGGTGGTTTTCATGGGCAGGCTCAGCTCTACCACATCTCCTTTTTTCCAGTTACGGCCGATGCCCAGATAAGCATTCGGGAGCAATTTATAATCGGCTTTTTTACCATTGATTTTCACTTCCATCATTTCCTTACCGATCCATGATGGCTTTCTGATCATCAACATTAACCGGGCGTTTCCATCTGCAACAATCAGTCTGGTTTTTTCTTCATCCGGAAAAGTAGTTTCCTGCCTTATTGTAATGTTTTTCTCTTTCCAGTTGAGTTCAGAGGCAATAAACAGGTTAAGATATAAAGTATCTTTTTGATGGGTGTAAATAAATCCGTTGTACTTGCTGTGGTTCTCCATCCCACTGCCCACGCAACACCACATACCTTCATTCGGGGCCGAATATACGCGGTAGTGCCTTGGCCGGGCGGGCGTAAAATAAACATAGCCCCCATGTTCGGGATGCTGCGACGAAAGAATATGGTTATACAGGGCTTTTTCGTAAAAGTCTATGTATCTGGCATCGGGGTTTTCCCTGAAAAGTCCTTCTGTCAGTTTCAGCATATTGTAGGTATTGCAGGTCTCTGGCCCTTCCACATCATCTACAAAATCAGCACTGGCAACAGCACTTGGAAAAAATTCCCTGCGACTGTTTCCGCCAAAGGCCAAAGATCTTTTGCCTGTTACTGTTTCCCAAAAAAACTGACCGGCCTGATCATAATTCCGTTGATGGCTCAACTCCCCGATCCGTTGGAAACCAACGGCTTTGGGAACCTGGGTGTTGGCATGTTTATTATCAAGGTTATCCTGCCCCTTAGCCATAGGCGTAAGCAATTGCTGATGAGAAAACCGCATCGCTGCGTTCAGGTATTTTTCATTGCCGGTAATCTGATAGGCATCGGCCAATACTTCATTCATCCCACCTTGTTCTGTATCTAACATTTGCTGCATCTGTTGCTCATTAAGCTTCGAGGTAATGGCTATCGCCCAATCGCAGAATTTTAAAAATACTTCCTTCGCATCTTTACTTTCCCCATAAATCCAGGCATCGCGCAAGCCCGCAAAAGTTTTGTGAACATTATACCAGGGTACCCAGGCAGATTGGTAGGCTTTGAAGTTCCCTTCTTTAAGTTTCATCCAAATCTCCTTACTATTGGGAACGCCTCCTGCATATCCTATTCCCCACTCTGGATGTGAAGTGGTATTTTTATCCTGGCAGGCTTTCAATGTTGCTACGATTTTTTCCATCCTGCTTTTGCATTCTGTATTACCTGTTGAGGCATAATTAAGTGCAAGTGCACTCAGGTAATGTCCGGCGATATGCCCATCCAGCCCTTCCCAGTTATCATAGCCTTTTCTATCTGTAGGAAGCGCTGCCTGCTTAAGGTAAGGATAAAGCAACCGGTCCACATCATAAGCCAATAGTGTTTTTATGTTAAGGTCTCTGGCGTGATCAAATGGTCCATTAAGCAATTTTACCTCTTTTAAAGGAAACGAATTGGCATAAAATCCCTTTTGCGCCCCAACATTTCCACAGAAGCCAATATTAAATAGGACAGAAACGCCTAGGCAAAGGAAATGCTTTTGCAAAAGATCGTATTTTGGGAATGTCAACATATAATTTTACTCAGAAGGTTTATTTAAACAAGGTAGAGGAGAATTGATAAAGGTTATTTCGCCAAACAGGCCAGGTGTGACCTCCTGGATATTCGTGATAACTAAAATTGATATTCAACTCTTTAAATTTATCCATCATAATCTGGCAGTTATTATAGGCAATATCTTCTTTCCCGCCCATGGCAATCCACAATTGCTTTAAGTTGGCATTGATTTTTTCACGGTTGTTTTTCATCCCTACATACTGAAGCTCGGCTATTGTGTTTTGACGTGGCACAACCCATCCAGAACTAAATACACCAAGGTACGCGAATTTATCGGTGTTGTTAATCCCGGTATAAAGCGTGTGCATCCCACCCATCGATAAACCGGCCAATGCCCTGTTTTGCGCATCGGCTTTGGTGCGGTAAGTACTTTCAACCAATGGAATAATCACTTCTTTCAATTCTGATTCGAAGGTTTTTAATGCGGCCTCGCCAAAGGCAGCTCCACCTACATTTGCGCTTGGCATTACAATAATCATCGGTTTGGCTTTTTGAGCAGCAATAAGATTGTCGAGAATCAGATCTGTTTTACCCTGGTTCGCCCAGCCGGTTTCATCTTCTCCCCCTCCATGGAGGATATAAAGTACCGGGTATTTTTCGTTTACCTGTGCATCATAAAAAGGCGGTGTGTAAACATACAGCTGCCTCCATGACCTGGTTACTTTTGAGTAATATTTTTTGATCCGGAGCTCGCCATGCGGAACATCCTTCAACGCATAATAGTCGCCTTTTGAAAAAGGGATTTCAATTCCGCTGGCCATGCGCCCCATGCCAAAATAAGACTTACTTGCCGGATCCGCTACAGGAAGGCCATCAATGATGAGCGAATAATAATGAAACCCTTCACCCAAAGAATCGGTTGTAACGGTCCACGTGCCATTCTCATTTTTGACCATATCATACTTTCGGCCCAGATCTACCTGAACACTATGCGCATTGGGCGCTGAAAGATTGAAAACAACTTTATGGTCATCGGTGATCTGTGGATAGCCGCCAACGCCGATATTGGTTGAGGCCGGTGCACCTGCTACCGGATATTTTGAAAAAGTAGTGGTATCGACAGGTTTAAATATCAATTGCGAAAACATATACAATCCATTCTTCCAAACTTTAAAATCGTGAAAACCAGGCTCGATAGAATAGATGTGTGGCACTTTGTTTTTAGTCAGATAATCGTGCGTGCGCTTACTGTTGATAATGAGGTTATCACTAGCTCCGCAAGAGATAAATAACAATTTAAGCATGGTTGAGGCCTTTTTTGGATCAGGCACAAGCACTTCTGGCATTTTGGTATTTGGTGCTGAAGAAAAGCCAGCTATCCAGGCAAACTTATCCAGATTTCCCAGTCCAAAATTCAAAGCCTGTCCTCCCCCCATTGATAAGCCTGCAATCGCCCGGTGTTCGCGGTCTTTATACACGCTAAACTTGCGTTCCACAAAAGGAATAAGATCATTAATTAAATCCTTTTCAAAAGTAGCAAAGGCCTGCACTTTATCCTTGTCCATAATGTTCCCAATGGCGCGGTCATCTTTCATGGCTCTACCGTTCGGCATAATTACCACCATAGGTGCCAGCTTACCGGCGGCATAAAGATTATCCAGAATCACCTGGGGACTACCTCCATTAAGCCATTCTTTTTCATCACCCCCGATACCATGCAAAAGATATAAAACCGGATATTTTAACTGTTTAGTGTAACCTGGCGGCGTATATACCAATGCTTTACGGTTATTGCCCACAGTTTTCGACGAATAGATCAAAGTATCGATTTTTCCGTGCGGAATTGCAGGCTGAATAACATCAAAGCCCTCTGGGCCACTGGACACGATCTGCTGAGCAAAACCATCAAGGGTATAAGCACTTAAACTGACAAAAAGCACTGTTATTTTAACAAAGAGAGATTTATTTATTTTTTTCATATCTGGTTAGGTTAAGGGTATGTTATTAGCTGTTTATCTGCCTTTTACCGGGCTAACACCAGTAGTAGTTTCTACAATTTTCTGTATGGTGCCATCCTCATTATAGTGCATATCATCTACACAGATAGACCTTCTATAACTACCGCCTGTGGGCAAGGAGCCATTGTGGTAAAAAAAGTAAGATCTGCCCTTAAAATCGATAACACCAGGGTGAGTAGTAAAACTGTTGGGAACATTTCCCTGAATAATACCTTTATACTCCCACGGTCCCTGTGGCCCCTTAGCCATACAGTATTCAATCATTTCGGGTTTGGTTCCAGCGCCGGCATAGATCAGATAATAGTTGCCTTTTCTTTTATAAACCCAAGGACCTTCAATATAATTTTTGATGTCCAGTACCTGGATTTCTCCATCCATCTCGATCATATTTTTTTTCAGTTTGACACTTTTACAACTTCCATTGCCCCAATACAGATAAGCCTGCCCATCATCATCGATAAAAACAGTGGGATCTATGTCATCCCAGCCATGCTTTTTATCGGTAGTCATCTCATTGGTTACCAAAGCCTTGCCAATCGCATCTTTAAATGGCCCAACAGGGCTATCAGAAACCGCCACACCGATCGCCATCCCTCCTTTACTCTCCTTATTTTTTTGGTGGCCTGTTGATACATACCAATAAAACTTTCCGTCCCTGTAAATACACTGAGCGGCGTACGCATCTCCCCCAGCCCATGAAAAGGCCTTTGGCGAAAGCAGCATGCCATGATCTTCCCAGTCGACCATATTTTTTGACGAGAACACATGCCAGTCGGGCATTTTATAATTGGTATCTTTCACCGTTGCGGTATCATGCCCAACATACAGATAAACTTTATTTTTATATACCAGTGGTGCCGGATCAGCAGTAAACATCTGTTTGATAATTGGGTTTTGCGCCTGCGATTTAAAATGCACCGCAAAAACCAGCGTTGACAACAATAGGAAAAGGGCTTTGAATTTCATTATTATTTATTATTTGGTCAGTGATCAGTTTATTTGACAATGATGTTTTCACCTTGCTAGTGTACTGTTTGGCTTTATTTATCGTTTCTGATGTTTTGCCATCAATGAAGACAGTTTTAAAAACCCTGTCATGGTTTCAAATTCCAGCTAAAGTAACCTGATTATCTGATGAGCGTTAAGTCAATTGTAAAAATTATAGCAATAAATGTTCAATATCCTGCTATGTTCGTCCTCATTCATCGGATGATATAAAATTTAAAGGGGCCAAACAACCAGACCGAAACATTTGTCATAGATTTTTATCCAAACGTACACATCCTGAAGTCAAACTATTTGGAACTTGCAAAAGTTAAGAAAACCAAATATATGAGACGATTATTCTTTTTAACCATATTTACCACGTTAGCCCTTCTACACGTTATCTGTCCAATTCAGGCACAGGAATATCCATTTGAAGATTACAAATTACCTTTTGATAAAAGGGTTGATGATTTGGTGTCCAGATTAACACTTGAAGAAAAGGTTTTTCAGATGCTTAATTCAGCACCTGCCATTCCAAGATTAAAAATTCCGGCTTATGATTGGTGGAATGAAACACTGCACGGGGTTGCAAGAACGCCGTTTAAGGTTACCGTATATCCGCAGGCCATTGCGATGGCGGCCATGTTCGATCCTGCAGCGCTGGGTAAAATGGCAGACTATTCTGCTTTGGAAGGGCGGGCAATTTACAACAAGGCGGTTGCGCTTGGCCGTACGAATGAACGTTATCTGGGACTGACCTATTGGACACCCAATATCAATATCTTTAGAGACCCGAGATGGGGACGCGGTCAGGAAACCTATGGAGAGGATCCTTATTTAACCGCTACACTGGGCGATGCATTTGTAAGGGGTTTGCAAGGCGATGACCCAAAGTACCTGAAAGCGGCTGCTTGTGCGAAGCATTATGCTGTACACAGCGGACCAGAGCCGCTACGCCACGTATTCAATGCAGATGTTAGCGCCTTCGATCTTTGGGACACTTATTTGCCGGCTTTTGAAAAACTGGTTACGAAATCGGAAGTTGCCGGAGTGATGTGTGCATATAACGCATTTCAAGGCCAACCATGTTGTGGCAGCGATCTTTTAATGACCGACATTTTAAGAAAGAAATGGGGTTTTAAGGGCTATGTTACTTCAGATTGTTGGGCCATTGATGATTTCTTTAAAAATCACAAAACCCACAAAGACGCAGCAAGTGCATCGGCTGATGCCGTTTTTCATGGAACTGACCTAGACTGTGGAACTGATGCTTATAAAGCTTTACTTACTGCGGTTAAAAACGGCATAATTACAGAAAAAGATATTGACGTATCGGTAAAAAGACTGTTCATGATCCGGTTCAGGCTTGGTATGTTCGATCCGCCTTCGATGGTGAAATATGCCAATACACCAGTAACAGTTTTAGAAAACAGTGCCCACAAAACACATGCGCTTAAAATGGCGAGGGCATCAATGGTTTTGTTAAAAAACGAATCCAACACACTTCCGTTGAAAAAGAAGCTAAAGAAACTTGTGGTGCTTGGTCCAAATGCCAATAATGATATTTCGGTGCTTGGAAATTACAATGGTACCCCCTCAACCATTACAACGGTTCTTCAGGGCATAAAAGATAAATTGGGAAATCAAACAGAGGTGACATATGAACAGGCAATTTCGTTTGCAAGCGATACAATCCTACATTATCTAAATTTAGAGAACCAATTAACCGCAGATGGCCACAAGGGTTTCAAGGCAGAATATTACAAGGGTATAGAACTGCAGGGAGCACCTTTTTTAACGCGGTTCGAAGAATCGATAAACCACAACTGGCAAGAGGGTGAGCAAATTGGTGAAGGTTTGACGGCGAACCATTTTTCTGCCAGGTTTAGCACAGTGTTTAAAGCTTTAAAGTCAGAAGAAATCACCTTTGAAGTAGATGGCGATGATGGCTACCGTTTAAAGGTAAACGGGCAAAAAGTTTTAGATGCCTGGTCTAAAAACAGGTGGGGCGCTAAAACGTATAAAATTCCAGTTTCAAAAGATTCTACATACAAAATTGAAATGGAGTACTGGCAAGGTGAGGGTGGAGCAAAGGTCCGCTTTGCGGGAGGTACCTTTGGGCGCACAGGTTTTACTGCGTTGGTTGCACGCCATCGCGATGCAGATGCATTTATATTCGTGGGCGGCATTTCTCCGCAGCTTGAAGGCGAAGAAATGAAAGTAAATGTGCCTGGATTTAATGGAGGCGACAGAACCTCGATCATGCTTCCACAGGCGCAAACCTCACTGATGAAAGCTTTAAAATCGAGCGGTAAGCCAGTTGTTTTTGTGATGATGACGGGAAGCGCCATCGCCATTCCATGGGAAGCCGAAAACATACCCGCCATTGTTAATGCCTGGTACGGTGGCCAATCGGCAGGAACTGCGGTAGCTGATGTGTTGTTCGGTGATTACAGCCCTTCAGGAAGACTTCCGGTAACCTTTTATAAGAGCGATGAGGATCTAAAAGATTTTAATGATTATAATATGGAAAATCGGACCTACAGGTATTTCAAAGGCAAACCTCTTTTCGGATTTGGATATGGATTAAGCTATTCTACATTCAATTATCACAACTTTATCTTACCTTCAAAGCTTAAATCAGGTAAAGGAACAAGTTTGTCTGTAAAGATTACTAATACCGGTAAAATGCAGAGCGACGAGGTTGCCCAGCTGTATGTGATGCACAACAATTTAAAAATCAAATCAGCTAAAAAAGCCCTTAAGGGATATCAAAGGGTTAGCTTGGCACCGAGTGAAAGCAAACTTGTTCATTTTAAATTATCACCTGATGAACTTAGTTATATTGATGATAAAGGAACAAAAAGACCACTAAAAGGCGAGATCATATTATCGATTGGTGGAAGCCAGCCCGATGAGAAGCTGAAAACAAGCGGCAATATTGTAACCCGAAAACTAATAATCAACTAGATGAAAAAGATTATTCTGCTATTGATTATCATTACAGTTACTGTCCATTTTTTGAAGGCTGAAGATGGACACCAACTTTGGCTCCGCAATACCACTGCCAAGCAGGTAAAGGTGGTATCGCCAAGAAAGTCGCCGGTATTAACCATCGCTGTACAAGAAATTAAAAACGGGTGGCTGGGAAAAGACGGCGCAGAGCTAAAATTTGATTTTGTTAAAGATGGCTCCATTACAAATGATGGATTTCGTTTGGAAGGCAATAAAATAGCCGCTAAAACAGATCTGGGTATCCTTTATGGAAGCTACGAGCTCCTTAGAAGGCAATATTTAGGAAAGTCTGATCAAAATTATGCATCCAATCCCTCCTATTCAAGAAGAATCCTTAACCACTGGGATAATCTCGATGGTTCTGTAGAACGTGGGTATGCTGGTGCTTCGATATTTTGGAGGCAGGGCGATTCTTCACTTCAACTTAGCCAGGCAGATATCGCGTTGTACAAAGAATACGCAAGAGCCAATGCCTCCATAGGCATAAATGGCACAGTACTCAATAACGTAAACGCATCGGCAAAAATCCTCACCACAGCCTATCTTCAAAAGGTTAAGGCTATCGCCACAGTATTGCGCCCGTATGGCTTAAAGGTCTATTTATCGGTCAACTTTTCGTCACCCGTTACAGTCGGGAAACTTAAAACCGCCGATCCTCTGGCTCCTGCGGTTAGGCAATGGTGGGCAGCTAAGGCCAAAGAAATTTATTCACTTATTCCTGATTTTGGAGGATTCCTTGTTAAAGCCAATAGCGAAGGGCAACCTGGCCCTCAAAATTTCGGGAGAACACACGTTGATGGTGCCAATATGATGGCTGATGCGCTCTCCCCTTTTGGAGGGATTGTAATGTGGCGTGCCTTTGTATATCAACCTAGTAATGAGGACCGTACCAAACAAGCCTATAATGAGTTTTTAAAATTTGATGGTAAATTCAAGAAAAATGTAATTATCCAGATCAAAAACGGACCACTTGATTTTCAGCCCCGAGAGCCATTCAGTCCCTTATTCGGGGCCATGATTAAAACCCCTGTTATGCCAGAGTTTCAGATCACTCAGGAGTATCTGGGCTGGTCGAATCACCTGGTTTTCTTGTCTACGCTTTGGGAAGAATGTTTACAAAGCGATACCTACCGAAACGGTAAGGGAAGCACTGTAGCGGCCTGTACAGATGGGACATTGGATAAACGCTCCTTTAGTGCTATTGCAGGGGTATCAAATATCGGCCTGGAGCGGAATTGGACCGGGCATATTTTTGCGCAGGCCAATTGGTACGCTTTCGGCAGACTGGCCTGGGACAATAAACTTAAGAGTGAAGATATTGCAGATGAATGGGTTAGGCAAACTTTTTTAAGTGCTACGGAAAAGAAAATGGAGCGAATCCTGGTAAAACCGATAAAAGAGATGATGATGCAGAGCAGAGAAGCAGCTGTGGATTATATGATGCCTTTAGGATTGCACCACATTTTTGCCGAAGGACACCATTACGGACCCGCCCCATGGTTCTCGAATAAAGCCATCAGGGCCGACTGGACCTCGGTATACTACCACAACGCAGACCTTTTAGGAGTGGGTTTTAATAGAAGCAGCACCGGTAGCAATGCTGTTGAGCAATACCACGAGCCGCTCCGATCTACATTTAACAGCCTGGAAAGTTGTCCGGAAGAATACTTGTTGTGGTTTCACCATGTTCCATGGACTTATAAACTTAAAAATGGAAACGACCTTTGGACAGCGCTTTGTTATCGTTACGATTCGGGTTTGCAACGTGTTCGTGCTTTCCAGCGCATTTGGGACAGTACCAAGGGCTTGATTGACGATGAGCGGTTCAGATCCGTTCAGTCTAAGCTCAAGATCCAAAGCCGTGATGCACAGGTTTGGAAGGATGCCTGTTTGTTATATTTCCAGCAGTTTAGCAAAAGAGAAATTCCTTATAATTTGGAACGCCCAATATATGAATTGGATACTTTAAAAAAGCTGACCAAAAGTAAAGACTATGAATAGCCTGTTTTCATCAAAACAAAACCAAAAAATCCGGTAATACGATTTTTTTGGTTGCAAGAGATGCAATAGCTGGCTGGAGAACCTTGATCTTGATATCAGCCAATTTATTGTAGTTATGATAAATAGTTTACCAAATCATAATGAATTCAGGTTTGTTTCTGGCCTGGAAGAATCACATTGCGGGTACAGCTCCGATTTGAGTCAGTAAAGCAAGCAGATCAGGTTGTCCTACTTCTTCTATAATCTGGTTGTTAGACAAACGGTAAAAATTTATTGCTGCAACTGCAATAGGTTTTTCAGTTGCTGGTACGCCAAAGAAAGTTCCTTTATGCGTTCCTTTCATGGTAAACCTAACCGCTACCCTATCATTCTCAGTAATCATCTCTTCAATATTCCACTGAATATCCGGAAAGCCGCTGCGCATCATTCCGATAATCGTTAAATAACCTTTAGGACCTTGTAGCGGGTCGGTCTGAAAAGGCACATGGAACTTCGCTGCCGGACTTATTAATTGTTGTGCTAAATTTTCGTCAGCAGTATTGATGAACTGTAAAAATTGATCAAAAAATTCTTTTGGTGCTCCCATTTTCTATTTTTTTATAGCTTGTAATATCGACTTATTTATAATGCAAAGATGAACCACGATTGTCTTTCTAGCCAATAAACAAGCTTAAGAAATAGTCTTAATGTAGTTTAAGGATAGGTGTTATTTTAATGATATATTTTTTCTGATCTTGCTGAGAAATTCGGGCGTGATGCCCAGATAGGAAGCGATCTGCGTATTGGGTAATCTTGAAGCTAGCGCTTCATATTGTGCGAGGAAATCCAGATAGCGTTGCGCTGCATTTGAACTGAAATTTTGTAACAAGCGGTTTTGAAGTTCAATGAACTTTTCCTCCACGATCACCCGAAAATTTCTGTCAAACTTTGGTGAATTTACATAAAGATAAAGCAAATCCTGATGCTCAATCTGTAGAATAGTGGAAGGTTCAATTGCTTCTATAAAAAGTTTGCTCGGTTTTCCCGAATAGAAACTACCAAGGTCAGCAACCCAATCATTTTCTGCTGCAAACCCCAGATTATGTTCCGTCCCTTTTTCATCGATGCCATACATTTTAAAACAGCCTTTTTCAACAAACGTATAATGTTTGCAAACAAAGCCTTCCTGCAAGATCATTTGCCTCCGTTTTATTTTTCTGTGTGTCGTTCTTTCGGCAAGCAAGTTTATTTCCCCAGAATTTAAAGGAAGGTATTTTTTAAAATATTCGATTAATGGCAGTATCGTCAACTCTTTTATATTAGTTAAGATGAATATTTAAAATGAATCATCGTTTTACAAATATGATAAAAGTGTAAGTAATTAGGTTACTGTTTAAAAGAAAGTTGTACTTATAAAAAAGGTAACTCAGGATCAGAAGGTTGATGTGGTTGCCATTCAGCTGCATCCCAAAAGATGAAAATGTGTAGACAGTAGAATTAAATTAAAGTGGGCGACAAAGTTGAACTAATCTTTCTTTGTCGCCCGCTCACACCAGTTTGTAATAATATACCCCCGATTTCTCAAGGTTATCCTTTTAGCTTTGGCTCATGCCAATGCCTCCACCAAATATAGCCTGTTATAGGAGGTCCGTTAATGGTTAACCATCTTCATTGCGCCTTCACTATAACGCTCGCCACTTATAGGATATCGCCTGATCAGTTCATCAACCGCTGTAAGATCATCAGCTGTCAGCTCAACTTCAATTGCACCTACATTATCTTCCAGGTATTTTCTTTTTTTCGTGCCTGGAATCGGGATAATATCCTCGCCCTGCGCCAGCACCCATGCCAGGGCAAGCTGTGCAGGTGTGCAGCCCTTGGTACCTGCCAGTGCCGCAAATTCAGCTATGAGCCTATTGTTATTTGCAATATTTTCCTGCTGGTAACGTGGCAGGGTTCTCCTAAAATCATCCTCAGCTAGGATATTTACATCGAGTGAATTGGTAACCAACCCCCGCGCCAGCGGAGAATAAGGCACAAGTGAAATGCCAAGTTCACGGGTAGTCTGTAATATCCCATTTTCCACATCCCTTGTAAGCAACGAGTACTCACTTTGCAGCGCAGCAATCGGATGCTCGGCATGTGCTTTGCGTAAAGAAGCGACAGAAGCCTCACTCAGTCCAAGATAGCGTACCTTTCCTTCTCTTACCAGATCGGCCATAGCGCCAACGGTTTCTTCAATCGGAATGTTAGGGTCAACGCGATGGGCATAGTAGAGGTCTATGGTATCGATTTTCAATCGTTTCAGGCTCTGTTCAACAGCAACTCTCATCCAGGCCGGAGAACCATCAAAATAGGTTCCCGTTGCGCTGCTGGGGCCAGCAATTCCATCTTTAAAACGGAACCCAAATTTAGTTGCAATAAATACCTTATTCCGGTTAGGCACGAGTACCTTAGAAATGAGTTCTTCATTCGCTCCGTTTGCATACATATCGGCCGTATCCCAAAAATTGATCCCAAGATCAAGTGCTTTTTCAAGCGTCGCTAAACTTTCTTTGTCGTCTGTAGGTCCGTACGCAAAACTCATGCCCATGCAGCCTAAGCCGAGTGCAGACAGTTTCTCGCTGGTTGTTCCTAAATTTCTATATTTCATTTTGATCAGATTTTGTACCGTCAAATGTAGATAAGAAAGCAAAACCGCGACTTATAAGCATCAAACAGATCGTTATAATATTCAAACAGTTTCTCTCAATTTGGTAGGTGCTAAACCAGTGTGTTTTTTAAAAAACAGTGTAAAATACGAAGGGTATTCAAAGCCCAGGCTGTAGGCCACATCACCGATATTCCAGTCAGTATGCTGCAATAGTGCCTTAGCCTCTTTAACAATCCGGGCAGCGATATGAGCGGTTGTAGTTTTACCGGTAACCTCTTTTACAGAACGGTTGAGGTGATTGATGTGTACGGATAAAGCATCGGCATAATCGGCAGGGTTTTTCAGTTTGAGTGTAAGCGTAGGAGAATCAATTGGAAACTGTCTTTCCAGCAGTTCAAGAAATAAAGCAGAAACCCTTGAAGAGGCATTGGCATAGGTATGAAAATTTGTGGCCGGATTATTTTTCATCGCCTCATGAATCAACAGGTGCAAATAGCTACGCAGTACATCGTACTTATGCGGATAAGTGGAGTGCATTTCTGCCTGCATCTTCTGGAATATAGCCGAAAATTCGCGCAATTGAACTTCATCCGGAAAGAACACCGGATTACAGCCAACCTTAAACAAAGGTGAATCACGCAGGTTATTTACCCGTTCACTATGCTGAATGAAATCTTCGGTAAAAAGACAATACCAGCCCGACTGCTGATTTGAGTCTGCTTCCCATGAATAAGGCACAATAGGATTTGAGAATAGCAGTGCAGGCCGGTCAACCTGTATCCACTTATCTGCATAATAGATTTTTCCCTTACCAATGATAAGTGAAACCTTATAAAAATCGCGGCGACTGTAAGGGCTTACAACAGCGCAGTTCTCTCTTGTGAATACGTTTATGTGGCCAATGCCAGCATTATCGAGCGGAACATCGATGGGCGCATGGTCTGGCAACCTGTTGTAAAAATCGATAACGGTCTCTGCTTGTTTCATATTGTAAATTTATAAAAATCAAATAATATACCTTGCATAAACCAAATTGATTGACCCAGTACCTCCAATTTCGGAAACCCCTAAAACAAACTGCTGATCAGCATTAATTAATAACCTGTTTTTGATGAAGAGCGATCCATAGACTGTATTTTTCACAACCCATCATCCAAAGCCCTTACCAAACCCAAAGTATCTTCCAATAGTCTGTATTTAACGATCAATCCATTAACTATAGTTATTTCTGTGAAAAACAGCGATTTATAAACTTTGTTTGTTTTCACCATCCGAGTTTCAAAATTCCCCGAACTAATTACTACATTTCCAACGACGGCTATATGATCAATCATTGCAGAAACGGCTTCTGTATTTTGCCACAACAGTTCAAAAAATTCCCGTACCTGATCACAGGTTTTTCGGGTTCCCAACCATGGCGCGATCGTTTCGTCTCCAGGAACATACCAATCAAGCTCTTCTGGGAACGTTTCTATTATCTTTTCGATATTACGTTCACCTAATGCAGAATAATAGCTCAAGACTACATCGATGGGACTATAAGATTCAGTTGCTTTCATCTATTTTTAGTATTAAAAGATCACAGGCTGGACAGCACGGAATAGTCTGTCCGGCATTTATTTAAGTTTACTTAGAGCCTGTTTAAAAATTAAATAAAATTATTTCGTATGTCAGTCTGTCCAAAGGATTCCTGTGGAGAGCGTAGTCGAAGACCATTTCAACGCATTAATAAAGCAATCGACTACGCTACCATTGACAGATTCCAATAGTATGGTCGTCATCTCGACTGTAGCACAGCGAAATGGAGAGATCTTTGTACCATGTTATTAAATCAAATTTAAAAGATTTCTTCCCGAATCTTCGGGATCGAAATGACGATACTTCAAGACCATTTACCCGCTTTTCCATCTGTCACTCATATTGATTTTAAACAATTAATTAACCCTCAGTATGACAGCAAAGGCCATTTATTTTTGTTATAAAAATTTAAACAGGCTCTTAGTTTGTCCAGAAGCCATCTTCCTGCACCTGATCAGCAGAAAAAATCTCTACATTACAGATTTTACCATGCTCAACTGTGTAAATATCTATATTGTAAACGTCGAGTTTTTCTCCAGAGGGCTTCTCTGCCATCCAGTGCAACAGGCATGCAATTCGGTTGCCATTTAAGCTAATTGATTGATAATCATACAACTGCAATGTGTTCCCGGAAATCTCGAACATCTTACCTACCATTCCGAATACCTCCTGCCGTGAACGTTTTAGGCCTGAGATCTCGTTGCTGCCAGGCTGCGACCAGTTTACCTCGGGAGACAACAGTTGGCCAATTTTTTCAAGATCGACCGCTTTAACCGAGGTCAAAAATTCTGTCACCGTTTGTTTTGATTGATTTTCCATAATATTTTCTATTTAGTATCTGAACCAAAGTTCGCAGGTTCAACTGAAGTTAAGATTACCATTAAACGACATTAAGCTATCTTTTTCCGTCAAATTATTTTTATTCCCTTCTATATTGATATTTTAGCTTCAAGTATTTATCTACTATGGAAGATCAGATTAAAAATTTCATATCAAAACTGATTGGTTATGCGGTTCAAAGAGACATATCGGCAGAAAAACTGCTCCGTACATCAAACATCACCATTGATGAACTGACAGCGTCAAAAAAACCGCTTACAGCTAAACAGATCGATGATGTCTGGTTTAATGCTGTATCCATGACCAGAGACAACTTGTTCGGTCTTCATTTTGGGGAATCCTTACAGCTACAGGCACTGGGAATTGTCGGAGAAATAATAAAAACGAGCAGAACAGTGGGTGAAGCGGTAACTAATGCTGCCCCATTGGCCCAAATCATCTCGGCATCAGTAGAACTTAGAATTTTCAGGGATGACCATCATTTTTCGATAACATTTCTACCGGCCAACCGGGATTGGGATCAACATACAACTGAAATACAAGCCGTTGATCTTTTAATGGTTTTGGTCATACACGAACTTGACGGGTTATTGTTTAAGAAGCTGTACCCAAGTTCGGTCAGCTTCGCCAGATCGCTGGATAACCTTGAGGAATATGAGCGTGTACTTCGTTGCAGGCCTGAAATAAATGCAAAAACCACTCAAATTTCATTTGATATTGCCTACTGGAATGAAAGAATTATAAGATCAAAACACGAGCATCAGCAAGTTCTGCTTTTGGAAGAGGGCCTCTGGCAAAATACGCATGTACCTGACCAGGCATTAAAAAAGCGTATTTACAATTACATATGGTCAAACTCTTATCTAAAAATGGTTACCCTGGAAGATATCGCATGTAACTTTAACCTCAGTCCGCGTACACTCCAGCGTAAACTAAAAAGTGAGGAGATCAATTTTCAGCAGCTAGCTGATGAAGCCCGTAAAAACCTTGCTTTAATGTATTTGAAAGATGATGCTCTTCAGATAAAAGAAATATCTACCATGCTTGGCTACAATGAAGTAAGCGCATTTATACGTGCATTTAAACGATGGACGGGAGCGGCACCCACTGATTATCAAAAAAAAATGCTCCTCTCGTAGTAAAAAATCCTGACCAAAAAGAACCGATTTTGAAGGCCCAGGCTCATGTGATGTAGGTGGGTGGCTGCCCGATGTTATTTTTAGGAGAACAATCTGTGTAAATATGGGTGCAATAGCCAACAGCTGTTGTACCCATATTTTATATTCCTCCCTTTATAATTTTCTGGATATCATTTTTTCTCCATTCCGCTGTGCTATAGTCGATAAAACAATCGATTTCTATTAAGGTTAAAAATCTACATGATAATCTTTGGCGAATGGTTTTGCTGCCCAGGCTTTTTTCGATGTCCACTCTGCAGAAGGTGCAGCCCAAAATTCGTCGGTAGCCGGCAGGCCCAAAGGAAGGAACGATAGTGTAGCCATGTACAAACTACCTGTAGAGGTATAATAGTCTGCTATTTCTGGGTCATGCCCGCAAAAGCCAAGCTGTAACCACCCTTTTGAGTCAAAAGTTCCAGGAATATCATATATGTTCTGTTTTACTTTAGTTAAGGCAGAACGCACTTGAGCGGGCTGAATAGTGGCTGGCAACTTATGCATTAAAGCAATTTGACTTAAAGCCTGAAAAGCACCTGTTCTATAGGTAATCGAACGCCCAATTGGTGGATAGGTTCCTTCTGGAGAAATCATGCGCTCTTGTCCTACCACATAACGTTGCATCCTTTTTACCGCAAGATCATAGCGTTCTTTTTTGATTAGGTTTTTATCGAGCATAACGGCTAGTGTATCGACCATCATTGGGTGTATTACGAATGAGTTGTAATAGTCAAAAGCCATGTTTACGCCATCCCCATACCAACCATCTCCTTTATACCATGCGTTTAAGGTATCTACCCCCTCATTTAAGCGGCTTTCATCGTGTGGTTCGCCAATCGATAATAAAAAGGCTTCGGTAATAGAACCAAATAACAGCCAGTTATTTTTAAAGGGCTTTCTGTTCCTCAAAGATTTAAACGAAGCAATAATTTCGCGTTTAGTTTCGGGCTTTAACGGTTCCCATAGGGCTTTAGGTGCCCTTAAAAAAGTTTGTGCCAGGTAGGCTGAATCCACAATTGGTTGATAATCCTTGGTAAAATTTAGTTTATCAGGGCTATTTACTGCAAAACAGCTATCCAATCCCTGAATGGCCTGTAATTTCAGCTTGTTTCTTAAAACACCTTCGGTTGTAGTATCATCAGGTAACGAAAGCCAGGGTGCAATTCCGGCATAAGTACGGCCAACAGCTTCCAAATACGATACAGCAGGTGTTCTGGAGTCGAATTTCGGTGCCGTAACTACTGGCATATTTTTAATCAGTGTTCCATTGGCTAAATTGGAAACAACGGGACTGGCAATTTTATACAGCAGTTTATACCAATATTCTCTGTCGTTTTTTGGTTGAGCGCTTGTACTGTTATTAGTTTTTGTATCGGCTAAAATTTCGTTAGGATTAAACAGCCCAAATACGCCGGTTAATGACAACGCACCTATAAATTTTCTTCTTTCCATTTTATGTGTTATAAATACCAGTTTTTGTAGCGCATTAGCGCCTCGAGATAGTAATAATCGGCGTAGCTTAGCGGAACGTCGACTTCTGATTTCAGCGGTAAGGCTCCAGTACTGTGCATCAATAAAAAACCACCATTTTCACCGAGCTTTGCAGTATATGCATCAGATGAGAGTGAAATGATCATTTTTTTTGCTACGCCTACATATAATTTTCGCTCGCTTTTTGTTGCATACTGCCCTAATTCTAACAAACCAGAGGCAATAACCGCAGCGGCAGAAGCATCACGATAAGTATCTGGAATATTCGGTGCATTAAAGTCCCAGTATGGAATCTGATCGGCAGGCATATTCGGGTGGTTGATAATAAACCTGGCGATGTTTTTTGCCTGATTAAGATAATGTTTGTTCTTGGTAAAACGGTACATCATGGTGTAACCGTATAATCCCCAGCCCTGGCCGCGGCTCCAGGCCGATTCGTCAAATGCCCCTTGGGCCGTACCTCTTTTAAGTACTTTGCCAGTGGTCATATCGTAATCTACAACATGGTAGGAACTATAGTTCGATCTGAAATGATTTTTAAGCGAAGTATCGGCATGATTGATGGCAATTTTCTTGTATTTCGGATCGCCACCATGATCAGACACCCATGCCAACAACTCCAGGTTCATCATATTATCAATAATAACAGGGCCTTTCCATTGTTTACTGCTATTCCACGATTGGATTACGCTAGCAGCCGGGCGGTAGCGCGTGGCAAGCGAAGCTGCAGCTGTATCGATTGTTGGTTTATATCGCGCATTACCTGTAATGCGGTAGGCGTTGCCGAAACTACAGAACATCATGAAACCTAAATCATGGTTTCCGGTATAATGTTTCTCCCTCTCTAGTACAGCAAGGCGTTTTTCTGCCTCTTTTAAGGTGCCAGAATCTTTGGTGTATTCGTAAATATAAAGTAGCGAACCCGGGTAAAAACCACTGCACCACCATTTGGTATCGCTCGTTTCCAGTTTATTATTTTTTGCATAATAGGTTTTAGGCATGCGGTCTGCCGGTGTGTTTTTGGCCAGTAACTGATATTGTTTCTGTGCAAATTCAAATTGCCTGTCGAGCAGATTTTTCATTGCTTTTTTTTCATCAGCTGCCTCTTGTGCATGAGCAATTACTGCCGTAGCCAGAAAACATATGGCGAACAATAATTTCTTCATAGGTTAGGTAAACTTATATAATTCATTTTGTGTTGAGGCCTTAACATAGGCTTTCGATGTTGGTTGCGGCAAATTTGTACTTTTACAAGTTTAAAAGAGGTGAAAATCGGAAATGATATGGTAGAAAATCGGAAATCAACTACCTTTTTGGGGTTAATTTTACATCAATCCATTTTACTGGCCGTGTTTCATGCAGTTGACCGTTTCTTTTGAAAAATAATGCCCAATGAGTGGCTATAGGTTTTGAAATTTGTAAAAAACGACTGCCTCCCATTAGAAAATAGCCTTTCTTACAATTTCATCGGTTTTTAATCAACGGATTACATTGATTAATGATACTGGATTCCTCTGCTAATATCTTATTGAAAATCAATTTTTAACTCAGCATAGTGTTTAATAAACCAGGTTAATGCCGGGTTTTTATTTGATTCTTTATAAGCCAGTACCACCTCCGTGTTGACCGGAATAGCATCAAATTCAATAAAAGATACTTTCAACTGTGCGTATTGTTTTTTTAACGACAATGGCAAAATAGATACCCCCAGACCTGCTTCTACCAATTGTAATATCGAATGTACATTGTTTGCCTCGTGGGTAATATCGGGACTAAAGCCCATCCGCTGGCAAATTTCCATAAGTTTCTGGTTATACTGCGGTGCAAAATCTTTATTAAAGAATATAAATGGGCTTTTCTTCAAAAAATCGGCAAGTCCGCTCTTCGCATCAATTTTTTGGCCTGTTAAAGGAATAACCACCACAAATGGGTCAAAAAACAAAGATTCTACTTTCAATTTTTCCGATAAAACCGGCGCTCTTAAAATCCCCACATCTAAACCACCATGTTCCAGCTCTTTAATTTGAGCAAGTGTAGGCACTTCGAACAAACTCGTTTTCAAATAGGGAAATTCCTCGTGCATCAATTTTAAAATTTCTGCCAGTTGCGATTGGTAAACCGAACTGATGTAGCCAATCTTTAATTCGCCGCTAACGCCTTCATGAATTTTACGAACCACTTCTTTACTCTCTTCCAGTTTGGCAAACATGGCGTCTACTTCCGCCTTAAAGTACTTTCCGGCATTTGTTAATGCAACCCGCTTATTACTCCTGGTAAACAATTGTACTTCGAGTTCTTCTTCCAGTTCTTTAATCTGCCTGCTCAAAGGAGGCTGCGAGATAAAAAGTTTGGTTGCTGCTTTAGTAAAATGAAGTTCTTCTGCAACAGTTTTAAAATACAACAAATGTCTGAGCTCCATATCTATAATACTTAATAGGTATCGTTTTATGCTAAAATTGATATTTTACAAATATGATCAACAGCACTAACTTTACAAAAAAAATTAAAGCAATGAGTAAAGATTATTCGCATAAGGCAACAAATGAAGAAATTAAAACCAGGTTTGATAATGATGTAGAACGTTTCTCGAACTTAGAGAGTGGACAACAAACCACCATCGATGCGCCACTTACCATGGAGCTTTGCACCGGAGCGGCCAAATATATTAATCCAAATGCAAAAGAACTGTTGGATATTGGATGTGGTGCAGGGAATTACACGTTAAAAATGCTCAGTAAAATCCCAAACCTTAACTGTACACTTAACGACTTAAGTTTACCGATGCTGGAACGGGCAAATGATAGGGTATCGGTACAAACTACCGGAACAGTAACCGTTATACAAGACGATATGCGTAACCTTAATTTACCCGATAATCATTTCGATATTATACTTGCTGCTGCGACATTTCATCATTTGCGCACCGATGCCGATTGGGAACTTGTTTTCACCAAAGCTTACCAAGCACTAAAACCTGGAGGTAGTATCTGGATTTCAGATCTCATTGCGCACGATTCAGTTTTGATCGATAACCTTTTTAAAGATCAATACGGGGCTTACTTGGAAACACTTGGTGGCGAAGCATATAAACAGAAAGTATTTGATTATATTGAATATGAAGATACCCCACGTTCGTTAAACTATCAACTGGCATTATTACAAAAAGTTGGTTTCAGCGTTTCCGAGATACTGCATAAAAACTCATACTTCGCAGCATTTGGTGCAATAAAATAAAACGATTATGCCAGGTGATATTGCAACTATTACCTGGCATAATTCTACCCCATTCATAACTAATAGAGAAACGCTGTTTCAGAAATTCTCCTAATAAGTTATTCGCTAAACGCTATAGGCAATACCTGCAATAGGCTTATCCATAATGTTCATCTTAAAATAATCTGAACTTTTTCAACTCATTTGATGTTAGATATTTAGCTATAGCAATCAAATTAACGGGACTAATAATTTGTAAACCTTAATCCCACATAATATGAAATTATTCCGATGCACGCTAATTCTATCACTTATACTGGTTATCCAGCAGTTAAGAGCACAAAACGACAGCAGTTTTGTTAGTCTTTTGAATAAAAAATCGGTTCAGTTAAATGTGGGTACACAAGGTATTGGCGCCGAGTTTATTTACGGGGTATTGCCAGAACTTGCGGTAAGAGGAGGCCTCAACTTCATTCCGATTAAAGCAAATGACGTATTCAAAGTTTCAGGGTTTAATTCCACATCCAATGTAGCAGCCGATTTTTACAATATCCATGCATTTGCAGATTATGTACCGTTTAAAAATGCTGCATGGTTTCGTGTAGTTGGCGGCTTTTCTTACTTTTTTAAAGCAAAAGGCAATCTAAGGGTAATTCCATCTGACGATTATAAATATGGCGACTTGGTACTCACAGAAGACCAAATCGGTTATGTAGACCTTTCAGTTGATTGGAAAGGCCTTGCACCCTACCTAGGCGTAGCTTTTGCGCACACCTTCCCCCGCAAAAAATTTAACATCAATGTAGATGTGGGCACCTATTACCTCAGCAAGCCAGATGCAAAAATAGTAGGTACAGGTTTATTGGAAGGCAATTCATCTCAGACCTCCCAACTACAAAACAACATAAAAGATTATCGCTGGCTCCCAACTGTTCAAATCAATTTTAATTTTAAACTGTAAAAATTTAAGATCATGTTTAGAATAAATACAATGTGTATGGTGCTGATAATATGCATGCTTTCTGCCTGCAAAAAGCCTACTGAAAATATAAAAATTGTAATCGATACTGACGTAATCAAGTACACGGCAATGATAAATGTTACAGATGGGCAAGACGGGAACCCCGCTCCTGCAAACTCAACCATCACCATATCAGGCAATGCCGCCAGCAATATTTATGAACTTTCAGGTAAAAAGAATATTCAGCTAAGTGCCGGCATGGTTACCATAGGCCTGCATCCGAGTATTGCTCCCGCAGCAGATCAGCCGATTAGTATTATTGCTGAAATTAATGCTCCGGGATATAACAAAGAATCCAGACCGATCACCTTCACGGCGGAAAAGAAACAACAGGTGGTTAATATCCAATTAACCCGAACAGGCTCAACTGCGCCGCCCGTAGTTACGCCACCACCTCCGGTTTATAATAATGTTTCTTTAACGTTTACCGGCCGATGCCCTAACCGAACGGATGTAGAGATCAGGCCAAGCGTTTATGTTTACTTTCGCGCTGCAGGCAGCAATGCAGCCTTTCAATACCTGGGTTATATGGATAAAGGAAATATTAGTACAAATTTGCTGGCACAAAATGCAAGCTATGATTTCCAGATCGTTTTTGGCGGCGAAACCTATAAGGTAAGTCAAAAAATAGATCAAACGGCTTATAATTTAACCATAGATATGCCTGCAGCCTGTAATTTCTAAGTGCAGAAGCGTTTAGCTTAATTGAATAACATAAACAAAAAAACTATATTTTTAAACTTCGGAAAATTCGTACTTTTTAACCAATTTTTAGGACTTATAGACCTTTTTTAGCAATGGTTCTTGAGCGAAATTTGTAGTCTAACTTATCGGCAGAATCATGTTTATTGATTTTTCTAGCTGATGACAATGCAAATTCAAAAAAAATGGTCAGTCCCACTATCTCATCAAGCCCCGGCGGTTTAAAAACGGCTATTATCCGATTTCTTATTTATGGTTCAATAATGGTTTTATTATCTGAATTTCTAAAATGGAATGCGCAACATGAAGCAGGAAGTAATAAATTCAATGAACAATCAATTGTAGAATATGTACAGAGCTCGCTGCTACTATTAAGTGCCCTTACTTACCTTTATATTTCATTTAAACATAAATCATCATTCCCACTTGCTTTTGCGTTATTTAGCTTCACGATGGCATCTTTCATCAGAGAGCAAGACGCTTTTCTTGATGAACATGTTTATGATGGAGCGTGGCAAACCGGCGCTTTTGGTCTACTTTTTCTTGCTGTTGTTATTGTATACAGGAATAAAGGACTCTTTTTTTCTAACCTAAACGGTTTTGTAAACAAATTTTCCTTTGGGATACTATTATCCGGAATTTTAACTACTTATATTTTCGCACGTTTATATGGTAGAAAAGTATTTTGGATGGCCGTTATGGAAAGTCAATATACCCGTGATGTGAAGAATGTATCAGAAGAATCGCTCGAACTTTTTGGCTATACACTCATCCTAATCGCTAGCGTAGAATTTTACCTGCTTGCGAAAGCAAAAAGCAATAAGCAAGCAGTAACAATGCGCAGCAGCCAAACACCATTTAACCTTTCAGCATAATATACTGAAGGCAGTATTAAACCGATCAATGCCTGATTGCCTAATTACTGATGGCATTGATCAGGTTTTTTACAAAGTGCTTTAAACCTGTATTGCGCATTAAATAATTGAAAGAGATAATACCCAAAAATGCACAGCTTATTCCGGCTAAAACATCAAGCGTATAATGATGACTGGTATAAACGGCCGAAAACCAGATGCCTAGCATAACGGCAGCAAAGAAAATATTGATCTTACCCAACCGGTTTTTTAAACCATAATAAACAACAATAACGGGATAAGACGAGTGCAGCGATGGCATTGCCGCAAATACATTTGAGCCTTTGCTATATATGCCATGAAAAAGTGTAATGTTAAAATAATGGTCAAACCGGGCCAATCCAGCAGTATTACCAGCTGTTTTCGCGATAAATTCGAAGCCATGTTCCTGCACATACCATGGTGGTGCAGCCGGAAAAGCGTAGTACAACACAAAGCCTAACAGATTTACCCAAACAAAGGTGAGCGAAAACCAAACAAACTGTTCTTTATTCTTAAAGAAAAGATAAGTCGCGAATGCCAGTGGAACAGGTACCCACATCAGGTAGAAAAACCCGGTTAATACATCTAGAAATGCAGTACTGTTTATTTTCCAATACTCGTTAGGTGTAAGTATTAAGCCATGGTAGTTAATGCCGAAAGTATTTTTTTCCAGGTCATATAAATCTTCAATATGTACCGTATTAAAAAGATAGTTTGGAAAGGCTTTCATGTAATCAAACAGAATCCAGTAGACAATAAAGATTGAAAAGCCGAGGATAAACTGCCTGGTTCCCTTCGAAATAAAAAACAAAGTATTAAAGATAAAAATCAGCACCAGCTGATCGGTTTTAAAGCCAACCAGTAGTACTGATAACAATAGATATCCAACAGATATAGCAACTGTTAGATAAATATTCCGAAGATTATAAAAATTGTTTTTAAGTAATACCTCTTGCTGCATGTTATTTTTTATCAAAATTAGATCTAAAAATATGATCCCAAAAAGTCCAGCTTACCCCATAACCTTTGGTCGAATCGGAATAATGATGAAGCATATGATGCTGTTTTAACTGTTTCCAGAAACCACTTTTAAAATTGGCATGGTGAAGTGCATAATGCACCATATCGTAAAAAAGATAACCAATCATAAAACCAGAGAAAAATGGGTAAACCACTGTATCAGGCAATAACCAATCGAAAAGAAAATAAAAACCCAAAGCCATAGGAATACTGGCCGAAGGCGGCATCACCAACCTTTTCGCATCGTTGGGGTAATCGTGGTGTACACCATGAAAAATGAAATGGATTTTTTTGCCCCATTCCACATCTGGCTCGAAATGAAACACGTAGCGGTGCAAGATATATTCTGTGATGGTCCAAATGCCAAGGCCAAGCAAAAACCATCCTGCAAAATTTAAAACAGGCATCTCGATTTCCCAAAGCGCTTTCCAAAAAAGGAAGGCAATCACTGGAACATAAACAATTAAAGGCACATAAAACCTAACTTTTGATAGGCTTTCTAAAAAGTCGTTTTTAAACATCCTGATAGATGCTGTCGAATTTGAAACAAAATTCTTTTTCATTCGGTAATATTTTTAACTGGTCTTCGACTCAGCATATTAAATCGTCATCCTGAACTTGTTTCAGGATCTTCTCCTCAAACAATTTGTCATTCTCAACGTAGGGTCTTCGACTCCGCTCAGACTGACATTCAACTCTACTTACGGACAATCGTCATCTCGACTGAAGCAAAGCGGAATGGAGAGATCTTTAAGTTAGATTTCTCGGCTTCGTTGCACTTCGTTCGAAATGACGTGTAGAAAGGACTCCGCTCAGACTGACAAATCATATAATCGATCGTCATTCCCGCGCAGGCGGGAACCCTAAAGCCTATTGCATTAAGATTCCCAATCGAGTTGGGAATGACGATTCCTCGCAGCATAGCGCCCAACCTCATATCAAAAGATTCTTCGTTGCACTCAGAATGACAATCAACGCCACCCGCCTAACGCCCTCCGCTAAACCTTAATCCTTTCAACTAACACCTTTGAAGGTTCTGAAGCATCCACACCTTTTATTTCTACATATTTCACATTCGGAAACCAAAAGGTACCGCCCTCAATCCGAAGGAATATCCGTTCTAATTGCATTTTTTTATTGTTTATCGTGGCAAAAACATGGTATTTTTTATCTGCGCCAGATTTATTCAGGTACATTGGCAGTTTTTTATGCGAGGTAAACCGAAGTTCGAACTGACCGTTGCCCAGATTTTTGCTGATAATACCATAGGCAAATTTCCGTTGAATATAACTCAGTTCTTTCTTCTCGCCTTTATCTCCGTAACGCATCCAAAATACATTTACTGGTTGATCCTTATTCACTACGCCGTTTTTATCTACATTTAACTGGCAGATGATGGTATTGGTATTCGGATCGCGCTGTAAATAAAACAGCTGGTTATTGATATCTTTTGGCGTTGGAAAAGTAATCGGAGAAGGGTCTGATCCCTGCGCATTTGCGTTAAAAGAAAGCATTCCGGTTAAACTTCCCATTAATATCAAACCAGTGATTAATGCCGCCTTGTTATTTCCTTTTCGCTCATTAAACTCTTGCGCTTCGAGTCCTTTTTTGGCCTCTTGTAAACGTTTAATAGCCGTAATATTGGTCAATACCGCCATTAGGGTAATGGGCATGGTAAAAATCGACATCGTTTCGAAAACATGGAATGAAATACCTGGTATGTAAACTTTGTAATTGCCACCAATAAAATGACCTGCAACACCACAAGCTATGGCAAAAACGCCAATGGTTACTACCCTTTCGGGCCTTTGCATTAAACCACCTTTACACTCCACACCTAATCCCTCGGCCCTTGCACGGGTATAACTCACCATCATCGAACCGATTAATGCGATAAATGCAAATAGCGAACTTAAGAAATAATGATGCGCCACCAGGTAATAACAGATGCCCAAAAACATAATCATTTCGCTGTAGCGATCGAGCACCGAATCGTACAAAGCACCAAACTTCGAACTCATGTTTCCCAATCGCGCCACCTGACCGTCGAGCATATCGAACAGGCCTGCAAAAAGCACCAGTGCCCCTCCCCAACCAATGTATGACATATCGCCACGGTTCGATTTTTCGGCACCGAGCACAAAAATAACCGCCACACCGATATTCAGGATCAGGCCAATGGTCGTCACCGCATTCGGCGTTAAACCTATTTTAATCAATCCCCTTACAAAAGGATTGATCACCTTGTATATGCCCTGTTGCAGGCTGTCCCTTAGATTTTTTTCCATAGCTTTTTTCTTAAAAATCAAATTTTACCCTTGCCCTTATTCCCCATTCCGAAACCTCCGGATTATTGAGGTAGTTGAACCTTTTCACCACGTCGACCCTCAATAATTTAAAGATGTTGCCTACACCAACACTACCTTCCATGTACGGCTCGTTACCCAATGCATAAGTTCTTTGTGCGCCATTTTCGTAAACCGGAAACTGGTACAATCCCGATTGGAAATTTGGGTTATTTTCATCTCTCAATCCACCATATAAGGCTTTGAACGACACCACTTCCCTCAACTTTAATTTTTTGATCAATGGCACTTTATTAAAAAAGAAGCCATTAAAATTATGATCGATATTGATGCTTACATAGTGATCGCTCACAAACTCGAGGAAGTTCATCAGGTTGTAAGAGTTGAGCTGATAGGCATAAGTTTGGTTGGCACGGTGTATGGCCAATAAAGGGAACGGCACTTTTCCGGCGATATAACCACCTTCGAAAGTTACATCGCTATAACCTAACTGCGATAAATAGAAACGTTTATCGATGCTTCCCATTAAGTTATGGTAATTGTATTCGCCACCGAAAACGCCCTTTAAACCTGCTGTATAACGCAAATTAAATACAGGATAACGATCGGCAATGGGCACACGATAGATCTTGCCCTGATAAAACTTTTCATTCGGCGCGTACCTTAATTGCAGGGAAATTTCACTGGTACTTAACCGGTTAACAGACTGATTTGCTCCGTTTAGATAATTGAGTCCGCCGGCAGGCGTTTGGCTCCACTTTTTAAACCCGAGGTTATAAGAAAAGTGATTTTCGAATTCTTTTACATAATCCAAACGGTAAAAATCGTTGTAAAGCAACATATCGTTTACTCCTCTTTTAAACGAGAGCAGGAAATTATCTTCCTGCACAAACTGGAGTTCCTGTCCGGGAATTTTTGTATCGCGCTGAAAACTGGCCCTAACGTAGTTTTGGGGGAATTCATAGATCGATTTGTTATTCAGCGAATAAGTTCCGGAAAGGAAAAACTTCCATTTCTCATCTTTAATGCCGTAGGCTAAATAATTTTCGAAATAATAACGTTTACTAAGCTCAGGCGTTGTCCGGCCGCCTACCCGCAGCCTTAAGCCTTCTACATTGTTAAAGCTGTAAAATGTATTTACCGGACCAATTTCATAGGGGCCTAAATTCTGATAACCTGCAAATAAAAGCGTAACGATTTTCATTGTCCGTTTAAAAGATGGCAGGTTTTGCAGGGTATCTATATTGCCATAAATCTTCAGCTGGTTCTTCGAAATGGTATCCAGTCTGTTCTGCTCCCAGAATTTATCGTCTTTTTTTGCTGCATCGGCCCGCACAACGGTACTTTTCCCTTGAAAAATAGTATCGGGCAGAACCGTATCAAACTGGTAATTCTTATAGGTAACGGTACGCTCGCCGGTAAAACCTATGCCTTTGGTTTTGCCAATACCGAAATCCGCCAACAGATTACTTTTGCTCAAACTGTATTTACCTTTGTTGTTGGCTTCAAAATCGAGATCAACTTTTAACGCACGTACAAAATTGAGGTTAATGTTTTTATTTACCCCAAATGAAGCACCGGTAACAGCATAATGGCTATCATTCGTTACATAAATCTTTCCTTCGAACAACATATCGTTTGTATTTCGGGGGGTAAAAGAAAGTTCAATAACCTGAGGTTTTTGATTTTTTAACGTATCAGTAATAAAAAACTTATAAAAAGCAGGTGCCCCATCCGAAATCGGACTTAAAAATTCGTTACTGATTACAGAGATGTTGTTTTTATAAATATCAATATCCTGATACATCCTATCGAAATAAGTTTTCATTCCTTTATTATCAATGTACCTGCTATCGAAGTTTACCTGTTTTTCGGCAATAACAACAGTTTTATTTCTTTCCGGATCTTTACTGAGGTAACTATCGGCTAGTTTCTCCTGAATATAAACCGGAAGGAGGTTTTTCCCACCAATTAATGTCGAATCCTGTTCCTGAAATAAAAACTGATAATTTCTGAACATCTTTTTGTTCTTAAACTTTTCCGAAACATTGCTCAACGAAAACAACATCTTCTCATACTGCCTAAAAGACACCGTATTGTAACTCTTAATCCGGTTTTCATCTTTGTGGGCAATTACCTGGCGGATCAATTCTACCGCCGGATTATCTTTATTGCGGTATCTCACCTTTTTTCCACCAACAATGACCACTTCATCCAGTGCTTTTGAATCAGGAACCAATGCAATATCGAGTTCTTGCGTTGCAGATGGCATAACATTTTTAAAAACTGCCCGATAACCTACATAGTTAAAAGTGATTTCGTTTTGAGGATCAGGAGAAACCAATGTGTACTTTCCGTTTACATCAGTCTGTATCCCTATTTTAGTATCCTTAAAAAAAACGGAAACATTGGGCAGTGTTTCTTTGGTAACCGCATCGCGCACGATGCCAGATACTACCGTTCTTTGGCCAAAAGCATTTACCTGCAAAATAAAACTGAGCACCACGAGGAGAAAAAATGAATAGATCGGTTTCATTTAACTTGAAAAAATAAACTGCTTTTGCATGATATAATTGTAGCTTAACCCGGTTAAAACTGAGCTAAGCACTTTAGCGAGAACATAATTGAGATTAAAAAAATGGGTGAGCATAAACACACCCGCGGTTACGATAATCAGATTGCCGGCCCATACCAAAATATATTTCAGCACCTGCCATTTAATAGCGGTAGATTCACTTTCGAAAACCCATTTACGGTTCACATAAAAATTAACTACCCCACCTGCAACCGTACCTGTAATACTTGCTGCCAGATACCACCAGCCAAAAAGATTTACGGCAATAATGGTCACACCAAAATCTGTTGCCGAGGCTACTAAGGATGATGCCTGTGCTTTTAGATAAGTGAACATCATGGTTAAAACGGTGCTAAAACAACAACCAGTTGCAGTATAACATTTGCATAAATGCCGGCCAGCACATCATCTGCCATTACACCCCAACCACCTGGCAATTCTTCGAGTTTTCGGATGTAAAGTGGCTTGAGGATATCAAAAAACCTAAAAAGAATAAGTCCTATTAAGGTGTATTCCCATTTTAAAGGCACGAATAACAGGGCAATGCACATTCCGGCCACTTCATCAATCACCACCCTACCGTGGTCTTTTCCCCAAATCTCTTCCACCCGATCGGCACTCATCACCCCTAACATCACGATGAGCATAGTGAAGAGCACCGGCCATAAATAAGGGTTGGTATAAGGGCTCTGGAAAAGATGCCAGCAGAGGCAGGTTGCTATTGCAGCATAAGTACCTGCGCCCTTGCCGATATACCCGATCCCCAGAGCCGTTGAAAGAAATTTGTGGATAAACACTATACCGTTTCTATCAGTTCTTCTTCGTAATCCTGACCTAAATGGGTGATCAACTCTTCGCCCATAATGTAACGTAAGGTGTTCTGAAGTTTCATTAACTGTTTAAAAATGTCGTTTTCTGCAGGTACACCTGGAATCGTTTGTGGCGATTTCAGGTAGAATGATAACCATTCCTGAATGCCCGATAGGTTTGCACGTTTAGCCAAATCGATAAACAAAGCAAGATCTAATACAATCGGTGCGGCTAAAATCGAATCGCGGCAAAGGAAATTGATTTTGATCTGCATTTTATAACCTAACCAACCGAAAATATCGATGTTATCCCAGCTTTCTTTGTTATCACCGTGAGGCGGATAATAGTTGATCCTGATTTTGTGGTACATATCGCCATACAAATCAGGGTTAACCTCTGGTTTAAAGATATCTTCCAATACACCCAGTTTAGACACTTCTTTGGTTTTAAAGTTATCAGGATCGTCTAACACCAAACCATCGCGGTTACCTAAGATATTATCAGAAAACCAACCGTTTACGCCCAACGAACGTGCAGCCAAACCAGGTGCCAAAATGGTTTTCATTAAAGTTTGACCGGTTTTAAAATCTTTACCGGCAATTGGGGTATCGGTTTCTTTAGCCAGTTCGATTAAGGCTGGAATATCTACCGTTAAGTTTGGCGCTCCGTTAGCGAAAGGAATTCCTAATTTTAATGCAGCATAAGCATAGATCATGCTTGGTGCAATACGCAAGTCGTTATCTTTTAAACCTTGCTCAAATGCAGCCAGCGATTCGTGAACTTCTGATGGTTCGAAATAAATTTCTGTAGAACCACACCAAACCAGTACAATACGGTCGCAATTGTTTTCTGCTTTGAAGTTTTTAATATCTTCCATTACGGCTAAAGCCAGTTCGTAACGGTTATCGAGATCTTTTACATATTTACCATCAAGGTTTTTTACATAATTTCTGTCGAAAGCAGCGCGCATCGGTTTAATGGCCTGTAATTCCTCGCGTACATCGCGCAAAAGGTTAGCGTCTAATACGCGGGCATTCATTGCCGCTTCGTAAACATTATCTTCATAAACATCCCAGCCACCGAAAACTAAGTCTTCAAGACCAGCCAGAGGCACAAAATCTTTAATTTTTGGTTCTCTTTTTTCTGTTCTTTTGCCCAAACGGATGGTACCCATCTGTGTTAACGAACCAATCGGTTTTGATATCCCTTTTTTAATTGCAGCAACTCCGGCAATCATGGTTGTTGCTACAGCGCCTAATCCTGGCATTAATATTCCCAGCTTGCCTTCAGCTGCTTTTACTTGTTGTTTCATTCTATTTTATTTAAAATCTTATAACCAATTGTTTTTACGGTACCAGTTTATGGTTTCATTAAGCCCTTGTTCGAGTCCGAATTGAGGCACAAAACCAAAGTCGTTCTGAATATTTTTAATATCGCAGCCCCAATTAAGCGCGGTGAGTTCTTTTATCTTATCAACATTTAAAGCAGGAATCTTATTAAACACGCCATACAACCGTTCCATCGACCAGGCAAGGCCCTTAATCATTTGCACAGGTACGTTCACGGTCAATGTTTTTTTGTTTAAAGCCTTACGCACATGGGCAGCCAGTGCAGAGCGGTTATAAACTACCCCATCAGAAATGTTATAACTTTTGCCAACAACATCAGATGCAAGTGCTTTTATAATGATATTGGCCAAATCGGTGGCGTACACAAAACTCAATTCCTGCTCCTGTTTGCCGATATACAGCTCCAGCCCTGCTTTAATGGTTTTAATTAATATGAAAATGTCTTTCTCACGTGGGCCATATACTGCTGTGGGCCTGAAGGTGATTAGGGGCAGATTCGGAATCTGAGCCAAGTATGTTTCGGCAAGCGCTTTGCTGATCCCATAATTGGTTACCGGATTTGATGCCCCCATATCTGTCAGTTTTTCATTTTTTTGATTTAATGGCCCCAGCGCAGCCAAACTGCTGATAAATACAAATTTCTTTATGTTATGTGCCGATTTTGAAGCCGCCAAAGCCAGGTTTCGGGTATAAATGGCATTTACCTGATTGTAATCATCGAGTTTTTTAGCCTTGGTTACCGCAGCTGCATGCACGATGTAGTCATATCTTTTTTCCTCTATGTTTTCCTTCAACAGGTATATGGAAGAAAGATCAAGATCAACATAGTTGATCGGAAAATCTTTAAGATGCGCTGCGGTGGCCGATTGCCGTACATTTGCATACACTTCGAGATCATTCGCCAAAGCAGATTTTATCAGGTGATACCCTACAAATCCTGTCGCTCCTGTAATCAACACCCGCTTTTTCATATCGCTTTCTCTAAAATCCTGTATTTACGATATAGTTTTCCACCAATATCTTCAATAGGCTTATTGATCAGATCGTTATGATCTAAGGTCCAGCTGGCCTCCGCATATTTCATGTTTTTAGCCTTGAAATGTTTGATGATACGACCATAAAGACAAGCTTCAATCCCCATTTTACGGTAACCATCTACTACGCCAAGCAACAAAATACGGATGCCATCAATTTTCTTTTTATTGGCCAAAAGTTTGATTAAACCTGTTGGGAACAACCTGCCTCGTTTAATTTTGATCAGGATCTGATTGATATCAGGAATGGCCAATGCAAAGCCCACAATCTTGCCATGCTGCTCGGCCAGGATACAAAACTCTGGGTCGAGGATCAGTTTTAAGTCATTCGCGGTATAGTCGAATTCTTTATCCGTCATCGGTACAAAACCAAGGTTTTTATCCCATGCTTTATTGTATACCTCCCTCACGGCGTTACACTCCTCCTTGAATTTCTTCATATTGATTTTACGCAGCACGATGTCGTTACGGAGCAGCCTTTCTTCTATCCTATCCAGCAGTTTAACCGATCTTTCGCTATAATTGCCCGCGGTGTAGCGGTACGCTCTTAAATCGACGTTTTTCCGAAAGCCGGTTTGCTCTAAAAGCGACAGATAATATGGCGCATTATAGGGCATCATGGCTACAGGTGGCCCATCGAAACCTTCAATCAGTAATCCGCATACTTCGTTGGTTGAAAAATTTACCGGGCCTAAAACTTTTGTCAGCCCTCTTTCCGATAACCAATCCTGTGCTGCATTTAAAAGCTGTAAGGCAACTTCCGCATCATTTATACAGTCGAAAAAACCGAAGAAACCATCATGTCCGCCGTAAACCTTATTGTGATTTGTATTGTTAATTGCTGCAATGCGCCCAACTACTTTACCTTCGTCATACAGCAAAAAAAGCTGTATTTCCGAATGTTCGTAAAAAGGATGTTTGCCTGGGGTAAGCAAGTCGCGTTGCGCAATAAAAAGCTCAGGGACATAGTTTACATCGGCCGCATACAATTGGTGCGGAAAATCTACAAATGCCTTTAATGCTTTTTTACCAGAAACCTTTACCAGTTCTCTCATGATTGGCTTCCTACTAATTCTACGTTAACAGCTTTAAAAGCAGCGCTTAGTTTTGTTATGGCAGATTCTATCTGATCGAAAGTATGTGTAGCCATTAAAGAAAACCTGATCAAAGATGAATCGGAAGGCACCGCTGGCGAAACTACCGGGTTTACAAATACCCCATTTTGCTGAAGAATATTCGTAATCATAAAGGTTTTGGTATTATCGCGGATGTAAATGGGAATAATTGGACTATTGCTGTGTCCGATATCGAAACCGGCCTCGAGCAATAGTTTTTTCGCATATTCTGTATTGGCCCAGAGTTTATCAATCCTTTCAGGCTCCGATTCGATGATATCCAATGCAGCAATTACACTTGCTACAGCAGAAGGCGGCATACTCGCGCTGAACATCAGTGAGCGGGCGCGGTGCTTGATATATTCGATGGTTTCGGTACTGCCCGCAATAAAACCACCTAACGAGGCCAACGATTTGCTAAAAGTGCCCATAATCAGGTCTACATCCTCCGTAAGGTTAAAATGTGATGCCGTTCCTGAACCATTAAAACCGATTACCCCTAAACTGTGCGCATCATCCATCATAATATTGGCACCAAATTCATTGGCAATATTTACCATTTCAGGAAGATTAACTAAATCGCCTTCCATGCTGAAAATCCCATCAGAAACAATCAGTTTAGCGGCATCTTCAGGTAATCTGCTGAGTTTTCGGCGCAGATCGTGCATATCGTTATGCGCATATTTGATGGTCCGCGAGAAGGACAAACGGCTTCCATCAATAATCGAGGCATGGTCGTACTCATCAAGCAAAAGATAATCGTTACGATCTAATAAACAGGATATTACGCCTAAGTTGACCTGAAAACCAGTACTAAAAAGCACTGCAGCTTCTTTGCCCACATATTCTGCGAGGCGATTTTCCAATTCGAGGTGAATATCGAGCGAGCCGTTCAGAAAACGCGATCCTGCGCAGCCAGTCCCATATTTTTCAATCGCTGCTTTTGCAGCTTCTTTTATTTTGGGATGATTGGTTAACCCTAAATAGGAATTGGAACCAAACATGAGTACCTTTTTTCCATTGATAACCACCTCGGTATCCTGGCCTGATTCTATCGACCTGAAATAAGGATATAATCCCTTTTCTTTTATTACCGCCGCATCCTTAAAAGAGGCAATTCTATCTTGTAATTTTTTACGCATGCTGAACACTTATATTCTTCAGTTTTTAAAACCCTGTTCTGAAAATTTGGCCTGTACCTGAATGCTACCGTAGCGATCAAAATCACTAGGTAGATTAAGACCGCATTAACCAAACGATTTGATAACACAATTTTAACGCGGAATTGAAGCCAAAAAAAGGTTCAAATGTGGGATATATTGGTCAAAAAGTTGGATCGACGAAATGTGACATTCAGATGAATTGACCAATTGACATTCTGACTTTTATTATAAAATAGTAAAAAGTTTAAAAACAAGTACAAAACCACCAAAAACAAGATAAACACCTGTAATTAAACAGGTTAAAATACGTAAAATTCTTAATCAAAAACACCAAAATCAATCAGAAATTAGTCATTTTAAAAAAATGTTCTTGCAAAATTCATTGCGAACATTACATTTGCCAGTACAAAATCCGACAGATAAAGGGCGAAAAACTATCCGTAAAAGGGTGGCTGAAATTGTAGTGTAAAAGATGATCGAATCTGTTAAGAAATTATTAAAAAACGCTGAACGATTTTATGCAACAAGAGTTACTCAATAAAACTTTTTCAGAAAAAAACCATGAAGAGGCGCTTTCTTTAAATGATGGATTGATGGCAAAAATCCACCATAGCAGCGATCCGCGTTATTGCAGTTCGGAACCTTTCCGGGTATCAAGTTATGCCGTAATTCTGGTCACTAAGGGAAAGATGAACCTTCGGATAAATTTTGTAGAGCATGTATTAAATCACAGAGACATTCTACTCATTTTTCCACATGCCGTTTATGAGATTAAGGACAACAGCGATGTTTCTTTCATCAGTATCCATTTTAACAAAAGTTATTTAAAAAACAAAGGTATATTCTTTAATAGCGGAGAAGCTTACAGAATGTTCCAGAACGATCCTACTCATAAATTTTCATTATCAAAAGAAGAATATACATTCATTTACTACGACATGCTTGCGCTGCACAAAAAGCTGAATGTACCTAAAGATACCCCGCAGATTAAAAATATTGTGCACAATAGCTTCCTGGAACTGCTTTACGACCTCTTTTTGTTGAAGAACAAACAGAAAGATCCAATACCTTTTGCTCATGATAGCAAGACAGAACTCACCAACCGGTTTTTATCGTTGGTATCGGAAAATTTTAAGAAGGAAAAACGTGTAATTTATTATGCCAACTGTTTACGCATCACGCCAAGGCATTTATCGCAGGTTGTTAAACAGGTAACCGATAGAACAGCGGGAGAAGTTATTGATGAAATGGTGATCAGGGAGGCGAAACTACTGTTAACCAGCCATGTTATGAATATTTCGGAGGTAGCCATGGAACTGCGCTTTAGCAACTCCTCTTTTTTCGGCAAGTTTTTTAAAAAACAGACGGGAATTACGCCATCTGAGTATAAATTATCGAATAATATTGCGGTATAGATCAATCTCATCACACTACTACAATAATTTCTTGAAGGAGCCGTCATAAGGTTGTATCATATTTGTATTTCACTTCGGATTTGTCACGTTGAGCCTGTCGAAACGCCTTGTAAGATATTTAAAAAAGGTCTTCGACAAGCTCAGGATGACAATTATATACTTATGAAACAGACTCATTTTTTGTTACAAAGACCCTGAAATAAATTCAGGGTGACGACCGCAATCGGGAATAGCATTTCCGGTCGGGTTTATTTCACCTCAATAGCAGTACTATTTCTGCCTCCTAAACCTGATCGAAGCGAGATGCCGATTTCCTTCAAATTGGCAGAAGCAGGAGCAGGACTGAACCGCCCTAAATGCTCCTGCAATTGCTTTCCAAAAAAATAAATGTTAGCGCCTGTTTAAATTTTTACAGCAATATTGAGAATGGTCTTCGACTACGCCACCATTGACGTTATGTTACAAAACACTATTAATCAGTACTTTAACCACTTTTGTATTTCCATCCAGCTAGGCCATAGCACGGTATCTCCGTTCTACTTAAACCCGGCCTAACAAATTTTTCGGGCTGCACTGTCCTAGCCGCACAACTGCCTTCAAAAGAAAAATTTTCAGCCGGCATTTTTTGTTTCTTTTTGATGCCAAAAAGAAAGAGCCCTTCGGCGGCGGCGAGCCGAGGCAAGCCCTTGGTGTATCGAAAAGAAACAATTGTACATCACTCATATTGATTTTTATAAGATAAATTATTCCTCAGACTGACATAGGAATAATTTTACTTAATTTTTAAACAGGCTCTTAATGTTATGGATGTACACTAGTCAGTTTTTTACCTGCTATATCTTCCCATCTATAAAAATGAAAGCTTTTATCATCGCTCATAGCCACCAATAAACCGTGTTTAAAATCGGCGTTTAAAGGAACTGAGACCACATCAATACCATCCGTTTGATTGGCTGAATATTTAATGGTGGTTAACAGTGGGTGTGGATGAGCAGTATTGGTATTAGCCACCCGATCGTACACTTTTAACTGCTTAGCCCCCTGATCAGATACAAGGATATATCCTTTATTTCCTGAAGTTTTATAAATGGCAATCCCCTCATTGTCGACAGCAAAATCGCCCTGCCCAAACAGTGCCAGTTCTTTATTCCCTTTGGCCGGATCGGCATAATACTTGCGTACCCCAACCTGCTCATCGCAATAATAAACATACCCCAACTCATTATCAACGGCAATGGCTTCTATTTCCTTCTTGCCACTATACCGGCCAAATTTCCGTACCAAATCTGCCTTAACATTGCCTTTTCCGTCATCTGTTAACAGGTATTGCCAAAGATAACCCCCGTTTTTAGGCCCCGTTTTACGGCCGACAATTGCATAAATTTTTCCACTTGGATCGGTATACATCGAAATCCCCATCAAATCGCGGTACTCTGCCCCTGTTTCACCTACAAAAACAGGAATTCCGCCATTATCGATTGCTTTCATATCAGGAAGGGAAAATATCCTCAGTTTATGCGTATAACGTTCTGTGGTTACGGCAATATCTGTTTTTTTTCCAGCCAACAACAAACCATAGGCTATATCAACGTTGTTTGGGCGCTTTAAGCCTTTTACGGTTTTTGACCTGATGATTTTACCTTTCAGATCGAAAACATATAAGCCGCCACTGCTATCTTTATCGGTACCGATTACCAAAGACTGCGCCGGATCGTTCGAGTTTACCCAGATCGCAGGATCATCGGTATCAAAATCGACAGGATCAGATACGTATAAGGGTTTTACTGCTGTACTACTTCCGTTTTGTGCGCCTCCATTACAAGAAATGGTCAGGCTTAAAACCGCAAAAGCGGCAAGTTTTAATATATTATTATGCTTCATTTTATATTTTAGTTCCGTAGGCACCAACAAATGTTGATGGTGAAGGTGAGCTATAGGTGATGCCATTTTTCATTATAATTCCGGCCTGGTGATGGCGGGTAAAGTTAGTGATGCCTTTACCTAAAGCTGGTGAGTTGCCTTGCAGGTGAAAATCCCATGCGGTATTAAAATCGGCATTGGTAACCGCTGTGTTTAAAGGATAATTCACAAATTTAGGGTCATTTGCTCCGGCAACATTACTAATTACATCGTTTTTACCGCCTACAACATCGCCAGTTGGCTGAAATTGGTTTACAGTGGCCTGATCGAAACCATAATACCAGTTATTGCTGTAAGCAGAACGGTTATCTTCAGGCTTTTTTGGGTCTCTTTTTACACCAAAACGGGTATTGGCGAAAAGATTATTATACAGATCGGCACGCACAGTACTTTCCAGCCAGATTGATCCGCCTTTCGCAGTTGGTCTTCTCCAGCCTGTATTCACCATTGTATTATTGTAAGCAATAATATACGTTTGGGGCATTTTATCTCCAGTATTAGATAATTTTAAGGCATTGGTATTGGTGCTATAAACCAAATTATAGGCTATATCAGCCAAACAGCCCGATTTAAAGTTCATGGCTTCTCCTCCTGTTACGCCCGTGGTATAAAACACATTGTTGGCAAAAATGATTCTTCCACCCTCAATATAAGTACAATCTTCCTGAAAATTTCTGATGGTACTATTTTGAACCACCAATCTACCTCTGGCATTGGCAAACCAAAGGGCAGGCAAGCTTTCGCCCGCAATAGCCTTGTACAGGCCCATTTTTACCGAAGTAGAAGCATCAGAAGTTTTAGCACCGCCATATTCTAAAATTACGTGATCAAGTACTAGTTCCTCGCATGTTGGGCCAGCCAAAATACCGCCCCAGAGTTTACCAAACTTGGTTAACGATGTTTTGTAAAAATCGTTTACTGTAAACTTAATAGGGTTCTCTGTGGTCCCTAAAGCATACAAATTGCCTTTTATAATAATTTCTGGTTTGGCAACTGTATCCATCAATACCGTTACCCCTTCTTCAATCGTTAGCGTTTTCCCTTCCGGGATTACGATATCGCCTTTAATAACCTGCGTACTGCCTTTTGCCCAAACCCCGGAAACCTCGCCAATTGCCGATCCATCAACAGCGCTGGCATCTACATCTATATTGGCTTTCTCACATCCTGCTAAGGCTAACACCATCAGGATCATCAATTTAAAAATCTGATTCGATTTCATGTCTTTGTATCTTTAAATTCTATTAATTAAACTTGTATCTGAAGCCAACAAGGTAGTTTTGGCCATAATAATCACTTCTGATCAAGGTATTTCCATTTTTAACTAAATCTTCTTTGATATCGTTATTTGCTGGATTTGTACCTTTTATAAATAATTTTGTCGGCGTATTTAAGATGTTATTGGCCTTTACAAAAACACTGACACCACCTTTAAAACGCTTCTCTGCAGATGCATCCACCTGTACAAATCCTTCCTGCCATAAATCGTTATTTAAAAATTGAGAAACGGTATTGATGCGTGGTCCCGTATAGGCGCCTGCAACCTGAACATCCCAGCCTTTTTTAGTGTCTTTAAACAATATTGACAGGTTGGCAATGTGCGCAGACTGACCATAGAGCGGGCGTTCCTGGTTAACATTGGCCGGTTCCGTATCTCCTGTAGTACCATTGATCACCCTGGTGGTTTTAGTGGTGTTAATGCGCGAATGGGTATAGGTATAATTGGCTTTCAGGCCTATTTTGCTGAAATATTTGATGTAATCTACCTCCGCACCATAGTTATTGGCCGTACCAAAGTTTCCTGGGGTATAATAAGTATCCTGTCCGCGAACGGCATCAGCCAGAAAAGTATATTCAATTGGGTTTTTGATCCGCTTATAAAAAGCACCAACCAACAGTTGTTCTGAAGCACCTGGAAAAAGTTCGTAACGTAAATCGAAGTTATCGGCCGAGGCGCGCTGCAGGTTCACATTACCACGTTCTATAAAATCTTCGTTCTTTACTCTTCCCGGTACAATTTCATAAAACCCAGGGCGGTTAAGGGCTTTGTAATAAGACGCATGTAATTGTGCTTTTTGGCTTAAGAAGTATTTTGCGGTTAAACTGGGCAGCAGATCAGTATAAATCTGATTTCCTTTTGGAAAAGCTTCGCCCGCAGGAAAAAGCAGGTTATAACCCTGATTGGTATGCTCTACTCTTAACCCTCCTATCACTTCTAATTTAGTCGAATTATATTTAAACATTCCATATCCAGCGGCTATTTTTTCACTTGCATCGTAGGTTAATGCGTTAGCTACTGCTCCAGTAGAATTACTCACCACGAGGTTTAAATCGGGATAATTCTGAAAATTCACACCGTAAAGATCAAATGCATTGGCTGCGCTTGGGGCAAGATTGTAGTTGTTAAAGAAACTGCTTCGTTGTTTATCGCGGTATAAACCTCCGGCCATAATATCCAGTTTATGTTCGCCAGCCAAAACCTGGTAAGTCAGATCCAGGTAGCCAGCTAAGTCCTCATCAGTATTACGCTCCCATCTACGGGTAACCGGATTAGTATTGACCAAACTGGTACGTTTGCTTTGAAAATTCTGCTGTATTCCGTTTAAACTGATGCTGGTATTTTCGGGCACATCGTTTTTGGCCGAAGAATAAACAGCCGACCATTGTACTTTAAATTTATCATCAAAAAATTTATGGTCTCCATGCAGGGTACTATTGTAAATCTGCTGCTCGGTTAAACGGCTACGGGTATCGTAAACCAATTGGGCATTTCCGGCGATGGGATCGTAATCCTTGTTATAGGTAGTGGTTATTGCATCTCTGGTTTGTTGATTTTTCAAGTTAACATACACATTGTACAAGCTAACCTGATGATTTTTGTTAAAAACATAATCAACTTTTCCATGTAAACCTGTTCGTTGCTGCTGTTCAGAATACTCACGGTAACTTTTACTGGTAATTTTGGCATAAGGATCGACGCCTACAACAGAATTATTGTAAAAAGTACTGTTGCTACCGCGGTAGGTATTCTGATAACTTCCTGCCAACACCACCCCTAACTTATTATCCAAAAAGCGCTTACTTAAGGATAAGCTACCGATTAAATTTGGAGCAGGATTTTTATATTTATAATCGAGTGTTCCCTTGCTAAAATCGTTCTGTGTAGCATTATAGTTTTTCCCGTTTATTTCGTAAGGCGATTTATAATTAATACCTGAAGCTTTGTAGCTGGTAAACTTCCGGTCGAAAAACAACTGGCTATAACCTGTAGAAACATTGGCATTTACCTGCAATAAGCCTGGGGCATTTTTCATCACCATATTAATGGCACCACCAATGGCATCGCCCTCTAAATTTGGGGTAAGCGTTTTGTATACCTCTAAACGATCGAGTAAATCAGAAGGAAAAAGGTCAAGCGGAACATAACGGTATTTATTATCCGGACTTGGAATTTTCACACCATTTACCAATGTATAATTGTAGCGTTTATCCATCCCCCTTAAAATGGCATATTGCCCATCGCCATTACTATTGCGCTCTATAGATACACCCGAGATACGCTGCATCACATTGGCTACCGTTAAATCAGGCGAAATCTCAATCGACCTTCCTGATACGATATTCATCAGCTGTGGCGCATTTTTTTCCAAACGTCTGGCTCCCTGATCGGTAGAACTCACTGCATTCGATTTAATGGTGATATCATCAAGGCTTTTCGAATCGCTCTCCATATAGAATTTTAAGTGATCGTTATCCTCTTTCAGTATCACTAAGGTTTTCTCGATGGTTTTGTAAGTAATGTAGCTTACAATAATTTTGGCAGCACCTGCTTTTACATCCTTAAATTCGAAAGTACCATCTAATCCGGTATTGGTTGTGCGCCTTGGGTTCTCTAAAACCACTGTTGCACCTACAATGGCCTCTCCAGTTTGCTTATCGTAAACGTGGCCTTTCAGTTTTGTGGCATTTGCGGTGCCTGCACAAAAAAGAAGTAAAAACAGAATTTGTAATCGTTTATTCATTGTGTTTGGTCATGTCTTTTTATTATCGACGGGGCAAAGGTGTATACACCATTTTACACAAAGAAATTATTGAGGTTACATAAAGGCAGCAGCGTTACAACAAGCATATATTAAAAGGCAACACAAATATATAACACATTAATTATCAGCAAATTAAACATAAATCAAAACGCCGTTATGCTTTCATTACCGTTACATTAACAAATTGTTAAGCCCGTAAAAACCAAAAAACAGGTAATAATAATACAACTGATGTAACGGTTATAATGCCTGGATAAATGCTGATAAATTATCGCCTTGCGCCAGATTCAGCTTTTTCCTTAGCCTATATCTCGATACCCTTAAGCTATCAGTAGATATGCCAAGCAAGGTTGCAATATCGCCCGAATCGAGGTTCATTTTTAACAGTGCAATCAAGCGCATATCGGCTGAAGTTAGTTCACTGCTATATTTTTTTAGGCTTTCGAGAAACTGATGGTGCACCTGTTCGAAAGCCACCGTAAATTCTTTCCAGTTGCGCTCGTGATTAAAGCTCTGATTAATCTCCGTGAGGATCTGATTCATCTGCTTTTTCTGATCGCGCTTATCCTCTTTTACCATCGCTTGTAAGGTACTCCTAAGATTTTCAAGGAATTGGTTGTGTTTAATCAGATTTAAGGTATGGGTAGACAGTTCTCTGCTTTTAACCTCCAGCAACTGTTTCAGATTTTGCTCTTCGAGCTGAAGATTTTTGAGCGCCAAACTGGTCATATCATGCTCTATCGCTTTCTGCCGTGCAAGCATCTGTTGATCTCTTAATTTTAAGCGTTGCCTACTAAAAATAACAAATCCCAAAACAACCAATAATATCACGACAATTGTGGCAGAAAAAGCAATGATCCTATTCACCTTCCGGTCGTTTTTCAGTTTAATGATCTCATCTGATTTTTTATTGATATCGTAAAGCACCTGCAAAAAGGCTACCTGCCGGGCACCATCTTGCGAATACAGATCGATCGTGTATTTATAGCCAAGTTTTACATAATGGTAGGCGCTGTCCATATTGTTCAACAGCTCGTAAGCCTTGCCCAAATCTCTGCAGCAGGAGCTTAACTGATAGACATTACCCATCTTTTCGGCCAGTTTTAACGCAGTTTCGGTTTCTACAATACTTTCCTTATACCGGCCTGTTTTACGGAGGATATCGCCCAAATTATTGATTACCTCGATACTCCCGAGGTTATTATGATCTTCCTGATATAAATTTAATGCTTGTTTAAAATGTACGTGAGCAGAATCGTAACGCTCCAGATCTTCATATATGCTACCCAGATTTTCGTGTATTTTTGCTGCGCCACTTTTATCATTAACCTGTTCGTTTATTTTTAAAGCGAGTTTTTGATAATAAAATGCACTGTCGTAAAGCTGCCTTTTTTCGTATAACTGCCCAATATTGCCCAAAACGGTTGCCTGTCCGGTTAAGTTATTCAATCTTTTATAGATGCCGATGGCTTTGTTATAACTATGCATGGCCTTTTCTTTCTGCTTCATATAATAGTAGAGCACGCCCGCATCGTTAAGGTTAGCGGCCAATAAAAGCGATTGATTGGCATTGCTGAATATTTTATCGGCTTTTAAAAAGAACTCTAACGATTGACTGAAATGCCCCTGTGTATAACAAACCTTGCCCATTTGCTGTAAACATTTGCCTTCTAAAAGCTCATCATTGTCATCGATAGATTTGGCGTATATTTTTTTTAATTGAGCCAGGGCTGCAGTCGGGTCTTTTTGATTAAGGGCAATAATCGATTCGAATTTTTCTTCCTGAGCAATCGCATTCGAAATGAAAAGCAGAAAAAGTACAAGAACACTAAAGGGTTTGATCATGTTAAAAGCATCTATATCAGGCAATGCTGAACAAAGAAAGAGCGTATATGTTAACTTAAGGTTAAGTTGAAGAATTAACCGATGGTGATGAGTGCCAAATCTAATTTCAAAACCGATTTTATATTAGTCCATTAAGTGATATTTTGTATTTTAGTAGTAAAACCTATTGATATGACCATTACCTATGAAATAGGTGTTATCCCTGCGCCAGAAGAAGTAATTGAACTATTTGTCCATGCAGGACTTAAAAGGCCAACTGAACCGGAAAGAATAGCGCTGATGTTAAAAAATGCCGACCTATTGGTTACCGCATGGCAAAAGGATAAACTTGTTGGCATTTGCAGAACCATTACCGATTGGGTTTGGTGCGCTTACCTCGCAGACTTGGCTGTATTTACAGGCTATAAAAGCGCCGGTATAGGCAAAGAAATGATTGCGATAACACGCGAAAAACTCGGCGATCAATGTATGCTTCTTCTTTTATCAGTACCTACTGCTTTTGATTATTACCCTAAAGTGGGTTTTAATAAAGAAGATCGCGCTTTTAGTATCGAACGGATAAAATAATTTCGAAATATGAGAAAGATTATTCTAAACCTTGCCGTTACACTTGATGGCTACATTGAAGGACCTAACGGAGAAATTGATTGGTGCATTATGGATGGCGATGCCAATTTTAATGATTTTTTAGATGACATAGATTCTATTTTTTATGGGCGCATCAGCTATGATCTCTGGGGAAATTACCAACCCGGAGAAGAAGAGGATGAATTGATGAAATCGATCTCCAAAAATATTAACAGCAAGAAAAAATATGTTTTTTCGGAGACCAAAACCAACGATGATACAGGTGCTGTTTTTATCCAAACGGATATTGTGGAAAAAGTAAACGAAATTAAAAATCTTCCCGGCAAAAACATCTGGCTGTACGGTGGTGCAAAATTAATATCGACTTTTTTAAATGCCGGCCTGGTTGATGAGTTGCAGCTAGCTGTACATCCCGTAATATTGGGTGAAGGAAAATTACTGTTCAGCGAAATTACCAATCGGGTTTGGTTAACATTAAAAGAAACAAAAAGTGCCCCATCAGGTGTTGTACAGCTGATATATGAGGTGGCTAGATAAGTTTGGAGTTGAGGGTTGATTAGACCAATTATTGAATGAGTGAATTTTGAATGAGTGAATGACTAATGAACCAATTGTTAGTCTGGGGTTGGGCGTTTGGCGTCCATTAATCAATTATACAAAAAACCAATTAATATCGAAATGTACTAATGACTAGTGAACGAATGAAAATGAACCAATTGTTAGTTTGGAGTTTAGAGGAGATTAACCAGTTATACAATCTAACCGATTAACCTTGAACTATATTAATGACTAGTGAACTAATGGCAAATGAACAAATGAACCTAATTACGCTGGAGTGGATAAAATTCAAAAACATGATTAAACAGTTATTAACGATCACTTTTCTTCTTGGTTTAAGTCTATTTTTTAAGCCCCTCTTTGCTCAAAACAAACAAAAAATATCATTATCTATTCACCAAAATCCATCATGGACCAAGATCGGAACAAATTTTTTCCTTTATTATGAACTTCAATTAAAAAATGCTGGCACAGACACTATTGAACTAAAAACATTGAACATATTAGGAAAAAATAAGTCATACCTTAACCTAAATGGACCAAAACTTGCCGAACGTACAAAAAGTAGCGATCAGAAAAACAGAAATCTAATCATTCCTGCTGGTGGCTCTGGATTGATTTACATAGAACTCGAAAACCAGGTGTTAAAAGCAGAAACTATAGTAAACAAACTTGAGTTTTGGATTCACCACCGAACCAAAAATAATACAACTGCATTTAGCATAACAGAATTACATCCAACAGTTACTAAACCAACCGTATTGGGCAAACCACTGCAAGCAGGTTTATGGACAGCCATTTACGACCCGGCATGGGTTTCAGGACATAGAAGAGTATTTTATTCAGAAAAGGGAAAGCAATTTCTTCCCGGCCGTTTCGCCATTGATTTTATCCGTGTAGACAGTGTGGGGAAATATGCCTCCAAAAACATAGATTCTATCCAAAACTGGTTTGGCTATCAAAATGCAATAATTGCTGTAGCGGATGGTACGGTATCTTCGGTACTCAATGATTTTAAAGAATCAGCGACTGTTTCGCAGCACAAAAGCCCTGCACCCGAACAAGCCAGTGGCAATTATATTTCCATGAAAATTGCTAACGGGCAGTATGCTTTTTATGAACACCTAAAGCCAAACAGTATTCGAGTTAAACCTGGGGATAAAGTTAAAAAAGGCGATATAATTGCACAATTGGGCTTTACCGGACAATCTACAGGCCCCCATCTCCATTTCCATTTAGCCAATCGAGACAACCGTCTATATGCAGAAGGATTACCTTATGTGTTTGAAAACTTTTTTCAGGCAGGTCGATATTCAAACCTGGATAACTTCGGCAATAGCCCTTGGCAATACAAGGAACCGCTTAAAGTAAGGCAAGGAAGACCCCTATCAAATTCGGTAATTGAATTTTAATTTGACATTATACAGTTCCCTGTATTCTTTTGCCGAAGGGATTTTCCACAGCAAATAAGCATTTACCCAATTTAATCTTGGCGACAAAACGATTAGAACTTAAAGCTTGCAGGTACAAAACAGTTAGGGTTGAGCGCAGATAAGCTATCCATATATTCCTTAAAGATTGATTAGCCACCATAAATCTTGATTAAAGCAATTACATTAATGATAAATTAATTACCTTGATAAGATTAAGCATCAAAAAAACGATACTATATTTTTATGGAAGAAATAAAAAACGGCGTTAAAGCTTTTTATGCCAAAACCCAGGCCGATTGGCGTCAATGGCTCGCCGAAAACCATGAAAAAGAAGTATCTGTTTGGTTAATTATCTATAAAAAAGATGCATCAGCAAACAGTTTACCACATAGCAACGCAGTTGATGAAGCCCTCTGTTATGGTTGGATTGATAGTTTAACAATGAAACGTGATGAAGAAAGCCGCTATCAATTTTTCTCCAAAAGAAAACCTAAAAGCAATTGGAGCGCAATTAACAAGAATAAGGCTTTACACATGATAGCACAAGGATTGATGAGCCATGCAGGGCTACAGTCGATCGAAATAGCTAAAGCCAATGGCATGTGGGATGCCCTGAACGATGTGGAAAATCTGATTGTACCCGATGATTTAAAAAAAGAATTTGAAGCCAACAAATCAGCACAAGCACATTGGGATAAATTTCCCCGTTCTTCAAAGAAAGCCATATTAAAATGGATATCAGAAGCCAAAAGAACAGAAACAAGAGCAACAAGGATTAGTGAAACGGTTAGGTTAGCTGAAGAAAATGTACGGGTGAAGTAGAGGTTAGTCCGGAGTCTTTAGTCGGGAGTCCGAAGATTAGTTGCCAGTTAACAGCTACCAACAACCAGTTAACCAATGACCAGTGAACTAATGAACCAATTTAATTACTCAACCTGTTTCTATATTCTGATGGTTTCATGCCTTAAAAATTTATTAAAGTTAGTTGGATTATTAAATCCGCCGGCATTACAAACATCAGCGATTCAATAATCTTCCGATTGAAGTAACTTGTAGGCATGCCACCTTTCCCTAATATTAAATCTGCTTTATAAAGCACATCTGGATTCCAGATACCCATCTTAGTGTTAAAAAAATACCCCTATCTTATAAATGAATTAAACCATTGCTGATTACCCGACGTATCGATAAAGTCTGGCGCAATACCTATTGTTCTAATACCGGGCCCCGATTCTATAGCCAAACTTCTCACCAAACCCGTCAATGTAGTTTTGGCAATGTTATAAGGCGTACAGCCGGAGATACTGGCAAAAGCATGGTTTGACGCCATTACGATAATTATCCCATTATTTCCATCTAGTAACGACTTGCAGCGTTTGGCCAAACGCCAATGCGCAGAAAGGTTTAAATCCAAATTAAACTGCCAGTCTTTTTCGGTACTATTTTCTAAACCCGTAAATACATTCTGACCAACGTTAGAAACCAAAATATCCAATCGCCCATAATCACTGGTGATATCTGATACAAGACCATCAATATCTTCAGTTGTCACCATATCAGCTTTAAAATAGTCTGTAAGTACATCAAAAGATTCCATTTCTGCTAAAAACCGTTGGGCAACATCACTCGTTTCACTTTGCTCTGCACAACCTATCACGGTACAGCCCGCTTTGGCCATCATTTTGGCAATCCCCAACCCAACACCCGAAGTAACACCGGTCACCAATGCTATTTTCCCTTTTAAATCTATTGTTAGTGCCATAAAATCCAATTTTAAGAGGGTATCCAAACTTTTTGGACACCCTCTTAATCATTATTTATTCATTGTGTGTTGTGTATGTGTTCTAATAACCGCTATTTTGCTTTAAAACACCTTTAGAGAGATCTATCTGATCTTGCTTGATTGGCATTAAGTATAATTTATCAGTCCAGGTTCTTTCCTGGATCGGTTTTGCGGCATCAGCAATGCTATATATCGGTTTCATTACCTGTGGAGCAATTTTCCATCTTCTGATATCCATATAACGTTGTCCTTCTATTGCCAATTCAACGCGTCTTTCGTTTCTGATCAATGCTCTTAAGGTCTCCTGCGTGGCATATTTAGTCCGATCAACTACAGGCATACCCGCACGCGTCCTGATTTTATCCAAAGCATCATATACACTTGCATCAGGACCGGTTAATTCGTTTTTAGCTTCGGCATAGGTTAATAAAACCTCAGCATAACGGATTAAAATATTGTTGGCATGGTTATCAATCTGATCTCTATAAATTTTAGGATCGACCATTTTACGCACACTGTAGCCAGTTAGCGAGGTGTTACCTGCACCTTCAGTCCATTTAAATGAATAATCATCTTCGATGGCATTCCATGGGTTTCCATCAAATAAAATACTGGCGTAAAAACGCGGGTCTCTATTTTTATATTCGTTTTTAAATGCCGGATCTTTTGCTTTATACCAAGCAGTTCTTTGTGCTGGCGATGGCGGTGTAATTAAATCGCCTGTTTTATAACTTGGATAGCTGTTTACCAGTTCTTGTGTTGGTGCTATAGAGCCCCAACCACCCAGATCGCCCGAAGGTAACAAGGTATTTAAGAGATTAGCATCTTGTTGCGGGATGCGCTGTCTATCTAATATTACTTCTACATTACCTTCATTTGCCTGGTAAAACAAAGCTTCATAACTACGGAGGCCTACACGGAATTTTTTCTCATCATCGGCATTTGCAAAATCGACCCATGCGCTATAATTATCTTTGGCATTTAGGGCATCTTCGGCTGTTACTTTAAATAAATCGTAACCCAATGTCATTACCTGGCTTGCCGCGTCAGCGGCCAATTGCCACTGGCCTTCGTACAAATGAGCACGTGCTTTTAACGCCAATGCTGCTCCTTTGGTAATGCGACCTTTTTCGTTTGGTTTACCACCCGCATAACTTTGTGGTAAAATTTTAGCGATGGCGTCTAACTCGTCTACCACAAATTTTAATACTTCTGCTTTTGGTGTTCTTGGTATATTTTCTTTGCCCAGCTCAACTGTTTTAGTCGATAATGGCACATCGCCAAACTTGCAAATTAACCAGAAATAAGCATTTGCTCTAATAAAACGTACCTCGGCCTTATATCGGTCTAGTAATGTTTTATCCATGCTGGTCACTTTATCAGCGTTATCTAAAAAATAATTGGCACGGCCAATTGCTGTAAAATCCCAACCTGTATCTATAGTAGAGTTTACATTACCCGATGATACATCTGTGGCCGAACCCTCCCAAGGATACTGTGCATGGGCATTATCTGCAGCTGCATCATCATACACCATATCATCACCGGGTAACTGACTGTATACACCGTTAACGGCTAAGTAAACATCATTGGCGTTCTTCCAAAAGGTAGCTTCCGACACCTGGTTCAAAGGTGGTCTTTCTAAAAAGTCTTTCTTACAAGAAACAATAACACTTAATAAGAGTACACTTGTAATTATATATATCTTTTTCATTTTTAAATCTTTTATAATCCTGCACTTAAACCAAACGACCATGTTTTAATTCCTGGGTAACCTCCACGGCCAGAAGCAGACTCAGGATCGTAATCTCCCAAACGCTTGTCGGCCATAATAGTGAAAGGATTATTGGTTGTGCCATAAATTCTTAGTTTAGACAAGCCAATTTTTTTCACTGCGTTTTGAGGTAAAGTATAACCTAAAGTAATACCTCTTACCCTGAAATAAGAACCGCTAAACAGATAGAATGACGAAAGTTGATCAATATTATGTCCGGCATTTGCGGTTAATAATGTCCTCGGGAAATCGGCATTTGGATCAGGGTTTTCTTGTGTCCAGCGGTTTAATAACTGTACCTTTGCATTTGCGCCGTTAAAGAATGGTGCTGAAGCTTCCTGGCCTAAATAAGTTTTTACTTTGGCTACGCCATAGGTAAGAATATTAAAATCGAAACCTTTATAAGCTGCGCTTAAATTAAAGCCATAGTTTACAAAAGGCACATCGTTACCAATGATGGTACGGTCGGCCGCGTTAATCACATTATCTCCATTGATATCTCTGTATTTAATATCTCCGGCTCTGGTTCGTGCATCCTGAAAAGGATGTGAAGCAACCTCTTCGTTGCTAACAAAAAGACCGTCAGCAATGTAACCGTAAAAAGACCCAAGTGATTCGCCAACCCTTTGGATATACTGATTATCAAATCGATCGTTGTTATTGTCTCCAATTTTGGTGATTTTGCTTTTAATCAATGATAAGTTACCACCGATGCTAAAAGTAAAATCTTTTCCGATTCTGTTGTTATGGTTAATGGCTAGCTCTACACCAGTATTGCGGGTACTTGCCGAATTGGTAAAAGGTACTTTTAACGGATAGGTTTTAAGGGCTGCATTCTGTAATAACAAATCTTTTGTATCCTTGATGTAGTAATCTGCGGTAATGTCTAGTTTACCTTTTAACAAAGTCATGTCTACACCAAAATCGGTCATATATACTTTTTCCCAGGTTGTGGTTGGCCATGATCCATCGGCCTGCCAGATTCCATCTTGTGCTGTACCTTCAAAACTGTACTGAAAGCCAGCATTTAATCTGTTAAAATAGTTGCCTACAGAAACCACATCCTGATTACCTAACGAACCATAAGAACCACGGAGTTTTAAATTATCAACCCAGTTAATATTTTTCATAAAGTCTTCTTTCGAAACTACCCATCCTGCAGAAAACGATGGAAAGAAGGCTTTACGTACATCTTCGCGGAAACGTGAAGAATAATCGATACGGGCATTTACCTCCAACAGGTACTTATCGTTAAAAGCATAGTTAAAACGGCCAAACATCGATCGCATTGACCACTCTTCTGCAGCGGTTCTGTTGGCTAAGCCAAAAACTCCGCCTATAATATCATCTCCATTGTTATCTGATAAAATATCTTCTCCGTTACCAGAACCATTGATAATGGTACTTAAATCGTTATTGGGAAAGTTTCTTCTACCAAGAAATGCGCTTCTAAGTACATTACTTTCTTGCGATGCACCCACAGTTAGCTTACCATAATGTTTACCAAATGTACGCTCGTAATCTGCCGTACCTTGTATCAACAATTCTTTTCTTTTAGACCAGTACTCTCTTAAATCATTCTGGGTGCCTTGCCCGGCAGGCAGCGCAATAGCATTACCCGTTAAAAAGTTATTAATCGGTGTCATGGTATTGTTAAAGGCCGTGCTGTTGTTGTTGGTAAACTTTAACGAAACCAATCCATTTATCGATAAGCCTTTTAGAGGTGTTAACGTAGCATTTGCAGCGGTTTGAAGCAAATTGTTCCGGTTACTGCCTTTCGACGATTCGGCTATCATGCGGGCTTGGTTGCGATATGGAATTGAGCTACTGGCTACAGTACCATTGTTTACCGAGCCCCATTGGCCATTGCTCTGGCGGAAAACAGTAGTTGGTAGAGAACGGTTTAACTCTGTCCATGATAAATTACCCAAACGATCAAAAGCCTGGTTAATGAAAGAGATATTGGTACCTATCTTTAGTATATTCTCGATAACCTTGGTTTCGGTATTTAATTTTGCATTAAAACGGTCCTGGTCTTTATTCGGAATTAACGATTCTTGGGTTAGATAATTTAAACCCAAATAACTACTGGTTATTTTACCGGGTGCATTGATGTTTAAATTCACATCGGCCTGTGGTGCACTAGGTCTTAAAACTTCTTTATACCAATCTGTATTCGGATATAAATCTGGCTGAGAACCATTTCTGTATAACTCTATCTGAGCTGGCGTGTACATTGGGCTACGGCCAACATTGGTGAGTGCCTCGTTGTAAAGTGTTGTATAATCTACTGATCCTAAATACTTCGCGATACGTGTGGGCGATTGCCAGCCGTAATTGGCATTAAACTCGATGGTTGCTTTTTCTCCACCGCCACGTTTTGTGGTTACCATAATTACACCGTTAGCCGCTCTCGAGCCGTATAAAGCTGCAGAAGATGCATCTTTTAGTACTGACATGCCCGAAATGTCATTTGGATTAAGCGTGGCGAATTCTTGCGAGCTGGCCGGAATACCATCAATAATATATAGTGGAGTACCTGCCCCTGCTAAGCTGCTTCTGCCCCTAATATTAACAGCAGTACCTCCTGTTGCGCTTGCACTTACATCACCAGGGCGTTGCAAAATGGTTAAGCCTGGAGAAATACCCTGTAAGGCATTTTGTATTGAGGTTACAGGTCGTTCTTTTAATTGTTTAGGGGTAATGGTTGCAATAGCTCCGGTCAAACTCGATTTTTTCTGTGTACCATAGGCCACAACTACCACCTCATTTAAATCGTTGCTTTGCGCTACCAAAGTAACTTTTACTGTTGCTGATGCTTTTACCTCTTTGGTTTGATAACCTAAATAAGAGATTATTAAAATGGCATCATCGGCCACGCCAGTCAGTTTAAAGTTTCCGCCTTCATCGCTCATCGTGCCCTGCTCTTTTCCTTTTACTTTAATGCTGGCGCCAGGTATGCCTTTGCCAATTTCGTCTAAAATAGTACCAATCACATCGATAACCTTGTTTACAGGTGTGCTTTGTTCTGGCTTATTGGCAGGAACAATGTTTGCAGGCCGCTCTTTAACCACAATGGTATTGGCCTGGATGGAATAAGTTAGGGGCTGATTTTTAAAACATTGGTTTAAAGCTTCGGCCAGGGGCATATCTTTTATATCAATACTTACTGTATTTGCCTTTTTTAGATCGCTCTGGATAAAAAATACATTATAGCCACTTTGATTTTTTATTGCTTTAAGTACTTTTTGCAAAGACGCATTTTTTTCGTTAAGCGTAATGTTCTTTTGCGCAAAACTGCCCGCATTAACGTGTAAAAAGGCTACAAAAAGCAATAAGATGGTTAGCTTCATAGATAACAGAATTTTATTCTTTATACAGCTTGTACCATATAAATTAAAATCGTAAATTTTCATACATTTGTTAGGTTTTAGGTTGAGTTAAATGCCTATAGCAGTTGCTATTACATTTACAATGTTTTAACTATTTGGTTATTTGTTGGGACAATTTTAATCTAAAACTTTAAACGGGTTTCGATTGCACTCGAAATCCGTTTTTTAGATTAAAATTTCATGTGTTATTTTAAAATTTTAATCCTCCTTCCTTCTATTTTAAATTTAAACTTATCAGTAGATTCTAATATTTTTAAGGTTTCCTGCAGGTTGTTGTGTTTAGAAAAGGATCCTCCGAAATAAATCCCATCAAAATCGCCAACATATTCGATATCAACGTCGTACCACCTGGCCAATTTTTGCATGGCTTCTTTAATCCCTTCATTGTTGAACATAAAAAAGCCATTTTTCCAGGCGATATATTCTTCTACATCAACATTGCTCACTTTGAAACCTGTACCGTGAAAAACAGCCTGTTGCCCTGGCCTTAGCAAACCTGTGGCCTGTGGATTAAAGTTTTTAACGGCTACTCCACCTTCTACCAGGGTTGTTTTAATTTCAGCTTCATCTGCATAGGCACTCACATTAAAATGGGTACCCAAAACGCTTATTTCCTGTTTTGATGTTTTAAGTTTGAAAGGCTTGTTTTTATTCTTAGCTACTTCAAAATAGCCTTCACCAGTAAGCTCGACTATTCTATACTTGCCTGTAAAAGCGATAGGGTATTTTAATGATGATAGGGCGTTTAACCAAACTTTGGTTCCATCGGGCAGGGTAACCTGATACTGGCCGCCAGCTGGTGTACTGACGGTGTTAAAACCTGGTTTAGCTAGCACTGATCTATTTTCCAGAATGGTATAAACCAATTGTCCATCAGCTGTTTTGGCAATCTGAATTCCCTCCTGTTTGGCTATTGTACCATTTAACGCCTGATCTAAATTAATTTTAGTTCCATCGGCAAGTGTTAAAAAGGCTTTGTTACCACCGGGTTTGATTAAGCTGGCTGATTTATTTATTTTTTTAAAATCAGTACGTTCACTTAGAATAAACCAACCAAATCCTAAAACGGCAATTAATGAGGCGGCAACAGCTAAACGATAAAAATACCTGCCTGGCCGTTTTTTCTCTTGCTGATCTATTTGTTGATTAATCTTACTAAAAATCTTTTCGCCAACTTCAACTTGCTCCTCTTCATCAATCTGTTTTTCCCCTGCCAAAGTATTTTGGTTCAATTGATTATTGTACCAGGATTCTAACTTAAGACGTTCTTCTCCACTGGCAGTACCGGCTATGTATTTTTCTGTTAAACTTGTTAATTCTGCTTTTTTCAATTGCTTGTGGTTTGGTGTATGTACCCAAAACGAAGTATACCCCCCAAAAGAAATTTTAAATTTCATATAACAAGCTATAAAACAGTTATTTAAAATTAAACAAAGTTAAGTAATTGTAAACAATCTGATTGAAATCTGTAGGAGAGATGAGTACTGATTTATTTATCCCAAATGCCGGCCAGTAATAAAATGGCCCAAAATAAGAATTCGCCCATATCGGTACGCAGGCGGCGTAATGCAATGGTAATCTGGTTTTCTACCGTTTTTGGTGAAAGGTTTAACCGGTCGGCTATTTCTTTTACACTAAGGTGCTCTTTTCTGCTCAGGATAAAAATTTCTTTACATTTTTGAGGCAGCAGCTCAATACTCTCATCTAAACGTTGTGCGATCTCTTTTTCAGCAAAAGCATTTTCGGCATTATGCGGGCTCACAAAAAGGTCGGTATCATGAAGTAAATCGGTGCGTAATTTCCCATCTCTAATGGCTTTAAATACCTGAAAACGAACTGAAGTAAACAGATAATTATTGAGATTATCGACTAAGGTATACTCCCGTTTTAACCAAAGGCTCACAAATATTTCTTGTATAATATCTTCAGCGGCCTCCCTGTTGCGTAAAATATAATAGGCTGATAAATATAACTTGCTCCAATACCTGTTGTAAATTTTTTCGAACGCAGACCGATCATTGCTTTGCATATCGCTAACAAGCAAACTATCAGGCCATAGTTGTAAATCATCAGGTTTCATTAGTATAAGGAATATCTTTGCAATACTAAGCAAAAAAATAACGGCTCAATTTACTTATTTTTCGCAAAGTAGCATAAATGTTGCATTATTGAAGAGACAGGAGGAGTGAATTATTGAAGAAATTGGATTTTTACCACTACTTCGCGAAGAAGGCAAAGTCAGGAACCAAGGTAGACGAGATGATTAGCCACGGAAGCTCGGAAACATGGAAATCCGACTTGGGTTTTTAATCATTAAGAAGTTAAGGAAATTAAGATTTATCAGCTAACGATCAATATTCAATAACTTATGAGCAAATGTCCTATCACGAACCAAATTATTAGCGATGGAAGCTCGGAAACACGGAAATACAACCGGTTTTTTTAATCATTAAGAAGTTAAGGAAATTAAGATCTAATAAAGGAAAAACTAAAAATACATGGCCTTAATGTCTGCGCATTAGGGACAGTTAACCAATCCCCAAGGCCCTAACTCATCTCTCTAATTAACGCCTCCATTAATTCTTTGGCAGAAGTATATTTTAAGTTTACCGCGTTTTGTCCCGACCAGAAATTGTACATATCTGTTTTGCCCTGTTCAATGGCGGCGGCTCTCAACGGCCCCATTAACCGGGTTTGCAATGGAAAGGGCAATACCTCAGTTTCATAACGAATAGCATTGGATATCCGGTTGGCAATCATCCGGCCCATTCTTCCTGTTAATGATTTAGAAAGTACCGTATTTTTTGATTCTTCGGAGAAAAGTTTTGCCTTGTGCATCGGCGTTGCATTAGATTCGTCGGTTACTAAAAAGGCGGTACCCATTTGAACTGCATCTGCACCAAGTGTCAATGCTGCCCTTATACCTTTCGCATCGGCAATACCACCGGCAGCAATTATAGGTGTTTTTGTTTTCGCTTTTACCTGTTGGATCAATGCAAAAGTTCCTGTTAGCGATTCATCTGCTGGTTTAAGGAATGAAGGGCGATGTCCGCCGGCTTCAAACCCTGTTGCCACAATAGCATCAACCCGGGCTTCTTCGAGTGCTAAAGCTTCGTCTAATGTGGTTGCTGCCCCCACTGTTTTAATGCCTAACTTTCTTGCTTCGTTTAATATTTCTTTTGAAGGTATGCCGAATATAAAACTAAATACTGCAGGTTTCAGCTCAAAAACGGCTTCAACCTGTTTCAAAAATTTTGAAGGAATATTCGCATTAAGATCTGGCAAGGGAATACTTAACTCGTCGAAAAAAGGCTTGAATAATACTTTAATTTCTTCTATTTTTTCTGACGGATAATTAAGCAAACGCTCATCTACATCATTTACCAATAGGTTGATGTTGTAAGGTTTATCTGTTTTTGTTCTTACAATTTTATCGGTTTCGATAATTTCTTCAGGACTTAAGGTATATGCGCCGATGCTGCCCAAACCACCAGCGTTTGATACGGCTGCTAAAAGCTCTGGTGTTGAAAATCCACCGCCCATTGGGCCTAATAAAATCGGGTATTCGATTTTTAAAAGTTCGGTTATTTTAGTTCTGTTCCACATCTTAGTAAATTTTTACATTGGTCAATAATTTATTCACAATCACCCAACCCTGATCAGTTTTACTTAAAGATAAAAGATCATAATAATTAAAGTCAAAAATAGGCAGATGAACTTTCGCAATTGCAATAGAATTGATAATTTCTATCGACAATATTTCCATGCGGAATGTTTCATTGAGCTCCTGTGGACTTTTGCGCTTACTTACCCCTTCTAAATATTCATCCAGTGTTTTAAAATATGGAAGGCCATTTACATCACCAGCCAATATAGACTGTGGGTGAAATATTTTTCTGAGCAGTACTGTATCTCCATTAAAAACTCCCTTAAAATAAGATGACAGTACTTCTGCTATTGCATTTGCGTTATCAGTATAATTATTCATGGTTTTAATTTTTAAGGTATGCCCGGGGCTAATTATTTCCCTTTGCATACCTGGTTCTTGTTTTAATTTTTATCCTTAGCTAATGTGATGCCCCGCTACATGGCCTCCGTCTAAATTGACGATTTCGCCTGTTACAAAATTACTTTCTGCCAGGTACAGGGCGAGTTGAGCAACATCTTCTGTTTCGCCAATACGGTTTAATAAATGTAAACCCGCAAACGCATCTGCATCACTAATGCCATTTTTGGACTGCAACGGGCTTCTAATAATCCCAGGAGCGATGCCATTTACCCGGATATTGTTTTTGCCGAACTCTGCAGCCAATTGTTTGGTTAAAGCATGGATGCCACCTTTACTTGAAATGGGTGCCGTTGCAGGAAAACCTCCAATGGCATGATCTACCAATACAGTTCCGATGTTAATAACAGCACCACCATCTTGTTTCAACATCTGTGTAATGGCTGCCTGAGTAGTGAAAAATGTGCCTTTTAAATTGATATTCAAAAATTTGTCCAAATGTGCTTCATCTACTTCTAAAAAAGGCTTCGGTTCAAAAATACCGGCATTATTGACCAGCACATCTACAGCACCAAAACGCGCTATGGCAGTTTCTACCAATCGTTTACCTGTGTTTATATTGCTGATATCGCCAGCTACCATCGCCAATTGGTGGTGCGAGCCTAATTCATTGAAAGCAGTTATTAAATTTTTTTCATTTGCAGCGTTTATCACCACATTGTGACCCTGTTTCAAAAATAAAGCTGCAATGGCGCGACCAATGCCTGTTGATGCGCCTGTTATAATTACGGTTAGTGTTTTCATGATTTTGATTATTATTTGGTTATTTATTGTTTGCTGTTATCCCTTTTTCGCGCAATACCGATACCTGCTCGCCTGCATAGCCCCAATCATCCAATTCGATTTCTTGAATTACTACATGGGTAAGCTTTGGATCTTTATCCAATACCTCGGTAATCAGTTTGGTTATTCCACTTATTAAGGTCTGTTTTTGTTCGCGTGTAACACCTTCGCGGGTTACTTCTATTTTTACGTATGGCATGGCTGTTTCGATTAAATAGTTAATGACGCTGTTAATTTTACATCAAGTTCAAATTCATTGTAGATCAGGTTATCGCCAAGCTTGGTGAAAAAGTTACCCGATCTGAATTTCATGTTGTACTTGGTGCGGTCGATAAAGATTTTACCAGAAGCTGTTAAGGTATTGCCATTAACCACAACATCTGCCGCAAAAATTACCGCATGTGTAATGCCTTTAATGGTTAAATCGCCAGTAATTACAGTATTGTCTTCATTGGTTTGATCAACAGCTGTAATGACAAATGTGGCTTCAGGGAATTGATCGGTTGCGAAAAAATCTTCAGAGAATAAATGTCCTGCAAATTGTGCATTGGTTGCAGGGTCGGTAACATCCAATATTACAATAGAGGTGGTATCGATAATAAAGTTCCCGTTGCTGAGTTTACCATCGTTTAAACTTAGTGAACCCGATTTAATCGTGATGGTTCCGTTGTGTGCTCCGGTTACTTTTTTACCAGTCCAGTTGATGTTGCTTTGAGCGCTTACAATTTCAAATTTTGTAGTTTCCATTTCTTTGTTATATCAATCGTTAGTGATTTGACAAGACAAAGTAAAGGAGGATTTTTACAGGGCTTAGGTGATGTACATCACATTCTGCAAGCGTTATTTTTGTGCGTTGTAAAGTCTGCTCAGGGTTTCTCTGGAAACACCCAAATAGGCTGCGATTAAATGTTTGGGCACAAGATTATAGAGTTGAGGATACATAGCCAAAAGTTCCTCGTAGCGGGCTTTGGTATCGTTATTCATAAACGACAACAGCCTTTTCTGCGAAGCCAGATAGCCCCTATTTGTTCTCCAACGGAAAAAATGTTCAGCCTGATGGATTTCACTGCAGATTTTTTCGCGATCATCGTTAGAAAGACATAATACTTCTGCATCACTAATGCAATCTACGCTTATGGTTGCGCGAGTGTGGTTGTATAGGGCGCCATAATCAGTAGTCCACCAGTTAGGCATCGCAAACTGCAGGATATACATCTTGATTTCATCGTTGATAAAAAAAGCTTTTAAACAGCCCGAGATCACAAAATATTCGTGATCTACCTTATCTCCCTCGCTAATGATGGCCTGCCCTTTTTTAAAAGACTTTAACTTGAAATGGGAAAATAAATAATCGAACTCTTTATCGGTTAAAGTAGCGGTTTTTAAAATATGCGCTTTTAGTATTTCTTTAGGATCCATAGCTTGAAATAAAGGTAAGAATTATTGGGGTTAGTTGGGAGTTGGGGAGTTTGGAGTTTGAAGCTGGGAGTCGATTAAACGATTAACAAATACGCTTTTAAAATAAAATTCTATTAATACTGACCTATTACCTTTGGATGTCACCCTGAGGGATAATTTATTGGATAAAAATCAATATGAATGGCGCATATGCTTTTTTCGCCCAGAGGCTCATTCTTGCCTCGGCTCGCCGCCGCCGAAGGGCTCTTTCTTTTTAGCATTAAAAAGAAACAAAAAATGCCGGCTGAAAATTTTTCTTTCGAAGCCAGCAGGTAGGCTTGGGCAGTGCAGCCCGAAAAATTTGTTAGGCCGGATTTAAGTAGAACGGGGATACCGTACTATGGCCTAGCTGGATAGAAATGCGAAATTTGTTAAGATATTGATTAATAATAATTTGCAAAATAACGTCAATGGTAGAGGAGTCGAAGGGGCCTTTATATGAATTTAAACAAAATGAGGAATTAGGTTAATATAACGGTTCCCTGTTTTCTTTTTAGAAAGTGAAAGCAACAAGCGCTATGGCAGCCTCCTGCCCTGCTTTACTCTTCAAGCCTCATCCGATGCTAATTTAGTGCCGATTCATCGGTAAAGGATCGGATTGCGGGCTTTCCGTTTCAATCAGGCTTAATAACAATGTTTGCAACGTCAAGCGCAAAGCTTTAAATATGATAAGCTGCGTTTATCTTTTATTCATAAAACCAATATAAATAACAAGAGAATTTGAAAGGCAATCTTTATAGCAGGATCACTAGCATGAAAGATTGCTTCGTTGTTCCTCCTCGCAATGACGACTTTCCATATAGAGCGATTAATGGTATCGTATAGAAAAAATAATACTAGTCCGCAGTTGATAAAACGACATAAAGTTAACTGATTCGGCAATTAACCAAATAACACAGCACTTGATTTTTAACTTTTTAAATGTAACTTTGTTGCATTGAAATATTCAGTGTACACATACCGCAAAGAAATTTTTGCCCGTATATGGGCGGTATTGCTATTGGCGGTATTTCTTAATGCAACGCTGATAGAAAGCCTGCACCATCATGGTGCCGAAAAAACCGGTTACAGCAAGCTAAGTTCTCAGGTGTATCCACTGAAACAATTGAGTTCGGCAAAGCTAAAATGTAAATTGTGCGAGGTACTGAAACACCGATCGCACTTCTTCGATCTTCCTGCTCCTATTGCATTTGCTTTACCTGTAGTTAAACCAACCATTAAACCTTGCGTTTACCTCATGAGGCATCCTGTTGCTTACATCCTATGCTGCGCCAATAAAGGTCCACCTAGCCTAATGGCTTAATCTTCATACAAGAAGTTTCTTTTTCATAACCTTCAAATTTACTCTGTTTAACGCACATGCCTGTTTGGTATGCGCCAATATTTTATTATGCTTCAAGCCATTTCATTATCCAAAAATTATCAATCTTACCGGGCCTTAAATCAGCTTAATTTAACCGTTAACCCTGGCGAAGTATTTTGCCTGCTGGGTCAAAACGGTGCCGGAAAAACCACTACCATCAATTTATTTTTAGGTTTCATTGAGCCTAGTAGCGGAAAAATCTTAATCGACAACGAAGAAATCTCTGCGCACGATGACGAACGGCGGAAACATCTGGCCTACATTCCTGAGGTGGTTATGCTTTACAGCAATCTTTCGGCCATCGAAAATCTTGATTACTTTTCTAAACTGGCAGGGTTTAACTATGGTACTTCAAGCTTGATCGGTTTTTTAAAGCAATGTGGTTTACAGGAAGCTGCCCACCACAAACATTTATCGGGCTTTAGTAAAGGCATGCGCCAAAAAGTGGGTATCGCTATTGCACTGGCCAAAAACGCAAAGATTATTTTAATGGATGAGCCTACCAGTGGATTAGACCCAAAAGCCACCGCAGAATTCACCCAGCTGGTTAAACAATTGGCTGCCGAAGGCAAATCAATTCTGATGGCTACCCACGATATTTTTAATGCGGTAAATGTAGGTTCGCACATTGGCATTATGAAACAAGGCGAATTGATCCATACACTTAAAGCCAGCGATATCACTGCGGCCGACCTTCAGGAATTATACTTACAAACTATTTAAAAACAAATCCATTTCATGTACCCAATATATAAAGGTCTTTCTATTTTCCGTGTAATCTGTTTGCTATTGTTCTTCAGCACATTTAGTCTGGTCACTTTTGCTCAGATTAAGGTGAGTGGAAAAGTGATCGATACCCAAAACCAAGCTATCCAAAAAGCCACTATTAAATTTAAGAACGGGAAAGATCAACTGAATACAAGTAGCGATTCGCTCGGCAATTTCTCAGTTGTTCTACCTCAAATGGCCAATTATACCATCACCATTAGTGCCATAGGTTACAGCACTTTTAATCGCATTTACCCCATTAATGGCATTGGTGATTTAAAACTGGATGCAATTGTGCTACAAAGCACCAACGAAGAATTGCAGACCGTTGAAGTGGTAGGTACCAATGGTAAAAAGTACTATGGTAACTACTCTTTTTCGGCCACTAAAACGGCTACTTTGAACAAGGATATTCCACAGGCTATTTCTTCAGTTTCGAAAGAATTAATTGCCGATAGGCAGGCGGCTGTACTGGCCGATGCGGTTAAAAATGTAACCAGCGTATCACAAAGCAGCTATTACAACCAATTTTCGATCAGGGGAATTAACCAAAACGAAGAGGGTGCTATAATTAATGGCATGCGTACCCGCCAATATTATTTTAACCAGCCTTTAACCAATAACCTGGAACGGATAGAGGTAATAAAAGGCCCGGCAAGCGCTACATTCTCGAGTGTAGATCCAGGGGGAAGCATCAACCTGGTAACCAAAAAACCACTGACTGAAGACTGCAAAGAGATTAGCCTCTCGACCGGAAGCTTCAGCACCATTAGAGGCGCTTTAGATTTTACAGGCCCGTTAAATACTGATAAAACGCTGCTTTACCGGCTTAATGTAGGTTATGAAGACAGTAAAAGCTTCAGAGACCTGCAATACAGAAAAGGTTACCTGATTGCCCCTTCTTTTTCGTACATCCCGAACGATCGAACCAGTTTAAATGTAGAAGTGGTAATGAACAACAGCAATTCGAGGTTAGATCGTGGGCAGGCTATTTTTGGTGCAATTGCTGGTAAAACAGATTTAAAAAGCACACCGATCAGTTTCAACATGGGCGCCAGTAACGACCGTTTTAACAGCCAGGATTTAATGTTGATGACCAATTTTTCGCATAGCCTTACGCAGGATATTGTATTTAATGTGGCTTATATGAAGCAAAACTGGAATGAGGATCTTTTAGAACATAGAACTACCAATGCTTTTGGCGTTGACGAAAACAATCAACCTATCCCTACGTTAGCGGCCATGCGTGCCGTTCAGCGTCAGCAAAAATGGCGAACCGACAATCTGAGCACCTATTTCAGTATAAACACCACTACTTTTAGCTTAAGCCACAAGCTGGTAATCGGGTACGATAGAATAAACACCCAGAAACTGCGGGGCGGTGGCGAAAACTCGGCTCAGGGCTACCGTTTAAAAGATGGAACCATCGCAGCAAGGTACGATCCCGCAAAAAAAGACCTCTATTTATTTAAGGCAATAAATGGTATAAATGCACCCCTACCCAATGTAGAACACTTTAACTTGTCCAACCCAAGCTATACCATTAAAAACTTAAGCGATTATGTTTTTACCAAAACAGAAATTCCTGCCGCATATAATCTGGTTAATGCAGTATACCTGCAGGATCAGATAAAATACGATCGGCTTACCTTAACATTGGGTTTACGACAAGAGTGGTACGAGGATTACAGCAATTACAAATTGGCGACCGAAAAGAAAATTTATCAGCATAAGCTTTTGCCAAGGGCCGGAATTACCTATGCCATAAACGCAAACATTAACCTTTACGCAACCTATTTACAAGGGTATCAGCCGCAAGGCAATACCTCAACCCTGGTTATTGTTCCACCACCTGCAGGTACCAATTTTAAACCTTTAGAAAGCGATTTAAAAGAGATTGGCGCAAAATCCGAATGGTTAAATAAAAGTTTAATGGTTAACATTTCGGTATTCGAAATCAACCAGAAAAACCTATTGATGAATGCAAATGATCCATTGGATGTAAACCGCCTGATAGAACGCGGTGCCCAGCGCAGCCGTGGTATCGAATTCGAAGCTTCTGGATTTATCAGGTCTAACTGGCAGTTTAATGCGGGTTATAGTTATGTAGATGCCATTATTAAGGATGATTTTAATCTTGATTTAATTGGTCAAAGGGTGCAGAACACGCCAAAACACAGTGCCAGCTTATGGACACGCTACAACTTTGAAACCCTTAAGCTAAAGGGAATAGGTTTTGGAGCAGGTTTACAGTACAGTGGCACGAAACTTCCCTTGTACATCAGAGATTTTGTACTGCCTGCTTACACCCTGTTAGATGCCGCGCTTTATTATTCGCCTGCTGGTTCTAAAGTGCAACTGGCTGTAAATATGAATAACATTTTAAATAAAACCTATTGGGTTGGCGCACAAAACTATCTGCGCCTTTTCCCTGGTACACCAAGAAATGTAATGTTTAACGTAACCTATAGAATATAATGCCAAATAGAATAAGCACTATAGCCAAACAAACTTTTAAAACCGCCCTTAACAACAAGGCCACCTTAGCCTTAACCCTTTTATTAGGTTTATCGCTTGGTTTGGCTACCTATGTAGGCTGGCAGAATTTTAAAACACAAAACAATCAGCGCCTGCATTATAAAGAATTGGTTAGGGCGCAATGGCTGGCAAAACCAGATAAACACCCACACCGGATGGCGCACTATGGTTACCTCGCCTTCCGTGAGAAACATGAACTGAGTTTCTTCGATTTTGGGATAGAAAGTTTTGCGGGTGTATCGATATTTTTAGAAGCGCATAAACAAAACACAGTAAATTTTAGTGAAGCAGGTTTTTCTAACGGAATGTTGCGCTTCGGCGAAATCAGTGTGGCCATGGTGCTGCAACTCCTGGTACCACTTCTCATTTTCTTCTTAGGTTACAACAGCATTTCGGCTGAGCGCGAATCAGGAACATTAAAAATTCTGCTTTGCCAAAATGTAAGCTGGAAACAGCTCCTCTGGGGCAAAACACTAGGCATAATTGGTGTTTGTTTGTCGATACTTATCCCCCTTATGCTGCTTACCATTTTGTTATGGGCCTCGCTAAGTCATTGGCAGATTAGTAGTGATGCCAGTTTGCGCTTAATGGTATTGATATTTAGCTATGCAATCTATTTCTTCATTGTATCTGCCATAACGGTTTTGGTCTCGGCTTTTGCACGCAGTTCTAAATCAGCCCTAATCACTTTATTGGCCTGCTGGATATTTTTTATGGTCATTATGCCCAGGATTACCCAGGCAATCGGCGTAAAAATTTACCCCTCCCCATCTAAAATAGAGTTTGCCGATGCCATTGCTACCGACATCCATAAACAGGGCGATAGCCATAATCCAGATGACCCACATTATGCTGCGATTAAAGACTCACTACTCAAAACTTACGGTGTTACCGATGTAAAAAAACTGCCTTTTAACTATGGTGGTTATATTATGGCAGAGGGCGAAAAAATAACCTCAAAAATTTACAGCAATCACCAAAGGGAACTGAATAAAATTTTTGAAAGGCAGAACAGCATTACAAAGGTAGCAGGTTTCATGAACCCTTACTTATCCCTCAAGCATATTTCGATGGCCATAACAGCCTCTGATTTTGATACCTTCGTTGATTTTCAGAATCAGGCAGAAGCCTACCGTTATCAGCTGGCTCAAAAGATGAATAAACTACAGATTGATAAGATCAGTAATATCACCCCGGGGGAAGAAGAAAAACCTTTGGCCATTAGTAAGGCAAACTGGGCCGAGCAACCTGATTTCAATTACCACTTTGGCAAATTAAGTTCAGTAATAACAAATGATTTATTGGCATTGAGTGCTTTAACCTGTTGGTTATTGGCAACGGTTATGCTGCTACAATACACAACCAGGTGGATTAAAACGATATAGCGATTAAGGATGAAAAAAAGTATATACAACCTCGAATTTAAACTGTTTTTTAGAAACAGCTCCTCATGGATAGGCATCATTGTGCTGCTGATTACAGGCTTTGCCGGTTTGTATTTCGGCAAAACATTTATTGCCAACCAACAGGCCGTAATTGAAAAAGCAGCAATGCTACAAAAGAAAAATACCCTCAATAATATCGATCATTTTGGTAAAGATATTGGCTTATTGTTTTACCACAATAAGTTTTCATTGGCTAATGCGCCCAATGCCTGGGCCGCCTTTGCTAATGGGCAGCGGGATATTAACCCTTATTTAATTTCGGTAACCATGTTGGGTTTAGAAGGTCAGATTTACGATACAGATATTAATAACCCCGTAAGCCTGCTTTTGGGCAACATGGACCTGAGTTTTGTGTTTATCTTTTTATTTCCCCTGGTGATTATTGCCTTTAGTTATAATTTACTTTCGGAGCAAAAAGAAAGTGGCGTTTGGTCGCTTTTAAGCGCGCAGACCAACCGGTCTTTTCAGGTAATCTGGCAAAAATTTTTAGTTAGGGTAGCCGTAATTTTTTCTGTTGCTTTATTACTATTATTTGTAGCTATTCTTTATTTGCATTTGCCCGTAGACTTTATTTTCGTTTCAATAACTACACTCATCATATTTTATCTGGCTTTCTGGTTTGCAGTTTCATTTTATATCATTTCTTTAGCAAAATCATCGAACTTTAATGCATCGGCATTGGTTGCCATTTGGGTATTGATCTGCATTGTAATTCCAGCATCACTTAACCTGTTTCTTACCCGAAATTATCCCATACCAGAAGCACTGCAAAATGTAATTAACCAACGCGAGGGTTACCACGAAAAATGGGATATGGCCAAAGAAGTTACCATGAAACCATTTTTTGAACATTATCCGGAACTGAAGCAATATCCCTTCCCACAAGAGAAAACTTTTAGCTGGTTCTGGTATTATGCCATGCAACAGATGGGCGATGATCAGGCGATAGCAAGTAGACGCGCAATTGAGACTAAACTGGCCGCCAGACAGCAATTCACAAATACACTTGCGTTTTTCTTCCCTACCATACAAACCCAGTTAGGGATAAACAATATGGCTGGATCGGATCTTAATACTCACCTCGATTTCCAGCAGGCGGTTAGAAAATATCATGAGCAGATCCGCTTGCATTTTTATCCAGGCATCTTTCTTAATAAAGCAGTGGACAGTACAGACGTTAAGGACTATAAATTGGAAAAATATAGTCCGCAGCAAAGGCCTTCAGTTTGGGTTAATTTGCTATCTATATCGATCCTAACCGTAATCCTAGTTGGAACAACAGCTTTTAACTTTAAAAGGCAGGAACAATTTTAGGTTTACTGTGGTTGAAACAATATAAAAATGGTCTGTGTTTACATGGACCATTTTTTTTATTATAAAACATTAAGAGGTTACAAATATCGAACAGGTGATGGTTGTCGAATAGAAATTAGCCGAAATCAAAAGCAGTATAAGTTAATTCCACGTTGCAGCCAAATAACCTATTAAACAATATACTAAAACCTATTAGCCAAAGAAGAAAATTCTTTACATCTGGCTATACCTTACAGGATGGAACAGGATGGACTAACGAAATAAAAGTTCTAATCTCGTATAACCAAATACCATCAATTCTTTTAATCGATACCTATATGAGCAAGAAAAACTATACATCAAACAATGCAATCGTTTGCACCTAATCGCCCCTATACTACCATTTTAAAGTCTTAAGGCAAAGAAACGACTATTATAGTCAAACATTAAAAACTAACTCATTTTTCATCCTATAACAGGTAATACATCCAGGAAAGAATGGATTAATTGCTTAATCATATGCCCTCAAAACAGATAGCACACTCCATCTAATATGCTATTTGGCTAAATAACCAAATATTTACATAACCAATAAAACTATGGATCTTAATTTTTATCCAGAAAATCTAAAGCGACGAAAAGGCTCTTCGTACAAAAAAATCCTGCTTACGGGTATGTCGGCATTGTGCTTACTTTGCATGGCGAATACTGCAAATGCGGCCAACCGTAAAACGACACCAGGAACTGTGGGTACAAACATTTCAACGAGCAAACGAGATGTTAACCTTAAAGGAAAAATTGTTGACGAAAAAGGCGAAACCTTGGTTGGCGTTAGTATTAAGGTAAAAGGTACAACTATTGTTGCTTCTACCGATGCCAACGGTGCTTTCTCCATCACTATTCCATCAACAGTGAGCAACCCGGTTTTGGTGGTTTCGTACATTGGATATACGACACAAGAAGTACCTGTCGATGGAAAAACAACAATCAGCATCCAATTAAAAAGTTCCACAAATGATTTAGATGAGGTTGTAGTTGTTGGTTATAACACGGTGAAGAAAAGTGATTTAACCGGAGCGGTTGTAAGTGTGGGTGCAGAACAGATCAGATCGAGGCCGGTACAAAATGCATTGCAAGCCATACAGGGTAAGGCACCCGGGGTTGATGTTACTTCAAACGAGCGCCCCGGTCAGATCGGCTCTATTTTAATCAGAGGTGTACGATCTATAAACGCCAGCAATTCACCACTATACGTGGTAGATGGTATTCCATTTGCCGCAGGTGGTATTGAAGCCATCAATCCTAACGATATCGAAACCATCGACATTTTAAAAGATGCATCGGCAACTGCAATTTATGGATCGAAAGGCGCAAATGGTGTTGTATTGGTTACCACCAAAAAAGGTAAAGCCGGCAGATTAACTTTAGATTATGTGGGTACGGCAACCATCGAAACCATCCAGAACAGAACACAGATGATGAATGCTGCCGAGTACATCGAATTCCGTCGCGATGCTTACCGTCGTGTAGGTTATTTAAATCCTGCGGCACAGGCAAGCACTACTTATCCTGTTATACCAACACAAGCAGATGATAACCGCATATTTCCTAACGATAGTTATGTAACGGCGAACATTGCACAAGGCTGGCAAAATGGCGTTTACGATGGCAGTTTAGTACCTACAACAAATTGGACTGATTTGGTTACACGGACTGGTATTACACAAGACCATGTATTAAGCGCCAGTGGTGGTACAGACAAATTAAAGGCCTACGCCTCATTTGGCTACTTAAACCAGATTGGTACAGAACTTGGCCAGGATTATAACCGTTATACTTCTAAGGTAAGTGTAGAACTGAATCCGGTAAATTGGTTTAAGTTCGGGGCTAACATTACTGCTTCTTATGGCTTGCAGAACTATGGATTTTCAACAGGTAATGCAACAGGCCCGAGCAGTTTATATGGCGCAGCACTTGGCATGCTTCCTGTTGCTGTACCTTTTGATGTAAACGGTAACAGGATCAATTTACCAGGTGCCGATATCAATATTCAAAATCCCGTGGGTGAAGATCAATACAATATCAACTTACGTAAAGTGTTAAGAACAATCGGCTCTTTTTATGCTGAAGTAAGCCTTTTAAAAGGATTAAAGTATCGTATTAACTTCGGCCCTGATTTTTATAATAACTACAACGGAAGATACCAGGATGCAAAATCAATCAATCGTGGCGCGGGCGAATCAGGTTCTACCAATTATGCTCAGCTTAACCAAAACAACAGATTTGCCTATACGCTAGATCACTTGGTTTACTACGATAAAACAATAAAAAAACACAACTTTGGCGTTACTTTATTGCAGAGTTCATCGCTCTTTAAAGAAGAGAGTTCATCCATGACGGGAACTAAAATCCCTTTAAGTAACCCGCTCTGGTACGGCTTAGGCGGTGCCAATATTCCGAGTCTGGATGCTTTTAGTACCGATTTGAGCAGAAACACCCTTGTGTCTTACATGGCCAGGGTTAATTACAGCTTTAATAGCAAATACCTGTTAACCGCATCTGCCCGTTGGGATGGTGCATCGCAGTTAGCTGAAGGCAACAAATGGGACTTTTTCCCATCTACTGCAATCGCGTGGCGTATAGATCAGGAAGATTTCATGAAAAACATTAAATGGATCGATCAGATGAAACTTCGCTTAGGTGTAGGTAGTGTAGGTAATTCGGCTATTTCTTATGGAACAACGTTAGGTAAATTACAGCCCTTAACTTATACTTATGGTGGCTCGGTACAAACCGGATATGTAGCATCAGATGCATCACTGGCCAGTCCGCCTACCTTACCGAACAAAGCCCTTGGGTGGGAGCATACCTTACAATATAACCTTGGTCTTGATTTTAGCTTAGTTAAAGGAAGAGTTGGCGGTTCCATCGATTTATATAAATCTAAAACCACCGACCTGTTATTGCAAAAAGATATCTCTTCGATAAATGGTTATACTTCATCTTTCGACAACATTGGCGAAACCCATAATAAAGGTATCGACATTACCCTGAATACTGTAAACTTAAAAAACAAAGATTTTAGCTGGTCTACAACCTTAAGCTTTTCGGCAAGTAAAGATAAAGTGGTTAAACTGGCCAATGGCGATGTAATTGGTAGTTTATTGTTCATCGGTCAAAGGGTCAGAGTAGCCTACGATTTTGTAAAAGATGGTATCTGGCAGAATACGCCTGAAGACTTAGCTGAAATGGCAAAATTTAATGCTAACCTACCGGCAGCAAGCGCTTTTAAACCTGGTAGTATTCGGGTTAGGGACTTAAATAACGATTATAAAATTGATGCCAATAACGATAGAATGATCAGAGGAAGTTACACACCAAGCTGGACCAGCGGGATTACCAATACTTTTAATTACAAAAACTTCGACCTTTCTATTTTTATTATTGCAAGATATAATTTCTTAATTGCCACGGGTGCAGAATCGCTTCAGGGCCGTTTTGCCCAACGCTTGGTTGACTATTGGACACCAACCAACCCTACAAACGATTATCCTGCACCAAATTATGGAAGTGCAGCCGGCGACCCTTACAGAAGTGCTATGAACTACCAGGACGGATCTTTCGTAAAAATCAGGAATATCTCATTGGGCTATTATTTCCCGGAAAAAATTGCCAAAAAATTAGCGTTATCTAAATTAAGGGTATATGCACAAGCCATTAATCCAGGTTTAATTTATTCTAATGTAGGCTGGGTTGATCCTGATTCGGGTATCTCATCCAACAATAGCGTTACCTCAACATTTAACAGAGGTGTAGTATTTGGTGTTAATGTTAGCCTTTAATCCTTAATCGCTATTTAAAGAAATTGATCATGAAAAAGATTATAAATATATTATCGAGTGCTGCAATATTAGGAGGATTGATGATTTTCCCTACTTCTTGCAAAAAAAGCTTCTTAGATGAAGAGGTTGTTAATGCCCGTACCACTGCAGATTTTATCACAACAGATGGCCTCGACGGTTTAACCATAGGCATGTACCAAAGTTTAAAATTTCATTTTAATTATACCTGGGCATACACTACATCCAACTATGGAGTTGACGAATTTACCGTTGGTGGAGATAGAACCGAACAAATGTGGAACTCTTACGACGCAAGTTTAAATTCCCTTAATTCGGATGTGGCCAGTGTATGGGACAATATGTACGAAAACATAAATTCGGCCAATATTCTTATCAAAAACGTACCATTGTACTATCAGGGTGCAAGTAAAAATACGCGCCTGGGCGAAGGTTATTTTATGCGTGCTTTCGATTATTTTAAACTAGTAAAACAGTATGGTGGTGTTCCGTTAAGGTTAGAAGCACAGGATTTCATTCAGGAAGAATTTACAAGGAACAGTGCAAAAGAGGTATATGAGCAAGTGATTCAAGATTTTACACAAGCTTATAACTTTTTGCCACCTACGGTAACAGAAACCGGACGGATTACCAAATGGGCGGCTGCGCACTTTTTGGCAAAAGCATATTTATTCCGTGCAAGTGAAATAAACAATGCATGGAATAGCGATACCAAAACTGCAGATCTTCAGAACGCTGTAAAATATGCAGACCTTGTGATTAATAGCGGTCAGCATACCCTGGCTACCAACTTTAGCGATTTATGGAATTTCACCACCATTGATGGGGCGAACGAAACCAATAAAGAAATCATATTAGCCGCACAGTTTTCTGGCAATACAGCTACTCAGGGCCGTTATGGTAACCAGATACATTTGTATTATCCGTCTATTTACCAAAATTTACCAGGTATGCAACGTGATATCCCGGGCGATCGTGAATTCCAGCGTTTAAGATCTACAGATTATGCCCTGGATGTTTTCGATCGCGTAAACGACTCGAGGTTTTGGAAAAGCTTTAAAACACGTTATTTATGTAATAGACCTGCCGGAGCACCACTTTGGACAGCCGGAACAGCACCAACACCAGATCTTGTGGGTAAAGCAAAATTTGCTGGCGGCGAAGAATCTATTTTATACATCGTTAATAATGCAGGCGATACCAGGTATACAGCCGCAGTTGCGAATGCAAACCCTGCACTTCCCACCGATATTGGCCGCCGCAAGCCAAGTATGTATGTAAGGTACTTTGCTGGTCAACCGCAAAGTTATTTGGGTGGACATGGAAATTATGGTGTAAGTCAGTTTGTTGCTTTATCTAAATTTATGGATGGTTCAAGAAATGCTGTAGCCTCACAATTTGGTCAACGTGATGGCATTTTAGCCCGCTTGGCAGAAACCTATTTAATTGCGGCTGAAGCTTACGGACGAATGGGCCAGTTTGCGCAGGCCATTCCTTACTTAAATAAAGTTAGAGACCGTGCTGCATATAAAGAAGGAGAAGACAGATCAGCATATGTAGATGGTGGTGCTTCGTATAAGAACAACCCTGCAGCAAACACAGCGCCATTTGTTTCATACTCTGATAAAAACAGTTACTTCGAGTCGAATAACATCACTGCTACGACAGCCACCACGTTAACCAGTATGCACTTAAATAGCGAGGCAGATATATTTAACTCCAACAAAGAGTTTTACGATAAAATTGGTGCTACCTCACAGGAAAATAAGTTTACCGCTTTTATCTTAAACGAACGCTCAAGAGAACTAATGGGTGAGTTATTGCGTTGGGAAGATTTGGCACGTACCAAAACATTGGTTGCAAGAACGGCTGCCTTTAACGATGAAGCAAAACCATCAGAAAGCAAGCATTACCTGCGCCCAATTCCTCAAAGTTTCCTTGATGTGATTAAGAGTGGTGGCGCAGCATTAACACCTGAACAAAAACAAGCCATGCAAAACCCAGGCTGGTAAGCTAATTAAGCCTTTAAAAAAAGAGCAATTTACTTTCGGGTTTATTGCTCTTTTTACGTTTAATAGCACCTTTACAAAGGCACTTCTGCTTCGTATTGCATTTGTTACCGCTCATTGTAACCACTTCACCATTATTTCAAACGTTTGAAAAGCGTTTAAAGCTGTTTATCTGTACGCTGCCCATTTTCTACAGGATAGAGCAGGACGGCCCTCTCAATTTTAAACGCTAAACTCGTTTAAACTATTTAACCAAATATTTCCTTTTTATTAATGGCGTTTTTATCCCAATGGTATAGAAACGGTCCAATAATCAATTTGAGATGAAAAAACTCCTCCTTGCCTTTTTGATACTGTTTTCTATATGTGCTTTTGCTCAAAAAAGCAACAAAACAACGCTAGTTCCCAAGCCGTTGTACAGCGATCCTGTTTACGACGGAGCTGCCGATCCGGTGGTAATCTGGAATAAAGGAGAAAAGAAGTGGTTTATGTTTTATACCAACCGCAGGGCAAACGTTAAAAACCTCGATGGTGTAAGTTGGGTACATGGTACGCGTATCGGCATTGCTGAATCTGTAGATGGCGTAAAATGGAAATATCGTGATACCTGCGATATTCAATACCGATTAACCGATTATACCCATTGGGCACCAGAGGTAATCGAAAATAAGGGAATTTACCACATGTATTTAACCTATGTGCCTGGCGTTTTTAAAGATTGGCGCCACCCACGGTACATTGTTCACCTTACCAGTAAAAACCTCATCAACTGGAAATTCGAATCCAAACTGAACCTTGCCTCCGATCGCTGCATTGATGCTTGTGTATTTAAATTGCCTGATAACAAAGGATGGCGCATGTATTACAACAATGAAATGGCCGGCAAATCCATCTATTATGCCGATAGTAAAGATCTATACCATTGGGAAGATAGCGGCAAAAAATTAATTGGCGATAAAGGATGCGAAGGTCCGAAAGTTTTCTACTGGAAAAACACTTATTGGATGGTAGTAGACAACTGGAACGGCCTCGGCATATATTCTTCTACCGATCTACTCACCTGGAAACGCCAGCCCAAAAACATTTTACAGGCACCCGGAAAAGGAACCGATGATGGTGTGATGGGCGGTCATGCCGATGTGGTGGTGAATGAAGATAAAGCCTATATCTATTACTTTACCCATCCTGGCCGAACACCCGAAAATAAAGGAATCGATAACTACACAACCAGAAGAAGTGTGATTCAACTGGCAGAATTAGCATACGCCAATGGTGAAATCAGCTGCAACCGTGATAAATCCTTAGCTATTAAATTAAGTCCTAACCAAAAATAATGAAGCACATTTACCTTTTCTTAATGGTTGCGCTACTGCCCTTTATCGCTTTGGCGCAACAACCAGTTGCCCCAAGAAAAACCTATAACTTTAATCCCGGCTGGAAACTCTTTGTAGGTGATTTACCTGGTGCAGAAAGTACCGATTTTGATGATAAGGCATGGAAACCGATTACCCTACCCTATGCCTGGAACGAAGATGAAGCCTTCAAAAAATCTATAGAAGATTTATCAACCGGTATCGCCTGGTACCGCAAGCGTTTTACCATTTCAGAAACCAGCCAAAGCAGTAAAATATTCCTTGAATTTGAGGGCATCAGGCAAGCTGGCGAATTCTACCTGAACGGAAAGTTTATTGGCCGGCATGAAAATGGCGTGATGGCTTTTGGATTTGACATTAGCAGCTTAATTAATCAAAACAAAGAAAATGTGATTGCGGTTAAGATTGATAATGCTTGGAACTACAAAGAAAAGGCGACCAACTCTGGCTACCAATGGAACGATAAAAATTTTAATGCCAACTATGGGGGGATATCTAAAAACGTACGCCTTCATGTTACCGGTAATGTATATCAAACACTTCCACTTTATTCTACTTTAAAAACTACAGGTAACTACTGTTACGCTAAAGATTTCAATATTAAAGGTAAATCAGCTTTAGTGGTTTCTGAATCGCAGGTTAAAAATGAAGGTGCAACGGATAAAAAACTGGTTTATGAGGTAGAACTTAAAGACCTTGATGGAAAAATCGTTAAAACCTTTAAATCTGCAGAAACCAATATCAAAGCAGGCGATACTTTAACCTTAAAAGCCGAAGCATTGGTAACAGGCTTAAATTTTTGGAGCTGGGGTTACGGCTACTTGTACACGGTTACTTCAAGATTAAAATCTGAAGGCAGAATTATCGATGAGCTGAGCACCAAAACCGGATTTAGAAAAACAGCTTTTAAAAACGGGATGGTTTATTTGAACGATCGGGTATTGATGATGAAAGGTTATGCCCAGCGGAGCAGTAACGAGTGGCCGGCAATCGGCTTATCAGTACCACCTTGGCTAAGCGATTATAGCAATCAACTCATGATAGAAAGTAATGCCAATTTGGTACGCTGGATGCACATTACACCATGGAAACAGGATATCGAATCTTGCGACCGCGTAGGTTTGATCCAAGCCATGCCTGCCGGAGATTCGGAAAAAGATGTTACCGGAACCCGTTGGGACCAGCGAAAAGCGGTAATGACAGATGCGATTATTTACAACCGCAACAACCCGAGTATCGTTTTTTACGAATGTGGAAACGAATCGATCAGTACAGCGCACATGCAGGAAATGAAAGAGATTAGAAATCTTTACGACCCCAATGGAGGCAGAGCAATCGGATCGAGAGAAATGCTTGATATCTCTGAAGCTGAATATGGTGGCGAAATGTTGTATATCAATAAAAGCGCAACCAAACCAGTATGGTCTATGGAGTATTCAAGAGATGAGGCCCTAAGGAAATATTGGGATGAGTTCTCCCCTCCCTTCCATGTAAATGGTGCAGGTCCGAAATACAAAGATGCCGATGCCAGCGATTACAACCGCAACCAGGATTCGTTCGCCATTGAAGATGTAATCCGTTGGAACGAATATTACGAAGAACGCCCTGGAACAGGAACCAGGGTAAGTTCGGGTGGGGTAAACATTATATTCTCTGATTCTAATACCCACCACCGCGGCGAAGAAAACTACCGCAGAAGTGGCGAAGTGGATGCGATGCGCATTCCTAAAGATGCCTTTTTTGCACACAAAGTAATGTGGGATGGTTGGGTTGATGCAAAAAAAACTGGCATCCACTTAATCGGTCACTGGAACTACAAAGCTGGCGTTAAGAAGAATGTATACGTGGTGGCCAGTGGCGACAAGGTAGAGCTGATTTTGAACAATAAATCGCTTGGTTTTGGTGAAAAAAGTAATGGTTTTTTATTTACTTTTAAAAACATAACTTACCAGGCGGGCACAATAAAGGCCATTTCTTACTCTTCAGTAGGAAAAAAACTGGCAGAAACACAATTAAAAACAGCAGGCAAACCAGTAGGGGTAAAACTTACTGCAATAAAAAACGCAAGCGGTTTTAAGGCTGATGGTGCCGATGTGGTATTGGTGCAGATTGAGGTAACAGATCAGGATGGAAACCGTTGCCCTACGGCTTCAAATTTGATCAAATTTAGTTTAGATGGCCCTGCCGAATGGCGTGGAGGTTTAGCCCAGGGGCCCGATAATTATATTTTGGCCAAAGATCTACCAGTAGAAAATGGGGTAAACAGAGTGCTCATCAGATCGACAACTACTGCCGGGAAAATTAATTTAACCGCAAAAGCAGAAGACTTACGGCCTGCAAGCCTTTCATTCGAAACTTTACCGGTTAATACTACTCAGGGATTATCTAACCAATTACCAAGCGATGGTTTGAAACCGAATTTAAGCAAAGGCGCAACACCGCTTGATCCCTCATACACAATTTCCCGTAAATCGATTAAAATTATTGCTGCCGAAGCTGGCGCCAATAGTGATAAAGCCAATTTAAGCTTCGATGATAACGAATTGAGCGATTGGGTAAACGATGGAAAGATCGCTACCGCATGGATCAAATATACTTTAGCAAACGAAAGTACGGTATCAGCAGTTTCGCTAAAATTGAATGGTTTTAGAACCAAAATTTATCCTTTGAGGATCCTGGTTGATGGAAAAGTAGTTTTCGAAGGCAATAGCAAACCCAGTCTGGGTTATTTTACAGCAAATTGCAAGCCAGCAAAAGGAAAATCAGTGACCATACAGTTAATGGGTTCAGGAAAAGAAAAAGAAAACTCATATATTGGCGTAGAGGTAAATGGTAAAAAACTTGATGATGGTGTTGACCGTGCGGAAACCAAATTAAAAGGTGGTTTAAGTATTATTGAAGCAGAAATTTACGAGCAGCCATAAGCAGACTTCCGAAGTTTTGCCAGGCCATGTGCCAGGGTAAACTTCGGAAGTCTTGACCAAAATAAATAACACGACATGAAAACATTAAAAAAGGCTTACCTCCTACTCTTTAGCTTAGCCGCTTTCATCCATATGGCAAATGCACAGTCTAAAGCCAACATCGAGGTTAATTTCGACAAGAATATAGCGCCAATGAAACCCATTTGGGCCTGGTTTGGCTACGATGAGCCGAATTACACCTATATGAAAGACGGCCAGAAGTTATTGACCGAGATTTCTAAATTAAGTCCGGTTCCGGTATATGTAAGGGCTCACAATTTACTTACCTCCGGAGATGGTACTCCTGCATTAAAATGGGGATCAACCAATGCCTATACCGAAGATGCCAAAGGTAATCCGGTTTACAACTGGAAAATTGTTGATCAGATTTTCGATACTTACGTAAAAAGAGGCATGAAACCTCTGGCTCAAATAGGCTTTATGCCGGAGGCACTTTCAACCAAACCTCAACCCTATCAACACAAATGGAAACCCGGCGCCCGATATGATGAAATTTTAACCGGCTGGGCCTATCCGCCAAAAGATTACAAAAAATGGGGCAATTTGGTTTACGAATGGGTAAAACATTGTGTAGCACGATATGGCAAGGCTGAGGTAGAAAGCTGGTACTGGGAAGTGTGGAACGAGCCGGATGGCGCTTATTGGAAAGGTACACAGGCCGAATTCTTTAAACTTTACGATTACGCTGCCGATGGACTAAAACGCGCCTTACCTACTGCTAAAATTGGTGGTGCCAACGTAACAGGTGGCGGAACGAAGTATCTGGATGCCTTTATCAAACATTGTTTAAACGATACCAATTATGTAACGGGTAAAATCGGCTCTCCTTTAGATGCTGTTCTTTTTCATGCGAAAGGCTCACCAAGGGTGGTTAATGGAACCGTAGTGATGAATGTAAGGGCTCAGCTCCGCAATATTGATGGAAATTATAAGATCATCAGTAAATATCCCCAACTTAAAAATATCCCTGTAATTATCGGCGAATCCGATCCTGAAGGCTGTGCAGCCTGCGGCATGAGTACCAATCCTGAAAATGCCTACCGAAACGGCACCATGTATTCGAGCTATACCGCAGCCTCTTTTGCCCGGCTTTATGAACTTACAGATAAATATAAAATCAACCTGTTGGGCGCTGTTACCTGGTCGTTCGAATTTGAAAACCAGCCTTGGTTTGCAGGTTTTAGGGATTTAGCCACCAATGGCGTTGATAAACCTGTTTTAAATGTATTCAGGATGTTTGGCCAGATGAAAGGGAACCGTGTTGAAGCCATAAGTAACCGCATGTACAATTTAAATGCTGTTTTAGATTCGAGCATCAGAAAACCACAAACTGACATAGGTGTTTTAGCCACTAAAGCTGAGAAAAACGCTGCTGTTATGTTGTGGAATTACCACGATGAGGATAAAGCAGATTCTAAAGATGTTGTTTCCATCTGGTTGAAGAAATTGCCCGCAAAAATGGTAACCATCACTGAATATCGCATTGATACTGAAAATAGCAACGCTTATTCGGAATGGAAAAAAATGGGTTCACCTCAAAATCCAGATGCGAAACAGATTGCAGCATTAGAAAAATCAGGACAGCTTAAAATGATTGGTAAACCCAGAAAATTTGACAGCACAGCTGGTGCTTTTGAAATAGAATTAGCCAGACAAGGAGTAGCTTTGTTGAAGTTGGATTGGTAGCGTTTTGTTTTTTTTGCCACGGAAACACTGAAAGCACGGAAATAAAGAAACATTTTTCTCTTGTTCGGTAGCTCACCTCGTTTCCATGGTCTGTGTCCTCACAGACCATCTAATATTCTTTTTTTCGGCTAACGCTCGTTTTTAACGAGCGCGAGCAATAAAAGTTGCCGTGGTCTGTGTCTCCACAGACCACCTAAATATAATTTTTTCGTTCTGTGAGGACACAGACCGAGGATAAGGAAATGGCAGTTACAGGTGGATCTTCATTCCGTGCTCATGAATGCCTATGAATAAAAAGAAAACTTATGAATAATCTTAACGTTTTAGCTAAGTTTATATCTTGCATTAAGATTAGCTTCGCTGAGCACTTCGTGGTTCCCGCCTGCGCGGGAATGACGACCGTTCTTTGCAAACTGTCACCCCAATCGTTTAACCTCGAAACCTAATCGTTTGACCTCAAAACCCAATATCATTAGCTTAAGAATAAGTGTTAGATTAAGGTTTAACAACCAAAGGCGCTCCATTTACCATTACGTTTTCAATTTTAACATCCTGATACCTGTTTTTCAAAAAAGGTGTTTTTGTAGTTACTTCCAAATCTTTAAAAAGAAAACCAGACACCTTATCTTCAGGGTTCCCATCCATTTCGCCGAATTTTGTTGCTTCTACTTTAATGTTTGAGATCTTGATGTTTCTAATTGTACCAAATGGTTTTGCGGTGCTACCGGCCAAATCGAAAAACTGTTTCCAGGGATTTAAGTCGATAATAGCGCCGCATTTTCCTGTAATGTTTTCTACCGTAATATTTTCGTAAAGCTGAAAAGTATCTCCACGCATTTTCATTTTTAAAATCGGGCAATTATTCTCTACCTTACAGTTTCGCATGGTAATATTGCGTGCATGAATACACTCGCTTCCCATGGTTAAAGTAGCATGTGCTTCGCCAATGGTACAGTTTTCGATTAAAATGTCTTCAACAATACCATTTTCTGGCAGTTTCTGTGCATCGGGTCCTTTACCACCTTTAATGCAAATAGCATCGTCATTTACAGAGATATAACAATTTCTGATCGTTACTTTTTTACAAAAATCAATGTCTATACCATCAGTGCTTGGTGCTTTTACTGGCCGAAACGGTGAACGGATATCGCAATTCTCAATTCGTACATTATTAGATTGGTATAGATGGGTGGTCCAGAATCCAGCATTACGCAATTTCACCCCTTTAATATTCACATTATAGCATCCCCAGATAAAAAGTAACCGTGGACGGCTCACTTCAAGGTTTGTAGATTCTCTTCCTAATTTCTTAAGCGAATCGCGATGCGCCCAAAATGTTTTCCAGAATTTAAGGCCATTTCCATCAATAGTGCCAGGGCCAGAAATACTAAAACCATCAACTTTTGTTGCATTAATTAGTGCAGCAAAGTATTTAAGGCTCCTCCCTTCCATACGCGACGGGATAAAAGGGTAATCTTTTATGTTATCAGATCCTTTAAGCACAGCACCTTCTTGTAACAACAGCTTCGTTTTAGGCTTAAAAAAAAGTGCCCCGCTAAGGTAAACACCTTTAGGAATTACAATCGTTCCTCCTCCTTTTTGATAAGCTTTATCTATTACAGCCTGAATAACTTTCGTGTTTAATTTAGTGCTATCTGATCCGACACCAAATTTTGTAATGATATAATCTTGAGCCATGGCATTTATACCAATGGCGGTAAACAAAGCGAGTATAATGAGTTTTTTCATGATAAAATGCATATTGCGGTGCAAAGCTTTAAGATTCCCGCCTGCGTAGGAATGACGGTGTATGATTAATTAAAAGCGGTAATGCTTACCGGGCCGATCAAGCCTGAAGGCATTACATTCCAGTTTGATGCATCAAAATCCTTATAGTTAATATTTACGAAATTGATCTCGTGGTAATTCCGCCACTGGATTTTTTTAATATCCATATCACGGATGCGGTTCGCCATCAGGTTAACCACTTCAATTTTGATGGTGTTATGGCCTGCTTTTAAATATTTGCCAACCCGGGCCTGAAAAGGGATACTCCATAAAATACCTACTTCCTGTCCATTGATCCATACACGCGCACTTTCATCAACCGCGTTCAGGTTTAACACATATTCTTTGGCTGTTTTCGAACTCAGATTAAAACTCGAGGTGTAAACACCAGTGCCAGAAAAGGCCTGTAATTTAGGATCGTTTAAAGTAGTCCAGCTTACCAGTTTAGCTAACTGCTGATCTGCAGGAAGCTCCGGTCCACCCTCGGTAAAATGTAAATTCCATGGTTGGTTAAGATTGATCGTATTGGCAGCTTTGTTCAGATAAACCCAAGGTGAGCTGGTTCCATTCTGACCGACCTTTAAGAACAAACTCTCTCCAGATTTAAGTTGTACACGAACCTTTTTATTGCGTACTGCCGCCAAACCCACATTCGAACTTTGTGGATCCATGATTAAAACCTGCCCTTCTTCATTTAAGGACAGTTCAGTATCAATATCTTTAGCGGTGTGGTTTACCAGATAATAATATTTACCAGTTGTTGTTTTTCTTCTGATAAACTGTAGCCCGCTATCGGTTAAAGTTTCTCTGTTAACGCCGATTGCATTTAATGCTTTTTGCACATCGTTAGCCAATAAAATCATCCCTGCCCCAACTTTAAACTGTTTAATACCATCTGCGCCATCTGTAAAAATCAATTTAGCCAAGGTTGCTTTTAGCTGTGCACGCCTTGCTTCCAGATTATTTAAACCTGGAACATCTTTAGGTAATGCCTGAAAAATGACTTTTGCACCGCTGCTGGCCAGTTTTACCATTTGATTTAGCGTTTCCGGACTCATCATTTCGCATTGCGGAACAATTAACACCTGGTATGGCGCAGCGGCCGCGTTAGTACTGATCAATGCTTTGTTAACCGTCGATTGCTTTAACAGTCGATCAGATGCAAAATCAAAAGAATAACCCGACTTAGAAAGTTCTTTTGATATTTTATAGAAAGCCGTTGGATGTAACCACTCATCAACATCATGTACTTTTAAGGCCATATCTAAACCTTTCGCCTTGTTCCATACATCATAAATTGGCCAATAGATTAAAAGTTCATTGTCTGGCTTTCCTGATTGAAGAATGGACTGGCAACGGGCTATATAATTGTTTAATCCTTGTGCCTGTGGCCACAAACTATTGTTCGGATTCATTTCTACCGAGGCATAAAACAGCCATCCCGGCCAGGACACATTTGCTGGCGAATTGGTGGTTCCATGATAAAAGATATGGTTTATCCCTGCCAGGAACAATTGCTCTGCTTCTGGTTTACATTGCGAAAACGATGTTTTAAAATGCTCGGTTAACCAGGTAAACGTTTCAGATGATGTCAGTTTTTTACCGCCAGTGTGAGCTGCAGATGATGCAAATTTGCTCATTATCGGATCGGGATCTACGTTGCGGATATCTCCAGCATCACGCCTAAGGCCTGGGATCGGGAAGTAACTTGAACCAAAGGTTTCGGTTTCAGGAATATCAACCGCTCCATAAAGATCGAGCAGATTGCCCGGCGAGCCATGCGATTGGTTTTTGGTCACCGATTTAAGCTGATGCGCCCAATTGGTCCAGTTTTGCGTAAAATTATGGAGCAAAAGTTCATCCATGGTTTCGCGGTAATCAGATTTTAACCGGGCGATATCTGCATTTGTAGAATCTTTACCGGTTAATTCTTTAATATGAGTAGACAGATCGTAGCCCCTGTTTTTCTTAAATTCCTGAAAGAAAGTTGGCGTCCATGTTGCACCATAAACTTCGTAACTATCGTTAAAGAACGACCGAACACCTTGGGGTTTACCTCCAAAAGCATCCGAAAATCTTTTCAGGTAAACATCAACTGCATTTTTATCGAGGTGATCTAAGGTAAAACCTTCTCCGCCAGGTGCTGCTCGTTTAACCATCTGCCTGGTTTTACCTGCAAAACCAGCATAAATATCCCAACTCCCACTACCAGGCGACCAATTTAAAGTTCCGTCAGCCTGAACTTTAGAAAGCAGATTGAGCACCTCACCATTTGATCCATATGCGGTTAAAGCCTGTAACTGGGCGAAATCCTGTTTCGCTTCTTTAACTTTAATGGTTTCGGTTAACTTCTCTCCCGCCTTGAGTTTATATTGTTGGGTAATCAGTTTGGTAGCAGCGTTTTCGGGCTTAATCTGCGGACCGCCAAATGGCCAGCCCGTACCAGTGTTCATATCAACACCCAAGCCTAAATTATTGGCTTTATTAACCGTATGGTGCAATATATTCACCCACTCTGGCGATAAAAACTGTAAATATTGCTTTTCAAAACCCTTGGCACCATAAATTGGTGTAATTTCTACACCGCCCAGACCAGCATCTGCGTATTTCTTTAAAACCAGGTTCAAATTCTGTTCGTCTACAGCATTTCCCATCCACCACCAGCGGGTCCAGGGTTTCATCTGCTTTTCGATAACAGGCCAATTGCCTATATTTTTAACAGGCTTTTGTGCTTTAGCCAAACTAAAAATTAATGTGCTTAACAGCAGAACAGAACAGAATCGTTGTAATTGCATAAATTTAATCTAAATGGAATACCATTTCTAAAGGGAATGTTTTTGGAGAATTATCGGCATTGGTTTCCATAATATCGGCCATGTATGCCCACCATTTTTGCACAATCTCGGTACTACCTAAATCTTGCGAGGAGCTTCCATTTTGTTGTTGCACAGCAAAAAGTGTATTGGTTTCTTCATCTAAAAAGATAGAATAATCGCTAATCCCATTTTCTTTTAACAAAGTAGATAACGCTGGCCAGATCTCATCATGGCGTTTTTTATATTCTGTTTCAAAACCTGGTTTAAGTTTCATCTTAAATGCAATTTTCATGTTTTCAATTTTATTTTTTTAAGGATTTATCAATTTAAAACCCATTTTATTTCTTCCATAATCCGTGTCCCCACGGACCATTTGTTAATTAAATCGTTGTCAGTCTGAGCGTAGTCGAAGACCTATGCATTGAATAATTGAAAAGATTGTCCTTCAACTACGCTCAGGATGACATCTTTTTCAATTATTCCTTCTTCCGTGGTTCGTGACCCCACGAACCACCCATTAATTCACTACAAAGCTCAAATCAGCATTATTATCTCCAATGGATTTAATCCAAAGTATTTTATTTTTTATATTATAAAACCAGCCATCAGTTTTATCCAATTGATCTGGTGTTTTTAAAATTTTCAATTTAGCACCATTTTCTGAAACACCATTAGGATCTGCCTTTCCTGTCCAATGTATTTTGGCCAGGTATTTATGTTTAGTTGGCTTAAAATTACCCGTTGGTTTAGCCACTTTCAGCGTTAAATCCGATGCTGTTAATGAGGACGTGATCTTGGTTAAAGCAAAGTTCCCTGTTTTGTATGCAGCACTTAAATTATCGTCTTCGTACATATCATATTTAGAAGTTCCATAAGGAAAAACATCCAGGGTAATCACATCAACTGGTTTTTCGCCACTGTAGGCCATTTCTGGCTGCATCGGAATAATGCTTCCCGCCTTTACAAACAAAGGAATGGTATCTAAAGGTGCTACCACATGGTGATAACTTTTGCCTTCGTATTTTTCGTTCGTCCAGTAGTTAAACCAGGTACCTTCCGGTAAATAAACCGAACGGGTAATGGCACCTTTAGTGGTGACAGGGGCAACCATCAAATTGTCGCCAAACATATACTGATCGCCTATTTCGTATACATTTTCATCATCCTGATGGTTGAGTACCAAAGCCCTCATCATCGGTAAACCTGTTTCGTATTGCTGATGCATACTAGTATACATATAAGGGAATAAACGGTAACGCAACAGATCGTATTTTTTGAAATTACGCAAAGCGTCTTCACCATATTTCCAGGGCTCTTTATAACCGGGGTGATCCATCCCAAAAACAAGTGCAATCGGGCTGAACATCCCAAACTGCACCCAACGGATATACAGCTCCGGATCGGCCTGATGTTCGAAACCGCCCATACAATGCGCCCAGGAACCGACGCCCGATAAACCAACATTTAATCCGGCTTTAATTACCGGAGCAAAGTATTGCCATTCGCTAGGCCAGTCGCCTGCAAAAATATATGGATAACGTTGAATGCCCGAATAACCTTCCCGGGTTTGATTTAATCCCCTAAAACCATTAAACTTTTCGAACTCCAAAAATGGTGCTTTGGCATAGGCTATAGGAAATAAATTATGTAAACGTTCCGCATCTCTTCCGGTAGGCCCTACTTTTTCACTCTCATTTGCCAATGACCCAAACGCACTGCCTTCATCTGTTTTTAAGAATTTAGCGCCTAATTTTGCTACCCGCATTACGCCGTTATCCCACCACCACTGCGTGGCCTTTTCATCAAAAAAGTTTACAAATTCGCCGGGTTTACCATTTTCGGGATAAGTGTAACCCTGCGCCCTTGCCTGGTCTAACAGGTTTAACTTTTTGGCATTATCAAACCGGGGACGAAGGTGCAATCCAACCATTTTATAGTTCATGGCGTAAATGCTATCGAACATCGATTTTGGATCTTTAAAGGTTTCTCTCCATTCGAAAGAAGTTGCGCCTTTACCTCCATTTTCACCGAATAAACGCCAGGTAGAATCTAACCAAAGCAGATCAACCGGGATACCTAAAGACCGGTATTTTTTTGCCAGCTCAACCACATAATGATCGGAACTTTGTGCCTCATAACCCCATGTACCTCCGCTATATGTGCCTGCATGTAAGCCTAAAGCAAACTGCGGCAACATCGGCGATTTGCCTGTGATACTGGTATAATGATCTAAAATAGCCGGAAAAGTTGGGCCGTACATGAAATAGTAATCCAATTCTCCATCTGCAGCTTTAAAACTGTACTGATCTTTTTTAGAAGCGCCCATATCCCATTCGGTAGCAAAAGAATTATGCAGGAAAATGCCATAACCTTTTGTACTCATGAAAAACGGAACCGGACAATAATTGGCTTCCAATATATTATAAGCACCAATGGCATGCGGCAAACCTTTACCTCGTCCAACATTTAACGTTACTTTTTTAAAGCGGCGGTCCATAAAATCCATACGCTCGCCAAACCCAAAAAAATGTTCGTCAGCCTGTAGTTTTTTGGTTACCCCAACCTGCGTGTCTTCTTTATTTACTGATCCATTGACTTCGCTGCTCAGCAATTTACCCTTGGTATCAAAAACATCAATCCTGAAAGGGGTTTTGTATAATTTAACCACCAATTTTGATGTGGCAAGCAAGAAATGATCTTTTTTATCCGAAACTTTAACCGCTACATTGGCCCAGTTATAATTAATCACCATCAGGTTTTCGTTGGCTTCGAATTTCCCATTCCAGCTGGTTCTGATCCTGAAAATTTCTGGCGTACAGAACTCCAATTTCACTTCTCCCCTTGTGGTTAAAAATGAAATGGTATTGCCCGTTTTCTTAAAACCAGATTTATAATCGCCAATATTTTGTGCCCTGGCGATGGCAATCATAAAAATTAAGGATAGGGCAAAAGCTAAAAGTTTCTTCATCATATTTATTGTATTTCCAACTGGTTAATTACCAAGCCCGGATCGAGCATATAAATTTTCACAGTCGATTTACCTGTTTTATTAATATCGTGTTTGGTTATGCCCGAAGCGTAACCCTGTAATACATTCTGTTTCCAGATATTATTTTCTGAAGCGGGAGAAATATTAATGATCTGCGGCTTGTCGTCGTTTACCGAAATGGCATAACGCACTTTAATGCCATTATTAACGCCCTGGGTAGGCAAACACTTCACTTCGATCTGGTGTTCGCCCTGTGTTTTAAAATCAACTTCGTAAATAGTGAAGGCGGCATTTTGAAGCGATGTTTCCCCGAATGGCTTAAAAGTAAAAGGGTAAAGAGAAATACCATCGCCACCTAAACCAAGTCCTTTTAGCGTTTGTAATGATAAATCCTTCGGCACTGATTTCTCAGCATATTTAGCCGCATTTACAATAATTTTATCTTCAGATTTCTCGGTAATGCCTGATGATTTCACAGTTACAGCATCGGCCACTTTTGGCATTTTAAAAACAGCTAAATCGCGTGGTTTCCAGCTCATCATTCCGTTCCATTTGCCGCCTGCAATTTCTTCATTGTATTTTTTGGTAATCGACTGAATCTGCTCAAAAGCAGCTTTTGATTTTTTCGAATAGCTCAAGGCTGATTGATCGCCGTTCGCGACTAAAACCAGACTTTTCTTCGCATATAAAATCTTCTGGTTCATCAGCATGGCACCTTCAACCGGATATAAAATTAACTCAAAATAAGCATCTTTTAACCGTGCAGGAATCTGATCATTTAATTTTTTAGCCTGATTATAAATATTTTCATAAGCGACTAAACGTTCTTCGGCCTGGGCATCGGTAAAATTAACACTGGCCATATGCTCTGGCTTAGCAGCCTGTGCCAAGCGGTAATAAACAGCTTTTATTTCGGCAATGGGTTTTGCAAATTCAGCTCCGAAAGTCTCAGCAGCCCAACTTTCGGCATATTTATCCGCATTTTCGGGTTTCCATTGGTTTACATTCCAGGCCAGATCCATGGCAAACTGTGTTTCCATCTCGGCAGGTTTAATATCACCCACATTTACAACCCAAAGTCGGTCGGCTTTATACTGGTAAGCTTTGCTTAACTCATACGAAATTAACGATGGAGAAATTGAAGAAAGCCACAAATAATCTTGTGGAGCACCCCAGTAAGAGATGTGGTAATACACCCCGCTTCCACCAGAGCGTTTTTGCTCTTCATGGTTCGAAAGCTGACGGATGTAACCGTGGTTATCGTCGGCCCAAACAATGGTCACATCATCAGGCAGTTTTAAACCAGCCTGGTATAAAGATAATACTTCCTTGTAAGGGCAAAAAATCTGCGGAATGGAGCTTACCGGTTTAGTGATGTTCTTGCTGAGAATGGTTCGTTGATCGGCAATTACCTCACCCAACAATTTCACTTTTTCATTTTTATCTTTCGGTCCGGGCATGCTGCCATCATGGATACCGCGCATCCCCACAGTATAAATTGATTCGTAATTTTTTGCTTGTTTTACACGGTCGGTCCAATAGTTTGCAATTTCATTCTTATTCAGATCGTAGCGCCATTCGCCTGGTTTTTTACCGTATTCGTGCTCGAAATTCTCAGCCCATTCGAAAACATTGTTCCGCAGCATGGGCTCACAATGACTCGAACCTAAAACAATGGCATATTTATCGGCTATTACGGGATTATTGGCATAATGATAAAACGCTTTGGTTGAAGGATGCATACCCGGCCAGATGTAGTTCGCTTTTAGCCTAAGTAGCAGCTCGAATATTTTAGTATAAGTTTTGGGACCGATATCTTTCACATCGGTATCCATCATTTTAGCTGCCCAGGGCTGAATGCCCCAATCTTCATCGTTGATAAAAATACCGCGGTATTTAACCGATGGCGATTCTACCAAAGGCTGACCAGCTTTTACGTATAACGATTTCTTTGTTGCAGGTTTCACATCAGCCCACCAACATAGCGGCGATACGCCAAGCATCCGTGAAAGCTGAAAAACACCATAAGCAGTCCCCCGCCTATCGCTACCAGCAATCACCAAGGCCCTTTTTACGCCTTTTAAAGGATTTTCGATCACTGAAACAGAAAAAGTCTCCCATTTACCAGATAAACTAGTGCGATTAATTTTCTCACTTTTAACTAATTGATCTATGTAAAATGACTGCCCCATCGTACCAATAATAATGGGATAAGCACTTAAAGCAGGGTTATTTTTCAAAACCTGGCTTGTTGTTCCCGTTAATAAGTGAATATCATCTTTGAAAGCCTCAGCAGCGATTCCAACTACTTCAGCATCTTTTTCATCGATATAAATTGAGGCTGATTTTCCTCCATCCACAATCGGAAAAGATGAAACACCGTTAATTTCAGAAACAGCAATACTTGCCCCTTGCGCCATATTTTGTTTGGGTAGCAGGAACAACAACATCAATACAGATAAGCCAGCTAGATTTCTGAAATTCATCTTAATTACTTTTTAAGCTTGTATACCTCTGTTCCGGCCAATAAAAAGCAACCCAAACCATAATCTTCAAAATCGGGAACGCTGGTATAACTTACCGGCTGTCCGTCTTTCGGCTCTTTCCCAGTTCCTTGCATATAACCAATAAAACCGTTTTTTTGAACCGCATCTTTCGCCATGGCGTTCCAGGCTTTGGTGATGATAGGCAAATAAGTAGCCTTGTCTAAAATACCTTGATTTACGCCCCAGGCCATGCCATATACAAACAAAGCAGTGCCCGAAGTTTCTTTACCACCAAAATGTGTCGCATCATGCAAACTTACGTTCCAGAAACCATCAGCACGTTGAATGGGCACCAAGGCTTTGATCATTTCGTGATAGGTTTTTAAATATTCATTGCGGTGAGCTTCATTTTCAGGGATAATTTCCAATACGCGCACCAATGCGGCAACCACCCATCCGTTTCCTCTCGACCAATAACAATCTTCGCCATTAGGTTCTTTATAAGGGGGCACAAAATCTTTATCGCGCCACCAAAGACCATCTTTGACATTGTACAAACCTCCACCCTCAGTATTTTTGGAATGCATATACATTTTGTACATGTAATTGTAGTAGGTGGTATCGTTGTACAACTTACCCAGTTTGGCAAAAACAGGCATTCCCATTTGGATCGCATCAATCCAGGTCCAATCGTTTACCTTGCCCGATTTGATTACCAGATCAATAGAAGCTTTAATGTCTTTAATGCGTTCGGGTTGTTTATCAATAAGGTAAAGATCGATATAGGTCTGCCCACAGGCCTGGTCGTCAGCATTTTTTGTAGTAATACCATTTCTTAAACCCCAATTGTGTTTTTGGCCCCATTGAACGGCATAATCGTAATATTCTTTTTCAGGATGGATTTTATAAAGATTCATCAACCCTTCGTAATACACTGCCCTTGTCCAGATATTGCTTGGCCGCTCCCTATTGGTTATGATTGATTTCCCTGCATCAGGCCACTTATTCATAAAATAAGTATTAGTTGATTTTAATACTTTTAAAACCTCTTTTTTATTAGGAATTTTCTGTGCCAAAACTAGCTGGACAGATATACTGAATATTATTGCAGCGCTGAATATAAATTTCTTCATGTTGGTATTTCGCTTATCTTAATTGGTTTTTGGTTTTACTTTTAACTCGTCAGGACTATCTTTTGTAAAGGTATCGAACTGAATTTTCGATGGACTTTCGAAGATATCTTTTACGGTGTTAAAAGCCACTTCATATTTTGGATTAAACTGGGCAGACTTCATATACTGCTGTAAACTGAAATAAAGTTGTTGTGCAACAGGAGTGTCTTTTAAATCAGGTGAGAGGTTGGCACTCGAAACCACTAATTTCCCCTTACCTACTTTTGCTTCGAAAACCAATGCCAAGCGGCGGTTCAAAAACCAGGTATCAATTGGTTGAATAATTGGCTTAAATCCTGAAGGAAAATCTTCGAGATTCATTACCTGCGATTTGTTTACAATTTCCCACCACTGCATATCGCTGTGGAAATCGGTCGGGAAGTTGTTAAAAGCGGCATGTTTTGGATCACACAAAATACCCAAAGTATGTGGCGGGCGCATTTTAAACCACGAGGTATTCCAAAAAACAGGCAGGAAAGTTTGCACCACCTCTTTCCCTTTCACCACTTTGCCTGATGCATTGAGAAAAACACTGCCTCCTTCGGCCAAAACGGCCTGTGCTTTGTCATCTAAACTGGTACAGTAGTATACATTGCTTTTAACCTGTGGCAATTGCGCAGGGTAAACCCAAAAACTCCAATCGTTCGCGAATTCAGTTCCATCAATGGTAACCTCCAGTTTCAGTTTTGTTGCTTTTGTAATATTATTTAGGGGAAATTTAATTTCTCCAATCGCAATACAGTTGGTAACAGCTAAGGTTTTAGGATTGAAATCACCTTTTGCCACATTTGTGCCGCTTTCATCTTTGAGTGTCCAGGAGAGTTTTGCATTTTCAATAGGCGCCTTTCCGAAATGTGCTACTTCTACCGCAGCTGTTAAGGTTTCGTTATTGGTAAAAACAAACTTTGGAACTTTTAGCAAAGGCACTGTGCTATTAGAAAAACGTTTAAATTCTTTAGCGCTAATATAACCTTTTTCATCCCAAAAGGCATCCAATACACCTACAAGCGCTGTTCCCTGTCCTGGATAATCATTTAGCGACAATAACTGATAACCATTGTAATTCGGCGTGCGCAATGCTTTTTCGATTTCATTTTTATAACAAAGGGCTTGTAATTTACCCGAAGCCATTAAAAAGTCATGTCCCTGATCGGCCATGTCGTGGTCTTTAAGATCTTCCTGAAACATCTCAAAGTTTTTCGCACGATAAACACCAGTATATTTTTTTATTTCATCGAAATTGGGGAATGCGCAATACTGTCCCATCTCATGCGCTACAAAAGGTACCGTAAACTGTTCGATCTGTTTGGCATAGGTAGAAATACTTTCTGGTTTTCTGCCCCAATCTAAGCCCCTGGCACCCGCACGTACCATAAACTCGTTGTTCGGAATAACTGGCCAGCTACCACCAACTGATGCTCCGGTATACAATCTTCTCGAATCTTTAGCTTTCCAATAATTATTGAATTTGGTAAGGTACTCCACTTGTTTGCCACGTGGTTCATTTCCATAGGCCATCATACAAAAGGATGCATAATTGCCATAGTTTTTGGTCATGCGGTTGGTTTCATCATAAATAAATTGGTCGATTGGTTTTCCATCTCCGATAGATGAACCATGATTGGCCCAGCTTGGTCCTTCTGGCTGAAGGTAAAAGCCGATTTGATCTGCAGCAATAAAAGCAGCTTCTGGTGGGCAAAACGAATGGAAACGCATGTGGTTTAACCCGTGAGCCTTTGAAATTTTAAAAATGCGTACCCATGCAGCAACATCCATTGATGGATAACCTGTTAACGGAAATTCGCAATTGTTAACCGTTCCACGCAAAAAAACTGGCCGGCCATTAATTTCAAAAGTTCTGCCTACGGCTTTAAACTCACGCATGCCAAATTGCACCTTTTTCTCGTCTTTTTTGCCATCTTTCGATAGTAAAGTAGCTGTTAAACGGTACAATGCCGGATCGAACTCATCCCAGGTGGCTATTTTATCGCCCATTGGCAAATTGATTTCCAGAGCACCGTCACCATTAGTAATTTGATAAGCTGCTGTTACAGGCTTAACCTGAAGTGAATTTTTGGTATTGAAAGTTGTAGCAGCAAGCGTAATTTTCCCGGTAGAGGATTGCTTAGCATTGGCTTTAAGCTGGATTTTAATCTTCGCAGATTTGTTCTTTAAATCGGGGTAAACCTGAATATCTTCAAAATACACCGGCGAACCGGCAATTACCTCCATTTTTCCAACTACGCCATTCCAGTTCCCTTGAGTGTGATCGGTTAAACTATGTGAATCCTGCCCCACATTTATCGCTTTGATCCGGTTATCGATCAATAAAGTGATGGTATGTTTTCCCGCTTTTAAATTTGCCGGGAGTTCGAAATTTTGCGCAACCACAAAGGTATACTGCGTTCCGATTTCGATATCATCTATCCAAACCCTTGTTTCTGAATGGGGATATTCTAAAGATAACACCATTCTTTTACCCTTCCAATTGGCAGGAATTTCGATATCTTTTTGATACCATGCTGCGCCTGTATAATGTTTGGCGGGCGTTAACCAGAAAGGTATTTTTATATTACCTGGTTTACGGTATTTTTCTAAACGGGGATGAAAAAAGTACGAGCTATCGTAAATACTTCCGGTCCATTTTGTTTTGAGGGTAATGTCATCGCCCTTTAAGTTTTCGGCCATTGAGCCTGGCAGATTAACGGATTCGGGAAGAACGGTTGAATACCATTTTCCTTTTACACCTTCATCTTTAGCATCAATTTTGAAACGCCATTTGCCAGCAAGCGAAATGCTCTGGGCATGCATCTGCGTGATGCTTAAAAATATAAAAGCAATGCCCAATAGCACTCTGAAAACTCGGTTAACCTGTATCTGCATAAAATTGAACGGTTTATCACCTCTGGTATTTGGTTAGGCGGTTAAAATAACACAATATTGACAGGAAAGCATCCTGTAGTATCCTGCCCGATGGCTTATTTCAGGTAGCTATTCAGTTTATTGTTTTTTAATTTCTTTAGGCCTTCTACAACAGCAGCTGCATTTAACTTTGCTCCTGCCTCGTTGGTGTGTGTATGGTCTTTCTCGGTAAAAAATGCCTTTACCTCAGTCGCGCTTAAAGCAGCATATTTATCTTTAATGATCTGATTCAATGGAATGAAATCGACTTTTTCGGCTTTTGCCACCTCTTCGGCCCAACCTGCGTAAGTATCGTTGGCCAGAACTATAGCATTATCCTTAACCGGATTGCGTGGAATCGGTGAACATACAATCGCTGTTGCGCCTTTGGCTTCTATATCGCTGATGAACTTGCGCAGGTACCAACCGTAGGTATACACCACTTCCTGCTTTTTCTTGATCGGGTTGTAAATTTCCTTGCTCTCCGCTCCGATGCCTTTTATGGTACCGCGGGCTCGGGCGGTATCGTCTAATGGGCTGCTATCGTTATGGCCAAATTGCATCATCACAAAATCTCCTTTCTTCACCTTAGCCAAAACAGCATCCCATAAACCATTGGTTTGAAAAGTACGGCTGCTGGTACCGCCAAGAGCATTGTTTTCGACATTGATGTTTTCGGAATTAAATAAATCTCCGATAAAGCTTCCCCAGCCCCATAAAGAACCATCGCCTTTGCCCTTGCCGTTTTTAACAGTCGAATCGCCAATGAGGAATAAAGTGGGTTTTGCCTGCTGTTTTAAGATCATGCAGGAAGAAAAAACAATAAAAGCAGTTAAGAGAATGAGGGGTAGGTATTTTGTTGATTTCATGATTATTGCCTTCGGGGTTGATTATACGGATTAATTTATTGCAGCCTTCGGGATGATTACACCGATTGTGGGATTACACAGATTTATTTTGTCTTTGGTCTTTCAGCTTTAGTCTTTCTCCTTTATTAAAGCAGATACTTTTTCAAATTACAATCTTTTAATTCCCGGATTCCTTCTACAACAGATGCGGCGTTAACTTTTGCGCCTTCTAAATTGGTATGGGTGTGGTCGCCTGGGAAATAGCGTTTTACTTTATCTGGACCGAGCATATCATATTTATCAGCCGTTATTTTATTCAGGTCTACAAAATAGGCATTTTCTTCTTTGGCAACTTCAGCTGCCCATTTCCCGAAATCGTTATTGGCTCGAACCACTTTACCATCTTTAAAAATATTTCTGGGGATCATCGAAAGTACAATGGGTGTGGCGCCTTTTGCTTTGGTTTCACGCACAAATTTGCGGATATACCAGCCATAGGTATGTACAGTTTCTACCTTTCCATCTGGCCATGTTAATACTTTGGTTTCTTCTCCGGTTCCTTTTAACACACCTCTTCTACCTGCTTTTGTGGTATCAGGAACACTTCCATCATTGTGACCGAATTGCATCGTAACAAAATCACCTGGTTTTAATGTTTCTAAAACTTTATCCCATCTACCCTCCGATAAAAAGGTACGGGTACTTCTTCCGGCCATTGCATTGTTTTCTACATGGATTTTTGTGGTATCAAATAAAGAAGCAATCGGTGTTCCCCAGCCCCAGGTTTCTTTGTTTGAGTTGCGGACTGTAGAATCGCCAATGGTATGTAATGCGGGTTTATGCTGAGCGATAAAAGCAAAAGAAGAAATGATGATGATCATTCCCGCCAGGATAAAGCTATATTTTTTCATTCTTGTTCTGTTAAAATTTATTTATGGTGCACATGATTATTTTTTGGATTCAATAAGTACAATGTTAGGTTTTGGTGCTTTCTTCATTCCGAAACCGAAATAGAATCCCGTATGTGGTGGTTGGTTATAACCATCATTTTGCCAGGCAATGCTTAAGCGGTACTGCGGGTCGTGCATTAAGGTATAATTGCGGTATTCGGTCGGGATAGTTGTGGTGTAAATTCTAAGGCTTTGGTTATCATAAGACCTTAAAATCAATTCTTCACGCCAATCGCCAAAAATATCAGCACTTAAAGCAGGGGTAGATTTAGTTCCGTTATTAGAAACAGATCCATCTGCCGTAAAAAGCCGTCCTCCGTTGTATTTATCGATGTGGTTACCATCTAAAAGTTCCCTTGATAAATCACCATCCCAATAAATTAAAAAATTGGTTGACCGGGGCTGATTACCGATCCTGTTGCCCTTGATATCAAATAATCCATTGGATCCCGACCACCACATCTGTGCACCAAAACGGGTATTATCAATATTATCGGCCACACCTCTGCCCACATCTTCATCTTGCGATCCTTCCCATAATATTTTGCCTGTTTTGGCATCATAAACCGCAGCTCCCGGGCCTTTTGTACCTTCTTCTATTTCGTGTACACCAAAAACTTCTAAACCAGGGTGTTCCGGATCAAGGTCTGAAACATGAATGGCATCACCATGTCTTAAGCCTGTAGTGTACAATCCCTTTCCATTATCATCTACACACATCGAACCGTAAATAATTTCATCTTTTCCGTCCTGGTCTACGTCAGCAACGGTTAAATTATGGTTTCCCTGCCCAGAAAAAGGATTTTTAGCATCTTTGGTATCAAATACCCATCTTGAAGTTAGTTTGCCATTACGCCAGTCCCAGGCTGCTAAAACCGTTCTGCCGTAATAGCCTCTGCACATCACTACACTTGGATGGATCCCATCTAAATAGGCCACGCAGGCATTAAACCGATCTACACGGTTACCCGTATTATCGTTTTTTCCGTTCCCACCTCTGCCACCCCAGTCACCAATATTGCCACGGGCTGGAATATAATCTGTTGTGGCTAATGCCGCTCCTGTTTTACCGCTAAATACGGTTAAAAATTCAGGGCCATCCAAAATTTTACCGTTGGGATTGCGCCAATCTTTAGTCGCATCGCCAATTACTTTTCCTTTGCCATCTACCGTTCCATCGGCAGTTTTACATACCATTTCTGCAATTCCATCACCATCCAGATCGTACACCATAAATTGGGTATAATGAGCGCCTTCGCGGATGTTTTTCCCTAAATTAATCTCCCACAAGAAAGTTCCATCTAATTTATAGGCTTGAAAAATCGGCGGATCGGTAATACCGTTTGATGAATTATCCCTGCTCCGGCCAGTTTGGTGCAATACAATTTCATATTCACCATCTCCATCTAAATCGCCTACCGAAGCATCGTTAGGCGAATAACCTGCTGGTGTTTTTAAAGGAATAGTTAAATATTGCTGAATAGGTGGCTTGGCTGGCAACGTAAAAGATTTACTGGCTTCCAATTCACTGCCTTTTAAAATTGGTTTTACAAAATAGCTGTTCGGAAGATCGAATTTAACCCCTGCATCTACAAAATTGGTATTCTTGGTAATGGGATTATGATTGAGTTTTATGGCTTCATTATTTCCGCTTTTGCGGTATAGGTTAAAAGCAATGTCATCGGCATCGGTACCCAACATCCGCCAGCCTACATAAACAGAATCGCTATTCTGCCGTACGGCAATTACACCACGTCCCAATTTTTCCATTTGGCGCTGAGCGAAAAGCTGTGTAGCACAGAATAAACTGAAACTGAAGATTATAATGGTTTTGATCATAATGGCTTATCTCTGACTGGTTATTGAACTTTATAAGTTGTTTTTGCCGCTACAGCCACTCCTTTATCGGTAATTCCATCGGCTTTGATCAAAATATCGGCTTTGTTATCTCCATTAAAATAAGTGATAGTTGCTTCACCATTTTCGTTGGTTTTTACAGCTGGTGCCCAGAAAATGGTGGTACGTAAATCTTTATTTGGTGTTGCCGGACTGCTATAATTTGGCGAATAAAAAGTCCTTGCGGCATAATAGCCGTTTAAATTTAGGTTTAGCAAGTCTAAATTTGGTCCACGTAAAGCCTCATCCTTTAAATTAAGGCTGATGAGGTACACATCTTTTCCAGTACTGTTTAATAAATGCTGAATTCTAACCTGGTTAATCTGATCCATAGTTAAACTGTAGTAATCTAAGCGTTCGGTAAAAAGCTCTTGCCTGTTGTTTACTTTAATAACCGGCCTAACTTTTTTTCCATTGGCGATAAAGGTGACTCCTTCATTACCCAAACTATCGTTGTCTTCTGCCGGATAACTTCCTTTAGCCTTTGTTAACAGAAAATGTTCCAATCCCTTGTAAGAATAATCGGCTGCTGTAATGTTGAAAACTTCCTCAGGATACCCAAACGTGGTAAGTACATCCTGAAACAGAACCACTTTGTTATTCTGAGCAGCTTTAATTTCAATATCGTTTAAACTGATCGAATCGCCAAACTTGTAAGTGCGGTTATAATCCATGCGTTTACCGATTTCTAAGTTCAAGGTGTTCGAAATTCCAGGTGAGATTGTTTTTAACGGCGCTAAATTTAAAGGTTTAATCAGCGTATCGATCTGTAGCCAGCCACCCTTTTTCCCTTTATCATCTTTTGATGAAATTTTTACCTGTTGATTACCATACCAACTAAGTCCGTCCAGAAAATAACGTCCGCTCTGATCGGTTTTCGTCGTAAAGATTTTATTACCTGTAAAGTTGGTACCAAAAAGGGTAATATTCATATTTGGGATGGGTTTATCGGCCAGTTTCTCTCTCACCAACCCTTTAATTGTGATGCCAGGCTCGGGCAAATAACTTATTTTAATAGCCGAATCGGCCAGTTTTCTCCAGATATAATCTCTCCAGCCTTGGGTAAGCAACAATAAGTCGAGCTGTTTTAAACGAGATGGATTTTTAGCATCAAAATACTGTGCAGCGTTTTTAATATCTCCTTTTACCTCCGATTGCAGCATCAAATACGATACGATATCATTTCCATCATCTGGAATAAGTCCATCAACAGCAGCTAAGGAAAACGCTGTTTTAGCTGGCTGACCAAGAAAATTGGTCGCTTTTACCTTAATAAGCACTTTCTCTCTTGGCTTATAAACAGCTTTGTTTGGGGTAATTGAGAAATTGACCTTATTTTCTTCTTGTATAAAAATAAGCCGTTCACAATTAGGCCTGTTCTGGTCATCTAGCAGGGTTATGCTTGCAATACCGTTCGGAAAACCTTTTGTTGGGATTGATACCGATACTATGGCTTTACTTAATTTGATCGATCCGGAATAAATATTATCGCCTGCATGTTTAATTACAAGCGAAATGCTTTTATCCTTCAATTCGCCGAACATTAACTCGTTGGCACTAATACTTGCTTTGATATTTAAAGAATCGGTAGTAATATGTAATGAGAGGCCTTTTTTAAGGCTTAAAGGCATTTCCGAAGAAAATTTTTCTTTGCCATAAAATCCCTCAACCTTATATTTCTCGCCCGTTTTGGGTGTAAAAGCAAAAATGCCCATGCCCGCATCGGTACTTTGAAAAGTAGTTACGGTATCTCCTTTTGATGAGATTACACTTCCTGTGGCTTTAATTCCATTTCCAATGTCATCATTGGTTTTAAAGGCTACAATACTGGTTAATCCTTCAACCAGCGAACCGCCCTCCGGGAAAAAAGCAATCGATTTTTTCGAATTGGAAACATCGTTATTCTTGACCGGATTTCGGGTAAAATAAGAAGCGTTTTCAATAATGTTATTGCTAATGTGGATCCGTTTTTGAAAAACAAAATCATCGCCAAAGTTTCGCATCCAATTGGTGTAAGCCCTAATGGCGTACCAACCAGAAGGAATAGAATCTTTCAGTTTAAAATCTCCCTTTCCCAGTCCACCATCCAACCTGATCATTTTCCGGTCTAAAACTTCCGATTTTGGCGAAAGCAGCTCCACATATAAATTATTGCTGGTAGCGGTTAAATTGCTACTTTTTCCATTTACCAAATAGGCGCTAAACCATACATCTTCGCCAGTGCTGTAATAACTGCGGTCTACCTGTAGGTATGATTTCTCAAAAAAGAGTTTAACCGATTGTTTATCTGTAGCTTTTTGTTGCGCCGAACCACAAAGTGTTGCTGCACTTAAAAAGCCAAGCAAAGTATATTTTTTAAGATTCATAGTTCTTTTATCAAGCATGTGAACCAGCTATTTTGCACATAAAAGCCCCACTGAATAAAATAGTCAATATTTGAATATTGAAAAAACGAAGGCTCATCATGTGTTATTGGTTAGCGGATCATAACAGCCGCTGGGTAGCAGCCATTAAATGATTCATGTCGAATGTAAATAGTATATCTTTAAGGTGCATCCTGTAGTATCCTGCTTTTTGACGATGACAATATGTTATAAGAAAGATTTTAAAGGTTTCTGCTCAATAAATTTTAAACATCAAGTAAAAAGTTACTTTACTAAACCCTTTTACTACCTCAATCCATATTTGAGATGCTTGTATCATTTTCCCCGATGCTAAGATTGTAGAATTTACCAACAAAATAGTTGGTGAATAAAAAAATAAATGTTTAGATAACGTTTATTATTTTAAATATTTTACTTTTACCATTAGAATCTTCCAAATATTAAACCGTATGAAATTAAATTACCCTGTAAAAAGTGTGTTTTCGGCATGCCTGGTGTATGCAACAATTGGGATCGGATACATTTCCGAAGTACAGGCACAAACTGCAAAAGTGATCAAAGTTAAAACAGACCACTCCATTGCCAAGGTGCAACCTAATATGTGGGGCGTTTTTTTTGAAGACATCAACTTTGGTGCCGATGGTGGCATTTATGCCGAACTGATCAAAAACCGCTCTTTCGAATTTGCAAAACCGCTAATGGGCTGGACCATCTCTAGAAGAAACCCAAGAGAAGGTGAAGTATTAGTGGTAAACCGTAAAGAAGTAAACAGCACCAATCCTAGGTATTTACAGGTAAAAAAGCAAACTGATGATTTTGAGTTGATAAATGAAGGTTTTAAAGGTATCGGCGTAAAAAAAGGGATGCGATATGATTTTTCTGTCATGTACCGTCAAGCAAAACCTGGGGTTAGGTTGACATTACTCTTAAAGGCGGCAGATAATAAAGTTATCGGACAGGGAAGATTAACCCCAGATCAGACCGGTGGCGATTGGAAAAAACAATCAGCAAGTTTTACCGCTACCGAAACCGATCCAAAAGCCAGATTTTCGATTGTGTTTCAGGGAAATGGAAATATCGATCTGGATATGATTTCGTTATTTCCCAGCGACACCTGGAAAAACCGCCCACAGGGGTTAAGGGCCGATATGGTACAGTTACTGGCCGATATGAAACCAGGTTTTATCCGTTTCCCAGGCGGCTGCATTGTAGAAGGCACCGACCTGGCCAACCGTTATCAGTGGAAAAAAACCATCGGCCCGATCGAAAACAGACAACTGTTGATGAACCGCTGGAATATTGAATTTGCACACCGCCCCGCACCTGATTATTACCAGAGTTTTGGTTTAG
>Ga0308160_10000228_pt1 | contig 135943 bp, 123 predicted proteins | sample PhyFR1_FD_201036 | JGI IMG/M metagenome (GOLD analysis project Ga0308160, IMG submission 201036) | Phyllosphere microbial communities from UC Gill Tract Community Farm, Albany, California, United States - DLSLF.R1 | ecosystem: Host-associated > Plants > Phyllosphere > Unclassified | place... | reverse complement strand
CCTGCGCTCCTTGGGAATCCGCACCTTATGCCGTGTTCGTTGCTCTGCTGTCCACATGGCGTACTCCTGTCGAAGAGGACCATTTGGACATCATAGTTGCTTCTGAGTTTTCAAACCGTCTCTTAGTTATAAAAAAGCTCACCCATGGCGCAATACTCAATATTTTAAGAAGAGGTAAGTCATTATCCCAAAATCGATGAGCTAATTCGTAAGCACATATGCTAAGGATCGTAGTCCAGATTGATGCGTAACGAATCAAAGATAGAAAATCTATTATTCTATACATACTTCTATATATCTTGAAAGTTATGCAACCTATTTTTCCCATCGCTTTTTGCAGACAGGAGAGCTATGTATGCCTCACGTAAATCATTCCCAAGCCCAACAGAAAATGTTATTTCTTTACCACCAATATCACAAATTTTTTCGTACAAAAAACTCTGATCTAACTCGTTCTTTTCCGTATAACCCGCGACACCATCTGCCGCACAAAAAATAACGACAAACCCTTGCGACTCCAAAAACCTGGCAATCAAATTGGTCTTCTCATTAACTATTTCGTTTATTTTCAACAGAGAAGCCAAGTCATTTCTTAAATATGATGATGTTATTTTCTGACCAACATCATCGCCATCAATAGTAATAAATTTCATCTTTGACCTTTGACGATCGGCGACTCGCAGACGTCTCGGACGTTCGCCGAATAAAACCAGAATTAAGAAGACAAATTAAAACGCCATCCAAGCATTGCTCGGATGGCGTTTTGATGAATATCATTCAGTAATTATTAATTGTTATTGACCACCAGGCGCGGCTCGCCGATGCCGAAGCGCTCGCGGATCGATTTGCCGATGCCGTGCGCGTCCAGGCCGACGGAGGCCAGCAGCACGCCCGGGTCGCCCTGGTCGATGAACTTGTCCGGCAGGCCCAGGATCAGCAGCGGCTTGACGATACCCTCGGCAGCCAGGGCTTCCGCCACGGCAGAACCGGCGCCGCCCATGGTGCAGCCCTCTTCCACCGTCACCAGGTAGTCGTGGTCCCTGGCCAGGCGCTTGACCAGCTCGACGTCGAGCGGCTTCACGAAGCGCATGTCGGCCACGCTGGCGTTCAGCTCCTCGGCCGCCTTCAGGCTCGGTGCCACCATCGAGCCGAAGGCCAGGATGGCGACGCCCTTGCCCTGGCGCTTCACCAGGCCCTTGCCGATTTCGATCGACGTCAGTTCCTGCTGCAGGGCCGCGCCGACGCCGGCGCCGCGCGGATAACGCACCGCCGCCGGGCCCGGGTAGTGGTAGGCCGTGGTCAGCATCTGCCGGCACTCGTTCTCGTCGGACGGCGCCATCACGACCATGTTCGGGATGCAGCGCAGGTAGGCCAGGTCGTAGTTGCCTGCGTGGGTCGCACCGTCGGCGCCGACCAGGCCGGCGCGGTCCAGGGCGAAGGTCACGTCCAGGTTCTGCAGCGCCACGTCGTGGATCAGCTGGTCGTAGCCGCGCTGCAGGAAGGTCGAGTAGATCGCCAGCACCGGCTTGACGCCCTCGGTCGCCATGCCGGCGGCGAAGGTGACCGAGTGCTGCTCGGCGATGCCGACGTCGAAGTAGCGGTCCGGGTACTGCTGGTGGAAGCGCACCATGCCCGAACCTTCGCGCATCGCCGGCGTGATGCCGACCAGGCGTTTGTCCTGGGCCGCCATGTCGCACAGCCAGTTGCCGAACACCTCGGTGTAGGTGATCTTGGACGGCGCGGTGGCGGGCTTGATGCCCTCGCTCGGGTTGAACTTGCCGGTGCCGTGGTACAGGATCGGCTCGGCCTCGGCCAGCTTGTAGCCCTGCCCTTTTTTAGTGACCACGTGCAGGAACTGCGGACCCTTCAGCCTGCGGATGTTTTCCAGCGTCGGGATCAGCGACTCGAGGTCGTGGCCATCGATCGGGCCGATGTAGTTGAAGCCGAATTCCTCGAACATCGTGGCCGGGACCACCATGCCCTTCGCGTGCTCTTCCAGCTTTTTCGCCAGTTCCAGCATCGGCGCCGGCAGCACGCTCTTGCCGACGTTCTTGGCGGCGGCGTAGAACTGGCCCGACATCAGGCGCGCCAGGTAGCGGTTCAGCGCGCCCACCGGCGGCGAGATCGACATGTCGTTGTCGTTCAAGACCACCAGCAGGTCGCAGTCTTCTTCGACGCCGGCATTGTTCAGGGCTTCGAAGGCCATGCCGGCCGTCATCGAGCCGTCGCCGATCACGGCGATCGCCTTGCGCTTCTCGCCCTTGATCTTGGCTGCCTGCGCCATGCCCAGCGCCGCCGAGATCGAGGTCGACGAGTGGGCGGTGCCGAAGGTGTCGTATTCGCTTTCGTCGCGCTTCGGGAAGCCGGACAGGCCGTTGTGCTGGCGCAGCGTCGGCATGCGGTCGCGGCGGCCGGTCAGGATCTTGTGCGAATAGGTCTGGTGGCCCACGTCCCAGACGATGCGGTCTTCCGGCGTGTTGAACACGTAGTGCAGCGCGATCGTCAGCTCGACGGTGCCGAGATTGGACGACAGGTGGCCGCCGGTCTTGGACACCGAATCGAGCAGGAACTGGCGCAGTTCGGTGGCCAGCGGGGTCAGCTGGTTGCGCGGCAGCTTGCGCAGGTCCGCCGGGTTGTTGATGGTCTCTAGCAGTTTCATTTAGGCCTTCCGCTGCACGATCAGGTCCGCGAGTTCGCGCAGCCGCAGTGCTTGTTCTCCGAACGGCGCCAGCGCCTGATGCGCCTGCTGCCGCAGTTGTTCGGCCAGTGCCTTCGACGGCGCCAGCCCCAGGATCGATACGTATGTCGGTTTGTTTGCCGCGGCGTCCTTGCCCGCGGTCTTGCCGAGGGTCGCGGAATCCGCGGTTGCGTCCAGCACGTCGTCGACCACCTGGAAAGCCAGGCCGATCGCGCGCGCATAGTCTTTCAATGCTTGCAGTTCCGGCGCCGAGAGCTCACGGCCTGCCAGCGCGCCCAGCAGCACCGACACGCGCAGCATGGCGCCGGTCTTCAGCTGGTGCATGCGTTCGAGTTCTTCCAGGCTCAGGCTGATGCCGACGCTGTCGAGGTCGATCGCCTGGCCGCCGCACATACCTTTGGTCCCGGCCGCTTCGGCGAGCAGGCGCAGCATCTGCACCAGACGGGCCGGAGCGACCTCTTCGCTGCCGGCCAGGACCTCGAAGGCCTGGGCCTGCAGCGCATCGCCGACCAGCAGTGCGGTCGCTTCGTCGTAGGCCACGTGCACGGTCGGCTTGCCGCGGCGCAGGGCGTCATCGTCCATGCAGGGCATGTCATCGTGCACCAGCGAATAGACGTGGATCATCTCGACCGCGCAGGCGGCGCGCGCCACGGCGTCATCAAGAGCGCCGAACAGCTCGCCGGCGGCATAGGCCAGCAGCGGGCGCACGCGCTTGCCGCCGCCCAGCGTGGTGTAGCGCATCGCTTCGTGCAGCTTGGCCGGCACGCTGGCGGCGTCCGGCAGGAAGCGGCCGAGGGCATCCTCGGTGCGCGCCTGCACGCCCTCCATCCAGGTCCGGAAATCCGGCTGCGCGCTCATGCTCGTGCTCATTCGGCGTCCTCGCCGTCGGTGCTGAAGGGCTTGAGCATCTCGCCTTCAAGCACCTTAACCTGCGATTCGACCTTCTCGAGCTGGGCCGCGCAATAGCGCACCAGTTCGGAGCCGCGCGCATAGGCGGCAACCGATGCTTCCAGTGGCAATTGCCCGCCTTCCATCTGCGTGACGAGCTGGGCCAGCTCGGCCATCGCCTGCTCGAAGGACTCGGGGGCGGCCGGTGCTACGGCGCTCTCCGCGCTTGTTTTATTTGGCATAATGACTTTGATCGGTTCAGAGGTCGTATTGTAAACAATCCTACCCCTGCATGACGCCGTGAGTGCTGTCGGCATCTTGTAAGAAAAGAGACACATTTTATCGCAAAGCGCCCGGCCACTCATGAAAACGATGCCTTGCAGGCAATTTTTAAGCGTCCATGCACCACAACCCCGTGCGGGACCGAGCCCGAGTCAGCCTTTACAGGCTATAATCTCCGGTTCTGTCTCCGAAATACCGTATTTTTTCTTTAACGAGTCGAGAAAAACCGTAGCGAGCGGAAGCAGTCGTGGCCGAGAAGCGCAGCCGTACTTGAGTACGGCGAGCATCGCAGGCCGCGAATGCGACGCGCAGTAGGTTTTTCGACGGCTCGAATACTGGTTCTCGGATTCTTTCTCTTCTTTGGCTGAAATCTGTAAAGGGGGGTTGGGATGTCCGATCTGGCTACCCACGCCAAGCTGGCGCGCTCGTGCGCGCAGCTTCCGGTAAATGTCTACTTCGACCAAGCGCTGTTGCAGCGCGAAATGCAGCACCTGTTTCTGAAGGGCCCACGCTACGTCGGGCATGAATTGATGGTGCCCGAACAGGGCGATTTTGCGACCCTGAAATCGGAGAACGAGGGTCGCATGCTGGTGCGCAATGCGCAGGGCATCGAACTCCTGTCCAACGTCTGCCGTCACCGCCAGGCGCTGATGTTCAATGGCCGCGGCAATGCCAAGAACATCGTCTGCCCGCTGCACCGCTGGACCTACGACCTGAAGGGCGAACTGATCGGCGCGCCGCATTTTGCCGACACGCCCTGCCTGAACCTCTCGAAGACGCCGCTGCAGAACTGGAACGGCCTGCTGTTCGAGCAGAACGGCTACAACGTGATGGACAAGCTCAAGCAGCTGTCGGTGACCAAGGACCTCGATTTTTCGGGCTACATGTTCGACCACGTCGAAGTGCACGAGTGCGACTACAACTGGAAGACCTTCATCGAGGTCTACCTGGAGGATTACCACGTCGAGCCCTTCCACCCGGGCCTGGGCAACTTCGTCAGCTGCGACGACCTGCGCTGGGAATTCGGCACCGACTACAGCGTCCAGACCGTCGGCGTGCACCGCGGCCTGCAGAAGTCGGGCTCGCCGGCTTATAAAAAATGGCAGGAACAGGTCCTGAAGTTCAACAATGGCCAGGCGCCGAAGTACGGCGCGATCTGGCTGACCCTGTATCCGAACATCATGGTCGAGTGGTACCCGAACGTGCTGGTGGTGTCGACCCTGTGGCCGATGGGACCGCAGAAGACCCGCAACGTGGTCGAGTTCTACTACCCGGAAGAGTTCGTGCTGTTCGAGCGCGGCTTTGTCGAAGCCGAGCGCGCGGCCTACATGGAAACCTGCGTCGAGGACGACGAGATCGCCCTGCGCATGGATGCCGGCCGCAAGATCCTGCTCGACCGCGGCGTCAGCGAGGTAGGACCGTATCAGTCGCCGATGGAAGACGGCATGCAGCACTTCCATGAGTGGTACCGCAGCAGACTGGAAAACATCCCGCCGGGAATTTGATGCCTTCACTCTGGATGCTGTTCGCCAGCTTCGCGTTTGCCGCCATGGGCGCGGGCGTGAAGCTGGTCTCCCCGTTTTACTCCACTTCCGAAATCGTGATGTACAGGGGCCTGGTCGGCACCCTGCTGCTGTTCCTCACGATCCGCCTGCAGGGCGGCACCCTCAAGACCCTGTTCCCCCGCGAGCACCTGACGCGCAGCCTGGTCGGCGTGATCTCGCTGTGGATGTGGTTCTACGCGATCGGCAAGCTGCCGCTGGCCACCGCCGTCACCCTCAACTACATGGCGCCGATCTGGCTCGCGACCTGGATGTTCTTCATCGGCTGGTGGCATGCGAAGGGCCAGACCGAATGGCCGCTGGTGCTGGCGATCGGCATGAGCTTCGTCGGCGTGACCCTGGTGCTGCGTCCGGCGGTCGAGACCAACCAGTGGCTGGGCGGCTTCATCGGCGTGCTGTCCTCGATCGTCTCGGCGATGGCCTATATGCAGGTGCGAAACCTGGGCCAGAAGGGCGAGCCCGAATACCGCGTGGTCTTCTATTTTTCGCTGACCACCACCGTGGCCGGCTTCTTCGGCACCCTGTTCGAAAATGGCGTCGCCGCGCCCTTCCACGCGCACAGCTGGCACAGCGGCTTGCTGCTGCTGGCGATCGGCATCCCTGCCCTGCTGGCCCAGATGGCGATGACGCGCGCCTACCGCCTCGGCAAGGTGCTGGTGGTGGCCAACCTGCAGTACACCGGCATCATCTTCTCCAGCCTGTGGGGCATGCTGCTGTGGGGCGACGTGTTCGACTGGCACGTGTGGCTGGGGATGGGCGTGATCCTGGCCTCCGGCATCGCCGCGACGTTCTACAATACGAAGCGCACGGCGCGCGGCGCCGTCGTCAAGGATACCGACCCCATCGCCAGCGAACTATAAGGAGACCCGCTTCATGAGCACGTCCAAGTACACGACCCTGATCGATGCCGCCAGCCTGGCCGCCCATGTCAATGACGCTGACTGGGTGATCGTCGACTGCCGCCACGACCTGGTGAACCTGGCCGCCGGACGCGAAGCCTATGCCGCCGGCCACCTGCCGAACGCGCTGTTCGCCGACATGGAGCGCGAACTGTCGGGCGCCAAGCGCGATGCGGACGGCGCCTTCCGCGGCCGCCATCCGCTGCCGGAAAAGGATGCCTTCATCGAGCTGCTGCGCAGCTGGGGCGTGAACGGGGACACGCAGCTCGTGGCCTACGACGCCCACGGCGGCATGTTCGCGGCGCGCCTGTGGTGGATGCTGCGCTGGGTCGGCCACGAAGCGGTGGCGGTGCTGGATGGCGGCGTGCCGGCCTGGCAGTCGGCCGGACTGTCGCTGTCGACGGACACCCCGGCCCCGCGCACGCGCGGCACGATCACGGCGCGTGCGCCGCTGGTGACGACGGTGGACGTCAACACGGTGCTGCAGAATGTGACGCATGGCGGCCGCCAGGTGGTGGACGCGCGCGCGCCGGACCGCTTCCGTGGCGAGAACGAGACCATCGACCCGGTCGGCGGCCATATTCCCGGTGCGAAGAACCGCTTCTTCAAGGACAACCTGCAGGCGGATGGGCGCTTCAAGGCGCCGGATCAGCTGAAGACGGAACTGGGAACGGTGGTGGGCGATCCGCAGAAGGCCATCATGCAGTGCGGTTCGGGCGTCACGGCCTGCCACAACCTGCTGGCGCTGGAAGTCGCGGGCTTGCCTGGCGCAGCCTTGTATCCGGGATCGTGGAGCGAGTGGAGCGCAGATGCTGCGCGGCCGGTTGCAACCGGCGACAAATAATTCGTAGGGTGGGCACTCCCGTGCCCACGACGCGCTATCAGTGGCTCATATCGTAGGGCGCCGGCAAAAAGTCCGCCAGCGTAAATACAACCACCGACAGCACCAGGATACCCAGCACATAGCCGAACCGCGAAGGTTTCTCGCGCAGTGCCACAACCACTTGATGGACCAGCCTTGCCATTGCTTCCCCCACATAGGTAACGACTCAGCATAGGCCGGTTCGAATTCCCATGTCAACATCAAGGTGCAATAAACCTCGGTGGCCTCAGTGTCCGTGTGTCAGGAACAGCACGATCACCACACCCAATCCGATCAAGAGCACCTGCGGGATCGATTCGCGCACGGTGGCGCGGCGCTGCATCTGCGGCATCAGGTCGCTCACCGCGATGTAGATGAAGCCCGAGGAGGCGAACACCAGCACATAGGGAATCAGGCCGCTGGCTTTATCCAGTGTGTAGTAGCCGAGCAGGCCGCCGACCACCGCGAGCAGGCTGCACAGCAGATTGAAGACATAGGCGCGCACGCGCGAGAAGCCGGCGTTCAGCAGCACGATGAAGTCGCCGATCTCCTGCGGGATCTCGTGGGCGATGATGGCGACGCCGGTCACGATGCCCAGCTGCGGATTGGCAAGGAAGGCGGCGGCGATCAGGATGCCGTCCGTGAAGTTGTGCATGCCGTCGCCGATCAGGATCATCCACCCTGCCTTGCCCGCCTGCTGCGCATCGTGGCCGTGGTGGTGATGATGGCCGTCGTGCTCGTGATGATGCGAATGGCGCAGCAGCGCCACCTTCTCCAGCAGGAAGAAGGCCAGCAGACCGCCCAGCAGGGTCGCGAACAGGCCGCGCGGGTCGACACCCGACTCGAATGCCTCCGGCAGCGCGTGCAGCAGCGAGGTCGCGAGCATGATGCCGACCGACAGGCTGACCATGCGTTCGACAACCTTCGACAGCAAAGTGAAGGAGAACACTGCGGCAGCCGTGATGCTGACGACGCCCGCCAGGCCGGTGGCGAGCAAAATGGAGATGAGTACGGGGTCGATCGTGAAGCCTCTTATTCTTCTTGGTCCGCGCGTACGAAACGCAAGCCGGGCATTTTACCGTGCCCGGCCGTCGCACGTGCGAATCAGGCGACACCGTGGATCTTGAACCAGCTTAGCGCGCGGGTCCAGCCGTCCTTCGCATCCTTCTCGTCGTAGCTCGGGCGGTAGTCGGCATAGAAGGCATGGCCGGCGTCCGGGTACACCACGAACTCGGACTTGCTCGATCCCTTGGCCAGCGCCGCCTTCATGTTCTCGACGGTGTCGAGCGGGATGCCGGTGTCCTTGGCGCCGTACAGGCCGAGCACCGGCACGCTCAGGGTGGGCGCGATGTCGACCGGGTGCTTGGGGGTGTTGGCGGTGGCATCGCCCTGCAGGCGGCCGTACCAGGCCACACCGGCTTTCACGTTCGGATTGTGGCTCGAATACATCCAGGTGATGCGGCCGCCCCAGCAGAAGCCGGTGATGCCGAGTCGATCGACGTTGCCGCCGTTTTTCGCGGCCCAGGCCACGCAGGCATCGAGGTCGCCCATCACCTGCGCGTCCGGGGTCTTCGAGATGATGTCCTTCATCAGGGTGGCGATGTCCGCGATCTTGCCCGCGTCGCCCTGGCGCACGAACAGTTCCGGCGCCAGCGCCAGGTAGCCCTGCTTGGCGAAGCGGCGCGCGACGTCGGCGATGTGCTCGTGCACGCCGAAGATCTCGGAAATCACCAGGATCACCGGCAGGTTCGATTTGCCTTCGGGCTGGGCGCGGTAGACCGGCACGGTCTGGCCGTTGACGTTCAGGTTGACGGTGCCGGCGGTGAGACCGGCGGTATCGGTCTTGATCACGGACTGCGCCGCGACCGGCAGCGTGGCGGCGGCAAAGCTGGTGCCCAGTGCCACCTTCAGGAAGTCGCGGCGGTCGACGCCTTCCCCGAACGGGGAATCGGCTACCAGGCTGTCGCCGTCTTGTACGAGATCTTTCATGGGCAATCCTCCGGTCGGGTTAGCAAAGGATGGCTATCTTATCAGTCAGCAGCGCCGTTCGCTTGGCAGTCCAAAAGCCGTGCCGCAGTGCATGCATCGGGAATATTGACATTCAATAAACACCCTATCTGCTTCATCCCTTACATTGCCACCTCCTCATTTACCTGGATTACCTGGAGAAGACATGAAGATGAAGCGCACGCTGATGTCCGCCATGCTGGCGGCCCTGCCCCTGGGCGCTGTGACGCCGGCCCTGGCGCAGCAGGCCGCAGGCGTCACGCTCAGCCAGCCGGTTTACCGACTGGTCGACCTGGCGCCGGACGACGGCATCGCGCCCTCGCTGGGCTGGAGCGGCAATGCGGCGCTGGCCTACGCCAGCGTCTACGATCAGGAAGGGAATGAGATCGCGAATTCCGCCGTCGACGGTTTTGGCGCGGCCGGATTCGACAACGCCTATGCCGCCGCGCGGGCAAATACGGACGGCAACTCGGCCAGCGTGCTGCTGGCGCTGTACAGCGGCTATGGTTACGCCAGCGCCAACCGCAGCTTCAACTTCACGCTGTCTCCGCATACCCAGGTCATCTTCAATGTCGATGCCGGCTTGTGGGCGAGCCCCGAAGCGCCCGGACAATCCGGGCTGACGGCGCTGGCGGAACTCTATGGCTCGCTGCACGGGGTCGGCAACGGCGACTGGACGTTCGCCACGCGCGCCCAGCTCGATCAAGGCAGCCAGCAGGGCACGCTGTCGGTTTCGGCGATCTCCGGGGACGCCTGGATCGACGGTTATCTGGCCTTCAATGCCTATGCGGTCGCGGAATCGCATGCGCTGCCGGTGCCGGAGCCGGCGACGTCCCTGATGCTGCTGGCCGGGATCGGGTTGATCGGCCTTGTACGGCGGCGGTAGCGTGGGCACGGGGTGCCCACCCTACGCTTGGTGGCGCATTCTTTAATGTGCCTCCTCCCAGTTCATCCCAACCCCGGTTTCGGCCACCAGCGGCACCTTCAACGTGGCGACGCCCGCCATCAGTTCCGGCAGCTTCTGCTTGACCAATTCCAGTTCGGCTTCCGGCACGTCCAGCACCAGTTCGTCGTGCACCTGCATGATCATGCGGGTGCCGAGCTTTTCCTGCTCGATCCAGTCCTGCACCGCGATCATGGCCAGCTTGATCAGGTCTGCCGCCGTGCCCTGCATCGGCGCGTTGATCGCCGCGCGTTCGGCGCCGGCGCGGCGTGGGCCGTTCGGTGAATTGATCTCCGGGAGCCACAGGCGGCGGCCGAACACGGTCTCGACGTAGCCGCGGGCCTTCGCCTGCAGGCGGGTCTCGTCCATGTACTGCTTGACCCCGGCGAAGCGCTGGAAGTAGCGCTCGATGTAGTTGCTGGCGGCGCTGCGTTCAATCCCTAAATTCTGCGCCAGGCCGAACGCGCTCATGCCGTAGATCAGGCCGAAGTTGATGACCTTCGCATAGCGGCGCTGCTCACTCTCGACCTCTTCCGGTGCGATGCCGAAGATCTCGGCGGCGGTGGCGCGGTGGATGTCCTCGCCCTGGGCGAACGCGCGCAGCATCGCTTCGTCGCCCGAGATGTGGGCCATGATGCGCAGCTCGATCTGCGAGTAGTCGGCCGAGACCAGCACGCTGCCCGGGTTGGGGATGAAGGCTTCGCGGATGCGGCGGCCTTCGGCATTCCGCACCGGGATGTTCTGCAGGTTCGGATCGTTCGAGGCCAGACGGCCGGTGATCGCCACCGCCTGCGCATAGTTGGTGTGCACGCGGCCGGTGTTCGGGTTGACCATCTTCGGCAGCTTGTCGGTATAGGTCGACTTCAGCTTCGACAGGCCGCGGTGCTCGAGCAGGATCTTCGGCAGCGGGTAGTCCTCGGCCAGCTTCTGCAGCACTTCTTCGTCGGTGGACGGCGCGCCGGTGGCGGTCTTCTTGATCACCGGAAGCTGGAGCTTGCCGAAGAAGATCTCGCCGATCTGCTTGGGCGAACCGAGATTGAACGGGCCGCCGGCCAGTTCGTAAGCCTGCTGCTCGAGTTCGGCGATGCGCACGGCCAGCTCGTTCGACTGCGCGGCCAGCTTGTCGGCGTCGATCAGCACGCCGTTGCGCTCGATCTTCTGCAGCACCACGGAGGTCGGCAGCTCGATCTTGCGGTAGATGAAGTTCAGGCCCTCGTCGCTTTCGACGTGGCCGATCATGGTCTGGTGCAGGCGCAGCGTGATGTCGGAATCCTCGGCCGCGTATTCGGTCGCGCGTCCGAGCTCGACCTGGTCGAAGCAGATCTGGCTGGCGCCCTTGCCGCACACGTCGACGAAGGGAATCGTGGTGTAGCCCAGGTGGCGCATGGCCATGGTGTCCATGTCGTGCGGCTTGTGCGACTCGAACACGTAGGACTGCAGCAGCGTATCGTGGACGATGCCGCGCAGTTTGATGCCGTGGTTCTCGAAGATGTGGCTGTCGTACTTCAGGTTCTGGCCCAGCTTCGGCTTGTCCGGATTTTCCAGCCAAGGCTGCATGCGCGCCAATACTTCTTCGCGGTTCAGCTGCTCGGGCACCCCGGCGTAGCGGTGCGCCAGCGGGATGTAGGCGCCCTTGCCTGCTTCGACCGACAGCGAAATGCCGACCATCTCGGCCGTCATCGGGTCGAGCGAGGTCGTTTCGGTGTCGACCGAGGTCAGCTCGGCCTTGTCGATCAGGGCCAGCCAGCGTTCCAGCTGTTCCTGCGTGGTGACGGTCTCGTATTCGCCCTTGATGATGGGCATATCGGGCTGGGTGGCGCCTACCGCACCTTCCGGCGAATTGAACAGCGGAGCCTGGGCCGGCTGGGTGCCGGGCGTGACGAAGCGGCCCGGGTTGCCGCTGTTCGGTCCCAGTTCGCGCAGCATGGTCTTGAAGCCGTAGCGCTGGAAGAAGTCGCGCAGCGCGTCCTTGTCTTCCGGACGGCCGACCAGCGATTCCTCGATCGACACCAGGTGGTTCGTCAGGTCGCAGTCGGTCTTCACGGTGATCAGTTCGCGGCCCTTCGGCAGCCATTCGAGGGCTGCCTTCAGGTTGGCGCCGACCGCGCCGCCGATAGTGTGGGCGTTCTCGATCACGCCGTCGAGCGAGCCGTGCAGGGTCAGCCATTTGACGGCCGTCTTCGGGCCGCATTTGCTCACGCCGGGGACGTTGTCGACGGTGTCGCCGATCAGGGTCAGGTAGTCGATGATGCGATTCGGCGGCACGCCGAACTTGGCGAGCACGCCGGCTTCGTCGAGCTTCTCGTTGCTCATCGTATTGATCAGCATGACCTTGTCGTTGACCAGCTGGGCCAGGTCCTTGTCGCCGGTCGAAACCACGGTGTTCATGCCGCGCGCGGTGGCCTGGGCTGCCAGGGTGCCGATCACGTCGTCGGCCTCGACGCCTTCGACCATCAGGATCGGCCAGCCCATGTGGCGCACCACTTCGTGGATCGGCTCGATCTGCTTGCCCAGGTCTTCCGGCATCGAGGCGCGGGTGGCCTTGTATTCGGGGTAGAGATCGTCGCGGAAGGTCTTGCCCTTGGCGTCGAACACGCAGGCGATGTAGGCGGCCGGGAAGTCGGCGCGCAGGCGGCGCAGCATGTTGACCATGCCGTGCATCGCACCGGTCGGGTGGCCGTCGGGGCTGCGCAGGTCGGGCAGCGCGTGGAAGGCGCGGTACAGGTAGCTGGAGCCGTCAACGAGAAGCAGGGTATTGTCCATGTAGGGTCGCAAAAAGCAAAAGTGGGGCCATGCCGGGCATGGCGAATCGTCGTCATTATCGCAGAATCGGGAGTGCTCCCTATATGAGGCCGCTTCGCACTTTTCACACGCTTTTTACTGGTGGGCAGCGCTGTTTGTTACAATGAACTAAACGACAAAGGTGACCACCATGCCCCGCATTACCTCCCGCCTGCCCCTCCTTGCTGTGCTCCTGGCCGCGCTGGCCGGATTTGCGTCGGCCCAGCAGTCGACCCCGCAATCGAACCAGAACCAGGCACCGCCCAAGCTCGAGCGCGTGGAACCGGGCAGTGACGTCCCTGCCACCAACATCCCATCGCGCACCCGCACCCAGATCAAGGAAACGCGCGACGGCGGCCAGGTGACCGAGGTCGAAGTCAACAGCAGCGGCAGCCATTACTACATGAAGCCCAACACGCCGCCGGGCAATGCCGTACCGGGCAGCGCCACCGGCAACTCGATCCGCGCGCCGCAATGGAAGGTGGGCGAGTTCGACCTGTCGGGCAAGCGCAAGGCCGCCAGCGAAAACGGGACCAACGCTCCGGCCGCGGCGGACGTACCGCCGCCGCCGGCACTGCCGCCCGGCACCCCCGACAAAAAATAAGACCGAACAAGACCGGCCGCCCGCTATCGGCGCGGCCGTAACCGCGACCAAAACATTCCTGAACGATGGCAGTTTTCACCTCGGTCACACTGGACGACCTGAGCCAGTGGATCAAGCAGTTTCCTCTCGGTAAAGCGCTGGCGCTCAAAGGCATCGCCAGCGGCATCGAAAACAGCAACTTTTTCCTCACGACCGAGCGCGGCGAATTCGTCCTGACGATTTTCGAGAACCTCGGTTTCGAACAACTGCCCTTCTATGTCCAGCTGATGCGCCACCTGGCCGAGCGCGATGTGCCGGTGCCGGCGCCGGTGCCGACGCACGCGGGCGAACTGGTGGTGGCGCTGGCCGGCAAGCCGGCCATCATCGTCAGCAAGCTCGACGGCAGTTCGCAGATGGATCCCCAGCCCGTGCATTGCGCCGAAGTCGGCAGCATGCTGGCCAGGATGCACCTGGCGGGCCGGGATTTTCCGCTGCACCAGCCGAATCTGCGCGGTCTGGCCTGGTGGGTCGAGACCGTGCCCAAGGTCCTGCCCTTCCTCGATGCCGATAAAGCCGCGCTGCTGGCATCGGAACTCGCCTTCCAGCGCGACTTCGCCGCCGGCCCTGTCTACGCCCAGCTGGCGCAGGGTCCGGTGCACGCCGACCTGTTCCGCAACAACGTGATGTTCGTCGGCGAGCGCCTGAGCGGCTGCTTCGACTTTTATTTTGCCGGCTGGGACAGCTGGCTGTTCGACGTCGCCGTCACCGTCAACGACTGGTGCATCGACCTCGACAGCGGCCGTCTCGACCAGGACCGCGTGCTGGCGCTGACCCGCGCCTACCACGCGGCCCGTCCGTTCACCGCGGCCGAAGCCGAGGCCTGGCAGACGATGCTGCGCGCCGCGGCCTTGCGCTTCTGGCTGTCGCGCCTGTACGATTTCTACTGTCCGCGCGAAGCCGAAATGCTGACGCCGCACGACCCGACCCACTTCGAACGCGTGCTGCGCGAGCGCATCGCGGTTCCCGCGCCTGGTATCCAAGCATGAATAACCTGCCCGCCCGTACTGGCTGGGATTGGCTGAAGCAAGGCACCAGCCTGTTTCGCAAGCAGCCGGCCGCCCTCACCACCATCCTGTTTGCCAGCATCGTGTGCAGCATCGGCCTGTCGATCCTGCCCATCATCGGCACCGTGCTGAGCCCGCTCCTGATCCCCTCGTTCTCGATGGCCTTCATGCAGGCCTGCCTGATGATCGAAAACGGCGACCGCGTGACGCCCGGCGTACTGCTGACGGGCTTCAGGCGACCGGCGCTGGGCGCGCTGTGCAAGGTCGGCACGATCTACCTGGTCGTCGGCCTGGTCGAGATGCTGGTCGTGGTGATGATGCTGGGGCCGGAATTCTTCGAAAAGGTCGCCGAACGGCAGGCCAATCCGAACGATGCGGCGGCCCTGCTGTCGACGGAGATCGGGGTCTTCATGCTGATCGCGCTGATCAACCTGGTGATGCTGGTGACGCTGTACTTTGCGGCGCCGCTGACCTACTGGAAGCACATGAAGACCGGCAAGGCCGTGTTCTACAGCTTCTTCGCGGTGGTGCGCTCGGCACGCGTGTTCCTGGTGCTGCTGCTGGCCTGGTTTGCCGCCTTCTTCGTGATCGCCTCGCTGATGAGCATCGTGTTCGGACCAGGCACGCTCGGCCGCATCCTGCTGACCTGGCTGGTGTTCCTGTTCATGCTGCTGCTGCAGTGCTCGATGTATGCGGGTTATCGCACCATTTTCGGCAAGCCGAACGATAAGGAACCAGCGGCAGCGTAAGTGGGTGCGTGGGCACGGGGTGCCCACCCTACACGTTCCGCCATCCGTAGGGTGGGCACCCCGTGCCCACGCCAAGCTTACCTTGCCACCTTCTCCAGCTTGGCCACCGACAGGTCCAGCATCTTCATCCCCGCCCCGCCAAAATTGATCAGCGCACGCGGGCTGCCGGCGCCACCCTCGATGTTGACGATCACGCCCTCACCGAAGCGCGCGTGCGACACCTGCTCGCCGATGCGCCAGCCGATACCCTTGTCGCTGGAAGACTTCTGCGCGATCTGCTTGGCGATCTGATTGTCGCTGCCGCCGTCGCGGAAATTGGCGTCGTCCCAGGCGGTGGTCGACTTGCGGCCGGCAAACCAGTTGGTCTGCACGCGCGGCGACAGCCATTTCAGCGACTCTTCCGGCAGCTCGTCGAAGAAGCGCGACTTCATGTTGAAGCGGGTCTGGCCGTGCAGCATGCGCTGCTGCGTAAAGCTCATGTACAGGCGCTTGCGCGCACGCGTGATCGCCACGTACATCAGGCGCCGCTCTTCGTCCACGCCATCCAGTTCGCGCGAGCTGCTCTCGTGCGGGAACAGGCCTTCTTCGAGACCGGTGATGAACACGGCATCGAATTCCAGGCCCTTGGCCGAGTGCACCGTCATCAGCTGCATGGCGTCCTGCCCGGCCTGGGCCTGGGCGTCGCCCGCTTCCAGCGAGGCGTGGGCCAGGAATGCCGACAGCGGCGACATCACGGTCGCCAGCGGCGCGTCGGCGTCCAGCACCTCGATGCCATCGACGTTGACGATCGCCTGGCCACTGCTGGCCTGCGCCTGCGGGCCGAGGTGGGCCGGCGTGTGCGTGCCGAAGCCCTCTTCCTGCACGAAGTGGGTGGCGGCGCTGACCATCTGCTCCAAGTTCTCGATGCGCTCCGCGCCTTCCTTTTCCTTCTCGTAGTAAGCCAGCAGCGTACTGCGCTCGATGACTACTTTCACCATTTCCGGCAGCGGCAGCTGCTGGGTCTCGAAGCGTGCGCTTTCGATCAGCTTGACGAAATTGGCCAGCGCGCTGCCGGCCTTGCCGGTCATGTGCGGCACCGCCGCGTACAGCGACACGCCATAGCTGTCGGCCGCCATCTGCAGCTGCTCGATCGAGCGCGCGCCGATGCCGCGGGTCGGGAAGTTCACCACGCGCAGGAAGGCCGAGTCGTTGTGCGGGTTGTCCATCAGCTGCAGGTAGGCGATCGCGTGCTTGACCTCGGCGCGCTGGAAGTAGCGCAGGCCGCCGTACACGGTGTACGGAATGCCGGCCGCGAACAGCGCGTGCTCGATCACGCGGCTCTGCGCGTTCGAGCGGTACAGGATCGCGATTTCGCTGCGCGGCATGCCCTCGCCCATCAGGCTCTTGGCTTCTTCGATGATCCACTGCGCCTCTTCCAGGTCGGACGAGGCTTCGTAGATGCGGACCGGCTCGCCCTGGCCGGCATCGGTGCGCAGGTTCTTGCCCAGGCGCTGCTTGTTGTTGGCGATCAGGAAGTTGGCGGTATCGAGGATGTGGCCGTGCGAGCGGTAGTTCTGCTCCAGCTTGATCAGGTTCTTCACCTCGAAATCGCGCTCGAAGGCCTGCATGTTGCCGACGTTGGCGCCACGGAAGGCGTAGATGCTCTGGTCGTCGTCGCCCACTGCGAAGATCGCACCGCCGGCCGGCTCGTTGTGCCCGGCCAGCAACTTCAGCAGGTTGTACTGCAGGTCGTTCGTATCCTGGAACTCGTCGACCAGGATGTGGCGGAAACGCATCTGGTAATGCTGGCGCAGCGGGTGATTGCGCTGCAGCAGCTCGTAGGCGCGCAGCAGCAGCTCGGCGAAGTCGACCACGCCCTCGCGCTGGCACTGCTGGTCGTAGGCGTCGTAGAGCTCGACCATGCGTCGCTGCACGTGGTCGTAGGCCTCGCAATCGGCGGCGCGGCGGCCGTTGTCCTTGGCGTTGTTGATGAAGTACATCAGGTCTTTGGCCGGGTACTTCTCGTCATCGACATTCAGCGCCTTCAGCATGCGCTTGATCATCGACAGCTGGTCCTGCGAATCCAGGATCTGGAAGGTCTGCGGCAGCGCGGCGTCGCGGTGGTGGGTCCGCAACAGGCGGTTGCACAGGCCGTGGAAGGTACCGATCCACATGCCGCGCGTGTTGATCGGCAACATCGACGACAGACGCGTCAGCATTTCCTTCGCCGCCTTGTTCGTAAACGTCACCGCCATGATGCCGGCCGGCGAGACCTGGCTGGTCTGGATCAACCAGGCGATCCGGGTGGTCAGCACGCGGGTCTTGCCCGAGCCGGCGCCGGCCAGGATCAGGGCGCTCTGGGCAGGCAAGGTGACGGCGGCGAGCTGTTCGGGATTCAGATTGTCGAGGAGATTCATGCGGGCATTATAAACGGCGCGATGCACCGAAGGCGGCTTTCGACCGCAAATTTACTGGTTATATATACAGTATCACAACAGTTGCCCCACGGCTCGCGAGCGCCATGCAAACCGTACTTATCGTAAGTTGAACGCAGATGTGTTCTCAAGGCGGCCGATCGCCCTGTGGCATTGCCGCGGGTACGGGCCGGATTTTTCTATGTCGCAATGGAGTTCTACTTGTAATAAGGAGGCAACAATGCTGAATCGCGTCGTTACTGTGGCCGCACTTGCGGTCGGCGGCATGATGCTGTCGAAAAAAATGAAGAACCGTGCGTCGGGCATGGATTCGTCGATCGTCGAAACCATCGAGATCAACGTGCCGGTCCGCACCGCTTACAACCAGTGGACCCAGTTCGAAGACTTCCCGCAGTTCATGGCCAGCGTCAAAGAAATCCGCCAGCTGGACGACAAGCACCTGCACTGGAAAGCCAATGTCGCCGGTGAAGACAAAGAGTGGGACGTCGAGATCACCGAGCAGATCCCGGACAAGCGCATCGCCTGGCAAAGCACGACCGGCGTGCCGAACGGCGGTGTCGCGACCTTCCACAAGATCTCCGACAACGTCTGCCGCGTGACCGTCCAGATGGATTACCAGCCGGAAGGCGCGCTGGAACAGCTGGGCGACGCCTTCGGCGCCGTGCGCATGGAACTGCGCGGCAACCTGCAGAAGTTCAAGGAAATGCTGGAATCGCGCGGCAAGGAAAGCGGTGGCTGGCGCGGTAGTATTGCCCAGCACTGATTTCACTCGGTGTGCGTGAAGAGCCCAGAAGTTGGCATCCAACTTCTGGGTTCAGCTTAAAGAAACTACTTTTTCAACAGCTTCCACCTGAATGTGGCTCGCCCGTTTTCAAGTTGAAGCCAAGGAAGCACATATACCCATCGCTGGGCATATACGAACACCAGACTTCGCCTTTACTTCTCATCCTTTCGCCTTCTTCCAGACTACAGCTTACCCCTTTCACATCCGGTCCAATCGACTCGAATATTTCTTTTGCAGCTTGCCCCCTGATTGCAATTGCAAGCTTCCTATCCAGATTCGTAGGCGGTCCACGATCCCCTGACTCTCCAGAATAGATAAGATAAGTTGCATCTTTCAGTGGCTTGCTCCGTCCCGTCCACTTGCTATTTTCTTCTGCACCCACTGCCGATGCCAGAAGTAGGATAACCCAAAAAAGGCGTTTCATTCAACCTCCGGGCTTGATAGCAACGTAAAAATGGTCATCATGCCTATCCCAGTGACGTACGCCGGGAATACGAGCATCGTTGAACAAGACTTGTTTGACAAACGGATGGGTGAAGAAGATTTCGATGAGTTTAGCGGTGGCTTCGCCATCGTATTCGATCTGCTTCCACGTGACGGGCAGATGAAGACCATCTTTCCGGAGAGGTCTGACGTCTACCTGAAGACCATTGATATGCGAACGGTGGTCCATATTGGAGATAAGGACATTTTCTAACTCTACTTCGTAGTATTTGATCGGTTTGCCATCCCCGTCTGCGCGCATAAATTCCAGCTTTGCTTTAGGAATTGTTTTCCCCATCGAACAATATTGCATAAGAAGAGGCGACGCGAGATCGACCAGTTTTGTCAGGGCGATGGTTTTGTGCTCACATCGTTCTGCGGTATGTCCACCGGCAGTCGAGGCCGTGGCGCTTTTTGGCTGTTTCACACCCATCGAAGCCGAACTGACTTCTATCCAACCTGGATGCCCCGAGTCCTGAGATTCGCCTTTGATACCGTCAATTTGAAGATAAACGTCGATAGCCATGGCAGTACTCCGCTTGTGAAAAATGCTGAAGTCTTGCACGCTTATTGCACGAGCCAATTAATAATCGTCAACAAACAACTTCACAACAAATAGCGGGCAAAGCAGAAGATTTCGGTGTACGCCTGGTGTCGTATTTATTAAAAATTTCCGCGCCTAAACGGATCGGACCCTCTGCCTTGCCAGGAGTAGCATGGCATTCCTTTTCAGGAGGAACCATCATGGACAATGCCGACGATCCGATCGCGGCCCTGGTGCGCGACCACGACATGGTGCGCAAGCTGGCCGACAAATATCTCAACAGCAGCGACATGGAAGTCAAGAAACAGGCGGCGACCCAGCTGCTGCAAGCCATTCACACCCACTCGCGACTGGAAGAATCGATCTTCTATCCGAACGTGCGCTGCCTGGACGACAACCTGGTACGCCATTTCGAGCAGGACCATTTGAAAGTCGACGATCTGCTGGCCACGCTGCAGGGCATGGAAGCGGACGAACCGCGCGCCGAGCAGATGATGCGCGACATGCTCAACGCGGTGCTGAGCCATATCGAGGAGGAGGAACAACAGCTGTTCCCGCGGCTGCGGCAATCGAACGTCGATATGTCCGACATCGGGCTGCAGATGCAGTCGTTCGAGGCGAACCTGGTGCATATGCAGGCGCAAGCGAGCGACCAGGGTTCGCGGCGGAGATAGCTGCGCTAGAGCTACCGTCGTTCCCGCGCAGGCGGGAACCCAAGTTCTGCAAGCGTCACGTTAGCGCACGCAAACTTGGATTCCCGCCTGCGCGGGAAGTCACGCTGGGCAATGCTCAGCGTGACAAACTAACTTACCAGACGCGGCAGCGCTTTTCCTTCACCATCGGCTGCCCCGGCTTGCACTGGAAAGCCTGCTGGAACTGCGGCATGTTCACCACCAGGCCGTTCACGCGGAAGCGGCCCGGCGAGTGCGGGTCGGTCAGGGCTTTCACGCGCAGGTTTTCCGGGCGGTCGTTTTCGCAGGCCCATTGCGCATTACCGACGAAGAAGCGCTGTTCCGGCGTCAGGCCATCGCGCAACTGCTGCGGCTGCGCCTGCTGCGGCATGCTGGCCATCTCTTCCTTCCACGCCATCCAGCCCAGGATCAGGCCGCCCAGGTCGGCGATGTCCTCACCCAGGGTCAGCTTGCTGTTGATCTTGATGTCGTCCACCACCGTGTACTGCGCGTACTGGTCGACGATGCACTGGGCGCGCTCTTCGTATTCCTTCGCGTCCTTCTTGGTCCACCAATCCTTGAGGTTACCCTTGGCGTCGAACTGGCGGCCTTCGTCGTCGAAGGCGTGGGTCAGTTCGTGGCCGATGGTGCCGCCGGTGTTGCCGTAGTTCGGCGCGTCGTCCATCTTCGGATCGAACAGCGGCGGCTGCAGCACGCCGGCCGGGAAGTTGATGTCGTTCATCTGCGGATTGAAATAGGCGTTCACCGTCGGGGGTGTCATGCCCCATTCGCCGCGGTCGAGCGGCTTGCCGATCTTGGCCAGGTCGCGGCGCGTCTCGAACACATTGCCGCGCTGGACGTTGCCGGCAAAGTCGCCCGGCTTCACCTCATATGCGCTGTAGTCGCGCCACTTGTCCGGATAGCCGATCTTGTTGACGATCGCGGCGAGCTTTTCCTGGGCGCGCTTCTTGGTTTCAAGGCTCATCCAGTCGAGCGATTCGATGTCCTTCTTCATCGCCTCTTCGACCTGGCGGGTCATGTGCAGCGACTTTTCCTTCAGCGCCGGCGAGAACGCGCGGCTGACGAATTCCTGGCCCAGCGCTTCGCCCAGCTGGCGGTCGACCAGTCCTACGCAGCGCTTCCAGCGCGGCTGCTGTTGCTGCACGCCGCGCAAGGTCTTGCTGAAGAAGTCGAAGTGCTCCTGGTCGAAATTCGATGCCAGCGCCGGCGACATGTTGCGCGCCACGTGCCAACGCAAATAGGTACGGGTCGATTCGATGTCGGAAGTCTTCCACATCCTGGCCAGCGCCTTGAAGAAGGCCGGCTCGGTGACGTTGAAGGTGGTCTGCCTGGCCTGGCCGATTTCGTTCAGGTAGGCATTCCAGTTGAAGCCTGGGGTCAGCGCCTGCAGACCTTTCGCATCGACCTTGTGGAACAGCTTGTACGGATCGCGCTTGTCGACGCGCGACAGCGAGGCCGTGGCGAGCTCGGTTTCCATTGCCATCACGCGCTCGGCCTGGCGCTGCGCCTGTTCGGGGCTGTCGCCGAGCAGCTTGAAGGTGTTGGCGATGTGGGCGACGTATTTCGCGCGCACGTCCTTCGATTTGGCGTCCGTCTTCAGATAGGAATCGCGGTCCGGCAGGCCCAGGCCACCGGCGGTGGCGAAGGCGATCACGCGGGTCGAATCGCCGAAGTCCTGGCTCGAGCCGAAGCCGAAGAACAGGCCCTGGTCGGCCAGCGCCAGGTGCAGTTGCGCCAGCACGCGCGGCAAATCCTTGTTGCTGCGCAGGGTCGCGATCTGGTCGAAGAACGGCTTCAGGGGCGCCGCGCCGCGCGTCTCGATGGTGCGCTCGTCCATGCAGGCGCCGAAGTAGTCGCCGATCTTCTGCTGGTTGGCGTTGCGGCCGTCCTGGCGTTTGGACAGGTCTTCGAGGATGCCCCACAGGAAGCGCTGGTTGTCCTGGGCCAGCTTGCCGTACACCGACCAGCGCGCCTGGTCGGCGGGGATCGGGTTGTTCTTCATCCAGCCGCCGCAGGCGTACTGGTAGAAGTCGACGCAGGGGTCGGCGCTGCGGTCCATTGAGCTCGGGTCCAGGCCCGGTGTGTAGGGGAATTCCGTTGCGGGGCGCTCGGCCTTGGCGGTCGGTGCCGCCGATGCGGCCGGCGCGGCGGCCGGCGCAGTCTGGGCATGCGCCAGCGCAGCGGCGCCGGCAAGGGACAAGAGGACAGCTAAGCGGGCTGGGCGCATAAGTCGAGCTTTATAAAAAGATTAACCCGCTTATGCTGCCACACGGGCGCCCGCCCGGCAATCCTTACGCCCGCTCAGCCACGCCGATCAGCCCTGCCCCGGCGCCTGCTGCGCCAGGCCGCGCGCCATCGCGTCGCGGATCAGCTCGCGCATGGTCCTGTCGGCGGCCTTGCTTTCCTGGTCCATCTGCTTGCCGAGCACGTCCATCTTCTTGCCGAGTGCATCCATCGGCTGGCCGGCCTCCTTCATGCGCCGGCCGACGTCCCGCATGTCGGCATGGGCCTGGCGACGCTGCATGTCGCTTTCGGTGGCAGCGCGGATCTGCTCGCCCAGCGCATTCATCTGCTTTTCCAGGCTTGCCATCTCGGCTTCGAGACGCCCGCGCTCGCTGTCCGAAGCGCTGCCGAGCTTTTCGCCCACACGGCCCATCTTGCGCCCTACCTCGTCCATGTTGCGCTGCACTTCGCGTAACCGGCGCTGGTCCGGTTGCATGCCGGCGGCCGCCTGCTCCATTTCCTTGCCGAGCGCATCCATTACCTTGCCATGCCGTTCCATCTCCTTGCCGTAGACGTTCATCTGTTCGCCCAGCCGGTTGACCGGTGCCCAGGCTGTGCGTGCCTTCGCCAGGGTGTCCGGATCCTGCACGATCCAGGACTTGCCGCCGTCGCGGAACCACAGGAACTCGCCCTTGACGTTGCGCCTGAGCTGTTTGATGGCGTCCCAGTCGGCGCTGCTGCCGGTCATGGCCGCCCCTTTCTCGCCATCGCCGACCAGGGCATAGCCGTCTTCACGGCCAGGCCGCAGCGTGATGTGATGAAACCCAGGCTTCGGCTGAGCCGAAGGCACCGACGTGTCCGGCGTCGTGCCGGCATGGGCGTGGATCGCAGCCGTCAGGGCCAGGCAGAGTGCCGGCAGCGCGAGCTTCCAGCCTGCCGATGAACTGAGCGGTTCCGTTTGCGGGCGAACCAGGCGTTTGATGCGAGACATGAGCTTTCCTCCTCCATGTGCCCCAAGGGCAAGTTGCTGGGATGAGAGCTGGAACAGGTCCAGCTCGGATAATGCAAGCGCGAGACGCCGCGGTTCGCCCAATGCGCTTGCAGCCAAATCGTCGGCGATCAGTTCCCGCTCGACCCGGATGCGGTGCGACAGCCACCACACCGCCGGGTGATAGAACAGCAGGATCTCGATCGCGCTCTGTACCAGATTCACCAAATAGTCATGACGCCGCACATGGGCCAATTCGTGCGCCAGCAGCGCTTCGAGCAGCTGGGGCGCCATCCCGGTTGTCAGCGAAGCCGGCACCAGCACCAGCGGACGCCAGCAGCCGGCCGTGACCGGGCTGGCAAGATCGTTCACCAGTCCCAGCACGACTTTGCGGCCCAGCCCCATGCGCTCGCCCAGGCGGTCCAGCACGGCCTGCCAGGCCGGGTCCAGGCGGTAGGCCCCCGAACGGCTGCGGCGCCTTACCCAGGCCAGGCCCAGCAACAGCCGCAGGGCCATCAGGGCGGCACCTGCCGACCAGCACAGGATCACCAGCGGCAGGCGCGGCGCCAGCAGTTCGCGCCAGCCGGCCAGGTGCCACAGCGCCGGCACCGCCGCGCCATCGCCGAGCGCTTGCGCGGCCGTGGCAGGCAATCCCTGCAGCAGGGCCGACCTCAGCACGCCCCCGGTTTCGAAACCGCCCTGCCCCATCACGCGCACCAGCAGGCCGGCCACCGGCAGCACCGCGCACGACAGCAGCGCGATGCAGGCGACCAGGTAGCGCCACTGCGGCCGCGCCCTGCCCATCGATCCCAGCAGCACGGCGGCGATACAGCCGGCCAGCATGCCCTGCCAGACGAAGTCCAGCAGTGCCCAGGCCAGGCCCGACATCCAGGCTGCGGTATTCATGCGATCTCCTTTCGATGAACAGGTTAAGCCGACTAGAAAATTTTGTCTAGAACTTTTTTTCTATATTTGGGCGAGCAAACGATGAAGGCAGGATAGGGATGAACGGGGATGGGGGCCAGCTTTGTGCGACAGGCGGCAGGTTTGGTGGCCTGGACGGAAAAAAGCCGGCATTGCGCCGGCTATTCGGGCCCCCGACAAGGCGGCCGGCCAGGTCGGGGGCGACGTTTCATCGTGGCTGGTATCAGTACACGACCACGGAGCGGATCGACTCGCCCCGCTTCATCAGCTCGAAACCTTCGTTGATCTGGTCCAGGCGCAGGTGATGCGTGATCAGATCGTCGATGTTGATCTTGTTTTCCATGTACCAGTCGACGATGCGCGGCACGTCGGTACGGCCGCGGGCACCGCCGAAGGCCGAGCCTTTCCATTCGCGGCCGGTAACCAGCTGGAACGGACGGGTCGAGATTTCCGCACCCGCTTCGGCCACGCCGATGATGATCGACTGGCCCCAGCCCTTGTGGCAGCATTCCAGCGCCTGGCGCATGGTGGTCGTGTTGCCGATGCACTCGAAGGAGTAGTCGGCACCGCCGTCGGTCAGCTGAACGATGGCGTCGACCACGTTCTCGACATTCTTCGGATTGACGAAGTGGGTCATGCCGAACTTGCGCGCCATCTCTTCGCGGCCCGGGTTGATGTCCACGCCGATGATCTTGTCGGCGCCGACCATCTTCGCTGCCTGGATCACGTTCAGGCCGATGCCGCCCAGGCCGAACACGACCACGTTGGCGCCCGCCTCCACCTTGGCCGTGAAGATCACGGCGCCGATGCCGGTGGTGACGCCGCAGCCGATGTAGCAGACCTTGTCGAAAGGCGCATCCGAGCGGATCTTGGCCAGCGCGATCTCCGGTACCACGATGTAGTTCGAGAAGGTCGAGGTGCCCATGTAGTGGAAGATGGGCTTGCCGTCCAGCGAGAAGCGGCTGGTCGCATCCGGCATCAGGCCGCGGCCCTGGGTGCTGCGGATGGCCTGGCAAAGATTGGTCTTCTGCGACAGGCAGAATTTGCACTGGCGGCATTCCGGGGTGTACAGCGGGATGACGTGGTCATCTTTTTTCAGGCTCGTCACGCCGGGGCCGACGTCCACCACCACGCCCGCGCCTTCATGGCCGAGAATGGCGGGGAACAGGCCCTCGGGGTCGGCGCCCGACAGCGTGTACCAGTCCGTGTGGCAGATGCCGGTGGCCTTGACCTCGACCAGCACCTCGCCCGCTTTCGGGCCTTCGAGCTCGACTTCCTCGATGGTCAGCGGCTTACCCGCCTGCCATGCAATCGCTGCCTTGGTTTTCATGTGAATCTTCCTCTGCTTGATAAACGGTTTGCCATGATACCAAGCAGAAGCGGAACGCGTATCACTTGGCCCGCAGGCGCGCGGCGAAGGCCCCGTGCAGGCTGCCCAGCAGCTCCTCGGCCGCGACGATCTGCTCGGCCACCTCGTTGATCTTGCGGCGGTTCGAGCGCGCGTGGTCGCGCAGCACCTCGAAGGCGGTGTTGCGGTCGGTCTGGTAGCGCGCCATCAGCACGCCGACGGCCAGGCTGGTCTCGCGCCCGGCGGCCAGGGCCGCGTTCAGGTTGACTTCGGTGCGGCGCAGCTGGCGGATCTCGTCGGCGCGCGCCAGGGCGGCTTCGAAGGCCGGCAGCAGGCGGCTCGCATCGACCGGCTTGACCACGAAGCCGACCGCGCCATGGCTGGCGGCCTGGCGCGCGGTCTCGGCATCGTCCACCGACGACAGGAACATGAAGGGCACCGCGGTGTGCTCCCTCAGGCGCTGCGCCAGTTCGAGACCGGACATGCCGGGCATCGTGATGTCGAGCAGGGCCAGGGCGATGTCCGCTTCGCGCTCCTGCACGCGCTGCACCGCTTCGGGCGCGGAGCCGGCTTTGACGGTGTCGTAGCCGGCATGCTGCAGCACGGTGGCGATGAAATCGAGCAGGAGGGGGTCGTCGTCGACCAGCAGGATCAGACGGCGGGAAGAAGCGGGCGCGCTCATTGTTACCTGTTCTTACGAGAGGGGGAATACCGCTTGTCGAAATTAATGAAAACTTCACATTTCCAACTTTGGCGGGCCAAAAATATAGCATGCACATTTGTGACAAACGTGGATTTTCGTCAATTGAATCATACGCACAAACGATCGCGCAACAACTCCCGCGCACGATTGAAAATCAATTGCGTATGTATAAGTTACCTCCATAAACTGGCTCGGCTGTTTACGCAGAGGGCTGGGCCCGGCCCGCTGCGGCAACAGCGATGTATCGGTCGTTACAGCAGCAACACCAATAAGCATGCGGACCACGATGTCCGCGGCGATAACAAGTAACTTACGGAGAAAACACCGATGAATCAGAAACACAATCGCGCAGCAAAGATCGTCCCCGCTCTCGGCCTGTGCGCCGCGGCACTGGCAGTCGCCTTCGCGGGCAACGCCTCGGCCGCCGCGCCGGACACCACCCGCGTCATCGTCGCCTTCAAACCGGGCGCGAAAGCGGCCATGAAGTCGGTGGTCGCCGCGGCCAAAGGCTCGGTCAAGCATGAAATCTTCGGCATGAACGCCATGGCCATCGAAGTGCCGGCCGTCGCCCTGAAAGGCCTGGAAAACAACCCGAACGTCGAGTACATCGAAGAGGACGTGCTCCGCAAACCGCTGGCGCTGACCTCGCCCTCGACCGGCACCCCCTACACCGCCGGCCAGCTGGTCCCCTACGGCATCAAGCTGGTGCAGGCCGACCAGCTGCCCGACACCAACGCCGGCAACCGCAAGGTCTGCATCATCGACTCGGGCGTCGACTTCCAGCATGAAGACCTGTCCGCCAACGGCGCCAACGTCACCGGCGAATACGACGCCGGCACCGGCAACTGGAACACCGACGAGAACCACCACGGCACCCACGTGTTCGGCACCATCGCCGGCGTCAACAACGGCACCGGCGTGGTCGGCGTGAACCCGAACAAGAACCTCAAACTGCACATCGTGAAGGTGTTCGGCAAGGATGGCTGGGCGTATTCCTCGACCCTGTCCTCGGCCGCCAACAAGTGCGCCGCGGCCGGCGCCAACGTGATCAGCATGTCGCTGGGCGGCGGCGCCAAGAGCATGACCGAGCAGAAGACCTTCGACAGCCTGCAGACCAAGGGCATCCTCAGCATCGCTGCCGCCGGCAACGACGCCAACACCACCATCTCCTACCCGGCCGGCTATTCGAGCGTGATGTCGGTGGCGGCCGTGGACGAGAACAAGGCCTGGGCCAGCTTCTCGCAGTACAACAACGACGTCGAAATCGCCGGCCCGGGCGTCTCGGTGCTGTCGACCGTGCCGATGGGCACCGGCCAGGATCCGGTCCTGAGCGTCGGCGCAAGCACCTACGCGCCCACCGCCATGGAAGGTTCGCCGGTCAAGACCGCGACCGCCCCGCTGGCCGACTTCGGCATCGGCGACAGCGTCAACACCGCCGTCTCCGGCAAGGTCTGCCTGATCCAGCGCGGCACCGTCGACTTCGCGACCAAGGTCCTCAACTGCCAGAACAGCGGCGGCGTCGGCGCGGTCGTGTACAACAACGTGGCCGGCCCGGTGGCGGGCACGCTGGGCACGACGGTGACCAGCATCCCGTCGGTCGGCGCCTCCGACACCGAGGGCGCGGCGATGAAAGGCCAGCTGGGCCAGAGCGCCACCGTCGGCATCAAGGCGTCGAACTACGCCTACTTCGACGGCACTTCGATGGCAACCCCGCACGTGTCGGCCGTCGCGGCGCTGGTGTGGAGCTACTTCCCGACCTGCACCGGCTCGCAGATCCGCACCTCGCTGGACAACAGCGCGCTGGACCTGGGCACCGCCGGCCGCGACACCAAGTACGGCTACGGCCTGGTCCAGGCCAAGGCTGCCTACGACCGCATCAAGTCGCTGGGCTGCGGCAAATAAACAGGCGTTCGCGCCTTTCGTAGGGTGGGCACCACGTGCCCACGCGTGACGTTTGTGGCATCTTTACGTTACGCGTGGGCACGGTGTGCCCACCCTGCTTTTTTTTCGACGAACGGACAACATGGACACCGAGATCATCGACTCCTGGAACAAGAACGCCGCGCCGTGGGTGACGGCCGTGCGCGACGGCGAGATCGAAAGCCGCCTGCTCGTCACCAACCGCGCCATCGTCGAGGCCGTACGCAGCCGCGCGCCGGCAAGCGGCATCGACATCGGCTGCGGCGAGGGCTGGCTGGTCCGTGCGCTCGACGGCATCGCCATGACCGGCGTCGACGTCGTGCCCGGGCTGGTCGATGCCGCGCGCGCGGCCGGCGGCGGCGAGTTTCTCACCATGTCCTACGAGGCGATCGCGCAGGGCGGCCTGCAGCTGGCGCTCGACGTCGCCGTCTGCAATTTTTCGCTGCTGGGCGACGAATCCGTCGCGGGCATTTTCCGTGCCGCCCCGACTTTCCTGCGGCCGGGCGGCGCGCTGATCGTGCAGACCATGCACCCGGTCGTGGCCTGCGGCGACGCCCCCTACCGCGACGGCTGGCGGACCGGCAGCTGGGCCGGCTTCAATGCCGGCTTCACCGATCCGCCGCCATGGTACTTCCGCACGCTGGGCAGCTGGGTCCGCCTGTATGCCGACCACGGCCTGCAGCTGCAGGAATTGCGCGAACCCGTGCATCCGAAGACCGGAAAGCCGGCATCGCTGATCCTGATCGGCCAGTTGCCCTTGCGTCATCTATAATGGACCCTTTCGAAATTTCACACGCCAACACAGCCATCATGGAATTAGCCAAGTCTTTCGAGCCAGCCGACATCGAACAATTCTGGCGTAACGAATGGGAACAGCGCGGTTACTTTGCCGCCACCATGGACGCCGACAAGCCTTCGTTCAGCATCCAGCTGCCGCCGCCGAACGTGACGGGCACCCTGCACATGGGCCACGCCTTCAACCAGACCGTCATGGATGGCCTGACCCGCTACTACCGCATGCGTGGCTTTAACACGGCCTGGATCCCGGGCACCGACCACGCCGGCATCGCGACCCAGATCGTGGTCGAGCGCCAGCTGGACGCCCAGAAAATCTCGCGCCACGACCTCGGCCGCGACGCCTTCGTCGAGAAGGTCTGGGAGTGGAAGGAAAAGTCGGGCAGCACCATCACCGGCCAGATGCGCCGCCTGGGCGCCTCCGCCGACTGGCAGCGCGAATACTTCACGATGGACGAGCCGCGCTCGAAAACCGTGGCCGAAGTCTTCGTGCGCCTGTACGAGCAGGGCCTGATCTACCGCGGCAAGCGCCTGGTCAACTGGGACCCGGTGCTGGGCACCGCCGTGTCCGACCTCGAAGTCGTGTCGGAAGAAGAAGACGGCTCGATGTGGTACATCCAGTACCCGCTGGCGGACGGCAGCGGCCACCTGACGGTCGCCACCACGCGTCCGGAAACCATGCTGGGCGACGTCGCCGTCGCGGTCGATCCGACCGACGAGCGCTACACCCACCTGCACGGCAAGATGCTGAAGCTGCCGCTGGTCGGCCGCGAGATCCCGATCATCGCCGACGAGTACGTCGACAAGGCCTTCGGCACCGGCTGCGTGAAGATCACCCCGGCCCACGACCTCAACGACTACGCGGTCGGCCAGCGCCATAAGCTGCCGATGCTGTCGATCATGACGCTCGAAGCGAAGATCGTCGACGACGCGCCGGAAGCCTACCGCGGCCTGGACCGCTTCGAAGCGCGCAAGAAGATCGTCGCCGACCTCGAAGCGCAGGGCCTGCTGGAACAGGTCAAGCCGCACAAGCTGATGGTGCCGCGCGGCGACCGCACCGGCGTCATCATCGAGCCGATGCTGACCGACCAGTGGTTCGTCGCCATGAGCAAGCCGGCGCCGGAAGGTACCTTCAATCCGGGCAAGTCGATCGCCGAAGTGGCGCTGGAAAAGGTCGCCAGCGGCGAGATCCAGTTCGTGCCCGAGAACTGGACCACCACCTACAACCAGTGGCTGGGCAACATCCAGGACTGGTGCATCTCGCGCCAGCTGTGGTGGGGCCACCGCATTCCGGCCTGGTACGGCCCGAACGGCGAGATCGTTGTCGCCCGCAGCGAAGAAGAAGCGCAGGCGAAAGCGAAAGAACAAGGCATCGCAGGTGAACTCAAGCGCGACGACGACGTGCTCGACACCTGGTTCTCGTCGGCCCTGGTGCCCTTCTCGACCATGGGCTGGCCGGAAAATACCCGCGACATGGACCTGTTCCTGCCCTCCTCCGTGCTGGTGACCGGCTTCGACATCATCTTCTTCTGGGTCGCGCGCATGGTCATGATGACCGCGCACTTCACCAACAAGGTGCCGTTCAAAACCGTCTACGTGCACGGCCTGGTGCGCGATTCGTCCGGCCAGAAGATGTCCAAGTCGAAGGGCAATACCCTGGACCCGATCGACCTGATCGACGGTATCGACGTCGAGTCGCTGGTTGCCAAGCGCACCACCGGCCTGATGAACCCGAAGGCCGCCGAGAAGATCGCCAAAGCCACGCGCAAGGAGTTCCCGGAAGGGATCCCGGCCTTCGGCACCGACGCCGTGCGCTTCACGATGGCCAGCTACGCCTCGCTGGGCCGCAACATCAACTTCGACCTCGGCCGCTGCGAAGGCTACCGCAACTTCTGCAACAAGCTGTGGAACGCGACCCGCTTCGTGCTGATGAACACCGAAGGCAAGGACTGCGGGAAAGCGGAAGCCGCCGACCTGTCGCAGGCCGACCGCTGGATCATCTCGCTGATGAACCGCGTCGAGCAGGACGTCGCGAAAGGCTTCGCCGACTACCGCTTCGACAACATCGCCTCCAGCATCTACAGCTTCGTCTGGGACGAGTACTGCGACTGGTACCTGGAACTGGCCAAGGTGCAAGTCCAGCAAGGCACCGAGGCGCAGCAGCGCGCCACCCGCCACACCCTGCTGCGCGTGCTGGAAGTGATCCTGCGCCTGGCGCACCCGATCATCCCGTTCGTGACCGAGCAGCTGTGGCACGCGGTCGCGCCGCTGGCCGGCAAGACCGGCGACACCATCATGCTGCAGCCCTACCCGGTCGCCGACGAATCGCTGATCGACGCCGGCGCGGAAGCCTGGATGGACCAGTTCAAGAAGCTGACCGACGCCACCCGTAACCTGCGCGGCGAGATGAAGCTGTCGCCATCGGTGCGCGTGCCGCTGATCGTCGAGCCGGGCTCGGAAGCCGACCGCGCCGCCGCGCAAAGCTTCGCATCTTACGTGCAGCTGCTGGGCAAGCTGTCGGAAGTGCAGATCGTCGACGCGCTGCCGGAATCGCCGGCCGCAGTGTCCATCGTCGGCACCACCAAGCTGATGCTGAAGGTCGAGATCGACGTCGCCGCCGAGCGCGAGCGTCTGTCGAAAGAGATCGCGCGTCTGCAGGGCGAGATCGCCAAGGCCAACGGCAAGCTGTCCAGCGAGAGCTTCGTGGCCCGTGCCCCGGCCGCCGTGGTGGCCCAGGAACGCGAGCGCGTCGAGAACTTCAGCGCCACGCTGGCCAAGATGCAGGAGCAACTGGGCAAGCTGCCGCCGGCTTGACCGGCTGATCGGCCCATGTGAAAAGCCGCGTCCGGGTTCTGCCCGGCGCGGCTTTTTTACGTCAGGAGCGCCGCCGGCGTGCGACCAGCAGCATGCACGCCAGGCCCAGCCCCAGCATCGCGGTCTGCCCCGGTTCCGGCACCGGCGAGATGTTCATGACGACATTGTCGATCTGGCCCCACTGCGGGTCGGGCGAGCTCAGGTCGCCGGGATTCGGCATGAACCAGTCGATGTAGCTCACGTTCTGGAAGTCCGACGGCAGGGTGAAGGTGGCCAGCGGCTGGTCGCCGAGGATGGTGAAGGTGGCGCCGGAATCGCTGACGAAGACCGAGTCGCCGCCGAAGTAATCGAAAGCGACGAAACCGAAGTTGCTGCCATCGATGCGCTGGAAGCGGTAGGGTTGCGAACCTTCGCGGCTGTGCAGCAGCAGTGCGTCCGTCGCGGAGTGCAGGTGCCCGCCGTTCGGCTCGAGCGAGGTGACGCTGAAGCCCGATTCGGTCCATGATTCGGGATAGGGCCCGAGATCCTGGATGTTGTCGAAGGTGAGCGTGACGGTCTGGGCCGAAGCGCAGGCCATGCCCAGGGCGCAGCCGAGCGCCACGATGCAGTGCTTGATCCAGCGTGATGGTGTCATGATGATCCCCCTGTAAAGGTTAGATGCGGTTAAGGCGACAGCCGCCTACCCTCACAGCATAAGGATGAGATGCTGGAGCATATTGATCAAAGCCAGCCCGCACTCCTCGCCATCCGGTATGCCTCGATCCGGTTGCCCGCGTTCAGCTTGCTGATCGCTTCCGACAGGTAATTGCGCACCGTCCCTTCGGACAAGTGCACCAGCTTCGCGATCTCGCCGCTGGTCTTGCCCTCGCCGGCCAGGCGCAGCACCTGGCGTTCGCGGTCGGACAGCGGATCCTGGCCCGCGCTCCAGCTTTCCAGCGCCAGCTCGGGCGCGATCGCCCGGCCGCCCTTGTGCACGGCGCGGATCGCCGCCGCCAGATTCTCGGCCGGCGCATCCTTCAACAGGTAGCCGCGCACCCCGGCCTCCATCGCGCGCCGCAGGTAGCCGCTGCGCGCGAAGGTCGTGACGATCACCACCCTGGCCGGCAGGCCAAGTTCCTGCAACTGCGCCGCCAGTTCGAGTCCGGTCATCTGCGGCATCTCGACGTCGGTGAGCACGATGTCGGGCCGCAGCTCGCGGCACAGCGCCAGGGCATCCTTGCCGTTGCCGGCCGTGCCGACCACGTCGAGGTCGTCTTCGAGCTTCAACAATGCCGCCAGCGCGCCCAGCAGCAGCGCCTGGTCTTCGGCGATCACGATCCTGATCATGCGGTTTCTCCTTCCCTGTCCTTTACCGGCAGGCGCAATTCCAGGCGCAAGCCATTCTCCACGCTGACCACGAGCCGGCCGCCGGCCGACACGGCGCGTTCGCGCATCCCGGTCAGGCCGTTGCCGACACGGACTTCGTCGCCGGCGCGCAGGCGGTCGCCATCGTCTGTCACGCGCAACACCGCGCTGCCCTCTTCCAGCGCCAGCCTGAGCGTGCAACGGGACGCGCCGGCATGGCGCACGACATTGGTCACGGCTTCGCGCAGCGTCAGCGCCAGCACGTGTTCGAGCGCCGGCGGGAGGACGTTTTGTTGAAACTGCGGCTGCACCTCTTCATGCAGCGCGACGCCGGCCGCCGCCAGGCTGGCGCGGGCACTGGCCAGGGCGCCGGGCAGGCCGCTGTCGCGGTAGCCGGTCACCGCCGTCCTCACCTCGGCCAGGGCGCGGCGCGCGCTCGCTTCGATATCGGCGATCTCGCGCTTGCAGGCGTCGACGTCGCGGCCAGCCAGCTTGCCCGCCAGCTCAGCCTTCAACGCGATCAGCGACAGCGAGTGGCCCAGCAGATCGTGCAGGTCGCGCGAGATCCGTTCGCGCTCGGCGATGCGGGCGATGTGCTCGACTTCTTCCTGCTTGCGCAGCAGCTGCTTGCGCGAAGCACGCAGGCCGCCTTCCATGATCGAGGCCACGCCCACCGACAGGCCGACCGCCCAGGGTGCCAGCAGGAAGGACGGGCCGTTCTCGGCCAGCAGGTAGCCGGTCGCCGTCGCCAGTCCCAGCACCAGTATCAACATGCGAGGGGCGTTGCGGCCCGGCGCCAGGCGTCCGCACATGCCGGCGGCGAAGATGAAGAAGGTACCGGCACCGTTGTTATGCGGCGCCCACAGCATGCCGAACACGCAGGCACCGAGGATGCACAGGACGGCGTTGCGGCCGCCGGTCCAGAAGCTGTACAAATAAAGCGGCAGGAACAGCGCCACGCTCAGGCCCAGCATGGCCAGTTCGAGCGCGCTGACCTCGCTGTAGAAGTACTTAAACAGCAGGAAGGCCAGGGACGTCGCCCACAGGTAGGGCAGCTTGCCCATATCGGCCGGGACCCAGGGCCCGGCCAGCACGCGCTTGAATCGTTCCATCGCTCGTCGTTTTTATGTGTGATCAGCGGTCGGCCAGGCGAACGTCGGCGATCTCGAAACGGTAGTCGCCGGGTTGCGGTCCAGCGTTAAATCCTATCATGGTCACCGCCGTCGGATCGACCCCGGCAAAGGCGCTGAAGGGGATCGCCACTTCCTTCCACTCGGCACCGGTCTCGAAGGGCACGCTGCGCGGGATGGTCATGCCGCTCGAGGCCATCGTCAGCATGACCGGGTGGCCGTCGCCGCGTACACGGAAGCGCAAGACCTTGGCTGCGCTCAGGTCGGCGCCCAGCATCGGCTGCGTGCCCGGCATGAAGGCCGCGCCGGCCCACGGGTAGGCGAAGCCCGGCTTGACCTGCGCCTCGATCGCGATCCTTGCGCCACCCTCCCGCGCGGCCTGGGCATCGAGGTTGACGGTCGAGACGCCACCCGCGAATTTGTCGGTGGACGGGAACCAGCCGGTGCCGAAGGGGCTGGCCAGCTTGCCTTCCTTCAGCAGCGAGATCCTGCCGTTGGCCGGCAGCGCCAGCGGCTGCGTGGCTTTGGCCGCGTTTTCCTGCGCCACGTGCTTGCGCTGGGCTTCGCGCAGCGCCGTCGTGCTCTCGCCATCCTTCCACACCTCGACGATGCGGCGGGTGGCGCCGATGTCCTGCAGCGGATTGCCCTCGACCAGTACCAGGTCGGCTTTATAGCCTTTGGCGATCTGCCCGCGCTGGCCCAGGCGGAAGGCCTTGGCCGGCGCGCTGGTGGCGGCCACCAGGGCTTCGCGCGGAGTGAGGCCCGCGTCGACCAGCGCCGCCAGTTCGTGGTGCAGGCTGGCGCCGTACTGGGTGCCGGCGTTGCCGGCGTCGGTGCCGGCCAGCAGCGGCACGCCGGCGCGACGCAAGGCGCTGGTGACCATCTTCGGCGCCGCCAGGATGCCTGGCCGCGGCGTCGGGCCGTAGCCGGTCTGCAGGGCGCCGCGCTCTTCGCGGTCGAGCAGGCCGGCCACCTGCGGATCGTCGAGCAGGTCGCGCGGCTTGATCCCGGCGATGCTTTCCAGGACCGAGAAAGTCGGCACCACGAAGGCACCCTTGGCCTGCGCCAGCTTCGCCAGGCTGTCCGCTTCCTCCTGCGACATCTGCGCGGCGACGAACAAATGGGCCAGGCCGTCGGCCCCGGCTTCGAGCGCGGCGCGCGCGTTCTCCAGGTTGCTGATATGGACCACCGCCAGCTTGCCGCGCTTGTGGGCGGCGTCGATCACGGCCTTCACGGTGGCGCGGTCGAGGCTCTTGAAATGGTGGTCGCCGAAGCCGTCTTCCATCACGACCTTGATGAAGTGCGAGCCTTCGGCGATGCGGGCGTCCACGAAGGCCTGGGCGTCGCCGCCGTTTTCCAGGGTCGGGATCTTGACCGGGTATTCGGTGCCGTGGCCGCCGGGCGCGGTGACCAGGGTGCCGGCCGAGAACACGTCGGCCTCGCCGCCGTTGCGGCCTTCGTTCATCTGCTTTTTGATGCGCTGCATGACCTCGACGCCGGTGAACATGTCGACCTGGGTCGTCACGCCGAACACCAGCGGCAGCTCGAAATGCTGCCAGGTGTGGACGTGGGCGTCGATCAGGCCCGGCAGCAGTGTGCGTCCTTTGCCGTCGACGATGCGGGCGTCGGCCGGCACCTTGCCGCGGTAGTCGGCATCGGCGATCGCGCCGTCGCGCACCAGCACGGAACGGTGTTCGTGCGCGCTCCTGCCGTCGAAGACGCGCACGTCCCGCACCAGGGTAGTGCCGGCGAAGGCGGTGGAGGTGGAAGCGCAGGCCAGGCCGGCGGCCAGCAGCAGCGAAGTCAGGATGGTCGGTTTCATGGTGTTCCCCTTGTCGTTGTTGGTTGTCGATGGGGTCAGTATCCGGAAAGCGCGGCTGCCGCGGCAGAAGCGGGTGCCATCAGTTTGGGGTGACAAATGTCATGTGAAAGATTTCCGCAAGGCGGTTTACCGAACGACCGTACTGTTTGCTACACTCCAATTGCCTAACACAAAAACTGGAGACCTCATGCGCACCCTCATCAACGCTACCCTGATTGCCGCCGTCCTTGCCGCCCCGCTCGCCTGGGCACAGGATGGTTCGCCGGTCGGCCTGTGGAAGACCATCGACGACAGCTCGGGCAAGCCGAGCGCACTGATCCGCATCACCGAGAACAAGGGCGAATTGACCGGCAAGATCGAGAAGCTGTTCCGCGCCCCGGACGAAGACCAGAACCCGAAATGCCAGCTGTGCACCGATGCGCGCAAGGACCAGCCGATCATCGGCATGACCATCGTCTCGGGCCTGAAGAAGACCGGTGACGAATACACCGGCGGCGAGATCCTCGATCCGAAGAACGGCAAGGTCTACAAGAGCAAGCTGACGGTGCGCGAAGGCGGCAAGAAGGTCGAAGTGCGCGGCTTCATCGGCATGCCGATGTTCGGCCGTTCGCAGGTCTGGCTGCGCCAGGAGTAAGCCGCAGGCGCGCCGCGTCAAACGTGCGCGCCAGAAATTATCTTAATGATAATCTCGGTTCACAACATCATCGACTGATCGTATGCATCCTGTGAACCGACTACCCGCTGCCCGTGCGGCCTTGCGCACTGAAGAGGCAGCGTCATGATCATCCTGCGTCTGCTTGCCCTGCTTGCAGGGGGGCTCGTGTTCGTCCTGCCGCCGATGGTATTGGCGGGGAACAGCCATCCCGGCATGCCGGCCTGGGTCGCCGTCGGCGGCCTGGCCGGGCTGGCGCTGGTGGCGCTGAGTTACCTGTATATCGCCGTGCTCGGCGACCGCATGCGCCGCTCCAGCCATCTGCGCATGCTGGGCGGCCTGCTGCTGATGATTCCAGCCGTCGGCGGCATCACCATGCTGGCCACGCGCACCGATCCGCCCCTGCTCTGGGCCAGCGGCCTGCTGGTGTCCTTCACGATGCTGCTGTTCCTGAGTTTCGTCTACCCGGCCGCGCCGGACCGCCGCCAGCGCCCGATGCGCCGGCGCGAGCGCACCGAACCGGCGCTGGTACTGATCCAGCGCCATCCTTCGGCCGAGCGCCGCGGTTCGCGCTTCTGATCAGTTTTGTGCGCTGGGCGGACGGCGCCGTGCCAGGTGCCGGTCCAGCGCGTTGGCAAACTGCTGGCGGTCGGCTTGGCTGAATGCGCTGGGGCCGCCGGTGTCGACGCCGCTGCTGCGCAACTCTTCCATGAAAGCCCGCATCGTCAGCTGCTGGGCGATATTGTCCCTGGTGTAGAACTCGCCGCGCGGGTTCAGCGCATCGCCACCCTTCTCGAGCACGCGTGCCGCCAGCGGAATGTCGCCGGTGATCACCAGGTCGCCCGGCGCCAGGCGCTCGACGATCTCGGTGTCGGCCACGTCCGGACCGCTCGGCACCTGGATCGCGCGGATGAAGCGCGAGCCCGGCACCCGGATCAACTGGTTCGCGATCAGGGTCACCTGCAGCTGCAGGCGCTCGGCCACGCGGAACAGGATGTCCTTGATCACGCCCGGACAGGCATCGGCATCGACCCAGATTTCCATCGTCGGCTCCTGACAGCGCTCAGGCCAGCGGCAGGTTGTCCCACAAATCGCCGGTCGGGCTGATGCGGGGTGCGGCGACGCCGAAGTGTTTATAGGCCAGCGGCGTCGCGATGCGGCCGCGCGGCGTGCGCTGCAGATAGCCCTGCTGGATCAGGTAGGGCTCGAGCACGTCCTCGATGGTGTCGGCGGCCTCGCCGATCGCCGCCGCCAGGTTGCCGATGCCGACCGGACCGCCGGCAAACTTGAACAGCACCGCTTCCAGCAGTTTGCGGTCCATGACGTCGAAGCCGACGGTATCGACGTCGAGCATCTTCAAGGCGCGGTCGGCCATGTCCTTGGTGATCTCGCCGGTGCCCTTCACTTCCGCATAATCGCGCACGCGGCGCAGCAGGCGGTTGGCGATACGCGGGGTGCCGCGCGCACGCTTGGCGACTTCGCGCGCGCCCTCTTCGTTGATCGGCGCTTCGAGCAGCGCGGCGCTGCGGGTGACGATCTTGGTCAGTTCGTCGACGTTGTAGAACTCCAGGCGCGCGACGATGCCGAAGCGGTCGCGCAGCGGATTGGTCAGCATGCCGGCGCGGGTGGTGGCGCCGACCAGCGTGAACGGCTGCAGGTCGAGCTTCACGGAACGCGCCGCCGGGCCCTCGCCGATCATGATGTCGATCTGGTAGTCCTCGAGCGCCGGGTACAGGATCTCCTCGACCACCGGCGACAGGCGGTGAATCTCGTCGATGAACAGGACGTCGTTGGCTTCCAGGTTGGTCAGCAGCGCCGCCAGGTCGCCCGGCCGCTCCAGCACCGGGCCGGAAGTCTGGCGCAGGTTGACGCCCATCTCGCGCGCGATGATGTGGGCCAGCGTGGTCTTACCCAGGCCCGGCGGACCGAACAGCAGGGTGTGGTCCAGCGCTTCGCGGCGCTTGCGGGCGGCGTGGATGAAGATCTCGAGCTGGTCGCGGATTTTCGACTGGCCGACGTATTCGTCGAGGTGCTTGGGCCGCAGCGCGCGCTCGATCGCCTCCTCGTTCGGCGAGGCCGGCGCGGCGTCGATGATGCGCTGCTCGGTGAAGTTGTCGGTCTGGATGCTCATGGTTTCAATTTACGTTTGCGCGCGCGGGCACGGGGTGCCCGCCCTACGGTAGGGTGGGCACCCCGTGCCCACGTTTCACGCTTTCGACAGCGACTTCAGCGCCAATTTAATGCCCTCGGACACGCCGGTACCCGCCGGCATGTTCTTGATCGCCGCCAGCGCTTCCTTGTCAGAATACCCCAAGGCCAGCAGCGCATTGAGCACGTCTGCCTGGGCGTCGTCCTGCACGGTGCCGCCGACCACGCCGATGTCGGCGCCCAGCTTGCCCTTCAGTTCCAGCAGCAGGCGCTCGGCGGTCTTCTTGCCGATACCGGGCACCTTGACCAGGCGGCCGGCTTCCTGCAGCGTCACGGCCTGCGACAGCTCGGCCACCGACATCCCGGACAAAATCGACAGCGCAGTGCGGGCGCCGACGCCGGTGATCTTGATCAGCTGGCGGAACACGGCGCGCTCGCTGGCCGAACCGAAGCCGAACAGCAGGTGCGCATCTTCGCGCACCACGTAGTGCGTGAACAGCACCACCTTTTCGCCGGTGTGCGGCAGGTTGTAGAAAGTGCCCATCGGCACGTCGACCTCATAGCCGACGCCCTGGCAATCCACGAGCACTTGCGGGGGATTTTTTTCCAGCAGTACGCCGGACAGACGACCGATCATCTGGAACCTTTCATGTTGTTATCAGGATGAGACCAGGCGGCCACGCCGCATGTGCAGCGCCGGTTTTGCGGGCGACAGCGCACCGATCAGCGCCAGCGTGTCCATGCCGTGGGCGTGGCAGATCGCAACGCCGAGTGCGTCGCCGGCGTCGCTGCCGGGCAAGCCGGGCAGCTTGAGCAGGCGCGCCACCATTTCCTGGACCTGGGCCTTGACCGCCTTGCCGCTACCGACCACCGCCTGCTTGACCTCGGCCGGCGTGTATTCGCCGACTTCGAGATCGGCCCCGACCAGCGCTGCAATGGCGGCGCCGCGCGCGGCACCGAGCAGCAGGGTCGATTGCGGATTGACGTTGACGAAGACGCGTTCGATGGCCGCGCAGCTGGGCTTGTAGGTGGCGACGACTTCGCTGACGCCGGCCAGGATGATCTTCAGGCGCGGCGGCAAGGCGCCCTCCGTGCCGGTCTTGATGGTGCCGGAAGCGATGTAGCGCAGCCGGTGACCGTGTTTTTCAATGACCCCGAACCCCGTCGTGCGCAGGCCCGGGTCGATGCCGAGAATAATCATTATCGAATGTTATACCGGCTGGCGTGTTCCGTGGGAAAAATACTGTGCAAAAACACAGGTCGTGGCGTGTTTGTCACCACGACCGTAGGGTGGGCATCCCGTGCCCACGCGTGACCTTCGCATATCGTCGGCACGTGGGCTCGCGGCGCCTACCCTGCATCCACTATCAATGACGGAAGTGGCGCGTACCAGTATAGAGCATCACCACGCCACGCTCGTCCGCCGCGTCGATCACTTCCTGGTCGCGCATCGAGCCGCCCGGGTGGATGACGCAGGTCGCGCCGGCGTCGACCACCACGTCCAGGCCGTCGCGGAACGGGAAGAAGGCATCCGAGGCCACCGCCGAACCGACCAGCGACAGACCGGCGTTGTGCGCCTTGATCGAGGCGATGCGGGCCGAGTCGATGCGGCTCATCTGGCCGGCGCCCACGCCCAGGGTCATGCCGCCGGCGCAGAACACGATCGCGTTCGACTTGACGAACTTGGCCACGCGCCAGGCGAACATCAGGTCCGCCATCTGCTGCGGGGTCGGCTGCTTCTTGCTGACCACGCGCAGGTCGTCCAGGCCGACGTTTTTCGCGTCCGGCGACTGCACCAGCAGGCCGCCGCCGACGCGCTTGACGTCGAAGGAATTCTGACCGTCACCGAGTTCGATTTCCAGCAGGCGCACGTTCTGCTTGGCCGCCATGATCTGGCGCGCTTCCGGCGTGAACACCGGGGCGATCACGACTTCGACGAACAGTTTCGCAATCGCTTCCGCGGCGCGGCCGTCGACCGGCACGTTGAAGGCGATGATGCCGCCGAAAGCCGAGGTCGGGTCGGTCTTCAGCGCGCGCTGGTAGGCGTCCAGCGCATCCGCGCCGATCGCCACGCCGCAGGGATTGGCGTGCTTGATGATCACGCAGCCGGCCGGCTGCTCGAAGCCACCCATGGTCTTGACGCATTCCCAGGCGGCGTCGGCATCGGCGATGTTGTTGTACGACAGTTCCTTGCCCTGCAGCTGGCGGTAGTTGGCCAGGCTGCCGGCGGCCGGCGCCAGGTCGCGGTAGAAAGCGGCGCTCTGGTGCGGGTTCTCGCCGTAACGCATGTCCTGGACCTTCTCGAAGTGCAGGTTCAGGGTTTGCGGATAGGTGGCACGGGTCGTGTGCTGCTTGTCTTCGCCGAGGCTGGTCAGGTAATTCGTGATCGCGCTGTCGTACTGCGCGGTGTGGGCGAACACTTTTTTCGCCAGGCGGAACTTGGTGTCGTAGCTGACGTCGCCAGCCTGCTCGCCACCGGCTTTCATCTCCGCCAGCACGACACCGTAGTCGACCGGGTCGACGATCACGACCACGTCGCGGTGGTTCTTGGCCGCCGAGCGCAGCATGGTCGGGCCGCCGATGTCGATGTTCTCGATCGCATCTTCCAGCGAGCACTGCTCCTTGGCGACGGTCGCCTGGAAGGGATACAGGTTCACTACCACCATGTCGATCTGCGGGATGCCGTGCTCTTCCAGCTTGGCGATATGCTCGGGAAAATCGCGACGCGCCAGGATGCCGCCGTGCACTTTCGGGTGCAGGGTCTTGACGCGGCCATCGAGCATTTCCGGGAAACCGGTGTAGTCGGCAACTTCGGTGACGGGCACGCCATTGTCCTGCAGCAGCTTGGCAGTGCCGCCGGTCGACAGGATGTTCACGCCGAGCGCAGACAGCGCGCGCGCGAAATCCAGCACGCCGGTTTTATCGGAAACGGAGATGAGGGCTTGTTTGATCATGGAGAGAGGCCTGTTGATGAAAATCGGTGCGGGCAAAGTATTCACTACGCCGGACAAGGCCGGCGCACGCTCGCACGCCAGCCCTCCCGCCGGCGCTTACAGCAGCCCGTGTTCCTGCAGTTTCTTGCGCAAGGTATTGCGGTTGATGCCCAGCATCTGCGCGGCATGCGACTGGTTGCCTTCGGCACGCGTCATCACGACTTGCAGGATCGGTTTTTCGACGGTCAGCAGCATCATGTCGTAGATATTCGACGGTTTTTGCTCGCCCAGGTCGTTGAAATAATCTTCGAGGCTTTTCTGAACGACTTCCTGGATACTTTCTTTGCTCATCTGCTAACTTCGCCTTGGGTGGTGGTGGCTCGTGAAACCTGCTGCGCGTCGGTATTGCGGCCTGCGATGCTCGCTGTACAGGTGTACAGCTGCGCTTCTCGGCCACAATCCCTTCCGCTCGCTACGGTTTCCCGAAGCCACTGTTACGCTGTCTAAAAACAGCCCTGTCTCCGATTATTTCTTATTATCCTGTTACTTTTTTATGCCGCGATCGCGACTTGATCAGAATGCGCGGGCCGGTATTGTAACCGCTCGCCATACCGCTGTTGCGATTTGAAAAATTCATCGACGGCCGCCAGCTGCTCGGCAGTCGATTCCAGCAGGTTCATGCGCTGGCGGAATTCCTCGCCGCCGGGCAGGTCCTGTACATACCAGCCGATATGCTTGCGCGCGGTGCGCACGCCCAGGTATTCGCCGTAGAAGGCATAGTGGGCCGGCAGGTGTTCGTTCATCAGCTCGCGTACTTCGTCCACCAGCGGCGCCGGCAGATGTTCGCCGGTGCGCAGGTAGTGATCGATCTCGCGGCAGATCCACGGCCGGCCCTGGGCCGCGCGGCCGATCATGACCGCGTCCGCACCTGTGTGGTCGAGCACGAATTTCGCCTTTTCCGGGGTCGTGATGTCGCCGTTGGCCACCACCGGAATCGAGACCGCCGCCTTGACCGCGGCGATGGTGTCGTATTCGGCATCGCCCTTGTAGCCGTCGGCGCGGGTGCGGCCGTGCAGGGTCAGCATCGCGATGCCGGCCTGCTCGGCCATGCGCGCGATGGTGAGCGCGTTCTTGTTCTGGCGATCCCAGCCGGTACGGAATTTCAGCGTGACCGGCACGTCCACCGCGCGCACCACGGCTTCCAGGATGCGCTGGACCAGGTCTTCGTGCTGCAGCAGGGCCGAGCCGCACCAGTTGTTGCAGACTTTCTTGACCGGGCAGCCCATGTTGATGTCGATGATCTGGGCGCCGCGGTCGACGTTGAACTTGGCGCACTCGGCCAGCTCTTCCGGCACCGCGCCGGCGATCTGCACCGCCTTCGGTTCCATCTCGCCGGCGTGATCGGTGCGGCGCGCACTCTTTTCGCTGGCCCACAGGCGTGGATTCGAAGCCGCCATTTCCGATACCGCATAGCCGGCGCCAAGCTTCTTGCACAGCTGCCGGAATGGGCGGTCGGTCACCCCGGCCATGGGAGCGACGAAGACGTTATTGCGCAGCGCGTAAGGACCAATTTGCACGAGAGAAAAACCAGAAGAAAAATCGGGAACTCGCTATTTTACCCGAAGCGCTGCTCAATTTATCAGCACACTTTTTTAGTGTTGCAGATCTGACATAGTCTGCTGTCAGCTTTTGTGGCTGGCGGCTGCTCAGTTCAGCTCATCCAGCACCGCCGGCTGCAGGTGAGCAACCTCGCCCCAGCTGTCGAGCACCAGCCTGCCCTCTTCCAGGTGGAAGCGGTTGATGCTGGCATTGAACACCTTGAAGTCGCGCGGCGTTTCCAGCGGCAGGTCGAGTGCCATCCGGTAGGCGCACTCGAGCACGCCGCCGTGGGCCACCATGGCGATGGTCTGGCCGGCATGCGCCTGCGCCAGGCCGAGGATCGCCGTGGTGGCGCGGGCGTAGAACTGGCGGAAGCTTTCGCCGCAATTTTTGCCAGTTGGCAAAATCGCATCGACGTCGCGCGCCTGCCAGGCTGCGAACTCGGCCGGGAAGCGCTGCTCGATCTCGCTGTACAGCAACCCCTCGAAACCGCCGTAGCAGCGCTCGCGCAGGCCGGGCTCGATTTGCAGCGGCATGCCGCGCAAGGTGGCGACGGCCTGGGCGGTCTGGCGCGCACGCTGCAGGTCGCTGGAAACGATCAGGTCGATGGGTTCGGCGGCGAGTGCGCCGGCCAGCAGCCGGGCCTGGCGTTCGCCCTCCGCGTTGAGGGGGATGTCGAGATGGCCTTGCAGGCGGCGTTCAGCGTTCCATGCGGTTTCCCCATGGCGAATCAGGATGATTTTCAAATCTTTGCTTTTTACTTATCGATGATGGTGGCGGCGATTTCCGGGTTCAGCGAATACACGCCGAAAATGCGGGCTTCGTCCAGGATGTGGCCCATGATGGCGAGACTCGCTTCCCTGCCCGTGAAGCGCCCTTCGAGCGGCAGGCGCGGGATATCGAGGGCGTACAGCGTGAACACGTAGGTGTGCAGGCGCTCGTCGTTCCAGGGCGGACAGGGGCCATCGTAGCCGTAGTATTCGCCGGCCATGTCGGGGTCGTTGGCAAACCAGCCGGTGTAGTCGTTGACGCCGTGGCGCAGCTGGTGCTCGGTGCCGTTCTTGATCGTGAACGGCACCAGTGGACCGCTCTTGCCGCCCGGCGTCACCATGTCCGAGAACATGCCTTCGGCAAAAGCGCCCAGCACCACCGGGATGTCGACCAGCGACCAGTGATAGAAATCGGTGCGCGGCAGCGCGTCCGGCACCGTCCGGCCTTCCTGGTTGACGTCGGTGCCCACGGTCGGCACGTCGATGTCGTGGCAGAGCAGCACCAGCGACTCGGCACCGGCCGGCACCTCGTCCCAGGCGAGGTGGGGACTGCGGTTGCTCGACAGCCTGATGTGGCTGCCGGGTTCGATCTCGGCAAACGCGCAGCGGGGCGGAATCGGGCCGCCCTCGACAAAGGAATCGCTCCAGATCTTCATCGCCCCCTCCATTCGCACCTGCGGCCTTTGCTTACATTGACCAGCGCCAGGCGCCGCAGTTTCAGCTCGATACCTTGGGTGGATCAATACGAAGCCAGAAAGTGACTGGACCGTCGTTCGTCAGCGAAACCTGCATGTCCGCGCCGAAGCGGCCGGTCTCGACCTTACCGTGACGCTCGCGCGCCTGGCGCACGACATGCTCGAACAGGCGCCGCCCGTCTTCCGGCGCGGCCGCCGGCGAGAACGAGGGCCGCGTGCCCGAGCGGGTGTCGGCCGCCAGCGTGAACTGCGGCACCAGCAGCAGGCCGCCGGCCACGTCCGTGATGCTGCGGTTCATCTTGCCGGCTTCGTCCGAAAATACGCGGTAGCCGAGCAGCTTGGTCAGCAGCGCGTCCGCCTCGCGCTCGGTATCGCCCTTTTCGGCGCAGACCAGCACCATCAGGCCGCGCCCGATGGCGCCGATGGTCTCGCCGTCGACCACGACGCTGGCCTGGCCGACCCGCTGCAGCAGGCCGATCATGCGCCGGCTGCCAGGGTCACGCGGGCGAACTTGCGCTTGCCGACCTGCAGCACGAAGGTGCCGGCCTCGACCTGCATCGCCTTGTCGGAGACCACTGTGCCGTCGATGCGCACGCCGCCCTGGTCGATCATGCGCATCGCTTCCGAGCTCGAGGCGCACAGGCCGGCCTGGCGCAGCAGCTGGGGCAGGCCCAGCGGCGCGCCGGACAGGCTGACTTCCGGCACGTCGTCCGGGATGCCGCCCTTGGAGCGGTTGACGAAGTCGGCCAGCGCGTCCTCGGCCGCCTGCTGCGAGTGGAAGCGCGCCACGATCTCCTGGGCCAGCGCGACCTTGGCATCGCGCGGGTTCTTGCCGCCCTCGACCTCGGCGCGCAGCGCGGCCAGGTCCTGCAGCGAGCGGAAGGACAGCAGTTCGTAGTACTTCCACATCATCACGTCCGAGATGCTCATCAGCTTGCCGAACATGGTGTTGGCCGGCTCGGTGATGCCGATGTAGTTGTTCTTGGATTTCGACATCTTCTCGACGCCGTCCAGGCCCTCGAGCAGCGGCATGGTCAGGATGCACTGCGGCTCCTGGCCATAATCTTTCTGTAGTTCACGACCAACAAGCAGGTTGAATTTTTGGTCCGTTCCACCTAGCTCAAGGTCTGCGTGCAAAGCGACCGAATCATAGCCTTGCATCAGCGGATAAAGGAACTCGTGGACCGAAATCGGAGTCCCACTCTTGTAGCGTTTGGTGAAGTCGTCGCGCTCCATCATGCGTGCCACCGTGTAGCGCGAGGCCAGCTGGATCATGCCGCGCGCGCCCAGCGGGTCGCACCATTCGGAGTTGTAGCGAATCTCGGTGCGCGAGGGGTCGAGTACGAGCGAGGCCTGCTTGAAATAGGTCTGGGCATTGGTCTCGATCTGCTCGCGGGTCAGCGGCGGACGGGTCACGTTGCGGCCCGACGGGTCGCCGATCATCGAGGTGAAGTCGCCGATCAGGAAGATCACCTGGTGGCCCAGGTCCTGCAGCTGGCGCAGTTTGTTCAGCACCACGGTGTGGCCCAGGTGCAGGTCGGGCGCGGTCGGATCGAGGCCAAGCTTGATGCGCAGCGGCTTGCCGCTCTTTTCGGAGCGCGCCAGTTTCTGCGCGAACTCGCTCTCGATCAGCAGCTCGTCGACACCGCGCTTGGTGATCGCAAGGGCTTCCTGGACGGCCTCGCTCAAGGGAAGAGCCGCGGCCCCGGCGGAAGTTGCATTTTTGGCATTACCAGAAAGCTCAGCAGAAGTCATAAAATTCTTGTAGGAATATGGCTAAAACGGTTGTAGGACCCCGTATTTTGATATAATTCGCGATCCCGTCAATCTTGCCGCATGAAAAGTTTCAACGACAACAAGTAAGAAAACAAAAAGAAAAAGCGTCGTCTTGGGACAGTGAAGCGGTAAATTTTAACTGATTGCATGAACCCATTACAGAAAATCACCGGCAAGCGCTGGTTCGGTCTCGCTGAAACGAGCCGTAAAACCCGCATCGTTGCGGGGGGCGCCGCTGCCCTGGCACTGTGTGCCTTCGGTGCAACCGCAGTTGCCCCGATCGCCCCGGACGCTGCCGACATTCCTGTCAAGTCCATCGCACAAGACCTGCAGCTGCCGAATCTGGCCGACCAGATCGCCGCCCTGCAGCAAGACCAGCAACAATTCATCAAGGAAGAACGCATCCGCCCGGGCGACTCGCTCGGCTCCGTGTTCACCCGCCTCGGCATCGACGACCAGCAGGCTGCCGCTTTCGTGCGCAGCGACAAGCTGGCACGCAGCATCCTGAGCCTCAAGACCGGCAAGCGCATCCAGGCTGAAACCGACGAGAACGGCCTGCTGCTGACGCTGCGCGCCACCATCCCGGTCAGCAAGGACGAATTCAACACCGTCACCGTGACGCGCAAGGGCGAAAAATTCGTCGTCGCCAAGGCACCGGCCGAGCTCGAGCGCCGTGTCGAAATGCGTTCGCGCGAAATCAGCACCTCGCTGTACGCAGCCACCGACGCCAGCGTCGACGGCGGCCAGATCCCGGATTCGGTGGTCAACCAGATCATCGAGATGTTCTCGACCAGCATCGACTTCCGCGGCGACCTGAAGCGCGGCGACCGTTTCAACGTTGTGTACGAAACCTTCTGGCAGGATGGCGAAATGGTCCGCACCGGCCGCGTGCTGGCCGGCGAATTCGTCAACCGCGGCGTGGCCTACCAGTCGGTCTGGTACGAAGACCCGCAAACCCGCCAGGGCGGCTACTACAGCCTGGACGGCAAGTCGCTGAAGAAAGCCTTCCTGAAGTCGCCGGTGGCCTTCACCCGCATCTCCTCGGGCTTCTCGATGCGCGTGCACCCGGTGTTCAACGTCTGGAAGGCCCACAAGGGCATCGACATGGCTGCCCCGCTGGGCACCCCGATCCGCGCCGCCGGCGACGGCACCGTCGACTTCGCCGGCGTGTCGAATGGCTACGGCAACATGGTCGTGCTCAAGCACTGGTCCAACTACAGCACCGCCTACGGCCACATGAGCCGCTTCGCCAGCGGCATGCGCAAGGGCCAGAAAGTCCACCAGGGCGACATCATCGGCTACGTCGGCGCCACCGGCTGGGCCACCGGCCCGCACCTGCATTACGAATTCCGTATCGGCGGCAAGGCCATCGACCCGATGTCGCAGAAGAACCTGCAGGCGCAACCGCTGACCTCCGGCGAACTGTCGCGCTTCCGCATGGCCGCGACCGAGATGTCGCACCGCTTCTCGCTGCTGAACCCGGCCGGCAACGCCATGGCTGCCCGTTAAGATTCAGCCCGATTGCAGATAGAATGAGACGCCTTGCACTGCAGAGTGCAAGGCGTTTTTCTTTTCCACTACAAAAATGCCCGCTTCCACTCTCTATATCGGCCTGATGTCCGGCACCAGCCTGGACGGCGTCGACGGCGTGCTCGCCGATTTCTCCGGCCGCGGCATCCGCACGCTGCAGGCTGCCTTCACGCCCTTCCCTGCCGATCTGCGTACCGAACTGATGGCCTTGCAGGCTGCCAGCGAGAACGAACTGGAGCGCGAAGCGCTTGCCGCGAACGCGCTGGCGCGCTGCTATGCCGATTGCGTCCAGCAGCTGCTGGCCCAGGCACCCGGCCCGGTACGCGCGGTCGCCGTGCACGGCCAGACCATCCGCCACCGCCCCGAGCTCGGTTTTACGCGCCAGACGAATAATCCGGCCCTGCTGGCCGAGCTGACCGGCGTCGACGTGATCGCCGATTTCCGCACGCGCGACATCGCGGCCGGCGGCCAGGGCGCGCCGCTGGTGCCGGCGTTTCACGAAGCCCGCTTCGGCAAGCCGAAGACGGTGCGGGTGGTGGTGAACATCGGCGGCATCGGCAATATCAGCGTGCTGCACGGCGACGGCCGCGTGAGCGGTTACGACACCGGTCCGGGCAATGTGCTGATGGATTTATGGGTTGCGCGCCACACTGGCAAGGCCTACGACGAGGATGGCGCCTTCGCCGCGTCCGGCAAGGTCGACGAGCCATTGCTGGGCATCCTGCTCGACGAGCCCTATTTCCGCCAGCCGCCGCCCAAGAGCACGGGCCGCGACCTGTTCCATGCGGAATGGCTGGCCGGGAAACTGGCCCAGCGCCCCGACCTGGCGCCGGCCGACGTGCAGGCAACGCTGACAAGGCTGACGGCGGTGTCGATCGCGCAGGCGATCCGGGACGCGACCGCCGGCCAGCCGGCGCAGGCCGTCTACGTCTGCGGCGGCGGTGCCTACAACAGCGTGCTGCTGAAGGATATCGCCGCTGCGCTGGGCGGCGCGATTCCGGTGAAGTCGACCGAGGAACTGGGCGTGGCGCCGAACCGGGTCGAGGCGCTGGCCTTCGCCTGGCTGGGCTACCAGTTCACGCGGCGCCGGCCGGGCAATCTGCCGGCGGTGACGGGCGCGGCCGGCTTGCGCGTGCTCGGCGCGCTGTATCCGGCTTGAGGTGCCCTGAAAGAATTATGGAGATCACATACAATGCTCTCCCCCTTTATGATTAACGAGAGCAAAGTGGAATTACTGAACAAACTGCAATGGCGCTATGCCACCAAGGCGATGGACCCGACCCTGCCGGTCGCACAGGACAAGATCGACCGCATCATCGAGGCAGCCCGTCTGGCGCCGACCTCTTCCGGCCTGCAGCCCTATGAAATCCTGGTCGTCAAGAACCCGGCCCTGCGCGCGCAGATCCGCGAAGTGGCGTGGAACCAGGCCCAGGTCACGGACGCCTCGCACCTGCTGGTGTTCGCCGCCTGGGACGACTACACGCCCGAACGCATCAACCACATGTTCGACCTGACCAATGAAGTGCGCGGCTTCCGCAATGAAGGTTGGGAAGCGTATCGCCAGCAGTTGCTGTCGACCTATCCGGGCCGCGGCGAGCAGGTGAACTTCGAGCACGCAGCGCGCCAGGCCTATATCGGCTTCGGCGCAGCCGTCATCGCGGCCGCGTTCGAGGGCGTCGACGCGACCCCGATGGAAGGCTTCGACCCGGCCGCCGTCGATGGCATCCTGAAGCTGCGCGAGCGCCACCTGCGCAGCGTGGTGATGCTGCCGCTGGGCTACCGCAAGGCCGAGCAGGACTGGCTGGTCAACCTGCCGAAGGTGCGCCGTCCGCTCGAGCAGTTCGTAACCGAGCTGAACTGAGCGAAGTGAACTAAGGACTTCGCGAAAACAAAAAAGCCGCCCGGCAATGCCGAGGCGGCTTTTTTGATGCCCGAAGCGGACGCTTACGCCGAGAACGACGAACCGCAGCCGCAGGTCGAGGTGGCGTTCGGGTTCTTGATGACGAACTGGGCGCCTTCGAGGTCGTCCTTGTAGTCGATCTCTGCGCCGACCAGGTACTGGTAGCTCATCGAGTCGATCAGCAGGGTGACGCCATTCTTTTCCATCGCGGTATCGTCGTCGTTCATGATCTCGTCGAAGGTGAAACCGTACTGGAAGCCCGAGCAGCCGCCACCCTGCACGAAGACGCGCAGTTTCAGGTCGGGATTGCCTTCTTCCTCGATCAGCTGGGCGACCTTCTGCGCGGCGCTGTCGGTAAAGTTGATGGGCGACGGCATGGCGTCCTGCTCTTGCGAGCGATGCAATTCGGCGATTGCGGTCATGGATAAACTCCTGATTGAATTCGGATTTCGTCCATTATAGACGGTTGGCGCCAGTCATGCTGACGCCCCCTCCGCCGTTACACCTAAATGAAACACCGGCTCGGCGGCCTGGACCGGCGCGGCCTCGTGGGTCAGCTTGCCGGTCACCAGGGCGCCGCCGTGCATTTCCAGCAGGCGGTAATGGACATCCCCATGTATGCGGCCTTTCGGCTGTAATTCAAGCAGTTCCGTCGACCGGACCGTGCCGGCGATATAGCCGTTGACAACCAGGTTGGCGCAGCGCACCTCGCCCTCGATGCGGGCATGCTCGGAGACGATCAGGACGCTGTCGGCATCGCTGCCGGCAATCACGTTGCCATGCACCTCGCCGTCGATGCGCAGGCCGCCGGTGAATACCAGGTCGCCTTCGATACGGGCGGAAATGCCGATCAGGCTATCGATTTCGCTTTTTGCATTACGACCGAACATGGTAGTCCTCTCGCAAAATGGCAAGCTGCCAAGCGCGGCAGTGCAACGGTCAATTTACCGTGCTCAACACCTACTGCCTTGATCTGCATCTTGTCGCCAAGCTTGCGAGGGGCGGCGGCCATGGCCGCCGCTTGTTGCCATTACGGCAGCAGCGCGACCTGGTTCAGGCCCATGTTTTCCGGCACGCCGAACATCAGGTTCATGCACTGCACGGCCTGGCCGGCGGCGCCCTTCACCAGGTTGTCCTGCACCACCAGGATCACGACGGTATCGCCGCCGTCCGGACGGTGCACGGCGATGCGCAGCATGTTCGAACCGCGGGTCGAGCGGGTTTCCGGGTGCGAGCCGAAAGGCATCACGTCGACGAAGGGCTCGTCGCGGTAGGCGTCTTCGAACAGGGCCTGCAGGGCGGCATTGTCGATGTCGCGGGTCAGGCGCGCGTACAGGGTCGAGTGCATGCCGCGGATCATCGGCACCAGGTGCGGGGTGAAGATCAGGCCGACTTTCTGGTCGGTGTAGCGCTGCAGCTGGGCCGAGGTTTCCGGGGTGTGGCGGTGGCCGGCCACGCCGTAGGCCTTGAAATTGTCGCTCGCTTCCGAGAACAGGGTGCCGATCTCGGCTTTGCGGCCAGCGCCGGACACGCCCGACTTGCTGTCGGCGATCAGGTTGCCGGCATCGATCAGGCCCGCCTTCAGCAGCGGGTAGAAGCCCAGCTGCATGGTGGTCGGGTAGCAGCCCGGATTGGCGATCAGGCGCGCCTTTTTGATGTCTTCGCGGTTCAGTTCCGGCAGGCCGTACACCGCTTCCGCGATCAGCTCGGGCGCGCTGTGCTCCATCTTGTACCACTTCTCGAACGCGGCGCGGTCCTTCAGGCGGAAGTCGGCGGCCAGGTCGATGACCTTGACGCCGGCGGCCAGCAGGGCCGGTGCCTGGGCCATGGCGACACCGTGCGGGGTGGCGAAGAACACCACGTCGCATTGGGTCAGGTCGGCCTTGTCCGGGCTCGAGAAGGCCAGGTCGACGTGGCCGCGCAGCGACGGGAACATGTCTGCCACCGGCAGGCCGTCTTCCTTGCGCGAGGTGATGGCGGTCAGCTGCACCTCGGGATGGGCCGACAGCAGGCGCAGCAACTCGACGCCCGTGTAACCGGTACCACCAACGATGCCAACTTTGATCATGTTCTTTCCTTCGTAAATAAGTGCGTGCGGACTGTCATTTTAACAGCCTGCCGCGGCCGGCGTGGCAAGGCGGCGCGGCAGCAGACGCGGCAATGCTAGCATCTGTTGCAACGCACAAGCCAAGGAGGATCGATGAAGCCGATTGCAGAACAGGTAGTGGTCGTGACGGGCGCGTCCAGCGGGATCGGCAGGGCGAGCGCTCTCGCTTTCGGCAAACGCGGTGCGCGCGTGGTGCTGGCCGCGCGCAATCTGGAGGCGCTGGAAACGCTGGCGCAGGAGATCGAAGCGGGCGGCGGGCAGGCACATGTGCTCGTGACCGACGTTGCCGAGTGGGACCAGGTCCAGCGCCTGGCCGACGAGGCGGTCGAACGCTTCGGCCGTATCGACACCTGGCTGAACGACGCCGGCATCAACGAGCACGCGTCGGTCGAAGACATGACGGTCGAGGAGATCGGCCGCATCATCCAGGTCAACCTGATGGGCCAGGTACACGGCATGAAGGCAGCGCTCGGCGTGATGCGGCGCCAGCGCAGCGGGACCATCATCAACATGGGTTCGGCAGCGTCGAGCCGGGCGGTGCCGCTGCACGCGGCCTACGTGGCCTCCAAGCACGCGGTCGCCGGCTTCACGGACAGCCTGCGGATGGAGCTCATGCACGAGAACATGCCGATCAATGTGACGCTGATCCAGCCCGGCTTCATCGACACGCCCCTGTTCCTGAATGCGCGCTCCAAGCTCGGCGGGCAATCGCGACCGATTCCGCCGATCTATGCGCCGGAAGTGGTGGCCGACGCCATCCTGTTCGCGGCCGAGCACCGGCGCCGCAACATCGTCGTGGGCGCGCAGGCGGCGGCGGGCATCTTCCTGAACAAGCTCAGCCCTTCGCTGGTCGACCGCCTGATGGTGGCGCGCGGCGCGGCCTTCCGGCTGCAGAAGGAAAACCGGCCCGACGACGGCATCGACAACCTGTTCGAGCCCAGCCGCGGCACCGGCTCGGCCCACGGCCACTGGGGCAAGGAAGCGCTCCAGTCCAGCTGGTACACCCGCCACCTGGAATACTACCCGCACCGCAAAGGCATGCTGTGGGCGGCACTGGGCGCCAGCCTCTTCCTGCTGGCCCGCCGCAAGCGCTGACAAAAATTAAACCGGGGTCAGACACCGAATTCTGGAAACAGCCCATAGGACATTTCCAAAAATCGGTGTCTGACCCCGGTTTGATGAAAAACAAAAAAGCCGCCGGCTTTGCAGCGAGCGGCTTTTTGTCTGGCAGCAGCGCACAGGGCGCTGCAGATCCAGGAGGTGAAGCTGATTAACGCTTCGAGAATTGCTTTGCGCGACGTGCTTTGCGCAGACCAACTTTCTTACGCTCGACTTCACGGGCGTCACGGGTGACGAAACCGGCACGTGCCAGGTCGCCCTTCAGGCCTGCGTCGTAGTCGATCAGTGCACGGGTGATGCCGTGGCGCACTGCACCTGCCTGGCCGGACTCGCCGCCGCCATGCACGTTGACTTTGATGTCGAAACGCTCGACGTTGCCGGTCAGTTCCAGCGGCTGACGGATGACCATCAGGCCGGTTTCGCGCGAGAAGTACTCGGCGGCCGGTTTGCCGTTCACGATGATCTGGCCGGTGCCAGCTTTGATGAACACGCGGGCGACTGCACTCTTGCGACGGCCGGTGCCGTAATTGTAGTTACCGATCATGTCAGTTCCTTAGAAATCGAGTGCTTGCGGTTGCTGGGCGGCGTGCGGGTGGGTGCCTTCCGCATAGACCTTCAGCTTCTTGATCATGGCGTAGCCCAGCGGGCCCTTCGGCAGCATGCCTTTGACAGCCTTTTCCAGGGCACGGCCCGGGAAGCGCTGTTGCATTTTCAGGAAGTTGGTTTCGTAGATACCGCCCGGGTAGCCCGAGTGACGGTAGTAGGTCTTCTGGGTGGCCTTGGTGCCGGTCACGCGCAGCTTGCCTGCGTTGACGACGACGATAAAGTCACCGGTATCGACGTGCGGAGTAAATTCCGGCTTGTGTTTGCCGCGCAGTCGGCGTGCCACTTCGCTGGCAACACGTCCGAGGACTTTGTCCGTCGCGTCAATCACGTACCAATCGCGCTGGACTTCATGGCCCTTAGCGGAAAAAGTTTTCATGTTGACTTCCTATATATAGGTGTAAATGCTCAAATGGTGGTTCCGCAAGAACGACTGCGGACTCGGCCTTGTTGTCTTTTCCTGAGCAAATGGAAAGCCCACGATCATAGCTGATCTGAGCCTCCCCAGTCAAGTCAGCCTTGGCGCATACCCCACAGTCAGCATTAGAGGCAACGCAAGCCCTTCCTTGCGCACTCGCCTAGACTCGGGAATTAATGCATTTTTGCAACTTTTTGATTGACCTAAAAAAGAATAGCAAATTACTATGGTCAACATCGAAGAGGAGACGCCGTGAAAATCCGTACCATCCTGCCCGCCCTGTTCGCCTTGATGGCGTCAAGCGCCGCGCTCCCCGGACCGGCTGCCGCCGCGCCGGCCGGCAAGGCATCGGCGGCCCGCAGTTGTCACCTGCCGGGTGCCGAAGAATCCCTGCGCTGCCTGTCCGTTTCTGTACCGCTCGACTACGCCAAACCGGATAGCGCCAGCCTGAAGCTGCACGTGACCGTGGCCCCGGCCTTCCGCGAATCGGCGCGCCCCGACCCGCTGTTCGTGCTGGCGGGCGGCCCGGGCCAGGCCGGCAGCGACGTGCTGCCCCTGCTCTCGGCCGCCTTCAAGCGCGTGCGCGCCACCCGCGACATCGTCTTCATCGACCAGCGCGGCACCGGCCTGTCGGGCAAGCTCGATTGCGAGTCGCCGCCCAACGAAGAGATGATGAGCGACGCCGAGATCGAGGCCGAGCTGCGCCGCTGCATCGGCAAGAAAACGGTTCCGTTCAGCGTCTACACCACGGCGGCCGCCGCGCGCGACGTCGAACAGGTGCGCCGCGCGCTCGGCTACGGCAAGGTCAACGTCTGGGGCGGTTCCTACGGCACCCGCCTCGGCCAGGCCTATGCGCGCGCCTTCCCGGACAGCGTGCGCAGCCTGGTGCTGGACGGCGTCGCCGCGCCCGACCAGGTGATTCCGGCCGGCGGGCGCGACGGCCAGGCCGCGCTCGACAAGCTGTTCGCCCAGTGCGAATCCGATGCCGCCTGCCGCAAGGCCTATCCCAACCTGCGCGCCGAATTCGATGCCCTGGCGGCGCGCGCCGAAGCCGGCCAGAAGCTGACCATCGTCGACCCGCGCACGGCGCAGCCGGTGAGCTTCACGATGACCGGCCCGCGCTTCCTCGGCACCGTGCACAACATCCTGTATTCGCCGGCCGATGCGCGGCGCCTGCCCTTCCTGCTGCACAGCGCTTACCAGGGCCGCTGGGAACCCTTCATCGCGCGCCACAACATCGCCGGCGACTTCGCCAGCGATGCCTCCACCGCCACCCTGCTGTACCTGGCCGTGGTCTGCGCCGAGGACGTGCCGCGCATGACGCCGGCGCTGATGAAGGACGACGCATCGAAGCTCACGCGTCCGCTGGCCGACCGCATCCCCGGCCTGTGCAAGACCTTGAACGTGCCGGCCGTGCCCTACGCCGAGCCGACCGCCATCCAGGCGCCGGCGCTGCTGCTGTCCGGCGCGCTCGATCCCGTCACGCCGCCGCGCCGCGCCGAAGCCGCCGCGCGCCACATGCCCAAAGCCCAGCAGTTCGTGGTGGCGAACGCCGGCCACGGTGTCTCGCAACTGGGCTGCGCGCCGCGCCTGCTGCGCGATTTCCTCGACCGCCCCGCCATCCCGCTCGAGGCCAAGTGCCTGTCCGAGATCCCGGCCCCGACCTTCCAGCTCGGCAGCGCCGGGCCGCAACCCTGAATCGAGTCCGCCATGATAGAAGTCCAGGAAGTACGCAAACAGTTCGGCCCCGTGCAGGCGCTCGGCGGCGTCAGTTTTTCGGCGCGCGACGGCCAGATCACCGCCCTGCTCGGCCCCAACGGTGCCGGCAAGACCACCCTGCTGCGCACCCTCGTCGGCCTGCTCAGGCGCGACCACGGCAGCATCGCCATCGATGGCGTCGACCCCGAAAAGGATCCGCTGGCGGTACGCCGCAACATCGGCTTCCTGACCGACCAGTTCGGGCTCTACGAGCGTCTCAGCACGCGCGAATACCTGACTTATTTCGGTGAGCTGAACGGCATGGAGAGCGCAGCGCTGCGCCGGCGCATCGACGAAGTCGCGGGGCTGCTGCAGATGGAGGACATCCTGGAGCGGCGCGCCAAGGGCTTCTCGCAGGGCCAGCGCATCAAGGTCGCGCTGGCGCGCACGCTGCTGCACCGCCCGCGCCACCTGCTGCTGGACGAGCCGAGCCGCGGCCTCGACGTGATGAGCACGCGCGCGCTGCGCCACGCCCTGTCGACGCTGCGCGCCGAGGGCTGCTGCGTGATCATGGCGACCCACGTGATGCAGGAAGTGACCCACCTGTGCGACGACGTGATCGTCATCGCCAAGGGCCATACCGTGGCCCAGGGCTCGCCCGAAGACCTGTGCCGGCGCACCGGCATCGCCAACCTGGAAGACGCCTTCGTCAGCCTGGTCGGCACCGAGGAAGGAATCGCCGCATGAGTTCGACCATGAAACCCAAGTTCCTGATCGTGTTCCTGAAAGAGCTGCGCGAGACCCTGCGCGAAAAACGCACCCTCGGCCTGCTGGCCCTGTTCACGCTGATGTACCCGGTGATGCTCGGCTACCTGCTGAACCAGGAGATCACGCGCGCCACCAAGCCGGAGCGCGACGGCATCGAGATCGCGGTGATCGGCGCCAGCAAGGCACCGACCCTGATCTCGCAGCTCAGGCAGCGCAACATCACCGTCAAGGATCCTGGCCCGCTCGACGAAGCCGCCATTACCGCCCTGCTGCAGGCCCGCACCTACCCGGCCGTGCTGCGCCTGTCCGACAAATTTACCGACAACTACGCGGCGATGCGCCCGGCGCGCATCGAGCTGTGGTACGACTCGGCCGATGAAAACGGCAAGCGCCGCCGCGACGTCGAGGACGTGCTGGAAGCCTACGGCGCCAACGTCGCCAGCGCGCGCCTGCTGGCGCACGGGGTCTCGCCGGCCACGCTGGCGCCGATCCAGGTGCAGCGCTTCGACACCGGCACCAACGCCTCGCGCTCGGCGCTCCTGATCGGCAGCATCCTCGGGGTGCTGTTCCTGCCGGTCTTCATCTGCGGCATGTCGACCGCCGTCGACAGCACCGCCGGCGAGCGCGAACGCCGTTCGATGGAAGTGCTGATGGCGCAGCCGATCCGGGCCTGGGAACTGGTGGTCGGCAAGTGGCTGACCGCGGCCTTCCTGGCGGTGACTGGCCTGCTGCTCGAGCTGGCGCTGGCGCATGCGATCCTGTCCTGGCTGCCGCTGGAGGAGATCGGCATGTCCTGGAGCCTGAGCTGGGTCGACCTGGCGCTGGTCTGCCTCGCCAGCATCCCCTTGTGCCTGTTCGCGGCCGGCCTGCAGGTGGCGCTGGCGATGAACGCCAAGTCCTTCAAGGAAGCGCAGAGCGTGCTGAGTTTCGTGATGCTGGTGCCCCTGATTCCGGGTGTGGTGGTGTCGATGATGGAACTGAAGACGGCGACCTGGATGTACCTGGTGCCGATGCTGTCGAACCAGACCCTGTTGCGCGAAATGGCCAAGGGCGGCGAGGTCGGCGCCCTGCCCTTCGTGCTGACCTTCGCCTGCTCGGCGCTGGGCGCGCTGGTGGCGGTCGGCTTTGCCAGCTGGCGCATGAAGAGCGAGCGCTACGTGCTGTCCGTGTAAGCTTTAGAATGGACGCCTTTACGTAACGCACGCAACGGAGAATGCAATGGAAGTCAAAGTCAGCTGGAACGGCCCGTCCGGGATGAGCTTCCGGGCCGAAACCGGCTCGGGTCACATGGTCAGCATGGATGGCGCCCCGGAAGGCGGCGGCCACAACCTGGCGCCGCGTCCGATGGAGATGGTGTTATTGGGTACCGGCGGCTGCACCGCCTATGACGTGGTGCTGATCCTGAAGCGCGGCCGCGAAGACGTGCGCGGCTGCGACGTTACCCTGAAGGCGGACCGCGCCGACACCGACCCGAAGGTCTTCACGAAGATCCACTTCCACTTCATCGTCAGCGGCCGCAACCTGAAGCCGGCGGCCGTGGAGCGGGCCGTCAACCTGTCGCACGACAAGTACTGCTCGGCTTCGATCATGCTGGCCAAGACGGCGGAAATTACGCATTCCTTCGAAATCGTCGAAGCGTAAACTGAACGTGGGCACGGGGTGCCCACCCTACCATGCACCGTAGCTGTAGGGTGGGCACCCCGTGCCCACGTGCATATCCAATCAATTCAAATGTAATACGCGGTGGTGGTCATCACCTTGGCCATCGCCCGCATCGCCATGCGCACCGGCAGCGGCATCTCGGCCGCCCCCATCGCCTGCGCCTTCGATCCGTGCTCGATCTCGTCGACGCGCATCTGCTCGACGATGGCGCGCGACTTGCCGTCCTGCGGCGGCAACTGGTCGAGGTGGCTGTTCAGGTGAGCTTCCACCTGGCGCTCGGTCTCGACCACGAAGCCCAGGCTCTGCGGATCGCCCATGCGCGCGGCCACGGTGCCCAGCGCGTAGGCGCCGGCATACCACAGCGGATTCAGGAGGCTGGGCTGGGAGCCCAGTTCGGCCAGGCGCTCGGCGGTCCAGGCCAGGTGGTCTTCCTCTTCGCGGCCGGCCTGCACGAACTGCGCGCGCATCGCCGGGCTGCTGGCGTAGCGCGCCTGCGAGTCGTACAGCGCCTGGGCGCAGACTTCGCCGACGTGGTTCACGCGCATCAGGCCCGCGCTGTGGCGCGCTTCCTGGTCGTTCAGTTCGCAGTCGTGGGCCAGCGCGCCGGGGTTCGGACGCGAGGCCTTGGCAACGCCGCCGACCACGCGCAGGGCGCGGTCGAAGCCGGCGATCAGATTGTCGAGAGGGTTGATGGCACGGGTCAGATTATCCATAGCGATATTATAAGCCTTCGTCGGCTTTGCCCTCGCCCTTCTGACGCTGCAGCCACTCGTGCATCGGCCCCGCCACCTCCAGCTTCGAGATGTTCTTCGCCACGCCCAGGTTCAGCTCCAGCAGGAAGGGAATCGAATCGGCCGGCACTTCGGTACAGGTTTCGCCGAACACCGCCATGAAGCGCGCCGACTGCAGCGTCGGCAGCACCTTCTCGCCGCTCAGGAACTGCAGGATGCTGGTGATGGTGTGGCCGCCGCCGATGCTCTGGTAGATGAAGCGGTTGTATTCGCGGTCGACCTTCGCGAAGTCGATCGCCTCCTTGGTCATCAAACCGGCAAGGTAGTACAGCCCGGTGGCGACGCGGAACCAGTCGGTCGCCTCGACGCGCGTACGGCCCTGGCGCGTGACGGCCAGGATCTTGTCCTTGTTGATCGTATCCATGAAGTCATTTTGCCCCATCGCGGCAGGGAAAGGAAGTTGTCAAACTGGACAGGATTTTTTCACTGCCGTATGCTGGGATGCTGTTTTCGCTGCTTCCTGGTCCCGCATTTGCGCACTCTGGACCAATGAAACTGCCGTGTGTCGCATGGGCGATGTCCCTGCCGCTCGTTTTTAATACAATGCAACTGTCATCAAAGTACGCAGATTCCCACTATGGAACTAGAAATCCGCAACCTGTCCAAAACCTACGCCAATGGCGTGGTGGCGCTGGACGGGGTCACGCTGCGCATCCCGCCCGGGATGTTCGGCCTGCTCGGGCCGAACGGCGCCGGCAAATCGACCCTGATGCGGATTCTGGCCACGCTGCAGGAATGCGATGCCGGCTCGGTGTTCCTGGACGATATCGACGTCCTCGACGAAAAGGACGAAGTGCGCCGCCTGCTCGGCTACCTGCCGCAGGATTTCGGCGTCTACCCGAAAGTGAGCGCTTATGAGCTGCTCGATCATTTCGCGCAGTTGAAAGGCCTGGCGAACCGGGCGCGGCGGCGCGAAGTCGTCGACGGCCTGCTGCAGCAGACCAACCTGTTCGAGGTGCGCGACCAGCGCCTCGGCACCTTCTCGGGCGGCATGAAGCAGCGCTTCGGCATCGCCCAGGCCTTGCTGGGCGACCCGCAGCTGATCATCGTCGACGAGCCGACCGCCGGCCTCGACCCGCAGGAACGGGTGCGCTTCCATAACCTGCTGTCCGACATCGGCCAGGACAAGACCGTGATCCTGTCGACCCACATCGTGTCCGACGTCGCCGACCTGTGCGCCAACATGGCCATCATCAACAAGGGGCACGTGCTGCTGTGCGGCGAGCCGGCCAGGCTCATCGAAGGCATCGAGGGGAAGATCTGGGCGCGCTTCGTCAGCAAGCCGGAACTGCTGGCCTTCCAGAAGCGCCACACCGTCATCTCGACCCGCCTGCTGAGCGGACGGCCGATGATCCACGTGTATGCCGAGCGTTACCCGGGCGACGATTTCGAGCCGGTGCACCCGACCCTCGACGACGTCTATTTCGCCACCATCGCCGGCCGCCACAACGCGCAAGCCGGGAACTGCTGATTCCATGCGCGCGCTCTACGCCATCGCGCTGTTCGAAGCACGGCAACGCCTGAAGCTCCTGTCGACCTGGATCTACTTCTTCTCCTTCCTGGCGCTGGCGATGCTGTGGGTGGCCGCCGCCGGCGGCGCCTTCAAGGACATCACGATCTCCTTCGGCGGCCGGGTGCTGGTCAACGGGCCGCGCCAGGTGGCGCTGTCCTCGGCGCTGCTCGGCTGCTTCGGCATCGTGGTGGCAGCCGCGATGATGGGGCGTTCGGTGCAGCAGGACTTCGAATACGAGACCCATCACTTCTTCTTCAGCGCGCCGATCCCGAAATACGCCTACGTGTTCGGACGCTTCCTGGGCGCGCTGGCGACCATGGCCGTGGTGTATGCCTCGATCGTGCTGGGCAGTCTGCTGGGCGCCCTGCTGCCGGCGGTCGACCCGTCGCGCATCGGCGCCTTCAAGGCCCTGGCCTACCTGGAACCCTATTTCCTGACCCTGCTGCCGAACCTGTTCATCTTCGGCGCCATCTTCTACGTGCTGGCGGCCCTCACGCGGCGCATGCTGCCGGTGTATGTGGCCGGCGTGGTGATGATGATCGGCTACCTGGTGGCGCCCTCGCTGGCGCGCGACCTCGATTACAAGACGCTGGCGGCGCTGATCGACCCCTTCGGCACCACCGCCCTGATCCGCCTGACGGAGTACTGGACCATCGCCGAACGCAATGCGCGCCTGGTCCCCTTCGAAGGCGTCTACCTGGCGAACCGCCTGATCTGGTCGGCCTTCTCGCTGGTCGTGCTGCTGCTCGGCTACTGGCGCTTCAGCTTCGTGTCCAGCCCCATGGCCCGGCGCGCGGCCGCTCGCGGCGAAGGCGAGACCGCGGCAAGCACCAGCCAGCCGGCCGCCGACACCAGGGAGGCGCCGGACTTCGTGGCGCGCCGCCTCAGCTTCCTGCTGCTGAAATCGGCCTGGCTCGACCTGCGCGAATCGGTCAAGAACATCTATTTTGCCGTGATCGCGCTGGCCGGCGTGCTGGTGCTGGCGGTCAGCGCGCTCGACCTTGGCGCCGTGTTCGGCACCAAAACCTATCCGCTCACCTACATGGTGCTGGAACTGATCCGCGACGTGTTCGCGCTGTTCCTGCTGATCGTCACCACCTTCTATGCCGGCGAGATGGTCTGGCGCGAGCGCGAAGCGCGCATGTCGCTGATGCTGGACGCGCTGCCGGTGCCGAGCTGGCTGCCGCTGGCGGCCAAGACCCTGGCCCTGGTCGGCCTGCAGGCCGTGCTGCTGCTGGTGGCGATGGTGTGCGGGATGCTGATCCAGCTGTTCCGCGGCTATGTGGCGCTGGAGCCCGGCCTGTATCTGTTCACGCTGTTCGGCGTGCTGCTGCCGAAGTATGTGCTGGTCGCGGCGCTGGCGATCGCGGTGCAGGCCATCCTCAACCACAAATACCTTGGCTACTTCGTGCTGGTGCTGTATTACGTGGCCAGCATCGCCCTGAGCACGCTCGGCCTGGACCACCCGATGCTGCTGTACGGCGCCCTGCCCGACGTGACCTATTCGGCGATGAACGGCTTCGGCCATTACCTGCCGCTGCAACGCACGCTGCTGCTGTACTGGGGCGGCGCGGCGCTGGTGCTGCTGGCGCTGGCGCTGGTGCTGTGGCCGCGCGGCGTGGCCGACAGCTTCAAGGACCGGCTGCGGCTGGCGCGCCAGCGCCTGAGCCCCGGCGTGCTGGGCGCCTTCGGCCTGGGTTCGCTGCTGTTCCTCGGCAGCGGGCTGCTCCTCTGGTACAACCTGGAGTACGTCGGCGCTTACCAGTCGGCCTGGACCAGGGACCGCCTGCGCGCCGAATACGAACTGCGCTACCGCGGCTACGCCAAATTGCCGCAGCCGCGCATCAGCGACGTCAACCTGCAGGTCGACATCATGCCGGCCACGCGCACCCTCAAGATCAAGGGTGCCTACCAACTGGAAAACCGCAGCGGCGCGCCTATCCAGGAACTGTTCCTGAGCCAGCGTCCGGGCCCGGTACTGCGTCCGCGCTTCTCGCAGCCGGTGCGCTTACTGGAAGCCGACGCCGAGCGCGGCTTCTACCGCTACGCGCTGGCCACGCCGATGGCGCCGGGCAGCCGCATCGCCCTCGAATTCGAGCTCGAAGATGCGCCCGGCGGCGTGCTGGGCCTCGGCCGCGACACGGCGGTGGTGGCCAACGGCACCTTCTTCAGCAACGACATCCTGCCCCACATCGGCTACCAGCGCCGCAACGAACTGCAGGACGACCGCGACCGCAAGCGCCACGGCCTGGCCGCGAAAGAGCGCATGGCGGCGCGCGAGGACGCCGGCGCGCGCGCCAACAACTACCTCGGCAGCGACGCCGACTGGATCCGCTTCGACGCCGTGGTGTCCACCTCCCTGGACCAGATCGCGGTGGCGCCGGGCACCCTGGACAGCGAGTGGATGGCCAAGGGCCGCCACTACTTCCACTACCGGATGGACAAGCCGATCCTGAACTTCTATACCTTCCAGTCGGCGCGCTACGAAGTGCGGCACGACCGCTGGCAGGACGTGACGATCGACGTCTACTACCAGCCGGGGCACGACTTCAATGTCGACCGCATGATCCGCGGCGCCAAGGCCGCGCTGGCATACGGCAGCAAGCAGTTCGGCCCCTACCAGCACCGCGAATTGCGCATCGCCGAGTTCCCGCGCTATGCGTCCTATGCGCAGGCGGCGCCGGGCGTGATCGCGTTTTCCGAAAGCGCCGGCTTCATCGCCAAGGTCGATCCGGAATCGCGCAAGGACATCGATTACCCGTACTACATCACCGCGCACGAGGTCGGGCACCAGTGGTGGGCGCACCAGCTGATCGGCGCCGACAGCCGCGGCGCCACCGTGCTGTCCGAAAGCCTGGCCGAGTACACCGCGCTGATGACGATGAAGCGCAGCTTCGGTTCCAGCAAGATGCGGCGCTTCCTGCGCTACGACCTCGATGCCTACCTGATGGGCCGCGCGACGGAGCCCCGCAAGGAGCTGCCGCTGGCGCAGAACGAGGACCAGCCCTACATCCACTACCGCAAGGGCAGCCTGGCGATGTACCTGCTGCAGGACCTGGTGGGCGAGGAGCCGGTCAACGGCGCGCTGCGGCAGCTGCTGCAGGAAAACGCCTTCCGCGGACCGCCCTACCCGACCGTCGGCACCCTGGTCGACAAGCTGCGCGCGATCACCCCGCCCGACAAGGCTTACCTGATCGACGACCTGTTCGAGTCCATCGTCCTGTACGAGAACCGCGCCGACAGCGCCAGCGCACGCCGCCGCGCCGACGGCAAATTCGAGGTGACGATCCGCGCCAACGCCGGCAAGATGCGCGCCGGCGAACTGGGCGAAGAACGCGAGGTGCCGCTGAAGGACTGGATCGAATTCGGCGTCGACGACGAGAACGGCAACCCCTTGGCACGCGAGCGGCGCCTGGTGGAACGCCGTGCGCAAACCGTCACGCTGGTGGTCGACGGCCGCCCTGCACGCGCCGGCATCGACCCCGACAACAAGCTGATCGACAGGAAACCAACGGATAATATGGTACCCATCGACATGCCTTAAAGTTCACGTTATTATTTGGTCACAATTTCCTGCTAGGAGCACCCCGATGTCCACTGTCACCGAACTCGCTGCCGAGATCCAGCAATTGTCTGCTGCCGACAAGCATCTGCTCATGCAACTGCTGCTGACCGACAGCGATGAAGCGGAGCCGGATGCCGAAGAAGCCTACCGCGACGAGATCGTGCGCCGCGTGAAAGCGATCCGCAATGGCGAGGCGGCGATCCGGGCTTTGCAGGATTGGCAGGAATAAGCTTTTGCTGGTGCCGCCCGGTGCGGCAGGCGTAAAAAAACCGCGAAGCGATTCGCGGTTTTTTTACGTCCGGCGGACGGCTCAGAAGGTTTCCCACTCGTCGCCGGCCGGCATCTTCTCCACCCTGGTGCTGGCGCTGCGGACCGGCTGCGCGGCCCGCACCGGCGCTACTGCGCGCGAGGCGCTGACTTGACGCGCTTGCGCCAGGGCAGCCGCCGTACGGCCCTCATCGCCGGTACGGAAAGTGCCCACCAGCGCGGCCAGCCCGGCCGCCTGGTCCTGCATCGACTCGGCGGCCGCTGCCGCCTCTTCGACCAGCGCCGCATTTTGCTGGGTCACCTGGTCCATCTGGGTGACGGCCTCGTTGATTTGCTCGATGCCGGCGTGCTGCTCGTCGCTGGCGGCGGCGATTTCGCTGACGATGTCGGACACACGCTTGACACTGCCGACCACTTCTTCCATCGTCCTGCCGGCCTGGTCCACCAGGCGTGAGCCGGTGTCGACCTTCTCGACCGAGTCGCCGATCAGCGCCTTGATCTCCCTGGCAGCGGTGGCCGAACGCTGGGCCAGGCTGCGCACCTCGCCGGCGACGACCGCGAAACCGCGGCCCTGCTCGCCCGCACGGGCCGCCTCGACGGCAGCATTCAGCGCCAGGATATTGGTCTGGAAGGCGATGCCGTCGATGACGCCGATGATGTCGGCAATCTTCTTCGACGAAGCGTCGATCGCGGCCATGGTGTCGACCACCTGGGCCACGACCTCGCCGCCGCGCATGGCGGTCTCGGAGGCGGTCGCCGCCAGCTGGTTGGCCTGGCGCGCGTTGTCGGCATTCTGCTTCACGGTCGAGGTCAGCTCTTCCATCGACGAGGCGGTTTCTTCCAGCGAGCTGGCCTGCTCCTCGGTGCGCGTGGACAAGTCCTGGTTGCCGGCGTTGATCTCGCTGGAGGCGGTGGCGATGGTGTCGGTGCCGGCGCGCACGCGGGTCACGATGTCCAGCAGCGCGGCGTTCATGTCCTTGAGCGCCCCGACCAGCTGGCCGGTCTCATCCTTCGAGCGGACTTCGACCCGGGCCGTGAGATCGCCTTTGGCGACACGCTGTGCAAGCTTGACCGCATACCTGAGAGGATCGGTAATGTTACGCGCCAGCCAGATCGCAACCCCCAGCGCCAGCAGCACGGCAACGATGCCGCCAATGACCAGGGTACGTGCCATGGTCGTGCCCAGCGTTGCTACGGCCTGGGCGCGCTCGCCCATCAGGCTCGATTCCTCGGCCTTGATCTCGGCCACCAGTTTGCGCATGGCATCCATTCCCCGCTTGCCCTTGCCTGCCTGTACGGCAGCGACGACAGCCCCCATGTCGCTGTCCTGGGTGTTGCGGCGCAGTGCGATCACCGGCTCGATCGCGGTGTCCATCCATTTCTGCTGCTCCTCGGCCACGCGTTGCAGCCGGGCTTGCTGGCGCGGATTGTCGGCAGTCAGCTTGCGTGCCGACGCCAGGTGCTGGCGAAAGCCTTCCTTGCCAGCCAGATAGGGTTCCAGCGACGGTTCCTTGCCGGTCAAAGCAAAGCCGCGCTCGCCTGTTTCGATGTCGCCCAGACTCATCAGGATACCGTCGACTTCGCCCAGCACCTGGTAGGTGTGAATGTTCATGTCGTTCGCCGTGCCCAGGCGCGTGAAGTTGGCGTAGGCCAGGCTTACCAGCACGATGAGAAGCGCCACGACGACGCCAAAGCCCAGGTATAGGCGATTAGCAATTTTCAGATCAGAAATTTTCATGATGAATGTGCGAGGGGAAATATGCGTCGATGCGAACTGCATCCGGGGTGAAATTGCTACCTGGAAATATACACGACATTGTTTCGAAACTTTACATTTCTTGCTCTTCTCACCATGCCGACTGTGGCCTCCATGGCACACAGGGGCGAAAAAAAACCGCGAACCAAAGGTCCGCGGTTTTTGTCAGGCAGGAAGCCCTCGATGCCGTTATTTTGCCGTGCTGGCTGCGCGCTTGGCAGCCGGCTTCTTCGCCGCCACGGTCTTGGTCGCGCTCTTGGCAGCGGTTTTGGTGGCCGCCGTCTTGGTGGCGGTCCTGGCGGCAGCCTTGGCCGGCGCCTTGCGGGCCGTGGTCTTGGCAGCAACTGCGACGTCGCCCTCGCCTTCATCGGCAGTTGCGGCAGCCTTGCCCTTGGCGGCAGCGCCCGGCTTGGCCTTGCGCTCCTCGAACTCGAAGCTGATCTTGCCATCCTTGCCGCGCACGAGGAAAGCCTTGAAGGCACGACGCGTACGTTGCGACACAAAGCCCGGCAGCAGGTCGGTCTTGCCGTCGTTCAGCAGCTTGGCCATCTGCTCGGGCAGGATTTCCTGCTGCAGGATGATGCGGCTGCTGCGGAAGTCGCAGGTCTTGGGCTTGGCCACGCTGTTTTCGCACACATAGGCCAGGGGCATCTCGTAGACGCCGCCGAAACATTTCGGGCAGGGGCCGAGCGCGGTCTGGCCGGTGAAGTCGACGCCTTCGCCGTCCTCGCCCTCGTCCTTGTCCTGGCCGAAGTCGAACTCCAGCTTGTAGTTGTGGATGTCCTCGTCGCGCACGATGCGCAGCACCGCCGCGAACGGACGGCCCATCTTCGAGCGGAAGCCCTGCAGCGGGCCGATGGTGCGGTTCTGCAGCAGTTCTTCGACTTCCTCGATCTCGAACTGGCGGCCGCCCGGCACCTTGCTCATCGAGAAATCGCACTTGGTGCAGGCGAAGCGGCGGTAGTTTTCCTTGACCACGCCGGCGCAGTTCGGGCACGGCGTCTTCAGGGTCGCGTACTCGCCCGGGATCGTGTCGTTGTCGTATTCCTTGGCACGCTTGACGATGATCTGGGTCATCTGGGCGATTTCGCGCATGAATTCCTCGCGCGAGATCTGGCCCTTTTCCATCTGCGACAGCTTGTATTCCCACTCGCCGGTCAGTTCCGGCGCCGTCAGTTCGTTCACGCCCAGGCCGCGCAGCAGCGTCATCAACTGGAAGGCCTTGGCGGTCGGGATCAGCTCGCGGCCTTCGCGCAGCAGGTATTTCTCGGTCAGCAAGCCTTCGATGATGGCGGCGCGGGTCGCCGGCGTGCCCAGACCCTTGCCGGCCATGGCGTCGCGGAGTTCGTCGGAGTCGACCAGCTTGCCGGCGCCTTCCATGGCCGACAGCAGCGTCGCTTCGTTGTAGCGTGCCGGCGGCTTGGTGACCAGGCCGTTCGGCGTGACCTTGTCGGCCAGGACCTTTTCGCCCTTGGCGACCGGGACCAGGCTGGCGCCGTCCTTGTCGTCGCCGGTGGTGTCCTTGCCGTACACGGCCAGCCAACCCGGGTTGGTCATGACCTTGCCTTCGGTCTTGAACTGGTGGCCCGAGACTTCGGTGAAGCGGGTCGTGACCAGGAACTCGGCGGCCGGGAAGAACACGGCCATGAAGCGGCGCGTGACCAGGTCGTACAGTTTCTGTTCCGGCTCGGACAGGTTCTTCGGCACCACGCCGGTCGGGATGATCGCGAAGTGGTCCGAGATCTTGCTGTTGTCGAAGATGCGCTTGTTCGGCTTGACCCAGCCTTTATCGAGGATCTGCTTGGCGAACTGGTGGTAGTTCGAGTTCCCCTTCAGCACTTCCAGGGTCTGCTTGACCGTGTTCAGGTAGTCTTCCGGCAGCGCGCGCGAATCGGTACGCGGGTAGGTCAGCACCTTGTGCTTTTCGTACAGCGCCTGGGCCAGGCCCAAGGTGTTCTTGGCCGAGAAGCCGAAGCGGCCGTTGGCTTCGCGCTGCAGCGAGGTCAGGTCGAACAGGGCCGGGGCCATCGAGGTGGTCGGCTTCGATTCCTCGGTGACGATACCCTGCTTGCCTTCGCAGGCGACGACGATGGACTCGGCCGCGGCCTTGCTCCACAGGCGTTCCGGACGCTTTTCCGGATCGTTCTCGTCCTTCTTGAATTTGGTGTCCAGCCAGCGCCCTTCGTAGACGCCGGCGGCGCAGACGAACTCGGCGCGCACTTCCCAGTAGTCGCGCGGCACGAACTTGCGGATCTTTTCTTCTCGCTCGACCACGATCGACAGGGTCGGCGTCTGCACGCGGCCGACGGTGGTCAGGAAGAAGCCGCCCTCCTTCGAGTTGAAGGCGGTCATGGCGCGGGTGCCGTTGATGCCGATCAGCCAGTCGGCTTCGGAGCGGCAGCGTGCGGCATCGGCCAGCGGCATCATCTCTTCATCGCTGCGCAGATGGGCGAAGCCGTCGCGGATCGCGTTCGGCGTCATCGATTGCAGCCACAGGCGCTTGACCGATTGCTTGGCCTTGGCGTTCTGGGCGATCAGGCGGAAGATCAGTTCACCTTCGCGGCCCGCGTCGCATGCGTTGATCAGGGTGGTGACGTCTTTGCGCTTGATCAGCTTGTTCAGCACCTTGAGGCGCGATTCGGTCTTGGCGATCGGGTTCAGCGCGAAGTACGGCGGGATCATCGGCAGGTGGGTGAAGCTCCACTTGCCGCGCTTGACGTCGTACTCTTCCGGCACCGCGATCTCGAGCAGGTGGCCCACCGCGGACGACAGGACGTATTCGTCGGATTCGAAATACTCATCGTGCTTGGTAAAGCCACCGAGCGCCTTGGCGATGTCGTTCGCCACGGAGGGCTTCTCGGCAATGATGAGGGCTTTGGTCATATGGTTTCTCTATGTGTTCGATAGTCGCGGCTCGCGCATCATACATGACGGCGGCCAGACGGCTCGGGATCGCTGCTCCGCGATGCCCCGTCCGTTGGTAGCTTATTGGTAACAATTGGCGCAGTGCGGCAAATGATAAGCGGGTTGCATCGCACTCCGCAAGTAGACTGTGCCTGCGGTACGCAGAGGCAAAATACGCCTCAGCTTGCTTTATTGCAAGAAAAAACGGGGCCGCAGCCCCGTTTTAGTCATGACATTTGTAAAATCTCAATGCTTAATGCAAGAGGCGCGGTTCCGCATCCTCGTCGTCATCTTCGGCGCCGAACAGGTCGTCGAACATCAGCGCGTCCGGCTCCTTGCCCTGGCTCCACAACAGCATCAGGATGATGATCTTCAGCTTGCCCAGCGTAACCGGCGATTCGTCCAGCGCCAGCGCGCGTTCGATGACGATCTCGCGCTGCGAGGCGGTGAGCAGACCGGCCAGCTCGAGGAACTGGATGAAACCGACGGCGGAAGTGCCGAGGGTATCGAGTTCCTGCGATACATAGAAGCGGGTGCCGCTGGATTCAAGGGCGGGATTGGTGGTGCCCGCCATTTCAGTGAGGCCATTCAACCAGTCCAGCGCTTCGGTAATCTCGATATCGTCGAAACCGACAGCGGAGAGCTTGCGTGCAAGCGCTTCCGGCTCGGGGCAGGCATCGGGACGGTAGTACGTCTCGTAAAGGTAGACTAGGATGTCGAACATGGTGACGCTACTGTAGCAGCTAAGTTCGCCCCGGCACAAGTGCGTCACAAAGTCAGCTGCCCTCCAGAAACATCAGCGTTGTTTATCGGCCTTATTCGCTTCTCTACTCACTTCACCACTCTTTGCACCCTGCCACCGGGCCGGCGTTCCAGCATGCCAACAAGCTCGAGTTCGAGCAATTGGCTGCTCAATAAGGCCGGGCTGACGGCGAGCGATGCCAGCAAGATATCGGGTTCCACCGGATCATGGCCGAGGGCCGCCAGCAGGGCTTCGGTGCCGGCCGGGACGCTGCTTCCAGAACGCTGCGCCGGCACCGCCGTCGCCGCCTTGCGCACCAGCGGCGACCAGGCCATCGCCTCCAGCACGTCGGCCGCGGTATCGACCAGCTTGGCCCCCTCGCGGATCAGGATGTGGCAGCCTTTGGCCAGCGACGCATGGATCGAACCGGGAATCGCAAACACGTCCCTGCCCTGCTCGGCCGCCTGGCGCGCGGTGATCAGTGAGCCGGACTGGGCCGCTGCCTCGACCACCAGCACGCCGGCTGCCAGTCCACTGATGATCCGGTTGCGCTTCGGAAAATTGCCGGACAGCGCAGGCGTACCGACCGGGTATTCGCTGACGATGCAACCGTCGATGGCGATGCGTTCGCTCAGCGCGCGGTTGCGCGCCGGATAGATGAGGTCGGGGCCGGTGCCGATCACGGCGACGGTCGAGCCCTGTTCCCTCAATGCCCCCTCATGGGCGGCGGCATCGATGCCCAGCGCCAGGCCGGAGACGATACACAAACCGGCGCCGGACAGCGCCTCGGCAAAGGCCAGCGCATTCGCCCGGCCCTGGGTGCTGGCGTTGCGGCTGCCGACCATGGCCAGCATGGGCCTTGCCAGCAATTCCGCGCGCCCTTTTATATAGAGCAGCAGTGGCGGATCGGGTATGTTCGCCAGCAACTCGGGATAGCCGGGCTCGCCCAGCGCCAACACTTGATGGCCGGGCTGTTCGCGCCAGCGCAGCGTGGCCTCGAGCAGGCGTGCCGTCTCGGCGGACGCAGGCGCGCACAGCGCGCGGACCTGGGCCGGGCCGATATGGGCGCCGAGCGCCTCACGGCCGGCGTCAAGGATGGCGTCGACGCTGCCGAAGGCATCCAGCAGCTTGCGCACGGTACGCGGGCCGATGCCGCTGGCGCGCTCCAGGCGCAGCCTGGCCGCCAGTCTGGCATCGCTCAAAAACGCAGCGGCCGCTGAAGTGTCTGCAGCGGCCGCTTGTAGGGGGAAGTCCGTGTGCTGCACGGCGGGATTACTCCGGTGATTTCGCCACGTCGCCGACCTGTACCGGCAACGTCACTTGCATGACCAGTCCATACGAGACATGGCCGAACACCCGGAAAATGAACAGTTCGCCATACTGCTCGTCCGGCATCCGTATCGTCTTCTTGCCGATCCCCAGGAAGCCTTTGGGGCCGCCCGGATCATGGATCTTCTTCCCGAGATGATAGAGCTGCAGGACGGCGCCGACATCGAGTCCGTCAAGTGCGCCACGGTTGACAGTCACGACCTGGTTCTGCGCCGCGTAATTCGATTCGCTGGCGATGGCCATCACGCGGCCGGCGACCGGCGCGATCGGCGCGTGCGGTACATAATTACGCACCGGCATGGGCGGGGCCGGCAACAGGCGGTCGCCGATGCCCATTTCCTGCACCGAGCGGGTCACGACGAAGGTGTGTACGTCGACGCCGGGCCCGGCTTCCTTGACCAGTTTGGCGGCGCCGACATAGGCGGCCTCGTGAGCGATCACCTTGCCGGTGTCGGGGTCGACCAGCTTCTTGCCCGGCCGGAAGACCTGGAAACTGATGGCGCCATGCAAGGCGCCGCGCACGTAGAAGCGGTTCCCTTCGGCCAGGTAGACCTGGGTTTCCGGCGCGGCGGCGATGCGCGGGGCAGCCTCCAGTTCGCGCGGCTCGACCACCAGCGGCTGGGTCAGGAAGGGCTCGATCGCGCTGGCCGGAATCGCGGGGATGGCCTCGCGCTCCAGTTCTTCGGTACGGATCTGGGGCGACAGCTTCGTCACCGGCGGCAGGCCGGCATCCGGGTCCGTGCTGCCCGGCCTGGTAAGCGTCAGGCGGCCGTGCGCGCGGTCGAAATAGATGATCTGGCCCGGGTAGATCCAGTGCGGATTGCGGATCTCGTCGCGGTTCATGCCCCAGACATCGGGCCAGCACCAGGGATGCTCGAGAAACTTGCCGGAAATATCCCACAGCGTATCGCGCTTGACGACGACGTGCTGGTCAGGCGCATTCGGGCGGAAACTGCAGTTGGGGCTGGCGGCAGCCGGTGCGGCCTGCGCAGGGATGGCGAGGACGGCAGCGGCCAGGGCCAGCGCGCGAGTAGAGACCGTGAGCGATCGGGCAGCGCCTGTGCTAAAATTTTTCATCAAAGAGTCCGTAAAGTGCGGCTACGAGCGTACACGGCAAACAATCCCTGACCGCACGCCGGATCACAGGTTGCTGTACTAAAGGGTTGCCGAACTGAATCAAATTCTGCCCACAAATCCATGAACTAGCAAGACAACCGCGTCCTGCTGCAGGCGCGGCGTGTTGCTTTTGTGTCTGTGCGGAAACAATTGTACAGGCTTGAATGGGCACGACCTACCCCCCATCTACGCATCACCACAGAATAAACAGAGCAAACAGAGAACCATGGCCTTACTGAACATCCTCCGCTATCCCGACCCGCGCCTGCACAAAGTCGCCCAACCGGTGACCGAATTCGGCGCGCGCCTGCAAAAACTGGTCGAGGACATGGCCGAGACCATGTACGACGCCCCCGGCGTGGGCCTGGCAGCCACCCAGGTCGACGTGCACGAGCGCGTGATCGTCATCGACGTCACCGAGACCCACGACCAGCTGCTGGTCTTCGTCAATCCGGAGATCACCTGGTCGAGCCCGGAAAAGCAGGTGTATGACGAGGGTTGCCTGTCGGTGCCCGGCATCTACGACGGCGTCGAGCGTCCGGCCCGCGTCAAGGTCAAGGCGGTCGACCAGCACAACAAGCCGTTCGAGATGGAATGCGATGGCCTGCTGGCGGTCTGCATCCAGCACGAGATGGATCACCTGATGGGCAAGGTCTTCGTCGAATACCTGTCGCCGCTCAAGCGCAACCGCATCAAGACCAAGCTCCTGAAAGAAGAGCGCGCCCAGCAGAACAGCGGGCCACGCGCGGCCGGTCGTCGTTGATGGCGGCGCGCATGAAGGTCGTGTTTGCCGGCACGCCGGAGTTTGCCGCTGTCGCCCTGCGCTCGCTGATCGATGCCGGTTTCGCTGTCCCGCTGGTGCTGACCCAGCCGGACCGTCCGGCCGGGCGCGGCATGCAGTTGCAAGCATCAAGCGTGAAACAGGTCGCGCTGGCGCACGGCATCGAGGTGCTGCAGCCCCTCTCTTTACGCATGGATGCCAGGGATCCCCAGCGTGCCGAGGAAGCGAAAGCTGCCCACGAGCGCCTGCTGGCCACGGATTACGACGTGATGGTGGTGGCGGCCTACGGCCTGATCCTGCCGCGCTCGACCCTGGACATCAAACCCTGCATCAATATCCACGGTTCGCTGCTGCCGCGCTGGCGCGGCGCCGCACCGATCCACCGCGCGATCGAGTCCGGCGACCAGGAAACCGGCGTGACCATCATGGAGATGGAAGAAGGCCTCGACACCGGCCCGATGCTGCTGATGGAGCGCCTGCCCATCCTGGACACGGACACCACCGGCAGCCTGCACGACAAGCTGGCCGCGATGGGCGGCCGCATGATCGTCGAGGCCCTGCAGCGGATGGCGGACGGCGGCCTGACGGCCGAGCCGCAGCCGGAAGAAGGCGTGACCTATGCCGCCAAGATCAGCAAGGAAGAGGCGAAGCTGGATTTGCGCCGCCCTGCCCTCGAACTGGCGCGCAAGGTGCGGGCCTTCAATCCCTTCCCGGGTGCGCATGCGCAGGCGGGTGGCATCGTCGTGAAATTCTGGAATGCGCAGGCGGTGACTGGCGCGGGCCAGCCCGGCCAGGTCTTGTCCGCCGATGCCCAGGGGGTCGTGGTGGCTTGCGGGGAAGGCGCGCTGCGCCTGACGGAGCTGCAGAAACCGGGCGGCAAGCGCCTGGCGGCTGGGGAATTCCTGAAGGGATTCCCGCTCGACGGACTCTCGTTCGAATAAGCGTCGAACAAAAAACGAAGGGGGCTTGATAGCCCCCTTTTTTTCGCTTGGTGATCCTCGCTTAGTGCTGCTCGCTTAGTGCTGCTCTACCTGAGCACGCACGCGATTCGCTTCCATGTATTCGCGCAGAACCTGGTTGATGCGGGTCTGGTAGCCCGGACCTGCCGACTTGAACCATTCCAGCATGTCGACGTCCAGACGGATGGTCACGATCTGCTTCACGCCGCTCACGGCGTTCTTGTTCACAGTGCTTTCTTCAGTGCGGGCTGCCGGCTGGTCCCACTCAGGCACGTATTCTTTGTTCATTACAATTCTTCCCATTGAGGCGGCGGACGACGGGTCCGCACATTCCGTTCGATTTGGATTAGGTACCGCGCCAGCGGCGGCTCCATGGAATTAATTGTCGTCTGTGTATGTATCCGGGAAATTGCTATTTGCCCTCGTTTTGTATCGCACTGTAACAATCTCGCGTTTGATACAGTGCGTTACAAACGTCTTTACGATAGCTGTTTTTTTATTAGCATTTTGGGCGCGCCTTGACCTGCTTGGCAGCTTCCGCTTGACAGCGGAACAAACTCTGCTAGTAAAGGTATAATCTTAGACCCGCCTCAAAAAAATCCGCCCTGGAAAAACCACGATGACCACCGCTGCCCACGCCTACTCCCCTGCCGACGCCCAGCTGCGCGAGATTCTCGCGCGCCGGATCATGATCCTCGATGGCGCGATGGGCACGATCATCCAGCAGTACAAGCTCGACGAAGCCGCCTACCGCGGCGAGCGTTTCGCCGGCTTTACCGCACCCGAAGGCAGTGGAGCACGTGAGCTGTTTGTCAAAGGCAACAACGAGCTGCTGAACCTGACGCAGCCGCAGATCATCCAGGAGATCCACGAGCGCTACCTCGCCGCCGGCGCCGACCTGATCGAGACCAACACCTTCGGCGCCACCAGCATCGCCCAGGACGACTACCACATGGCGCACCTGGTCTACGAGATGAACGTGGAAGCCGCCAAACTGGCGCGCGCCGCCTGCGCCAAGTACTCGACCCCGGACAAGCCGCGTTTCGCCGCGGGCGCCCTGGGCCCGACCCCGAAGACCGCCTCGATTTCGCCGGACGTCAACGACCCGGCGGCGCGCAACGTCACCTTCGACCAGCTGGTCGCTTCTTATTACGAGCAGCTGCGCGGCCTGGTCGACGGCGGCGTCGACCTGCTGCTGGTCGAGACCATCTTCGACACCCTGAACTGCAAGGCCGCGCTGTTCGCGATCGACCAGTACTTCGACGAGCATCCTGAAACGCCGCGCCTGCCGCTGATGATTTCCGGGACCGTCACCGACGCTTCCGGCCGCATCCTGTCGGGCCAGACCGTGCCCGCCTTCTGGAACTCGGTGCGCCATGCGAAGCCGATCACCATCGGCCTGAACTGCGCACTCGGTGCGGCCCTGATGCGCCCGTACGCACAGGAGCTCTCGAACATCGCCGACACCTATGTCTGCATCTACCCGAACGCCGGCCTGCCCAACCCGATGAGCGATACCGGCTTCGACGAACTGCCGGCCGATACGTCCGCCCTGCTGAAGGAGTTCGCGGAAGCCGGCTTCATCAACGTCGCGGGCGGCTGCTGCGGTACCACGCCGGAACACATCAAGGCGATTGCCGACGCCATGGCCAAGGCCACGCCGCGCGCCGTGCCGGAGGTGTCGGTCGCGCTGCGCCTGTCGGGCCTGGAGCCCTTCACCGTCGACGACAGCTCGCTGTTCGTGAACGTCGGCGAGCGCACCAACGTGACCGGCTCGAAGGCCTTCGCGCGCATGATCCTGAACGAGCAGTTCGACGAGGCCTTGTCCGTGGCGCGCCAGCAGGTCGAGAACGGCGCCCAGGTCATCGACATCAACATGGACGAGGCGATGCTGGATTCGCAGGCGGCCATGACGCGCTTCCTGAACCTGATCGCGTCCGAACCGGACATCTCGCGCGTGCCGATCATGATCGACTCCTCGAAGTGGAGCGTGATCGAGGCCGGTCTGAAGTGCGTGCAGGGCAAGGCCATCGTCAACTCGATCTCGATGAAGGAAGGCGAAGCGGAATTCATCCGCCAGGCCAAGCTGTGCCGCCGCTACGGCGCCGCGGTCATCGTCATGGCCTTCGACGAGCAGGGCCAGGCCGACACCTTCGAGCGCAAGACCGAGATCTGCAGCCGCGCTTATCAAGTGCTGACCGAGCAGGTCGGCTTCCCGCCGGAAGACATCATCTTCGACCCGAACATCTTCGCGATCGCCACCGGCATCGAAGAGCACGACAACTACGCGGTCGACTTCATCAACGCCACGCGCTGGATCCGCGAGAACCTGCCGCACGCGAAGGTGTCAGGCGGCGTGTCGAACGTCTCCTTCTCCTTCCGCGGCAACGACCCGGCGCGCGAAGCCATCCACACCGTGTTCCTGTACCACGCCATCAAGGCCGGCATGACCATGGGCATCGTCAACGCCGGCATGATCGGCGTGTACGACGACCTGTCGCCGGAGCTGCGCGAGCGCGTCGAAGACGTGGTGCTGAACCGCCGCAAGGACGCCACCGAGCGCATGATCGAATTCGCCGGCACCCTGAAGGCCGGCGGCAACAAGCAGGAAGCCAACCTGGAATGGCGCGAGGCCCCGGTCGGCAAGCGCCTGGCGCACGCGCTGGTGCACGGCATCACGCAATGGATCGTCGAGGATACCGAGGAAGCGCGCGCGCAGATCGCTAGCGAAGGCGGCCGCCCGATCCAGGTGATCGAAGGCCCGCTGATGGACGGCATGAACATCGTCGGCGACCTCTTCGGCCAGGGCAAGATGTTCCTGCCGCAGGTGGTCAAATCGGCGCGTGTGATGAAGCAGGCCGTGGCCCACCTGATCCCCTTCATCGAAGCGGAAAAGGCGGAAGAGGAAGCGCGTACCGGCATCGTCGCGAAACCGAAGGGCAAGATGGTGATCGCCACCGTCAAGGGCGACGTGCACGACATCGGCAAGAACATCGTCTCGGTGGTCCTGCAATGTAATAACTTCGAGATCGTCAACATGGGCGTGATGGTGCCCGCCGCCGAAATCCTGGCCAAGGCCAAGGAAGAGAATGCGGACATCATCGGCCTGTCCGGCCTGATCACGCCTTCGCTGGAAGAGATGGCCTACGTGGCGCGCGAAATGCAGCGCGACCCCTGGTTCCGCGAGCGCCAGACCCCGCTCTTGATCGGCGGCGCCACCACCAGCCGCGCCCACACCGCGGTCAAGATCGCGCCGCATTACGACGGTCCGGTGGTGTACGTGCCGGATGCTTCGCGCTCGGTGTCGGTGGGCCAGGCCCTGGTCACCGCGGATACGCGCGACGCCTGGGTGGCCGAACTGGCCGAGGACTACGAGCGCATCCGCGAGCAGCACGCCAACAAGAAGGCGCTGCCGATGGTGAGCCTGGAACAGGCGCGCGCCAACAAGGCCCAGCTGGACTACGCGCCGGTGAAGCCGAAGTTCATCGGCCGCCGCGTCTTCAAGAACGTCGACCTGGCCACGCTGGCACGCTACATCGACTGGGGTCCCTTCTTCCAGACCTGGGACCTGGCCGGTCCCTACCCGGCCATCCTCGGTGACGAGATCGTCGGCGAAGCAGCACGTAAAGTGTTCGAGGAAGGCCAGGCGATGCTGAAGAAGATCGTCGACGGCCGCTGGCTGACGGCCAACGGCGCGGTCGCGCTGCTGCCGGCCAATACCGTCAACGACGACGACATCGAAGTCTACACGGACGAATCGCGCAGCGAAGTCGCCTTCACCTGGTACGGCCTGCGCCAGCAGGGCGTCAAGCCGGTGGTCGACGGCGTGCAGCGGCCGAACCAGTGCCTGTCCGATTTCATCGCGCCGAAATCCTCGGGCATCGCCGACTACATCGGCATGTTCGCGGTGACCGCCGGCCTGGGCGCCGAGAAGATCGAGAAGCGCTTCGAGGCCGAGGGCGACGACTACTCGTCGATCATGGTCAAGGCCCTGGCCGACCGCCTGGCCGAAGCCTTTGCCGAGTACATGCACGAGCGCGTGCGTACCGACCTGTGGGGCTACGAGCCGCTGGAAGACCTGAGCAACGAGCAGTTGATCAAGGAAGCGTATGTGGGCATCCGTCCGGCGCCGGGCTACCCGGCCTGCCCGGAGCATACGGTCAAGGCCGAGCTGTTCAAGACCCTGCAGGCCGAAGAGATCGGCATGGAACTGACCGAATCCTTCGCGATGTACCCGGGCGCGGCGGTGTCGGGTTTCTACTTCTCGCACCCGGAATCGAAGTACTTTGTGGTCGGGAAGATCGGCCAGGATCAGGTGGATGACATGGCGGCGCGGCGTGGCGTCAGCAAAGAGGATCTGGAGCGCTGGCTGGCGCCGAACCTGTGATTCGTCATTCCGGGCATTGCCCGAAATGACTTCCCGCGAAGGCGGGAATCCAGGTTTGTATGCGTTTCGATAAATCACGCAGAACTTGGGTTCCCGCCTTCGCGGGAACGACGGGCTAACTAGGCGCGCTTGAACTTCCACACGGCCAGCAGCCCGAACACCAGCGCAAACCCCAGCTGCACCCCCATCGCCGGCGCCGCCGCCACGGCATCCATGCCGCGCCAGGTAATCGCATCCAGCCCATCGATCGCCCAGCGGGTCGGCACCGCCATGGTCAGCGTCTGCATCCATTGCGGGAACAGGAAAGAAGGCATCCAGGCCCCGCCCAGCATCACCATCACCAGGATGGCGAACATGGCGATCTTGCGCGCCGCTTCGGGGGTCTTGCCGAAGGCGGCGATCACCAGCCCGAGGCTGGCGGTCAGCACGCCGAAGCACAGCGCCATGCCGATAAAGCCCGGCAGGCTGGCGATATGCACGCCGAAGCCGAACACCGCCACCGCGAACACCACGCACAACAGCGCAAAAGCGATGATGGCGCCCGAGGCCGCCCGTGCGAGCAGCACCTGGGTCAGGCTGACCGGCGCCGCCAGCAGGCGGTTCCAGACGCCGCTGCGGCGCGCCAGCAGGATGCCGATGCCCATGTCGATGCCCATGAAAAGGATGAACTGCACGCCCATGCCGGCAAAGGCGTGCGCATAAGCGTTGTAGCCCTGCTCGGCGATGCCGCTGGAAAGCTGCTGGTCGGCCGTGGTGAAGGGCATGCTCAGCCCCTTCGACGGACCGGCGGCTGCGCCGTCTTTGGCCGGCAGCGCCTGGTACTTCTGCACGCTGGCCAGCATGTCGCGCAATGCGCGGCTGTCGGGATCGGTCTTCGCCTGCTCGTCGAGCTGGTGCAGGCTGCGCTCGGTCATCGCCTGCCCCATCTTCCCGCCGAACATCTCCGCGCTCACGACCGACATCACCTGCTGGGTCAGCATGCCCTTCACCATCGCCAGCACGGCCGGCTGCGAAGGGTCGTACAGCAGCGGAATCGATGGCTTCCGGCCGCCGCCGAACAGCGCCGCACCGGCCGCTTCGCCAAAGCCCGCCGGCAGCACGATCGCCACTTTCTGGTCGCCCTTGCGCACCGCTTTTTCGGCCTCGGCCAGCGCCAGCGGCGTGATGTGCAGGTTCGGGTCCGCTTTCAAACCGGCGGCGATGCGGTTGCCGATCTCGCTCGTGTCCTGCTGCACCAGGGCGACGTCGATGGCGCTGGTCTTGGCCGTACCGCCAAACAGAGAACCGAAGAAGGCCGCGATCACGATCGGCAGCGCCAGGCTGATGACGAGCGCGCGGCGGTCGGACAGGAACAGGATCAGATCCTTGCGGATCAGGGCGAAGAAAGCAGTCATTGAAATCTCAGTCGCGCAGGGTGCGTCCGGTCAGGTTCAGGAAGATATCTTCCAGGCTGGTGCGCGCGGTGGCAAAGTGCAGCGGCCGGCAGCCGGCCTGCTGCAGCCAGCCCATCACCGGCAAGGCGTCGGCGGCCTGCGCCAGGCCGATGTCGAGCGCGCCGCCGTCGGCGTTGATCGAGGTGACGCCGCGCTGGCTGCGCAGGCCGTCCAGCAGCGCCGCATGGGCCGGCTCGGCCAGTTCCACGCGCAGCGCGGCCTGGGCCGCCAGGCGGCTGTGCAGCGAAGCCGGGCTCTCGTCGGCCAGCACCTTGCCGTGGTCGATGATGACGATATGGTCGGCCAGGCGCTCGACTTCTTCCATGTAGTGGCTGGTGTAGATCAGGGCCTTGCCCTGGGCCTGCAGCGCTTCCAGGGTATCGAAGATGGCGTTGCGGCTCTGCGGGTCGACGCCGACGGTGGGTTCGTCCAGAATCAGTAGCTGCGGATCGTGCATCAGGGCGGCAGCGATGTTCAGGCGCCGCTTCATGCCGCCCGAGAAGGTCGCCGGCTTGTCGCGTGCGCGGTCGGCCAGGTTCACCTGGCCCAGCACCTTGTCGACGCGTTCCATCAGCAGCTTGCCGCGCAGGCCGTACAGGGCGCCGAACAGCTTCAGGTTTTCCAGCGCCGACAGATCGTCGTACAGCGCCAGGTCCTGCGGCACCACGCCGATCTTGCGCTTGACCGCCGCCGCGCCCGGCGTCACGCGTTCGCCGCCGAGGACGATGTCGCCGCCATCCGGTGCCAGCAGGCCGCACAGCATGCCGACGATGGTCGACTTGCCGGCGCCGTTCGGGCCCAAGAGGCCAAGGGTCTGGCCGGCCAGCACGCGGAAGGAGACGCCGTCGACTGCCCGCCGCGTCCCGTAGTTTTTTACCAGATTGGTAACGCTCAGCAGGACGGACGGCATGCCTGGCCTTTCGCTAGATCGCGTAGCGGACTACGCTGTCGGACCACTGGAACGCGGCCATCTCGAGTTCGACCATGTCGTCGCCCGAAATCGCCAGGCCGCGCAGCGAGGGCAGCACGTCGTCCTGGCTGTCCGGCGCCTCGATGCATTCGGCCAGTTTGAGCAGTTCGCCGAAGAAGCCGGTGCGGCGCAGCAGCGCGTTGACGATGTCGTCGCCGACCGGGATCTGCTCGACGATGTCGGCCATCGGGATGCCGAACAGGACGTCCATCAGCGACATGATGCCGACCGTGAAGGCGATCTCGGACAGGTAGCGCTGGCCCGGACGCAGGCGCTGGGCCAGCAGCTCCATCAGGCGGCCGCGTGTCGTGGCCAGCATCAGCAGCGGGGTCTGGTTGTGGCCGCGCGTGCCCGGCTCGGCGTAGAGCATGATCTGCAGCCAGCGCTGCAACTGGCGCCGGCCCAGCACCAGCAGCGCCTGCGACACCGAATCGATGCGCTGGCGCGCGCCGACCGCCGGCGTGTTCACCAGGCGCAGCAGGTTCATGGCCACCGTCACGTCGCGCTTCACGGCGCGTTCGATGTCGGCGTTGTCGACGTCCGAGGTCACCAGCTTCATCAGCTCCAGCACCGCCACCTGCGAGGGTGAGAGCTTGCGCCCGCCCAGCACCGAGGGACGGGCGAAATAATAGCCCTGGAAGTAGTCGATGCCGAGTTCGAGGCAGGCCTGGTATTCGTCGCGGGTCTCGACCTTGTCGGCGACCACGGTCTTGCCCATGCCATGCAGGCGCGCCACCAAGCCGGCCAGCGCCGGCTGCGCCGTGTTGCGCAGGTCGAGTTTGACGAAGCGCGCCAGCGGCAGCAACTTCTGCAGCCTCGCCGTGTCCCCGGCACTGCCGCTGCCGATGCCGTCGAGGGCGAACTGGAAGCCGTGGCCGGCCAGTTCGGCGATGCGCGCCAGCACGGCGTCATCCGGCATCACCGAGGGTGCGAGTTCGAGCACGGTGCGCTCGCGCGGCAGGAAGGCGTAGATGTCGCTGCCCAGCACGTCGGCGTCGACGTTCAGGAAGCAGGTGGCGTCGCCGATCGCCCGCGCCAGGCCGAGCTGGGCGGCATGGGCGATCACGGCAGCGGTGGCATTCAGGCCCGGCGCGGTGGCACCGGCGGCCGTGGTCTGCCCGATATCGGCTTGCCCGACGGGCGCACTGCGAAACAGCAGTTCGTAGCCGAACAGCGCCTGCTGACGGTCCAGCACCGGCTGGCGGCCCAGGTAGAAATCCCGCACCCGCAGGGGATGGTCGGCTTGATCCTGGCTCGGGGTATCGATCATCTCGGACTCGTCGGCAGCTTGTAGACCGGCCTACTTTACCGCATTCCTTGTCCCCAGTGGCTTTTAGGCACTAATTTCCAAGAAAAAACGTGCCAATTCAATCACATCTGTCGCTATTCCGGCTGCGGCAGACCGTCGACGAAGACCTTCAGCTCGCCCGGGGCAAATTCGGTCCAGGTTTCGTTGGTTGTCAGCGGTGTGGTGACGATGATGGCGACGCGGTCGTCCGGTGTGGTGACCTGCGAGAAGTCGACCGACAGGTCTTCGTCGGCGAGGCTGGCCTTGTCGAAGGGGTGTTTGCGGACCACGTAGCACAGCTTGGTCGAGCAATGGGCGAACAGCGCCGTGCCATCCGACAGCATCATGTTGAAGGTGCCGTGGCGGGCGATCACGTGCACCAGGTCGCGGATCGCCGCGCGCAGGGCCGGCATGGCGGGCGGCTGGTCGCCGAAGCGCTCGCGCAGTTGCTGCAGCAGGAAGCAGAAGGCGCGCTCGCTGTCGGTGTTGCCGACCGGGCGGAACGGACCGTCGAGGGTGGGGTTGAAATCCTTGAGATCGCCGTTGTGGGCGAACACCCAGTAACGGCCCCACAGCTCGCGCACGAAGGGATGGCAGTTTTCCAGCGCGACCTGGCCTTGCGTGGCCTTGCGGATATGGGCGATGACGTTCAGCGACTTGATCGGGTACTGCTTGATCAGTTCGGCGATCGGCGAGGCGATGGCGGCCTGGTGGTCGACGAAATGACGTACCCCGGCGCCCTCGAAGAAGGCGATGCCCCAGCCGTCGTGGTGGGTATCGGTGCGGCCGCCGCGGTGGGCGAAGCCGGTAAAACTGAAGACAATGTCAGTCGGGACATTGCAATTCATGGCGAGTAATTGACACATGCGTCAAGCTTACCATGTGCCGGCTGCCGGGCCCCTTCCTGAACAAAGGCGGGCCCGGAGCGATGCGGGTTTCAATGCAGGACGACCGGCTGGCTCATGAGGGTGTCGTAGGAACCCAGGAACTCGTCGATCTCTTCCATGGTCGGTTCGCTTGCAATCAGGTTGTTCACGTCGCGACGGAACGATTGCGCCAGTTTGCCGCCGATGAAAGCTTCGCGACGGCCGGACTTGTCGACGATCTCGTAGCCGCCGAAGCGCAGGGCTTCGAGGTTGTGATCGACGCCAAATTCGACGACGCTGTACTGCTCGCTGTTATAGATCATGTTCATGATGACTCCTTCACTCGATCAGATTGGCGAAGCTTGGTGCCCGGCGGCGGGCAGCCAATGATGACTTGCGGTCCACTTCAATGCAGAGGTGGGGCTGTCACAACCGATTTCAAGTATCCGGAAACGCTTGAGGCCCTGTAGGTGCCATCCTATGAAGATGCCTTGAGATCAGGTGTCAGCCTTAGCAGCTGATCGTATGGCTCGGCCTGCAGCCACGATCGCAACTGATCAAGGTGCTCGCTGCGCGCGACGGCGATGAAAAGATGTTCGGGTCGTTGGCGCAGCATGCGATTCAATGTTACACGCAAAACCAAATTGCCGGTGCAGCACAGGCAGCCGGGGGCAATGCGCGCGCGCAGCACATGCGCAGGTAGGGTGTCCAAAGGGGAATTGCCGGGTGCGAGGCCTTCGAGGATCACGCCGGATTTTGCACTATCATGGTGCAAATTTGACAACTGCAGCTGCGCGAAAACCGCTTGTTCGCGGACACCTGCCGAAGGACCCGTGACCAGCGTAACGGTCACGGGCGAAGGCAAAGTCATTGTGCGGCGTTCTTCTTGCCCAGCTTGCCGGGCTCGACGCCGAGCTGCTTGAGCTTGCGGTACAGGTGGGTACGTTCGAGACCGGTCTTTTCGGCCACTCGGGTCATCGAACCGCCCTCGCGGCCGAGGTGGTGTTCGAAGTACATGCGCTCGAAGGCGTCGCGCGCCTCGCGCAGCGGCAGGTCGAAGGACAGCGTGTAGCCGTGGGCATGCGCTTCGCCGTTGCTGACCGGGCGGGCGATGCCGATCGCGCCGCTCACCGGCGGCTGGGCCGCGTACATCGGCGCGCTGGGCACGCTCGGCTCCGGCACCGGCGCACTGGCCACCGCCGGGCGCGGCGCGATGGCCGGCGCGCGCGCCACTTCCTGGGCACGGGTCAGGCCCTGCTGCACCGCCTTGAGCAGCTTCTGCAGGGCGATCGGCTTTTCGAGGAAATTCAAAGCGCCGATCCGCGTTGCCTCGACCGCGGTATCGATCGTCGCATGCCCCGACATCATGATGACCGGCATGGTGAGCAAGCCATCGCGCTGCCACTCCTTCAGCAGCGTGACGCCGTCGGTGTCGGGCATCCAGATGTCGAGCAGGACCAGGTCGGGCGCGCCCTGCTGGCGTGCGTTCCTGGCCTGCTGGGCATTTTCTGCCAGCTGCACCACGTGACCCTCGTCGCCGAGGATCTCCGAGAGCAGCTCGCGAATTCCCATTTCATCGTCAACTACGAGTATGTTCGCCATCTTGTCTTGCCTTCCTGTCTGACCCTGTCTGACCTTGTCTCGACCTTCACAGCCCAGATTCTATGCGCGAATCACCCTTCCGCCAAATTCGCGGCCAAGTTCGCCTCAGGAGCTAACTTTAACAGCAAAATCGATACCGAAGCGCCAGATCCATCCGCGCGGTTGGCGAGGTCGATCCGGCCGCCGTGTTCGTCGATGATCTTCTTGACCATCGGCAGGCCGAGACCGGTACCGCGGGCCTTCGAGGTCACATACGGCTCGAAGGCGCGCGACAGGATGCGCGGAGCGAAGCCGGGGCCGTTGTCGACGATCGCCAGGCGCACCGCGGTGCCGGCGGCGCCGTCCGCGCCTTCGTAGTGGATCGCCTCGGTCAGCACGTCGATGCGCGGCGCGGCGCCGTCCGGCGGCGGGGCGTCGGCCAGCGCATCCTGGGCGTTGGCCAGCAGGTTGTGGATCACCTGGCGCAGCTGGGTGGCGTCGCCCATCACGCGCGGCAGGCGCGGCGCCAATGCGGCGTGGATGACGTCGGAGCCGTCGCCGGACAGGTAGAGGTGCAGGATCTGCGAGATCAGGTCGTTGAGGTCGAGCGGATGCAGCACCGCCGGCGGCGCCTTGGCGTAGTCGCGGAAGTCGTCGACCATGCGCTTCATGGCGTCGACCTGCATGACGATGGTGTCGGTGCCCTTCTTCAGCAGCTCCGCGCCCTGCGGATCAAGACGGTCGGCCAGCTTCATCTGCATGCGCTCGGCCGACAGCTGGATCGGCGTCAGCGGGTTCTTGATCTCGTGCGCCAGGCGCCGCGCCACCTCGCCCCAGGCCACCGAGCGCTGGGCCGAGATCACGTCGGAGATGTCGTCGAACACCACGATGAAGCCGCTGCCCGCCCCCACCGGCAGGCGCGAGCCGCGCGCCAGCAGGGTCAGGTCGTGGTCGTCGCTGGAGCCGGGACGGCGCGGCACCTCGATCTGCTGCTGCCAGTGGGCGCGCAGGTCGCCGTGGCGGCGGCCATGGCGCGCCGCCGAGTGCGCGCTCTGGGCCGCGCTCTGCGCCGAGAAGGCGCGCGTGACCGCGCTGGCGAAGGCTTCCAGGCCCTCGATCGCATCCAGCGGCCGGCCGGCCAGCGCATGCGCGTCGACCTGCAGGATGCGGTGCACGGCATCGTTCGAGTTCACCACCACACCGTCGGCATCCATCACGACCACGCCCGCCGACATGTTCGCCAGCACCGATTCGAGGTGGGCCTTGGCGCTTTCCAGCGCGGCGCGGTTGCGCTCGACGGCGGAGCGGGCCTCGAACAGCTGGCCGGTCATGGCGTTGAAGGACTGGGTCAGCGTACCGAGTTCGTCCTTGGTCTCGACGATCGGGCGCGGCGACAGGTCGCCCTCGGCCACCGCGCGCGTGCCTTCGGCCAGCACCAGCAGCGGCTGCGCCAGGTTGCCGGCGATGAGGAAGGCGCTGCCGATGGCCGAGAAGATCGCCAGCAGCAGGGTCAGCGTCAGGGTGCCGATGTACATCTTGCGCAGGCCGGTGCGCGAGAAGGCACGGCTCTGGTAGGTGCTGTAGGCGTCCTGCAGCACCTGGGCATTCGAGGCCACGTTGATCGGCACCGACTGCATCAGCTGCAGGTAGCGCGGCGCCGTGCCGGGCGGTTCGGGTACCGTCACCACTGCGCGCAGGCGCAGGCCGGTGGCCATGTCCAGGCCGCTGGGCGCGCCGTTGCCCTGGAAGTCGCGGAACTCGCGCTCGGCGCTGCCTTCGGATTGCGCGTAGCCGCCCGGCAGCGAGGCGCGCTTGAGCATCTGCGCGGTCGGCAGATCGGGGGTCAGGTCGACCTGCGGATCTTCGGCGGCCGAGGCCAGCACCTGGCCTTCGGCCGACAGCAGCAGCGCGCTCTGCATGCCGGTTTCGCCGCCGACCACGCGGGTCAGGATCGCGCGCGCGCTGGCGGCGTCCTGGCCGGCCAGGGTCGCGGCCGCGGTACTGGCGGTCACGACCAGCTGCGACTTCGATTCGTCCAGCGCCGCCTGCCCCAGGTTCAGGCCGGACGCCAGCGCGGCCTCGATCTTGACGTCGAACCAGGAATCGATCGAGTGCGACACGAAGCGCACCGAGACCATGAAGATCACCAGGCCGGGCAGGATGCCGATGCCGGCGAACAGCAGCATCAGGCGCGTCATCAGGCGCGAACCGAACTTGCCGGCCTTGTAGCGCGCGTACAGGCGCGTCAGGGCCACGATCACGAGGATCAGCAGCGCGCCGGCGACCGCGGTGTTCAGCCCCAGCAGCCAGGAATAGTTACGGGTCAGGAAGCCCGAGTTGTCGGAGGCGGAGGCGAGCAGGAACAGCAGGATCGAGCCGATCGCGCTGCCGATCACGAGTGCGTAGCGCAGGACCTGGGTCACGGCTTACTCCGCCCGGTAGGTGAAGGTCTTCTTGTGCGAAGCCAGGCGCAGGTCGGAATTGTTGAAGGCGTCCACCTGGAGCGGCTTCTGCAGGTAATCGCGATCCATGAACATGCGTAGCGTGACGTTGTAGGTTTCGCCCGGTTTGAGCTCGCCTTTCGGGGCGATCAGCCAGCGGTTGGGCCGCCGGATCAGGAACAGCGCTTCGTCGAGCGTCGGATAGCTTTGCTGGATGCTGCCGACCACCAGCACGGTGTACTGGCGCGTCAGCAGATCATAATGCAGGCGCACGGTGCGGCGCTTGGAGACGGCCTTGTCGTCGTACCACCACCAGCGCGGCCGCGTCAATTCGATCTCGGTGGTGAAGTACAGCGGCACGCCGTGCATCACGGCCTGCTCGAGGCCGGGCGTGAGGTCGAAGGAATAGGTGGCGTTCAGGCGGTAGCCGTCATCGGATGCTTCGATGCCGGCACGGGTGATCTCGATCCCCTCGGCCGCATGCGCGGTGGCGCATGCGAAAACCAGCAGCAGCTGGCAAACGAGCAGGCGGAAAAATCGAGCAGTCACTAGGGCCAGAACCTTAAAAAAGCGTGTAATCGGGAAGTCTCACGCCCCGGCCTTCTGGAACAGGGCATAGAACAGACCATCATGATCCTGCCCGGCACCGCTCGTTGGAAGAAGCTGGCCCGGCGCATCGAGTCGGACCGCGCCATGGCGCGCCGCGAAGGCGGCGGCCTGCGCTTCCGATTCCTGCGGCCAGAGCGAACATGTCACGAACAGCAATTTACCATCGGGCCGCAGCATCTGCCAAAGGTTGTCGAGTATTTTGGTGGAAAGTGTTGCAAGTTGGTGGGTATCGCTCTTGCGACGCAACCAACGGATGTCCGGATGGCGGCGCACGATGCCCGAGGCCGTGCACGGCACGTCGGCCAGGATGCGGTCGTATTGCACGCCGTCCCACCAGTCCGCGTTCTCGGCGGCGCCGGTCTTGACGGTGGCCTGCAGGCCCAGGCGCTGCAGGTTCTGGTCGACCCGCGCCAGGCGGCGGCCGTCCACATCGAGCGCGGTCAGGGCCACGTCGGCAGTCTCGAGGATGTGGCCGCTCTTGCCGCCGGGGGCCGCGCAGGCATCCAGCACGCGCATGCCGTCACGCAGGTCGAGCAGCGGCGCGGCCAGCTGGGCGCCGGCATCCTGGACCGACACCAGGCCCTGCTCGAAGCCCGGGATCTGGGCCACGTTCATGGCCTGGGCCAGACGCAGCGCGGACGGGCCGACGCGGCTCGCTTCGATGCCGCTTGCCGCCAGCGTCCGCAGGTAATCGTCGACGCTGGTCTTGCGCAGGTTGACGCGCAAGGTCAGCGGCGGCTGGCGGTTGCCGGCCAGGAGGATGTCCTGCCACTGCTGCGGATAGGCGCCCTGCACCGCATCGATCCACCACTGCGGGTAGTTCCAGCGCGCCGGCGGCTTCGACATCACGATGGCGCGCAGGCTGTCGCGCTCGCGCAGGAAGCGGCGCAGCACCGCGTTCACCATCGCCTTGGCATGGGCGAAATCCGGATGCGCGCCCGCCGCGCCGACCGCCTGGTCGACCACGGTGAAGGCTTCGTAGGGTGCCTGGCTGCCCTCCGGAGGATCGAGCAGCGCCAGCGCCGCGCACAGCAGGCCGGCCAGCATCGCCGGTTCCGGCGCCTTGCTCGTCATCAGGTCCAGCAGGGCTTCGCTGCGGCCCAGCTGGCGCATGCTGCGGTAGGCGATGTCCTGCATCGCGCCGCGCGCCTGCGGCGTGGCGTCGTAGGCCTGGAACACCTCGCCCAGCGCCTGCGGCAGCGCCGTGCCGGTGCGCACGCGGGCCAGGCTGCTGGCCGCGCCGAGCAGCGCGAAGGCCAGCGAATCGCCCTTCAGCGCCGGCCGGAAATCGAGCTGGGCCGGCACTTTCACCTCGTGGCTCTGGCGCAGGCGCGGCGCCTCGTCGATGCTCGATGGGGCTTTCGCCTGTGGGATCGGGGCCGGTGCCTTGGCCGGGGCTGGAGCCGGGCGCTTCTGCGGCGCGGGGCCGCGCGGCTGGTCGGTGCGGGGGCCGGCGCTCTTGCCCGGTCCTCCCTTGGCCTGGGGCCTTGCGGGCCCGGCGGGTTTGGCCTTGGCCTTGGGTTTCAGGGTGAGCGTCGGGCGCTTTTCAGTCATGGCGAATCGGACAATGCATAAAGACGCACATTGTAGCGGTTAAGCGTTGCGCAGGCTTAAACGAAGCTTTGGAGCAACAGCCAGAACGTATTCCGCGTTGCGTCAAACCAGTATAATGAAGGGTCCCCCAGATTTATTTCATTTTCGACCACAGCCCATGCTCGCCCAACAAAAACAAGAAATCGTTGCCCTGTTCCAGGCCGCCCTGGCCCCGATCGTCGAAGGCAGCGGTTTGACCCCGAATATTGCCCTCGAGCGCCCGCGCGACCCGACCCACGGCGACATCGCCTGCAACATCGCGATGCAGCTGGCCAAGCCGCTCAAGATGAATCCGCGCGAGCTGGCCACCCGCCTGCTCGCCGCCCTGCAGGCCGATCCGAAGGCGCAAGGCCTGATCGCCTCGGCCGAGATCGCGGGTCCGGGCTTCATCAACCTGCGCGTGGCCGACGCCGCCAAGCAGTCGGTGGTGCGCACCGTGCTGCAGCAGGGTGAAGCCTTCGGCCGCGGCGATGCCGGCGCCGGCCACCACGTGATCATCGAATTCGTCTCGGCCAACCCGACCGGCCCGCTGCACGTCGGCCACGGCCGCCAGGCCGCGCTGGGCGATTCGATGTCCGCGCTGTTCGAATCGCAGGGCCACAAGGTCACCCGCGAGTTCTACTACAACGATGCCGGCGTGCAGATCGCCACCCTGGCGAACTCGGTGCAGGCACGCGCCCGCGGCTTCAAGCCGGGCGACGCCGAATGGCCGGAATCGGCCTACAACGGCGACTACATCCAGGACATCGCCGACGACTTCCTGGCCAAAAAGACCGTCGCCGCCAGCGACGGCCAGCCGGCCACTGCTTCCGGCGACGTCGACGACATCGAATCGATCCGCCGCTTCGCCGTCACCTACCTGCGCAACGAGCAGGACCAGGACCTGCAAGCCTTCGGCGTCAAGTTCGACAACTACTACCTCGAATCCTCGCTGTACAGCGACGGCAAGGTGGAAGCCGCCGTGCAGGCGCTGATCGATGCCGGCGTCACCTACGAGCAGGACGGCGCCCTGTGGCTGAAGACCACCGACTACGGCGACGACAAGGACCGCGTGATGCGCAAGTCCGACGGTACCTACACCTATTTCGTGCCGGACGTCGCTTACCACATCCAGAAATTCCGCCGCGGCTTCGACCAGGCCATCAACGTCCAGGGCAGCGACCACCACGGCACCATCGCGCGCGTGCGCGCCGGCCTGCAGGCAGTAAATATTGGTATCCCGCGCGGTTATCCTGATTATGTGCTGCACAAGATGGTCACCGTCATGAAGAACGGCGAAGAGGTCAAGATCTCCAAGCGCGCCGGCTCCTACGTGACCGTGCGCGACCTGATCGAATGGTCGGGCAACGGCGACGTCACCCGCGGCCGCGATGCCGTGCGCTTCTTCCTCATCTCGCGCAAGGCCGACACCGAATTCGTGTTCGACGTCGACGTCGCCCTGGCCACCAACGACGAGAACCCGGTGTATTACGTGCAGTACGCCCACGCGCGTATCTGCTCGGCGCTGGCCAACTGGGGCGGCGACGTCGCCAGCCTGGCGAACGCCGACCTGTCGCCGCTGACCCAGCCGCACGAGCAGTCGCTGCTGGCCAAGCTGGCCGCGTATCCGGAGATGCTGCAGCGCGCCCAGCAGGAACTCGGCCCGCACCAGGTCGCGTTCTACCTGCGCGAACTGGCTGGCGAGCTGCACAGCTACTACTTCGCGCACAAGTGGCTGCTCGACGACGACGAAGCGCTGAAACTGGCACGCCTGGCCCTGGCCGTGGCTGTCCGCCAGGTGCTGCGCAACGGCCTGGCGCTGATCGGCGTCTCGGCCCCGGAAAAGATGTAATCAACGTTCACCTCAACAAGCAATGACCGCCTTCCGTTCCAGCACCAACCGCGCTTGTGCCCGCCAGCGCGGCAGCACGCTCACCGGCCTGATCATCGGCCTGATCGTCGGCCTCGGCATCGCCGTCGCCGTGGCCCTGACGATCACCAAGGGCGCTTCGCCGTTCACGGAGAAGATCGCCAAGTCCGGCCGTCCGGCCGACCCAGCCCCGGGCCAGGCCATGGACCCGAACAAGCCGATGTACAGCAGCCGCGAGGCGGTGCGTGAGGCGAACAAGGAAGTGACCGAGAAGGCGGCGGCGCGCAGCGCCAGGCCGGCCGAGCCGGCCGTCGCGGCGGCCCCGGCGCCGGCGGCACCTGCCGCACCGGCCGCTTCGGCGGACCCGCTGGGCCAGGCGATCGCCAGCATCGAGGCCCGCCAGCCGGGCGCATCGGCGCGCGACAGCCATCCGGTGGCGGCACCGGCGGCCGCACCCGCAGCGGCCGCCCCGGCGGCTGCGGCGGGCACCGGCGAATACGTCTACTTCCTGCAGGCCGGCGCCTTCCGCAACATGCCGGATGCGGAAGCGACCCGCGCCAAGCTGGCCCTGCTCGGCTTCGAAGCGGCGATCAGCGACAGCACCCGCGACAGCGGCGTCCTGCACCACGTGCGCCTCGGCCCGTACAACCAGGTCGAATCGATGAACAAGGCACGCGCCAAGCTTCTCGACAACGGCGTCGACGTCGCCATCGTGCGCAAGCAGCGCTGAGCGTGATGAGCGCCACGCCGCTGCGCGTGTTCATCACCGGCGCGTCCAGCGGCATCGGCGCGGCGCTGGCGCGCGAATACGCGGGCCGCGGCGCGGTACTCGGCCTGCTGGGCCGGCGCCGCGCAGCGCTCGATGCCCTGCTTGCCTCCCTCCCCCATCCCGAACGCCACCGCGCCTATGCGGTCGATGTCACCGACCACGCGGCGCTGGCGCGGGCCGCGCAGGATTTCATCGGCACGCACGGCGGCGCCGACGTCGTGCTCGCCTCGGCCGGCATCTCCTATGGCACGCTGACCGAGCGGCCGGAGGATCTGCCGCTGTTCGAATCCGTGGTCGCCACCAATCTCACGGCCACGATCGCCACCTTCGCCCCGTTCATCGAGACGATGAAGGCGGCCACAGGCCCGCGCCGGCTGGTGGCGATCGGCAGCATGGCGGGCATTCGCGGCATGAAAGGCGCCGGCGCCTATTGCGCCTCGAAGGCGGCGGTGCACAGCTATGCCGAATCGCTGCGCCTCGAAATGCGCCGCTACGGCATCCGGGTCGTGACCATCGCGCCCGGCTATATCGACACACCCATGACCAGTAATAACCACTTTCCCATGCCTTTCCTGATGCCGGCCGACCGCTTTGCCGCGCAAGCGCTGCGCGCCATCGATGCCGGCGCTTCCTTCCGTGTGATCCCCTGGCAGATGGGCCTCGTCGCCCGCCTGCTGCGCCTGCTGCCGAATGGCCTGTTCGACCTGCTGTTCGCGCGTGCGCCGCAAAAGGCCAGAAAGGAGGCCGCATGAATGCGCAGCAGATCATGGCGCTGTCCCGCGCCGGCGTCGCGGTCGAAGTCGTGCCTGAAACCGGCTCGACCAACGCTGACCTGCTCGCGCGTGCGCCTGCGCTTGCAGCTCCGGTCCTGCTGGTGGCCGAACACCAGACCGCCGGCCGCGGCCGCGCTGGGCGCAGCTGGCTGTCGAGCCCCGACCACTCCCTCACCTTCTCGCTGGCCTGGAAGTTCGATGGCGGCCTGCAGACGCTGACCGGCCTGCCGCTGGCGATCGGTACCGCGCTGGCCGAGACCCTCGGCCGGCTCGGCCAGCCGGTCCAGCTGAAGTGGCCGAACGATGTGCTGAAGGACGGCGACAAGCTGGCCGGCATCCTGGTCGAAACGGCATCCGCCGCGGACGGCGGGGTCTGGGCCGTGATCGGCATCGGCCTGAACCTGGCCATGCCGGACGAGCTGGAAGCGCAAATCGGCCGCTCGGTGGCCGCCGTGCCCTGGCTGGCGCGCATGGAGCGCGACACCCTGCTGGCCGCGATCCTGGACGGTCTGGCGGAAGCATTGCGCCTGTTCGACCAGGCCGGCTTCGGCGCCTTCAGCGCGCGCTGGAACCTGCTGCACGGCTGGCAGGGCCAGTTGGTCGTCATCCTCGACCGCGGCGAGGTCCTGCACGAAGGCCTGGCCGCCGGCGTCGACGATGCCGGGCGCCTGCTGCTCGATACGGAAAACGGGCGCATCGCCATCGTCGCCGGCGACGTCTCGCTGCGCATCAAGACATGAGGCCCGCGCCATGACGATGCTGCTGGTCGACGCCGGCAATACCCGGGTCAAGTGGGCCATCGCGCACGCGGATGCGGCGCCGGGCGAGTGGACCGCGCATGGCGCCGTGGTGCATGCGGAACTGGACGGTTTGAAAGACGCCTGGGCCGGCCACGGCGTCACGCGCGCCCTCGTTTCGAACGTGGCCGGCACGGCGATCCGCGAACGCCTGGCGGCCTTGCTGCCGCTGTCGCAACCCGAATGGTTCGGCGCCCAGCCCGAACTGGCCGGGCTGCGCAACCGCTATCGCAATCCGAGCCAGCTCGGCGCCGACCGCTTCGCCGCCGCGCTGGGCGCTCGCACCCTGGCGCCCGGCCAGGCGCTGGTGGTCGCCACCTGCGGCACCGCGACCACGGTCGACGGCGTGACAGCAGGCGGCGACTTCGTCGGCGGGATGATCCTGCCCGGCCTGGGCCTGATGCTGTCCTCGCTCGCACGCGGCACCGCCCAACTGCCCGACACCAGCGCGCAGGAAGCCCTGCCGCCGACCTTTGCCGACAACACGCTGGACGCGATCCGCGCCGGCTGCGTGGCGGCCCAGGCCGGCGCCATCGAGCGCGCCTTTGCCGCCCTGCCGGCCGCGCTGTGCATCGTCTCCGGCGGCGCGGCGGGCCACGTGGCGCCGGCGCTGTCGGTGCCGTACCGGATGCTGGATAATATCGTGCTGGTCGGCCTGCATGCGGCCGCCATCGCCTCCACTACACCATAGGGAAACGCCGTGTTGAGATTCGTCTTCTGGTCGCTGCTGTTCCTGAACGCCGCCCTGTTCGTCTACGCCCAGGGCTTCATGGGCTCGAGCAAGGGCAGCGAGGAAGAGCGCGCGCGCATCAAGCCCCAGCTCGAACCGGCCAGGCTGACCCTGCTGACCAGCGAACAGGCCGAGGCGGCAAAAGCGGCGCCGGTGGCCGCATCCGCAGCGGAAGCGGAAGCCAGCGCGCCGGCCGCGCAGCAAGAAGCGCCGGCCGAACCAGTGCCCGCCCCTGCGCCTGCGAAGCCGCTGGCCTGCATCGACGTCGGCACCTTCAGCGCCGGCGAATCGAAGCGCTTCGAATCGCGCCTGGCCTCGCTCGATCTGGGCGAGCGCCAGTCGCGCCAGGCCGTGCAGGCCCAGGACGTGACCAGCTACCTGGTGAACATCCCGCCGCAGGCGAGCAAGGACGCCGCCGAGCGCAAGGCCGGCGAACTGCGCGAACGGGGCGTCACCAATTTCTTCATCATGTCGGGCGATTCGCCCATGAAGTGGGCGATCTCGCTGGGCGTGTTCAAGACCGAGAGCGGAGCCCAGACCCTGCTGGCGCAGCTGAACAAGCAGGGCGTGCACAGCGCCCGCATCACGCCGCGCGGTCCCCAGACCACGCGCTACAGCTACCGCTTCCGCGATATCGAGGCGGCGCAGCGCGAGCGCATCGTGTCGGTGGCGGATGCGGTGTCGTCGGCGGAAGTCAAGAACTGCCGCTGAGCGGTCATCCGCCGGGAATTCGCTACACCCTTTGACGCCGGCAACCGGTATCGGCCGGCACGACCCCGGGGCGCAGTTTTCGAGACTTGCGCCATAGCGGCAACGGCGCCGGCATCCGGGTGCAAAGCCGGTGCTAGGATGCCTGCACACTCCACGTCCAGACCATCCTGATGCCGACGACCCGCCGCAGCTTTCTTGCCCAGTCCATGGGCGCCGCAGGGCTGCTCGCCCTGAATCCCCTCTCCGTACTGGCCCGTCCATCCTTCGTGATCGCCAATGTCAGTCAGCTCTATCCGGTCGAAGTGGCCCGCATCGCGGTTCCCGAATCGACCGAAGAAGTGGCCCGCGAAGTCGCGGCATGGAGCGGCAAGATAGCGGTCGGCGGAGGACGATACAGCATGGGCGGACAGACTGCGGCCGCTCTCGGGCTGCACCTCGACATGCGGCGGATGAACCGGCTGCTGCACTTCGACCGTATGGCGCGCACGGTGCGGGTACAGGCCGGCATGACCTGGCGCGACCTGCAGGACACCCTGGATCCCGCCGGTCTTTCGGTCAAGAGCATGCAAAGCTTTTCGAACTTTACGATCGGCGGCGCCGTGTCCGTCAACGCGCACGGCCGCTACACCGATACCGGTCCGGTAGGCAGCACTGTCAGGGCGCTGCGCGTAGTGTTGTCGGATGGTTCGGTCATCGACGCCAGCCCGAACGAGAACACGGAACTGTTCCGCGCCGCTGTCGGCGGATACGGCGCTGTTGGCGTGATCACGGAGGTGGAACTCGACCTGGCAGAGAACTGCCGCATCGAACGGCTCGTCGTGCCGCTGACACTGGCCACCTATCGTGCATACTTCACACGGCACGTCCGCGATGCGGCCGATGTCGTCATGCATAACGCAGACCTGCTGCCGCCCCATTTCGACGAGCCGATGGCCGTGACGTGGCGCCGCACTGAAAAACCGCTGACCGAAACGGCTCGCCTGGTCCCGCGCGGCCAGCGCTACCGCGCAAGCCGGACCGCCCTGGCGGTGGCGACGGAAGCGCCGCAGGGCGACCTCCTGGTCAGGTATGTGCTGCATCCCCTGATGCGCTCGAACGGCGTGGTGAAATGGCGGAACCATGAGGCGAGCCTGGACGTGAACGAGCTCGAGCCGGCATCACGCACGGTTTCCACCTTTGCGCTGCAGGAGTACTTCGTGCCGGTGGCCCATTTTGAATCCTTCACGCGCGAGATGGCGGGACTGATCCGGAAGCATGATGCACAAGTGCTGAGCGTCTCCGTGCGACATGCGAAAGCCGATCCGGTCCCGCTACTGGCGTGGGCGAAAGAGGAAGTGTTTTCCTTCGTGGTCTATTACAAACAACAGACCAGTGCGGCGGCATGTACCGCTGTGGGCGAGTGGACGCGGGCGATGATCGCGTCGGCCCTGCGTCACGGCGGCCGCTATTATCTTCCCTATCAGCTGCATGCCACGAGAGCGCAGTTCGAACAGGCCTATCCCGAGATCGAAGCGCTCAGGCGCGTGAAGCACAGGCTGGACCCGGCCGGCAAATTCTCGAACGCGATGTGGGCCAGGTATCTTTGAATCAGCGCCGCACGACGATCGGCTTCAAGCCCAGCGACGAAGGCAGCGCCCGCATCGCCTCCTGCGCCATCGCACGGGTCTCGAACGGGCCGCTGTAGAGGCGGTTGACGGCACCCGAACGCACCACTTCCAGCGCCTGCGCGACGCCGGACTTCTTCAGCATCTCGCCGATCTCTTCGGCCTTGCCTTCGCGGCCGTAGGCGCCCAGCTGCAGGTAAAAGCCCGACTTGACGGCGGCCGGCTTGGCCGCGGCATCCGGACGCGCCACCGCGGCGCTGTCCATCGCGACCCGGTCTTCCAGCATCAGCGCGGCGATTTCGGACGGTGCCGGCGCGGTCTGCGCGGCCGAGGTGGCGGCGCGGCGCACGGTGGCGATGCGGGTCGGATCGTCCGGGAACAGGCGCTCGACCTCGACCTGGTGGCTGCCCTTGCCCAGCAGGCCGAGCTTGAGCGCGGCCGTGTACGAGACGTCGACGATGCGGTCGGAATGGAAGGGGCCGCGGTCGTTGATGCGCACCACCACCGACTTGCCGGTTTCCAGGCTCGTGATGCGGGCGTAGGACGGGATCGGCAGCGTCGGGTGCGCGGCCGTCATCTTGTACATGTCGTAGGCTTCGCCCGACGAGGTGCGCTGGCCGTGGAACTTCACGCCATACCAGCTGGCGACGCCGCGCTGGCTGAACGGCTCGTCGTTGAGCAGGGGCGTGTAGGTCTGGCCGAAAACCGAGTACGGCCGGTTGGCGAACTTGGCATAGGGTTCGTATTTGACGAGCGCATCGGGCAGGTCCTGCAGGCCGGGCGGCGGATTGTCGCCGGGGCCGTCGTCCTGGTAATAGCCGCCGCGGCCGGAGCCGGCTTTGGGCAGCTTCGGGAGCTTGGGGTCGATATCGCCGTGCCGCGTCGCCACTTTGTGCTTCCAGGGCAGCGGAATCAGGCTTTTGTGTTCGCCGTCGCCGGTTGTACCGCAACCGGTCATCAGCGCAGCCGAGGCTATCGCGATGACCGCTGGCACAAATCGGCCTCGCAATGCGCGAGCGGCCATCGCGTTGTCTTTCATGTCAGGTCTGCACCAGTTTGCGGTGTCTTTGAATACTCATCAATATACCACTGCCGAGCCCCAAAGTAATCAACGCTGTGCCGCCATAGCTCATGAAAGGCAGCGGAACCCCGACCACCGGCAGGATGCCGCTGACCATACCCATATTGACGAAGGCATAGACGAAGAACATCATCGCGATCGATCCCGCAAGCAGGCGCGTGAACAGGTTCGGTGCGTTCGCCGCGATCATCATGCTGCGCCCGATCAAGAGCAGATATAAGAACAACAGGATCAGGTTGCCGACCAGGCCGAATTCTTCCGAGTACACCGAGAAAATGAAGTCGGTGGTGCGCTCCGGGATGAACTCCAGGTAGGCCTGCGTGCCCTTCAGATAGCCCTTGCCGGTCACGCCGCCGGAGCCGATCGCAATCGTCGACTGGATGATGTGGAAACCCTTGCCGAGCGGGTCGGACGTCGGGTCGATCAGCGTCATCACGCGCTCGCGCTGGTAATCGTGCAGCATCGACCAGGCCACCGGCAGGCCGGCGCAACCGGCCGAGAACAGGGCCAGCAGCGCCTTCCACGACAGGCCGGCCAGGAAGATCACCCAGAAGCCCGCGGTGCCGACCAGCAGCGCGGTGCCGAGGTCGGGCTGCCTGACGATCAGGCCGAACGGGATCAGGAGCAGGATTGCGGCGATGATGAAATTCTGCCATTTCATGAAACCGGCGCGGCTCTGGAAATACCAGGCCAGCATCAGCGGCGTGGCGATCTTCAGGATCTCGGAAGGCTGGATGTCGATGCCCAGGTGCAGCCAGCGCCGCGCGCCCTTCTTGATGGTGCCGAACAGCGCCACCGCCACCAACAGCGCCACGCCGAAGGTATAAATCGGCACCGCGAGCCGCAACAGCATTTGCGGCGGGATGTTCGCCGCGATCCACATCACGGTGAAGGACAGGATGATGTTGCGCATCTGGCCTTCCATGCGGCCCGGGAAGTCGTGGCCGGCCGAGCTCATGGTCAGGGTGCCGACCGAGAACAGCAGGAACAGGATCATGGCCAGCGGGCCGTCGAACACCAGCAGGTAAGGTTTCAGGCGCCGGCTCAGCGAGCGCCGTTCGGGGATATGTGCCGGCATCGCTTACTCCTTGTTGCCCGGGGTTTCACCGCCCGGCGGCTTGGGCAGGCCGGCGTGCGGCCCGAAGGCTTCCTCGGGCACCGCCAGGTCTTCCTTCTGCACGGCCGCACTCGGCACCGGCTTGGCCTTCTCGCCCGGACGCTTGCCCAGCAGGTAGTAGTCGAGCGCCTTGCGCACGATCGGCGCCGCGTAGGTCGCGCCGAAGCCGGCGTTCTCGACCACCATCGCGATCGCGATCTTCGGCTTGTCGGCCGGGGCGAAAGCGGTGAACAGCGCGTTGTCGCGCAGGCGTTCCGGGGTCATGTTGTGGTTGTACTTGGCGCCTTTCAGGCCGACCACCTGGGCGGTACCGGTCTTGCCGCCGGCGACATAACCGGCGTTCTGGAAGGCCCTGAAACCGGTGCCGCTCTGGTCGCTCATCACGCCCACCATGGCGCGCTTGATGATGTCGATGTTTTCCTGCTTGAGCGGGATGCGGCCGGATTCCTTCGGCACCGTGAGCGTGCGCTGCTTGGTACCGCCGTCTTCCAGGATCTTGACCAGGTGCGGCTTCATGATCACGCCGTTGTTCGCCAGCGTCGATACCGCGTGCGCCAGCTGCAGCATGGTGTAGCTGTTGAAGCCCTGGCCGATACTGATCGAGATGGTGTCGCCGCCGACCCACTTCTGGGCCGCGCGGTTCTTCTTGAAGCGTTCGCGCTTCCATTCCTGCGAAGGCAGCACGCCGCCTTTCTCGTGCTCGAGGTCGATGCCGGTCGGCGCGCCGAAGCCGAACTGCTTCATGAAGCCGCTGATGGCGTCGATGCCCATGTCATTGCCGAGCTGGTAGTAGTAGGTATCGCAGGACATCACGATCGAACGGTACATGTCGATGTAGCCGTGGCCGCCGGGTTTGTCGTCGTTGAAGCGGTGCCCGCCCAGCATGTAGAAGCCGGCGTCGTTGATGCCCTGCTCAGGCCTGCGCTTGCCCAGTTCGAGGGCGGCCAGCGCCATGAAGGGCTTGAAGGTCGAGCCGGGCGGATAGGTGCCCGACAGCGGACGGTTCATCAGCGGACGGTCGAGCGAGGTGTTCAGCTCGTTCCAGCTCTGCGAGTCGATGCCGTCGACGAACAGGTTGGGGTCGAAGCCCGGCCGCGACACATAGGCCAGCACGTCGCCGGTCTCCGGTTCGATCGCCACCAGCGCGCCGCGAAAGTCGCCGAAGGCTTCTTCGATCACCTTCTGCAGTTCGATGTCGATCGACAGCACCAGGTTCGTGCCCGGCACCGGCGGCGTGCGCGACAGCGTGCGGATCGCGCGGCCGCCGGCCGAGCGCTCGACTTCCTCGTAGCCGGTCACGCCATGCAGCTGCTTTTCGTAGCTCTTCTCCAGGCCTTCCTTGCCGATATGGTCGGTGCCGTTGTAGTTGGCCGCGTCCTCGCCTTCTTCGATCGCCTTGGCTTCTTTCTGGTTGATGCGGCCGATGTAGCCCAGCACGTGCGAAGCGATCTCGCCCAGCGGGTACTGGCGGAACAGGCGCGCCTGCACCTCGACGCCCGGGAAACGGAAGCGCTGCGCGGTGAAGCGCGCGACTTCGTCGTCGGTCAGGCGGGTGCGGATCGGCACGCTGGCGAAGTTCTTCGACTCTTCCAGCAGGCGCTTGAAGCGCTTGCGGTCCTTGGCTTCGATGGTGACCAGCTTGGACAGCTCGTCGATCACCGAATCCATGTTCGCTTCCAGCTTGGAGGGCGTGATCTCCAGCGTGTAGGCCGAGTAGTTGCTGGCCAGGACCACGCCATTGCGGTCCAGGATCAGGCCTCGGTTCGGGACGATCGGCACCAGCGCGATGCGGTTGTCCTCGGCCTGGGCCATGTACTGGTTGTGCTTGACCACCTGCAGCCAGACGAAGCGGGCCACCAGCAGGCCGAAGCAGATGAACACGAGCACCACCAGCGCCGACAGGCGCATACGGAAGTGGTGGATCTCGCGATCGCTGTCTTTAATTTCGGTCATGCGACTAGATCAGATTGGACGCGTATGGTCTTTGTCCACCGCGCGGCGCTGCGGCGCCAGCAGCAGCCAGGTAATGGCCGGCCACAGGGCGACTGCGATCACGCTCTCGATGAAGTGCAGCCAGCCCGGGAAGCGCCCGGTCACGGCAAAGCGCACCATCACCTGGATTGCCTGCGTCATCAGCAGCAGCGGGAACACGTGCATCGCCTGCGTCACCAGCGGGAACCACAGCACGCGGCGGTGGATCATGATCGCCAGATAGGATAGCAGCGTGTAGGCCAGCGCGTTCTCGCCAAGCAGCGTGGCGTCGTGCACGTCCATCAGCAGGCCCATCGAAAAGGCGATGCCGATGCCGACCTTGCGCGGCTGATGGATGCCCCAGAACACCAGCACCAGCGCGACGAAGTCCGGCGCGCCGATCCAGCGCCCCCAGGGCATCAGGTTGAGCATGAAAGCGCAGATCAGGCTGAACGCGATGAACAGCGGGCTGACCGGCAGCAGGATGTAATGCGGACGGTTCGGCATCAGGCGCCCTCCCCGGTCCGTGCGGCCGGCTGGCGCGCAGAGGTGTTGGCAGCCGGCGGCGTGGTCGTTGGCGGCGGCACGGTGCGGGCCGGCGCGGCGGGACGGTTCTGCGTGGCCGGTGCGGTTCCGGCCGGTGTCGTCGCTGCCGGTGCCTTAGCCGCCGGTGCGGTTGCCGCCGGCGCGGTGCCAGGACGTGCGGTACCAGGACGCGCAGTGCCCGGCGCGGCGGTGGCCGGTGCCGTCGCCGCAGCCGGTGCGGTAGCGGTCGGCGCAGTGCTGCCGGGTGCGGCAGCTGTACCCGCAACAGCGGCAGGCGGCTGGGCCGGCGGCAGCGGCTGCGCAGGCAGCGGCGGCAGCGGAATCGGCGCCATCTTCGGCAGATTGCGGCGCGAGGTGTTGTTGCCGTTGTTCTTGGGCCCCTCCGCGGGCGGACGCGGTACCGCCTGCTGGTCGGACATCACGATCAGCAGCTGGCGGTGGCGGTCGATGCCGGCCAGCGGCTGGCACACCACGCGGCCGAAGGCGCCCTGGGCCACGCTCTCGACCTGGGTCACCTTGGCAACCGCCAGGCCGGCCGGGTACATGCCGTCCAGGCCGGACGTGACCAGCACGTCGCCGACCACGATGTCGGCGTTTGGTGCGACGAAGCGCAGGTCGAGCTGGCCGGACTGGCCGCGGCCGTAGGCGACGCTACGCAAGCCGTTCCTCAGCACCTGCACCGGAATCGCCTGCTCCTTGTCGGTCAGCAGCGTGACTTCGGAAGTGAACGGGAATACGCGCGTGACCTGGCCGACCACGCCGGCGTTGTCGATCACGGGCAGGCCGAGCTTGACGCCGTTCTGCGAGCCGCGGTCGAGCACCACGCGGCGCGTCGACGGGTCGCGGGCGTCGTACAGGATCTCGCTCATCATCGAGCGCACCGGCAGGTGTTCGCGCGCTTCCATCAGCTTGCGCAGGTGGCCGTTCTCGGCCATCTGGAGCTGGGCCTGCTGCATGGCCTGGGCCATCGCCACCTGCTGGCTCTTGAGATCGCGGACCTCTTTCTGCAACGCGGAAATCGAGGAGAAATAGCTGCCCATGTTGCTCATCGCATCGCGCGGCATCAGGGCGACCATCTGGAGAGGATAAAGGACCGTCGCCGCCACCTGGCGGACCGACGTGAGCGTATGAAACCGCGCGTCGACGACAAGCAGGGCGATCGAGATCAGAGCGAACACCGTCACCTTGACCCTGGCGGGAGCGCCTTGCTTGAAGAGCGGCGGAGGACTGTATTCCATGACTTCCAATAATGAGGGCGACCGCTCCGGAAACTACCGGCCGCCGACGTGAAGACACACTGGCATTACACAAAACAGGATAGGCGGAGCGATCCGCGTATCCTGCTTTCGGTTTTCTTATCTGCCGGCTTACTCGTACGAGAAGATCGAACCCAGCTTGTCCATGCGCTCGAGCGCCATGCCCGAACCGCGCACCACGCAGGTCAGCGGATCTTCCGCGACCAGCACCGGCAGGCCGGTTTCTTCCATCAGCAGGCGGTCCAGGTCGCGCAGCAGCGCGCCGCCGCCGGTCAGCATCATGCCCTTCTCGGCGATGTCGGCGCCCAGTTCCGGCGGTGCCATCTCGAGCGCGTTCTTGACGGCGGAGACGATGTTGTTCAGCGGGTCGGTCAGGGCTTCCAGGATCTCGTTGCTCGAGATGGTGAAGGAGCGCGGGATGCCTTCCGACAGATTGCGGCCCTTGACTTCCATTTCCTTGACTTCGGAACCCGGGAAGGCCGAACCGATGGCCTTCTTGATCGACTCGGCGGTCTGCTCGCCGATCAGCATGCCGTAGTTGCGGCGGATGTAGTTGACGATGGCTTCGTCGAACTTGTCGCCGCCCACGCGCACCGAACCCTTGTACACCATGCCGCCCAGCGAGATGATGCCGACTTCGGTGGTACCGCCGCCGATGTCGACCACCATCGAGCCGGTCGCTTCCGATACCGGCAGGCCGGCACCGATCGCGGCCGCCATCGGCTCTTCGATCAGGTAGACCTGGCGGGCACCGGCGCCCAGCGCCGATTCGCGGATCGCGCGGCGCTCGACCTGGGTCGAACCGCAGGGCACGCAGATGATGATGCGCGGCGAAGGACGCAGGAACTTGGAGTCGTGCACCATGCGGATGAACTGCTTCAGCATCTGCTCGGTGACGGTGAAGTCGGCGATCACGCCATCCTTCATCGGGCGGATGGCTTCTATATTGCCCGGCACCTTGCCGAGCATCTGTTTCGCTTCCTTGCCGACTGCCTGGATCGTCTTCTTGCCGTTCGGGCCGCCTTCCTGGCGGATCGCGACGACCGAGGGTTCATCCAGCACGATGCCCTGGCCGCGGACATAGATCAGGGTATTCGCGGTACCCAGGTCGATCGCCAGATCGTTCGAAAAAAGTTGCGTAACAAAACCAAACATGTGTGTCCTGATGCGCATCCAAGTGCGCCTAAAGCGGACCTTGCCTGAGCAAGATCCCAAACATTAATCGGGGAATCCTCGCCGCGATTGATGAATCCGCACCGCGGGCTTTCATGCGCGGTCCGTCTGCTTTCGGCGCCGGAGAACGCATTAGCCCGCCATTCTACCTTATAATTTGCCGATTAAACGCTGAAAAACGGGTGGATTCGCCCCTATATCAGACTGCGAGTTCGACGGCATTAGCAAGCATTTATCAGCTTTAGCACGCCGTTAACCAAATTTCATTATTCGCACAACCATCCTTGAACGCGGCCTGAAGCCGCGCCTTATGCCATGTCCCTGACTCTCTCAGACGTAAAACGGATCGCCAACCTGGCCCAACTCGATATGGACGAGGCCCACGCCGAGATCGCGCTGACCGAATTGAACGGCATTTTCGCCCTGGCCGAGCAGATGCAGGCGGTCGATACCACCGGCGTCGAGCCGCTGTCGCAGCCGCTGGCCGCCATCCTGCCGCTGCCGCTGCGCCTGCGCGAAGACGTGGTCTCGGAAGAAGACCGCCGCGCCGATTACCAGGCGCCCGCCCCGAAAGCCCAGGACGGTTTGTACCTGGTGCCGAAAGTCATCGAATAAACAAAGCTGGGGATTTTCTGAATTATGCATAACAAGACTATCAAGGAGCTCTCGACGCTCCTGCATTCGAAACAGATCTCGTCGACCGAGCTGACCCGGCACTACCTCGACCGTATCGCGGCAAGCCAGCACAACGCCTTCCTGCACGTCGATGCCGAGCTGTCGCTGGCCCAGGCCAAGGCGGCCGACGCGCGCTTCGCGGAAGGTTCGGCCGGCCCGCTGACCGGCATCCCGATCGCGCACAAGGACATCTTCGTCACCAAAGGCTGGCGCTCGACCGCCGCCTCGAAGATGCTGGGCAACTATGTCAGCCCCTTCGACGCGACCGTGGTCACGAAGTTCGGCGACGCCGGCATGGTCACGCTCGGCAAGCTCAACTGCGACGAGTTCGCGATGGGCTCGGCCAACGAAAACTCGGCCTTCGGCGCGGTGCAGAACCCGTGGGATACGCTGGCCGTGCCGGGCGGCTCGTCGGGCGGCTCCGCTGCCGCGATCGCCGCGCGCCTGGCGCCGGCCGCCACCGGCACCGACACCGGCGGCTCGATCCGCCAGCCGGCCGCCTTCTGCGGCATCACCGGCATCAAGCCGACCTACGGCCGCGTGTCGCGCTTCGGCATGATCGCCTTCGCCTCCTCGCTCGACCAGGGCGGCCCGATGGCCCGCACCGCCGAGGATTGCGCGCTGCTGCTGAACGAGATGGTCGGCTTCGACGAGCGCGATTCGACCAGCCTCACCGCCGAACAGGGCAATGCCCGCGAAGATTTCACGCGCGAGCTGAATCAACCGCTGACCGGCCTGCGCATCGGCGTGCCGAAAGAATACTTCGGCGAAGGCCTGGCGGCCGACGTCGAGCAGGCCGTGCGCGCCGCACTCGACCAGTTCGTCAAGCTCGGCGCCACCCTGGTCGAGATCTCGCTGCCCAAGACGTCGCTGTCGATCCCGGTCTACTACATCATCGCCCCGGCCGAGGCCTCGTCCAACCTGTCGCGCTTCGACGGCGTCCGCTACGGCTACCGCACGCCGGAGTACAAGGACCTGCAGGACATGTACAAGAAAACGCGCGCGGAAGGCTTCGGCAAGGAAGTCCAGCGCCGCATCATGGTCGGCACCTACGTGCTGTGCCACGGCTACTACGACGCCTACTACGTGCAGGCGCAGAAGATCCGCCGCCTGATCGCGGACGACTTCCAGGCCGCCTTCAAGGACAAGTGCGACGTCATCATGGGCCCGGTGGCCCCGACCGTGGCCTGGGACCAGGGTTCGAAATCGGATGATCCGGTCGCCAACTACCTGGCCGACATCTTCACGCTGTCGACCAGCCTGGCGGGCCTGCCCGGCATGTCGATCCCGGTCGGTTTCGGCCAGGGAGAGAAAAACGGCAAGCGCCCGGTCGGCCTGCAGATCATCGGTAACTATTTTGCCGAAGCCAAGCTGCTGAACATCGCGCACCAGTACCAACTTGCCACCGACTGGCACCAGCGCGCCCCGGAAGGCGTCTAATGAGACGTGGGCACGGGGTGCCCACCCTACCGGAAACGAACCGTAGGGTGGGCTCTCCGAGCCCACGCAAGCCGGCACAGACAACAAGAGAGAACACTATGCAATGGGAAGTCGTCATCGGTCTTGAGAACCACGTCCAGCTCACGACCAATTCGAAAATCTTCAGCGGGAGCTCGATCCGTTTCGGCGCCGAGCCGAACACGCAGGCCAGCCCGGTCGACCTGGCGCTGCCGGGCGTGCTGCCGGTGCTGAACCGCGGCGCCGTCGAACGGGCCATCCGCTTCGGCCTGGCGGTCGGCGCCAAGATCGCGCCGCGCTCGGTGTTCGCGCGCAAGAACTACTTCTACCCCGACCTGCCGAAGGGCTACCAGATCAGCCAGTTCGAGGACCCGGTGGTCCAGGGCGGCACCATCAGCTTCGCCTACGAGAAGGACGGCAAGATGGTCACCAAGACCGTCAACCTGACCCGGGCTCACCTGGAAGAGGATGCCGGTAAATCGCTGCACGAAGACTACGCAGGCATGAGCGGCATCGACCTGAACCGCGCCGGCACGCCGCTGCTGGAGATCGTCTCCGAGCCGGAAATGCGCAGCGCGAACGAGGCGGTGGCCTATGCCAAGGCCCTGCACTCGCTGGTGATGTGGCTGGGCGTCTGCGACGGTAACATGCAGGAAGGTTCCTTCCGCTGCGACGTCAACGTTTCGGTGCGTCCGGTCGGCCAGAAGGAATTCGGCACCCGCTGCGAAATCAAGAACCTGAACTCCTTCCGCTTCATGGAAGAGGCGATCCACTACGAAGTGCGGCGCCAGATCGAGCTGATCGAAGACGGCGGCAAGGTGATCCAGGCGACCCGCCTGTGGGACCCGGACAAGAAGGAAACGCGTTCCATGCGCACCAAGGAAGACGCGCAGGACTACCGCTACTTCCCGGACCCGGACCTGCCGCCGCTGATGATCTCGCAGGACTGGATCGAGCGCGTGAAGGCCGACATGCCGGAACTGCCGGCCGCGATGCGCGAGCGCTTCGTGGGCGACTACGGCCTGCCGGAATACGATGCGCTGATCCTGACCTCGTCGCAGGCGATGGCGAACTACTACGAAGCGGTGGTTGCCAAGGGCGGCAAGGAAAACGCCAAGGCCGCCGCCAACTGGATGATGGGCGACGTCTCCTCGGCCCTGAACCGCGCCGACCTCGACATCGTCGATTCGCCGGTCGAGGCATCGCAACTGGCCCTGCTGCTGAAGCGCATTGCCGACGGCACGATCTCGAACAACGCCGCCAAGAAGGTGTTCAGCCTGATGTGGGAAGCCGGTTCGGAGGACGAGAACCTGGCCGACGTCATCATCGAGCGCGAAGGCCTGAAGCAGATCTCGGATACCGGCGCGATCGAAGCGATCGTCGACGAAGTCCTGGCCAACAATGCGAAATCGGTCGAGCAGTACCGCGCCGGCAAGGAAGCGGCGATCAACGCGCTGATCGGCCAGTGCATGAAGGCCTCGAAGGGCAAGGCCAATCCGGCGCAGGTGACTGAGCTGTTGAAGAAGAAGCTGGCTGGCTGATTTTTCGGATTTTTTGCCAGTTGTAAAAAAACCGGAGCCTGCTCCGGTTTTTTTATGTTCGCCGATGAGTGTTTCGGATTTTCAGAAACTTCCCTCTGAAACAGCAAAAATCGACTGCAGTTTCGGAATTTAAGAAATCTCGTTGACGCTTCTAGCGAAACTGGGGTATTTTCTGGAATTCCGAAACAGGGTGAACGATGGATACAATACCAAGCATTCTCAGCTCTCCGGGCGATTTGGGGCCTTTGGTACGCCAGCGGCGCCGCGGACAGCATCTGCGCATCGATGACGCGGCCAGCCTGCTTGGCGTGTCGGTCGACCTGATGTCGCGACTGGAAAACGGTCAGGGTAGTGTACGCCTGGATAAAGCGCTGGCGATCCTCGACGGTCTTGGTCTCGCACTGATGGTGGTGCCCAAGGAACATCCATGGGTTCGGCAGACCGAAGCGTCTTCCTCACAGCGCGAGCCCGGGGGCCAGCCTTGAGCTTCGTGCTCGATGTTTTCGCAGGCGATGTTCCGATGGCGCACATCGGCCACGCGCCGCGGACCGATGCATGGACGCTGGCATACGCTGCCAGCTGGCTGGGCGATCCGAACGCCTATCCCCTCTCTCCCGCCCTGCCGCTGATCGCTCCGCTCGGAGGTTACGACTCGCGGAGCATCAAGCGCTTTATCGAACATCTGCTGCCCGAAGGCCAGGCGCTGGATGTTGCCGTGGCCTCGCATGGCCTGGCGAAGTCGAATGTGTTCGGTCTGATCCGTGCGCTTGGCGCGGAAACCGCCGGGGTCCTGCGTTTCCGCGACGCCGACAACGCCACTACCCCTGCCGAACACGGCATGCGCGAGATTCCGCTGACCGAACTGAATGCACGCATCGCCAACCGCGAGATGCCGTTTAGCGTATGGGACGGCAAGGTCCGCATGTCGGTCGCGGGCGTACAGGACAAGCTTCTGGTCTACCTCGACGCGCCGCTGGATCGAGGCGGCCGGATGTTTCTGGTCGACGGTCCGCATCTGGCTTCGACCCATATCCTCAAGCCCGACCTGGGTCAGGCGGCCTTGCCTCACCTCGCGATCAACGAACATTTCTGCATGACCCTGGCGCGGCACATGGGTTTGCCGGTGGCAGACGTACAACTGCTGCGTGCGCCCCGACCCGTACTCGTCGTGCGGCGCTTCGATCGCATCGTGCAGCAGCAGGACACGGAAATCCGGATCGGACGCCTGCACATCGTGGACGCCTGCCAGGCCTGCGACCTGCCTGTCGCCTTCAAATACGAGCGCAACCTGGGAAATGGACCGGAGGTGCGCGACATACGCGATGGCATGAGCTTCAGGCGCCTGTTCGAACTGGAAGCGCTCACCGCCAACAAGGCAGCAGCGAAGCTGGCGATGCTGCATTGGGCCCTGTTCCAGTTCCTGATTGGGAACAGCGACGCCCACGGCAAGAATTTTTCGTTTTTTGTCCGCCCCGGCGGTTTTCTCGAACCGACGCCCTGGTACGACCTGGTCAGCGTCGTGCAGTACGAACACTTCGATACCGAGTTGGCCATGGCTTTTGGGGACGCCTTCACGTTCGGCGAGGTCAAAGGATTTGCCCTCGCCGAATTTGCCGAAAGTTGCGGTATCGGCCGCAAGCTGCTGCAGCGTGAAGCGAAGCGTCTGGCCAAACTGGCCGTGGCCGCAGCCGCCGAGCTGGTCCGCTCGGACCAGTATCTGGACAGCGAGCTGGCGTTCGTGACACGCTTGGCCGACTTCATCGGTCAGCAGGCGCAACGCCTGGCCGACTACGCGGACCAGGCAGCAAAAATCCGTGCCGAGTTTCTTTAGGCGCGCCTCACTCCGCCACGCCGTACTGCGCCCGATACGCCGCCACCGCATCCTTGTGCTGCGCCATCGCCGGATCGGCCGACAGGTAGGTGAACAGGTCGGCCAGGTTGGCGATCGAAATCACCGGGATGCCGTAGGTCTGGCTGACTTCCTGCACCGCCGACAGCGGCGACAGCACGCCATCGCGGCCAGCCCGTTCCATGCGGTCCAGCGCGATCAGCACGGCGGCCGGTTCGGCGCCGGCGGCGCGGATCATCTGCACCGATTCGCGCACCGAGGTGCCGGCCGAGATCACGTCGTCGATGATCACGACCCTGCCCTTGAGCCCCGCGCCGACGATGGTGCCGCCTTCGCCGTGGTCCTTGGCTTCCTTGCGGTTGTAGGCGAAGGAGGTGTCGCGGCCTTTGGCGGCCAGCGCCACCGCGGTGGCGGACGCCAAGGTGATGCCCTTGTAGGCCGGGCCGAACAGCATGTCGAATTCGATGCCCGAATCCAGCAGGGTCTGGGCATAGAACTGGGCCAGCTTGCCCAGCGTGGCGCCGTCGTGGAACAGGCCGGCGTTGAAGAAATACGGCGAGTTGCGGCCGGCCTTGGTGACGAACTGGCCGAACTTCAGTACTTCGGCCTCGACGGAAAACGCAATGAACTGCTGGCGCAGATTGTCCACGACTTACCCCTGATCTAATCTGTAAAGCCGCTATTTTAACCGTGAGATGCGCTTGGCGAGGTGCCGGGGCCGGATGCCGCCAGGTCGACCACCAGGTCCGGATTGACCGGCTTGACCAGGTGCCGCTCGAAGCCGGCCTGGCCGCTCCTGGCCTTGTCGGCTTCCTGGCCGTAGCCGGTCAGCGCCACCAGGCGGCAGGGATGGCCGTCCAGCAGCGTGCGCATGCGGCGCGCCAGCTCGTAGCCGTCCAGCACCGGCAGGCCGATGTCGAGCACCGCCAGGTCGGGGCGGAAGGCGCGTACCGCCGCCAGCGCCGCGATCGGCTCATGGAAGACCCGGACCTCGTGGCCGTGCGCGACCAGCAGGCGCGCCAGGGTCTCGGCACCGTCGACGTTGTCGTCGACCAGCATGATGCGGCGCCGTGCGGCGCTCGGTGCCGACAGCGGCGGCAGCGCGCTGTCTTCCGCGGCGGCGCCCGGCGTCAGCAGCGGCAGCAGGACCACGAATTCGCTGCCGCGGCCCTTGCCCTCGCTCTTCGCCTCGACGCGGCCGCCGTGCAGCTCGACGATGTTCTTCACCAGCGACAGGCCGATGCCCAGTCCGCCCTCGGCGCGGTCGATGCTGCGCTTCCCCTGGAAGAACAGGTCGAACACCTGGGCGCGCAGTTCCGGCGCCATGCCGACGCCATCGTCCAGCACGCTGATGCGCAGCCAGTCCGCATCCGCGCGGCCGGCGCGCAGGCGCACGTGGCCGCCTGGCTCCGTGTAGCGCGCCGCGTTCGTCAGCAGGTTCGAGACCACCTGCGCGAGGCGCACCGGATCGCCTTCCCAGGTCAGCCCCTGCTCGATCTCGACGTCGAGCCGGTGCTGGCGCTTCTCCAGCAGCAGGCTGGCCATTTCGATCGCCTTGTCGAGCGGTTGGGCGATGTCGACACGTTCGAACTTGAGGTCGATCTTGCCGCGTGTGACTTTAGAGATGTCCATCAGGTCGTCGACCAGGCGCACCAGGTGGCCGACCTGGCGCTCGATGATCTCGCGTTCGCGCAAGGCGCCTTCTTCGCCGCGCAGGCGCATCAGCTGCAGCGAGGTGACGATGGGCGAGAGCGGATTGCGCAGCTCGTGGCCGAGCATGGCCAGGAACTCGTCCTTGGCGCGGTTGGCGGCGGTCAGCTCGGCCAGCAGCTCGGCGCGTTCTGCGTGGGCGCGCTCGATCTGCTGGCGGCTGCGCACATGGTCGGTGACGTCGACCGCCACCAGCATCACGCCCTGCTCTTCCTCGTCGATCGCGGCCAGCGGTTCGAGGCTGAACTTCAAAAAGCGTTCGCGCGGGCGGCCGTCGGCATCGTTCAGGACGATGCGCAGCTCTTCGGCACGCGCCATCAGGCGGCTGCGGTAGACCTGCTCGAGCAGGTGCTGGGTTTCGCTGTCGCGCAGTTCCGGGAAGGCGTCGAGGAAGCGCCTGCCTTCCAGCTTGCTGCGTCCGACCAGTTCGCAATAGCTGCGGTTCGCCAGGCGGAACACGAAGTCCGGTCCGGTCAGGAGGGCCGCCGCCACCGGTGCGTTGAGCAGCATGCGGTCGCGCTGGGCCAGTGCCATGTCGCGCTCGTGCCGTTCGGTGGCGTCGCGCGTGAAGCAGCGGGTGTAGCGCAGCTCGCCGTTCTCGAAGTGGGCGTTCGAGTGGATCACCACGTGCCTGATCGAGCCGTCCTTGCAGCGCAGGCGCGCCGGCTGGTCGTACAGGGTTTCGCCCTCCGACAGCCGGCACAGGATCTCGCCGATCACCGGCTCGTCGACGTGGAATTCGGCGATGTTATGGCCGACGTATTCTTCCCAGCGGTAGCCGAGCATCTGCAGTTCGGCCTTGTTGGCCCACAGGATGGTGCCGTCGGCGCCGACCCGGTGCAGGCCTTCGGCCGCGTTCTCGACGAAGTCGCTGAACTCGCGCTCGTTCCGGCGCAGGATCTCTTCGAGCGCCTGGCGGCGCGCCACCTCGGCCTCGAGTGCGTGCACCTTCTGTTCGAGGCGGACCAGCTTGAGACCGGCGTCGTCGCCAGGGACCGCCATCGGCAGGTCGGCGCAGGCGTGCCCGTGCTCGGCGCATACCTGCTGGAAGGCGTTCTTCAGCCGGGCGGTCGGGAACAGGCTCCAGGGGTAGGCGCAGAACAGCGAAAATTCGAGGCGCTGCCGCAGGTCGTTCCACATCCGTTCCAGCTGCAGCGCGGCGTCGTACTGGCCGCGCGCGCACAGCAGCGCCACCATCTCGCCGAAGGCGTGCACGCGGACGCCGCCTGCGCAGGCCGCGGCCACGACGCTGCCGACCACCTCCTCGAAGCGCCGGCGGTCCGGCCAGCCGTCCACCATGAAGGCCGCCAGCGTCGCCGCGGCATCCAGCCAGACGACTTGTGCAGGCAGTACGCTGCGTTTGTGCGCGCGCGCGAGCGCCTCCACGCGACCTTGCAGGGCCTCGCGGTGGTCAAAGGTGGCGATCACGATCGCCTTGCCCTGGACATGCAGGGCCTGGTCGACGAAGGCGGCAACCTCGTCGAGCAGCATGGCGTCATTGTCGTAAAAGCGGACGAAATGTCCTGTATTGCCGGATTTGCCAGACAAAATATCGTCGGTCTTGATCAGCACGTGGCCTCCGGTACATTCATGAGCTCGAAAGTTTAACACGGCGAAACAAATGAATTGACAATCCCGGCTGTAAACGTGGTCATCCGCATACAGTTACCAAAAAGCAATTCGAAAACAGGCTACACTCTTGTCCTTGGATTTTTGACGCCCTGCTCTCTTCCCGACCATGCCACGAATTATCTCCGCCAACCTGAACGGCATCCGCTCCGCCCACAAGAAGGGCTTCTTCAACTGGATCGCGACGCAAAACGCCGATTTCATCTGCGTCCAGGAACTGAAAGCCCAGCAAGCCGACATGACCGAGGAATTCCTCGCGCCGCACGGCTACCACGGGCATTTCCATTACGCCGAAAAGAAGGGCTACTCCGGCACCGGCGTCTACAGCCGCACCAAGCCGGATAGCGCGAAGATCGGCTTCGGCTGCCTCGAATTCGACAACGAAGGCCGCTACACGCGCGTCGATTGCGGCGACCTGACCGTGATCTCGGTGTACTGCCCGTCCGGCTCATCCTCGCCCGAGCGCCAGGAAGCCAAGTTCCGCTTCATGGAAGTGTTCCTGCCGCACCTGCAGGAACTGAAGGCCGAAGGCCGCGAAGTCGTCATCTGCGGCGACTGGAACATCGCGCACAAGGAAATCGACCTCAAGAACTGGAAGAGCAACCAGAAGAACTCGGGCTTCCTGCCGGAAGAGCGCGCGTGGATGACGCGCCTGTTCGACGAACTGGGCCTGGTGGACGTGCACCGCACGGTCGCGCCCGATGCCGCCGACTACACCTGGTGGAGCAACCGCGGCCAGGCCTGGGCCAAGAACGTGGGCTGGCGCATCGACTACCACGTCGCCACCCCGGGCATCGCCAGCAAGGCTCACGCGGTCTCGGTCTACAAGGACGAGCGCTTCTCGGACCACGCGCCGCTGATCATCGACTACGCGCTGTAATCAGGCGCCGGGCGGGTCCGGCCAGTCGAGCGTACGCCGGCTGTCGAAGCGACGCGCCGCACCGGTCAGCGGGTCCTCGAAGGCGATGCTGCGCGCCAGCAGTTGCAGCGGCGCCGAGAAATCGTCGCCCTTGCAGGGCAGCGCTACCGGATAGAAGGCATCGTTCAGGATCGGCACGTCCAGCGATGCCATGTGCAGGCGCAGCTGGTGCTTGCGGCCCGTGTGCGGATGCAGGCGGTAACGCGCCAGGCCTCCGCGGCGCTCGATCAACTCCACCAGGGTCTCCGAATTCGGTTCGCCCGCCTCTTCCTTCATCACGAAGAACTTCTCGCCGTCGACCATCCGGCTGCGGTAGGTGAAGGGGAACTCGCGGTCCGCCAGCAGCGGCGCCAGCGCCTCGTAGGTCTTGCGGATCACGCGCTTCTGGAACATCGACTGGTAAGTCCCGCGGGTCTCGATGTTGTGCGAGAAGATCACCACGCCGGCCGTCTCGCGGTCGAGCCGGTGGATCGGCGTCAGGTGCGGCAGCGCCAGTTTGCGCTTGAGGCGCACCAGCAGGGTCTCGCGCAGGAAGCGCCCGGTCGGAATCATCGGCAGGAAATGCGGCTTGTCGACCACCAGCAGGTGCTCGTCCTGGAACAGGATCGCCTCCTCGAACGGGATCGGGGTTTCTTCTTCCAGCTCGCGGTAGTACCAGATGCGCATGCCCTGGCGCACGTGGCTGTCGGGCTGGAGGCGGTCGCCCTTCGCATCGACCACGTCGCCGCGCGCCATGCGCTCGTGCCAGGGCGGACCGGCGACCTCGGCGAAGCGCTCCTCGAGGAAGGCCAGCATGCCCCCTGGACGGCTTTCCGTGATCCACAGGTAGCTGGGCGCGACGCCGTCGCGCACCGGCAGCGGAACGTAGGCGTTGGCTTCGGCCTGGTGCCCTTTTCTAACGAAGCGCGACATTGGTACGGTAGGGCGGCAGCCGGTCCACCGAGGTGTTCTTGCTGCGCGCGTACAGCGGCAGCAGGACGTTCATGTGGTTCTGGATCTGCTCGATGCGGTGCTCGCCGCCGGGGTGGGTCGACAGCAGTTCGATCGGTGCGCTCTGGTTCAGCGCGGCCATCTTCCGCCACAGAGCGATGCCGGCGCGCGGGTCGTAGCCGGCGCGTGCGGCGATGTCGAGGCCGACCAGGTCGGCTTCGCGTTCTTCGTCGCGAGAGAATTTCAGGACCACGACCTGCCCGGCCGTGTTGGCCAGGCCGCGCACGTCGTAACCGGTGTAGGCCGACAAGGCGGCGCCAACCACGGACGAAAAGATGCCGGTCGCCGCGGCCTTGCTCTGGCGGTCGCGCCCGTGCTCGCGCAGCGCGTGCGCGATCTCGTGGCCCATCACGGCCGCGATCTCGTCGTCGGTGAGCTTGAGCTTGTCGATGATGCCGCTGAAGAAACCGATGCGTCCGCCTGGCATGCAGAAAGCGTTCACCTGGTCCGACTTCACCAGGTTGACCTGCCATTTCCACTGCTGGGCTGCGGAATTCCAACGCGCGGTGTGCGGGATGATGCGCTGGGCGATCGCGCGCAGGCGTTTGACCTGCGGATCGGTGGCCGGCACCAGCACGCCTTTCTGCTGGGCCTGGCTCATCATGGCCGTGTACTGCTGGGCCGATTGCTGGTCCATGGCCTTTTCGGGCGCCGAGAAGTCGCGCCAGCGCGCCTTCAGGCCGTCGCGCTCGATCGGCTTGACGGCAATCCCATCCTGCACCACCTGGCCTTGCTGGCCACGATCCTGGGCCGGCGCCGCCTGCACGATGCCGCACAAGGCCAGCACGGCCACTGTCTGCTTCAACTTGTTCATGGTCGTCTCCGATGCACTGTCATTACGCCGCATCATACACAAGCATACGAGAGCACACGGTTAGCTGACGACCAGATCCTTCTTGCGCAGCCTGAACACCGCCAGGCTGCCGCGCAGGTTCGGCAGGAAGGACACCACCTGCCCTTCCGCCAGCGCGACGTACTCCAGCACTTCCAGCCCGCATTTCTCGGCCAGGTCCTTGAAGTCGTAGATCGTGGCGTAGCGCACGTTGGGCGTGTCGAACCATTGGTAAGGCAGCGAGCGCGAGAGCGGCATGCGGCCCTTCAGCAGCGCCATCCGGTGCGGCCAGTAGGCGAAGTTCGGGAAGGACACGATGGCTTCCTTGCCGACCCGGACGATGTCGCGCAGGCGCGCCTCGACGTGCTGCATCATCTGCAGCGAGGACAGGCACAGGACCATGTCGAAGGTATCGTCGCCGAACAGGTCGAGGCCCTGCTCCATGTCGTGCTGGATCACGCTGATGCCGCGCCTGGTACTTTCCAATACCTTGTCGTCGGCGATCTCGACGCCGTAGCCGGTGCAGCCCTTGCCGCGTTCCAGGTAGCGCAGCATGGCGCCATCGCCGCAGCCGACGTCCAGCACATGCGAGCCCTGCTTGACCCAGTGGGTGATGAAGGCCAGGTCGGGGCGCAGGGTGTTCAAGTCTTCGTATTTCATGCGGCCTCCCTGCCGGTGGATTCTTCCCAGATCCGGTCGTAATAGGCGCGCACGATGTCCATGTAGCGCTTGTCTTCGAGCAGGAAGGCGTCGTGGCCGTGCGGCGCGTCGATCTCGGCATAGCTGACCTTGCGGCGGTTCTCCAGCAGCGCCTCGACGATCTCGCGGCTGCGCTCCGGCGAGAAACGCCAGTCGGTGGTGAAGGACGCGATCAGGTACTGCGCCCTGGTATTCGCCAGCGCCTTGGCCAGATTGCCGCCGTGCTCGCGCGCCGGGTCGAAGTAGTCGAGCGCCTTGGTGATCAAGAGATAGGTGTTGGCGTCGAAGTACTCGGAGAACTTGTCGCCCTGGTAGCGCAGGTAGGACTCGATCTCGAAGTCGACGCCGAAGTCGAATTTGTAGTCGTTGGTCTCGGCGGCATTGCGTAGTTTACGACCGAATTTTTCCGCCATGTCGTCGTTCGACAGGTAGGTGATGTGGCCGACCATGCGCGCCACTTTCAGACCGTTCTTCGGCACCACGCCGTGCTCGTAGAAGTCGCCGCCGCGGTAGTCCGGATCGGTCAGGATGGCCTGGCGCGCGACGTCGTTGAAGGCGATGTTCTGGGCCGACAGCTTGGGCGTCGAGGCGATCACGATGCAGTGGCGCAAGCGCTCGGGGAACATGATGCTCCAGGCCAGCGCCTGCATGCCGCCCAGCGAGCCGCCCATCACGGCAGCAAAACGATCGATGCCGAGCCGCTCGGCCAGACGCGCCTGGGCCGCGACCCAGTCTTCCACCGTCACCAGCGGGAAGGCCGCGCCGTAGGGCTTGCCGGTGGCCGGGTTGGTGTGCATCGGGCCGGTCGAGCCGAAGCAGGAGCCGAGGTTGTTGACGCCGATGACGAAGAAGCGGTCTGTGTCGACCGGCTTGCCGGGACCGACCATGTTGTCCCACCAGCCGGCGCTCTTCGGTTCGTTGGCATAGTGGCCGGCGACGTGGTGCGAAGCGTTCAGCGCGTGGCAGATCAGCACCGCGTTCGACTTGTCGGCGTTCAGCGTGCCGTAGGTTTCATACATCAGCGTGTAGTCGCCGATGGACGCGCCGCTTTGCAGGCGCAGAGGTTCGGCGAAGTGCATCGCCTCGGGTGAGACTATTCCAATCGATCCCATGGGCTTCTTGTTTTACAGGGTTTGCAGCTGCTCGACAGCTTCGGCAATGGCGGCGGGTTCCATCGTGCGCAGGATGCGGCGGGTGCGCGGGCCGAGCACCGCGAGGTCGCTGGACAGGATCTCCTGCTTCACCGCCAGCAGCTGGGCCGGATGCATCGAGAATTCGCGCAGGCCCATGCCGAGCAGCAGGCGGGTCAGCTTGATGTCGCCCGCCATTTCGCCGCACACGGCCACGTCGATGCCCGCCTTGCGGCCGGCGTCGATGGTCATCGCGATCAGGTGCAGCACCGCGGGGTGCAGCGGATTGTACAGGTGCGCCACTTCGTAGTCGACGCGGTCGATCGCCAGCGTGTATTGAATCAGGTCGTTGGTGCCGATCGACAGGAAATCCATGCGCTTGACGAACATCGGCAGCGCCAGCGCCGCGGCCGGGATCTCGATCATGGCGCCGACCTCGATCTGCTCGTCGAACTTGATGTTCTGTTCGCGCAGCTGCTGCTTGGCCTGGGCGATCATGCCGAGCGACTGGTCGATCTCGAAGGCATGCGCCAGCATCGGGATCAGGATGCGCACCTTGCCGAAGCTTGATGCGCGCAGGATCGCGCGCAGCTGGGTCAGGAACAGCTGCGGCTCGGCCAGGCAGTAGCGGATCGCGCGCAGGCCCAGGGCCGGATTCAGCGCCGTGTGCTCGCTCGGGTCGAGCGGCTTGTCGGCGCCGACGTCCAGCGTGCGGATGGTGACCGGACGGCCCTTCATCGCCAGCACCGCCTTGCGGTACTGCTCGAACTGCTCGTCCTCGCCCGGCACGCGCAGCGCATGGGCGCCACGGCCCATGAACAGGAATTCGGAGCGGAACAGGCCGACGCCGGCGGCGCCCGCGTCCAGCGCCGGCGCGCAATCGTCCGGCAACTCGATGTTGGCCAGCAGCGTGACCGGGGTGCCGTCCTTGGTGATGGCCGGCGTCTTCTTCAGCTTCAGCAGGCGTTTACGCGCCTTGATCAGCGCGGCCTGGCGCGCGCGGTACTGCTCCAGCACCAGCGCGCTCGGATTGCAGATCACGACGCCGGCATCGCCGTCGACGATCACCCAGTCGTCCTGCTCGATCAGGCGCGAGGCCTGGCTCATGCCGACCGCCGCCGGGATATCCAGGCTGCGCGCGACGATGGCCGTGTGCGAGTTCTGGCCGCCGACATCGGTCACGAAGCCGACGAAAGAGCGGTCGCGGAAGGCCAGCATGTCGGCCGGCGAAATGTCGTGGGCGACCACGATCATCTGCGGCTGGAACTCGTCCTCGCCGGCTTTCAGCACCGGCGGCGCGGCCAGCGCGGTGCCCATCAGGACCTTCAGCACGCGCTCGGCCACCTGCTGGATGTCCTGCTTGCGCTCGCGCAGGTATTCGTCTTCGATCTCGTCGAACTGCGCGGACAGCTCGTCGATCTGGGTCACCAGCGCCCATTCGGCGTTGTAGTGACGGCTGCGGATGATGTCGAGCGGGGCTTCCGAAATCATCGGGTCCGACAGGATCAGCACGTGCACGTCGATGAAGGCGCCCAGCTCGGTCGGCGCATCTTTCGGCAGCTCGGTCCACAGCTCCTGCAGGTTGCGGTGCACCGCGGCGAAGGCATCCTGCAGGCGCTTGACCTCGGCCTCGACCTGCTCTTCCGGCACCAGGTAATGCTTGACGTCGAGCGCGGCCGGCGTGAGCAGGTGCGCACGCCCGATCGAGATCCCGCGCGAAACCGGAATGCCATGCAGTGTGAACGATGCCATCGATATTCCTGGATGGTAGCGGCCGCCCCTCGAATCCGGCATGCCTTACTCGCCTTCGCCGAACTTGTCGTTGATGAGCGCGGTCAGGCCGGCCATGCAGGCCTCTTCGTCCGGGCCGTCCGCTTCCAGCGTGACCTTGGCGCCCTTGCCGGCGGCCAGCATCATCACGCCCATGATGGACTTGGCATTGATGCGGCGCCCGTTGCGGGTGAGCCAGACGTCGCTCTTGAATTTCGCGGCCAGCTGGGTGAATTTGGCGGATGCGCGGGCATGCAGGCCCAGCTTGTTGATGATCTCGAGTTCCTGCTGAATCATATTGTCGTTGTCGTTGTCGTCTCGTTTATCGATCAGGTACCTACGCGGATCCGGTTATCCACGCGGACGGCGCCATTTTGCGCACCCGCCAGCGCCATCTCGACCACCACGTCGAGCGTGTCGCGGCGGTAGGTGATGGCACGCAGCAGCATCGGCAGGCTGATGCCGGCGATGATTTCCACGCGGCCCGCCTCGGCCAGCGCGTTACAGCAATTGGACGGCGTACCGCCCTTGATGTCGGTGATGACCAGCACGCCGTCGCCGTCGTCCAGGCGCTTGATCGCTTCGTGGGCGAGGCAGTTGACCTCGTTGGTGTCCTGGTCCGCGGTCACGTCGATCGCTTCGAAGCGTTCGGTGGGGCCGCGGAACACGTGCGCCACCGCCGCGATGAATGCCTGGCCCAGCGGTGCGTGGGTCATCAGCAGAATGCCTACCATGTTCTTTCCTGTCGCCTGCTTCGCGTTCAGTTTTTCGAAGAGCGGCGCTCGACGGCGTCGATGAACATCGCCGCCACGTCGAAGCCGGTCTGGTCGGTGATCTCCTGGAAGCAGGTCGGGCTGGTGACATTCACCTCGGTCAGGAAATCGCCAATCACATCCAATCCTACCAGCAACAGGCCACGCTCGGCCAATTTCGGTCCCAGCGCTTCCGCGATCGCGCGCTCGCGCTCGGAAATCGGCTGCGCCACGCCGACGCCGCCGGCAGCCAGGTTGCCGCGCACTTCCCCGCCCTGCGGGATGCGCGCCAGCACGAAGGGCACCGGTTTGCCGTCGATGACCAGCACCCGCTTGTCGCCTTTGACGATGGCCGGAATGTACTTCTGGGCCATGATGGTGCGCTTGCCGTTGTCGGTCAGGGTCTCGATGATGGAGCCGAGATTCAGGCCGTCGTCCTTGACGCGGAAGATGCCGGCGCCGCCCATGCCGTCGAGCGGCTTGAGGATCACGTCGCCGTGCTCGGCGTGGAAAGCACGCAGGCGCGTGCTGGACGAGGTCACCAGAGTCGGCGAGGTGAACTCGCTGAACTGGCCGATCGCCAGCTTCTCGTTGTGGTCGCGGATCGCCGAGGGCTTGTTGAACACGCGCGCACCCTGGCGCTCGGCCAGTTCCAGCAGGTAGGTGCCGTAGACATATTCCATGTCGAAGGGCGGGTCCTTGCGCTGGATGACGGCGTCGAATTCGGACAGGCGCAGGGTCTGGGCCTCGCCTGCGGTGTACCACTCATCCGGATCGCCGGTCAGGGTGAGCTCGACCACGTCGGCCGTCACCACGCCCTGCTCCAGCACCATGTGGCGCTGCTCGAATGCGTAGATCTGGTGGCCGCGGCGCGCCGCCTCCCGCATCATCGCGAAAGTCGAGTCCTTGTAGATCTTGAATCCGGACAGCGGGTCGGCGAGAAAAGCGATTTTCATGTTGGTTCCAGTCGGGACAATGCCCTGATTTTAGCCGGAAACGCGGATTCTCGCGGAAAGCCGGCCAGTAGCGCAGTTCAGCCCGGCACGAAAGATTCCAGTTGGCAAAATGACATTTATTCGAGACGCATTTGCGGGCTCTCAAGCGCGCGAATGGTTCACTTGGCGATCATGGCAGGCCAGGAGGTAAGCCAGCCATGAGCGACCAGGCCGAGCAGGAACGCATCAACCACGTCTATCGCCAGTGGCATGGCGGCGCCGGGCTCGCCCGTTATGGCTGGCACCGCCCGGAAATCGTCAACCAGCAGGCGGCGCGTTCGCGTGTCCTGTCCAGGCTGCTGTCACGCACGGTGGGGCCCGACTTGTCGAGCGTGCGCGTGCTCGACGTCGGCTGCGGCAACGGCGGCTTCCTGCGCCAGCTGATCGACTGGGGCGCCACGCCCGCCCACCTGGCCGGCACCGAACTGCAGCAGGACCGGCTCGACCACGCCCGCCTGCGTACGGCGCCCGGCGTGCGCTGGCACCTGGGCCAGCTGGATGCCTTTGCCGATAACAGCGTCGACCTCGTCAGCGCCCACACCGTGTTCTCGTCCATCCTCGACGAAGACCTGCGGCGCGAACTGGCGGCGGAAATGTGGCGGGTGCTGCGGCCGGGTGGCTGGACGATGATCTTCGATTTCCGCTACAGCAATCCGAAAAACACCAACGTCCGCAAGGTCACGGACGTCGAGCTGCTGCGCTTCTGGCCCACCGAGCAGCGCCATTACCGCACGCTGGTGCTGGCGCCGCCGCTGAGCCGGGCCATGGCGCGCCTGCCCTGGCTGATGCCGGAGCTGCTGGCGGCGCTGCTGCCGCCGCTGCGCTCGCATTTTGTCTACATGGCGCGGAAAGAATCCTGAACAGCTATGCGTGGGCACAGGGTGCCCACCCTACGAATTTACGATACCGGTAGGGTGGGCACCCCGTGCCCACGGACTACCTCAATAGATTTCGGGATCCGGATCGGTACGCTCCATCTCCAGCGACGCCGCCAGCAGCGCCAGTCGCGCCACCACGCCGTACACATAGAAACGGTTCGGCGCCGCCGTACCCGGCTTGGCCTTCAAATCCGGCACCGCATGCTGCTGGGAGAAGGCCAGCGGCACGAATTGCGAACCCGGCGCGTTCAGGTTCTGGTCGACGCCGCGCTCGGCGTGCACGCGGTAGAAGCCGCCCACCACGTAGCGGTCGATCATGTACACGACCGGCTCGGCCACCGCATCGTTGATCGATTCGAAGGTCGGCACGCCTTCCTGGATCAGCACGTCGGTGACGGTGACGCCATCCTTGATGACCGACATCTTGTTGCGCTGCTTGCGGTTCAGGTCCTTGATTTCGGAAGCATCCTTCACCGTCATGATGCCCATGCCGTAGGTGCCGGCGTCGGGCTTGACGATGACGAAGGGCTTCTGGTCCTTCATCCCGTATTCCTTGTACTTCTTCTTGATCTTCGACAGCAGGGCCGAGACGCTGTCGGCCAGCGCTTCCATGCCGATGTCTTCCTGGAAGTTCACCTCGCCGACCTTGCTGTGCAGCGGGTTCACCATCCAGGGGTCGATGTCGATCAGCTTGCCGAACTTCTTCGCCACCTCGTCGAAGGCCTTGAAGTGGTTGCTCTTGCGGCGCAGCGCCCAGCCCGCATGCACGGGCGGCAGCAGCGACTGCTCGTGGATATTCTCGAGGATGCTCGGGATGCCGGCCGACAAATCATTATTCAGCAGGATCGTGCAGGGGTCGAAATCGGCCAGGCCGACGCGGCGGCCGTTGGCGGAGCGTACCAGGGGCTCGACCACCAGCATGTTGCCGTCCGGCAGAGCCAGCGGGGTCGGCTGGGTCACTTCCGGCGACAGCGAACCGAGGCGCACGTGCAGGCCGGTCTGGCGGAAGATCTGCATCAGGCGCTGCACGTTCTGCAGGTAGAAGGGATTGCGCGTGTGGCTTTCCGGGATCAGGAGCAGGTTGCGCGCATCCGGACAGTACTTGTCGATGGCCGCCATGGCGGCTTGCACCGTCAGCGGCAGCATTTCTGTCGACAGGTTGTTGAAGCCGCCCGGGAACAAATTGGTGTCCACCGGCGCCAGCTTGTAGCCCGCGTTGCGCAAATCCACCGAGCAATAAAACGGCGGCGTATGCTCCTGCCACTCGAGGCGGAACCAGCGCTCGATGGCGGGGGTGGCTTCGAGAATCTTTTTTTCCAGGTCCAGCAGGGGACCATTCAGGGCAGTGGCGAGGTGGGGAACCATGGTGACGTCCTTGAGGCTTCTTAGCGATGTGGGAAATGCAACATGGGGGCTGTCAGCCCCTTTTTAAAGCCCACATCCTATCCGAAAAGCAAAAAGCGCCCCGCAGGGCGCTTTCAAGAACGATCCGGCGATCAGGAATGGTATGCCGACTCGCCGTGGCTGGTAATGTCCAGGCCTTCGCGTTCCTGCTCTTCCGGCACGCGCAGCCCGATCACGATATCGACCAGCTTGTACGCGATCAGCGAGATCACGGCCGACCAGATGATGGTCGTGCCGATCGCCTCGGCCTGTACCAGCACCTGGCTGGCGATCGAGTAGGGGTCGGCCGACATCTTGTTGGTGGTGTAATCGAAGATGCCCTGCCCGCCCAGCTGCGGCGCAGCGAACACGCCGGTCAGCAGCGCACCGAGGATGCCGCCCACGCCGTGCACGCCGAACACGTCCAGCGAGTCGTCGGCGCCGATCATGCGCTTCAGGCCGTTCACGCCCCACAGGCAGACCAGGCCGGCCACCAGGCCGATGATCAGGCCGCCCATCGGGCCGACGAAACCGCAGGCCGGGGTGATGGCAACCAGGCCGGCCACCGCACCCGAGGCGCCGCCCAGCATCGACGGCTTGCCCTTGGTGACCCACTCGCCGAACACCCACGACACGGTGGCCGCGGCAGTGGCCAGCAGGGTGTTGATGAAGGCCAGCGCGGCGACGTCGCCCGCTTCCAGCGCCGAGCCGGCGTTGAAACCGAACCAGCCCACCCACAGCAGCGAAGCGCCGATCATGGTCATGGTCAGCGAGTGCGGCGCCATGTGTTCGCGGCCGTAGCCGACGCGCTTGCCGATCATGATGGCGCCGACCAGGCCGGCGATGGCGGCATTGATGTGCACCACGGTGCCGCCCGCGAAGTCGAGGGCGCCCTTCTGCCACAGCCAGCCGCCTTTTGCGGATTCGGTGGCGAGGGTGGCGGCATCGGTGATGGCGTCAGGACCGGTCCAGAACCAGACCATGTGGGCGATCGGCAGGTAGCCGAAGGTGAACCACAGCACCACGAACGCCAGCACGGCGGCGAAGCGGACGCGCTCGGCGAAGGCACCGACGATCAGGGCGCAGGTAATGGCGGCGAAGGTACCCTGGAAGGCGACATAGATGAACTCCGGAATCACCACGCCCTTGCTGAAGGTGGCGGCGGCGGCGAAGGTGCCTGCGGCCGGGTCCCAGATGCCGTTCAGGAAGGCGCGTCCGAAGCCGCCGAAGAAGGCGGTGTTCTCGGTGAAGGCGATCGAATAGCCATAGATGCACCACAGCACGATGATGACGGCAAAGATCATGAAGACCTGCATCAGCACCGACAGCATGTTCTTGGAGCGCACCAGGCCGCCGTAGAACAACGCCAGGCCAGGGATGGTCATCATGATGACCAGCAGGGTGGCGACGAACATCCAGGCGGTGTCGCCCTTCTGCGGGGTCGGTGCGGCTGCCGGTGCGGCGGCTGCGGGTGTAGCGGCCGCGGCGGCAGGTGTGGCAGCAGATGCAGCCGCTGGTGCGGCGGCGGCAGACGCAGCCGCAGCGGTATCGGCGGGTACGGCGGCCTGCGCGGTCGTTGCAGGTTTGGCGGCGTCCTGGGCCATCGCCGGTAGCGAGCTGCCCAGGGCCATGGCGACGGTAAAGCCTGCGATCAGTTTTGTGATTGTGCGAATCATCGGTTTCCCCTTACAGCGCATCGTTGCCGGTCTCGCCGGTACGGATACGGATTACCTGCTCCAGACTGGAGACGAAAATTTTGCCGTCACCGATCTTGCCGGTGCGGGCAGCGCTCTGGATGGTGTCGATCACCTGGTCGACGATGGCGTCGTCGACGGCCGCCTCGATCTTGGTCTTCGGCAGGAAGTCCACCACGTATTCGGCCCCGCGGTACAGCTCGGTATGGCCTTTCTGGCGCCCGAAACCCTTCACTTCGGTCACCGTAATACCCTGGACATTGATCTCGGAAAGGGCCTCGCGGACCTCGTCGAGCTTGAAGGGTTTGATAATGGCGGTGATCATTTTCATACGATTGCCTCTTCAGAAAGTTTTTGAAACGGACAGCAGGGCCGCGCTCTTCCCGAGGTTTTCTCCGGACGGGCTCAGGTAGCCGCTGGTATTCGCTTTCACATAGGCCAGTGCGACCGAGCAGACGCCCAGGTCCTTGGTCACGCCGACCTTGTAATCGGTATAGGAGAAGGCGCCGTTGTGCCGCACCTCCTGGTGACCGGCGTGCAGGTTCAGCACGAAGCCGCCGCCCACATCGACGTTGGCGCCGATGTCGACGTAGCCACTGCCCTTGCTGTCGGCGGTGCCGAACAGGTTGGTCAGCGAATGCGAGTACTTGATGTAGGCCGGACCGTAGCCCAGCTGGCCGTACAGCTCGAAAGTGTTGGCGTTCGGGTGCAGGCCATTCTGCGGATAGAAGTAGTACAGGCCGCCGATATCGTAGGTAACATCGGCGCCCAGGGTGCCGCGCTTGCCGCCGTAGATATCCCACTCGATGTTACCGTCGCCGCCCAGGTCCTTGGTCCACTTGATGGTGGACAGCCAGGTACCGGCATAGAAGCCCGTCGGGTTGTGCACGTAATCGGCGCCGCCCTGCAGGGCGGGATCGAGACGCGTCTGCGACAGGCCGCGGTAACGGTAGTCGCTGGTCAGCGCCGCGTTGAAGCTGACCTCGTTGTCCGGCTTCTGCTCCTGCTCCTGTGCGCCGGCCAGCCCGGTGCTCAAGCTCCACAACCCTGCTGCAACGACCACAATGTGCTGCCACTTGCTGCTTCGACGCTTCATACGGGCTCCCTTGTGAATGAACTTTTGACCTGATGGGTTTACAATCCGGTCTCCGCATTTCTGTTTTATGTCTGTTGGTTGTATTAGCAGGATGCGTGCCACCCCCGATTGACGCGGCAGCCCTTGTATTCCCGGGGTCGCGTCCCCATTCTGGGGTTTCAAAAATGCAAACGACGCCGCAACGGCGTGCGCCATGCGGGTGCACGCACTAAATCAGCGAGGTGCGCACAAAAAAAGTGCGTCCGCAATGGTGCGGTCACTATGAAAAGAGATGGATATGAATAACTTCTTCAACGACCTGCAGGGCAGGATCAACCAGGCAATCGAGAATTCGCCGGCCAAGGACATCGAACGCAACGTGAAGGCCATGATGACCCAGGGCTTCTCGAAGCTGGACCTGGTGACGCGGGAAGAATTCGACATCCAGGCCCAGGTGCTGGCCAAGACCCGCGCCAAGCTCGAGTCGCTCGAAGCGCGCGTGGCGGAGCTGGAAGCGAAGCTGGCGTCGGAACAGAAGGTTTAAGGCAGCTTCAACGCGCAACCAGGCGCAGCGTGAGCCGCCACAGGGCGAACAGGGCGGCACCGCCCAGGCTCACGCCGCTGGCGATACCCAGCATGACGCCGACCGGATTGCCCAGCCGGGCATCGTCGGCCACGAAGATCAACACGCCGGCCAGCACCAGCTGCGCCAGCCAGACGAAGCGCAGCGGCCGCAACGCCGCGACATCCCCTCTGCGCCTGAACCGCAAGGCCACATACAGCACCGGGCCGCACAGCAGGCAGAACAGCAGCGCCACGGCGACGCAGGAAAGAATCAGTTTCGGCATCGGCGCACTATAGCAGGCGCTGCAGCCCGCCCCCAGCTTTGGCCGCACGTTTGGCCGCTCTCAACAATCGCCGGTCTGTCCACCCGCACCATCTGCAAGTCTTCATCCCGACAGGATCGTCATGAGTCTTGCAGTACTGCGCAGCCGGGCACTGGCCGGCATGGAAGCGCCCGCCGTCAGCGTCGAAGTCCACCTGGCCAACGGCTTGCCCGGCATGGCCATCGTCGGCCTGGCCGATGCCGAGGTGCGCGAATCCAAGGACCGGGTGCGTGCCGCCTTGCAGAATTCCGGCTTCGAGCTGCCGAACCGGCGCATCACCATCAACCTGGCGCCGGCCGATTTGCCCAAGGAATCCGGGCGCTTCGATCTGCCGATCGCGCTGGGCATCCTGGCCGCTTCCGAACAGATTCCTGTCGAGGACCTGGACCGCTACGAATTCGCCGGCGAACTGTCGCTATCAGGTGAGCTGCGTCCGATCCGCGGCGCGCTGGCCATGACCTTCGCCATGCACCGCAGCGCGGACGGCGCCCGCCGCGCCTTCGTGCTGCCGGCCGCGAACGCCGACGAGGCCGCACTGGTGAGCGAGGCCGCGATCTATCCGGCGCGTACGCTGCTGGACGTCTGCGCCCACTTCGCTGCCCGCAACGACGAGGCCAGGCTGGCGCGCCACCGTCCTCCGGCGGCCTTGGAAGCGCCCCGTTATCCGGACTTCGCGGACGTCAAAGGCCAGCAGCACGTCAAGCGCGCGCTCGAGATCGCGGCGGCCGGGCTGCATTCGGTGCTGATGGTCGGGCCGCCGGGCGCCGGCAAAAGCATGCTGGCTTCGCGCTTTCCGGGTCTGCTGCCGCCGCTGAGCGATGAGGAAGCCCTGGAATCGGCGGCGATCCAGTCGCTGGCCGGGCGCTTTTCGATGCAAGGCTGGCGGCGCCGGCCCTTCCGCAGTCCGCACCACACCAGTTCGGGCATGGCTCTGGTGGGCGGCGGCGGGGTGCCGCGGCCCGGCGAGATCTCGCTGGCCCACCATGGCGTGCTGTTCCTGGACGAGCTGCCGGAGTTCAGCCGCCACGTGCTGGAAGTGCTGCGCGAACCCCTGGAGTCCGGCCACATCACGATTTCGAGGGCGACCCGCCAGGCTGACTTTCCCGCCAGTTTTCAATTGATCGCCGCGATGAATCCCTGCCCTTGCGGCTGGCTGGGCCACCCTTCCGGCAAGTGCCGCTGCAGTCATGAGGCGGTGCTGCGCTACCAGGACAAGATTTCCGGTCCCCTGCTCGACCGCATCGACCTGCAGGTGCCGGTATCAAGCATGGCGCCGGAATCGATGGCGGCCCAGGCCGACGGCGAACCCAGCGCGGCGATCGCCGGGCGCGTCGAGCAGGCCCATGCGCTCCAGCTGCAGCGCCAGGGCAAGCTCAACCAGGCCCTGGCGACGCGCGAGATCGACCGCCATTGCGCGCTGGACGACGCGGCCGAACAACTGCTGCGCCAGGCCATGCGCCACCTGCACTGGTCGGCGCGGGCCTATCACCGGGTGTTGAAGGTGGCGCGGACGATTGCCGATTTGGCGGGTGCGCGCCAGGTCCAGTCCGAGCACGTGGCCGAGGCGATCCAGTACCGGCGCGGCCTGGTCGAGGCTTGATTAAGTTTTTGCAACTTTTTCACTGGCCGACGGCGCGGGGCGCTGCTACCATCGCCTCATGAAAATCCGTCTCCTGTCGCCGGCGCTTGCACTCCTGCTGGCAAGCGCCCTGCTCACCGCTTGCAGCCCCAAATACAACTGGCGCGACTACGCCAGCCCGGACGCGCCCTACAAGGTGATGTTCCCGGCCAAGCCGGCCAGTGTCACCCGCACCATCGACCTCGACGGCATGCAGGTCAGCATGACGATGACGGCCGCCGAAGTCGACGGCGCGACCTTCGCGGTCGGCGCGGCCGAGGCGCCGGACGAGGCGCAGGCCCGCACGGCCCTGCCGGCCATGATGAAAGCCTTGCTGCGCAATATTGGGGCCGACGATGGGCAGGGCAAGTTCAATGCCGACGCCAGCGGCAAAACGACCGGCGACATCGACGCCACCGGCAGCACCAACGGCGTGCCGGTACGCCTGGTCGGCCACTTCGAAGCGCGCGGCAAGCGTGTTTACCAGGTGATCGTGCTCGGCAAGGCGAATGCCGTCCCGCCCGAGCAGGTCGAGCAATTCCTCACTTCCTTCAAACTATGAATAGCGATACTCCAGCACTGCAGCTGCGTTCCCTGCGCAAGGCTTTCGGCCGCCCGGCTGTCGACGGCATCGACCTGCAGGTGAGGCGCGGCGAACTGTATGCCCTGCTCGGCCCGAACGGCGCCGGCAAGACCACCACCTTGCGCATGGTGACCGGCCTGCTGGCGCCGGATTCGGGCCAGATCGAGGTCCTCGGCATCGACCTGGCCGCCAATCCGGCTGCCGCCAAGCAGAAGATGGCCTACCTGCCGGATGACCCGATGTTGTACGGCAAGCTCAAACCCACCGAATACCTGGAATTCGTGGCCGGCCTGTGGGGCATCGCGCCCGAGGAGGCCGAGCCGCGCGCGCGCCGCCTGCTCGACTGGCTCGACCTGAGCAAGCATGCGCACGAGCTGACCGAAGGGTTTTCGCGCGGGATGAAGCAGAAGCTGGCGCTGGCCGGCGCGCTGATCCACGAGCCCGAGCTGCTGATCCTGGACGAGCCGCTGACCGGCCTGGACGCCGCCGCGGCGCGCCAGGTCAAGGACCTGCTGGTGTCGCACGTCGCACAGGGCGGCACCGTGATCCTGACCACCCACATCCTCGAGGTGGCCGAACGCCTGGCGCAGCGCATCGGCATCATCCGCCAGGGCCGCCTGATCGCCGAAGGCACGCTGGAGGAACTGCGCGAACGCACCCTGGGCGGCAGCCTCGAAGACGTGTTCCTGCAGCTGACGGAGCAGGCATGAAGGCGGCGCCGGGCTCCAGCCTCTGGCTGCTGCGCCACGAACTGCGCATGGCCTGGTACAACTCGGTCGTCAGCGGCGGTACACGGCGCCGCATGGGCTGGGCCAGCATCGCGGTGTGGGCCGTCACCTGGACGCTGCTGCACGTGGGCGCCTTCGTGGTACTGCGCAGGCTCGGGACGGATGGCAGCATGGACCCGCGCTTCGCGGTCGTGGCGACGATAGCCCTGGCGGCGATCGCCATTTTCATGCTGTCGAGTTCGCTCAAGGCCAGCGTGCTGGCGCTGTTCGAGCGCGGCGACCTCGATCTGCTGCTGTCCTCGCCGCTGCCCTCGCGCAGCATCTTCACGGTGCGCCTGCTGGGCGTGATCCTGGCCTGCGCCGCCCTCTATCTGTTCCTGTTCGGGCCGCTGGTGCATGTCGGCCTGGTGCTGGGCCAGTTCCGCTGGCTTGGCGTGTACGTAGCGATCGCCACCATGGCCACGCTGATGGCCTGCCTCGGCATGCTGCTGACGCTGGCGCTGGTGCGGGTGCTGGGCGCGCGCCGCACGCGGGTGCTGGCCCAGGTGCTGAGCGCGCTGGCGGGCGCCCTGCTGTTCCTGCTGTCGCAGTCGTTTTCCCTGCTGTCGCAGACCACGGATGCCGGCGCCACCGAGCGCACGCTGCAGCGTCTTGCGGATTCGCCCTGGCTGGCGCAGGACAGCCCACTGTGGCTGCCGGGCCGGGCCGTGCTCGGCGATCCGCTGCCGGCGCTGGGCATGGCCGTGCTCGGCATCGCCGCGTTCATGCTGACGGTCGGCCTGACCCACCGCTTCTTCGTGCATGGCCTGCAGCAGGCGGCCAGCAATGAACGTGCGCTGGGCAAGCCGGCCGGCGCGATGCGCCTGCGCTTCCGGCGCAATCTGTTCGACACCATCGTGGTCAAGGAATGGCGCCTGATCGCGCGCGATCCGCAACTGATTTCGCAAGTCCTGCTGCAGCTGGTCTACCTGGTACCGCTGCTGTTCCTGGTCCTGCGCCACAACGATACGCCGGGCCCCGGCATCGGCGCCGGTCTGGCGCTGCTGTGCAGTTCGCTGGCCGGCTCGCTGGCCTGGATCGTGGTCGCGGCCGAGGATGCGCCGGACCTGCTGCAATCGTCGCCGGCGGCCGGCCGCACGATCGTGCTGGCCAAGCTGGCGGCGTGCGTGATGCCGCCGCTGCTGGTCGTTGCCGTGCCGCTGCTGTGGCTGGTCGTGCGCGCGCCGCTGGCTGGTGTCCTGATCGGCTTCGCCGTCGTCGCGGCGGTACTGAGCGCGGCGCTGATCGTCAAATGGCAGGCGCGGCCCGGCAAGCGCAGCGACTTCAAGATGCGCGGCAAGGAAAACTTCATGTGCTCGATGTTCGAGCTCGTCAACACGCTCTGCTGGGGCGGCCTGGGCTGGCTGCTGGTGAGGCTGACGAACGAGACCGGCAGCGCAGCCGGCTCGACGGCCTTGATGGCGGCCGGCGCGATGGCGGTCGCGCTGCTGACGCTGCTCCTGGCCTGGCTGCTACGGCGGCGTCCGGCGTGACAGACCGCCAAAGTGTGGCTGCGCACCGACATGCCGCAGCCACTCGTGTTATCGTTTGGTTACTAATGATTGAACGAGACAGCTATGTTAATCACCTTCAAATCGAAAGCCTATCCCAACGTCCTGATGTACCAGGAGCACGCCAAGCGCATCCTGGACCTGCTGAACAAGGATCCGGAGCGCGGCGTCATCACGGCAGCGGAAGCACCGAAGGCGGTCGCCTTGCTCGAGCATGAAATCGACGAAAGCCGCAAGCACCAGGCAACGGACGAGGTCGAGCAGGACGTCAAGGCGCATGCCGGCGACGGCGAGGATGCCGACCACGAGCCGATCGAGGTCGTGAGTTTCTCGACCCGTGCCTACCCGCTGCTGGAAATGCTGCGCGCCGCGCGCGACCAGGGCAGCGACATCCTCTGGGGCGTCTGAACGGCGGTCACTCCCGCTACAGCGAGGCGACGGCGCCGGCCGCGAGCGCGCGCCGGTACTTGTGCGCGGCCACCCACACCGCCTTCGTGAAGAACGTCACCAATGACGACACCTCGCTGAATGGCTTCCGCTCTCTGGATCCGGCCACCTTCCGCCGCATGACCGTCGACTTCCTGCCCCGCCTGCGCCAGTATGGCGCGACCGTCGGCTACTCGTTCTGACGCTTTGCCTCCCGCGCCTTGCCGGCGCAGGAGGTCTTCTTCAGCCCAGTTCCTTGACCAGCGCCGGCACCACCTCGATGGGAAGCGGCGACCGCCAGAATCTGCACGGCGACGTTTCCGGCCAGGCCGTCGGCGAAGTGGGCTTGGACACTTTCAGCGTCTTCAGGCGCGGGTGACGTAGCGCGGCTCGTTCAGGCGCAGGTCGGTGGTAACGATGGCCGGCAGGCTCAGGGCCACGATTTCGGTAACCTTGCCGCCTTCTTTCAGGCGGGTCGCCTCTTCGACAGCGATCTCATCGAACGAGTTCATCGACATTTTGACGTTGGCGATATCGACGCCGCTGCCGTCGGACTTGACGCGAACCTTGACGTTGTAGTCGACCACGCGTTTGACGGGTACTAATACTTTCATTGCGATTCCTTGTTGGATTGATCTAGACGACTTTCTTGTCCCGCAGCTCGGCGAACGCCTCGGGTCCGAGGCCCAGCCAGCATTGCAGCACCTCTTCCGTGTGCTCGCCGAGCATCGGCGGCGGCAGGTCGTAGCGCACCGGCGAAGCGGAGAGCTTGATCGGATTGGCGACCAGCGGTACCTGGCCTGCCAGTGGATGCGCCATCTCGATGCGCATGCCGCGCGCCTGCACCTGCGGGTCGGCGAACACCTGGTCCAGGCGGTTGATCGGACCGCAGGGCACCCCTGCTGCCTCCATCGCCGCGATCCAGGCTTCGGTGGAGCGCGTCACGGTGACGCCATGGATCAGGGCGACCAGCGCTTCGCGGTTGCGCACGCGCTGCGGATTGGTGACGAAGCGCTCGTCGCGGCTCCACTCGGGCCGGCCGAGCGTCGCGCACAGCTTCTCGAACTGCCCGTCGTTGCCGACGGCGATGATCATGTAGCCGTTCGCGGTTGGGAAATCCTGGTACGGCACGATGCTCGGATGCGCGTTCCCCAGACGCCGCGGCACCGCGCCGCCGACAAGGTAACTGGCGGCCTGGTTCGCCAGGGTGGCCACCTGAACGTCGAGCAGGGACAAATCGATGTGCTGGCCTTCGCCAGTACGTTCGCGATGCGCGAGCGCCGCCAGGATGCCCACCGCCGCATGCAGGCCGGTCATCACGTCAGTCAGCGCGACGCCGACCTTCATCGGTCCCTCGCCTGCTGCGCCGTCAGGACGGCCGGTCAGGCTCATCAGGCCGCCCATGCCCTGGATCAGGAAGTCGTAGCCGGCGCGCGGCGCGTAAGGCCCGGTCTGGCCGAAACCGGTGATCGAGCAATAGATCAGCCGCGGGTTGAGTGCCTTCAGGCTGGCATAGTCGAGGCCATACTGGGCCAAACCGCCGACCTTGAAGTTTTCGATCAGGATGTCGGCGCTCGCCGCCATTTCCCTGAGCAGGGCCTGTCCCTGCGGCGTGCCCATGTCGATCGTCACCGAGCGCTTGTTGCGGTTCGCGCTGAGGTAATACGCCGACTCCGTGGTCGGCTCGCCCTGTCCATCCTTCAGCCAGGGTGGCCCCCAGGCACGGGTGTCGTCGCCGGCACCGGGACGCTCGACCTTGACGACGTCGGCACCGAGATCGGCCAGCAGCTGGCCTGCCCAGGGGCCGGCCAGCACGCGCGACAAGTCCAGCACGCGGCGGCCCGCCAGCGCGCCCTGCGAAAGTGCGCCGCCCATCGCGTCAGAACGCCGCGATGCCGGTCTGCGCACGGCCCAGGATCAGGGCGTGGATATCGTGCGTGCCCTCATAGGTGTTGACCACCTCGAGGTTGACCATGTGGCGGATGATGCCGAACTCGTCCGAGATGCCGTTACCGCCCAGCATGTCGCGCGCGGTGCGGGCGATGTCCAGCGACTTGCCGCAGGAATTGCGCTTCATGATCGAGGTGATCTCGACCGCGGCGGTACCCTCGTCCTTCATGCGGCCCAGGCGCAGGCAGCCCTGCAGGCCCAGCGTGATCTCGGTCTGCATGTCGGCCAGTTTCTTCTGCACCAGCTGGTTCGCAGCGAGCGGCTTGCCGAACTGCTTGCGGTCCAGCACGTACTGGCGTGCGGTGTGCCAGCAGTCTTCGGCCGCGCCGAGTGTGCCCCAGGCGATGCCGTACCTGGCCGAGTTCAGGCAGGTGAACGGGCCCTTCAGGCCGCGCACGTCCGGGAAGGCGTTTTCTTCCGGGCAGAACACTTCGTCCATGACGATTTCGCCGGTGACCGAAGCGCGCAGGCCGAACTTGCCGTGAATGGCCGGGGCGCTCAAGCCCTTCCAGCCTTTTTCGAGCACGAAGCCGCGGATCACGCCTTCGTCGTCCTTGGCCCAGACCACGAACACGTCGGCGACCGGGGAGTTGGTGATCCACATCTTCGAGCCGGACAGCGAATAACCACCCTCGACCTTGCGCGCGCGGGTGACCATCGATCCCGGATCGGAACCATGGTTGGGCTCGGTCAGGCCGAAGCAGCCGATCCATTCGCCGGTGGCCAGCTTGGGCAGGTATTTCTGTTTCGTTTCCTCATTGCCGAATTCAAAAATCGGCACCATCACCAGCGAGGACTGCACGCTCATCATCGAGCGGTAGCCGGAGTCGACGCGCTCGACTTCGCGTGCGATCAGGCCATACGACACGTAGTTCAGGGCCGGGCCGCCGTACTGTTCGGGGATGGTCGGGCCCAGCAGGCCGAGTTCGCCCATTTCGCGGAAGATGGACGTGTCCATCGTTTCGTGGCGGAAGGCTTCGAGCACGCGCGGTTTGAGCTTGTCCTGGCAATATGCGGCGGCGGCATCGCGCACCATGCGCTCTTCATCGGTCAGCTGCTCGTTCAGCAGCAGCGGATCGTCCCAGTGGAATGCTGCCGATTTATGCTTCTTCGTCATTTCGAGGCCTATTGTGCTGTTAGTCATATCCCCACTGTACAATCGGAGCTTGACCACGACAAACGCTTTGTTCGCACTCACCTGTGCGTAATACGCACTTCTGGAAGGCTTGACCCATGCGCCGCAAGATCCCATCGACTCTCGCCCTCTCCGCCTTCGAGTCCGCCGCCCGTCATCAGAGTTTTACCAAGGCCGCGGACGAGCTGGCGGTGACGCAAAGCGCGGTATGCCGGCAGATCGGCGCGCTCGAGGATTTCCTCGGCGTGAAGCTGTTCCGACGTGGTCGACGCGGTGTCAGTCTGACCGATGCGGGGCTGGACTATAGTCGCAAGGTCACTGCACGACTGGACGACGTCGAACGCGATACCCTGGAATTGATGGCCGAGGGCGGCCAGGGCCGTACGCTGGAATTGGCCGTGGTGCCGACCTTCGCGACCAAGTGGCTGTTGCCGCGCCTCCCGCGATTCGTGGAACAGCATCGCGGCATCACGATCAACCTCAGCGTGCACACGCGCCCTTTCCTGTTCGACGATACGCGCTTCGATGCCGCGATCCATGCCGGGCAAGCGGTGTGGCCCGGGACCGAGGGCAGCCTGCTGGTGCAGGAAAATCTGATCGCGGTGTGCAGTCCAGCACTGATCTCGCCACGCACGCGCTTGCAGCAGGCAAACGACTGGCGCGGACACACCTTGCTGCAGATCGGCACCCGGCCGTATCTCTGGCGCGACTGGTTCCAATCGCGAGGCATGGAGGTAGCGGGCGACCTGACCGGGCCGCGTTTTGAACTGTTCTCGATGGCGGCCGAAGCCGCCGTACATGGGATGGGAATCGCCTTGATCCCGCGCCTGCTGATCGAGGATGAACTGGAACGCGGGGTATTGATGCCGGTAACCGAACATGGATATCGCAGCGGTCGTTCCTATTACCTGATTTACCCCGAACGCAAAGCGGAGCATACGGCGCTGTCCGTATTCCGTGGATGGATCGAGTCGGAAGCGCTGGCTTATCGGCAGACGATGGAACTCGGCTGAAGCACTTTTCGGCTTCTTTTCCGGCATCTGAAAAGCAAAAAGCCCGCTGAGTAGTAACTCAGCGGGCTTCGCTTAATAATTAGCCTGACGATAACCTACTTTCACACTGGTTGCAGCACTATCATCGGCGCAAAGTCGTTTCACGGTCCTGTTCGGGATGGGAAGGGGTGGTACCGACTTGC
>Ga0308160_10000227_pt1 | contig 137322 bp, 124 predicted proteins | sample PhyFR1_FD_201036 | JGI IMG/M metagenome (GOLD analysis project Ga0308160, IMG submission 201036) | Phyllosphere microbial communities from UC Gill Tract Community Farm, Albany, California, United States - DLSLF.R1 | ecosystem: Host-associated > Plants > Phyllosphere > Unclassified | place... | reverse complement strand
ATGCCGAACTCAGAAGTGAAACGCCGTAGCGCCGATGGTAGTGTGGGGTCTCCCCATGCGAGAGTAGGGAACTGCCAGGCATCAAATCAAGCGAAAGGCCATCCTCACGGATGGCCTTTTTGCGTTTTGTTTCAAAAATGAAAATGAAGGCTATCTCAGCCCTTCATCCACGCCAGAATAAAGTCTGCAATTGCTTCAACATCATTCAGATCCAGCGTAGGGACGCTCACGTTTAACGCGATATCGCTCGCCACAGCAACTACATGCTCATCAAGCATCAGTTCGTCTACATCGTGACCGGCAGCGCGACGGAAAAGCACGATCTTTGCCGTTGGCTCATGCTTAAAACCTTCCACCAGAATAATATCAAGTTTACTGCTGTCCATACGGCTGGCCAGATACGCCAGATCCAGCGCCGGTTCTTCTGGTGTCTCGGTCATGAGTGCCCAGCGTTGCTGGCTGGCAACCAGGGTTTGCGCTGCGCCCGCCTTTCGCAGTTCATAGCTGTCCTTGCCGGGTTTATCGACATCCATATTGTGGTGCGTATGCTTGATGATCCCCGGACGTACGCCTCTGGCACACAAGACGGGGATCAGCGCTTTCAGTAGCGTCGTTTTACCGCTCCCGCTCCAGGCGGCAATCGCCAGTAAAGGTATCATTGATGTTCCTGCCTGCGAGCCAGATCCTCTGGCGTGTTGACGTTTATAAAAGCAGATTGTATGTCGCTGCAATCTACCGCTTTTCCCCCGGCCTGACGCAAAGCTACCATCACGCGCCGTTCGCCGGATGCCAGATAGTCTGTCAGGAAAGGAACAAGTTGCCGGTGCATCAGTGCAATAGCCGGATGATCACGCTCGCCATCGAATACCCATACGGCAGGCGCATCGTTAAGACCGGCCCGCAGTCGCGTTGCCAGATCCTCCGGAATGGTGGGCGTATCACACGGGCAAAACAGAAACCACGCGCTGTTCACCTGCTGCATGACGGCAAGCATTCCCGCCAGTGGGCCAGGAAAACCAGGCAATGAATCCTGAATGACCGGATAACCGCTCGCCTGATAAACCGCCAGATTCCTGTTAGCGCTGATGACCACGGTATCCACCTGCCTGGCCAGTTTGCCGGCAACATGCTGCCATAACGGCTGACCGTTAAGCTCGAGTAATCCCTTATCTTTGCCGCCCATGCGCGTGGCTTTACCGCCCGCCAGCACAACGCCGGTGATCGCCTCAGACTGATTCACCAATATCGCCTCTTTTATTGTGGGTTTGACCCTGCTAACGTGTCTTTAATCAAAAGTAAGGAGCACTGAGCATGAAATGTAAACGCCTGAACGAAGTCATTGAACTCCTCCAGCCAGCCTGGCAAAAAGAGCCGGAACTTAACCTGATGCAATTTTTGCAGAAACTTGCGCAGGAGTCAGGTTTTGAAGGCGAACTTGCTGACCTTTCTGACGATATTCTTATCTACCAACTTAAAATGCGCGATTCCGCGAAAGATGCGGTGATCCCGGGGATCCAGAAAGATTACGAAGAGGATTTCAAAACCGCCCTGCTGCGCGCGCGTGGCGTAATTAAAGAGTAAAAGCTTGTAAGCGGCGCCACCGAAATCGCCACAAAATGATATTCTGAGTCATTCGCAGTAATTTCCGGAACTTGGGATGACCGAAAACGCTTTTACTTTCCAGACGCTACACCCGGATACCATCATGGATGCGCTGTTCGCGCAGGGGATCCGGGTTGATTCTGGTCTCACCCCGCTTAACAGCTATGAAAACCGTGTCTATCAGTTCCAGGATGAAGACCGTCGCCGCTTTGTGGTGAAATTCTACCGTCCTCAACGCTGGTCTGCGGATCAAATTCGCGAAGAGCACCAGTTTGCAGAAGCACTGCTGAGTGATGAAGTTCCAGTTGCTGCCCCCATTTCGTTTAACGGTCAGACGCTGCTCACCCATCAGGGTTTTTATTATGCGGTCTTTCCCAGCCTCGGTGGTCGACAGTTTGAGTCCGACAGCCTTGATCAAATGGAATGGGTTGGCCGCTATCTGGGCCGTCTGCACCAGACCGGGCGTAAAACCTGCTTCACCTTCCGTCCGGAAATCGGCGTTAATGAATACCTGCTTGAACCTCGTGCCGTTTTTGAAAACGCCGCCTTGATCCCATCAGGGCTTAAAGACGCTTTCCTGCGTGCCACTGATACGCTGATCGACGAAGTCATGGGGCAATGGCATAACCGCTTTACCCAGCTGCGTCTGCACGGAGACTGTCATGCCGGCAATATTCTGTGGCGCGACGGCCCGCTGTTTGTCGATTTAGATGACGCGCGCAATGGCCCGGCAGTACAGGATCTGTGGATGCTGCTTAACGGCGACAAAGCCGAACAGCGCATGCAGCTGGAAATGATTATCGAGGCCTATGAGGAGTTCAGTGAGTTTAATACTGACGAACTGGCACTTATTGAACCATTACGCGCCATGCGTCAGGTTTATTACCTCGCATGGCTCATTAGGCGTTGGGGCGATCCGGCGTTCCCCAGAAACTTCCCGTGGCTGACAGGGGAAGATTACTGGCATCAGCAAACCATGACTTTTATTGAGCAGGTTAAGGTTCTTCGTGAGCCGCCTCTGCAATTAACACCCATGTATTAACGTGAAACATCCAGGAGAGCATTAACATGAAGAAGATTTGGCTGGCGCTGGCAGGTATGATTCTGGCATTCAGCGCTTCCGCTGCGCAGTTCACCGACGGCAAGCAATATACTACCCTTGATAAACCCGTAGCCGGAGAGCCTCAGGTTCTGGAGTTTTTCTCGTTCTATTGCCCGCACTGCTATGATTTTGAACGCGTCTGGCACATCTCTGATGCCGTGAAGAAAACGCTGCCGGAAGGCACCAAAATGACCAAATACCATGTGGAATTCCTCGGCCCGCTGGGCAAGGATTTGACACAGGCATGGGCAGTGGCGATGGCGCTGGGCGTGGAAGATAAAATCACAGCCCCTATGTTCGAAGCGGTACAGAAAACCCAGACTGTGCAGAACGTTGCTGACATTCGTAAAGTGTTTGTCGATGCAGGCGTAAAAGGTGAAGATTACGATGCTGCGTTAAACAGCTTCGTGGTGAAATCGCTGGTTGCACAGCAGGAGAAAGCTGCAGCCGATCTGCAACTGCAGGGCGTACCGGCTATGTTCGTTAACGGTAAATATCAGCTCAACCCACAGGGTATGGATACCAGCAATATGGACGTTTTTGTCCAGCAATATGCTGATACCGTTAAGCACCTCGTTTCGCTGAAGTAAGTTTTAACAACGCCGGTCATCGATCGGCGTTGTCTTTTTCCTGCTGATGCCGCGTCTTACGATCACTTCCTCCTTTTACACCCCATTGGCCCGATCTCCGTGCAGAGCAAACGCTTATATCCACATGGAGTAAATTGTCATCGATCCGCAATAACGATCCCTGATATGCTTTTATTGCATTGATTATAAATGATATTTTTAAACCATCGATGCCTTAAAAAGCACAATTATCCAGTGTCAAAGAAATAATTCACAAACTTATCCACAGAATAACGTTGCGAGAGATCCCGAAGATCCAGAAATCTTTTCCTGCAAATTCGGCGAAAAACTGAAGTTTGCGCCGGTCTGTGGCATCCTTTAACCATAATTTAATAAACAGGCACGGACATCATGGTTCAGATCCCAGAAAACCCACTTATCCTTGTTGACGGCTCGTCTTACCTTTATCGCGCTTACCATGCTTTTCCGCCCCTGACTAACAGCGCCGGTGAACCGACAGGTGCGATGTACGGTGTGCTGAATATGCTCAGAAGCCTGATCCTTCAGTACCAGCCGACGCATGCTGCTGTGGTGTTTGATGCCAAGGGCAAGACCTTCCGCGACGAGTTGTTTGAACACTACAAATCTCACCGACCACCGATGCCGGACGATCTGCGTGCGCAAATCGAACCGCTGCATGCGATGGTAAAAGCGATGGGTCTGCCGTTAATGGCGGTGTCTGGCGTTGAAGCCGATGACGTAATCGGCACCCTGGCGCGTGAAGCCGAAAAAATGGGCCGCCCGGTGCTGATCAGCACCGGTGATAAAGACATGGCGCAACTGGTCACGCCGGGGATCACGCTGATCAATACCATGAGCAATACTATTCTTGGTCCGGAAGAGGTAGTGAACAAATACGGCGTACCGCCGGAGCTGATTATCGACTTCCTCGCCCTGATGGGGGATTCCTCGGATAACATCCCGGGTGTACCTGGCGTAGGTGAGAAAACCGCGCAGGCGCTGTTACAGGGGCTGGGCGGGCTGGATACGCTGTATGCCGAGTCGGATAAAATTGCCAGCCTGTCGTTCCGTGGCGCAAAAACCATGGCCGCGAAACTGGAACAAAACAAAGAGGTGGCATACCTCTCTTATCAGCTGGCCACCATCAAAACGGATGTTGAGCTGGAACTTACCTGTGACAAGCTTGAAGTTCAGGCACCCGCCGTTGAAGAGCTGATGGCGATGTTCCAGAAATACGAATTCAAACGCTGGACGGCCGATCTGGAAGCCGGGAAATGGTTGCAGGTCAGGGGCGCTAAATCCCCGGCCCGACCGTTTGAAGCTGCCGTCGTTGTCGAAGAAGATGATGAGCCAGCCACTGTGCTCTCCGCTGATAATTATCTGACCATTCTCGACGAAGAGACATTAAAAGCCTGGATCCCGCGCCTGGAAAAGGCTCCGGTTCTCGCCTTTGATACCGAAACCGATAGCCTGGAAAATGTCAGCGCTAATCTGGTGGGCCTCTCTTTTGCGGTAGAGCCCGGCGTTGCGATTTACATTCCTGTTGCCCATGACTATCTGGATGCACCGGAACAGATCCCCCGTGAACGGGCGCTCGAGCTTCTCACGCCGCTGCTGGAAGATGAAAAGGTGCTGAAGGTCGGGCAAAACCTGAAGTTCGACCGTGGCATCCTGCAAAATTACGGTATTGAACTGCGCGGCATCGCTTTCGATACCATGCTGGAATCATACATTCTGGACAGCGTGGTGGGGCGACATGATATGGATACCCTCGCCGATCGCTGGCTGAAGCACACCACTATCACTTTTGAGCAGATTGCCGGTAAAGGTAAAAATCAGCTGACCTTTAATCAGATCGATCTGGAGCAGGCTGGTCGTTATGCGGCTGAAGATGCCGACGTCACCCTGCAACTGCATTTGAAAATGTGGCCGAAGCTGCAACAGCACGCCGGTCCGCTGAATATTTTCAACAATATCGAGATGCCGCTGGTGCCGGTACTTTCACGCATTGAACGCAACGGCGTGAAAATCGATCCGGCGGTGCTGCACAAGCACTCCGGCGAAATCACGCTGCGTCTGGCGGAGCTTGAAAAAATCGCCCACGACATCGCAGGCGAGCCGTTTAACCTGGCCTCCACCAAGCAGTTGCAGACCATCCTGTTCGAAAAACAGGGTATCAAGCCACTGAAGAAAACGCCGGGCGGTGCGCCGTCCACGTCTGAAGAAGTGCTGGAAGAGCTGGCGCTGGACTACCCGCTGCCGAAAATTATTCTTGAGCATCGCGGGCTGTCGAAGCTGAAATCAACCTACACCGACAAGCTGCCGCTGATGATCAACCCTAAAACCGGCCGCGTGCACACCTCTTATCATCAGGCCGTGACCGCGACGGGCAGGCTGTCATCGACCGATCCTAACCTGCAGAATATCCCGGTGCGCAACGAGGAAGGGCGACGTATCCGCCAGGCGTTTATCGCGCCGGAGGATTATTTGATTGTCTCTGCCGACTACTCGCAAATCGAGCTGCGCATTATGGCGCATCTGTCGCGCGATAAAGGCCTGCTGTCAGCCTTTGCTGAAGGGAAGGATATTCACCGTGCGACTGCGGCAGAAGTCTTCGGGATGCCGCTGGAAAGCGTATCCAATGAACAGCGCCGCAGCGCCAAAGCCATTAACTTTGGTTTGATCTACGGGATGAGCGCCTTTGGCTTGTCCCGCCAGCTCAATATTCCGCGGCGCGAATCGCAGAAGTATATGGACCTGTATTTTGAGCGCTACCCTGGCGTGCAGGAATACATGGAACGTACCCGCGCACAGGCCAAAGAGCAGGGTTACGTGGAAACGCTGGACGGGCGTCGTCTCTATTTGCCGGACATCAAATCCAGCAATGGCGCACGCCGTGCTGGTGCTGAACGTGCGGCGATTAACGCGCCGATGCAGGGTACCGCCGCAGACATCATTAAGCGTGCAATGATTGCCGTCGATCGCTGGTTAGAAACGGAAAAACCGCGCGTGCGTATGATCATGCAGGTTCACGATGAACTGGTGTTCGAAGTGCACAAAGATGACGTCGAGGCGGTATCTAAAAAGATCCATGAGCTGATGGAAAACAGCACTACGCTGGATGTGCCGTTGCTGGTGGAAGTGGGCAGTGGTGAAAACTGGGATCAGGCGCACTAAGGGTTCACTGAATAATGCGGCGTTTATGTAAGTAAGCAACATAACGCCGCACGTTTTGTGACAATCATTAGAATTCGCTATGTAAAGAATGAAAAAAAATTACAAAAAGCACTTTGTGTCCGTCTGAAAAAAGAGTAGAGTTAACGACGTAGGGTACAGAGGTAAGATGTTCTATCTTTCAGACCTTTTACTTCACGTAATCGGATTTGGCTGAATATTTTAGCCGCCCCAGTCAGTAATGACTGGGGCGTTTTTTATTGTGCAAAGCGATAAAAAAACCGTGCGCAGCGGCCTGCCGCGCCCGTTCTTATTCTGCGCTTTCTTCTGCTGTCGGCACGCCGTTAAACCAGGTATCCAGCTTTTCACTCAGCTTATCAACGCCAATCTTTTTCAGAGACGAGAAGGCTTCTACCTGCACATCACCGTTAAACGCCAGCACGGCGTCACGCACCATCTTGACCTGCGCCTTGCGCGCGCCGCTCGCCAGTTTGTCGGCTTTGGTCAGCAATACCAGCACCTGAATATCGCTCTCAACGGCCCACAGGATCATCTGCTGATCGAGATCTTTTAACGGATGACGGATATCCATCAGGATCACCACGCCCTGCAAACACTGGCGTTTTTCCAGGTATTCGCCCAGCGCGCGCTGCCACTTGATTTTCATCTCTTCCGGCACTTCGGCGTAGCCATAACCCGGCAAGTCCACCAGGCGCTTACCCTCGGAAACTTCAAAGAGGTTGATAAGCTGGGTACGGCCCGGGGTTTTGGACGTACGCGCCAGACTCTTCTGGTTAGTCAGGGTATTCAGCGCGCTTGATTTGCCAGCGTTGGAACGGCCTGCAAAGGCCACTTCAATTCCGGTATCGGCTGGCAAGTGGCGAATATCAGGCGCACTGATCACAAAATGCGTCTGATGATAATTCAATTTAGTCAAAGCGGTCGTCTCCATAAATAAAGCTTTGGGGGATTATACCTGAACGCCAGGAAAAGGCTGGTTTTCTCACCACGGGTCACCATTAGCCCTTCTCTTTGTGAGACATTAGCCACAGGTGTTATGGGACATTTAAGAATAGTTGCAGAGTGCCGTTTATATAAGTCATTGATAAATAAATGCTTGAATGTATGGAATTTTCCGAAAGCACGCTTTACAGCGTGTTACATGCTTGTGAGTTTTCGTCAAAAAGGTAAAGTAGTGTGCAAAGGCGAGGACGCCACAGGATAAAGACTTACGGATGAGGGGTCTGGAGCGCCAGGAGGCGAAGACCGGGATTTTAAGGATAATGAACGTCTGGAGACGTTTTCACAGGGACAGGGATTTAATCAGGGACGGTTTACCGCTAAAGGATAGACAGGGCAGGTTGCGAGCAAACACGGATGGTTCAGCCCGTTTCGGGTGGTGGGTCAAGAAAAAAGGCGACAGATTACTCTGTCGCCTTTTTTCTTTGCTTGCTTTCTGCTAGATTCCGCCGCAATTCTATACTGAATAAAACGGCTTAAGACCAAACACTATGAATAAACCTTCGTCGGCTCCGCGTGGCAATGGCCCCGCAAAATCGCGTCGTAAAACCCGCGATGAAATCAATCAGGAATCTCGCGATCGCAAGCGCCAGAAGAAGCACAGCGGTAATGCGGCAGGCAGCCGTGCGTCAGGCAGCGACAGCGCTTCCGGCTCCCGCGGTCAGAACAAGCAGAAAGATCCCCGTATTGGCAGTAAAACTCCGGTACCGTTAGGCGTCAGCAAAACCGCCGCCCCGGTAACGCGTCAGCAAAAACCTAAGAGCGAGAAACCTATGCTTTCACCGCAGGCTGAACTGGATATGCTGGAAACGGATGAGCGCCTGGATGCGCTGCTGGAACGTCTTGAAGATGGCGATACCCTGAGCAGTGAAGATCAGGCGTGGGTGGATGCTAAGCTGGACAGAATTGATGAGCTGATGCAGCAGCTCGGTCTTTCCTACGACGACGATGAAGACGAAGAAGAGGAAGACAAAAAGGAAGATATGATGCGTCTGCTCAAGGGTGGCAACTAACGGTTACTGCATGGGCTTACCTGTCCTGCTAATAACCCTTCCGGTTATATGTTATCTGGCGTGGTTATTCGTTAAACTACGCCGGTTGTCGCAGCAGCAAAAACGGCTGCGCAACCGGCTGATGACCCGCCAGGGGCTCAGGCCTGGCCGCCGGACACGCCGACGGCATTACCGGAAGGAGTGAGCATGTCTTCGCAGTTAATCGACTGGGATCTGGCCCTGATCCAGAAATATAACTATTCCGGGCCGCGTTATACGTCATACCCGACCGCGCTGGAGTTCGCCGAATCTTACGGTGAACCGCAGTTTCTGGAGGCTGTCGCCCGCTATCCCGAGCGTCCGCTGTCGCTGTATGTCCATATTCCGTTTTGCCACAAGCTCTGCTATTTCTGTGGCTGCAATAAAATCGTTACCCGCCAGCAGCATAAAGCCGATCAATACCTCGATGCGCTGGAGCAGGAGATCCTGCACCGTGCGCCGCTGTTTGCCGGTCGACAGGTCAGCCAGCTGCACTGGGGTGGCGGTACGCCAACCTATCTTAATAAAGCTCAGATCAGCCGTCTGATGCAGATCCTGCGTTCGCAGTTCAACTTTAATGCGGATGCCGAAATCTCTATCGAAGTGGATCCGCGTGAAATCGAACTTGATGTGCTCGACCATCTGCGTCATGAAGGCTTTAACCGCCTGAGCATGGGCGTGCAGGACTTCAACAAAGAAGTGCAGCGTCTGGTGAACCGGGAGCAGGATGAAGAATTTATCTTTGCGCTGATCAAACGCGCCCGCGACATCGGTTTTACCTCGACCAATATCGATCTGATTTATGGCCTGCCGAAGCAGACGCCGGAAAGCTTTGCCTTCACGCTCAAACGCGTGGCGGAGCTCAGCCCGGATCGTCTGAGCGTGTTCAACTACGCGCATTTACCGACGCTCTTCGCCGCCCAGCGAAAAATCAAAGATGCCGATCTGCCGACCGCTCAGCAGAAACTGGACATTCTGCAGGCGACGATTTCCTCGCTGATTGATTCAGGCTATCAATTTATTGGGATGGATCATTTCGCCCGCCCGGATGACGAGCTGGCCGTGGCGCAGCGTGAAGGCGTGCTGCACCGCAATTTCCAGGGTTACACCACGCAGGGCGATACCGATCTGCTTGGCTTTGGCGTCTCGGCCATCAGCATGATTGGCGACAGCTATGCGCAAAACCAGAAAGAGCTGAAGCGCTACTATCAGCAGGTTGACGAAACCGGCAACGCGTTGTGGCGCGGCATCGCGCTCACCCGTGACGACTGTATCCGCCGCGATGTCATCAAAGCGCTGATCTGCAATTTCCGTCTTGATTATGCCGCGGTCGAACGCGCATGGGATGTGGATTTCCAGGACTATTTTGCTGAGGATTTAAAACTGCTCGCGCCGCTGGCGAAAGACGGGCTGGTGGATGTGGATGAAAAGGGGATTCAGGTGACGCCCAAAGGCCGTCTGTTGATCCGTAACATCTGCATGTGCTTCGATGCCTACCTGCGTCAGAAAGCGCGTATGCAGCAGTTTTCGCGCGTAATATAAGCGTATCCCCTCGCCAGGAGGGGATACGGTTTAACTGAGCAGCCCGACCAGCGCCGCGCACAGCACGGCCGCGATTGCCGTATGGGGCGTCTGGCTGGCAGCAGCGGTAACGTCTGCGCCGCTCGATACAAAATGAATTAATGATCCCAGCATGATCTCTCTCCCGCGTAAACGCGCCCGATCATACTCAACTCATCAAAACAGTAAAGCTCAAAATAGCAGCAATTTGCGGCTATGAATCACACTTTACATACACGCCGAAAATCATTCCATACCAAGCTCTTTCAGCTTACGCGTCAGGGTATTACGACCCCAGCCGAGCAGGCGGGCAGCTTCCTGTTTATGCCCCTGCGTATGACGCAAGGCCGTGGTGAGCAGCGTGCGCTCCATCTCCGGCTGTGCTTCCGACAACAGGTTTTGATGACCGGAACGCAACGCGCGATCGGCCCATTGCGCCAGCAGCGTAGCCCAGTTATCAGGCAGCGTCTGCGACGGGCTGTCAGGAATAGTCGTTTCAAACAACTCTCCCGGCAGATCCTGAATCAGCACTTCCTGACCCGCGGCCATTACCGTCAGCCAGCGACAGGTATTTTCTAACTGTCGCACGTTACCCGGCCAGGCCACGCGCGTCAGCGCGGCTTCCGTTTCCGGATGCAGTTGCTTGGCTTCCACGCCCAGTTCGCGGGCGGCGACCTGTAAGAAATGACGCGCCAGACGCGGAATATCTTCCCGACGTTCCCGCAGCGGCGGCAGATGCACACGGATCACGTTCAGGCGATGGAATAAATCCTCGCGGAATTTCCCCTCCTGCACGCGCAGCTCCAGATTCTGGTGCGTGGCGGCGATAATACGCACATCCACTTTGACCGGCGCGAATCCCCCGACGCGGTAAAACTGTCCGTCAGCCAGTACGCGCAGTAAGCGGGTCTGTACATCCAGCGGCATATCGCCGATTTCATCGAGAAATAACGTGCCGCCATCGGCCTGTTCAAAGCGCCCCTGACGAATGGTATTCGCCCCGGTAAAGGCACCTTTCTCATGACCAAAAAGTTCGGATTCGATCAAATCCTTGGGGATGGCCGCCATATTCAGCGCGATAAACGGCGCTTTCACGCGCGGGCTGTGCCGATGCAGAGCATGGGCAACCAGCTCTTTACCCGTCCCGGACTCGCCGTTAATCAGCACGCTGATGGACGAGCGCGATAAACGACCAATAATGCGGAACACGTCCTGCATCGCCGGCGCTTCGCCAATAATATCGGTAGTCGGGCCGAATACCGGCACATTGCGCGGCTGCTGCTGTTCCTGATAATGGCTGATCGCCCGTTCAACCAGTGCAACGGCCTCATCAATATCAAAGGGTTTTGGCAGGTAATCAAACGCCCCTTGCTGATAGGCGCTGACCGCTGCATCCAGATCGGAATGCGCCGTCATTATGATGACCGGAAGCATGGGATGCCGTTGTTTGATCTGTTTGAGCAGGGCGAGACCATCCATCCCTGGCATACGAATATCCGACAACAGGACATCCGGGGTTTTCGTGGTCAGCGCATCAAGCACTTCATTGCCATTTTCAAAGGTCGTACAACTCAAGCCAGCCCCGGTGAGCGCGCGTTCCAGCACCCAGCGGATGGAGCTATCGTCATCAACGATCCAGACTATCCCTCGCTGCATAAATACCTCTACTTCCGAATAGGCAGGAACACCGAGAATTCGGTATGTCCTGGCCAACTGGTGAATTCAATTTTGCCGGAGTGCTGATCAATCAAATTACGGGCAATGGACAACCCAAGCCCGGTACCGCCTTCACGGCCGCTGACCATCGGGTAAAACAACGTGTCCTGCAAATGCGACGGTATGCCCGGCCCGTTATCTTCAATATCAATGCGGGCGGCGAGGCGATAGCGTACGCCATGCAATGTCAGCTGGAAGGCGGTGCGGGTGCGCAGCACAATCTCGCCCCCGTCAGGGCCAAGCGCCTGAAGAGCATTGCGCACAATATTCAGTAAAACCTGCTCGATCTGGTCGGGGTCGTGCGCTAACTCAGGAAGGCTGGGGTCGTAATCGCGTACCAGGGTGACGTTTTCCGGTAGTTCCATCGATACCAGCTTCACCACGCGCTCCGCCACCTTGTGAATACTTTCCGTGACGTGCATGCCCGGTTGCTGCGGGCCTAACAGCCGGTCCACCAGATTTCTCAGCCGGTCCGCCTGTTCAATAATAACTTTGGTGTATTCCATCAGCGACGGGTCGGGCAACGCTTTGCTGAGCAACTGCGCTGCGCCGCGCAGACCACCCAGCGGATTTTTAATCTCATGAGCCAGACCGCGCACCAGGTCGCGGGCGGCGATCTGCTGGGCGTGCTGTAACTGCTCCTGACTCAGGCGGCGCTGATTATCCATGGGAGCCATCTCCAGCAGGATCAGGCCCTCCGGCAGACGTTGCGCGGTCAGGGAAAGAATATGTGAGCGGCCATCGATCACCAGCGTCACTTCGTTATCGGTAAAGCCTTGTCCGGCCTGCAAACTTTCCTGCATCAGGCCAATATTCAGCGAGAAATAACTCAGTAACTCGGGTAAAGGCGCGCCAAAGAGCTTGCGTGAGCTTTGGGCCAGCAACTGTTGTGCCGCCGGGTTCGCATAGTGGATTGCCAGGTCATCATCAACCAGCAAGATACTGTTGATCAGAGAATTGAGGATCTGCCCAGCATCGGGCACCACGCCTGTTGCCATTCAGCAGTCTCCTTAGTGTGCACCAATACAGTGCATTATAAGTGTAAGTCGGTGAATTTTTTGCAAATATGTGCCGGGCGTGGAGAAAAAAGCCCATCCTGAGATGGGCTAAAGTTCCACGGCAACAAAAAACCTGCGTCTTTCTCACTACAGCTGCGTTGGCTACTTTCGTTCACCCCGGTCACTTACCGATGTAAGCTCCCGGGGACTCTCTCAATTGCCGCCTTGCTGTAGCAAGAAATCCATTGGTTTTTAAAACGCTGCACGATTTCTCGTGAGCGTTTTAATTCTTAATTAAACGCTGTAATACAGTTCAAACTCTACCGGGTGCGGCGTCATGCGCACACGGTCGTTTTCTTCGGTACGCAGAGCGATGTAAGCATCGATCGCGTCGTCAGTGAATACGCCGCCTGCGGTCAGGAACTCACGGTCTGCGTCCAGCGCATTCAGTGCTTCTTCCAGAGAGCCTGCAACCTGTGGGATTTCTGCAGCTTCTTCCGGCGGCAGGTCATACAGGTTTTTGTCCATCGCTTCGCCCGGGTGGATCTTGTTCTTGATACCGTCAAGGCCAGCCATCAGCAGTGCAGCGAAGCACAGGTACGGGTTAGCCGCCGGGTCCGGAAAGCGCACTTCGATACGACGCGCTTTCGGTGAAGCAACGACCGGAATACGGATAGAGGCAGAACGGTTACGGGCAGAGTAAGCCAGCATAACCGGTGCTTCGTAACCCGGGACCAGACGCTTGTAAGAGTTGGTGGTCGGGTTCGCCAGGGCGTTGATCGCTTTCGCGTGTTTGATAACGCCGCCGATGTAGAACAGTGCCTGCTCAGACAGACCCGCATATTTGTCGCCAGAGAACAGGTTGGTGCCGTTCTTGGACAGGGACATGTGGCAGTGCATACCAGAACCGTTGTCACCGAACATCGGTTTCGGCATAAAGGTCGCAGTCTTACCAAAGCGATGCGCAACGTTGTGCACCACATATTTGTAGATCTGAATTTCGTCTGCTTTTTTGGTCATGGTGTTGAAGCGGGTTGCCACTTCGTTCTGACCAGCGGTGGCCACTTCGTGGTGGTGAGCTTCAACGACCAGGCCCATCTCTTCCATCACCAGACACATGGTGGAGCGCAGATCCTGTGCGGAGTCGACCGGTGGAACCGGGAAGTAACCGCCTTTCACTGCCGGACGGTGACCTTTGTTACCGCCTTCGTATTTGGTACCAGTGTTCCATGCGCCTTCGATGTCATCAATAGCGACGTGAGAACCGGAGATGGAGCTGCCGAAGCGGATATCGTCGAACAGGAAGAATTCTGGTTCTGGTCCGAACAGCACGGTATCGGCGATGCCAGTGGAGCGCAGGTACTCTTCAGCGCGTTTTGCGATAGAGCGCGGGTCACGGTCATAGCCCTGCAGCGTGCCTGGTTCCAGGATATCGCAGCGGATGATCAGGGTGGTTTCTTCGTAGAACGGGTCAATAACAGCGGTAGTCGCGTCAGGCATCAACACCATGTCGGATTCGTTGATACCTTTCCAGCCACCAATCGAGGAGCCATCAAACATTTTGCCTTCTTCGAAGAATTCGGCATTAACTTGATGGGACGGGATAGTGACGTGCTGCTCTTTACCTTTAGTATCGGTGAAGCGCAAATCAACAAACTTCACTTCATGTTCATTCAGCATCGTCAAAACGTGTTCAGCGGACATACTTAACTCTCCCGGATTTTGTCATAGTCGTCGTGGTAACGAGGTCAGAAAACACTGCTTATAATTGGCATGGTTGCTCTGAAATATACAAAGCGAAATCTGTGCCAACTTTTAAAACACCCCCAAAAGGCGTTATCATGCACGTCATAGTGCAAAAGGGCTGCACCACGATGGTAATATTGCACCAGTATAGTGCTTCAGGATGAACGCGAAGCACTATATTGGTGCAATTTTCGTTAAGGTACCCCTTTACCGCGCCGTGAAAGCGATCACAAAGCCTTACTTTCAGTATTGTTTGTAAAGGTTCTTTGTGATCCTGTTCTGTACTGCGATTAATACGTGTACAATAACGCGCTATTTCTAATGCCTGAGGCAAAGTTGTGATCGAAAATTTGCGTAACATCGCCATCATTGCTCACGTTGACCACGGTAAAACTACCCTGGTTGACAAGCTCCTGCAGCAATCCGGTACTTTCAGTAACGAACGTGCTGAAGCTACCGAACGCGTGATGGACTCCAACGATTTGGAGAAAGAGCGTGGGATTACCATCCTCGCTAAAAACACCGCTATTAAATGGAATGACTACCGTATCAACATCGTTGATACCCCGGGTCACGCCGACTTCGGTGGTGAAGTTGAACGTGTTATGTCCATGGTAGACTCCGTGCTGCTGGTGGTTGACGCAATGGATGGCCCAATGCCGCAGACTCGCTTTGTTACCAAAAAAGCGTTTGCACACGGCCTGAAGCCGATTGTTGTTATTAACAAAGTTGACCGTCCTGGCGCGCGTCCAGACTGGGTTGTTGATCAGGTATTTGACCTGTTCGTTAACCTCGACGCGACTGACGAGCAGCTCGATTTCCCTATCATCTATGCATCTGCACTGATGGGTATCGCCGGTAACGATCACACTGATATGGCGGAAGACATGACCCCGCTGTACCAGGCGATTGTTGACCATGTACCTGCACCGAACGTTGACCTTGATGGTCCGCTGCAGATGCAAATCTCCCAGCTGGATTACAACAACTATGTTGGTGTTATCGGCATCGGCCGCATCAAACGCGGCAAGGTGAAACCGAACCAGCAAGTGACCATTATCGACAGCGAAGGTAAAACGCGTAACGGTAAAGTGGGTAAAGTCCTGGGCCACCTCGGTCTGGAACGTATTGAAACCACTGAAGCTGAAGCGGGCGACATCATCGCGATCACCGGTCTGGGCGAACTGAACATCTCCGACACCATCTGCGATCCGCAGAATGTCGAAGCGCTGCCGGCACTGTCTGTTGATGAACCGACAGTAACCATGTTCTTCAACGTCAACACCTCTCCGTTCTGTGGTAAAGAAGGTAAATTCGTTACCTCCCGTCAGATCCTTGACCGCCTGAACAAAGAGCTGGTGCACAACGTGGCACTGCGCGTTGAAGAAACCGAAGATGCGGACGCGTTCCGTGTATCCGGTCGTGGCGAACTGCACTTGTCCGTGCTTATCGAAAACATGCGTCGTGAAGGCTTTGAGCTGGCGGTTTCCCGTCCGAAAGTAATCAACCGTATGATCGATGGCCGTCTGCAAGAGCCGTTCGAAAACGTGACGCTGGATATCGAAGAACAGCACCAGGGCGCTGTGATGCAGGCAATGGGCGAGCGTAAGGGCGATGTCAAAGACATGATCCCTGACGGCAAAGGCCGTATTCGTCTGGATTACCTGATCCCGGCACGTGGCCTGATCGGCTTCCGTACCGAGTTCATGACCATGACCTCCGGTACCGGTCTGCTGTACTCCACTTTCAGCCACTACGATGATGTTAAACCAGGTGAAATCGGCCAGCGCCAGAACGGCGTGCTGATCTCCAACGGTCAGGGTAAAGCAGTCGCGTTTGCGCTGTTCAGCCTGCAGGATCGCGGTAAGCTGTTCCTGGGTCACGGTGCAGAAGTGTACGAAGGCCAGATCATCGGTATTCACAGCCGTTCTAACGATCTGACAGTTAACTGTCTGACCGGTAAGAAGCTGACCAACATGCGTGCTTCTGGTACTGACGAAGCAACCACGCTGGTTCCGCCGCTGAAGATGTCCCTGGAGCAGGCGCTTGAGTTTATCGATGACGACGAACTGGTAGAAGTTACCCCAACGTCTGTTCGTATTCGTAAACGTCACCTGACCGAAAACGACCGTAAACGCGCGATGCGCGGTCCGAAAGACGCCTAAGCCGATTTCGTACTAAACACGAAGCCCCGTCTGCGAAGACGGGGCTTTTTTTATGCTCTCTGCCAGCGTTATGCTGCTGTTGAACAGATCGGTTCAACACTTCCATTCAATAACAAACAGGAAAAGGATGAGTTATGGACGAACATCATCAACCCTTCGAGCAGCTTAAACAGATAGGCGATAACGGCAGCGAGTTTTGGTCAGCGCGCGATCTCTTACCCTTATTGGGTTATAAGGAGTGGCGGAACTTTCAAAAAGTTCTTTCCAAAGCCGTCGTGGCCTGTGAAACCAGCGGACACCAGGCAGCAGACCATTTCGTTGATACCAACAAAATGGTCGAATTAGGATCGGGTGCTACTCGTGAGATAGAGGATATGCATCTTTCCCGCTATGCCTGTTACCTGGTGGTGCAGAATGGCGATCCCACCAAACCTGTGGTTGCCGCCGGTCAAACCTACTTTGCGTTGCAAACCCGCAGACAGGAGTTAGCCGACGATGCCGCATTCAAGCAGCTTCGCGAGGATGAAAAGCGGCTTTTTTTACGCAACGAGTTAAAAGAGCATAACAAACAACTGGTTGAAACCGCGCAGCAGGCGGGCGTCGAAACGACATTAGATTTCGCCGTCTTCCAGAACCATGGCTATCAGGGACTTTATGGCGGCATGGATCAGAAGGCGATCCACGAACATAAAGGATTAAAAAAGAGCCAGCGCATTCTCGATCATATGGGGTCGACGGAGCTTGCAGCAAACCTCTTTCGCGCAACGCAGACGGAGGAAAAATTACGTCGCGATCGCGTTTGTACAAAGCAGCAGGCCAATCAGACTCATTTTGAAGTCGGTAAAAAAGTGCGTCAAACCATTCAGGATCTGGGTGGCACGATGCCGGAACATTTGCCGACGCCTGAAAAAAGCATCAAGCAGCTTAATACTGCGGCAAAAAAACTAAACAAATAAATCGAGTGAAAAGCCATCACCCCGTCTGCGAAGACGGGGCTTTTTTTATTTCCGTGCCCCGATTTCCGCAATAATCATCGCAAAGCGTTGCTCATTGAGTTTGTAAAACAGCCCCATGGTGATTGCCGCGATGATGGCCAGCGCGCAGGGCCAGAGGAAAATCAGCTGTCGCAGGCCGAGCAGCGTACCGGCGCTCTGTATGGCATTCGGGATATAACCGATTTGTGTCAGCATGATGCCCGGCAGAAAACCCGCCAGCGCGGCGGAGATTTTGCGCGAAAAGGTATAACCGGTGTAAACCGATCCTTCAGCGCGGATCCCGGTTTTCCACTCGCCGTAATCTACCGTATCCGGCACCAGCGCCCAGTTCAGGCTGTTCACAAAGGCTGTGCCGAAAAAGGCCATGCAGGAGAACAACACAAACAGCAGCGAACTGCTGCCCCAGACGAAATTCAGCACATCCCCCACCGCCCACAGCATCAGGCCGCCCAGATACACCTGCTTTTTGCCGAAGCGCTTAACCGCGCCGGGTACCAGAAACACGCCGACCAGAATGCAGCCCATACTGAAAAATCCCATCCACGACAGCAGATGAATATCGTTGAGCACGTACTGGGTGTAATACACCTGAATGGCGAGTTTGATATTGAAGGCTGCCAGCGTACACAGATTCGCAATGCACAACACCAGCAACGGCGGATTGCGGAAAATCGCACAGAAGGAGTTCACGATGCCTGGTTTATGATGATCGGGCGTGACCTCGACATAGCGCTCCTTCACGCCGCTGTAGCACCACCACATGCAGAACAGGCCGCCGGTGACAAACACCAGCGCTGCCACCTGATAGCCCAGTGCTGGCCTGCCGGTGAACAGCGCCTGGATCGGCATAAAACCTACCGTACATAGCAATAGTCCGACCGTCGCGCCGCCCTGACGCCACGCCGCCAGATGCGCGCGCTCCTGCGGATTTTTGGTGATCGCCGGTACCATCGCGCCGTATGAGCAATTCATCAGGCTGTAGCACAGCCCGAACAGCATAAACAGCCCGGTGGCGAGTGCGGTTTTCACCGTCAGGGTAAAGTCGTTCGCCATAAACTGCGCGCTGGCCACCAGCGCTACCGGGAACGAGGCGTACAGAATAAATGGCCTGAATTTGCCCTTCGCGCCAATGTTGCGCCGGGAATCCAGCAGCACGCCGGTCAGCATATCGGTAAAGGCGGTAAAAAATTTCGCCACCAGGAAGATGATCCCGCCGTAAAACGCCGGCATCCCTAACTCATCGGTATAAAACTTGAGTAAGTACAGGGTGCCGATACACAACATTAAATTTGAGCCGAAGTCGCCCATTCCGTAGGCGACTTTTTCACGCAGGCTCAGCTTCAGGGTTAACGGATCATGGGTCGTCATAATCGTTCCTCATGACGCCCCGCAGGGCGTCATCGTCTGTTGCATTACGCCATCTGCTTTCGGCTTTCTATTTCGGCAACGATACGGACATACATTTTCTCGTTGAGGTTATAGAACAGACCCATGGCGATAATCGTCACCACCGCCAGCGCGCACGGCCAGATAAAGATCAGCTGGCGCAGGCCTTCCTGCGTATCGGCCGACTGCACGACGTTGGGGATGTAGCCGATTTGCGTCAGCATCAGGCCGGGGAAGAAGCCCGCCAGTGCCTGGGACACTTTGCGGAAGAAGGTAAAACCGGTGTACACCGTTCCTTCCGAACGCACCCCGGTGCGCCATTCGCCGTATTCCACGGTATCGGACACCAGCGCCCAGTTGAGGCTGTTCACAAAGGCCGAACCGAAAAAGGCCAGGCAGGAGTACGCCACAAAGCTCACCGAACCGCCGCCGAAGAAGTAGTTCAGCACATCGCCCGCCACCCAAATCAGCAGCCCGCCGATATAGACCTTCTTCTTGCCGAAACGCCTGACCGCGCCGGGCATCATAAATACGCCGACGAAGATGCAGCCCATGCTGAAAAAGCCCATATACGACAGCAAAATGGGATCGTTTAACACGTACTGGGTGTAATAGACCTGAATAGCGAGTTTGACGTTAAACGCGCCGAGGGTGCAGAGGTTGGCGATGCAGAGAATAAACAGCGGACGGTTACCGGCGATGGCGCGGAACGACTGCAACAGTCCCGGTTTTTGCGCAGCGTGCGCCGGTTGCGCCTCAACGTAACGCTCAGTGACGCCGCGATAGCACAGCCACATAAACAGCAGACCAAACACCGAAAACAGCGTCGCTGCGAAGATATAGCCCAGTTGCGGATTATCTTCCACCAGGTTCATTACCGGCACAAAGCCCACGGTACACAGCAGCAGCCCCAGCGTTGCGCCGCCCTGACGCCACGCCGCCAGCGACGCACGCTCGTCCGGATTTTTGGTGATCGCCGGTACCATCGCGCCGTAAGAGCAGTTCATCATGCTGAAGAACAGGCCGTACAGCATAAACAACACCGTTGCCATCACCGTCTTGCCGGTGATCTCAAAAGGCGTGCCGACAAAATTGGCAATCGCCAGCAGCGTCACCGGAAACGCGGCGTAGAGCACGAACGGGCGGAACTTGCCCTTCGGGCCGATTTTACGCCGTGAATCCAGCATGATGCCGGTGCCCATATCGGTGAAGGCGGTAAAGAACTTGGCGATCAAAAAGATAATGCCGCCGTAAGTTCCCGGCAGGCCGAGCACATCCGTATAGAACTTCAGTAAATAGAGCGTACCAATATCCAGCAGGATATTGGAGCCGAGATCGCCCATGCCATAGGCGAGCTTCTCTTTAAACGGCAACCGCAGGGTTGCCGGATCGGTAGACTGACTCATGATCGTTCCTCGCAGGATGCGGTTCAGAGCGCGCGCAACGTACTGAACAGCGCGGCCCACTCACTGTCGGCGCGATAAAATACCGGCGGCTTGCCTAAAGGCGCGTCCACGGTAATATCGCCCCCGCCACAGGTTTCCCCGGTCCACAGGTTGACCCACGCATCCGGCGGCAGATAAAGCGTCCAGGTTTTACATCCCTGTTCATGTACCGGCGCGACCAGCAGATCGCGGCCAAACAGATACTGATACTTCAGCTCATAGCAACGCGCATCGTCTTCGTAGTGCAGGAACAGCGGACGCATCACCGGCAGGCCACTTTTCGCATTCTGCGCCACGGCGGCTTTGATATAAGGTTTCAGAGTGGTGAAGACGGTGGTCATGCGGGCGAAATGGGCGATGGTTTCCGCGTCACCATCAAACTGCCAGTTATCGCCGGGGCGGTTGCCCTCATGGGTGCGCATCATCGGCGTGAAGGCGCTGAAATCGCACCAGCGCAGCAACAGTTCTTTAGTGCGTTTCATGTCGAACAGCGTGGTATAACCGCCGATATCGCTGTGATGCAGACCGTGACCGGTCATCGCCAGCGACAGCGCCGCAGGCACCACCGACGCCAGTCCGTCGTCCAGGCTCCAGTCGACGTTCTGATCCCCGGCCCACATCATCACGGAATATTTCTGGCTGCCGGTACTGCCCGCGCGCATAAAGAACAGGATCTCGCCAAGTTTGCCGGTCTCCTGCAACGCCTCGTAGTTGCACTTTGCCCACAGCGCAGGCCAGGCGTTATGCATGATTTCCGCACTGACGCCATTATGCAGTACGGTATCGGTCGGCAGGTATTCGCCAAAGTCGGCCATCCAGCCGCCGCAGCCCAGCGCGATCATGTTCTGTTTAATGATATTTTTGAACCAGTCATACGCGGCAGGATTGGTCAGATCCACCACGCCGCCGTAAAACTCGCCGAACTCCACCAGATAATCATTGCCGTCGCGATCTTTCGCCAGATAGCCGAGACGCGCCGCCTCCGCGCACAGTTCGCGGTCGCTGGCGACATAAGGATTGATATAGGAGAGGAACTGCACGCCTTCTTCCTTCCACTGCGCGAGGCGGGAATCCAGCTGCGGATAGTTATTGCTGTCCCATTTCCAGTTCCACATCACGCGCTTGCCAAAGGACGTCATTCGGATGCCGGACCAGTCCTGCGCCCAGATGCCGTTTACCTTCACGCCGCCGTTGCGCATGGCATCGAGCTTTTGCTGGCACACCTCCGTGCCGCCCTGAATGCCGAGCGTCACGCCGTCATACACCCAGTCCGGCAGTTCAGGCTGACGGCCCAGTAGCGCGGTGAGTTTTTCCAGCAGGTGAATATAGGTGGGCGCGCACTCGAAACGCAGCGTGGCCTGATTTTCCCAGATCGCCAGTTCGTGGTAGTCCGGCGCGCTGAAATCGAAATTCATGTAGCAGCTGTTGTCGACGTGGCAATAATACTTCTGCGTGCTGACAAAGGTCGGCTGCGGGAAGAAGGTCCAGTAATAATCGCCACCCGCATTCTCTTTGCAGTCCGCCTGCCAGGTGACCAGCGTCTGCTTATTACGGCCCACGCCCTGCTCGCTGGTCCACAACGGGAAGGGTTTGCCGCGCAAATCGAAATACGAAAACTGCTCGCCGCAGCCGTAAATATGATCCTCAGGATTTGCCGCCAGCCGCAGCCAGATGCGGTTATGGGCCGCGTCATCGTTTTGTAACGTCAGTTGCAGACGACCCGCGTCATCGACGCCGATTTTCAACGTCGCGCTCACCGCATCGCCGCGCCCGAAGCGCACCGTCCAGCCCGCTTCATGGGCCTGCACGGTGGCATCCGTCAGGGCGATTTTTTCATTGAGGCGATCCTGAATACTGAAGTTGCCGCGGAACATCTCAATGTCCGCCGTGCCTGCGCCGGTCCATAAACAGGCGGCGTCCGGCGTATGACACAGGATCAGCCGCTGCTGATACGTTAAGGAAAAACCGCCCGGGCTGGTGGTCAGCGCCAGAGCAGATAAGTCAGGGTGTAGGGTACGCATAATGACCTCTGTCGGTTTTATTGTTTATTTAGCGTTGCAATCCAGCAGCCCGGCGGCGACAGCGGGAGCGAGGCCGGGAGCCAATGGCAGGCGGGGGATCACCAGACAATGCAGCAGGTGATAAATATCCTGCTTGCCGTCCCACACTTTGGTGGTGACCTTGTTATCCGTATCCAGCTCCTGCCACCACGAGCCGTTTTCGTAGTCGATGAGATATTTCATGCAGTAATCCCACCATTTCTGATACCAGGCTTCGTACTGCGCGTCGCCCGTGACGCGCCACAGGGCGTAAGCGGTGCCCATGGCTTCAACGATCGGCCAGCGCACGCGCTCGCGCACAATCGGTTTGCCATCCCAGTCGACGGAGTAGACAAAACCGTCTGCCCCATCCGGTGCCCAGGCGTCGCGGATGGTGGCGTGGAACAGGCCTTTCGCGTCTTCCAGTAACCAGTCGGGCGGCGTCTCAAAGCGCGCTTCCAGCGCGGCACGCAGATGCAGCATCAGACGGCCCCATTCGATCCAGTGACCGGGCGTGCCGCCATAGGCGCGGAAGCGATGTGCAGGATTGTCTTTGTTGTAATCGCGGATCGGGTTCCACTGGGTGTCGAAATGCTCGTTGACGCGGTAGTCACTCTTTCTGGCGACATCATGAATAATCACCGAGGCGATGCGCAGCGCACGGTCGAGCCATTTGCGATCGTGGGTGACGTCATAAACAATCAGAAAGGCTTCCACCGCGTGCATATTGGCGTTGCCGCCACGGTACGCTTCGGTCTGGCTGAAGGCTTCATCCCAGGACTCGAGGCACATTTGCTCCTCTTCGCTCCAGAAATAGCGCTCGATCACCGCAATGGCATCATCCAGTAACGCCCGCGCGCCAGGATGTCCGGTGGTCACCGCGCTCGCCGCGCCCAGCAGCACAAAGAAATGCTGATAACCCTGCTTGGAGGCATCCATCACCCCTTCATCATTCACGCAGGCGTACCAGCCGCCGTACTGCTTATCACGCAGTGCGCCGTTCAGCGCGTTAATGCCATGATCCACCAGTTCATACGCACCAGGGCGGCCCATTCCGGCGGCCACGGCGTACACATGCAGCATGCGGGCGGTGATCCACAGGTGCGTGCCCACATCCGTTTTGACCTGACCGGTATTACCCAGCCAGCCGAAACCGGCCGGCACCACGGCTTTTTTGCCGAAGTCGAAAATGCGGTCCGTTTCCTGTTCCAGCCAGCGGTTGTGGCTTAGCGTGTTAAACCATTTCATGTGTCTCTCCTCAGCGCGCCGCCATCATCTCGTCAACAATGTCCCCTAAGCGTTGCAGCTTAGGCGCGGCGACATCCCGCAGCATCAGTTCAGTATCCGGCAGCCCTACCACCGACGACCACACCGCGCGACCCGCGAGGAAACCGGACGCACCCGCGCTCATCGCCACCCGCACGGCGCGGGGGAAAAGTTTTTCATCGACGCCGGAAGAGAGGATCACCCACGGCATGGCGATGTGATCGTTGAGCCGTTGGGACGCGGCGAGCAGCGTCTGCGTATCGCCTTTGCCGCACAGCGGCATTTCCACTTTGTAGAGATCGGCGCCGCTGTCGCCCAGCTCTTTCGCGGCATCAATAATCGCCTGCTCGCGATCGAATTTATCGCCACGGCGTGGCGGGCGAACCACCGGCTCAATAATGCTGACCAGGCCGTTTGCATGGCACAGCTGATTAAATTCCCGCACCATCGCCAGACGCTGATCGGCGTCTTCATCACTGCGCCACAGCACCAGCAGTTTCAACGCTTTCGCGCCGTCGCGTTTCACCGCCTGCGGATCGACCGTTTTATCGATGATCACACTGTCCACCGGAATTCCGTTGCCGGGAATAAACGCATCCGCGGCGACGATCATCCCGCAGGATGGCGCGATCGCCTGCTGCTCTACCACCTGGCGGTAACAGAACTGCTGATCGACAAGGATCGCCGACGCAAAGGGCGATAAGGTTCTGGCGGCGTTAACTTTAAAATCCGTCAGCACCCGATCCGCTACCGGCTGTGGCGCACCGGCCGCCGCGAACATCAGGCGCATCGCTTCACGTTGGTCAACGGCCAGCATCGCAAAGCCGCCGGAGGGTCGGGTAATATCTTTAAGCGTGTAAGTCGTCATACTTCTGTCCTTTTACAGCATTACTGGGATACGAGAGGAGTGAGGCCAGCGCTGATGCGGGCCTGCTCTAAAATGGCCGTCCAGTCCTGACGACCGCGTCCGGCGGCGCGCGCCAGGTTATAGACTTCACGCGACGCCGCGCCGAGCGGCATCGGCACATGCAGCTGATTCGCCACGTCCAGGGCGATCCCCAGATCCTTATGGGCGAGGTCGATCATAAAGGCCGGGGAAAGATCGCCTTTCAGCACCTTGTTCGGCCACGACGTGGTGAAATGCCCTTTGCCCGCCGGGGTGCCGCTCATCACCTGGAGCGCCACATCAAACGACAGGCCCAGCGCTTCGCACAGCACTGCGGCTTCAGCGGAGAGGGCGTTAAGGGCGATGCTCATGTAGTTGTTGATAAGCTTCACGCGGATGCCCATCCCTGGTCCGCCCGCGTTGATAAGCTCACTGCCCATCGCCAGCAGTACCGGGCTGGCGCGCTCTACCTGCTCAGCCGTGCCGCCCGCCAGTAACAGCAGCGTGCCGGCTATCGCATGATCGGAAGTGCGTCCCACCGGGGCATCCATCATCTGAAAACCTTTTGCCTGCATATCGCGGATCACGGCATCGGTCTGCAACGGGTGAATGGTGGACATGTCGATCACCAGCGTGCGGGTGGAGAGGGTTTCACAGACGCCGCCGTCGCCGAACAACACCTGACGCACCAGATCGCCGTTTGGCAGCATGGTGATGACGAACTCGGCAAACTCCGCCGCCTGCGCCGGTGAGCTGCACCCTACTGCGCCTTCGCGGATCACGCTCTCCATTGACGCCGGGTTCACATCAAACGCCCAGACGTGATGCCCTTTCTTCAGCAGATTCGTCGCCATCGGCGCTCCCATCTGCCCTAATCCAATAAACGCAATGCTGGCCATTTCACTCTCCCGTCGCTGCTGATTGTCAGATTATGTCGTTCGTCGTGCTCTTTTGTGTCTGTTTTTGATCGTATTTGTAATTTATGGTCAAAAAATTGACACCCGTCACTTTTTTAACAATCCAGAAAATTAAAATGACGGCATCGTTACTCGTTTAAGGAATGACCATGGTGCGTATCGTCTGCGTCGGGATTACCGTAATGGACCGGATCTACAATGTTGAGGCGCTACCTACGGAAGGGGGCAAATATGTGGCGCATCACTATCGGGAAGTGGGCGGCGGCCCGGCGGCTACGGCAGCAGTGGCGGCGGCAAAACTGGGGGCGCAGGTGGACTTTATTGGTCGTACCGGCGATGACGCTACTGGCGACAAGCTTCTCGCGGAACTGGAGTCCCTGGGGGTAAATACCCGCTTTTGTCGGCGCGTTAAAAACGCCAGCTCCTCGCAATCCGCCGTGCTGGTGGATGCGCAGGGCGAGCGGATCATCATTAACTATCCCGGCCCGGATTTGCCGCCCGACGCTGACTGGCTGGATGCGCTGGATTTTTCACAATGGGACGTGGTGCTGGCGGATGTGCGCTGGCATGACGGGGCGAAGCGCGCCTTCACGCTGGCAAAACAGGCTGGGGTGATCACCGTACTGGATGGCGACGTGACGCCGCAGAAGATTGACGACCTGGTCGCGCTCAGCGATCACGCTGCCTTTTCTGCACCGGGCCTGCGCCGTTTTTCCGGTCTTGATGATCCGCTGGCAGGGCTGGAGTACGCCCGCACCGTCACTGACGGGCAGGTCTATGTCACCAGCGGGGCGCAGGGCTGTCATTTTATGACCGGCGCTGATCATCATCATCAGCCGGGTTTTCGCGTGAACGTCGTCGATACCACCGGCGCGGGAGACGTCTTTCACGGCGCGCTGGCGTTCAGCCTGGCGCAACAGCAGCCCATCAATGATGCCGTTCGCTTCGCCAGCGGCGTGGCAGCACTCAAATGCACACGCCCCGGCGGGCGAGACGGCATCCCTGATTGTGATCAAGTCCGGTCTTTTTTGTCACTTTATGTATAAAATGACCTATTAACGATGAGGTTACGAGGGAAACGCATGAGTGCCACCGAGCTGACCGGCAATCCGCGCCACGATCAACTGCTGGCGTTGATCGCAGAACGCGGTTACATGAACATTGATGAACTGGCGCAGCTGCTGGATGTTTCCACGCAGACGGTGCGGCGTGATATTCGCAAACTCAGCGAGCAGGGCCTGATCACCCGCCATCACGGCGGCGCAGGCCGCGCGTCGAGCGTGGTCAATACGGCGTTTGAAGAGCGTGAAATCTCGCTGACCGCCGAGAAAAAAGCCATTGCCGAAGCCATTGCCGATTACATCCCCGATGGGTCGACTATTTTCATTACCATCGGCACCACGGTGGAACATATTGCGCGGGCGCTGTTGAATCATAATCATCTGCGCATCATCACCAACAGCCTGCGGGTGGCACATATTCTCTACAAAAACACCCGCTTTGAAGTGATGGTGCCTGGCGGCACGCTTCGGCCGCATAACAGCGGCATTATCGGCCCGCATGCGGTCTCTTTTGTGGAAGGTTTCCGCGCCGACTACCTGATCACCAGCCTCGGCGCGATTGAAAACGACGGCACGCTGCTGGAATTTGACGTCAATGAAGCCAGCGTCGCCCGCACCATGATGGCCCACTCCCGGCAAATCCTGGTGGCGGTGGATCACACCAAATTCACCGCCTCCGCCGCCGTGGAGATCGGCAACGTCACTCAGGCCACCGCACTGTTCACCGACAAAGCCCCACCGCAGGCGCTGCATAGCCTGCTGAAGAATAAGCAGATTGAACTGATCCTCGCCTCGCCGGACGATGAGATGTAACAGGCGCACCGAAGGTGCGTTTCAGGGTAATTAATCGTATAGGCTTTATTTTTTAATTATAAAGCCCAACGATTTTCGGAATTTATCAATTTCTAATATATAGGCCCTTTTTATAATGTCGTATGAATTAATAACTGCAAAAAGGACGTTTAAAAATGGCAATTCCGGCATACTTATGGATGAAAGACGATGGCGGTGCAGATATCAAGGGTGCGGTTGATGTTAAAGATCGTGAAGGGAGTATTGAAGTCCTCGGTTTTAGTCATGGATTACATTTACCCACTGATAACAGCACAGGTAACATCACTGGAACGCGATTACATGCTCCATTAACGTTTCAAAAAGAATTTGATTCTTCTAGTCCATATATTTATAAGGCTGTAGCTCAAGGGCAAACACTAAAAACAGTGGAGATTAAATGGTATAAAATTAATTATGGCGGGCAAGAGGAAGAATACTTTAATATGTTGCTGGAAAACGTTAAAGTAATCTCTATTTGCCCATTGATGCATGATTGCAAAAATCCAGCTACCGAAAAGCATAATCACTTAGAGAGCGTTTCATTACGTTATGAGAAAATTACATGGAAACACTGTGATGGTAATATTATTTTCTCAGATAGCTGGAATGAGCGATGATTCAGTGCACTTTCTATCTGAATGGCAATCAGCTGAGTAATCTCAGTTGCCCTGGCATTGGTTTTTTTCCTGCCTATTCTGGTACAGGATCATCACGTAACAATGCTAATGATATAGGAATACCCTCTGTTGGGCCTTTACCGCCAGGGCTATACTACATTGTTACCCGTGGCACGGGAGGTATGCTAACCGCTGTCAATGATTATATTGCTACATTTATCTCAGGTTCAGACCGATCTATATGGTTTGCCCTATATAGGCATGACGCACAGATAGACGATTTTACCTTTATTGAACATGTTCAAAGAGGTAACTTCAGACTTCATCCGGCAGGTTATAGGGGCGTTAGTGAAGGGTGTATTACGTTGCCATATCTGTCTGATTTTCTGTTGCTGCGTAATGCGTTGCTTAATACATCTACATTACAAGTTACTGCGTCATTAACTGCTTTTGGAACTATTCAGGTATATTAATGAAATACGTACTACTGTGGCTTGGGGAATTCTTTTTGTTTGTGGTTGTATTAGTGTTGTTATATACTTTTATACCAGAGGTTAGAATCTACGAGATAGTAAGATCTTATTTAGGAATAATACCTGATTATACATGGGGGAAATATTATTTTTTATCAATATGTATAACCTCACTATTAATGGTGTCAGTAATAGTATATATGACTTCATTAATTAAAAAACGCTAAAAGTAAACACCCTTATAGATATTACCCATAAGGGTGTTTATCGAGCTTTAGAATATTCTTATTCAATTACACTCTTCGGTGCGCTTGTTGATTATTGCGCTTTCTGCGCTTTCTGCGCTTTCTGCGCTTCATCCGCGGCGCGTATCGCTGCGACTTTCCGCCCAAACGCCAGTTGCAGAACCGCCAGCAACCCAAACGCCGGAAGCAGGGCGCTTGCGGCAGAGATCCCGGTTGCCCCTTTTATCAGCATCGCGCCTGAAGCAATCAACAATAAAAATACTATCAGGCGAAACACCTTTACCGAAATCCGCTTGTGAACGTACTGGCCGACCAGTGAGCCGAGGATCATGGTCGGGATACAGAAAATCACCAGCTTGACGGTGGAAAGGGTCAGAATACCGCTGGTGGCCAGCCCGCCAATGATCGCGATATTGTTCGCCGTAAAAAAGGCGTTCAGCGTACCGCGAAAAGCGGCGGGAGCCAGATTACGCAGCATCCCGTACATCACCACTGGCGGCCCGTTGGTGGAAAATGCCGCGCCCAGCGCCCCGGCAACCGCACCCATCGGGACGGCGATCCAGCGCTTGTCGTACACCGGCAGGCGGGGGATAAACAGACTGTAAAACGAATACAGAATGATAAAAGCGCCGAGGCCAATTTTCATAATGTGGTCGGGCAGATATGACAGCGCATACAGCCCCACCGGAATACCCGCCAGCGAAAACACGATCAGCACCAGCGCGGATTTCCAGTCGGTTTCCTTGCGCGACAGCCAGGTGGCGTAAAGTGCCGTTGCCGTGCCGACCATCACCGACATCGGCGCGGCCATTTTTAACGGCAGCACCATTGTGATTAGCGGCATGGCGGTCAGCCCGCCGCCAAAGCCCGCGCAAATGCCGACGAAGGTGTACAGAAACATTACCGCCACCACAATCAGCACCGCGCGGGTTTCCAGCATCACACCATCCGGGGTGAGCAAGCTAAAAACATCCATGTGCACCCCCTAGTTCAGCGACAATCCCGCATCGACGATAAAGTCCTGACCTGTGCAGCCGCAGGATTCATCGGATGCCAGAAACAGCGCCAGCCGCGCGCAGTGCGTGCCGTCGAGACGGAATTTCAGCGCCTGTAATTCGATAAACTGACTCACCGCCGCCGGATCGAGTTTCGCCCACATCGCGTCCTGCTTCGCGGTGCGGATCGCCCCCGGCACCAGGCTGTTCACCCGGATACCGCGCGGCCCCAGCTCCTGCGCCAGCGTGCGGGTAAAACCGTGAATAGCCGCTTTCGACAGGGAATAGCACACCCGCCCCGGACGCCCGCGCATCCAGTTGATCGAACCCATATTGATAATGCTGCCGCTGCCTTTGCGCGTCATGCCGGGAATCACCGCCTGAATAGCAAACAGGTGGTGACGCATATTGACGTTAATGCGGTTATTAAAATACTCCTCCGTTAAATCATCGATAGTATGGTGATCGTCGCTGCCGGCGTTATTAATAAGAATGTCGATATCACCCAGCTGCTCGATAATCTGCATAAAGCAGGTTTGTAGTTGTTTAATATCCGTGACGTCGCAAAATAAAAACAGACATCCTATTTCCGCAGCCAGTTTTTCACCAGCCTGGACATCATAATCAAGAAAGGCCACCCGCGCGCCCTGATTAACAAAGGCGCGGACATATTCTTCGCCAATGCCACTGGCGCCGCCGGTAATGACGACAGTTTTATTGTGCAGACTTTTATAAATGACGTTCACTTCGCTGTGCATAATGTTATTCCTCGGTTATTTTCTGGCGCTGTGTTTTACGACTTTCCAGGTGGCAGAAAAATCCTCGCCGCCCAGGCCGTTTTCCATTCCCTGGTCATACACGTTTTTCACCACATTCACGCCCGGCAGAAATAACCCGGCTTCTGTCAGCAGCGACTTCATGATGTTGACGTCTTTGGCCATGTTTTGCAGAGAGAAGGCGGTGCGATAATCTTCCGCGATCAGACTGTTTATTTTGCTGTCGAGATACCAGTTGGTTGCGCCACCAAACGAGATGGCTTTATGGAAATCCGCTTTAGCAATACCGTAGTGATCCGCCACGGTCAGCATCTCGTTGACGCTGTTCTGAATGCCCGCCACCAGCAGGTTGTGCACGATTTTCATTACCAGACCGCGGCCATTCTCGCCCATATGGATCTGGTGATTACCCATCATGGCGAGGATCGGCGATACCCTTTCCCATGCCGCTTTATCACCGCCGATATAAATACCCAGTTCGCCTTTCTGCGCGGCAGGCACTGATTTCACCACTGGCGCATCAAGCATGATTGCGCCGGTATTATTCACCTGGCGGGAAATAGCCACCGACACAGAAGGATCGATAGTCGACATATCAATGGTGATTTGCCCGGCGTGTAAATACGGCAGCATCTGCTGATAAATATCGCGCACATGTTCAGAGCGTGGCACCATGCTGATAATAACGTCGGCACGCTGCGCAATATCCGCCACGGAAATAGCCGCCTGCGCGCCCTGTAATACCAGTCGGTTAATAGCATCCTGATTAATATCGAATGCCAGAACCGTACCGTTAAATTTGGCGACAATGTTTTTGGACATAGCGTCGCCCATCAGGCCAAGCCCGATAAAACCAATAGTTTTCATTTTTCAGTTCTCGTTAAATTTTACGTTTTGAACGCCGGGGACAGTAACGCGCAGGGAAAATAACGCGCCCGACAGCGGGTGGGCGGTAATTTCTTCTGCGGACATATTTTCCCGGGTGGTAGTAATAAATAAGGTTTTCATGTCGCTACCGCCAAAGCAGACCATGGTCGGGCAGCGCACCGGTAGCCTGATTTCCTCCAGCACGTCGCCCTGCGGTGAAAAGCGCGCGATGCGCCAGCCGTCAAACAGCGCGCTCCAGTAGCCGCCCTCCACGTCGATAGCCGCGCCGTCTGGTCTGCCATGGCCGCGCGGGAAGGTTTTCCAGATCTGCCGCTGACCGGGTTGCCCCTGCGCATTCAGCGGCGTGCGATAAATCACGTGATTCGGCGTGTCGCTGGTATACATCCACCGGCCATCCGGGGAGAACGCCAGCCCGTTCGCCCCCAGAATGTCGCACTGCAACACCGTGGTTTGCAGATCGGCGTCCACCCGGCACAGCAGCGCGCCGTTGTAATCCCGCGGCCCCCAGTAGGTTCCGGCATAAAAGCGTCCCTGGCCGTCGGTGCCGCCATCGTTAAAGCGCGCCAGTTGGGGGTTATTCGGGTTGTCGCACACTTTCTGCGTCAGCCTGCCTTCGCCATCGGCCAGCCAGATGGCCGAACGCATCGCGACGATCAGGCCGCCGCGCTTGCGCAGGGCAAAGCAGCCCACTTCTTCGGCAAAGTGCATCACGCCGTGCTCGCCGCTGTGCGGCTGATAGTGATGAATTTCCTGGCGCAGAATATCGGTCCAGTAGAGCGTCTGGTGGTCGGCATCCCAGGTCGGGCATTCCGGCAGCTCGCCGTGATAGTCAAAGAGTACGCGGGGTTGTTCCATCGTCTGACATCCTTATTGTCATGCTGAGCGACAGCTCGCCGCCAGGGGCGATGCGATCCATCGCCTGGTCATTGCTGCCTGTCGGGAAGCGGTTAATGGCGTCGTTGATATGGCTGACGGGTTCGATGGCCACCACGTTGCGCCCGTCGCCGGGAACAAAAAACACCAGATTCGGGGTGTTGCTGTGCAAGGTGGCGCGGATGCCGCGCTGCGGCCAGCGCACGATCGCCTCGCCGCTCCAGCCGGTAAAACAGTTGTCTACCGAGCCGGGGTGTGGCGTTTTAAAATGGGTGTAGTCCCACGCGGGCGGCACGGCGACTTCCTCATCCGGCAGGCTGTAGTCATCGTTCAGCCAGACGTGGGCGGCGTGAAACGTGACCTCGCTGCAGGCGGCATCGGCAAAAAACGGGTGAAAGCCCAGCCCGGCGGGCACGGCATGATCCGCGAGATTGTGATACGTCAGCGTCACGGTGAGGCCATTTTCGGTCAGCGCAAAACGTTGACTGGCCCGCCACGGCCATGGCCAGCGTGCAGAAGCCGGGCAGGTGAGTGCTAGATCAATCTGCGTTTCACTCGCGCTTACCACCTCCCAGACCTGCTGCCAGCCGATGCCGTGCAGCGCGTGCGGATTATCCGGCACGTTGCGCGTTACCTGAAAAGGCTGGCCGTCAAAGACGAAGCGTCCGTCGGCAATGCGGTTCGACCAGGGGATCAGTGGATAACTGCCGCACATATTGGCGCGCTGTGCGCCCTGGGGATCGAGAGGGCGCAAAATCGCCTGCCCGCGCCAGCGCAGCCAGGCAAGCGCACCGCCCAGTTCAGGCGCGACGGCGATATGCACATCGCCGTATTTACATTCTATAAGCCGGGTCATCAGTACACCTCGCCGCCGGGAACCGTCAGGTTTTCCCCACGAATAGCCGCCAGCTGCTCTTTTGCACGCGCCAGCATAAAACTCATGTCCGAGGCCAGCGCCACAAAGTTAAAGCCCATCTGCTGGTACTTATTCACCAGGTCCGGATTGCCGCCAACGATGCCGCAGGGTTTGCCGAGGCGCTGACAGGCATCCAGCCCGTGCGTGATCATCCGCTGCACCTCCGGGTGCGACGGATTGCCGGGTTGTCCCATCGCTGATGACAAATCGCCCGGTCCGATAAAGAAGCCGGTAATGCCGTCCACCCGGGCGATGGCGTCGATATTGGCAATGGCTTCCGGCGTTTCCAGTTGCAGGATCAGACAAAGTTCATCCCTCGCCTCCTGTACGAACTGCGCATTGCCGCCCCAGCCGGAGGCGCGGTGCATGGCGGCAAAACCGCGTTTGCCATACGGCGGATAAAAGGCGGCGGTCACCGCCTGCTGTGCCTCTTCCACGGTGTTGATAAAAGGGATCATCAGCGACATCGCGCCGCCGTCGAGCGCACGTTTGATCAACACCAGGTCGTTGCCCGCGAGACGATAGAGTGGCGTGGTGGCGCTGATGCTGCGGATCGCCCGATCAATGCGTATGGCATCCAGCGTATCGACGGCGACATGTTCCTGATCCAGCACCAGAAAATCGAATCCGACCGTTGCCATTGCTTCGGCGACGGTATCGCTGCCGGTCATCATCCAGGTGCCGAGCAGGCGCTGGCCTGAAAGCAGGGCGTGTTTAAAAGGGTTCATCAGGGTTCCTTAAAAAATGGGCGGCTCAGGGACATCGCCGCCGGATTGCAGAAAATCGAAATCGCAGCCTTCATTCGCCTGGGTGACGTGCTGTTGGTACAGCGCCGCCCAGGAGCGAGCGAAAACCGGGTGCTGTGGGATAAGTGCGGCGCGGCGGCGGGCGATCTCGTCGTCGTCCACCAGCATATTCAGCGTGCCTGCCTCAATATCGAGCGTTACGCGATCCCCGGTACGCACCAGCGCCAGCGGCCCGCCGACCGCGGCTTCCGGCGCAACGTGCAGAATGCAGGTGCCGTAATGGGTGCCGGACATCCGCGCATCGGAAATACGCACCATGTCGGTCACGCCCTCGCGCAGCAGCTTTTTGGGGATCGGCAGATTGCCCCATTCGGGCATCCCCGGCGCGCCCACCGGCCCGGCATTGCGCAGGATAATCACCGTATCTTTGGTGACCGGCAGGTCAGGATCGTCGATCTGATCTGACAGCGCCTGATGCGAATCGAATACCAGCGCCGGACCGGTATGTTTGCGCAGTTGTGGGCTGGCGGCGGAGGATTTCATCACTGCGCCATCCGGGCATAAATTGCCGCGCAGCACAGTCAGCGCGCAGCCCTGCGACAGCGGGATCACCGGGTTATGCAGATCGCGGATCACGTCATCGTCGTAGCAGTGCGCCTGTTCGATCCACGCGCTGACCGGCTGGTTGGTGACGCCCCGCGCATCCAGATGCAAAAAACCGGCGAGCTTTTTCAACTGTGCCAGCAGACCGCCGGCAAAGAAAAAATCGTCCATCAGGTATTTTCCCGACGGGAACAGGTTAGCGAGCACCGGCACCTTGCGGGCAATGGCTTCCATATCTGCGAGCGTCAGCGGAATAGCGGCGCGGTTCGCCATGGCAATGAGGTGGATCGCCGCATTGGTGGAGCCGCCCAGCGCCATATACGCGACGATGCCGTTGAGGAAGTTATTTTTGGTCAGCCAGCGGGATGGTTTATGGTCGTACCACACCATATCGACAATAGTCTGGCCGCACTGCGCCGCCATTTGCGGATGACGGCTGTCTGCTGCCGGAATGGAGCTGGCTCCCGGCAGCGTAAAACCCATGGCATCGGCAATGGAGGTCATGGTTGACGCAGTGCCCATGGTATTGCAGGTGCCGATGGAGCGCGTCATCGCCCCTTCCAGCTCCACCCAGTCGTGTGGCGTAATGGCACCGAGGCGCAGCTGATCCCAGTATTTCTTGGTATGCGTACCCGCGCCGGTGGTCTGGCCGTGCCATTTGCCGGTGGTCATCGGCCCTGCGGGGCAGAAAATCAGCGGTAGATCCATCGACAGCGCGCCCATCAGCAGCCCGGGCGTGGATTTATCGCAGCCGCCGAGCAGCACCACGCCGTCTATCGGATGCTGGCGCAGCAGCTCTTCCGTTTCCATCGCCAGGAAATTGCGGTACAGCATGGTGGTGGGTTTCACCATCACTTCACCCATCGACAGCGCAGGCAGCTCGACCGGAAAGCCGCCCGCCGCCCAGACGCCACGCTTCACAGCTTCAGCCCGCTCGCGCAAATGCGCATGGCAGGCGCTCATGTCGCTCCAGGTATTGATAATGCCGATGACCGGCTTACCGAGAAACTCGTCCCGGCCAAATCCCATTTGTTGTGTGCGCTGGCGGTGGGCAAACGCCCGGATGGTATCGGGGGCGTACCAGCGCTGGCTGCGGAGTTCACCGATCTCACGGCGTGGTAAGCGATCTGTGTTGAACATCATGTAAGTACTCCGGTATTGGTTTATTTATACGGTAATATCGTAGCGCTACGATATTCAAGATGGCTTAGCCCTGTTTTGTGATAGCCCCCGCAATTACCTCACCATGAGTATGGTTTTTGACAGGTCAGCTCAAATTTTCCGCCTGTTGTCGTTATCTGTCGGGTAATGGCTATGGAATAGTAATGGCACCGCATGATCAGGGAGGGTGGTGTTATGCAGATGCTATTTTCTATCGCGTCGTTTTTACTTTTCTTAATTTTCGTAGCGCTATATTCATATCGTAAAACCAAAGGGATTTCGGAAGCCGGTGTGGACGGTTTTTTTCTCGCCGGGCGGGGATTGTCGGGTTATTTCATTGCCGGATCGCTGCTGCTGTCCAACCTTTCGGCGGAACAACTGGTGGGGCTGAACGGCAATGCGTATCGCTTTGATATCAGCGGCATGGCCTGGGAAAGCACTGCCGCAGTGGCGACCATTATCATGGCGCTATTTTTTCTGCCGCGCTTTTTGCGTCGCGGGCTGACCACGCTGCCGCAATTTCTGGAAACCCGCTTTGATCAGACTACCCGGCGGATGGTGAGCATTATGCTGCTGGTAGGCTATGCGGTGATGGCGAACCCGTGCAGCCTCTATCTCGGCGCGATCACCATGAATGAAATATTTGATTTCCAGTCGTTCTTTCATCTGCCCGCCTGGAGCGCCATTGGCCTGCTGGCACTGGTGATGGGGGCGATTGGTGGGTTGTATGCCACTCTGGGCGGTCTGAAAGCGGTGGCCATCTCTGACACCATCAGCGGCGTAATTTTGCTGATTGCCGCGCTGCTGATCCCCGTGCTGGGGCTGTTCGCGCTGGGCGATGGCGCTTTTATCAGCGGGGCAACGCGTCTGCTGAACCATCCGGCGCAGTTGAATGCCATCGGTAGTGAGACCGCCTCCGTGCCGTTCAGTACGGTATTTACCGGAATGCTGTGCGCCAATATGTTCTACTGGTGCACCAATCAGATGATCATTCAGCGCACGCTGGGTGCGTCGTCCCTCGCCGAAAGTCAAAAAGGCGTGCTGCTGGCGGGCTGTATCAAACTGCTGGTGCCGCTGGTGATGGTGCTGCCGGGGCTGATCGCTTTCAATCTGTTTGGCCCGGTATTCAGCAATGCGGATTATGCGTATCCAGCGCTGGTAAAAGCGCTGCTGCCGTGGTGGCTGACGGGCATGTTTGCCGCCGCCATTTTCGGCACGGTGATCAGCCATTTCAATTCGATTATCAACGCCAGCGCCACGCTGTTTGTTATCGATCTCTATGGCCCGCTCACCGGCTGCCAGGATGAAACAAAACTGGTACGGGTAGGGAAAATCGCCTCGCTGGCGTTTTCGCTGGTGTCCATTGTGCTGGCCCCGTTGCTGCTGCATACGCCAAACGGCATCTTTGATTTGATGCGCCGCTTTACCGGCTTTTATAACATCCCGATCATCACCCTGGTGCTGGCGGGATTTTTAACGCGCAACGTACCGGCGCGGGCGGCAAAAATAGTGCTGATATTTCATATTGTTGTTTATGCGATCTATACCTTCAGCGGCGTGCAAAAGCACATTCCCCTGCACTATATCCACGTGATGGGACTGCTGTTCATCATTGAACTGATGATACTGCTGCTGATGGGGTATCTGCGGCCTGCACGCTGGGTTGAGCCGACCGTGGCACCCGCCAGAATACCGATGGAAAAATGGCGTTACGCCATCCCGTCAAGTGTTATGATGATGGCCGTTTTAATCAGTATATTTATGACGTTATCCCCACTCGGCCTGGCCGCGAAAACGGGGATACCGGCGAGTTTCGGCTGGTGGCTTGCCGCCGTCTGGACCGGAGCGTTGCTGCTGATGTGGCTGTTAATGCGGAATAATAAGACGGGAGTGGAATGCGCCAGAGATCACGCCAAATCGTAAAACTTGATGATGTCGCCGCGAAGGCTGCCGTCTCGCCCTCTACGGTCTCGCTTTATATCCGCCAGCCCGATCGCGTGTCGGAAAAAACCGGCAAAAAAATCCAGTCGGCTATCGACAGCCTGGGTTACGTGCACAACAAAATCGCCAGCCAGTTTACCGGCGGGCAGAGCAGCAATATGGCGATTGTGCTGCCGTCGCTGGCGAACAGTTTTTTTAGCCATGTGGTGCAGCGCATTGAATCCACGGTAAGCGCGCAGGGGTTTCAGCTGTCCATCGCCTCCCACGATCACAGTCTCGATAAAGAAGAAGAACAGATCCGCTCGATTCTGCAATGGTCACCGGCGGTGATCGCCATCGCCGGGGCAGACCATAAGCCTTCAACGCTGAAAATGCTGCGTAACAGCGGCGTGCCGGTGGTGCAAATGTGGCAAGTGGACGGTGGCGCGTTCCCGGCGCAGGTCGGCAATAATCACACGGAAATTGGCTATGCGGCGGCGCGTTTTCTGCTCGATGCTGGCTGTCAGGAACTGGCATATTTCACCACCCGCTTTGACGACGATATTCGGGCGCGTATTCGTTACGCTGGTTTCAGCCGTGCGCTGGAAGAGCAGGGGAAAACCGCGCTATTGGTAGATATTCCCCGTGCGGAGAATATCTGGCAGGCCAGCCGGGAAATCCTCATTCCGACGCTGGTCAAAGCGCGCGGGCTGGATGGCATTTTTTGTACCAGCGATTCCATTGCCACCGCGCTGCTGATGGAAGCGCATAGCCGTGGCATCGCCGTACCCGAAAAGCTGAGCATTCTGGGTTACGGGGATTTTCCCTCCAGCGCCTGGCTATCGCCGGTGACGCTCTCCAGCGTGGATCTCAACGCCAGCGTTATTGCCGCCCGCACCGCAGAAATGATGCTGCGCATGAGCGCTGACCGTAGCTGGAAGGGCGATATAGTCGACGCCGGATTTGAGATCGTGCCACGCGGCAGTACGCGACTGCCGTTTTGAGCCCACTGGTGAATTACGCTGCTGAAAGACGTGGGCATTCGTTTATGTAATAACGTAAAGATTGCGAATGAAATGTGTGGAAATTATGAAGAAAAGCATTAGCTGTTGTAATGATAATTATTATCATTACTATTCGTTTTCTTCGAGATTTTGTTTCACACTATGGATATGTTCGCATGAGTGTTAAAAAAATTTACAGAAAGAGTCTTCTGGCGATCTTAATAACCGGCCTTTACAGCAATGGCGTCGCGGCGGAAGAAAAACAACCGCTGGACAGTGGCGATACGATGGTTGTCCAGGCCACCGCCCAGGAAGAACTGAAGCAGCAACCTGGCGTATCAATTATCACCGCCAAAGATATTGAAAAAGATCCTCCGGTTAACGACCTTTCAGACATTATTCGTAAAATGCCCGGCGTTAACCTTACCGGCAACAGTGCCAGCGGCAGCCGCGGTAATAACCGTCAAATCGATATTCGCGGCATGGGGCCGGAAAATACGCTTATTCTCGTCGACGGCGTTCCTGTCACTTCACGTAATTCCGTACGTTATAGCTGGCGTGGTGAACGTGATACGCGCGGCGACACCAACTGGGTGCCTGCGGAAATGGTCGAACGTATTGAAGTATTGCGTGGGCCTGCGGCCGCTCGCTATGGTTCTGGTGCCGCAGGGGGCGTGATTAATATCATTACTAAACGCCCGACAAACGACTGGCACGGCGCACTTTCCCTTTACACCAACCAGCCTGAAAACGATAAAGAAGGCGCAACAAAGCGCGCGAACTTTAGTCTCAGCGGCCCGTTAGCAGGCGATGCGCTGACCCTGCGTCTGTATGGCAATATTAATAAAACCGAGGCTGACGCCTACGACATAAACACGCAGCAAAATGGGTCTTATGCCGCTGGTCGTGAAGGAGTACGCAATAAAGATATCAACGCACTGCTCTCCTGGAAGCTCACGCCGACTCAGATTATTGATTTTGAGTATGGCTACAGCCGTCAGGGCAATATTTACGCGGGTGATACGCAGTACAGTAATGGCAATGTTAGCCCGAACGGACTCGTCGAACAGCTCTACGGGCATGAAACTAACCGTCTGTACCGCCAAAAATATGGCGCTACCCATAACGGTATCTGGGACTGGGGACAATCTAAAGTTGGCTTCTATTATGAAAAGACCAACAACACACGAATGAACGAAGGCTCAACCGGCCGCGTTGAGGGGATGATCAATGACACCCGCTACGCAACCAGTCGTCTGGAAGATTACCGCTCTGTCGCTGAAGTGAACGTGCCACTCTTTATGCTGTTCGATCAGACCATGACGCTGGGTGCGGAATGGGAGCGTCAGGAACTCAATGATCCTGCCTCCATGACGGCCACTGACGCTTCCGGCGTAATGATTGGCGCGGTGTCTGGCGATGCTTCCGCACGCAATACCAAAAATAGCGCCAATACCAGCGCGCTCTATTTTGAAGACAATATAGAAGCAACCGCCAGTACTAACATTATTCCTGGCCTGCGCTTTGACTATCACAACCAGTTTGGTGGTAACTGGAGTCCCAGTCTGAACGTCTCCCAGGGGCTGGGAGAGTTGTTCCGGGTTAAGGCGGGTATCGCACGTGCGTTCAAAGCACCCAACCTTTATCAGTCCAGCGAAGGTTATCTTCTTTCCACGCGAGGTAACGGCTGCCCGAACACTATCGCTTCGGGAAGTTGCTACCTGCTAGGTAATGACAATCTGGATCCAGAAATCAGCATCAACAAAGAGATCGGACTGGAGTTTACCTGGGAAGGTTATGATGCCGGGATCACCTGGTTCCGTAACGATTATAAAAATAAAATCGTTTCCGGTACCGACATCATCGGTTATGCGTCTAACGGCAATAATATCCTGCGCTGGGAAAACGGTGGTAAGGCCGTGGTTGAGGGCCTGGAAGCAAGCCTGACAGTACCGCTTATGCGTGACACGCTGAGCTGGCGTACTAACGGTACGTACATGATCACATCTGAAAATAAAAAAACGGGTAATCCGTTATCGATCATCCCGAAATACACCGTCAATACCATGCTGGACTGGCAGGTAACGGATAAGCTTTCTGCTAACACGACCTGGACGATGTACGGCCGCCAGAAGCCGCGTGAATATGCTGAGACCCGCAACGAAACGGGGGTCATGTCCAGTAAAGAGGTGGGTGCTTATTCAGTCGTTGGCATTGGCGTGAACTATCAACTGACGAAAAACCTGCGAGCCAATACCGGCATCAGTAACTTGTTCGATAAGCAGATTTATCGCGAGAACGAGGGGGCTTCAACGTACAACGAGCCTGGCCGCGCTTATTACGCAGGCGTGACCATGTCATTCTGATGATATTGCTCCTTCTCACCTCGAGAAGGAGCAATACATTAACTGCACGAAACAACCGCGCGATTTTGAGAATCACATACCGCTTCCACACACTGCCGCGCATTACCCGACTGTTCACCCTCTTCATTTCCCGCTACAGTTATCTTTCCACGGCTGATAAGGAGAGGGAAATGCTCTATATCTTTGATTTAGGTAACGTGATTGTTGATATTGACTTCAATCGGGTACTGGGTGCATGGAGCGATTTCAGCCGTGTGCCGCTGGCGACGCTAAAGCAGAACTTCACGATGGGTGAGGCCTTCCATCAGCATGAACGCGGGGAGATCACCGACGAAGCCTTTGCCGAAGCGCTGTGCCATGAACTGGATCTCCCGCTCAGCTACGAGCAGTTTTCCCATGGCTGGCAGGCGGTATTCGTTGCCCTGCGCCCGGAAGTGATCGACATCATGCATAAACTGCGCGCCCAGGGGCACCGCGTGGTGGTGCTGTCCAACACTAACCGTCTGCACACCACGTTCTGGCCGGATGAATACCCGGAAATTCACGCTGCCGCCGATCATATTTATCTTTCCCAGGATATGGGGATGCGTAAACCCGAAGCGCGAATTTATCAGGCGGTCTTACGGGCTGAAGGATTCAGTGCTGCCGATACGGTCTTTTTTGATGATAACGCCGATAATATAGAAGGCGCGAATCAGCTGGGGATCACATCCATTCTGGTGACCGGCAAAGACACTATCCCGACCTATTTTGCGAAGCAGTTATGTTAAAAACCGTTCATCATAAAGCCAGGCATCACACCCGACCGGTGGTGGCCTGGCTCAAATTGCTCTGGCAGCGTATTGATGAAGACAATATGACGACGCTGGCGGGGAATCTCGCCTATGTGTCGCTGCTTTCGCTGGTGCCGCTGGTGGCGGTGATTTTCGCGCTTTTCGCCGCGTTTCCCATGTTTACCGATGTCAGTATCCAGCTGCGGCACTTTGTGTTTGCGAATTTCATGCCCGCCACCGGGGATGTGATCCAGCGTTACATCGAACAGTTTGTCGCGAACTCCAGCAAAATGACGGCGGTGGGGGCGTGCGGGCTGATCATCACCTCGTTGTTATTGATGTATGCCATTGATAGCGCGCTCAATACCATCTGGCGCAGCAAGCGAATACGCCCGAAAATTTACTCCTTTGCGGTGTACTGGATGATCCTGACGCTGGGGCCGCTGCTGGCGGGTGCGAGCCTTGCGATCAGCTCCTATCTGCTCTCTCTGCGCTGGGTCAGCGATCTCGACAGCGTGATTGACGATGTACTGCGGATTTTCCCGCTGATCCTGTCCTGGTTGTCGTTCTGGCTGTTATACAGCATCGTGCCGACCACGCGGGTACCGAACCGCGACGCCATGGTCGGCGCGCTGGTGGCCGCCCTGTTATTTGAGCTGGGCAAAAAAGCTTTCGCCCTCTACATCACCATGTTCCCCTCTTATCAGCTGATTTACGGCGTGCTGGCTGTGGTGCCGATTTTGTTCCTCTGGGTCTACTGGACGTGGTGTATCGTCTTGCTTGGCGCGGAAATAACTGTCACTCTCGGGGAATACCGCAGACTCAAAGAAGCCGCAAAAGAAGAGCAAGCAGACCAACCATGATCGCATTGATTCAACGTGTTAGCCGCGCCAGCGTCAGCGTGGAGGATGAAGTGACGGGCGAAATCGGGCCGGGACTTTTGGTGTTATTAGGTGTCGAAAAGGATGACGACGAGCAAAAAGCCGACCGCCTGTGCGAACGGGTGCTGGGCTATCGTATTTTTAGCGATGCTGACGGCAAGATGAACCTCAACGTTAAACAGGCTGGTGGCAGCGTGCTGGTGGTGTCGCAGTTCACCCTGGCGGCCGATACCAGCCGTGGTATGCGTCCGGGGTTCTCAAAAGGCGCTGAACCTGAGCGTGCCGAAGCACTGTATGACTATTTCGTGTCGCGTTGCCGCAGCCTCGATATGGTGACGCAAACCGGACGATTCGCTGCCGATATGCAGGTTTCGCTGGTGAATGACGGCCCCGTGACGTTCTGGCTCCAGGTATGAGCCAGCTTGCGGTGTTGCCCCGGTCAACAAGAGAGAATACCGCTATGTATCACCTACGCGTACCGCAGACAGAAGAAGAATTAGAACGTTATTACGCCTTTCGCTGGGAAATGTTACGTAAGCCGCTGCAACAGCCGCGTGGCTCCGAGCGCGATGCCTGGGATGCGATGGCGCATCACCAGATGGTCATGGACGAGGACGGCAAGCTGGTAGCCGTCGGACGGCTCTATATTAATGCCGATAATGAAGCCTCGATCCGCTTTATGGCGGTGCATCCCAGCGTGCAGGATAAAGGCCTTGGCACCCTGATGGCGATGACGCTGGAATCCGTGGCGCGTCAGGAAGGCGTAAAGCGCGTCACCTGTAGCGCACGCGAAGACGCGGTGGAGTTTTTCGCCAAACTGGGCTTTGTGAATGAGGGCGAGATCACCGCGCCGCAGACCACGCCGTTGCGCCATTTTTTGATGGTGAAACCCGTCGCTTCGCTCGATGACATTCTGCATCGCGGCGACTGGTGCGGTCAGTTACAGCAAGCCTGGTATCAGCATATTCCCCTTAGCGAGAAAATGGGCGTGCGTATTCAGCAGTACACCGGGCAAAAATTTATCACCACCATGCCGGAGACGGGCAATCAGAACCCGCACAACACGCTATTTGCCGGCAGCCTGTTCTCCCTGGCTACGCTCACCGGCTGGGGGCTGATCTGGCTGATGCTGCGCGAGCGTCATCTGGGCGGCACCATTATTCTGGCGGATGCGCATATTCGCTACAGCCAGCCAATCAGCGGTCGCCCGAGTGCCGTGGCGGATTTAGGCTCGCTCAGCGGCGATTTGGATCGGCTTGCCCGTGGCCGTAAATCCCGCGTCCAGCTTCAGGTCGAACTCTTCGGCGACGATAAAGCGGGCGCTATTTTTGAAGGCATCTATATCGTTCTGCCCGCCAAACCTTTCGGGCCGCTGGAAGAGGGCGGCAACGAGGAAGAGTAGGGCTAAGTGATGAACGCCTGAGCAGGCAGTTTGAATCGTTCTGCAAGGGCGGCGATATGACGCACGGTAAGCGCTCTGCGCCCGTTCAAAATATTGCTGACGTTCGATTTTGAGCCGAGTTCGCTCGCTAAATCTGCCGCTTTCAGCCCGTGCTGATCCATTAACGTGCGCAGCAACGCGACCCCTTGCGGCGTTTTCTCTAGTCGATCATTTAGCGCACTAAACTCAGGTGCGCTTTTTTCATATTCAGCGATCCTGAGCGAAAGCAGTTCAAACAACGGATTATCAATGTCATCGCTATCGACCAGGAAATCAATGAGTGCCAGCGCATTGCGATACTCACTTTCATTAGGCTGGCTACCCAACAAGGGAATATCCCGCACTGCGTTTTTGAAGGTGTTCGCCATTTTTTCAGCGCCTGCTGAATCTAACTCACTGATTTTACGTGGACTCATTCTTTATGCTCCCGGTAATACTTCGTTAGCTTGTTATACTCAGCATGCGTAACGACATGCTTTACAAACACCTTCTGAAGGCGGAAATCAATGTAGGCAATAACGCGAAGTTTGTTACCAGAGACATCAATAACCCACCATTTATTTCTGTATTTAAAGTTATCCAGCGATCGCACATGCTGCTTCAAAGCATCCGGACTACCAAAATCGCCTTTCTCCAGCAACTTAAGCAAGTCCACAAGCGCGACGGCACTATCCGGAAATCTAATCATCGCGTCATTAAAAGGACTACGGCTGATAACATGCACGTTGCGCTCCCTCGCAATGTTTTCAACCTGAAAACATTCTAAGTCATAATAAGATGAGTTTTCAAATTGAAAACTCATCTACTTTTCAACAACGTTTTTGTACGCCAGCCCAGTCCACGTTGCGCATCGCATTTCGCGCTATAGGCGTAATACTTTTTCCGGGCACCATTTTTCTACTCCTTTAACTGTATGAATAAACAGCCTTATAGCCGAGTAGATTACGGTTGTAAACGTCAGACTCTTAGGGGTTCACGATTTCTGAAAGCGCCTCGCAAAACCGCCCTGGCGCAATAAAAAAGCCCGCACAAGGCGGGCTTTCATCATGACGGTTATTTACTCACCTTCACCGGGGAACAGGAACGGGTTGATGGAGCTGCGGGCAAAGCCCTCCTGCTCCATACGCGCGTCCAGCACCAGCGAGGCCAGATCGTCTGCCACCGGCTCGACGTTCGGGTCTTTTTCCTGATACAGAATTTTCAGGTAAGTCCCGCAATCGCCGCAGGTTTCGGTTTTGATGGCCGACTGTTCGCTGTCCAGCGACCAGTAATGCAGATCGCGGGTTTGCTCGCAGTTGCTGCACTTCACGCGGACCACGTGCCACTCGGTTTCACACAGGTTGCAGTGCAGATAACGCAGCCCTTGAGTGGTACCGATATGCACCATACTGGAAACCGGGATCGAGCCGCACACCGGACAGAACTGACGTTGTTCGCCATATTCCGCGCGGGCTTTGCCGGGGATCAGGCTGGCCATTTGCGCCCAGTACAGCGATAACGCTGCCCAGATAAACGGCGCTTTATCGCTGCTCACCGACGCAAAATCCGTCGCAAACAGCGCGCTGGCCATCGCCTCAAGTTCCTGGGACGATGCTTTTTCCAGGTTTTCTATGACCGCCAGCGCCGTGCCGCTCATCTCCGGTTTCAGTTCGGCGATCAGCGAATGCAGCAGCTTCTGCCAGTGCGCATCGCGCGGCAGGACATGAATGTCCAGCGGCGGCTTACCCTGGTCGTTGGCTTCTTTGATGCGGGTGGTGAGATCCATCTGTAACGGATGGTCGTATAACACCACTTCCTGCGCGTGGGCGATCAGCGCGGCAAAACGCAGATAATCGCCAAGCGGATTGCTTTCCGCCAGTTGGCGCAGCCGCTCAGCACGGCGGTTATAGAGGTTTTTGAGTCTGGGGAAAAGCAGCGGCGGGATCATATCCGCCGCGCGTTTCTCGCTCTTTTCCAGCTCATCTTGCGGAATTATGCGAATACTCATTCAGGTGACTTATCCTCTTTCTGGCGGACTTCACGGTACCAGCGCGGGTGATGTTTCTTTGCCCACGTGCTGGTTACCCAGCCTTCCACCATCGCGGTTATGGTGCCTTTAACCCATAGGGCGGCGTAGATATGCACCATGATAACCACAATTAACCCTACTGCGGCAAATGAATGCAGCATTAAGGCAAATCGGATTACCGGAATAGAGAAGACCGGCGCGAAGTACGGACGCCAGATAATCACCCCGCTAACCAGCAGCAACACCAGCAAAATAATCGCCGCCCAGAACACGCATTTCTGGCCGAAATTATAACGCCCGGTATCGCCCACCTCGTCGTTCACGATGATCTTACGAATGTTCTTCGCCCAGAAAATATCGTCGCGATTGATGAGGTTATGATGCCAGTAGCGGAAAAACATAATGATGAAAGAGGCAAACATCACCACACCGACAAAGGGGTGCAGAATGCGCGCCAGCTGCGGCGTACCGAGAATGTGCATCAGCCAGTTGAAGGACGGGAAGAAAAAGCCCAGCCCGCTCACCGACGCCAGCACGAAGCAGAAGGCGGTGACCCAGTGGTTGATGCGTTCCGGCGCGGTGTAGCGCACGATGGTGTCACGTTTTCTCATTTGCGCACCTCGTCTTTCTCTTCATGCAGATTGTCATCCTCTTCCTCTGCGCGGTTCGGACCGACACCGACGTAGTGGAAGATGCTGGCCGCGAAGGTTGCCGCAAAGCCAACAGCCGCGAGCGGTTTCCAGATGCCTTTCCAGAATTTCACCGTGGCGCTAATTTCCGGGTTCTCCGGCAGGCCATGATAAAGATTCGGTTTATCAGCATGGTGCAGCACGTACATCACGTGCGTACCGCCAACGCCTGCCGGATCGTACAGGCCTGCATTGTCGTAACCGCGCGTTTTCAGTTCGGCCACACGCTCACCGGCCAGGTTCTTCATATCCTCTTTAGAGCCAAAGTGGATAGCCCCGGTCGGGCAGGTTTTCACGCATGCTGGCTCCTGGCCGACCGTTACGCGGTCCACGCACAGGGTGCATTTGTAGACGCGGTTGTCGTCCGGGTTCATGCGCGGTACATCAAACGGACAGCCCGCGATGCAGTAGCCGCAGCCTATACACTGTTCCGACTGGAAATCGACGATGCCGTTAGCGTACTGAATGATTGCCCCTTCAGACGGGCAGGCCTTCAGACAGCCAGGATCGGCGCAGTGCATACAGCCGTCCTTGCGGATCAGCCACTCCAGTTTGTCGTTTTGCTCCACTTCAGAGAAACGCATCACCGTCCAGGATTTGGCGGTCAGATCCGCCGGGTTGTCATACACCCCGACGTTATGCCCGACTTCATCACGGATGTCGTTCCACTCAGAACAGGCCACCTGACAGGCTTTACAGCCGATACAGGTGGTGACGTCGATGAGCTTCGCCACTTCCAGCTGGTGATCCCGCGCCTGAGGCGCGGGGGTGAAACCGTTAGTCGCGGAACGACGGATAATGTCTTGCGATTGATAAGCCATAGGTCGTCTCCGTTACACCTTTTCCACGTTCACCAGGAACGCCTTAAACTCCGGCGTTTGCGTGTTTGCATCACCGACAAACGGCGTCAGCGTGTTGGCGATAAAGCCTTTCTTCGCCACGCCCTGATAACCCCAGTGGATCGGGATGCCGATGGTGTCGACCTGCTGACCGTTCACGTTCAGGGTACGAATACGTTTCGTCACCACCGCCTTGGCTTTGATATAGCCACGGTTGGAGGAGACGCGCACGGTGTCGCCCTGGGTGATGCCCAGCTTGCCTGCCAGTTTTTCGCCGATCTCCACGAACTGCTCCGGCTGCGCAATGGCGTTAAGCAATGCGTGCTTGGTCCAGTAGTGGAAATGCTCGGTCAGGCGATACGTGGTGCCGACATACGGGAACTTATCCGCTTTTCCCAACGCATCCGCATCGCCTTTAAAGATACGGGCGGCCGGGTTAGAAATAACGTTCGGGTGCAGCGGGTTAGTACCCAGCGGCGTTTCGAACGGCTCGTAGTGTTCCGGGAACGGACCTTCAGCCATTTTATCAATGGCAAACAGGCGACCTACACCTTCCTGCAACATGATAAATGGCCCGACATCGCTGCCTGGCGGTGCGGTGTTGTAGTCCGGAATATCAGCCCCGACCCATTTGCCGTTAGCGTAAGACAACAGCTGGCGTTTCGGATCCCAGGGTTTACCCTGCGGGTCCGCGGAGGCGCGGTTATACAGAATACGGCGGTTCAGCGGCCACGCCCATGCCCAGCCCAGCGTATTGCCGAGGCCCGACGGATCGGCGTTATCGCGGCGCGCCATCTGGTTGCCATCCGGCGTCCAGCTACCAGCGAAGATCCAGCAACCGCTGGAAGTGGTGCCATCGTCGCGCAGGTGCGCAAAGGAACTCAGCTGGTTGCCTTTTTTCGCCAGCACATCGCCGGTGACCGGATCGATAATATCCGCCAACGCTTTGCCGTTGCTTTCCATGGCCACTTCTTCCGCCGACGGGTTTTCCGGCGTCAGGTAGTTCCAGGACATGTTCAGCACCTGTTCCGGATTCGCCCCACCTTCTGCGGCGTACATCTTGCGCAGACGCATGAAAATACCCGCCAGGATCTCGCCGTCGTTCAGCGCTTCGCCTGGGGCATCCGCACCTTTCCAGTGCCATTGCAGCCAGCGACCGGAGTTAACGATAGAGCCGTTTTCTTCCGCGAAGCAGGTGGATGGCAGACGGAACACTTCGGTCTGGATGGTGGACGGATCCACGTCGTTCTGCTCACCGTGGTTCTGCCAGAAGGTAGAGGTCTCGGTGTTCAGCGGATCGATAGTCACCAGGAATTTCAGTTTCGACAGCGACGCGATCACTTTGTTTTTATTCGGGAAAGAAGCGACCGGGTTAAAGCCCTGGCAAAGATAGCCGTTAACCTTGCCCTCGTTCATCATCTCGAAATATTGCAGAACGTCGTAGCCTTTATCCCACTTCGGCAACCAGTCAAAGCCCCAGCTGTTCTCTGCCGTCGCTTTGTCGCCATAGAAGGCTTTCATCAGCGAGACGAAGAATTTCGGGTAGTTGCTCCAGTAGTTGACCTGATTTTCCAGCAGCGGTTTGGTGGTGTTACCCGCCAGATAGGTTTGCAGATCGGCTTGTTTATCATTCGGCAGCGTCATGTAACCCGGCAGACTCTGCGTCAGCAGGCCGAGGTCGGTCAGACCCTGAATGTTGGAGTGACCGCGCAGGGCGTTAACGCCGCCGCCTGCCATCCCCATGTTGCCGAGCAGCAACTGGATCATCGCCATCGTACGGATGTTCTGCGCGCCGACGGAGTGTTGTGTCCAGCCGAGGGCATACAGGAACGAGGCGGTCTTATCGTGAACGCTGGTTTCCGCAATGTATTCGCAGACTTTCAGGAAGTCGGCTTTTGGCGTACCACAGATGTTTTCAACCACGTCCGGCGTGTAGCGGGAGACGTGTTTCTTCATCATGTTCCACACGCAGCGCGGGTGCGTCAGCGTGGTGTCGCGTTTTGCAAAGCCGCGTTCATCCAGCTCGTAGTTCCACGTCGCCCGGTCGTACTGGCGTTTGTCCGCGTCATAACCGGTAAACAGGCCATCGTCGAAGCCGAAATCTTCACGCACGATCAGGCTGGCGTTGGTATAGGCTTCGGTATATTCGCGGTTGTATTTTTCGTTGGTGAGCAGGTACAGGATCACGCCTGACAGGAAGGCAATGTCAGTACCGGGGCGGATCGGCGCATAGAAATCGGCGACCGAGGCCGTGCGCGTAAAGCGCGGATCAATCACAATCAGCTTCGCGCCGTTATGGATTTTGGCTTCCATCGCCCAGCGGAATCCCACCGGATGTGCTTCAGCCGCATTCCCACCCATCACTACGATGAGGTTGGCGTTCTTCATGTCGACCCAGTGGTTGGTCATCGCACCGCGACCAAATGTTGGAGCAAGACTTGCTACCGTTGGTCCGTGTCAGACACGCGCCTGGTTATCGACGGCTAACATGCCGAGTGCGCGGGTAAACTTCTGGGATAAATAGCCGGTTTCGTTGCTGGCGGCGGATGCGCAAAGCATACCGGTCGAGAGCCAGCGGTTGACGGTGGTGCCTTCTGCGTTTTTCGCAATATAGTTGGCATCACGATCTTCTTTCATCAGCTTAGCGATGCGATCAAATGCCTCTTCCCAGCTGATACGCTGCCATTTATCAGAACCTGGCGCGCGATATTCCGGATATTTCAGGCGTGATTCGGAGTGGATAAAGTCCACCAGACCTGCGCCTTTCGGGCACAGTGCGCCACGGTTAACCGGGTGATCCGGGTCGCCTTCGATATGGAAAATGGACGCTTTTGCGTTTTTCGCGCCGTCGCCGAGGCTGTACATCAATAGCCCACAGCCGACAGAGCAATATGTGCAGGTGTTTCGGGTTTCACGGGTACGCAACAGTTTGTACTGCCGCGTTTCCGCCAGCGCTACGCCAGGGGCAAAGCCCAGCGCTGCTGCCGTCGTGCCTGCCATACCGCCAGCGCAGATCTTAAAGAACTGCCTTCTGCTGACCTGCATGGTCACTCCTTCGTTATTTCGACATTTACTCGTGTAGTTATACTTTGCGGCTGGCGCCGCAAAGGTTCAGAATTATGAGATCCCCTGCTTTCCGGCGGGGATTACCGGAAGAATACCACATTGTAATTAGGCCTGTTCCGGCTTGGTTAACAATTAGTGAACAATTTGTGCCGTAAATTAAGAGGAAATTGTGACTGCTCTCATCGGATCCCGTTCCGTCGCGCTGTGGAAGCGTGAGGATTTGCATCATTCGCAGCCTGACGTGCTGGCAGAAGAGGTGCCTGTCGCGCTGGTTTACAACGGCATCTCCCACGTGGTGATGATGGCCTCGCCTAAAGATCTGCCGCTATTTGCCCTCGGTTTTTCGTTGTCAGAAGGGATTATTGAAGCGCCGAACGAGATCTATGGCATGGACGTCGTGCCAGTATGCAACGGCCTGGAAGTGCAAATCGAACTCTCCAGCCGCCGTTTTATGGGGCTGAAGGAGCGCCGTCGGGCGCTGGCCGGACGCACCGGCTGCGGCGTGTGCGGCGTGGAGCAGCTTAATGACATCGGCAAACCGGTCGCGCCGCTGCCGTTTACCCAGACTTTTGATCTGGCTCTGCTGGATGACGCCCTGCGCCATCTGACGGATTTCCAGCCGGTGGGCAAACTTACCGGCTGCACGCATGCGGCGGCCTGGCTGTTGCCGTCCGGCGAGCTGGCGGGCGGGCATGAAGATGTGGGCCGTCATGTGGCGCTGGATAAACTGCTCGGGCGTCGGGCGCAGGAAGGCGCAAGCTGGCTGCCGGGCGCGGCGCTGGTCTCCAGTCGTGCCAGCTATGAGATGGTGCAAAAATCCGCCATGTGCGGCGTCGAGATCCTTTTTGCCGTTTCCGCCGCGACGACCCTGGCGGTTGAAGTCGCGGAACGCTGCAACCTGACGCTGGTGGGGTTTTGCAAACCTGGCCGGGCAACGATTTATACCCATCCGCAGCGCGTAAAAGGCCTCTGAAAAGAACATCAAAAATTTTGAGGTTTATCGGCAAATCCTTCCGCTATTCGTTGAGGATAAACAGGTCTACTATTTATCACATCAAGGCGACACGCCTTATCCCAACAAATAACCTGAAGGATAGACATCATGAAAAACATCAAAACTTTCGTTGCAGTTATCGCACTTTCCGCTTCATTTGGTTCTTTCGCTGCTGAGACCCTGTCGGTCACCGCCAGCACCCTGTCCGGTGCAGAAGCGCAAATCGCCGCGAAAGCAGAACAGGCTGGTGCCTCGTCTTACAAAATCACCGAAGCCCGCGCTGGTAACCAGATCCACATGACTGCCGAACTGACTAAATAAGTTTCCAACGCTGCTGTCCCTGCTCTGCTGAGCGGGGACAGGCTTCCCGCCCCGCTTTACGCCTGCAACAACGCCATAAAATCGTCATAACCCGCTAATGCTGCGATCCGCTGCGCCGGATATCGATGCATCACGCTCGCCAGAAAACTGAAAATTGTTAGCTCCTGCCGTGCCGTTGCACTCGCGCAGGCCATCAGCATATGCGCCACGGGCTCATGATTTATGATGACCGGATGGGCCAGCGTAATAAAATAGCCGCAAAATGCCGCCCGATCGTCGCTCCAGCAGTGGGGAATGGCGAGCTGATTGACGATCAAATTCTCGCCTTCCTGTTCACGTTCACACAGCCGCACCGCCTCATCTTTGCTGATCAACGCCGCCGCGCGGAGCTGGTCGCATACGGCCTGCATGATCTCATCCCAGCGCTGCGAGGGAGTATTCGCATAATGAAAACTGCCCTGCGCCGGAAAAAGCCGGGTGAGGTTCTGCCGGATAAACGCTGTCGCCACCGCATCTTTAATGTGCGCAATCCCCGCAGGATCGATCATGTTTTTGATGGTCAGACACTGTGTAAGGCGTTCGTCCGGGCGGAAGTGGCTGTTATTAATGATGCATACCGGCGACAGCGTCAGCATCAGTTCTTGTAATTCCCGCAGGCTACGGGCAATCGTCACCCGGCAGTTCAGCACTTCGCGCTCGATGGCCATTTTATTAATGGTGGCAATCGCATTCTGATCGGATAACAGGATCACCGGCTGGTGTTCGGTCTGATTACGTTCGAGGCTACAGGCAAAATAGAGGCCGATGAGATCGCTGTCGAACACCTGCACGTCCAACTGGTCACGCAACAGCGCGATAAAGCGAATGCTCATATCAAAGGCGGCGGGCCACGCGGCTTTGAGATTATTCAGGTTGCTCTGTCGGCTTTCCGCCAGCCATACCGGCGTGGCCGCGCAGCGAACGACATGCCCGGTCAGATTATCTATCAGCGTGGCATCGATAATGGCTGGCGGATAATTATCGCGCACCTGCTCCAGCAAGGCCGCGATGCGCTGCGGGGTGAGTTTTCGGGCGCGGGATTGCAGCGTATCAAGAATGGCGGTCAGGGTTTGCAGCGCAGGCGGGCGCAGCGACAGGCCCATGCCCGCGACGCAGGCGGCGAGCGCGTCGCTGACGCTAACCGACGGCGGGGCATCGAGGCGGTGGCGCAGGGCATATACCGCCAGGATCACCCCGTGCAGATAATCGCGGGGAATATTTGGATAATCGGCAAGGGCAACCGCCTCACCCGTCGCGGGACAACGGCCATGCAGTGCCAGCAGCCCCGGATCTTTTTTCAGCAGGCAGGCGAGAATAAGCACGCGCGTTATTTCCGGCTCGGCAATGAAATAGCCCGCGCCGGGACGTGCGGCAATCGTGAAGCGCTTTTCATAGCGCTGTTTCAGACGTGCCAGCTTATCGCCGATCCAGGTTTCCGGCAGATTCAGCGCTTCCGCCAGCCTGCGGCGGGTGGTAAAGGCGTTGAGCAGTAATATCGCCAGCAGACGATCGTCGTTGTCGTGGCGCTGCAACAGCCGGAAATAGCTGGCGCGATCGAAAATTTCCAGCTGCCAGGTGGCGTTACCGCCGGCCGTGATACGCGCTTTGCCGCTCAGGGTCAGGTTAAGATAATCCACATCCCGTAACAGCGTGCGCGTCGAGACGCCCGCCCGGCGCGCCAGCTCTGCCAGCGTCAGCGGCTGGTTTTCCAGATGTTCCAGCACGGCAAGCTGGCGTTCATTGAGCATCAGGCGATCTCAGTGAAAATCCGCCAGCGCGCGGACGTTCTCTGCATTAAGTGATAACAGCAGATCGCGCACCAGCGTCAGCGTGGCGGCATAATCCCGGGCGGAGATCATGCCGCTGGTGGCATGCAGATAACGCGTCGGCAGGCAGAGCGCCACCACGGGTCGTCCGCCACCCATGACGTTATAACGGCCGCCGTCCGTCGCCCCGGTTTTCATGGTGCAGCACTGTAGAGGCGTGTCGCTGTGGACAGCGCACGCCTTGACCATGTTCACCAGCTTCTGATTCGGGAAATAGCGCTTATCGAACAGCATCATTGCCGGGCCACCCCCCAGCCGCAGTGGATATTTTATGCTGTCGATCCCCGGCACATCCCCCGCCACGGCGGTATCGAGGACGATCACCATATCCGGCCTGATACGCTCCGCTGAGGTTTGCGCCCCGCGCAGGCCGACTTCTTCTTCGACGCTGCCGACGCCGTACAGCGTGATGTCCGGGTTCACCACGTCGCTCAGCAGTTCCGCCATCAGCGCGCAGCCCGCGCGATTATCCAGTGCTTTGCCGACGATTTTGTCGTCGCCCCAGCGGGCAAAATTCGCCTCCGGGCAGATAAAATCGCCAATGGCAACGCCGCGGCGTTTCACCTCATCACCGCTTGCTGCCCCAATATCAATGAACATTTCATCAAAGGTTAACGGCTGCTGTTTTTGTTTTTCCGACAGCGCATGGGGCGCAACGGAGCCGATCACGCCAGGGATTTTCTGCCCGTTGCGGGTACGGACAGTGACGCGATGATTGAGCATCGACTGGCTCCACCAGCTGCCGATGGTGTCGAAGCGGATAAATCCCTGTTCGCTGATGTGCGTCACCATCAAGCCGACCTCATCCATATGGCCGACCACGGCGATCTTTGGCCCGCGCGTGCCTTTGCGGGCAATCACGCTACCCAGCCCGTCAAAGGTGATTTCATCGACGTGAGGCGCCAGCGCGGCGATCAGCAACTGGCGGACGTCCTGCTCGTCACCGCTGACCGCGCTGGCTTCACACAGGCTTTTCAGTAATTCAGTGTTCATGGGCCACCTCCTGTTGTGCGGCTTTGCGTTTTAGCCACCATCCTTTCAGGACAATAATCAGCACGATATTCATCATCAGGCCGCATCCCAGCACCAGATAAAAGGAGCCCGCCGGTGACATCAGGCCAATCAGCGGATCAAAAACCCCCAGCCCCGGCGCGAGGCGTTGCAGCCCGAAGCCGATCACCAGCATGCCGGTAATGCCGCCGGAGAGCGTATTGGCGGTGATCATCGGCAGTGGCGCGGCCAACGCATAGGGAATGGCGGGTTCGGTGGCGACGGTTGCGCCCACCACGATGGCGCTGCTGGCGGCAGCTTTTTCCTGCGCAGTAAACAGTTTGGGAGCCAGATAAGTGGCAATGCCAGCCGCAACGGGCGGCATCAGCGCCACCACGCCGACAATGGCGTACCAGTCGTAAATGTGTTTTTCCAGCAGCGAAAAGCAGAAGAACCACGCGGTTTTGTTGATCGGGCCGCCCATGTCGAAGGCCAGCATCGCGCCCACCAGAAAGGCCGCGCCGAGCTTCATTGACGGCGGAATAGTATTCAGGAAATGCAGCAGGCCGCCCATGATGTCGGACATCACCGGGCCGACCACGTAATAGGTCAGCACGCCGAAAACCAGCAGCGTGACGAAAGGGATGAGCATCGAGCCGAGCAGCGGCTGCAATGCTTTACCGAGTTTAACTTTGCGAAACCACAGCACGAAGTAACCTATCGTCAGTCCGAGCACCACCGCGCCAAGGAAACCCGCGCCGGACTGCGTGCCCAGCAGGGCCTTATCATTCGCCAGGTAACACACCAGAAATGCGGGCGCAAAGGCGGGTTTGTCGGCAATGGACGCGGCGATATACGCGCCCATTATCGGGATCACAAAAGTAAAACCGAGATAGCCGATGGACTCCACCACCCAGGTAAAAGAGGGTGCGCCTTTCGCCATATCGGTATAGGGCAGCCCCATCTGCACCAGCATATTGGCAAGAGCGACCAGAATACCGCCGCCAATCACAAACGGCAGCGCGGCGGAAACGCCCGCCATCAGGTGGCTCATCACGCTGCCCTGCTGCACCTCATGTTTACCGAGCTTCACGGCGCTATCGGCGGCGAAAAGCTGTGAGTGCGTCGGTAAATGGGTAAAAATCTGGTCGATATTTTTCAGCGCCTGCGAGATGGGGATCTGATACACCCGTTTGCCCGCAAAGCGTGCGCAATCGTCGGCGCTCAGGCCGCGCCCGGTGGCAAGAATGACGTAATCCGCCGTGCGTATCGCTTCATCGCTGAGGCGATTTTCCACGCCGCTGGCCCCCTGAGTTTCCACCTGTATGCTGTACCCGAGGGCGCGGGCTTTCTGCTCCAGCGCCTCGGCCACCATATAGGTATGCGCGATCCCGGCGGGGCAGTTGGTGATCGCCACCAGACGTAACGATGTCTCCATGAAAGGCTCCTTATTCACTCAGGGTCTGATTAAGCAGCGAGAGGATGTCGTCCATGTCGCCCCGTTTGAGCTGTGCGATAAAATCCGCATGAATGAGTTTGCGACACAGGGTGCCGATCATTTTTACCTGGTCCTCTTCCCCGGCCTGCGGCACGCCGAGACAAATCCAGCAGTGGACGGGTTCATCATCGCTGGCCTGCCAGTCAACGCCCTGTGCTTTACGGGCAAACAGCACGAACGGTTGTTTGACGCAGGCACTTTTGCCGTGAGGTACCGCAATACCCGCGCCAAAGCCCGTCGAGTGCATTTTTTCGCGCAGCAGGAGCGTTTGTAAAAACGCGTTGCGATCGGTGATAAATCCCTGTTTTTCCGCCATATCCGCCAGCTGTTTCAGCACCGAATAGGCGCTGTTGCCGCTGATGTCGAGGTTGATGCAGTCTGCGGTGAGGTGCGCCATTTTTTCACTCCGTTGATCTTATTCACGCGATTGTAAGGGGCCGCGGGCAGGGTATTGAGCGTTGATATGTCCGTCAGGCGCGACATATTTCCCGCAGTAAAAAGGTAAATTTGCGGGAAGGGGCACATTTTATTTATTTACCCGCTGATTATTAAAATTATGCCTGTACCCAATAATTACCCTTTCCTTTACTTATTCATGTTATATAAAAAATAAATGATTCGGGGCGCGTGTGGGGTAAGAATAGTAACGGTTATTTGTCTGTTAAATAGATTAGAGGGGAGAGACTTTTCAAATAATTTTCTTATGTTATCCCGCTCACGATCCTTATCCTGGGTACGTTTACATCACCGCCAGGCGATCATACTATTTTTCGCGCCTGTATTGATATTAATACGAGTCGGGCATGGCGATAAGTATATTCTTTAATTCTATGCTTCGTTTAAATCAATAAATAAAAAATATTATTCATCGCGGCTATTTATTACCTCACGGCGTGGCTTATTACAGCAACACCGAACGCTACTTTATTTCAAGGAATGCAAATAATGAAGAAAACCGTCCTCGCAGTGGCTATAGGATTAAGTATGGTTGCGGGTTCCGGCTGGGCGAAAACCAGCACCAGCAGTATCGAACAACGTCTACAGCAGCTCGAAGAACGCCTGGTGGCAGCGGAAAACCGTGCGGCGGCAGCAGAAAGTCAGGTTCAGCAGTTAAAAACGCAGCAGGCGGCAGAAATCAGCGAGCTTAAAGCCGCACAGGGCAACACGCCGGTGAACGGTGAGCAATCGGCGGAGGAGGTGAAAAACAATGCCGCCACGCCGAACCTGGTGCTGTCCGGCTACGGCGACATCAAGGTTTACGGCGATGTGGAATTTAACATGGACGCTGAAAGTAAGCATGGCCTGGTGGCGATGACCAATGCCAACGTCAACGATCCCACGAATGAGCAATGGGACCTGAACGGTCGTATTCTGGTGGGTTTTGACGGCATGCGGAAAATGGATAACGGCTATTTCGCCGGTTTCTCCGCGCAGCCGCTGGCGGATATGACCGGCTCAATGGATCTCGATGACGCCGTATTCTTCTTTGGTCAGGAGAATGACTGGCAGGTGCGGGTCGGACGCTTCGAAGCTTTCGACATGTTCCCGCTCAATCAGGATACTTTTGTTGAGCATTCCGGTAATACCGCCAACGACCTCTACGACGACACCAGCGGCTACATCTATATGATGAAAGAGGGCCGTGGACGTTCCGATGCGGGCGGTAACTTTATGATGAGTAAGCAGCTCGACAACTGGTATTTCGAGCTGAACACGCTGCTGGAAGATGGCACGTCGCTGTATAACGATGATGGCGATGGCAGGCTCTATCATGGCCGCGAAATGGAGCAGCAGAAAAACGTCGCCTATCTGCGCCCGGTAGTTGCCTGGTCGAAAGATGAATTAACCTTTGCCGCGGCGGTGGAAACCAACGTAGTGAATAACGCCTACGGGTACACCAATAATCAGGGTGAATTTGTCGATCAGTCTGACCGCACCGGTTATGGTCTGCGCATGGCCTGGGACGGGCTGAAAACCGATCCCGAAAACGGCGTAGTAGTGAACCTGACCAGCGCCTATATGGATGCGACGGACGAACAGGACTTCAGCGCCGGGATCAACGCCTTATGGCGGCGCTTCGAGCTGGGTTATGTCTACGCTCATAACAAAATCACCGATTATGACGGCGTGATCGGAGATGATGACAACTTTGTCCTTGATGAAGGCACTTACGATATTCACACCATCTTCGCGTCGTATCAGATCCCGAACGTGATGAATATGAAGAACTTTAATATCTATCTCGGCACCTACTACTCCATTCTGGACAGTGATACCGTGGATAACAGCAACAACGACGACGATCGTTACGGCGCGCGCGTTCGCTTCAAATACTACTTCTGAGTGGCGTTAAGCCAAAAATGCCTGCCTTCATCCGCAGGCATTTTTATTGCGCCGATATTGAGGCTGGACGCCCCGATAACGTTGCGGGACACTAGCGGCACTCTTCAGCCTCTGACACGGAAAATTATGTCGTTAAAAGCTATCGCCAAAGAACTGGGCCTGTCGGTGACCACCGTCAGCCGCGCCCTGAACGGTTATGACGATGTTTCACAGGAAACGCGCGCCCGCGTGGAGGCTGAAGCGCAGCGCCGGGGTTATCGTCCCAATACCTTCGCCCGCCGCCTGAAAATGGGCAAAATCGATGCCGTCGGGCTGGTGTTTCCGGTGCATCCCGTGCCGCTCAATAACAGCGTTTTTATGGATATGGTGGGGGAGATCAGCCACGAACTGGCGCAGCATGAAATTGACCTGCTGCTGATAGCCGATGACGATCTGGCGGACAAGCACAGCTACATGCGTATGGTGCAGAGCCGCCGCGTGGATGCGCTGATCGTTGCCCACACGCTGGATAACGACCCGCGGCTGGAGCAGTTGCAGGCCGCGCGTTTTCCGTTTCTGGCGCTGGGTCGCAGCCAGCTCTCCGAGCCTTACGCCTGGTTTGATTTCGATAACCATGCCGGTACCTGGCGCGCCACCCGTCATCTGATCGACCAGGGGCATCAGCGTATTGCGCTGCTGGGAGAAAACAACACCCAGGCTTTTATTACTCAGCGGCGAAACGGCTATCTCAACGCGCTCAATGAAAGCGGCCTCTCCCGTGAGTGGCTGCGCGTCATGCCGCCATCGCGCCGGGCGGGGTATAACGCCACGCGTGAACTGCTGGCGTTGCCGCAGCCACCTACCGCCATTATCACCGACTGCAACACGCACGGTGACGGCGCGGCGATGGCGCTGGCGCAGGCCGGGCGCTTAACCGGCGACAACCGCATCGCGCTGATTGTTTACGACGGCTTGCCTGCTGACAGCATTGTCGACGTGGACGTGGCGGCTGTGATCCAGTCCACCCGCCAGGGCGTGGGCCGTCAGATCGCCGGGATGGTACGACGACTGATTGCCGGTGAAGATCTCGCCACATTACAGGTACTGTGGCAGCCGGAATTCCGTCCAGGCATCACCGCCTGATTCACCTTTCTTTACGGTAAATTCCCACGCCGATCACAAATCCGAATCGTTTTGGTTGGCATCCGAAACGTTTCGGATCAACGATGACATCATCAACACTCAGGAGATGATGCATGGAAACGTCGATTTTACGCCTGCAAAGCGCCACCGTGGATGTGGTAATCAAAACCCGTCCGTTCGCCGAAATTCTCTACTGGGGCGCGCATCTTGCCGACTTTTCGCCGCAGGATGCAGCCAGCCTTGAACGCCCGGTGGCCAATGGCAAACTGGACGTCGATGCACCGGTCACCCTGATGGCGGAACCGGGACATGGCCTGTTTGGTACGCCGGGTATCGAAGGTCATCGCAACGGGCTTGATGGTTCGCCGGTCTTTACCACCACGCAGGTCGAACAGCATGACCAGACGCTGATTATCATCAGCGAAGATACGCAGGCAGGCCTGCAACTGCGCAGCGAGATCGCCCTGTCGGCCAGCGGGGTACTGAAAATCCGCCACGGGCTGACCAATAACCGCGCGGGCGACTGGCAGGTGGATCGCCTGGCGGTGACATTGCCGATCGCCGAGCGCGCGCAGGAGGTGATGGCGTTCCATGGCCGCTGGATCCGCGAATTCCAGCCGCACCGCACCACACTCTCACACGACAGCTTTGTGCTGGAAAGCCGCCGCGGGCGCAGTTCCCACGAACACTTCCCGGCGCTGATCGCCGGTAGCCTTGCCTTCAGCGAAATGCAGGGCGATGTGTGGGGCGCGCATCTTGGCTGGAGCGGCAACCACCGTATGCGCTGCGAAGTGAAAACCGATGGCCGTCGCTATTTGCAGGCGGAAGCGCTTTATCTGCCGGGAGAAATGGCGCTTGCCGAAGGCGATACCCTGTGGACGCCGTGGCTCTACGCCAGCTATTCGGCAGCCGGTCTGAACGGCATGAGCCAGCAGTACCACCGTTTCCTGCGCGAGGAGCTGATCCGCTTCCCGCAGAACAAGCCGCGCCCGGTGCACCTCAACACCTGGGAAGGGATCTATTTCAACCACTCTCCGGCCTATATCATGCAGATGGCCGATGAAGCGGCGGCGCTTGGCGTCGAGCGTTTTATTATTGATGATGGCTGGTTCAAAGGCCGCAACGACGACCGCGCGGCGCTGGGAGACTGGTATCTCGACGAGCAAAAATACCCCGATGGCCTGCAACCGGTTATCGATCACGTAAAAGCGCTCGGCATGGAGTTCGGTATCTGGGTCGAGCCGGAAATGATTAACCCCAACGCCGATCTCTATCGCGCGCATCCAGAGTGGGTACTGGCAATGCCGGGTTATCCGCAGGCTACCGGTCGTCATCAGCTGGTGCTGAACCTGAACATACCGGAGGTTTTTGATTATCTGCTGGAACGCATGAGCTGGCTGCTGGGCGAGCACGACATCGACTATGTGAAATGGGACATGAACCGCGAACTGGTGCAGCCTGCACATCAGGGCAAAGCCGCCGCCGATGCGCAAACCCGTCAGTATTACCGACTGCTCGACACACTGCGCAGCCGCTTCCCACATGTGGAGTTTGAGTCCTGCGCCTCCGGCGGCGGGCGTATTGATTACGAAGTGCTGACACGCTGCCACCGTTTCTGGGCGTCCGATAACAACGATGCGCTGGAGCGTAATACTATCCAGCGCGGCATGAGCTATTTCTTCCCGCCTGAAGTGATGGGTGCGCATATCGGCAATCGTCACTGTCATGCCACATTCCGCCAGCACAGCATCGCGTTCCGCGGCCTGACGGCGCTGTTCGGGCATATGGGCCTGGAGCTGGATCCGGTGAGCGCCGGGGAAGAGGAGCGCGCAGGCTATCGCCATTACGCGGCGCTCTATAAACAGTGGCGAGGTCTCATTCATTCCGGCACACACTGGCGTGTAGATATGCCGGACGCCACGACCCAGGCGCTGGGGGTGGTGAGCCAGGATAAACAGCAAGCGATCTTCCTGGTCAGCCAACTGGCGATGCCGGATTACAGCCTGATGATGCCGTTGCGGGTGCCGGGTCTGGAGGCTGGCGCGCGTTATCGCATCACGTTGCTGGACGATCCCAACATTCAACTGACCGGGGCGGGCGGGCATACCATGCGCAAACTCCCGGCATGGATGACAACAGAGCAAACCATCAGCGGTGAATGGCTGAAGGTGGCGGGCCTGGCCTTACCGGTTCTCGATCCGGAAAGCGCCATTCTGATTGGTTTCGAACGCGTATGATCGTGCAGGGCCGCCACGCGGCCCGTATCTGAGGGATTAACATGAAGACCACCGACTGTACCCATAAAAACAACCCTAACTTCTGGATTTTTGGCCTGTTCGTCTTCCTCTATTTCTTTATCATGGCGACCTGCTTTCCGTTTCTGCCCATCTGGTTGTCCGACATCATCGGCCTGACCAAAACGGAAACCGGCATCGTCTTCTCCTGCGTCTCGCTGTTTGCCATTACGTTCCAGCCGGTACTGGGGGTGATCTCCGATAAGCTCGGCCTGAAGAAAAACCTGCTGTGGGTGATCTCGGTGCTGCTGTTTTTGTTCGCGCCCTTTTTCCTCTACGTCTTCGCGCCATTGCTGAAAACCAATATCTGGCTGGGGGCGCTGAGCGGCGGGGTGTATATCGGTTTTGTGTTCTCGGCAGGCTCCGGCGCGATTGAAGCCTATGTGGAGCGCGTCAGCCGCAACAGCCATTTTGAGTACGGCAAAGCGCGTATGTTCGGCTGCCTCGGCTGGGGCCTGTGCGCGTCGACGGCGGGGATGCTGTTCAGCGTCAATCCGGAATGGGTATTCTGGATGGGCTCGGCGGCGGCGCTGGTGCTGATGCTGTTACTCTTTATCGCCCGACCGCAGCAAAACCAGACCGCACAGGTGATGAATGCGCTGGGCGCTAATCAGCCGCAAATCAGCGCGAAAATGGCTTTCAGCCTGTTCCGTCAGCGCAAAATGTGGATGTTCATCCTCTATGTGATTGGCGTCGCCTGCGTGTACGACGTGTTTGATCAGCAGTTTGCCACGTTCTTTAAATCCTTCTTCGCCACCCCGCAGGCGGGTACGCAGGCCTTTGGTTTTGCAACCACCGCCGGAGAAATGTGCAACGCCATCATCATGTTCTGCTCGCCGTGGATCATTAACCGCATCGGCGCGAAAAATACCCTGCTGATTGCCGGGGCGATCATGACCACCCGTATTATCGGCTCCGCCTTTGCCACCACCGTGGTGGAAGTGGTGGCGCTGAAAATGCTGCACGCGCTGGAAGTGCCGTTCCTGCTGGTAGGCGCATTCAAATACATCACGGGCGTGTTCGACACCCGTCTGTCCGCCACCATCTATCTGATTGGTTTTAACTTTGCGAAACAGATGGCGGCGATTTTCCTGTCAGCGTTTGCCGGGAATATGTATGACCGGATTGGTTTCCAGGACACCTATCTGATCCTCGGCAGCATCGTGCTGGTGGTGACGATCCTCTCCGCCTTTACGCTGACCGGCAAACCCATGTTTGGCCGCATGGCGGGCAGCGTCGCTGAACGATAAGGTAATCCCCGGTGTTAAATTGTTTATTTAACGCCGGGGAGTGTGTGAGATTGTCTGAATTAAAGCATAACTAAACAAAATTTTTTATTTTAGATATATTCTTGGAAATTATAAATCTTGGCTGTCTATAGCAGTGCAAACACCTTAATCTACTAACTGGTTTTTTGTCCGAATATTCTTTGAGCGCTTAATTATCCCTTTTGTTTTTGTGATGTTTGGCTGAATATTTTATCAGTTAATTACAAATGAGGGTTAGAAATGGCTATTCCTGCTTATCTATGGCTAAAAGATGATGGTGGTGCGGGTATAAAAGGATCCGTTGATGTCGAAGGGCGAGAACATAGTATTGAAATTTTAGGTTTCGTTCACGGTCTTCACCTCCCAACAGATAATAACACCGGAAAAATAACAGGTACCCGAGTACATTCTCCGTTGACTTTTGAGAAAGAATTTGATTCATCCAGCCCCTATCTCTATAAAGCTGTCGCTCATGGCCAAACACTGAAATTTGCCGAATTTAGGTGGTATCGAATTAACGATGCAGGTCAGGAAGTAGAATACTTCAACATGTTACTTGAGAACGTAAAAGTTGTTTCAATCTGTCCCCTAATGCATGACGTCAAAAATCCTGCAACAGAGAAACATAATCATCTCGAGTCTGTTTCCCTTCGTTATGATCGCATTACCTGGAAATATTGCGACGGGAATATAGTTTTCTCCGATGCCTGGAGTGAAAGATGATCCGCTGTACATTTCATCTTAATGGGTATCAATTATCCAACCTGAGTTGCCCTGGGATTGGGTTTTTTCCAGCATATTCAGGTCAGAGTGGCAACGATCGAAACAATCCAGGTTCGACGGCAAAACCAGACATCGGTCCACTCCCACCCGGCGAGTATTACATAGTATCAAGAGGCGCAGGTGGCGTTTTTACCCATATTTCAGACTACTTCGCATCAAACATTTCAGGATCTGATCGTAGTACCTGGTTCGCTTTGTACCGTAATGATGGAACTATTGACGATATGACCTTTTTTGAAAAGGTCACGCGTGGACATTTTCGTCTACATCCGGCCGGTTATAAAGGGATCAGTAAGGGATGCATCACATTGTCCTCAAAAGCACATTTTGAGATACTCAGGAATGCCTTACTCAGTACCCCGACAATAATGGTGAGTTCTTCTTTGCGTGCATACGGCACGGTGCAGGTATATTAATGGCACCCTTAAAGTGTGTAATAATTTGGTGCGGCAGCGTTGCTCTTTTCTTGTTGACGTTTATTGCATTATTTCTACTGACGCCGCAAGAGTGGTTGTACATGAAAATATTTGGTGATGAAAATTTCATTGAAGAGGAAACATGGAATAATATACTTATCCCTATATTGTTTTTTTGTTCAGCAATTATTGACTGCATAGGTATTGCTGTTTTTGCAAAAATAAGATTCCGTCATTAGTCGAGCTAAATCACTTATTCATACAATAAACTACATTATTAACCGGAAATAGTTATCTGTTTTCGGTTTTTATGTGGTTAAACAATATATCTGACCTTCTCCCTCGATCGTAATTGTGTCGAGCATCACATTTCATGTTTTTCTGGTGACCTATACTGCCTCGGCATATTCAGGAGCGAAGATGATGATTTATATCCTTCAGTGTTATTTGGTGAGCATGACATTCTTGTTTTCGGTTGGTAGCAAGATTTGCTCGCTGCTGAATAATATTTGCTGTCTCCCACCCATACATTCTCTTGAAGACGCCACCTTATCTTCTCCTCCGGAAGACGCTTTCCTGAACTGGGCAGAGGTCTGGTGTAGTGCCAGTACGCTGTGCGTGAGTGTATGCCGCCCGACCAGGCCAACCGAAAAAGTATGCCGCCGCCAGAGATACGCCATTCGCCTGCACAGCCGTAAGCGTCACGAGCTGGCGTTCCTGTTCCGTATTTCCAGTCTGCATCAGTTGATGGCCTGTCATCACGCCAGCGGTGCGTCGGACGATGCCGCGTTCCGGTTACTGATTTCCCCTCAAAGCACAATGCGCGTCTTCGCCATTGTGCTTTTTTTATTGCCTGAATCTGACCCTGTAAGGAGTTTGTATGTTTATTGTTTGTGTCGCCGCCTGCCCGACAGGCATCGCTCATACCTATATGGCAGCCGAAGCGCTTGAGCTTACCGGGCGTCAGCGCGGCCATGAGATCAAAGTTGAAACCCAGGGCAGCCTGGGTATCGAGAATGACATTACCGCAGACGACCTGGCGCGGGCGGACGGGGTGATCATCGCCGCCGATGTCGCCATCAGCGGCAAAGAACGCTTCGACGGCATGATCAAACTGGAGTGCAGCGTCTCCGATCCGATCAAGTTCGGCGATGCGGTATTTGAGGCGCTGGAGCAGGAGCAGGAGCACGCCCATGGCTAAGTTCAACGGAGGAAGCGGCCCGTCGGCGGGCACGGAAATCAAAAACGCCATTATGACCGGCGTCTCCTGGATGCTGCCGTTTGTTATCGCCGGGGCGGTGATCATGGGCATTGCACGCATCGGCGCGTCTATGTACGGCATTGATAATATCTGGGATGCCAGCCATGGCGAGGCGGCAAGCATGGTAGTGCAGCTGCTGCATAAATTTGACGGTTTTGGCGGCATGGCATTGTCGCTGATGCTGCCGGTGGTGGCGGGCTACATCAGCTTTGCGATAGCCAATAAGCCAGGGCTGGCCCCCGGTATGGTCGGCGGTTTACTTGCCAGCAATCTGGGCACCGGTTTTCTGGGCGCGCTGGCGGCGGGCTTTGTCGCAGGCTATATCGTGCGCGCCCTGACCACCTGGGTGCGTTTACCCAAAGCCCTGGCATCTGCCGGGCCGATATTTATCCTGCCGGTGGGCGGCACGCTGCTCACCTGTTTAGTGATGGCGTTTATCATTGGCACACCGCTGGCGGCGCTCAATCACGGCATGGAGAACTGGCTGCTGGCGATGTCCGGCGCGAACAAAATTATCCTCGCGGCAGTGGTCGGCGGCATGGTCGGGTTCGATCTCGGCGGGCCGGTCAACAAAGCGGCGGTGACCACGGCGATGGCGTTGCTCGCCTCGGGAATTTACGATCCCAATACCGCAGCCCAGGTGGCGATTATCGTGCCGCCAATTGGCCTGGGCGTCGCCACACTGCTGTGGGCGACGCGCTTTCCCGCCTCTCTGCGCGAAGCCGGTAAAGCCTCGACGCTGATGGGGCTTATCGGCGTCTCGGAAGGGGCGATCCCCTTTGCGCTCGCCAACCCAAAAATCATCATTATTAACGTCGTCGGATCTGCCACTGGCGCGGCAATGGCCGTCGGGCTGGGGGCGGTCAACCATGCGCCGATCTCCGGCTTTTATGGCTGGCTGGCGGTGAGTCACTGGCCGGTGTACGTGCTGTCGATTGCCACCGGCTCGGCCATTATTGCCGTTGGCTCACTGCTGGTCTTTCGCAGTGAGAACGAACCGGAAAACAAACCCGTCGCCGCCGCGCCGAAATTTAAAGCCGGTCGCTAAGGCCGTCCCCTCGTTAAGGAAAAGGTACGCCTGATGAAGACCGTACATTTAATTCAGCACACTCACTGGGATCGCGAATGGTATTTCACCGAGAACGACTCGCGCATGGTGCTCTATTACTTTATGCATGATTTGCTTAACCGTCTGGAGCAGGACACCACCCTCGGCCCTTTTGTGCTGGACGGGCAAACGGTGGTGCTGGAGGACTATCTGCGCGTCGCGCCGGAACAGCGCGACCGGCTACAGTCGCTGATCCGCCAGGGGCGCATCCTCATCGGCCCATGGTATACGCAGACGGATTTTCTGGTGGTGGGCGCGGAGTCTATCACGCGCAATTTGCTGCTGGGCAAAGCCGACTGCGAGGCGTGGGGGAGCAGTGCTATGCCAGTGGGCTACGTGCCGGACTCCTTCGGCCAGAGCGCGCAACTGCCGCTGTTTTTACGTGAATTTGCCATCGACGCGGCGGTGATCTGGCGCGGCTGGTGCGAGCACGATGTCGCCAGCAGTGAATTCAACTGGGTAGCGCAGGGCGGCAGCCGCGTCACCACTGCGGTGCTGCCGTGGGGTTACGGCTGCGCCAAATGGCTGCCGGACGACGTAGAACAGGCGGGGCGCGTGCTGCCCGCTATCCTCGAAAAACAGGCGCGCTTTTCGCTCACCGACGCGCTGTTGCTGCCGAACGGTAACGATCAGTCGCCTTTCGAATACGCCGTCCCGGCGATGCTGGATCGGCTCAATGCCCGTCAGCAGGAGTACCGCTTTATTCGCAGCAGCTTCAGCGCCTTTTTTGCCACGCTGCGCGACGGTGAAAAACCCTTGCCCGAATTCCGGGGCGAACTGCTCAGCCCGAAATATATGCGTATCCATCGCGGTATTTTTTCCACGCGCATGGACATCAAGCTGCTCAACGCCCGGCTGGAGCAGTTTGTCAGCCAGTCGCTGGAGCCGCTGCTGGCGGTGACCAGACAGCTTGGGCTGCCGTATCCGCAGCAGGCGCTGGAGACGATCTGGCGTGAGGCGATGAAATCCCACGCCCATGACAGCATCGGCGGCTGTAATGCCGATCGTGTCAACAGCATGGTGAAAGCGCGGTTAACGGACGGACTGGAAAGCGCGCAGCAGCTGTTTGATCTGAATATGAAAATGCTCGCTGAAGGGATCAGCGCCCGGCAGGTCGGCAAAAAAATCATCCTCTTTAATCCGCTGCCCCACGTCCGGGATGCGCAGGTCATGCTGACGCTTTACACCCCGCATGAGGATTTTCGCATCGTTGAGGAAGACGGCACGCCCTGCCGCTGGCAGTTGCTGCGGGATACCCCGCAGGACATGTCGATCATCGTGCAGGAACTGGCGAACAGCACGACCACCACCTGGTATCGTCAGTGCGAGGTTGTGCTGGCAGCACAGGCGTTGCCCGCCTGCGGCTATTGCACGCTCTATTTACAGGAGGGGCAGCCCGCGGGCTTTGATCACGCTCGTGAACCCCTTCGTGCACTGGAAAATCTGTGGCTGCGGCTGGAGATCGACGGCGACCAGCTGACGCTTATCGATAAACGCAGCCAGCAGCGTTACCCGCAGGTGCTGCGGCTGGTGGACGGCGGCGACGCCGGGGATAACTACAACTATTCGCCGCCGGAAGAGGACTGGCGCGTCACCAGCGACGGCGGTTTACAGGAGGCGCACGGCGAGCGCGGAGCGCTGAACGATACCCTGACGCTGCGCTGGCTGATCCCGGCCCCCGCCGATGCCACGGCGCGCGCAGCGCGGCAGCGCAACGCCACGCTGGCGGTGTCGATGACCGTCTCGCTGCCCCATGACGCCCCGTGGCTCGATGTCGCCATTGAGGTTAACAACACCCTGCGCGATCACCGCTTACAGGTGGAAATCCCGGCGGGCATCGCGCAGACGTTCCACTTTGCCGATCAGCCCTTTGGCCTGATCAAACGCGAAAACCGGCCCGCCGCATTGCAACGCTGGCAGGCGGAAAACTGGACCGAAGCGCCCGCTTCACTGTGGCCGATGCAAAGCCTGGTGATGCTGCACAATGAGACTCGCGGACTGGCGGTGGTGACGGCGGGCTTACGGGAATATGAACTCCCGGCGGAACAGACCGGCGTTATCGCCCTCACGCTGTTTCGCAGCGTCGGCTGGCTCGGCTTGCCGGATCTTCCCTGGCGGCCAGGGCGCGCGTCGGGCATGGTGCTGCCATCGCCGGACTCACAAATTCAGGGGCCGCTGTCTTTTCATTTTGCCGTGCTGCCGATGGCGCAGGGGCAGAGTGAGGATTTCTGGCGCGCGGTGGAGCACTGGCGCACCCCGGCCAGCGGCTATCTGGACTCAGGCTGGTCACGTTTTCGCACCAATCCGCACGGTATCCGCTTTCCCGCACATTACAGCCTGCTTACCTGGGACTGCGCCCTGCATTTCAGCACGCTGAAAAAAGCCCAGCAGGGCGAGGCGCTGGTCTTGCGCGGCTGGAATCCCGGCCTGCAACCGCTGCCGAATACGGCGCCTGACGTAGCGGGGACCTGGCAAAAAATCACCCTCGCAGAAACCCCCGCGCAGCCTGATGACGACGACGTACCGCCCGGCACGCCTGTTAGCTGGCAGCTTGATCTTCATCCGGAGGACATATGAAAAGGTTACTCAGGTTGGGCACGTCTTTGTTGCTGATCGCCAGCGGTACGTCACCGGCGGCGGAAACCTATCAATTCCGTGTCGCTTTTATGCCCGATATCCACTTTCACGATGTGTACGGCGAGTTTGCGGACCAGGCTTTTAGCGGCCTGAAAAACAGCAAAAGCGGCAAGCCCGCCATTATCCGCACGATGTATGCGCAACTGACCTCCACGCGGCTGTTCAATGAGAACTATTTTGCGCTGCGTGCCGCGCTGGATGATGCCGGAAAGCGGGGCATCAAATGGGTGGCGCTGCCGGGGGATTTCAGCGATGACGGGCAGCCCTATCATGTGCGCGGGCTGGTAAAACTACTGCACGAGTATGAGCAAAAATACGGCATGCGCTTTTTTGCCACGCCCGGCAACCACGATCCGAATCGCCCTTTTACCACGCCCGGCGGTGAGGAGGATTTTCTGGGCGAGGAGGGCAAAACTCAGCGTATTTTCAGTCGTGGCGCAAAAGAGTGTCAGGGCTATCAGGGCGCTACGGCGCGGATCAAAACCGATGCCGAACTGCCGACAATTTGCAGCGAAGAGATGGTCAGCGGGGGTTATCAGGCGATCATGACGGCGATGGGGGATTTCGGCATCAATCCTTCGCCGGACGATCTGTACTGGGAAACGCCGTACTCCCGATACGGCGTGGAAAATTACCGCTACCAGGCGGCGCAGCAGGCCAGCGATTTCAGCCAGCGGCAGTATGAAATTTGCACGCAGGGAACGGGCGGGATCTATAAAAAGCCCGGTTACGGCCCATGCTTTACCGTCGCCGACAGCAGTTATCTGGTGGAGCCGGTGCCTGGTTTATGGTTGCTGGCAGTGGACGCCAATGTCTATCTGCCCGCCGCCGACGCCCGCACGGATAAGCCGCGTTTTTCAGGCTCCGGCGAGGCGGGCTACAACAGCATGCTGACGCACAAACAGCAGACCGTTGCCTGGATGGCGGACGTTGCACAGCGCGCCAGGAAGCTGAATAAAACGCTGGTCACCTTCAGCCATTTCCCGATGGTGGAATTTGATAACGGCGCGGCTGCGGATCTTGCTGACATCTTTGGCGAGGGCAAATTCCAGCTTGCCCGCGCGCCGCGCGAAGATACCAGCCACGCGCTGGCAAAAACCGGTATTGGCGTGCATGTCGGCGGTCATATGCATTTTAACGATACCGGCGTGCGTCGTTATGCCGATGGCAGCCTGCTGTTCAACATTCAGGCCCCGTCGCTGGCGGCCTATGTTCCGGCCTATAAAATCCTTAACTTTACCAGCCCGACGGAGATCGACGTAGAAACGGTGATCGTCAAAGAGGTTCCGCGCTTTAACGAACTGTTTGAGCACTATCAGCAGGAGTGGGATCACCTGAACGCCACGCACTCCCCCCATTTGTGGAACCGCGCCATTTTGCAGGCCGACAGCTATTACGCCTTTACTAACTGGCATATCACCGAACTCGCCCGCCTGCGTTTTCTGCCGGAGGAGTGGCCGGAGGATCTGCGTAAGATGCTGTTTACGCTAAACGGCGAGGAGATGCTGATCATAAGCCAGCTCAATCAAGGCGAATATGACGGCAAAAAAAGCGGCGCGGCCTGGGAAGCAGCACGGCAAAAAGCGCAGGCGCTGGCACAACGCGCGGGGATGAATCACCAGGATTTTGCCCGCTGGAACGGTTTTGAGCTGGCGGTGGATTTCTACCGTTTACGCAATGCAGATGAGCTGGCCTTAGCGGATATTCCCGCCGACCGTTTGCGGCAGTACCAACTCCTGACGGGCGCGCTGGCGAGCCGTTTAACGCCCGCCAGTTTACCGCTCAGCCCGCACAGCACATTTGAAGATATGTTCCGGCTTCGCTTCGGCAGTATTTTTGCGGTGATCAACACCTACCTGCACGGCAACCCGGCGCGTAATTTCCATATTAATCTGGAGTCGGGGAAGATGGGGGTAGTGAAATAAATGCCCGCACGGATCATTAATTTCAATAACTACCATACCCACCAAATGCTTGACCTGCAATAATTGTGGTGGGTATAGTAACCACGAAAATATGACAGGGACGTCGAGGAATGTATGACGAGCGCTGAAGTCATGAAGAAGCTGAAAAAAGCAGGTTGGGAACACGTTCGCACCAAAGGTTCGCATCACATTTTTGAAAAGGAAGGTGAGCCTGAGCCAATAGTGGTTCCCCACCCAACCAAGGATATGGCTGCCGGGACGTTACATAAAATCCTGAAGCAATTGGGCGAAAAATAAATGCCAGGAGGCGTGTCGGTGTATGTCACTTCTAAATGAGGAAAAACCATGAAATATCCAGTTTATTTACATCAGACCGAAAGCGGCACTTTCTCTGGCTTTGTGCCCGATCTGGCTGGATGCTATTTCGCTGGTGATACCATTGATGATGCGATCGCTGATGCTCATGCAGCTATTGATGCATATCTGGAGTACCGAAGTGAGAAAGGAAAAGACGTACCTGTAGCAGGTACGATGAACGATCATAAAGATGATGAAGATTGCCAGGGCGGTATGTGGGGGATCGTGGATATTGATACTTCAAAATACGATGGCAAAGCGGTGAAACTGAATATTACCTTGCCGCAAAATTTGTTAAGAAGAATAGATGCTTATGTCGTCAGTAACAAAGACTACACCAGCCGTAGCGGTTTTATCGCTGAGCTGGCGAGAAGAGAATTATCAAAACGTCTTTAAACACTGTCTGACAGATTCATTAACACGCCCGGCAAGCGCTGCCGGGCGTTATCTATCACGCCAGATAAAACACTTCTTTCAGTTCGCTACTGACCGGGCTGTGATCCGGGTTTGACGGCATCACGGCGGACATATACTCCCACCAGCGCTGGCACACCTCTGTGTGGGCAACGGCGTTCCAGCGTTCTTCGGATTCGATCTCGACGGTGGCAAACAGCAGGTTGCGGGATTTATCGAGGTAAATGGCGTAATGGTGCGCGCCATGATCTTTTAGCACCGATTCAAGCTCCGGCCAGATGGGATTATGGCGGCGCTCGTACTCCTCGTGGGCATCAGGATTAACCTGCATGACAAAGGCTTTGCGGATCATAACGCCTCCAGATACAGCTCGCGCACGTCATCGCGGCTGGCAGTGCGCGGGTTGCACGGCGCGCAGGGATCGGCGAGGGCTTTATCCAGCCAGCCTTCTATGTCGTCTTTGGTGACGCCCAACTGGCTGAAGCCGGATGGAATGCCGACGCGAGCGCTCAGCGCGCGAATGGCGATAATGGCTTCTTCGCTGGCGGCGTCATCGCTCATGCCGCGCGTGTCGACGCCCATCGCCTGCGCCACGCGGGCAAAACGCGCTACGGCGTTGGGGCGGTTAAAGTTTTCGATGATCGGCAGCAGGATGGCGTTACAGACGCCGTGCGGCAGGTTGTGCGTCGCCCCCGGCTGATGCGCCAGCGCGTGCACTAGTCCCAGTCCGGCGCTGTTAAAAGCCATACCCGCCAGATACTGCCCGAAGGCCATCTGCTCGCGGGCTTCCAGGTTATGTCCGTCCTCCACCGCTTGCGGCAGCCACTGGGCGATCAGGCGGATGGCTTCCAGCGCGTTGGCATCGGTGAGCGGGTGCGCGCCGAGGGAAACATAGGCTTCCACCGCGTGAGTGAGTGCATCCATGCCGGTTGCGGCGGTGACGGAAGCCGGGATCTCCAGCATCACGCTGGCATCGTCAACGGCAATATCGGGAATAATGTTGGCATCAATAATCACCTCTTTTACCTGACGGCTGGAATCAATGATCACTGCGTTGCTGGTCATCTCGGCGGCGGTGCCCGCGGTGGTGTTGATGGCGACCAGCGGCACACCGGCATTCACCACTTTCCCGACGCCGGCATAGGCGGTGGACGGGCCAGGATTCGCGGTGAGGATTTTTATCGCTTTCGCGGTATCGATAGGGCTACCGCCGCCAAAGGCGATGAGATAATCGCATTCGGCATCCTGATACACGGCGTAACCTTCCTGCACCAGCGCTTCGGTCGGGTTCGGGAAAACCGCGTCGAAAAGATGGTACGACATCTGGTGCGCATCCAGCGCGCTAAACAGACTGTCCAGCAGGCCCAGCTTTACCAGCTGTCCGTCGGTAACGATCAGCGCCTTGCCCCACTGTTTGCCCGCGACCAGGTTAACCATGTCGCCGATTGCCCCCGCGCCATGCAGGCTAATTTTGGGAAGTGCCAACATAAAGCTCATGATAAATCTCCTTAGAGTGCTGTGATTTTTTATGCCCGGCGGCGCTGCGCTTGCACGGGCCTACATCGTAGGCCGGGTAAACGCAGTGCCACCCGGCCATTAAATTCGTCTTCGCTGCATAATCCGTCGCGTAATAATCGGCAGGGAAATCACCACAATCAGCATTGCGCCGATGATGATCGACATCACGATGCCCGGCACGTTAAGCAGGCTGAGGCCAAAGGTGACTAATCCCATCAGGAACGCGGCAATAATTACGCCGACCATGCTGCCGGAGCCGCCGAGAATATTGACGCCGCCGAGCACCGCCATGGTCACCACCGCCAGCTCCCAGCCGGTGGCAATGGTCGGGCGTGTACTGCCGAGACGCGAGGTGAGCAGCACCGAGGCCAGGCCCGCCATCAGACCCACCAGCGCAAACAGCACCAGGTTGTGACGTTTCACATTGATGCCGGAATACCAGGCACCCGTCGGGTTATTGCCGATGGCGTAGGTCCGGCGGCCAAAGTTGGTGCGGTGCAGTACGAAAGCAAACACACCCGCCAGCACGATGAACAGGGCAAACTCAAAGGACAGCGCGCCCCACACATAGCCCTGACCGAACCAGGCAAAACTTTCCGGATACGCATTCAGCGCCTGATCGCCGAGCAAAATGTAAGTGATGCCGCGGTAGAGGCTCATGGTGCCGATGGTGATGACGATGGAGGACAAGTTAAAGCGCGTCACCAGCACGCCATTGAACAGCCCGCACAGCAGGCCGACGCCCAGCCCGACGCAGACCAGCAGCGGCGTATCAACCCCCGCCTGTGCGCAGAATCCCATTACCGTGGAGCTGAGGGCGATGGTCGAGGCGACGGACAGGTCAATTTCACGGGCGATGATCAGCATCGCCATCGGCAGCACGATGATCGCTTTTTCCGTAAAGTTGAAGGTCGCGTCCGACAGATTCCAGATGTTGAGGAAATAGGGCGACGCGAGGGCATTGGCAATAAAGACCGCCGCCGTCACCGCCAGTAAAAACCCCTCCCAGCACAGCAGGCGTTTCAGCCACGATGTAGTAGCGGGCCTGGTACTCATTTCGTCAGTGGTCAGAATTTTACTCATGATTTCACCGCCAGTTTCTGACGCGCCAGCGCGGCGTCGCGCAGGATCAGCCGTCCTTTGCGCGTGTTACCGCGCTCGTTCAGCAGTACCGCAATGACGATCACCGCCCCGGAAATCGCCATTTGCCAGAAGGGCGAGATCCCGATCACCGGCAGCGCATTGTTGATGACGCCCAGAAACAGCGCGCCGAACAGACAGCCGAGTACGCGCCCGGTGCCGCCCATGGTGCTGATGCCGCCGATGACGCAGGCGGCGACCACCTGTAACTCGAAACCATTCGCCACATCGACATAGGCCACGGCGAAACGGGAGATCCACAGATAACCGCAGAAACCGGCCAGCGCCCCGGATAAGCAGAAGCTGACGAACTGCATCTTGCCTGCGTTGATACCGGTGTAATACGCGGCGGTGGCGTTGCCGCCTGCGGTGTAGAGCGCACGTCCGGTGCGGCTGTAGCGCAGGAAGTAGCCGACCAGCAACAGCGCGGCGACCGCACACCAGCTCAGCAGCGGCAGCCCCAGCACGCCGGCTCGCGGCAGGCCGAGAAAATCACTGCTCATCTGGTGAGAGTTGATCCAGCCGCCGTCGGAGAGCAGAAAAATAATGCCGCGGTAGATGCTCATGGTGCCAAGGGTCACCACAATCGCCGGGATGCCCATTTTCCATACCAGCAGGCCGTTAATGATGCCCATTACCAGCCCGAGTCCGGTGGCCAGCAGCAGTAACGCCCAGACGGGAATGGCCGGATAATGGAAGTTGAGCAGGGCGACGATCATGCCGGTCAGCGCCAGGTTAGCCGCCATCGACAAATCAATGCCTTTGGTCAGCAGCACCATCATCTGACCGAGCGCGAGGATCACCAGAATGGCGGTGTCATTGAACATCTCCACCAGATTGGCGGGAGCGATAAACGACGGCACGCGGCTGCCGATGGCCGCGACCATCAGCACGATCACCGCGGCCAGCAGCGCTTCACGGTTTTTAAGCAGGTGTTGCCACATTATGCCGCCTCCTGACCTGCACCGCTGGCGGCGCTGACAATGGTTTCTGCCGTGGCTTCGCCGGCGCGGTATTCCGCGACCATCAGCCCTTCATGCATGACGATAATGCGGTCGGCCATGCCCATCACTTCCGGCAACTCTGACGACACCATGATCACCGCCAGGCCTTGCCCGACCAGCTCGGACATAAACTGGTGCACGGCGGCTTTGGAGCCGATGTCGATGCCTTTGGTGGGTTCATCAAGGATGATCACGTCCGGATGGGTGGCGAGCCATTTGCCGATCACCACTTTCTGCTGGTTGCCGCCGGAGAGGGTTTCCACCGGCTGTTTCCAGCTAAAAGCTTTCACCTGCAAGCGACGAGCGTAGTCGTCCGCCAGCGCCCACTCCCTGGCGTCGTTCAGCACACCGTTGGGATTGAGCTTGCCCAGCTGCGGCAGGCTGATGTTCTGGGCGATGGGCAGTTCGATGATCGCCCCCTGTTTCTGGCGCTCCTCCGGCACGCAGACGATACCGGCGTTGATGGCATCGGCAGGCTGGTGGAACTGCATCACTTTGCCGTTCAGCACGATCTCGCCGGATGACGGACGCGACACGCCGGAGAGCGCCTGCATCAGTTCGGTTCGCCCCGCGCCCACCAGCCCGTAAAAGCCAAGAATTTCCCCTTTGCGCAGGGAAAAATTGATGTGCGCGAATTCGGTAGGATGGCAGAGATCGTTGACCTCCAGCACCGTGTCGCCCGGCTCGCAGGCCACTTTCGGGTAAGTCTGGGTAATGGCGCGGCCTACCATCATCGCCACCATGCGCTCTTCGGTGATATCGCTCATTGCGCCTGAGCCGACGTACACGCCGTCACGCAAAATGGTGTAGTGATCCGCCAGCTCGAAGATTTCATCGAACTTGTGCGAGATAAACATGATCGCTTTGCCTTCCTGCTTCAGGCGTTCAACGATTTGATAAAACTCCAGAATCTCGTGCTGCGACAGGGCGGCGGTAGGTTCATCAAGGATCACCACCTGCGCGTCAAAAGACAGCGCGCGGGCGATGGCGACCATATGACGCTGGGCAATACTCAGGGTTTTCAATGTCGCACGCGGATCGATCTGCACTTCCAGGCGGGTCAGAATGGCCTGCGCTTTCTGGTGCATGGCGGGCCAGTCCAGCTTCTTCAGGAAGCCTTTATGCAGATACTGACCGACAAAAATGTTTTCCGTCACCGACAGCTCATCGAACAGCACGGTTTCCTGATGGATCGCGGTAATGCCGACTTTGTGTGCCGCTTCCGGCCCCGGCAGGTTAATCGGAATGGCTTTATAGAGGATCTCGCCTTCTTCAGGCTGATAAATGCCGGTCATCACTTTGACCAGCGTTGACTTGCCCGCGCCGTTTTCACCGATCAGGGCGGTGACTTTGCCGGGCCAGAGATCAAGCTGCACGTTCTCAAGGGCGCGCACACCAGGGAAAACCTTGGTGATGCCCTTGAGCGACAGCAGAGGGGTGGATGCCGTCATGATAGTTCTCCGCGTGAAGAGCATTCTTGTAGGGCGGGTAAGCGCAGCGCCACCCGCCGTATGTCAGAAAACGGATCAGAAAATTTTGGAGAACTTATCAATATTGCTGGCATCGTAGACGAACGGCTCGGCCATCGCGCCGCTGCCGTCCGCATCCAGTTTCACCTTGCCGAGTTTGCCCATGCTGGCCTCGGTTTTGGTGGCGCTGCCTTTCACTAAATCATCCGCCAGGTAAGTGGCGGCATAGCCCAGATCAATGGGGTTCCAGATGGCGAAACTTTTCGTCGCGCCGGATTTCACCGCGCCCGCCATTTCAGACGGCAGGCCCAGACCGGTCACGTACACTTTGCCGATTTTGCCCTGATCCTTCACCGCCTGCGCTGCCGCCACGATGCCAACCGAGGAGGGCGAAACGATCACTTTCAGATCCGGGTACGTTTTCAGCAGGCCGACCGCTTCGCGGTAGCTCTTGTCAGACAGATCGTCGCCATAGGCGGTGGTCACCAGATTGACGGACGGATATTTCGGCAGCACCTTTTTCATTTCCGCAATCCAGGTGTTCTGGTTCGCGGAGGTCGGCGTGGCGCTTAAGATCGCCACATCGCCTTTCTCGACGTTCAGCGCTTTCAGCGCTTCGGCGGCGAGCTTAACGTTGGTTTCGCCAATCAGCGCATTGTTCGACGGGTTCAGGTGGATCTGGCGACCGGCTTTCGCCACGCCGGAATCCCAGGAGACGACTTTGATGCCGCGCTGCATCGCTTTTTTCAGCACTGGTACAACGGCATCAGGATCGTTAGCGGAGATGGCGATCGCATCCACCCCCTGGGCGATCAAGCCGTTCAGCACTTCGATCTGCGCTTCGGCGGTGGTGGTGGTAGGACCGGTATAAATGACTTTTACATCGCCTAACTCTTTGGCGGCTTCCTGTGCGCCGACGTTTGCTGCTTCGAAAAAACCATTGCCCAGTGATTTTGCTACCAGGGCGATTTTGACTTCTGCTAATGCGGAACCGGACAACGCTAGTGCAGCAACGGTGAGGATTAAGCTTGCTTTAATTTTCATTGCTTGTACTCCACGAGTGAGTTTTGTAGGGATGGCAGGTGGTATTCGCCCCGTCTGCGTGAGCGGGGCGCGATGTTGTTATTTGTACAAATCTAAAGCGGACTGCACCGGCGTTACGCCAAAGCGTTTGCCGAGGGCGATTAACTCCTCCTGGGTGATGGTCTGTTTCATGCCGCCCATTGAATACACCTTCACCAGCACTTCAGCGGATTTTTCGGCGGTGTCAATCAGGCCAAAGGCTTCATCCAGCGTCGGGCCACTACCAAAGACGCCGTGGAACGGCCACAGCACCAGTGAATGTTTCGTCATTTCCGCAGCGGTGGCCTGGCCGATTTCGTCGGTGCCCGGCACCATCCACGGCAGAATGCCGACGCCGTCCGGGAACACCACCAGACATTCGGTGCTGCCTTCCCACAGTTTGCGGGTAATGAAATCGGAGTCGTTTTCCAGCACATAGGTCAGGGCGATAAGATTCGTGGCGTGGCAATGCATGATCACGCGATCGCGGCCCTGGGTCGCTTTGATGCGCTCACAGTGCGACAGGAAGTGCGCGGGCAACTCGGAGGTTGGCACTGCGTCGTTGGTCAGGCCCCAGAGAATGTGATAGCCCGCGCCGTCGCTGTCCACTTTAACGATGCCGAGGTTAGCGGTGGGATCGAGCTGCACGTTACGGAAGAATTTACCGGAGCCTGTGACGATAAACGGTGTGTTAGCCAGCAACGGCATCGGCTGGCTGAGGGCGATATAGCGCGGCGCTTTATGGAAATCAGCGGTAAAGGAGGCGATGTCCGCCTCATCCAGGCGCAGCGTCAGGTTGCCGCCGTTACGCTCGTCCCAGCCTTTCAGCCAGGCATCGGTGGTGGCTTTGATCATCCCCTGGACAAACCAGGCGTTGGTGATGTTCTGCATAGTCTTGTGGTTCCTTTGAAAATGCCGGGTGGCGCTACGCTTACCCGGCCTACATTTACCTGAATGCCGGGCGGCGGCTACGTTTACCCGGCCTACGCTTACGTGTAGGCCCGGCAAGCGAAGCGCCGCCGGGCGGTGTTTTTACTGGCGTTCCGCTAAAACGGTTTTCTCATAGGCCCGCACGCTGTCGAGCCACTGGCTGCCGATCGGCGTGTCGTTGCGCTGACAATACATCTCCCACACCGCCTGCCACGGCAGCGATTTCTGCTCTTCCAGCAGCGCCAGACGCGCGGTGTAATCGCCGCCCGCTTCCAGACGGCGCAGCTCGGCGGTTGGCTCCAGCAGGGCGCGCAGCAGGGCTTTTTTCATGTTGCGGGTGCCGATCACCCAGGCGGCGATACGGTTGATGGAGGCATCAAAGAAGTCGAGGCCAATGTGTACGCGGTCAAACAGGTTATGGCGGACGATCTCACTGGCGATGGCCTGGGTTTCGTCATCCAGCAGCACCACGTGATCACTGTCCCAGCGCACCGGGCGGCTGACGTGCAGCAGCAGGCGCGGCACGTAGAGCATGGCGGCGGAGATTTTGTCGGAGATGACTTCGGTCGGGTGGAAATGTCCGGCGTCCAGGCACAGCGCGGTCTGGCGGCTGGTGGCGTAACCCATGTAAAACTCGTTAGAGCCGACGGTATAGCTCTCGGCACCGATGCCGAACAGCTTGCTCTCCACCGCATCAATATGATGCGCCAGGCTCAGCTTTTCGCTCAGCGCCTCGTCCAGCGCGGCGATCAAACGTTGACGCGGCGCGAGGCGGTCAACGGTGACATCTTTCATGCCGTCCGGGATCCAGATGTTCATCACCGACGGCGTGCCCAGTTGCTCGCCGAAATACGCCGATACGCGACGGCAGGCTTTCACGTGGTCGATCCAGAACTGGCGGATCTCATCGTTAGCGTGGGACAGCGTAAAACCATCGGCTGACAGCGGATGCGAGAAACATGACGGGTTGAAATCCAGCCCCAGCTGATTCTCTTTTGCCCATTTCACCCAGTTTTCGAAGTGTTCAGGCTTGATGGCATTGCGCGCCACCGGCTCGTCGGATTCCAGATAGATAGCGTGCAGGTTCAGGCGCTTGGGGCCAGGGATCAGACTCAGCGCCTGCTCCAGATCGGCGCGTAACTCAGCCGCATTGCGCGCCTTGCCCGGATAGTTACCGGTCGCCTGAATGCCGCCCGTCAGACCGCCCTGTGGGTTTTCAAACCCGGCGACGTCATCGCCCTGCCAGCAGTGCATGGATACCGGCAGGCGATCGAGCTGGCTCAGCGCCGCCTCGACATCAATGCCCACCGCGGCGAAGCGCTGTTTTGCCAGTTCCCAGGCTTGTTCAAGTTGAGTGGTCATGCGCAAAGCTCCTTTGTTGGTCGTTTTTGCTGAAACTGCGCAACATAGCGAGCAATTTCATTATCAGGATGAGGGGCGTAAGTGGTGAGGACGTAACTGGATGTCACCACCTCACGGAAAGCGTCGACGCTGCTCAGTTCGTCCAGCGTCATTAACTGCACGCCGATGTTGCCGAGCGTGGAGGCTTCAACGGGGCCGGCCACCACGGTGATGCCGCAGGCATCGGCGCAAAGCTGGTTGAGCAACTGGTTCTGGCAGCCGCCGCCGACGATATGCAGCTGGCTGAACGGCTTGCCGCGAAGCTGCGCCAGTTCACGCAGTACATCGGCATACAGCAGCGCCAGGCTGTCAAAAATGCAACGCGCCAGTTCGGCGGTGGTGTGCGGTACGGGCTGGCCAGTTTCCCGGCAGGCGGCCTGCAATTCGCGGCTCATGTTTTCCGGGTTAATAAAGCGATCGTCGTTCGGGTTGATCACGAAACGGCAGGCGGGCAGCGCCGCGGTGCGGGCAATCAAATCCGGCAAGTCGCTGACGTTCTGCTCTTTCAGTACCCGTTGCAGCAGCCACAGGCCCATGATGTTTTTCAGTACGCGATAACGGCCTTCCGCGCCGCCTTCGTTGGTGATGTTGGCGGCCAGCGCCTCATCGCTGGTGTAAGGCGTTTTGCTTTCAAAGCCCATCAGCGACCAGGTGCCGGAGGATAAATAAGCCGCGTCTTTTCCGGCCAGCGGGGCGGCGATGACCGCGCTGGCGGTGTCATGGCTGGCGACGGCGACCACCGGTACGCCAGCCCAGTGGCCGATCACATTACCCGGATGCGTTGGCGTGCCGAGCCAGGCGGCGGGTACGCCCGCCCAGGCGAGCAGCGTGTCGTCCCAGCTGTCGGTGTGGATATTCACCAGCTGCGTGGTGGTGGCGTTGGTGTATTCCCAGTTGAGCTTGCCGGTCAGCCGGAAACTGAAATAGTCGGGGATCAGCAGGGCATGGGCGACGCGCGCCGTCAGGTCCGGCTGCTGATCGCGTAGCGCTTTAAACTGGTACAGCGTGTTGAAGGGTAAAAACTGAATGCCGCTGCGGCGATAAATATCGGCTTTTCCCAGTTGCGTTACCGCCTGCGCCATCACGCCATCGGTACGGCTGTCGCGATAGGAAACCGGCTGGCCGACGCGCTCGCCCTGCGCATCAATCAGTACGTAATCCACGCCCCAGGTATCAATGCCGATGCTGTCGATGGCGATGCCCTGCTGACAGACTTTATCCAGCCCGCAGCGGATTTCCGCCTCCAGACTGTCGATGTCCCAGCACTCGACGCCGTCAACTTTTTGCAGGCAGTTACTGAAGCGATGGATTTCGTGAAGCGTAAGGGTGCGTGGCTCAACGTCGAAGCGGGCGAGCATTACGCGGCCGCTTGATGCGCCTAAATCGACAGCGACGCAATGGCGAAAAGTCATGGAGCGATCCTCTGGTGAGTCATTGCCGCCAGTCTAAAAAAGGGTCAGCAGGATCACCTTCTTGCCAGTGACAGGCCCAAACCGCCGCTGGCAAGAAACCAAAGATGAACGTGAGAGAGTTCACAGTTTGCGCTTATCAGCGGTTTTTAAGGGGCTGTGACCGCCGCCGCATTTCCTGAAATTTCCGACAGTTTCTTGAAAAATCGACAGGCTTTGCGCGCTTTGCTGTCAAAAATTCAAGGTGAGAACAGGGGGCGTTAATTACTATATTGAGAACGTTTCTCATCGACAGGGGTGACTATGACCGTATTACACAGCGTGGACTTTTTTCCATCAGGTTATACGCCTGTTGCTATTGAACCCCGGCTGCCTCAGGCGGCGTTTCCGGAACATCATCATGATTTTCATGAGATTGTGATTGTCGAACACGGCACCGGCATTCATGTCTTCAATGGTCAGCCCTATACCATCAGCGGCGGCACGGTGTGCTTTGTACGCGATCATGACCGGCATCTTTATGAGCACACTGATAATCTGTGCCTGACCAATGTGCTGTACCGTTCGCCGGACGCGTTCCAGTTCCTGTCCGGCTTAAACCAGTTGCTGCCGCAGGAGCAGGACGGTCACTATCCGTCACACTGGCGCGTGAATCAGGGCGTGCTGCAACAGATAAGGCAAATTGTCGGGCAGATGGAAACGGCGGAAGTGGTGAGCGACACGGCCTCGCGGGCAAACCGTGAAATCCTCTTTATGCAACTGTTGGTCCTGCTGCGCCGCAGTAGTCAGATGGAAGGGGCGGGGAATAACGACGCGCGCCTGAATCAACTGATGTCATGGCTGGAAGATCACTTTGCGGAAGAGGTGTGCTGGGAGTCACTGGCGGATCAGTTCTCGCTGTCGCTGCGTACCCTGCACCGCCAGCTCAAGCAGTACACCGGCATGACGCCGCAGCGCTATCTGAATCGCCTGCGGCTGATCAAAGCGCGTCATTTGCTGCGCCACAGCGACCATAGCGTTACTGACATCGCCTTTCGCTGTGGTTTCGGCGACAGTAATCACTTTTCGACGCTTTTCCGCCGGGAATTTGACTGGTCGCCGCGCGAGATCCGCCAGGGCCGCGATACGCTGTTGCAGTAGCTGCGCGTAACGAGAGACTTATCACCGTATTTTCGCCAGAAAACAGCTACTAATGAAAGGTTAATCGCTGTTGAGGTGACCTTGTGGCAGGCCAGTTAATTCTTCGCAAAGCCGATTTTTTTGCTCGTACCGGACAGGCGGTGGCGGTGGCGGATCGCTACCCGCAAAACGTCTTTGCGGAACACTCCCACGAGTTTAATGAACTGGTGCTGGTGTGGCGCGGCAACGGGCTGCACATTCTGAACGACCGACCTTATCGCATCACCCGTGGCGATCTGTTCTATATTCGCGCCGAAGACCGCCACTCTTATGCCTCGGTCAATGATCTTGTGCTGCAAAATATCATCTACTGCCCGGAACGCCTGACGCTGGCGCTCGACTGGGCCGCGCATATTCCGGGATTGCAGGGCGGTACGTCGTCGCCCCACTGGCGGCTCGGCAGCACCGGCATGATGCAGGCGCGGCAGGTGATCACGCAACTGGAGCAGGAGAGCGCCAGAACCGATGAACTGGCGGATCCGCTGGCGGAGGCGCTGTTCGCGCAGCTGATCCTGACGCTTAAACGGCACCGCTACGCCACGGATAATCTGTCGGCCACGGCCAGCGAGGCGCTGCTGGACAGGCTCATCACGGCGCTGGCAGGCAGCCTCAACCGGGCCTTTGCGCTGGAGGCGTTCTGCGAGAAAAACCAGTGCAGCGAACGCGCGCTTCGCCAGCAGTTCCGTACCCAGACCGGCATGACCATCAACAACTATCTGCGCCAGCTGCGCATCTGCCATGCCCAGTATTTGCTGCAACACACGGAGCTGCTGATCGGCGAAATCGCCATGTGCTGCGGCTTCGAAGACAGTAACTATTTCTCCGTTGTTTTCACCCGCGAAACGGGCGCGACGCCGAGCCAGTGGCGTCAGCGCTTAGCGCAGAAATTGACAGTGTCATAACGAAAAGTTATAACCACACAGAAACTACGGCATTGATAAACATTTTCAATACCACTTAATTAACTATAATGAACCAACTGCTTACGCGGCGTTAACACTTCAGCCGCCCGACAATAATGGAGATGAATATGAGTTATACACTGCCATCCCTGCCATACGCATACGACGCTTTAGAACCGCATTTCGATAAGCAGACGATGGAAATCCATCACACCAAACACCACCAGACCTATGTAAACAACGCTAACGCAGCGCTGGAAAGTCTGCCTGAATTCGCTAACCTGCCGGTTGAAGAGCTGATCACCAAACTGGATCAGCTGCCGGCAGACAAAAAAACCGTACTGCGTAACAACGCGGGCGGTCACGCTAACCACAGCCTGTTCTGGAAAGGCCTGAAAATCGGTACCACCCTGCAGGGCGACCTGAAAGCGGCTATCGAACGCGATTTCGGCTCTGTTGAGAAATTCAAAGAAGAGTTCGAGAAAGCAGCTGCCACCCGTTTCGGCTCCGGCTGGGCGTGGCTGGTACTGAAAGGCGACAAACTGGCCGTAGTATCTACTGCCAACCAGGACAGCCCGCTGATGGGTGAAGCGATCTCTGGCGTATCCGGCTTCCCGATTATCGGCCTGGACGTGTGGGAACACGCTTACTACCTGAAATACCAGAACAAACGCCCGGATTACATCAAGGCGTTCTGGGAAGTGGTTAACTGGGACGAAGCAGCGGCACGTTTCGCAGCTAAAAAATAAGTCCTGATCACCAGCTGGTGAACATATCCAGCCCCTGTCGCTAAGCCGACGGGGGCTTTTTTTTGCCCGCTACAGACCGAAAACCTCGTCAATCGCCCGCATCTGCGCGTCGCTCAGCGTGCCGCCCGCGTTACGGGATGTCGTCCCGCAGTAACCAAACTTGCGGGACACCACGGTTTTGATGGTGGTGACGAAGTCATCGCCGATGGCGTAGATCGCCGACAGTCGGCCTATTTCCTGCTGAATCTGCTGTAACTTTTGCAGATCGCCGTGAGCGAAGGCTTCACGGGCACGGACGAACAGCTCCGGCACAATGTTATTCAGTCCGGAAATCACCCCGGCACCGCCCGCCAGCTTGTTGGGGATAAAATACTCGTCATAGCCGGAGAGCACCGCGAAATCATCCCTTACCGCCCGGGTGGCAAGGATCATCGTGCGGGTGTGCGACTGGCAATCCACCGTGTCTTTAATGCCCGCGAAGTCCGGGAATTCCGCCGCCAGCGTGGCGATAAGGTCCGGCGTCAGATCGCAGCCGGTTCGCGCCGGAAAGTTATAGGCGAACCATTTGCCCGTCAGCTGCTGCCCGAGTGCGCGGTAGTAGCTGAGCAGTTGCGCAGATGTCTGCCCGTAGTAGTAGGGGGGCAGGATCATCACCGCCTCGTAACCCGCTGCAAATGACGCCTGCGCCATGCGCAGTATGTCGCTCACGCAGGTGGATGAGACATTCACCACCATCGGCAACGACGACATGGCCCGCGCTTCGCGGATCAGTAACAGCCGCTCTTCCAGCGTAAAAGAAGCAAATTCGCCGATGCTGCCCATCAGTAGAATGACATCGAGTTTGGCGTCGGTCAGACGGGCGAGGTGCTGGCGTAGCCCGTTGAGATCTATCTTGCCGTCGGTATCCATCGGCGTAATGGCAGGGCACCAGACGCCCGTGAAGCGCTCAGCACTGGACATAGTATTGGCTCCTTGAATGTGAAATGGTGTTTCAGAAGTTAGCTAAGTGATAGCACGGCTTGATCCCTTTCACGCCAGTGACATACTTTTTTTGCGCGCTGACGCCGCAAAAATATTGTATTTCACGGCTTTTCCGGCGAGCCTGAACAGCAGTGGGATCATGACAAAGGGAGACGATATGCAATATCCGATGGAGGTGTTTTCCGGCAAGGTGCGCGATTACCCGGGCAGCCGTCCGAGCGCCATTGCGAAAGTGCAGGTGGATGGCGAACTGACGCTGACAGAGCGTGGCCTGAAGGATGACCAGCAGGCGGAGAAAAAGATCCACGGCGGCCCTGACCGGGCGTTATGCCACTATCCCCGTGAGCATTACGCCCAGTGGGCGCGGGATTTCCCGGACCAGGCGGCACTGTTTGTCGCGCCGGCGTTTGGCGAGAATCTCTCGACCGTCGGGCTGACGGAGAATAACGTGTATATCGGCGACATCTTCCGCTGGGGCGAGGCGCTGATACAGGTGACACAGCCGCGCTCGCCATGCTTCAAGCTTAACTTCCACTTCGGCATTCCCAATATGGCAACGCTGATGCAGGATCGCGGTCACACCGGCTGGCTGTATCGCATCGTAGCGGGCGGGAAGGTGTTCAGCGATGCGCCGCTTGAGCTGGTATCCCGATGCAGTGATGTTAGCGTCCACGAAGCTGGCGTGATCGCCTGGCATACACCGTTTGACGATGAGCAGTATCATCGCCTGCTGTCAGCGGCAGGATTATCGGTAAGCTGGGCAAGAACGATGCAGAAACGGCGTATTAGCGGCAGGATCGAAGACAGTTCGCGGCGTTTGCGCGGGTAGCAGGCGTTGCCCTCTCCCGGTGAAGGAGAGGGCGATACATCAGGCCCGTTTGTTATACAGCGGCAGCCAGATGGTCAGGCGCAGGCCGCCTAACGGACTGTCGTCCGCCTTCACCCAGCCGCGGTGCTGCTGGATGGCAGTTTCAACAATCGCCAGCCCCAGCCCCGTGCCGCCGGACTCGCGGTCGCGGGCCTCGTCAGTACGGTAGAACGGCCGGAAAATCTGTTCGCGATCTGCCGGGCTGACGCCCGGGCCGTCATCATCCACGTTGATGGTGATGCCGTCTTTATCCACGGCAAATCCCACTTCAATCTGCGTATGGGAATACCGCAGCGCATTCCGCACGATGTTTTCCAGCGCGCTCTCCAGCGCGTTCGGGTTACCGTACAGCGGCCAGGGGCCCGGCGGGAAAGTCACCGTCAGCGTTTTGCCCATCTGTTCGGCTTCAAACGCGGCGTTGTCCAGCACCTCGCTCCACAACTGATTCGCTTTCATGGTTTCGCTGACCAGCGCGTTTTTCTGCTGATTGCGCGACATCACCAGCAAATCGTTGATCATGCTGTCGAGCCGCTGCGCTTCGGTTTCGATGCGCTCCAGCTCTTTGCTTTCACCGCTACGGCGACGCAGCAGGGCGGTGCCCAGTTGCAGACGCGTCAGCGGGGTGCGTAGCTCGTGCGAAATATCAGAAAGCAGGCGCTGCTGTGACGTCATCATGCGTTCAAGAGCCGTCACCATCTGGTTAAAACTGGCCCCGGCGGCGAGGAATTCCTGCGGCCCGGCTTCCAGTTCCGGATGCTGGCGCAGGTTACCCTGTGCCACTTCATCCGCAGCGTTTTTCAGCTTACGTGCTGGTTTGGCAAGGCTCCACGCCAGCCATAACAGCAATGGCGAGCTGACCAGCATGGTGACAATCAGCAGTAACAACGGGCGGTCAAAAAGCAGGTTAATAAAGTCTGACTGCGAGCTGCTGGCCGGACGAATGAGATAGAGCTGGTAATTATCTTCCCCATCCCTGATGGAAAATGGCCCTACCAGCTCTACCCGACCGTACTTTTTCTTCTGCGGGTGGTCGGCGTTATCCGCCTGCCCGATGAAGTTACGGATGATCTGCATTTCGCTACGTTCTGCGCCAATCACGCGCCCTTCGCTGGTCACCAGCAACAGGCGTTGTCCCGGCGGCGCCCATTTGTCGATCGCGCGGAATAATCTGCGCCACCACATCAGGTCGTTCGGCGGGTCATTGGCCAGTTCCGCTTCGACATGCTGCTCGATCATCACGCCCTGGCGCTGTTCGCTGTCGAGCAACTCCGTCATCTGACGAGAGTCCAGCTTCGGCACCATCAATACCAGCATCAGCACCAGTGCCAGCGTTAACCAAAATATGGCAAAGATGCGCGCAGTCAAACTTCCAATCATGAAGCAGAAACCATCAGATAGCCGCGACCACGCAGGGTTTTAAACCACGGGTGTCCGTCTTTGCGTTCAGGCAATTTACGGCGCAGGTTGGAAATGTGCATATCGATGGCGCGATCGAACGGCGTTAAGCGCTTACCCAGCACTTCCTGGCTCAGATGCTCACGAGAAACGACCTGGCCCAGATGTTGTGCCAGCAGATAAAGCAGCGTGAATTCAGTGCCGGTGAGTTCCAGCGACTGTCCATCAAAGCTGGCTTCCTGACGGCCTGGATTGAGGCTTAAGGCGTCGACTTCTAAAGTAGGGGAACCGTTATCGCTGTTTTGCTGCTGTTCGCTCCAGTGTGAACGGCGCAGGATGGCGCGAATGCGCGCAACCAGTTCGCGGTCATTGAAGGGTTTAGGCAGATAATCATCTGCGCCCAGCTCAAGGCCGAGTACGCGATCGAGTTCGCTGCCGCGTGCAGTCAACATAATAACGGGCGTCTGGTGTGTCTGACGAAGCTCTTTAAGTGTATCAATACCGTTTTTCTTCGGCATCATAACGTCGAGCAAAAGTAAATCGATACTGTCGTCAAGGAGGTCGAGCGCTTGTTCCCCATCATGGGCAACCAACACCTCAAAACCTTCCATGTCGAGCAGTTCCTTTAACAGGGATGTAAGCTCTCGGTCATCATCAACTAACAGGATTTTATTCATTGTTTAAATACCTCCGAGGCAGAAATTACGTCATCAAGGCGCGCTAATCCATGACTTTACGTTGTTTTACACCCCCTGACGCTAGTTTTCAGCCTGAACCGTACACTGGCTCTCGTTGAATCGCGAAACAAAAGATTTTGGGAGTAAGTGATGCGCAATGTTACCGCTGCCGTCATGGCCTCAAGCCTGGCATTCAGTGCAGCCAGCCAGGCAACTGCAGACGTAACAGGCGATAACTGGCATCCGTCAGATGGACTTACTCAGCGTAGCAGCCAGAGCAATATGTTTGATGGAATTAGTTTAACCGAACATCAGCGTCAGCAGTTACGCGATCTCATGCAGCGGGCACGGCACGATCAGCCCCCGGTGAATGTGAACGACGTGGAGACAATGCACGACCTTGTCACCGCACAAAAATTTGATGAAAACGCAGTGCGTGCTCAGGCAGAAAAAATGGCACAAGAACAGGTGGCTCGCCAGGTCGAAATGGCCCGGGTGCGTAATCAGATGTACCACCTGTTAACGCCAGAGCAGCAAGCGGTTTTACACAAGAAACACGATCAGCGAATGGAACAACTGCGCGATGTCGCGCGAATGCAGCAAAGTTCGTCGCTGAAGTTATCGAGTAGCAGCAGTACCGGTAGTAACCAGTAACACCCTGTTTTCCTTGCCATAGACACCATCCCTGTCTTCCCCCACATGATGTGGGGGTTTTTTTTGCCCAAAATTTACCCCCGACATCCCCTGAACCTGCAATTTCACGCCTTCCCATGTGTCTTTTCATCACAATGACGCTTTTTACATCCGTTATACTGGTTCCTGTATTCTGGCAGGAGTCTCTATGAATCAATCTTATGGACGGCTGGTCAGCCGGGCGGCGGTCGCGGCGACGGTCCTCGCAAGCGTGTTATTGCTGATCAAAATCGTCGCGTGGTGGCACACCGGTTCGGTGAGTATTCTGGCGGCGCTGGTCGATTCGCTGGTCGATATTGCTGCTTCCCTGACTAACCTGCTGGTCGTGCGTTACTCCTTACAGCCTGCGGATGACGAGCACACCTTTGGTCACGGCAAGGCGGAATCGCTGGCCGCGCTGGCGCAAAGCATGTTTATTTCCGGTTCAGCGCTGTTCCTGTTTTTGACCGGCATACAGCATCTGGCACGCCCGGAACCGCTGAATGCGCCCGGTATCGGGGTGGTCGTAACGGTGATTGCGCTGCTCAGCACTGTGATCCTCGTCACCTTTCAGCGCTGGGTGGTAAGAAAAACCCAAAGCCAGGCGGTACGGGCAGATATGCTTCATTATCAGTCTGATGTTATGATGAATGGCGCTATTCTCATCGCCCTTGGCCTGTCCTGGTATGGCTGGCACCGTGCCGATGCGATATTTGCATTAGGCATTGGTGTTTACATATTGTACAGCGCGCTACGCATGGGCTATGAAGCGGTCCAGTCATTGCTGGATCGGGCGTTGCCTGACATCGAGCGTCAGGAAATATTCGAAATCGTCACTCGCTGGCCTGGCGTCAGCGGCGCGCACGACCTTCGCACGCGGCAGTCAGGGCCGACCCGCTTTATACAGATTCATTTGGAAATGGATGACAATCTCCCGCTTGTTCAGGCGCATCTGGTGGCTGAACAGGTCGAGCAGGCGATCCTGCAACGCTTTCCGGGCTCAGATGTCATCATCCATCAGGATCCTTGTTCGGTAGTACCTCAGGAAAAGGGTACGTCAATCAATGCTTTGTGATCGGTTGTAAAAGAGTGAGTCAGGCCACTTTTTTGTACAGAAATTAGCGCCATTTCGCCTGACCTGAATCAATTCAGCACAGAGATATTGATATACTATTCGCAACATCGTTGTTCACTCCTTCGGGGGAGTCGCTTCGGGCAACAGAATTCATTTTGCATTCCAAAGTTCAGAGGTAGTCATGATTAAGAAAATCGGTGTGTTGACAAGTGGCGGTGATGCGCCGGGCATGAACGCTGCAATTCGTGGCGTTGTGCGCGCGGCATTAACGGAAGGCCTGGAAGTTTGTGGTATTTATGACGGTTACCTGGGTCTTTACGAAGATCGCATGGTGCAGCTCGACCGTTACAGCGTGTCCGACATGATCAACCGTGGCGGTACTTTCCTTGGCTCCGCACGCTTCCCGGAATTCCGTGAAGAGCATATCCGCGCTGTGGCTATCGAAAACATGAAAAAACGCGGTATCGATGCGCTGGTCGTTATCGGCGGCGATGGCTCTTACATGGGCGCGAAACGCCTGACTGAAATGGGCTTCCCGTGCATCGGTCTGCCAGGCACCATCGATAACGACGTTGCCGGTACTGACTACACCATCGGTTACTTCACCGCGCTGCACACGGTTGTTGAAGCGATTGACCGTCTGCGTGACACCTCTTCTTCTCACCAGCGTATCTCCATCGTTGAAGTCATGGGCCGTTACTGCGGCGACCTGACGCTGGCTGCGGCTATCGCGGGCGGCTGCGAGTTCATCGTGCTGCCGGAAGTGGAATTCAACCGCGAAGACCTGGTTAACGAAATCAAAGCGGGCATCGCGAAGGGTAAAAAACACGCTATCGTGGCGATCACCGAACACATCTGCGACATCGATGAGCTGGCGAAATACATCGAAGAAGAAACGCAGCGTGAAACCCGCGCCACCGTGCTGGGCCATATTCAGCGTGGTGGTTCGCCGGTACCTTACGACCGTATCCTTGCTTCCCGAATGGGTAGCTACGCCATCGAACTGCTGTTGCAGGGCCACGGCGGACGTTGTGTCGGGATCCAGAACGAAAAAATGGTGCACCATGACATCATTGACGCGATCGAGAACATGAAGCGTCCGTTTAAAGGCGACTGGCTGGACTGCGCGAAAAAACTGTATTAATGCTTTCGCATCCCTCTCCGCCCGGAGGGGGATACTTTCTTCTTATTCCCCGATGTTATAGCCAATCTTTTTTTATTCTTTAATCCTTGGTTCGCTTTCTGGCACGCTGCTTTCATCACAACACAACAACATATGAGAGTGAGCAATGAACAAATGGGGCGTGGGATTAACTTTACTGCTGGCCTCCGGCAGTGTTCTGGCGAAGGATATTCAGTTATTAAACGTGTCTTACGATCCAACGCGTGAGTTGTACGATCAGTACAACAAAGCGTTCAGTGCTCACTGGAAACAGGAAACCGGCGATAACGTCGTGATCCGCCAGTCGCACGGCGGCTCAGGCAAACAGGCGACCTCGGTTATCAACGGCATTGAAGCCGATGTGGTGACGCTGGCGCTGGCCTATGATGTGGATGCGATTGCTGAACGTGGCCGTATCGACAAAAACTGGATCAAACGCCTGCCGGATAACTCTGCGCCTTATACCTCCACCATCGTTTTCCTGGTGCGCAAAGGCAACCCGAAACAAATTCACGACTGGAATGATCTGATAAAACCAGGCGTGTCGGTGATCACGCCGAACCCGAAAAGCTCCGGCGGCGCACGCTGGAACTATCTGGCAGCCTGGGGCTACGCCCTGCATCACAACAACAACGATCAGGCTAAAGCGCAGGACTTCGTGAAGTCACTGTTTAAAAACGTTGAAGTGCTGGATTCCGGCGCACGCGGCGCGACCAACACCTTCGTGGAACGCGGTATTGGCGACGTGCTGATTGCCTGGGAAAACGAAGCGCTGCTGGCGACCAACGAGCTGGGTAAAGACAAGTTTGAGATCGTCACCCCGAGCGAATCCATTCTGGCCGAGCCGACCGTTTCCGTGGTCGACAAAGTGGTCGAGAAGAAAGACACCAAAACCGTGGCCGAAGCCTATCTGAAGTATCTCTACTCACCGGAAGGCCAGGAAATCGCGGCGAAAAACTTCTACCGTCCGCGTAACGCCGAGGTGGCGAAGAAATACGACAGCGTGTTCCCGAAACTGAAACTGTTCACCATTGATGAAGAGTTCGGCGGCTGGACGAAAGCGCAGAAAGAGCACTTCGCTAACGGCGGCACCTTCGACCAGATCAGTAAGCGTTAATCTTCCTCCTGCTGCCCGGCGACGCGAGTTAGCCGGGCAGTGTTTTTATTTAGTCATTATTTTGCGTTACCCTGCCGGTAAAAATTTTTCCGGAACGTACAATGAAACGACTTCGCTTTTTTCTCCTGCTGCTGTTTATCATTCTTGTTGCTGCCGTGGCAGGCATCTGGCTTTGGCTACAGGCCGGTAACCCCAACGCCCTGCGGCAGATCGTCACTGAACAGTGCATTCCCCATCAGCAACCCTGCGCCGAGGTGAACCTCAGCAGCGGCTACGTGGTATTCAAAGATCGTAATGGCCCGTTGCAGTACCTGTTGATGCCCACTTATAAAATCAACGGCACGGAAAGCCCGCTGTTGCTGGAGCCGCAAACGCCAAACTTTTTCTGGCAGGCGTGGAGCGCGCGGCGGTTTATGAGTGAACGCCGGGGCGCACCCGTTCCCGATGACGCGGTGTCGCTGGCGATAAATTCCCGCAGCGGACGTTCCCAGAACCATTTCCATATTCATATCTCCTGTCTGCGGCCTGATATTCGCGCGTTGCTCAATGAACACAGCGCCGCGATCAGCAGCCGCTGGCTACCCTTCCCTGGCGGTTTGCGCGGACACGACTATCTTGCCCGTCGCGTCACCGAAAACGAACTGGTGAAGCGCAGTCCGTTTTTAATGCTGGCGGAAGAGGTACCCGACGCGCGCGAACACATGGGCCGCTATGCGCTGGCGATGGTAAAACAGGCGGACGGCTCTTTTGTCCTGCTGGCGACCGGGCGCAATCTGCTGATGCTTAACCGCGCCTCCGCCGAGGAAATTCAGGATCATGAGTGTGCGATCTTAAAATAACCTGTGAATATTTAGCGTTTACGGGGCAGGGGTGTCGCCGTAGACTTGCTGAAAAAATCGTCAGGAGACAGGCATGTCGCTCTGGTTTACCCACCCGTTGTTCCTTCCGTCGCTGATTGTTGGCGTCACCATCATGCTCTGGGCAACGTCATTGCTGCCGGAGTTTATTACCGCGCTGCTGTTTTTCGCGGCGGCGATGGTGGCAAAAATCGCCCCGCCGGAGGTCATTTTTGGCGGCTTCGCCTCTTCGGCCTTCTGGCTGGTGTTCAGCGGATTTGTGCTCGGCGTGGCGATCCGCAAAACCGGGCTGGCGGATCGGGCGGCGAGGGCGCTGTCGGCCAGGCTCACCGACTCCTGGCCGCTGATGGTCGGCAGCGTGGTACTGCTGAGCTATGCGCTGGCGTTTGTCATGCCGTCGAACATGGGGCGCATTGCGCTATTGATGCCGATTGTCGCGGCGATGGCGGCGCGGGCCGGGATCAACGACGGCACGCGCGCCTGGTACGGACTGGCGCTGGCGGTGGGTTTTGGCACCTTTCAGCTGTCGGCCACCATTCTGCCCGCCAACGTGCCGAATCTGGTAATGAGCGGGGCGGCGGAAGGCTCTTACGGCATTCATCTTAACTATCTGCCATATCTGCTGTTACACACGCCGGTGCTCGGTCTTCTGAAAGGCCTGGTACTGATCGGGCTGATATGCTGGCTTTTTCCCGGCAAGCCTCATGCCCCGCGCGAGTTGACTCCCGCCGGGCCGATGAGCCGGGAGGAAAAACGTCTCGCCTGGCTGCTGGCCGTGGTGCTGATCATGTGGGTGAGCGAGAGCTGGCACGGTATTGGCCCGGCGTGGACCGGGCTGGCGGCGGCGTGCGTCACGCTGCTCCCGCGCGTGGGGTTCATCACCGGCGATGAGTTTTCCAGCGGCGTGAATATGCGTACCTGTATCTATGTGGCGGGAATTCTGGGGCTTGCGATCACCGTGACCCAGACCGGCATCGGCAGCGCCGTAGGCGGCGCGCTGCTGCACGTGATGCCGCTTGACCCCGATAATCCTTTCACCAGTTTTCTTGCTCTGACCGGCATCACCACGGCGTTAAACTTTATTATGACCGCCAACGGCGTACCGGCGTTGTACACCACGCTGGCGCAGAGCTTCGCTGATGCGACGGGCTTCCCGCTGCTGTCGGTGATCATGATCCAGGTGCTGGGGTATTCGACGCCGCTGCTGCCGTATCAGGCGTCGCCTATTGTGGTGGCGATGGCGCTGGGGAAAGTACCGGCGCGGGCGGGAATGCTGCTGTGTCTGGCGCTGGCGATTGCCACGTATCTGGTGTTGTTACCGCTGGATTATGCGTGGTTCAGGGTTCTGGGACAGCTATAAAAAAGCCCGGTGGCGCTGGCGCTTACCGGGCCTACAGAACCGTAGGGCGGGTTAGCGAAGCGCCACCCGCCGCAAAGGTTATTTACGCTTGTTTAGCCGCTTCTGCTGCTTTCACGATCACCGCGAACGCGTCAGCTTTCAGGGAAGCACCGCCAACCAGCGCGCCGTCGATGTCCGGCTGGGCGAACAGTTCAGCCGCGTTACCCGCGTTTACAGAACCGCCGTACTGGATGATGACCTGTTCAGCTACGTTCGCATCCACTTTAGCGATGTGGTCGCGAATGAATTTGTGTACCGCCTGAGCCTGTGCAGGGGTCGCAGATTTGCCGGTACCGATAGCCCATACCGGTTCGTAGGCAATCACAGCGCCTTCAAAAGCAGCCGCGCCCTGGGTTTTCAGTACGGCGTCAATCTGACGTGCGCAGACTTCTTCCGTTTTACCCGCTTCGTTTTCTGCTTCGGTTTCACCGATGCACAGAACCGGGATCAGACCCTGCTCTTTCAGCACAGCGAATTTTTTAGCGATGAACTCATCGGATTCTGCGTGGTAAGTACGACGCTCAGAGTGACCGATGATGATGTATTTTGCGCCGATGTCTTTCAGCATTTCTGCGGAGGTTTCACCGGTGAATGCGCCAGACAGGTTAACGTCGACGTTCTGCGCGCCGAGGATGATGTGGCTGCCGTCTGTGGCACGTTTTGCCAGATCCAGATACAGGTCTGGCGGTGCAATGGCAACGCCACAACCAGATACGCCAGCCAGCTCGGTACGCAGGTTAGCAATCAGCTCATTTACCATGTGGCGGTTGCCGTTCAGTTTCCAGTTACCCATCACTAAAGGATGTCGCATTTTCATTCTCCACGCGTTAAGCGAATCAAGGAATATGGCTGCCGTTCAGGACAGCATGGTCTGTGAACAGTATAGAGATTCATCCCCTCAAAGGCTTTGCTTTTTGTCATTTATTGTTATCTTCGGGTGTCTCAGATAGCGCCAGCTTAATCGGTTCAACAGCGAAGGTCAGCCCCTTTTCGCCGTTGTCTGCTACAACATAGCGTAATGCACCCTCTGTTTCGGCGTAGTAGGCTTTGCCTTTACCGCGGGCGAGGATTTTTTGCAGCTTTTGCAGACATTGCGCCCCGGTCAGCGCTGGTGTGAAAACCCGCAGCACAGCGGCCATGTATTCCTGGGCTTTCGCCTTCGAGGCCTTCTGATCCGGCCCGCGGATCGGCAGCCAGGTGATCTGCATCGATTTAATCTTCAGCGTGCCCCGCTCCAGCGCAGTCGAAGCATAGAGATTATCGTTAATCTTGCTGGCGGCACGCGTCAGGCTGGTCCGGTCGGTGCGCGAATCAATGGCGCGAAACTCGTTCAGCGTAAGCGCTGGGTTAGCCGTATTAAATTTTTCCCGGAACGCGCTGATAGAGAGATCAAACGTGGGCGCGCCCGCCACCAGGTAAGGGGCCGTGGCCGCCAGCGGCGCATCGACGGCGCGACCAGCCACGCTGGTCAGCAGCAGGGAAAGCAACAGGCAAAGCCGTAAATCCCATATCTTCATCAACATCGTCCTCTGTGCAATGTGTTGCCGATTAAAACGATAACCGTCCCGCTTGTCAAAAACGCAGCCGACCAGGGTAAACTACGCGGCATTACGATTATAAGGAACCTTACATGACCATACAGCAGTGGTTATTCTCATTTAAAGGACGTATTGGGCGTCGTGACTTCTGGATCTGGATCGCGCTCTGGGCGCTGTCTATGGTGTTACTGTTCAGCCTCGCGGGTAACGGATGGCTGGATCTGCAAATGGCCGCCTTTGCGCTGGTTTGCCTGATATGGCCGACCGCGTGCGTGACCGTTAAACGCCTGCATGACCGCAACCGATCCGGTTTGTGGGCGTTACTGATGGTGGTGGCATGGATTCTACTGGCCGGAAACTGGGCTGTGCTGGGCGGCGTCTGGGTCTGGGCGGTTGGACGCTTTATTCCGACGCTGATCATGGTGATGCTCTTGATCGACCTGGGCGCATTTGTGGGCACCCAGGGGGAGAATAAATTCGGCAAAGACACGCTGGACGTGAAATATCGCTGATTACCAGTAATGCTCAGCGGTCATATGACCCGGACGGCGACGTAAATGTTTAGTCATCTGCCGGGTATCTTTCAGTAACTGCTGGGTATCACGCACCATCTGCGGGTTACCGCACAGCATCACATGACTGGTTGCGGTATCCATCGGCAGTCCCACCGCTTTTTCCAGTTCACCGCTTTCAATCAGCGCCGGCACGCGGCCATGCAGCGAGCCGGAGACCGTTTCCCGGCTGACCACCGTCTGAATATGCAGTTTCCCTTCGTAGCGCTTTTGCAGCTCCAGCATTAACGGCAGATAGCTGAGATCCGCGGCATAGCGCGCGGCGTGCACCAGCACCAGATTTTTGAAGCGTTCCAGTCCTTTGCCCTCCTGCAACATCGACAGATAGGGGCCAATCGCCGTGCCCGTCGCCAGCATCCACAGGGTATCGCAGTCCGGCACTTCATCGAGCACAAAGAAACCGGCGGCCTCGGCAACGATTAACACCTCATCATCGGGTTTCAGCGCCGCCAGACGCGGGCTGAGTTTACCTTCCGGCACCGTGACCAGATAAAACTCGAGATTGGGATCGGACGGAGCATTCACGTAAGAGTAGGCGCGCTGTACGCGCTCGCCGTCAATTTCCAGCCCCAGCTTGGCAAACTGTCCGGCAGTGAAGGGATTAACGGGGGCATGAAGGGTGAGACTAAACAGCGCATCGGTCCAGAATTCAACCTTTACGACTTTTCCTGTTACCCAATCCGCCATGATCTTCTCCTGTTCTGATGCGATGCCTTATCTTCGTTCCTCAACCCTGACATTTCCAGCCCGTGGGGGCCGGAAAGCTCATTTGATCAAATGATTTCAGAGAATATGTCGCTGTACGTCGACGTCTTTACGATCCAGATAATGAATGGATTTGATGCGGCGAATGGTGCGCGATTTGCCGCGGATCAGCAGCGTTTCTGTGGTCGCCATATTGCCCTTGCGGGTGATGCCGTCCAGCAGATCGCCTTTGGTGATGCCGGTAGCGGAGAAAATCACATTGTCGTTACGCGCCATGTCATCCAGACGCAGCACGGTGTTTGCTTCGATACCCATCGCTTTGCAACGCGCCAGTTCCTGCTCACCAATGCGGCGATTTTCTTCGCTGTCGCCTTTCACCGTATGACGCGCCAGCAGGCGGCCCTGCATATCGCCGTCGAGCGCACGAATTACCGCAGCTGACACCACGCCTTCCGGTGCACCGCCGATGCCGTACAGCACGTCGACTTCGCTGTCAGGCATACAGGTGAGTATGGACGCGGCGACATCGCCATCCGGAATAGCGAATACGCGCACGCCGAGCGTTTGCATGTCCGCAATCACCGCGTCGTGGCGCGGTTTCGCCAGAATGGTAACCGTCAGCTCAGAAAGGGGCTTTTGCAGCGCGGCGGCCACGTTACGCAGGTTTTGCTCCAGCGGCAGATGCAAATCGATGACGCCTTTTGCGCCAGGGCCGACGATCAGCTTTTCCATATACATGTCAGGCGCGTTCAGGAAGGTGCCTTTATCGCCTACGGCCAGTACCGCCAGCGCATTCGCCTGGCCCATCGCCGTCATGCGGGTGCCTTCGATAGGATCTACGGCAATATCGACCGCATCGCCGTTACCGGTACCGACTTTTTCACCAATGTAGAGCATCGGCGCTTCATCGATTTCACCTTCGCCAATCACGATGGTGCCGTCGATATTGACCTGATTCAGCATGATGCGCATGGCGTGTACCGCTGCGCCATCGGCAACGTTTTTGTCGCCGCGGCCCAGCCATTTATAGCCTGCCAGCGCGGCAGCTTCCGTTACGCGGGAAAATTCGATGGCAAGTTCTCGTTTCATCACAGACTCGTTTAAAAAAGAAATTGCCTGAAGTTTAACACAGAGAGGAATGAGGGCGGGAAACTGGCCCTCTCCGGCAGGAGAGGGCAGGGTAAATAATTATTCTTCGCGATCTTCCCACGCCATGGCGCGTTTCACCGCTTTTTTCCAGCCGCTGTAGCGATAGTTACGTTCGGTGGTTTCGATACCCGGACGGAATTCACGCTCAATCACCGCTTTTTCCTGTAGCTCATCCAGATTCTGCCAGAAGCCCACAGCCAGACCGGCCAGATAGGCTGCGCCCAGCGCCGTGACTTCACGCACTTCCGGACGCTCCACACGGGTGCCGAGAATATCGGACTGGAACTGCATCAGGAAGTTGTTCGCCACCGCGCCACCGTCCACGCGCAGAGCGTGCAGACGAATGCCGGAGTCGGCCTGCATCGCTTCCAGCACATCGCGGGTCTGATAGGCGATAGATTCCAGCGTTGCGCGGATAATGTGGTTAGAGTTCACGCCACGGGTCAGGCCGAAGATCGCGCCGCGGGCATACGGGTCCCAGTAAGGCGCGCCCAGACCGGTAAAGGCCGGTACGACATACACGCCGTTGGTGTCTTTCACTTTGGTGGCGAAGTATTCGGAATCGAAAGCATCGCTGATCAGCTTCACTTCATCGCGCAGCCACTGGATGGATGCGCCCGCCATGAACACTGCACCTTCCAGCGCGTAGTTCACTTCACCGCGCGGACCGCAGGCGATAGTGGTCAGCAGGCCGTGCTCGGACGCCACCGCTTTTTCGCCGGTGTTCATCAGCATAAAGCAGCCGGTACCGTAGGTGTTTTTCGCCATCCCTTCTTTGACGCACAGTTGGCCGAACAGCGCCGCCTGCTGGTCACCGGCGATACCGGCGATAGGGATACGCGTGCCGCCTTTACCGCCGACGTTGGTCTGGCCATACACCTCAGAAGACTTGCGGACTTCCGGCAGCATTTCGCGCGGAATATCCAGCACTTCCAGCATTTTAGCGTCCCATTCCAGCGTATGGATGTTGAACAGCATGGTACGTGAGGCGTTGGTGTAATCCGTAACGTGTACGCGTCCCTGGGTCATTTTCCAGATAAGCCAGGTATCCACGGTGCCGAACAGCAGTTCACCGCGTTTAGCGCGCTCGCGGGAGCCTTCAACGTGGTCAAGGATCCACTTCACTTTGGTGCCGGAGAAGTACGGGTCAATCACCAGGCCGGTGGTTTGACGCACGTAATCTTCCAGACCATCACGTTTTAAATGCTCGCAGATGTCGGACGTGCGGCGGCACTGCCAGACGATGGCGTTATAAATCGGTTTACCGGTCTCTTTATCCCAAACGATAGCGGTTTCGCGCTGGTTGGTGATACCAATGGCGGCAACCTGATCGGCGTTGATGTCGGCTTTCGCCAGCACTTCTACCAGCGTCGAGCTCTGGCTCGCCCAGATCTCCATCGGGTCATGCTCAACCCAGCCTGGCTTAGGATAAATTTGTTCGAATTCGCGCTGCGCGACACTGATGATATTGGCGTCGTGATCCATTACAACGGCACGGGAGCTGGTGGTTCCCTGGTCAACCGCAACGATATATTTTTTGTCAGTCATAAGTATGTTGTCCCGTAGTCACATTACAGCGAAGCTTTTTGTTGTGCAGTGGTGCTGGCCGTGGCCTTCTCGTCTTCCACCACGCAGGTATCGCACGGCAGATGGCGGCCAATCAGCTTACGGTAGCCAAACGCACCCAGCGACGCGCCGACAATTGGCCCAAACAGCGGCACCAGGAAGTAAGGAATATCTTTGCCACCGGTAAAGGCGACGTCGCCCCAGCCGGCAAGCCAGGCGAAGGTTTTCGGACCCAGATCGCGTGCCGGGTTCATCGCAAAGCCGGTCAGCGGCCCCATGGATGCACCAATCACCGCGATGAGCAGGCCGATTAACAGCGGTGCCAGCGGACCACGCGGGATGCCGTTGCCATCATCGCCCAGCGCCATGATCACGCCCATCAGAATAGCGGTAATCACCATTTCAACCGCGAAGGCCTGCACAAAATTGATATGCGGATTCGGATAAGTTGAGAAGATGCCTGCCAGATCCAGACTTTCGACGCTGCCGCGCACCATCTGATGCGTTTGCTCGAAGTCGATGAAAAGATTGTAATAAAGCCCGTAAACGATAGCAGCCGCGCAAAAAGCCCCGGCAAATTGAGAAACAATATAAGGAATAACTTTATGCCCGTCGAAACAGGCAAATCGCCATAACGCAATGGTTACCGCCGGATTAAGATGTGCCCCGGAAACCCCTGCGGTCAGGTAGATGGCCATCGCCACGCCCAGACCCCAGATAATACTGATTTCCCACTGTCCAAAAGTGGCACCTGCCACCTTCAGCGCTGCAACACACCCGACACCGAAGAAAATCAACAACCCGGTTCCGAGAAATTCGGCGATGCACTGGCCTTTCAAGGTTGATGTTTGACTCATAATCGGATCCTGAAGAGTTTAATGTTTATTGTTTGCGCGACACAGTGACCGTCACGATGCCCTGTAGACATGGTGTTAATTTATCGTTAACGAGCAAAAACGAGAAATATCGAAATCGAAATGTGTGTGCTCCGTCAATAAAATGAGCGTTTTCGCGCTATAAAGCGCGTTTTACCAGCAGTACGAAACGTGAGCTGAATCATTTCATTAACGAATGCGTTAACAATTTAGGGGTAGTTTCGGCAAACGCACCAGGTCTATGCTTAAAAGTGTTGCAAAGCGCGATCTACAAGGGTTGTCGCTGGACACGCGCGTGGTCGCTCCATACAATCGGGGGGATAGAGTGCGCGTTGATACGGGCGTCGCCTTGCAAATCGGAATTCAGGAGAGGTATGACTATGTCATTAGAAGTGTTTGAGAAGCTGGAAGCGAAAGTACAGCAGGCGATTGATACCATCACCCTGCTGCAGATGGAAATCGAAGAGCTGAAAGAGAAGAACAACTCGCTGTCACAGGAAATGCAGTCTGCACAGCACTCCCGCGAGCAGCTGGAGCGTGAGAACCACGAGCTGAGAGAACAGCAGAGCGGCTGGCAGGATCGTCTGCAGGCGCTGTTAGGCCGTATGGAAGAAGTCTGATTACGCTTCATCTTTCGAGCCGTAGCCGCGTGGCAGGCCGGATAAGCGTAGCGCCATCCGGCATCACAAAAGCGCGGTAATAAAAAAGGCACCTCACAGGGTGCCTTTTTTATTTACTCGATATCCAGGGGATCTTCGGAAAGGATAATGCCGGTGTTATCGGCGTAGAGATGGTCGCCGGAGAAGAAGGTCACGCCGCCAAAATTAACGCGGATATCGCTTTCGCCAATCCCTTCAGCAGTGGCACCTACCGGAATAGCGGCAATCGCCTGAATGCCGATGTCCAGCTCTTCCAGATCGTCCACCTGGCGTACTGCGCCGTAGACCACAATGCCTTCCCATTCGTTCTGTAAGGCAAGGCGTCCCAGTTCTGCATCGATTAATGCACGACGTACCGAACCGCCGCCATCAATCAGCAAAACGCGTCCACGACCATTCTGTTCGAGCAGATCATACAGCAACCCGTTGTCCTCGAAACATTTGACCGTGATGATTTGTCCGCCAAAAGACGACCGTCCACCAAAGTTGGAGAACAGCGGTTCCACGACGTTGACATCTTCCTGGTAGATGTCACAAAGCTCAGAAGTATCATATTTCATAGGATTTACGTTCAGTTGCCGCGAGAGTTGTCAGTATATCGCGCATAACGCGCTGTTGGCAAAATCATCAAATGTTAATTGATATTTGTCAGTTAAAACGACGACTGGCTCAGCACTATTCCACATACAAACAACAGGTTAGTCAAAAGCGCGGCTTTTACGGTACGTTCAAGCATCGGCGGCATCGCACTGGCGTCGGTTTCCCGCAGGACATAACGCGCCTGTCTGACCAGAACCGGTGTGGCGAGCATAAACAGCCAGCCCCACACGCTTTGCAGCGAAATCAGGTTGAACAGCGCCAGACAAAGCCAGGCCCCCGCCAGCAGACAGGCGTGATAACGACGGGCGTTGATCGGGCCCAGACGCACCACCAGCGTGTTCTTACCGTTTTCGCGGTCACTGTTGATATCGCGCAGGTTATTGATGTTCAGCACCGCCGTTGCCAGCAGACCACAGGCCGTGGCGGGCAGGAACAGTACCGGCACCAGCGTGTGCGCCTGCAAATACCAGCTCCCCATCACGCTCAGCCAGCCAAAGAACAGCAGCACGGAAATATCACCCAGCCCAATGTAGCCATACGGGCGACGCCCGACGGTATAGGTGATGGCCGCCAGAATCGACAGGCCGCCCAGCGCCAGGAAGCCGACAAAATCTGCCAGTGTCTGATACGCCACTGCCACCAGCGCCAGCCCGGACACGCAGCTCAGGACCACTGTCACCATCAGCGCGCGTTTCATCTGCGCCTGGGTGATCGCGCCCTTTTGCATACCGCGCAACGGCCCGATGCGGTCGGGCTTATCGCTGCCTTTTACCGCATCGCCGTAATCGTTCGCCAGATTGGAGAGGATTTGCAGCAGTCCGGCGGTGATAAGCGCCAGTACGGCGACCAGCGGATCGAAATGTCCCTGCCACCAGGCCAGGGTCGTGCCGACCACAATGGCGGCGAAGGCCAGCGGGAGAGTTTTGGGACGCAGGCTTTCCAGCCAGGCCTGGGTGCGGCTCAATGGGCGCGAGTCAGTCATAGTTTTTAGCCAATAAAAAATGGGGCTGTTCAGCCCCATCGATAGTGATGAAAGTGCAATGCGCGCGATTATAAGATAAAACGGCTCAAATCTTCATCTGCAACCAGCTCATCCAGGTGTTTGCTCACATAAGCCGCATCAATAGTGATGGATTCACCATTGCGATCGCTGGCGTCGTAGGAAATATCTTCCATCAAACGCTCAAGCACGGTATGCAGGCGACGGGCACCGATGTTTTCTGTGGTTTCGTTTACCTGCCAGGCGGCCTGCGCAATGCGCTTGATGCCATCTTCGGTAAAGTCGATGTTCACGCCTTCGGTCGCCATCAGCGCTTTGTACTGCACGGTAACTGACGCGTTTGGCTCAGTCAGAATGCGCTCGAAGTCTTCCGTGGTCAGCGCCTGCAATTCAACGCGGATCGGCAGACGACCCTGCAGTTCCGGGATCAGATCCGACGGTTTCGCTACCTGGAATGCGCCAGAGGCGATAAACAGAATGTGGTCGGTCTTCACCATGCCGTGTTTCGTGGAAACCGTACAGCCTTCCACCAGCGGCAGCAGATCGCGCTGTACGCCTTCACGGGAAACGTCCGGGCCATTGGATTCGCCGCGCTTACAGATTTTGTCGATCTCATCGATAAACACGATACCGTGCTGTTCAACCGCATCGATAGCGTCCTGCTTCAGCTCTTCCGGGTTCACCAGCTTCGCCGCTTCTTCTTCAATCAGCAGCTTCATCGCTTCTTTGATTTTCAGTTTACGCGGCTTCTGCTTCTGCCCGCCCAGGTTCTGGAACATGGACTGCAACTGGCTGGTCATCTCTTCCATACCTGGCGGGGCCATGATTTCAACACCCATCGGCGCGGCAGAAAGATTAATTTCGATTTCTTTATCGTCCAGCTCGCCTTCACGCAGCTTTTTGCGGAAGGACTGGCGCGCGGCGGACGGCTCCTGCGGCTGCTCAGGCTGGCCCCAGTTGTTCTTCGCCGGTGGGATCAGCACGTCAAGAATGCGCTCTTCCGCCATTTCTTCCGCACGGTAGCGGTGTTTTTCAATGGAATTACTGCGCACCATTTTGATCGCGGCGTCGGTCAGATCGCGGATGATAGAGTCCACTTCTTTACCTACATAGCCCACTTCGGTGAACTTGGTCGCTTCCACCTTGATGAATGGCGCGTTCGCCAGCTTCGCCAGGCGACGGGCGATTTCGGTTTTACCGACACCGGTCGGGCCGATCATCAGAATGTTTTTCGGGGTAACTTCGTGGCGCAGCTCTTCATCAAGCTGCATACGACGCCAGCGGTTACGCAGGGCAATGGCCACGGAACGCTTGGCGTTATCCTGGCCAATGATGTGTTTATTCAGTTCGCTGACAATTTCGCGTGGGGTCATTTCAGACATTAGAGATCCTTACGCCTTAGAGGACAATTCTTCGATGGTATGGAAGTGGTTGGTGTAGATGCAGATATCGCCTGCAATGCCCAACGCCTTCTCAGCAATGTCGCGCGCGCTGAGGTCGGTATTTTCCAGCAGTGCGCGGGCGGCGGCCTGGGCGTACGGCCCACCGGATCCGATAGCAATCAGATCGTTTTCCGGCTGTACCACATCGCCATTACCGGTGATGATCAGCGACGCATTTTCATCCGCCACGGCCAGCAACGCTTCGAGCTTGCGCAGCATGCGGTCGGTACGCCAGTCTTTTGCCAGCTCAACGGCGGCTTTCACCAGATGACCCTGGTGCATTTCCAGCTTACGTTCAAACAGTTCAAACAGCGTGAAGGCATCGGCAGTACCGCCAGCAAAACCGGCGATCACTTTGTCGTTGTACAGACGACGCACTTTTTTCACGTTGCCTTTCATTACGGTGTTGCCCAGCGTGGCCTGGCCGTCGCCAGCAATTACCACCTGGCCGTTACGGCGTACACTTACGATTGTTGTCACGAGCAGACCCCTTGTTGCATAAACGGATTAGAAGCCCCGTACAGTGTACGGGGCTGAATGCAATTATAGATGGGGGGGATTTTGGGGGTTTCAACCCCCGGAGGCGAGACGAATACAGTTTGAGTGGCCCGCCATCTTCAGGCGGTTAAGGGTGCCGTCGGTATTCTCTTTGCCTTTGATCGGCCCGATGACCACGCGATTCCAGCCATTATTGGTGGTGATGCGGGAGTCAAAACCTTCAAATGCCAGCTGCGCGCGGACCGTTTCAGCCTGCTCTGTGCCTTTAAAGGAACCGCACTGCACCATCCAGCGACGATCGTCTTTTTTCTCTGCCGTTTTCTTCGGCGCTTCCGGCTCACGCGTAATTGGCGCTGCCTGCTGTTTTGGCGCGGCAGCATCGGTATGTGCAGGCGTTTGCAGCAGATCCTGGTAAGGCTGCTGGGACGTCGTCTGCTTCGGTTGCTGCTGTACCGGCTTTGACTGCGCGGGGGCGGTTTGCACCGTGCGCGGCTGCTGATACGGCTGTTCCGTTACGCGTGGCTGCGTTCTTGGTTGCTGCACCGGCTGCGTGTACGTCTGTTGTTGCTGTTGCTGTTGACGTAGCTGTACCTGCTGCTGGGCCTGACGCTGGCGTTGCAGGGTTTGCTGACGCTGCTCCGCCGTCTGCTCATTCCAGGGGACTTCGTTGAGCTGCGTCGGCTGCTGACGCATATCTGCCTGCATTTGCTCCAGCAACTGGCGCTGTTCATCCGTCAGCTGGTTCGGGTTCATCACTTCGCCACCGGCAGAAGGCTCCGTCGGCGCACGTACGCCAGGCTGACGGCTTTCCAGCTCTTTGATATAGCGCCAGCGCTCTTCCGGTTTCGGTGGCAGTCCGTTCCCCGCAACCTTCTGATTTTGCAGCGTCTCTGCATCTTCTTTCTTATGGTGCGTAATAAAGTACAGACCACCGATAAATGCCACCAGCACAGCGGCCGCTATGGCGACCATGGCGGGCGATACAACAGACGGGCTACGTTGCTTTTTCTTTGAGGTGCTCTTTTTTCGCCGCGAAGGAGCCGACTGGCTGCGGCGTACATAATCTCGTTGTGCCACTATCGTTTCGCTGTATTTATTCGTTTGTCAGTCCGTCATGTTACTTAAGCGACGGGACTTTGACCAGAAGCGGGAGTCTTAAAGCCAATTACTTCAGGTAATGGCTTGTGTCGTCCCACGGATGATTAACTCGCAGTCCAGCAGCCGCGAACCGCTGCTGACGTTTTGCCCGTGAAGCTGGTCCAGTAAAAGCAGCATCGCTTCACGCCCGATTTTAAAGCGGGGTTGCGACACGGTGGTCAGCGGCGGATCGCAAAATTGGGCGAGCGCAATATTGTCGAAACCAATAATAGACAGATCGTCAGGAATTTTCAGGCCATGACGTTTTGCACAGGATAACGCCCCCAGCGCCATCACATCGCTGTGACAGAACACGGCGGTGGGCGGTTTTGGCAGCGCCAGCAGTTGCTCCATCGCCGTGCTGCCCGCTTCAAAGGTAAAGTTGCCGCGCGCAATATAATGCGGGTCAACGGTGATGCCGGTGCGACGCAGCGCCTGCACGTAGCCCTGTAAGCGATAATGGCACAGCGGCATCTCCTCCGGTCCGGCAATACAGCCGATCAGCTGATGGCCCTGTTCACGAAGATAATTGACCGCATCAAAGGCCGCGGTCAGGTTATCGATGTGCACCGTCGGCAGTTCCAGTTCGGGGGCGAATTCGTTCGCCATTACCATCGGCGGCAAATTGCGCTGTTCTTCAATGCTGGCGTCAAACGGCAGGCGCGAGCCGAGCAACAGCATACCGTCGATCTGCTTAGTAATGATCAGGTCGATAAAGGTCTTTTCCTGCTGATTCTGATGGGCGCAGTCGCCGATCAGCACCAGATAACCCTGTTCCGCCGCCGTCACTTCAATGCCGCGGATGATTTCGCTAAAAAATGGATCGCAGATGTCCGGCACGATCACCAGGATAGTGCGCGACTCATTGCGCTTCACGTTGCGCCCCATCGCCTGCGGATAATAGCCCACTTCAAGGGCTGCCTGCTCCACCCGGTTGCGGGTCGATTGCGAGACTTTATCCGGATTCATTAATGCACGGGACACCGTTGCCGTAGAGACCTTCGCTTTCTCGGCAACGTCTTTCATGGTCGCTGCAGCAACCTCTTTCTTAGCCTTCACCACTCTCTCCTCGCATGCAGACGCAGGCGCAGCCACATCCTCTGTGTCTGACATCAGACACATTTTTATCAGATAGTTACCCGTTTCGGTTACAGTATTTTCATGAAAAGTGTGACGGGTGTTGAATTTTACGATCCGCCTCGCAACCTTAACCTTCGATGGGATCGACATCCAGCACCCACTTCACCTTGCGCGCTTCCGGCAGGGTATTAATGAGCACCAGCGCGCCGCTAATAAGATGTTGCAGGCGAACGCGTGAAGGGTGCTGCAACAGCAGCTGCCAGCGATAACGACCGCCACGCTTTGGCGCGAGGGCGGGTACCGGCCCTAAAATCCAGGTGTTATTGTCCAGCAGCGGGCTGGCGTGTAACAGATTACGCAGCTGTTGCAGGAAAACCGGAGCCTGCTCGTTGTTATGATCTTCAGCACGAATAATCACGTGGCTGGTCCACGGCGGCAGTTGCAGCGTTTGCCGCTCGGCCAGCGCCTGATCCGCAAAGGCGTCGTAGCCTTTATGCAGCAGAGTCTGTAATAAAGGATGTTCCGGATGGTGCGTTTGCAGCACCACTTCGCCCTGTTTACCCGCGCGTCCGGCACGGCCTGATACCTGGGTATAGAGCTGGGCGAAGCGCTCAGCGGCGCGAAAATCAGCGGAGAACAGCGCGCCGTCAACGTCCAGCAGCGCCACCAGCGTCACGTCCGGGAAATGGTGCCCTTTTGCCAGCATCTGCGTGCCGATCAGGATCCGTGCGCCGCCACGATGCACCTCCGCCAGTTGCTGCTCCAGCGCGCCTTTACGGCTGGTGGTGTCACGATCAATACGCGACAGGGGCACGCCGGGGAAGAAGGGCGCTAAAGCCTGCTCTAACTGCTCCGTGCCCAGACCCACCGGTACCATGTGCGTTGAGCCGCAGGACGGACACTGGCGCGGCACCGGGCGCTGGCTGTCGCAGTGGTGGCAACGTAACTGGCGCTGCGCCTGATGCAGGGTGTAGTAGTGATCGCAGCGCGGGCACTCTGCCGTCCAGCCACAATCATGACATAGCAGCGCGGGCGCGAAGCCCCGGCGGTTCAGGAACAGGATCACCTGATTATCCGCCTGCACATGCTGACGGATACGGGTAATCAGCGCCGGTGCCAGCCCCGCCTGTAGCGGCTGGCCTTTTAAATCGAGCACATGCTGCGTGGCCGGGCGCGCGTTACCGGCCCGGCGCGTCAGGCGCAACATGCGGTATTTGCGCTGTCGCACGTTATGCAGCGTTTCCAGCGCCGGGGTGGCCGACCCTAAAATAATCGGGATTTGTTCGCTGTGGGCGCGGTAGACCGCCAGATCGCGGGCGTGATAGCGCCAGCCTTCTTGCTGTTTATAGGAGCTGTCGTGCTCTTCGTCGATGACAATGACGCCGAGGTTTTTAAACGGTGTGAACAGCGACGAGCGGGTGCCGATGACAATCGCCGCCTCGCCATTTTTCGCTTTCAGCCAGGCGCTCAGGCGTTCGCTGTCATTCAGACCGGAGTGCAGCACCTCTACGGGCGCATTAAACCGCTCGCGAAAACGGGCGATGGTCTGCGGGGTCAGGCCGATTTCCGGCACCATCACCAACGCCTGTTTGCCCTGGGCGAGGATATTTTCCAGCACGCTTAAATAGACTTCCGTTTTACCGGAGCCGGTAACGCCCGCCAGTAGCCAGGCAGAGAAGGTTTCAGATTCGCTGTGGATAGCGCCCACGGCGGTGGCCTGCTCGGTATTCAGCCGCAGTCGTTCGCCAGGAACGGCGTAATTTTCGCGCCAGTCGGTCAGGGCCGGGGCTTCGCTGTTGAGATCGCACAGCCCTTTGGCGCGTAGCGCCTGCAAGGCCGCGTCGTTAAACTCCAGATCCTGCACCTGATGCCGCCAGATTTTCCCCTGGCGCAGCGCGGCCAGCGCCTGCTGCTGCTTTGGCGATCGTTTCAGGCTGTTGATGTCCACCGCCTGGCCCTGCTCGGTGGCGAACCAGAACCACAGCGGGGCGACGCTGGCGGGCTTGCCCTGACGCAGCAGGATCGGCAGCGCGTGAAACAGCACATCGCCCAGGGGATGATGGTAATAATCGGCAGCCCACAGCAACAATCGCCAGACGGAGGGCGAAAAGACAGGATCGGCGTCCAGCACCTCGACGACGCTTTTTAATTCGTCCAGCGGCAGTTCGCTTTTCTCGCTCACGGAAACCACAATGCCGACCCGCTCCTGTTTACCAAAGGGCACGCGCACGCGACAACCCGCGTTGACCGCAGCGCCTTCCGGCAGGCGGTAGTCAAACGTACGGGGTAGCGGTACGGGCAGGGCGACGTGAGCGACGGGCATTGAATGCATCCTGACTTGAAAACTGGCGGGTTAGTATACACATTAGAAGAGCAAGACGCGGATCAGTTTGCATGTGCTGGTTATTTTCTGTATGATTCGCCGCCTTTGATGTGTTTTGATCACGTCAAAGAGAACGTAACTACTTTAAACATCGCGTGGTGTCTGGCGTTAGGGCTGGAAGAGCGACGCGGCCTTAAACTGAGGTTTCTCCCATGAAAAAAGGTATTCACCCGAATTATACTGAAATTACTGCAAACTGTTCTTGCGGTAATGTGATCAAAATCCGCTCTACCGTGGGTCACGATCTGAACCTGGACGTGTGTGGCCAGTGCCACCCGTTCTATACTGGCAAGCAGCGTGATGTTGCTACCGGTGGCCGTGTTGACCGCTTCAACAAGCGCTTCAGCCTGCCAGGCAGCAGCAAATAAGTATTGGCTGCCAGAAAAAACCGCCTGTGGGCGGTTTTTTTATGTCCGCGATACGGACAACGACGGCAGAAAGCAAAAGGGCAGAAGATCTCTTCTGCCCTTTTTTATTACTCAGTATTCCCACGTATCCGGGTCGATACCCAGTTCACGCATGATGATCTTCGCCGCTTCCGGGATCTCATCGCTGCGCTCTTTACGCAGGTCTTCATCGTTCGGCAAAGGCTGACCGGTAAAGGCATGCAGGAACGCTTCACACAGCAGTTCACTGTTAGTGGCGTGACGCAGGTTGTTCACCTGACGACGAGTACGTTCATCGGTGAGGATTTTTAACACCTTCAGAGGAATGGAAACCGTAATTTTTTTTACTTGTTCACTCTTCTTACCGTGCTCAGCGTATGGGCTGATATATTCGCCGCTCCATTCAGCCATGAGATACCTTTAATCCTCTCAGTCATTAATAAAAGGTCGAAACCTGATCAAACGCAGGTACCGCACCGTAATCTCGCGTAGTTTACCGTAGAGACGACACCGTGACACGGAGTATCGAATCGGCGGCCATGCGCTAACGCATATAATTTTAACGGCTATTATGCATTTGCTCAATCTATACGCAAAGAAGTTTAGATGTCCAGATGTATTGACGTCCATATTCACGGTGCTATTCTGGTGGCTGACTTTTCATCCCTTAAGCCAGGAAGCCTTCCCATGACGCGTAAACAGGCCACCATCGCAGTGCGTAGCGGATTGAATGATGACGAGCAGTACGGTTGCGTCGTCCCGCCGATTCATCTCTCCAGTACCTATAACTTCACCGGATTCAACGAACCACGTGCCCATGACTACTCCCGTCGCGGTAACCCGACGCGTGATGTCGTGCAGCGCGCGCTGGCCGAGCTGGAAGGCGGTGCAGGCGCGGTGATGACCAATACCGGCATGTCAGCGATCCACCTGGTGACCACCGTCTTCCTGAAGCCCGGCGATCTGCTGGTGGCACCGCACGATTGCTACGGCGGCAGTTACCGCCTGTTCGATAGCCTGGCAAAACGCGGCTGTTATCGCGTTTTATTTGTCGATCAGGGCGACGAGCAGGCATTAAAATCGGCGCTGGCCGAAAAACCGAAACTGGTACTGGTGGAAAGTCCAAGCAACCCATTGTTGCGCGTCGTGGATATTGCGAAAATCTGTCATCTGGCGCGTGAAGCAGGTGCCGTGAGCGTGGTGGATAACACCTTCTTAAGTCCGGCGTTGCAGAACCCGCTGGCGCTGGGTGCCGATCTGGTTTTACATTCATGCACTAAATATCTGAACGGCCATTCCGACGTAGTCGCGGGCGTGGTGATTGCCAAAGACGAGGCGACTGTCACCGAACTGGCATGGTGGGCGAATAATATCGGCGTCACCGGCAGCGCCTTTGACAGCTATCTGCTACTGCGCGGACTGCGTACCTTGTCGCCGCGTATGGAAGTGGCGCAACGTAATGCCCAGGGGATTGTGGATTTCCTTAAAACACAGCCGCTGGTGAAAAAACTGTACCACCCGTCGTTGCCGGATAATCAGGGCCACGAGATTGCTGCTCGTCAGCAAAAAGGATTTGGCGCCATGCTCAGTTTTGAACTGGATGGCGATGAACAAACATTACGTCGTTTCTTAAGCGGGCTGTCACTGTTTACGCTGGCGGAGTCGTTAGGGGGAGTTGAAAGTTTGATCTCCCACGCCGCCACCATGACACACGCAGGCATGGCGCCAGAAGCGCGGGCAGCGGCGGGGATTTCCGAAACGCTGCTGCGTATTTCCACCGGCATCGAAGATGGCGAAGATTTAATTGCCGACCTGGAAAATGGCTTCCGGGCAGCAAACAAGGGGTAAACATGAGTGTGATTGCGCAGGCAGGGACGAAGGGTCGTCAACTGCATAAGTTTGGTGGGAGTAGTCTGGCTGACGTGAAATGTTACCTGCGCGTAGCGGGTATCATGGCGGAATATTCGCAGCCTGGCGACATGATGGTCGTCTCGGCGGCGGGCAGCACCACCAACCAACTGATCAGCTGGCTGAAGTTAAGCCAGACCGACAGACTCTCTGCGCATCAGGTTCAACAGGCGCTGCGTCGCTACCAAAGCGATTTGATCAGCGGCCTGCTGCCTGCGGATATGGCCGACACGCTCACCCAGGCCTTTATTCACGATCTGGAGCGCCTGGCGGCGCTGCTTGATCGCGGCATCACCGACGCGGTATATGCGGAAGTGGTGGGGCACGGTGAAATCTGGTCTGCGCGCCTGATGTCTGCCGTGCTCAATTTACAGGGTATGGAATCCGCGTGGCTGGATGCGCGCGATTTCCTGCGCGCTGAGCGCGGCCCGCAGCCGCAGGTGAATGAAGGCTTATCCTATCCGCTGTTGCAGCAACTGCTGGTACAGCATCCGAATAAACGTACCGTGGTGACGGGCTTTATCTGCCGCAACGACGCCGGTGAAACCGTGCTGCTGGGCCGTAATGGTTCTGACTATTCGGCGACGCAAATCGGCGCGCTGGGCGGCGTGTCCCGCGTGACCATCTGGAGCGACGTGGCCGGGGTGTACAGCGCCGACCCGCGTAAAGTGAAAGATGCCTGCCTGCTGCCGCTGCTGCGCCTTGATGAAGCGAGCGAACTGGCCCGTCTGGCCGCGCCGGTACTCCACGCCCGAACGCTACAGCCGGTTTCTGCCAGCGATATCGATCTGCAATTGCGTTGCAGCTATAACCCGGAGCAGGGCTCCACGCGCATTGAGCGCGTGCTGGCGTCCGGCACCGGGGCGCGCATTGTCACCAGCCATGATGACGTCTGCCTGATCGAGTTTCAGGTTCCGGCCAGCCAGGATTTTGCGCTGGCCCATAAAGAGGTGGATCTGATCCTCAAGCGTGCGCAGTTGCGTCCGCTGGCAGTGGGCATTCATAACGATCGCAACCTGCTGCAACTTTGCTACACCTCAGAAGTGGTCGACAGCGCGCTGAAGCTGCTACAGGACGCCGGGCTGACGGGCGAACTGCGCCTGCGTCAGGGGCTGGCGCTGGTGGCGCTGGTGGGGGCGGGCGTATGCCGTAATCCGCTGCACAGCCACCGCTTCTGGCAGCAGTTAAAGGGGCAGCCGGTGGAGTTTATCTGGCAGTCCGACGACAGCATCAGTCTGGTGGCCGTGCTGCGTGCCGGGCCGACGGAAAGCCTGATCCAGGGCCTGCACCAGTCGCTGTTCCGCGCGGAAAAACGCATCGGCCTCGTGCTGTTCGGCAAAGGCAATATCGGCTCGCGCTGGCTGGAGCTGTTTGCCCGCGAGCAGGGCGCGCTGTCGGCGCGTACCGGTTTTGAATTTGTGCTGGCAGGGGTGGTGGACAGCCGCCGCAGCCTGCTGAGCTATGACGGGCTGGATGCCAGTCGCGCGCTGGCGTTCTTCAATGATGAAGCCGTCGAGCAGGATGAGGAGTCGCTGTTCCTGTGGATGCGCGCCCATCCCTATGATGATTTAGTGGTGCTGGACGTGACTGCCAGCGAGCAGCTGGCCGATCAGTATCTGGATTTCGCCAGCCACGGCTTCCACGTCATCAGTGCCAATAAGCTGGCCGGGGCAAGCACCAGCCATAAATACCGCCAGATCCACGACGCCTTCGAAAAAACTGGCCGCCACTGGCTGTACAACGCCACTGTGGGCGCGGGCTTGCCGGTAAACCATACCGTGCGCGATCTGATCGACAGCGGTGACTCCATTCTCGCCATCAGCGGGATTTTCTCCGGTACGCTCTCCTGGCTGTTCCTGCAGTTTGACGGTACCGTGCCCTTTACTGACCTGGTGGATCAAGCCTGGCAGCAGGGGCTGACCGAGCCGGATCCGCGCGTCGATCTCTCCGGTAAAGACGTGATGCGCAAGCTGGTGATCCTCGCCCGTGAAGCGGGTTATGACATCGAGCCGGATCAGGTGCGCGTGGAGTCGCTGGTGCCACAGGGTTGTGAAGAGGGGTCTGTGGATCACTTCTTTGAGAACGGCGATGAGTTGAACGACCAGATGGTACAGCGGCTGGAAGCGGCGCGGGAAATGGGTCTTGTGCTGCGTTACGTAGCGCGTTTTAACGCCAACGGTAAAGCGCGTGTGGGTGTGGAAGCGGTACGCCCTGAGCATCCGCTGGCGGCCCTGCTGCCGTGCGACAACGTGTTTGCCATCGAAAGCCGCTGGTATCGCGATAACCCGCTGGTGATCCGCGGGCCTGGTGCGGGGCGCGATGTCACCGCCGGGGCCATCCAGTCAGACATTAATCGTCTGGCACAGTTGCTGTAGTGTTTATCCCCCCTCACTGCCACAGTGAGGGGGCTTTCCATCCTGAATCTTTTTCATCTTCCCTGAACATTCCTCACACAGATTAATGATAATTCTGTTGACGCCAAATCGCTTTTCCGTCATTTTTACATCTGGACGTCTAAACGTATAGAAGTTCACATTACAATAAACAACGACACGCGATTGATGAGGTAAGGTATGAGCTTTTTTCACGCCAACCAGCGGGAAGCCCTGAATCAGAGCCTGGCAGAAGTGCAGGGGCAGATTAATGTATCTTTTGAGTTTTTCCCGCCGCGTACCAGTGAAATGGAACAGACTTTATGGCATTCCATCGATCGCCTGAGCAGCCTGAAGCCAAAATTTGTCTCCGTGACGTATGGCGCCAATTCCGGCGAGCGCGACCGCACGCACAGCATTATTAAAGGCATCAAAGATAAAACCGGTCTGGAAGCGGCCCCGCATCTGACCTGTATTGATGCCAGCCGCGACGAGCTGCGCACCATCGCCCAGGATTACTGGCACAATGGCATCCGTCATATCGTGGCGCTGCGTGGCGATCTGCCGCCGGGCGGCGGTAAGCCGGATATGTACGCCACCGATCTGGTTGCGCTGTTAAAAGAGGTCGCCGATTTTGATATTTCCGTTGCCGCCTATCCGGAAGTTCACCCGGAAGCGAAAAGCGCGCAGTCGGATCTGCTGAACCTGAAACGCAAAATCGATGCCGGGGCTAACCGTGCCATCACGCAGTTTTTCTTCGATGTAGAAAGCTACCTGCGTTTCCGTGACCGCTGCGCGTCGACCGGCATCGACGTGGAAATCATTCCGGGTATTTTGCCGGTCTCTAACTTTAAGCAGGCGAAAAAATTCGCTGACATGACCAACGTACGTATCCCGGCGTGGATGTCACAGATGTTCAACGGGCTGGACGATGACGCCGAAACCCGCAAGCTGGTGGGCGCGAATATCGCCATGGACATGGTGAAGATTTTAAGCCGCGAAGGGGTGAAGGATTTCCATTTCTATACGCTGAACCGCGCCGAAATGAGCTACGCCATTTGCCATACGCTGGGTGTTCGCCCGGCGCTGTAACCAAAAATGCCGGGCATGGCTGCCCGGCAACGGTTTATTCCCACTCTTCCAGGAAACGCTGACCGTACTGATCGGCGACAATCAGCGCCGCGTACACTTCGTCAGGCGTGGCACCGCCCGGCATATTGTGAATGGTTTCCCCTTCCGCGCAGGCCGTTTCCGCCACCCGCCGCATTTTCGCCGGCACATCGGTTTTAATATCTAACTGGGCGAGGGTGATCGGCAGGCCCACGCTGTGACACAGCGACGCCACGGTTTCGATCTCTTCCACCGATGCGTTTTCTAACACCAGTTGCGTCAGCGTACCGAACGCCACTTTTTCGCCGTGGTAAAAATGGTGCGCGTCCGGGATCGCCGTCAGACCATTATGAACCGCGTGAGCTGCCGCCAGTCCGCCGCTTTCAAAGCCGACGCCGCTGAGATAGGTATTGGCTTCCACTACGCGCTCCAGTGCGGCGGTCACTACATGCTGTTCGGCTGCCAGCATTGCTTTTTCACCCTGCTCCAGCAAGGTGTTGTAACACAGCTCGGCCAGCGCCAGCGCCGCCTGGGTGCACTGTCCACCCGCCATGGTCGTCGCCCCGCTGCGGGCGCAGGCGCGCGCTTCAAACCAGGTCGCCAGCGCATCGCCGATGCCGGCGGCCAGCAGACGCGCAGGCGCGCCCGCCACCACTTTGGTATCGACAATCACCAGATCCGGGTTTTTCGGCAGCATCAGATAACGTTCGAATTCACCGGCCTCGGTGTAGATCACCGACAGCGCGCTGCATGGCGCATCGGTTGAAGCGATGGTCGGCGCAATCGCCACCGGGACGTGCATGTAATGCGCCAGCGCTTTGGCGGTATCCAGGGTTTTACCGCCGCCAATGCCCAGCACCGCCATACAGTCTGCCTCTTCAGCCAGCGCGCGCAGACGGTCGATCTCCGTTTGCGAACATTCGCCGCCAAAGGGCACGATATCGGCGCTCAGATCGGCATCATCAAAACTTTTTTGCAGCGTCTCCTGCGCAAAACCTAAAACGAATTTGTCACCGACCACCAGCCAGCTCTCCGCCAGCGGTTTCAGATAGTCTCCCAGCCGGGTGAGTACATCAGCACCCTGAATGTATTTACCCGGCGATTGAATAATGTGGTCCATAGTTGACTCCTTTTACAGCGTTAACGTGCCAAAGGCGTTTTGCCAGTCCTGCTCGAATTTCTCTATTGCCGCCTCGACGGCCGGCGTACCGAGCATTTGTTGCGCTACTTCTAAGGGTAGCGTAATTGCCTGACATCCGGTCAGCAGACAGTCGAGCGCCTGGCGTGGTGTTTTAAAGCTGGCCGCCAGCACCCTGCTCTCTGGCGCATGCCTCTCCAGCAGGCTTTGCAGTTCCTGCACCATGCGAATACCGTCGCCGCCCTGTGCATCCACGCGGTTGACGTAGGGCGCAACGTATTTCGCCCCCGCCAGCGCCGCCAGCAAACCCTGCGCTGCGCTGTACACCGCGGTACCCAGCGTCACAATGTCCGCTTTTTTTAACATTTTGATGGCAGCCAGCCCTTCGGCGGTGACCGGAACTTTGACGATGATGCCCGGCACGATGTCATTCAGGCGGCGGGCGTCTGCCACCATGCCCTCTGCCGTGCGGCTCATCACCTGCGCGAACAGCGTACCGTCCGGCCCAATGGCCCGTTGCAGGCGCGGCAGCACCTCCTGCAACGGCTGCTTGCCGGCGGCGATTATGCTCGGATTGGTGGTCACGCCCGCCAGCGGATAAATCCGCGCCAGGCGTTCGACTTCGGCAACGTTGGCCGTGTCCAGATAGAGTTCCATGCTTTACCCCGTTAGGTTTCTGAATTCCCGATGGCGATCAGCATAAAAGCCGCGGCCCTCATGCCGCTATCTGTCAAATCTGCCAAACACTGGACAAATGTAAGCTGACGGCAGAAATGCGAACTGGCTCACAGGTGTGCTTTGGACAGCTGGCTGTGATACTGGCGGCGGTATTCGGACGGGGTGCGCTCGGTGGTTTTGCGGAACAGGCGGCAGAAATAGTTGCTGTCAACGAAGCCGCAGGCATGGGCCACTTCATTTATCTTCAGATCGTAATTTTTCAGCAACATGCGGGCATGTTCCAGCCGGATGTGATTCAGATACGCGTTAAAGCCAGTCGTCCCGCTGTTCGCAAACAGGTGCGACAGATAGTTAGGGGAAATATAAAACGCCTGCGCCACCGATTCACGGGTGAGCGGCGCGGCATAATTTTCGTCGATATAGTGGCGTATGGCTTCAAACAGCGCCTGACTGCGGGAGGCGGTCTGGATCTGGCTGCCCAGCAGATCGGCGCAATGGCTGAGCAGGCTCATCACGGTAAGACGGGCGGTGCGCTGCTCGTGAGGCTGCATCTGTAATTCGCTGAGCGTCTGCAACAAAAAAGAACCGATACGTGGGCCACGGCGCGCTACCTGTGCGTTACTCAGGTTTTGCAGCGCGGTTCCGTCCCAGCGCTGAACGCTGAAATGCAGGTATTGTTTTTCAAAGTGGATAGTCAGGGTGGTGGCGGGCTGGTACCACTGCGGGGCATTCCAGTGACCGGCGGGAAGATAGAGCACGTCATTTTCCGCCAGCAAAACCGGATCGCTACCGTCAGTTATTTCGCCATCGAGCACGATCACCAGCCGGGGAAAATCAGTCTGCGTGGCCCCGTCCGGAACGGGTCCTGCGCCACGGTCAAACCAGACGCGCTGCAACAGGGTGGGATCGTCTGCTAACCGGGTGAGGTGATGACTGAGATCGAATGGCATGTTTTTCCCTGAAATCGCCCGGTGAATATGACTCCACCGGGCGGGGATGTCGTGCGGATTAGCCGGTATTACGCATACCGGCAGCGACGCCGGCGATGGTGACCATCAGCGCCTGTTCCACGCACGGATCCGCCTCTTTACCTTCTTCTTCCGCCTGACGCGAACGGTGGAGCAGTTCGGCCTGCAGAACGTTGAGCGGATCGGTATAGATGTTACGCAGCTGGATAGACTCGGCGATCCACGGCAGGTCGGCCATCAGATGGGAGTCGTTGGCGATATCCAGCACCACTTTGATGTCCGCTTCCAGCTGGTCGCGCAGTTCGCTGCCCAGCCCCCACAGTTCTGGTTTCACCAGACGCTGATCGTAGTATTCCGCCAGCCACAGGTCGGCTTTGGAAAACACCATTTCCAGCATCCCCAGACGGGTGGAGAAGAACGGCCAGTCACGACACATGGCTTCCAGCTCGCTCTGCTTGCCGTCTTCCACCACTTTTTGCAGCGCCGCGCCTGCGCCCAGCCAGGCGGGCAGCATTAAACGGTTTTGCGTCCAGGCGAAGATCCACGGGATGGCGCGCAGCGATTCGACGCCACCGGTCGGGCGACGTTTGGCCGGGCGTGAACCCAGCGGCAGTTTGCCAAGTTCCTGCTCCGGCGTCGCCGAGCGGAAATAGGGCACAAAGCTTTCGTTTTCGCGCACATAGCCACGGTACATGTCGCAGGAGATGTCAGACAGCTCGTCCATAATATGGCGCCAGGCGTCTTTCGGCTCCGGCGGTGGCAGCAGGTTCGCTTCGAGGATCGCGCCGGTATAGAGGGACAGACTGCTGATGGTGATATCCGGCAGACCGTACTTAAAGCGGATCATCTCGCCCTGTTCAGTTACACGCAGACCGCCTTTCAGGCTGCCTGGCGGTTGCGAGAGCAGCGCCGCGTGTGCCGGTGCGCCGCCACGACCGATAGAGCCGCCACGTCCGTGGAACAGCGTCAGCGCGATGCCCGCTTTTTCGCAGGTTTTGATCAGCGCATCCTGTGCCTGGTATTGCGCCCAGGAGGCCGCCATCACGCCCGCATCTTTCGCGGAGTCGGAATAGCCAATCATCACCATCTGTTTGCCCTGAATGAAGCCGCGATACCAGTCGATATTCAGCAACTGGGTCATGACGTCATTGGCGTTGTTGAGGTCGTCGAGGGTTTCAAAGAGCGGCGCGACCGGCAGAGCAAAGCCGATACCCGCTTCTTTGAGCAGCAAATGCACGGCCAGCACGTCAGACGGTGTTTTCGCCATTGAGATCACATAGGCGGCAACAGATCCTTGTGGCGCATCGACGATCGCTTTGCAGGTGTTAAACACTTCACGGGTGTCGTCGCTTGGCTCCCAGTTGCGCGGCAGCAGCGGACGTTTGGAATTCAGTTCGCGGATCAGGAACGCCTGTTTATCGGCCTCTGACCAGCTTTCGTAATCACCGATGCCGAGGTAGCGGGTCAGTTCGCCCAGCGCTTCGGTATGGCGGGTGCTTTCCTGACGCACATCAATACGCACCAGCGGTACGCCAAAGCATTTGACACGGCGCAGGGTGTCGAGCAGTTCGCCGTTAGCGATAATGGACATGCCGCAGGCCTGCAACGATTTGTAGCAGGCGTACAGCGGATCCCATAACTGTTCGTTATTGGTCAGTAATCCTGCGGGTTTCGGCAGGCGCTGGCCTTTCAGACGGGCTTCAAGCCAGGCCTGGGTAGCCATGAGCTGGCTACGCAGCCCTTTCAGCAGGTAGCGGTACGGCTCCTGCGCACCTTCGCTACCGACCATTTCACGCAGTTCGTCGGTGCATTCCACCATCGACAGTTCAGAGATCAGCACCTGAATATCTTTCAGGAACAGATCGGTGGCTTTCCAGCGGCTCAGTAGCAGGACGTGGCGGGTGATGTCGGCGGTGACGTTCGGGTTGCCGTCACGATCGCCGCCCATCCACGAGGTGAAGCGTACCGGGACAAAATCCACCGGCAGCTTATAGCCGAGGTTTTCTTCCAGCTGTTCGTTCAGCTCGCGCAGGTAATTCGGGACGCCTTCCCACAGGCTGTTTTCCACCACGGCAAAGCCCCATTTGGCTTCGTCCACCGGGCTTGGGCGATGTTTACGGATTTCGTCCGTATGCCACGACTGGGCGATCAACTGGCGCAGGCGGCGCATCAGCTGGTTACGCTCGTAATCGGCAATGTCTTTGTTATCAAGCTGCTTTAAGCAGTTATTCACTTCCACCATTTTGTGGATCAGCGTGCGGCGGGTGATTTCTGTCGGATGGGCGGTCAGCACCAGCTCCAGCGACAGGGACTCCACGGCTTTCTTGATGGTGTCTTCATTGAGTTCGGGCTGGTCTTTCAGCTTTCTGAGGGTGCGGGCGATGATTTCCGGATTGCTGGCCCCTTCGCCTTTTGGCGATATGCTGTGGTATTGCTCGGCGGTATTCGCCAGGTTCAGGAACTGGCTGAAGGCGCGGGCCACCGGTAACAGCTCATCGTTGGACAGGTTCTGCAAGGTGGTGAGCAGTTCCTGGCGGTCGGCTTCGTTACCTGCACGGGAGGATTTTGAGAGCTTACGGATCGTTTCAACGCGGTCGAGAATGTTCTCTCCCAGTGCGTCCTTGATGGTATCTCCCAGTAGCTTGCCGAGCATACTGACATTACTACGCAAAGCGGAATATTGTTCGTTCATGTTAACCCAGACACCCCATCTCATTTTGTAAATGTCCTGTATCTTTCAAACCACAGCGGCGTTGGCTGCATGTTACTCGGCTCATCCATGAGCCTCGCCCTTACGGGCCGCTGCCAGCAGCGTTCAAATCTGTTCCAGACAGATTTGTCACCCACCCAGGTCACTTACTTATGTAAGCTCCCTGGGATGTGTGCGTTTGCCGCCTTGCTGTGATTCGAAATCTTTCGGACATTGTTTTGTAGTCGTCTTTTATAAAGCCACGTAAAACCCCTTGCGTCAATTGCTGCGAAAACGGTTCAGCAAACGAATAAATGACGAGAATTTATGAAAGTTAACGGGCGTTGATGCTGATAAGTAAAGCTTATGGGAATGTGACAAAAATCACCCCTCACCGGCAGGTGAGGGGGAGGAATTAATGCCAGCAGAAGTGATGCACAACTTGGGTGATTAGCTCCCGGGTTGGCTTAATGAAGCGCGTTTCCAGATATTCATCCGGCTGGTGAGCCTGATTAATCGAGCCGGGGCCTAACACCAGCGTTGGGCACAGCGTCTGAATAAACGGTGCTTCGGTGCAGTAGTTCACGACCTCGGTTTGCGTGCCGAGCAGTTTTTCCACGACCTCGACCAACTGATGATCCGGCGGGCATTCGTAGCCGGGGATCGGCGGATGCAGTTCGGCGATATTAACGCGACCCGGCCAGCGCTCGCTTACCGGTGCCAGCGCTTCATTGAGCAGTCCTTCCAGATCGTTAAGCGTCATGCCCGGCAACGGACGAATATCCATATGCAGTTCACAGCAGGCGCAAATGCGGTTCGCCGCGTCACCGCCGTGAATATGGCCGAGGTTGAGCGTCGGATAAGGCACGGTAAAGGCGTCAAAGTGATAGCGTTCTTTCAGCGTGTCGCGCAGTTGCAGGATATGGCCGATGGACTCGTGCATCAGTTCGATAGCGTTGACGCCGCGTGCCGGATCGCTGGAGTGACCGGACTGACCGAGAATGCGGATGGCATTCGAGATATGCCCTTTGTGGGCGCGTACCGGTTGCAATGATGTAGGCTCACCGATAATGGCGCAGTCCGGGCGGATCTCCGCGTGTTCTGCGAAGTAACGCGCGCCTGCCATGCTGGTTTCTTCATCGGCGGTTGCCAGTACGTAGAGCGGCTTTTTAAGCGTCGTCACATCCACGTCACGCAGCGCATCAAGAATGAAGGCAAAAAAGCCTTTCATGTCGGCAGTGCCGAGGCCGTAGAGTTTGTTGTCATGCTCGGTGAGGGTAAAGGGATCCCGCGTCCAGCGACCATCGTCAAACGGCACGGTATCGGTGTGACCGGTTAACAGTAAACCGCCCGATCCCTGGCCCGCGCTGGCGAGCATATTGAATTTATTGCGTGTGCCGGGAACCGGCTGGATGTCCACTTTAAACCCGAGATCGCCAAACCAGCCGCCCAGCAGATTGATTAAAGTCGCATTACTCTGATCCAGCGCTTCTTCCGTTGCACTGATAGACGGTGTGGCTATCAGGGCGCGGTAAATCTCGATAAACGGCGGTAGACTCATTTTCATTGTTGACACACCTTAGGTCGTGATAGTATCAATATTCATGCAGTAAATGTGAATAAAAATACACTAACGTTGATCGTAAAGGAACCCGATGTTGAATACGCTGATTGTGGGCGCTAGCGGTTATGCGGGCGCTGAGCTTGTAAGCTACGTGAATCGCCATCCTCATATGAACATAACCGCTTTGACCGTGTCAGCGCAAAGCAATGATGCGGGAAAGCGCATCTCCGATTTGCATCCGCAGCTGAAAGGCATTGTTGATCTGCCTTTACAGCCGATGTCCGACATCAGAGAGTTTACCGACGGCGTGGACGTGGTATTTCTGGCAACCGCCCATGAAGTCAGCCATGACCTTGCGCCGCAGTTTCTGGCGGCGGGCTGCGTGGTGTTCGACCTCTCCGGCGCGTTCCGCGTTAACGATGCCGGGTTCTACGAAAAATATTATGGTTTCACCCATCAGCATCCGGATCTGCTGGAAAAAGCGGTCTATGGCCTGGCGGAGTGGAATGCCGATAAGCTGAAAGACGCCAATTTGATCGCCGTGCCGGGCTGTTATCCAACGGCGGCGCAGTTGTCGCTGAAGCCGTTGATCGACGCCGGGCTGCTGGATCTTTCCCAGTGGCCGGTGATCAACGCCACCAGCGGCGTCAGCGGTGCGGGGCGTAAGGCGGCCATCTCGAACAGTTTTTGTGAAGTGAGCCTGCAACCCTATGGCGTGTTTAATCACCGCCATCACCCGGAAATCACCACTCATCTGGGCGCTGAGGTGATCTTTACGCCGCATCTGGGCAACTTCCCGCGTGGCATTCTGGAAACCATCACCTGCCGCCTTAAACCTGGCGTCGACAGCGCGCAGATCGCTCAGGCTTTTCAGCAGGCGTATGCGGATAAACCGCTGGTGCGTCTGTATGACAAAGGCGTCCCGGCGCTGAAAAACGTGGTGGGCCTGCCGTTCTGCGACATTGGTTTCGCAGTATCGGATCAGCATCTCATCGTGGTGGCGACCGAAGATAACCTGTTGAAAGGTGCGGCGGCGCAGGCAGTGCAGTGTGCAAACATTCGTTTCGGCTATGCTGAAACGCAGTCTCTTATTTAAGGGTGCAATGATGAATCCATTAATTATCAAGCTGGGTGGCGTACTGCTGGATAGCGAAGAAGCGCTGGAGCGCCTGTTTACGGCGCTGGTGAATTATCGTGAGTCCCATCAGCGCCCGCTGGTTATTGTGCATGGCGGCGGCTGCGTGGTGGATGAGCTGATGAAGCAGCTTAACCTGCCGGTCACCAAGAAAAATGGTCTGCGCGTGACCCCGGCCGATCAGATCGACATCATCACCGGCGCGCTGGCGGGTACCGCGAACAAGACGTTGCTGGCATGGGCGAAGAAACATCACATCGCCTCGGTTGGCCTGTATCTCGGTGATGGCGACAGCGTGAGTGTGACGCAGCTCGACGAAGAACTGGGCCACGTGGGCCATGCCAAACCTGGCTCGCCAAAACTTATCAACACTCTGCTGGAGGGCGGTTTTCTGCCGGTGGTCAGCTCAATTGGCGTGACCGACGACGGGCAGTTAATGAACGTCAACGCAGACCAGGCGGCTACCGCGCTTGCGGCAACGCTGGGCGCGGATTTGATCCTGCTGTCTGACGTGAGCGGCATTCTCGACGGTAAAGGTCAGCGCATTGCGGAAATGACCGCGGCAAAAGCCGAGCAGCTGATCGACCAGGGGATCATTACCGACGGCATGATCGTGAAAGTGAACGCCGCGCTGGATGCCGCCCGCACGCTGGGCCGTCCGGTGGACATCGCCTCATGGCGTCATGCGGAACAACTTCCGGCGCTGTTCAATGGCACGCCGATTGGCACCCGTATTCTGGCGTAAGATTTAATACATTGCCGGATGGCGCTGCGCTTATCCGGCCTACAAACCGTTTTAACCTGTAGGCCGGGTAAGCGACGCGCCACCCGGCGCAAAATCACGAAGAAAGGAAGAATGTTATGGCACTTTGGGGCGGGCGTTTTACTCAGGCAGCGGATCAACGGTTCAAACAGTTCAACGACTCTTTGCGCTTTGACTACCGCCTGGCGGAGCAGGATATTGTTGGCTCTGTGGCCTGGTCTAAGGCGCTGGTAACGGTCGGCGTGCTGACGACGCAGGAACAGCAACAGCTGGAAGAGGCGCTGACGATCCTGCTGGAAGAGGTTCGCCTCGATCCGCAGCAAATCCTTACCAGCGATGCCGAAGATATTCATAGCTGGGTGGAAGGCAAGCTCATCGACAAAGTGGGCGCGCTGGGTAAAAAATTGCATACCGGGCGTAGCCGTAATGACCAGGTGGCGACCGATCTGAAATTGTGGTGTAAAGAGCAGGTGAGCGAGCTGCTCGGCGCGAACCGCCAGTTACAGTCTGCGCTGGTGGAAACCGCGCAGGCGAACCAGGATGCCGTGATGCCGGGTTACACGCACCTGCAACGTGCGCAGCCGGTGACCTTTGCCCACTGGTGTCTGGCCTATGTTGAGATGCTGGCCCGTGATGAAAGTCGTTTACAGGATGCGCTCAAGCGGATGGACGTCAGCCCGTTAGGCTGCGGCGCGCTGGCAGGCACGGCGTATGAAATCGACCGTGAACAGCTGGCCGGCTGGCTGGGCTTTGCGTCGGCGACCCGTAACAGCCTCGACAGCGTATCGGATCGCGATCACGTGCTGGAGCTGCTGTCCGACGCCTCCATCGGCATGGTGCATCTGTCGCGTTTCGCTGAAGATCTGATCTTCTTCAACACCGGTGAAGCGGGCTTTGTGGAGCTGTCCGATCGCGTAACGTCCGGCTCGTCCTTAATGCCACAAAAGAAAAACCCGGATGCGCTGGAGCTGATCCGCGGCAAATGTGGCCGTGTACAGGGCGCGCTGACTGGTATGATGATGACCCTGAAAGGTCTGCCGCTGGCGTATAACAAAGATATGCAGGAAGACAAAGAAGGGCTGTTTGACGCGCTGGACACCTGGCTGGACTGCCTGCATATGGCCACGCTGGTACTGGACGGTATTCAGGTGAAACGTCCACGCTGTCAGGAAGCGGCGCAGCAGGGCTATGCGAATGCCACCGAGCTGGCGGATTATCTGGTTGCCAAAGGCGTGCCGTTCCGTGAAGCGCACCATATTGTCGGCGAGGCGGTCGTGGAAGCCATTGCTCAGGGTAAACCACTGGAAGATCTGCCGCTGGCCGATTTACAGAAATTCAGCAGCGTCATCGGCGACGATGTCTACCCGATCCTTTCACTGCAATCCTGCCTTGATAAACGTGCGGCGAAAGGCGGCGTGTCACCGACGCAGGTGGCAAGTGCGATTGCCGATGCCCGGGCGCGTCTGGCATAAAATAAAAAAGCCATCCTGAAAAGGATGGCTTTTAAGTTATCGGGCTTTATTTTGCTGGATGATAAATGTCAAATTCCTGTGCGGGATCGTTCTCTTTACAGGTACTGATCTTCACAAACCCATCATTGCCAACCGTCATACAACGCTGTTCACCTTTCATCAGCGATCTGAACTTGTTGTTTTCCCAAACCCAGCTCTGATTGGGATTTTTATCCGAGGCATTGTGGCAGCTATAGCTAATAACCGCGACACCCTCTTTGTTATAGCCGTTTTGCGCGTCCAGGCATTTTTTGGTATCGCCGATGACCAGTTGCTGGTTGATACCGCTGAACGTAAATATCTGATTAGGACGGCCTGTGCAGGCATAGGTCATCAGACGGTCGCCATCCCGCATTTTGCCGTATTGAATGTCCAGGCACTGATTATTCTTGCGGGATTTATAGACGCCCGTTACCGCGTCTTCACCTGCCGACGTAAACGGCGAGAAGATATGACTGTAAGCGTACTGCGGCGCCTGTGCTGGCGTCATGCCGCTGTGTTCCGGAGAGACCTGGCCCGCAACGCCTGGCTTATCGCGCGCCATTGACCAGATACCGATCATGCCCAGCTCTCGTTTTTGCGCGTCTTCCATCACCAGCTTCGCATCAGACTGGTAGAACACTTCGCCCTGCACGTCGTTGTAGCCAATCATCGGCGTGGTGCCCATCATGGCGTTGATCTCTTTGTCAGATTTCGCAGGCCAGATTTTCTTCAGTTGCTTGAACAGATTGTCGATAGCGGAAGTAGCGCAGGTGCCGTGAATGTTCTGGCCTTCGGTGCCGGCGGACTGACAAATAGCGTTGCCGTAGTCCATGGTCATTACGTTAACACCCGCCAGCTGAACACCCGCATCACGTGCGTTTTCCAGCACATAGACGCCATCCGGCGTCAGTCCGGTCGGCAGGATCGGCAGGGTGTACCAGATACCCACTTTACGGCCTTCTTTGTTCCACTGATCCTGCGTCGCTTTCACCACACGGTTACGGCGCTGGATAGATTCGTGATCGGCAACCCAGGTGCCTTCAATGTCGAAGTCCAGCACATTGAGATTCAGGTTATCCACGATGTCGTAATAGTGTTTTTGCAGATCGGCATCGTTCTTACAGGCCGCTGCCAGCGGGGAATTGTTCGCGCCGCCGATGGAAACCATCACATCGCCGCCCGCTTCACGCAGCGCTTTGATTTTGCTGTACTGCACGTAGTCCTGAAGATTGTAGGCGGTGCCCCAGGTCGGAATACACTGTTCGCCGCTTTTCGCCACCACAAATGCCATGGTGAAGTGCGTGATGTTTTGCTCTTTCGCCAGCGTCGCCAGATCCGGAATGGAATTCAGGGTGAAATCGACATAAGGTGCGTAAACGTGGGCAGGCCACGGATTTTTCGGGGTGCCAACGCGTTCTTTGGTGCCGGTCCAGTCGGTATAAATGGCCCACGGGTTTTTATCTACCGGCGACACGGACTTCACTTTGGCGTGTGACACGTACGGCTGGCCCTGGAACTGTACCAGCGTGCCCGCCTCGTAAAGCGCGGTGGCGCTAAACTGCGGTGCGGCGTTCAGTTCTGCGGCGCTATATTCTACGGTCGGGCCTAATGGCTTCCACGGGCGGCCATTGGTGCCGGTCGGATTCTGGTTAGCGGTCAAAGAGGGGTTATCACCGACGGTGTAAAACAGCGCTTCATAGGACTGGCCATCAAGTTGCGCGACATCGCCTTTGTTATAAACCTGAGTGGCATTCCAGACCGGAACCGCCGTATATAATTGCCATGGGTTCTCTGCACCAGGCGTAAAGGAATAGGCCGGAACCGCGCTTTTAGCCTGATAGTTTACATCGCCATAGCTGACAATATCGCCGCTGACGTAATTCTTATCGGTGCTGAATGCGTCATAATCGACCGGCGTAATACTCCCGGAATCACAGGTTGTTGGATTACCGTATGCACTTATTTCCGCTGGTGTGGCATTACGAACATACGTCCACGGATTATCCCAGTTATCGGCTGATGCCGTCTGGGGGCAGTTTTCAGCGCTGACATACCAGCGGTTAGTATAAACTTTGCTGTCGAAAATCACCTCGATCGTATCGCTGCTTTCCTGACCGCTCCATGCTTCCAGCGCAAATGCATTTCCGGCGCAGGTCAAAAGCCCTGCCGCGATAAAATATCGCGTCATGATATTTAATTTCATATTCACTATTCCATCAGTTATTGAAAAGAGTCCGGCGGAATTTTATTCAGATGTGAATATATATCAAGAGAATAACGTTTTAACTAAAACTAAATATATATATTATTGGGATAATATTTGTCGCATTTATATTTCAATGCAGAATGATGGGGTTAACGCGTAAAGCTATTAGTAAAGAAAGATTAATGACACCAAAAAAAGAGCGGACACAGTGGTCCGCTAAATAGTTCACGTTGGCTTTAGTTATTTCAAAAACAAGGTAAGTGGCTTCAAGGGATTTTTGAGATGCCGCCTCGTTTCTGTCGTTAATTATTGTACAGAGAGCTTGATAGGGATAATCGTTCATTGCTATTCTATCTATCGCCATGGACTATCATGGCGTCGGAGGATGAAGAATGAATATTCGCGATCTTGAATACCTGGTTGCGTTAGCTGAACACCGCCACTTTCGCCGCGCAGCAGACGCCTGCCATGTCAGCCAGCCTACGCTGAGCGGCCAGATCCGTAAGCTGGAAGATGAGCTTGGCGTCATGCTTCTGGAGCGCACCAGCCGTAAAGTACTCTTTACCCAATCCGGTCTGCTGCTGGTGGATCAGGCGCGCACGGTGCTGCGTGAGGTTAAAGTACTGAAGGAGATGGCCAGCCAGCAGGGCGAAACCATGTCCGGGCCGTTACATATCGGCCTGATCCCGACGGTGGGGCCGTATCTGCTGCCGCAAATTATTCCGCTGTTGCACCAGACTTTCCCGAAACTGGAAATGTACCTGCACGAAGCCCAGACGCATCAGCTACTGACGCAACTGGACAGCGGCAAGCTCGATTGCGCGATCCTCGCGCTGGTTAAAGAGAGTGAAGCCTTTATTGAGGTGCCGCTTTTTGATGAACCCATGATGCTGGCGATCTACGAAGATCACCCGTGGGCGAACCGCGATCGTGTGCCGATGGGCGATCTGGCAGGGGAAAAACTGTTGATGCTGGAAGACGGGCACTGTCTGCGCGATCAGGCGATGGGCTTTTGCTTTGAAGCCGGGGCCGATGAAGATACGCATTTCCGCGCCACCAGTCTGGAAACGCTGCGTAATATGGTTGCGGCGGGGAGTGGTATTACCCTGCTGCCAGCGCTTTCTGTCCCGCCCGAGCGCAAACGTGATGGTGTGGTCTATCTGCCGTGCATCAAACCAGAGCCGCGTCGTACCGTTGGGCTGGTGTATCGCCCAGGCTCACCGCTGCGTAGCCGCTATGAGCAGCTGGCAGAGGCCATCCGTACTACCATGGATGGCCACTTTGACCGCGTGTTAAAACAGGCGGTTTAAGCCATTCAGCGCCGCGACCCGATAGGCTTCCGCCATGGTCGGGTAGTTGAAGGTGGTGTTAACAAAGTACTCAATCGTGTTACCGCCACCTTTCTGCTCCATAATCGCCTGGCCGATATGAATAATTTCGGCAGCGCGCTCCCCAAAGCAGTGGATCCCCAGAATTTCTTTTGTCTCACGGTGGAACAGAATTTTCAGCGTGCCAACGCTCATGCCGACAATCTGCGCGCGTGCCAGGTGTTTAAACTGGGCGCGGCCCACTTCATAAGGCACCTTCATGGCGGTGAGCTGCTGTTCCGTTTTCCCCACCGAGCTGATTTCCGGGATGGTATAGATGCCGGTAGGAATGTCTTCCACCAGATGCGCACTGGCTTCGCCTTTGACCAGCGCCTGCGCGGCGATACGGCCCTGATCGTAAGCGGCAGAGGCCAGGCTCGGGTAGCCGATCACATCGCCCACCGCATACACGTGCGGCAACGCCGTCTGGTACATGCTGTTCACCTTCAGCAAACCACGCCCATCCGCCTGTAAGCCGATGTTTTCCAGCGCCAGCGAGTCCACGTTACCGGTACGGCCGTTCGCATACAGCAGGCAATCCGCCTTGAGCTTTTTGCCGGATTTCAGGTGCATGATCACCCCGTCGTCCATGCCTTCGATGCGTTCATACTCTTCGTTGTGGCGAATAACCACGCCGTTATTCCAGAAGTGGTAAGAAAGGGAGTCGGACATCTCCTGATCAAGGAAGGCCAGCAGACGGTCACGGGTATTGATCAGATCGACTTTGACGTCCATTCCCCGGAAGATCGACGCATATTCACAGCCAATCACCCCGGCGCCATAGATAATCACATGACGCGGCTCGTGCTGGAGGCTGAGGATAGAATCGCTGTCGTAGACGCGCGGATGCGCAAAATCGACGTCCGCCGGATGGTACGGGCGCGAACCGCAGGCAATTACGAATTTTTCGGCGGTCAGCGTTTCCACTGAGCCATCCGGGCACTCCAGCGCCAGCGTATGTTCGTCTACAAAGTGCGCGTTGCCCTGCAAAATCTCGCAATGGTTGCGCTCATAAAAACCCTGACGCATGCGAGTCTGCTGGTTAATCACGCTGTCGGCATGATTGAGAATGTCGGCAAAAGAGGAGCGAAGAAGGCGGGAGTGGTCACTGTAGAGCGGGTTCTGATTGAATTCGATAATACGGCTGACAGCATGGCGAAGCGCTTTGGAAGGGATGGTCCCCCAGTGCGTACAGCCGCCGCCGACGTTGTGGTAGCGTTCAATAACCGCGACCCGTGCTCCTTGCTTAACCAGACCCATTGCCGCGCCTTCGCCGCCGGGGCCGGAACCTATCACTATTGCATCGTAATCCCAGGAATGTGACATGGTATTACTCACCTGTTTTTATACACAAAATAAACACAATGATAACATTCGCCTCGCTTTAACCCAATTATCGTTGTGCTTTTTTGCGAAGGCAAAGCACAAACTGCCCGTAAACAATCATTCACAAAGCAATGTAAACCGATTAGTTTTATTGTCTGGTATAGTGCCATCGGGCCTTTGGAAGGATTCAGACATCGTGATGGGCGTTAGAGCGCAACAAAAAGAACGCACCCGGCGTTCGCTGGTAGAAGCGGCATTTAGTCAATTAAGCGCTGAGCGTAGTTTTGCCAGCCTCAGCCTGCGCGAAGTGGCGCGCGAGGCGGGTATTGCGCCGACGTCATTTTATCGTCATTTCCGCGATGTGGATGAGCTTGGCCTGACCATGGTGGATGAGAGCGGGCTGATGCTGCGCCAGCTGATGCGCCAGGCGCGTCAGCGTATCGCCAAAGGCGGCAGTGTGATCCGCACCTCGGTATCCACCTTTATGGAATTTATCGGCAATAACCCAAACGCTTTCCGTCTGTTACTGCGGGAACGTTCGGGCACGTCGGCAGCATTTCGTGCCGCGGTGGCGCGGGAAATTCAGCACTTTATTGCGGAACTTGCCGACTATCTCGAACTCGAAAATCATATGCCGCGGGCGTTCACCGAAGCGCAGGCTGAAGCGATGGTGACTATCGTTTTTAACGCGGGCGCTGAGGCGCTGGACATTGGCGTGGAACAACGTCGGCAATTAGAAGAGCGACTGGTTTTACAGCTGCGGATGATTTCCAAAGGCGCGTATTACTGGTATCGCCGTGAACAAGAGAAGATTTCGCAACAACCCGTTGAGTGAAGGATGAGTCATGAAACAGTCAGGTCAAGATAAAGGTACGTTGCTGCTGGCGCTGCTCGCTGGCTTGTCCATCAATGGCACCTTTACCGCAATTTTCAGTTCTGTTGTGCCGTTTTCCATTTTCCCGGTTATCGCGCTGGTGCTGACGGTGTATTGCCTGCATCAGCGTTATCAGAACTGCACGATGCCGGTGGGTTTACCGGGTCTGGCGGCGGCGTGTTTCATCCTTGGCGTGCTGCTTTACAGCGCCGTGGTGCGCGCAGAGTATCCGGCTATCGGCTCTAACTTTGTGCCTGCGGTACTCTCCGTGGCGCTGGTATTCTGGATCGGCTATCGCCTGCGTAACCGCAGGCATGAATTGCCGGAATAAGCCGCTTACTTACGGGTCAACAGTACACCGCATTCCATATGATGGGTGTAAGGGAACTGATCGAACAGGGCCAGACGCTCAACGTTGTGCGTCTGGCTCAGTGTTTCCAGGTTCTTACACAAGGTTTCCGGATTGCAGGAAATGTACAGAATGCGCGGGTACGCCTGCACCATCTTCTCGGTTTCGCTGTCCAGCCCGCTACGCGGCGGATCGACGAAAATCGTCTCGCACTGATAGCTTTTCAGATCGATCCCCTGCAGGCGGTTAAATTCCCGCACGCCGTTCATCGCCTGGGTAAACTCTTCCGCTGCCATGCGGATTATCTGCACGTTATCAATGTGGTTAGCAGCAATATTGTATTGCGCGGCCGCCACCGATGGCTTCGCAATTTCCGTCGCCAGTACGCGGTCAAAGTTACGCGCCAGCGCCAGCGAGAAGTTGCCGTTTCCGCAGTACAGCTCCAGTAAGTCACCCGTCGAGTTTTTCGTGGCGTTCAGCGCCCATTCCAGCATCTGAATATTCATTGCCGCGTTCGGCTGCGTAAAACTGTTCTCCACCTGACGATAGATCATCTCTTTGCCGGCGACCGGCAGCCGCTCATCGATGTAATCCTGATCCAGGGCGATTTTCGTCTTGGTGGCGCGACCAATAATGTGCACGTTCAGGTTCTGCGCCCGCAGCGCATCGCGCAGGGCTTCGGCCTGCTCGCGCCAGGCATCATCCAGCTTCTTATGGTAAAGCAGCGACACCACGGCCTGGTTGCTGAGGGTGGTGAGATAATCGATCTGGAACAGCTTATGGCGCAGCACCGGGGAGTGACGTACGCCGTCCATCATGGCGCGCATCAAATGGTTTATCAGCTCGCTGGCCGCCGGGAAGCTGTCGACACGGATACGGTTTTTCGTCTGCTGGTCGAAGATGATGTGATACAGGTCGTCACCGTCATGCCAGATGCGGAATTCGGCCCGCATGCGGTAATGGCTGACCGGTGAACGGAACACCTCCGGAAGCGGCGCGTCAAAGGGCGTCATCATACTTTGCAGTCGGACGACTTTTTCGGCCAGTTGCGCATCGTACTGTTCTGTCGGGAGGTGTTCTGGGGTCATGGTGCGTCCTGAGTAAGAAGGAATTACGCGGGGATTGTAGGGATTGTGTGCGTATTGTCCAGCCCTGGCGTTTTGGGATTTCTTAATTAGCAGTCTGGACATCTATATGTAACTAAATGTAGCATCCGGTTTCCGGTCTCCTGAGTTAAAAGGGAATCCAGTGCAAATCTGGAGCTGACGCGCAGCGGTAAGAAGTTAAGGGTGATAGCGAAAGCAGACACTGCCGTAAGGTGGGAAGTCATCATCTGTTGTACTTTCGAGCCCGAAGACCTGCCGGTTAACGTCGCATTTGGTTCACATCATCGCGTGCTATCGATGGGGCCTGCGGCATCCTTCTTATATTGTGGATGCTTTAACAATGATTAAAAAAACCTCGCTGCTGACGGCGCTCTCCGTCACGGCATTTTCCGGCTGGGCGCAGGACAGCAACCCGGACAACGTTGTCGTTACCGCCAATCGTTTTCAGCAGCCCGTAGGTACGGTACTGGCACCCACGGATGTTGTGACCCGTGAAGAGATTGACCGCTGGCAGGCGAAAACCCTCAATGATGTGATGCGTCGCTTACCGGGCGTGGATATTGCGCAGAATGGCGGGATGAAACAAAACTCCACGCTGTATGTACGCGGAACCGAAGGCCGACAGGTTCTGGTGCTGGTGGACGGTATCCCGATGGGTCGACCGGGCATCACCAATAACCCCGATCTCAATCAAATTCCGGTTTCCCTGGTACAACGTATCGAATACATCCGCGGACCGCGTTCGGCGATTTATGGTTCCGGTGCAATGGGCGGCGTCATTAACGTTATTACCCGTAGCGACGAAGATCAGTCGAAAATTACCGCCAGCGTAGGCTCGAAAGGCTACCAGCAATACGATGGCGCGCTGCGTCAGCGTTTTGGCGATACCCAGGCGACGCTGGCAGGCTCTTACGAGAGCACCCGTGGCTTTAATGTGCAGCCGGGTTCCAGTTGGGATCACGACAATGATCGCGACGGTTATCACAACAAAACCTTCTGGGGCAGCGTCGAGCATAAATTCAATGACAGCGTTAACGGCTTCTTCCGTGGGCATAGCTATGCCAATAACGTCGATTATGATCTTGGCAGTGCGCCATTCTCGCCCGCTTACAGCGCGGATGAAAATCAGCTTTATAACCAGACCTGGGATACCGGACTGGAATATCACTCCGGCATTTACTCTTCGCAGCTCATTGCCAGCTATCAGAAGATCAAGGATTACAACTACAGCAGCATTTATGGTCGTTACCAGGATGGCACCACGCTGGACCGCCTGGAGCAGCGTAATGTGCAGTGGGGCAATAACCTGATTGTCGGGCATGGCTCCGTCAGCGGCGGCGTGGACTGGCAGCAACAGCGCCTGAGATCTTCTGATACCGCAATGTCAGACAGCTACAAGCGCGACGATACCGGCCTGTATCTGACCGGGCAGCAACAGTTCGGCGACGTGACGCTGGAAGCTTCTGGCCGTGAAGATCATGATGAGCAGTTTGGATGGCACGGCACCTGGCAGACCGCTGCTGGCTGGGAGTTCATTGAAGACTACCGGTTAACCCTTTCCTACGGTACAGGGTTCATTGCGCCGTCGCTGGGGCAGCAGTTTGGCTCGACCCGTTTCGGTATTGATTCCAACCCGAACCTGAAACCGGAAGAGTCAAAACAATGGGAAGCAGGGCTGGAAGGTCTGACGGGGCCGCTGGACTGGCGTCTGTCGGCATATCGTTATGAAATCAGCAATCTCATTACCTACTACTCTGATCCGGTGACCTTTGCCGGCGCCTACGACAACATTAACTCTGCCACCATTAAAGGCGTGGAATGGACGGGGAGCATTGATACCGGGATTTTCAGTCACCGCGTGACGCTGCAATATGTGGATCCGCGTAATGATGAAAACGACGAAGTGCTGGCGCGTCGTTCCAGGCAGCAAGCGAAGTATCAGCTCGACTGGACAATGTTTGACGTAGGTATGGACGTTTCCTGGCAATATTTTGGTAAGCGTTATGACAACAATACCTCGGCATACAACAACGTGCAGCGCAGACTGCCAAGTTACAGCACGGTTGATGTCACCGCGTCATATCCTGTCACCTCTCATCTGACAGTTCGTGGTAAAATAGCTAACCTGTTCGATAAAGATTACGAGACAGCTTATGGCTACCAAACTGCAGGACGAGAATACAACTTGTCTGGCAGCTACACCTTCTGACCTCAAACCTACCGTGCTGGTGTTTGACTCCGGCGTCGGTGGGTTATCGGTCTATGATGAGATCCGGCAACTGCTGCCGGATCTGCATTACATTTATGCCTTCGATAACGTGGCTTTCCCTTACGGGGAAAAAAGCGAAGCCTTTATTGTTGAGCGGGTGCTGAACATTGTTACTGCCGTTCAGGCTCGCTATCCCCTGGCTATGGCCGTTATTGCCTGCAATACCGCCAGCACCGTTTCTCTTCCCGCGCTGCGTGAAAAATTTCAGTTCCCGGTTGTAGGGGTGGTTCCCGCCATCAAACCGGCGGCGCGCCTAACGGCCAACGGCATTGTCGGCTTGCTGGCAACACGCGGTACGGTAAAGCGTCCTTATACGCATGAACTCATTCAGCGTTTCGCGAATGAGTGCCATATAGAGATGCTGGGGTCGTCGGAGCTGGTGGAACTGGCTGAGGCGAAACTGCATGGTCACCCGGTTCCGCTTGAAAACCTGAAACGTATTTTGCGCCCGTGGCTGCGGATGCCAGAGCCACCGGATACCGTGGTGTTAGGGTGTACGCATTTCCCGCTACTGCGCGACGAGCTGCTGCAGGTACTACCGGATGGCACCCGGCTGGTGGATTCCGGTGCGGCTATTGCGCGGCGTACAGCCTGGTTATTAGAACACGACGCGCCTGATGCCAAATCAGCAGATGAAAATATTGCGTTCTGTATGGAAGCCACGCCTGAAGCTGTACAATTAGCACCCGTTTTGCAGCGTTATGGCTTCGGAATGCTCGAAAAACTGGCGGTGCAGGACGTTTTCGAGCAAAAAAGAGACGATTGATAAATTTTTTGAATTTAGGGGTTGTCAGCCCGGAATAACTCCCTATAATGCGCCTCCACTGACACGGAACAACGGCTTACAGGCCAGCGGGTCAGAAGGTCTTCCCCCGGGAATGACCGGCAGAGAAAAGCAAAATAATCGCTTGACTTTGAACGAGGAAAACGTAATATACGGGACCTCGCGACACAGCGCTAAAGCGCGTCGCAACTGCTCTTTAACAATTTATCAGACAATCTGTGTGGGCACTCAAGGACATGGATTCTTAAACGTCTTCGG